>OJDH01000004.1_pt1 | contig 230739 bp, 185 predicted proteins | sample 1592761 | NCBI WGS metagenome assembly OJDH01 (sample SAMN05416855, study PRJEB24817) | seawater metagenome | isolation source: Sea water | place: Canada:Atlantic | collected 2013-11 | reverse complement strand
TCGTGGGCTCGGAGATGTGTATAAGAGACAGGTCCATAAATTTGAATATTTAAAACTACATTTTGTTTGAATATAAGGGAACGACGCAATCGCTCTGGACAGGTATTACCCTCGTCCTCCCCCCCTAGAGGTTTCCTTAAAATAAAATGTTATGAGCCTTAAAGAGCTACTGTGTCGTTATATTGAGGTGATACTCATGGACTATTAGGTCGATAGATTGCAGGAGTATGATAAAGCTTAGCGTTAGCTTTCATTAACTATAGGTAATGATCCACATATGGAACTCTATGGTGTCGTAAAGGCGTTTAGTCAAGTTTAAGGTAACGTTCTGTATGTCAGCCTTCAATGATGCTTTAGAGACCCTTACAGGAGCAATAGATACTAACTGCTATTTCTTTTAACTAGCGTTGTATAGACACCATCTTAACGTATAGATGAGTATTTGAAGTATACAAAGTCGTGTGACTTGAAGGGGTACGGTTGTTGAAGTATGGTGATTATAACGTGATACATTAATGATACTAACCGTGATACAAAACGTACCACGGTTAGTGTTTTTAGGGTTTGTAAGTTGTTGATTTATAAACAATCTACAAAAGGGGCAAAACTTACATCATGCCGCCCATTCCACCCATACCACCCATGCCGCCCATATCAGGCATGCCACCGGCAGCGTCATCTTTTGGTGCTTCTGCGATCATCGCTTCAGTTGTGATCATCAAGCTTGCGATTGATGCTGCGAACTGTAGTGCAGAACGTGTCACTTTAGTTGGGTCAAGAATACCCATTTCTATCATGTCACCGTACGTGTCGTTACCTGCGTTGTAGCCGTAGTTGTCAGTGCCGTTTTTAACAGCGTTAGTCACGACAGATGCTTCTGCACCGGCGTTTGCTGCGATTTGACGCATTGGCGATTCCATTGCGCGAAGTAGCAATTTGATACCGTGAGTCTGGTCTACGTTGTCGCCTTGAAGGTCAGCGATTTTAGACGCTGCACGTACAAGAGCAACACCACCACCGGCTACTACGCCTTCTTCAACCGCTGCGCGAGTTGCGTGCAGTGCATCTTCAACGCGGTCTTTCTTCTCTTTCATTTCAACTTCAGTGGCTGCGCCAACTTTGATAACCGCAACACCGCCAGCAAGCTTAGCTAGGCGTTCTTGAAGCTTCTCTTTGTCATAGTCTGAGCTTGATTCTTCGATTTGAGCGCGTATTTGAGCAACACGGCCTTTAATCGCATCTTCTTCGCCAGCACCGTCAACCACCGTAGTGTTGTCTTTGTTGATAACAACACGCTTAGCTGTACCTAGGTCTTCTAGAGTCACTTTTTCAAGCTCTAGACCGATTTCTTCAGAAATCACAGTACCGCCCGTTAAGGTGGCAAGATCTTGAAGCATCGCTTTACGACGGTCGCCAAAACCAGGCGCTTTAACTGCTGCTACTTTCACGATACCGCGCATGTTGTTCACAACTAGCGTAGCAAGTGCTTCACCTTCAACGTCTTCAGCAATGATTAACAAAGGCTTAGAGGCTTTTGCTACTGCTTCAAGAGTCGGTAGTAATTCACGGATGTTAGATACTTTTTTGTCAACCAATAGGATGAACGGGCTGTCTAGCTCAACAGTGCCGTTTTCTTGGTTGTTCATAAAGTAAGGAGATAGGTAACCACGGTCGAACTGCATACCTTCTACAACTTCTAATTCGTTTTGTAGAGATTGGCCTTCTTCAACGGTGATAACGCCTTCTTTGCCTACTTTGTCCATTGCTTCAGCGATTAGGTCGCCCACTTCAGTGTCAGAGTTAGCAGAGATCGTACCTACTTGGGCGATTGCTTTGCTGTCAGCACAAGGAACAGAAAGGGCTTTAAGCTGTTCAACCGCAGCGACAACTGCTTTGTCGATACCGCGCTTAAGATCCATCGGGTTCATACCTGCTGCAACGGCTTTTAGGCCTTCAGTCACGATAGACTGTGCAAGTACAGTTGCAGTTGTTGTTCCATCACCGGCTTCGTCATTGGCTTTAGAAGCAACTTCTTTCACCATTTGGGCGCCCATGTTTTCGAATTTATCTTCTAATTCGATTTCTTTGGCGACTGAAACACCATCTTTAGTGATGGTGGGTGCGCCGAATGATTTTTCTAGCACTACGTGACGGCCTTTAGGACCTAGGGTAACTTTTACTGCGTTAGCTAGAATGTTAACGCCTGCAAGCATTTTTACGCGAGCGTCATCAGAAAAACGTACTTCTTTTGCTGCCATGATATTAATTCCTCTAAATTTGGTTAACGGTTAATTATTCGACTACTGCTAGTATGTCGTTTTCGCTAAGGATCAATACTTCTTCGCCGTCTAGCTTCTCTGTTTTTACGCCGTAACCGTCGTTAAAAATAACGATGTCGCCGATTTTAACGTCAACAGCTTTCACTTCGCCGTTATCAAGTGTGCGACCATTGCCGACAGCGATAACTTCACCGCGAGTTGATTTTTCTGCTGCTGAGCCCGTTAATACGATGCCGCCTGCAGATTTGCTTTCTTGTTCGTGACGCTTAACGATAACGCGATCGTTTAAAGGACGAATTGCCATTTTCAAATCTCCTGAAAATTCCAATGTTAATAAAGGTTTAAGTTGCCGATTGCTCGGACGGTTAAAATGAGCATGGTTTTCACCTTACTCAGAAATTTGTTCTGCGGTCATAAATGGGGTTAGGGGAAATTATCTCAAGTTAAATTATCAAAAATTTCGTGTTTTTTTACGAAAAGTGCATTTATTTAGCATTTAGCAAGGTCTTGCTACTTAGCCCACTAGTATTTAGTGGCAATTTGATGGGCTGATGCTTGCGCCTAAATACCTTCATCTTTGTGAATGCGACCGAGTGATTGACTGGCTCTAGGAATGTGTTTTTGGTTGTTGTGCTTGAATATCAGCAAAGCAAGACCAATCTAATGGTTATTAAACGGCAACACGCTACTGTGTTTTGCTAAGCAATTAGGAGTTAAATTATGGCTACCCCCCTTAAAATAGATATCGTTTCTGACGTGTCGTGCCCTTGGTGCATTATAGGTTATAAAGCCTTGGACGAAGCACTAAGTAAACTTGACGGCAAAGTTGAAGCGGATATCACCTGGCAGCCGTTCGAACTGAACCCGAACATGCCCCCAGAGGGCCAAGAAATTGTTGAGCACATCACTGAAAAATACGGCATCAGCGTTGAACAAAGTGAGCAGAACCGCGAAATGATCAAGCAGCGCGGTCTAGATGTGGGTTACGAGTTTGGTAATCGAGGCGGTGGTCGTATTTACAATACCTTCGATGCGCACAGGTTGTTGCATTGGGCAGAAGAAGCAGGCAAACAAACAGAGCTTAAGTTGGCCTTTTTCGATTTGTACTTCAAAGAAAGTGGTGACCCAAGTAATCACGAGCAATTATTAGCCGTGGTTGAGCGTGTTGGGCTTGTTAAAGCCGCTGCCCAAGAAGTATTGACCTCGGGTAAGTACACCCAAGAGGTGCGCGAAGCACAGCACTTATACCAATCTAATGGGATTAGCTCGGTCCCTGCGGTTATCGTGAACAACAAACATTTGATCAGCGGCGGTCAGCCTGCTTCCGTGTTTGAGCAAGCATTAACGCAGATTGCCCAAGAAGTGGAAGCTGAGAATGTGAGCGGCTAAGTCTCGATGGCGCGATTGACGAATCGATCGTTGATAAGTCGTTAATATACAAGTCAGTAAAAGAGACAAAGGAGCCTAGGCTCCTTTTTTGTTGGGGGCTTTTCTAACGATAACGACACAGATAACGAAGAAGGTCGCCGTAGCTAGCTATTCGCTTTCCCATGCGGTTTTGTACAACGTGATGATTTCATCTTTACTTGCCAAACGTGGGTTGTTGTTTGGCGAGCCGGAGGCCAGGGCTTGCTCTGCCATTAACGCCAAGGTGTTATAGAAGGTGTCTTTTTGCACACCAAACTCGGCTAATGTTGGTACTTTTAATGTCGTGTTAATAAGCCTGAGTTGGCTAAGCAATGCTTGGTGCGCTTGATGTTCATCAGCAATGTTATCGACCAGTCCCATATACATAGCGCACTGAGCATAGCGTGTGGGCGAGCTGCTAATAGAATATTCCGTCACCGTAGGCAGCAACATGGCGTTACTCAACCCATGGGGTACATGAAAATGCACGCCCAAGGGGCGGCTCATACCATGCACCAAAGCAACAGAGGCATTAGAAAAAGCGACACCAGCAAGGGTTGCCCCCAGCATAACTGCTTCCCGGGCGGCTAGGTCTGTCGCGTCTTGGCAGGTGCGCAGTAAATTCTGCCCGATGAGTTTCATGGCGGCGATGGCTTGTTGATCGCTAAACAAATTCGCTTTGCGACTGACGTAGGCTTCTATCGCATGGGTGAGGGCATCAATACCGGTGTCGGCAGCTATGCGCATGGGTAAACTTAGGGTTAGCTCGTAATCCACTATGGCGGCCATGGGCATTAAGCCTGGCCCCATGCATAGCATTTTCTCGTCTGTGCTGGCATCAGTGATTATGGTGGCTTGGGTGGCTTCTGAGCCGGTGCCTGCAGTGGTAGGAATGGCAATGACTGGCAAGCTGCGCATATTAACCAGGCGTGGCATTTTGTAATCGCGCATGGTACCGCCGTGGCTAGCTAATAACGCAATCGCTTTGGCGGTATCAATGGCGCTGCCGCCCCCTAATGCTAGCAAGCAATCGTATTTGCCCTGACGAACCAAGTCTACCGCAGGCAGGATGGAATCTTCACTTGGCTCCGCTCTGGTCTCGCTAAATAGGCCGTAATCTATGTTTTGCGCTTTTAGTAAGTTAGTGATCTTATCGGTATAGCCAAGGGTGACCATAGTGGCGTCAGTAATAACGCATGGGTATTGGCAGCCTAGGTTTTCAAGCGTCGCGGGTAAAGCGTTAATAGCGCCCGCGCCAATTTGCATGATTTTGGGTAGATTAATCGTGGTCGTCATAGCGCTAATACCTCAATAAGTCATGTGTTTACGCTAACCCATAGTGAAGAGTAACGCCATAAACAAACGCTCAGTGATTATTTTTTAGGCTAATAAATACAGTGTGAGTTTTACTGATGTACTGGAGCACAAAAAAAAGGAGCCTAAGCTCCTTTTTTATTCAGTTTGGTAGGTCAATAGACTTGGAGCAACTTACACGCCCATATAGTCGAGCATACCTTCGGCGGCTTCTCGGCCTTCGAAAATAGCCGTAACTACTAAATCTGAACCGCGTACCATGTCGCCTCCCGAGAAAATCTTAGGGTTAGACGTTTGAAATGCATACTTTCCTTTAGCTGGAGCGCGTACACGACCCTTTTCATCCAGGATAATACCGTAGTCACCAAACCAGCCTGCAGGGCTAGGCTGAAAGCCAAACGCAATAATGACTGCGTCAGCTTCGATAACATGTTCAGAGCCTTCGATGACAACAGGACGACGACGACCTTCTGCATCTGGCTCGCCCATTTCAGTTTTTACGCAGCGTACGCCACACGCGTTACCATTGGCATCAAGTTCGATATCCAGCGGTTGTACGTTAAAGGTGAATTTAACGCCTTCTTCTTTGGCGTTAACCACTTCACGGCGTGAGCCCGGCATGCTGTCTTCGTCACGACGATAGGCACAGATTACGTCTGTGGCGCCTTGGCGAATGGACGTACGTACGCAATCCATAGTGGTGTCACCACCGCCTAACACTACGACCTTCTTGCCTTTCATATCAACGAATTCATCCGCTGATTTTTCAAACTTAAGGTGACGGTTGATGTTGGCAATCAAGAAGGGCAGGGCTTCGTACACACCCGGTGCGCCTTCATTCGCAAAACCACCTTGCATTGGCTTGTACGTGCCCATGCCTAGGAACACGGAATCGTATTCATCGAGTAAGGTTTGGAAGTCGATGTCTTTGCCGATCTCAGTGTTGAGCACAAACTCGACGCCCATTTCAGTGAAAATATCTCGACGACGAGTGATCACGTCTTTCTCAAGCTTAAAGGCCGGAATACCGAAGGTTAACAAGCCGCCAATTTCAGGGTATTTGTCATACACAACGGGTTTGACGCCGTTACGTACTAGAATATCCGCACAGGCTAGGCCCGCAGGCCCAGCGCCTACGATGGCGACTTTCTTGTTTGTTGCCACAACACCTGACATGTCAGGACGCCAGCCCATCTTAAAGGCAGTGTCAGTTATGTATTTTTCGATACTACCAATGGTCACAGCACCAAAGTCGTCGTTTAAGGTACAAGCACCTTCACATAAACGGTCTTGTGGACAAACACGGCCACAAACTTCTGGCAAACTGTTGGTTTTGTGAGAAAGCTCTGCAGCTTCTAAAATTTTCCCTTGGTTGGCTAATTCAAGCCATTGAGGGATAAAGTTATGTACTGGGCATTTCCATTCACAATAGGGGTTACCGCAATCTAAACAGCGGTCAGCTTGACCTTCTGTTTGTGATTGGGTCAAAGGCTGATAGATTTCAGCGAATTCTGCTTTACGTACAACGATCGGCTTTTTCGGCGGGTCGATACGTTCTACGTCAACAAATTGGTATACGTTTTTAGACATATGATTCTCGTCCTGCTACTTACTGGGCCTGAATGCTAAGTTCTGATGATGAGCGACTAATGTGCCCCAACAGATTTTTCACATTACTGGTCTTAGGCTTAATTAAGCGGAATTTAGACAACACTTCATTGAAGTTATTAAGTAAGCCCATGGCGTACTCGCTGCCTGTTTCTTCGTAGTGTTGATTGATGAGGCCACGTAAGTGCTCAGACAAAATAACCTTGTCTTCAATGCCCATAATTTCCACTAGTTCAGGGTTAATACGATGTTCAATATCGTCTAATTCATCCAGAATGTAGGCGAAACCACCTGTCATACCGGCACCAAAGTTAACGCCAACGGCGCCAAGTACCGCAACAATACCGCCTGTCATGTATTCACACGCGTTGTCGCCTGTACCTTCTACAACCGCTACCGCACCTGAGTTACGCACACCGAAACGCTCACCTGCACGACCCGCAGCGAACAATTTTCCGCCTGTTGCACCGTACAAACAAGTATTACCCATTATCGCGCTAACATGTGGGTCAAAGCTGATGTTGGTTGGGTTACTGATAACCAATTTACCGCCTGTCATACCTTTACCAACATAATCGTTGGCATCGCCCACTAGGTGCATTTCAAGGCCACCTGCGTTCCATACACCAAAGCTTTGACCGACTGTGCCGGTCAGCTGAATGTGAATAGGCGCGTCGTGCATGCCTTGGTTGCCATGTACTTTAGCAATAGCACCAGAAAGCATGGCACCCACTGAACGGTCGGTGTTACGAACGTTGTACTTTAAAGATGCACCGCGTAATGACGCGACTGCACTTTGAGCGTCATTTAAAATTTGTACGTTCAAGTCGCCTTTATCCAGAGGATTATTGGCTATTTCAGAACAGAACAGTTTTGTGTGCGAACCTGCTTTCGGCTTAGCCAGAATAGGGCTTAAGTCTAAGTGACTTTGCTTGGCGGTTACACCAGGCAGTATTTCAAGCAATTCAGTACGTCCAATCAAATCATCAAGCTTGGTTACACCAATAGATGCCATGATTTCACGCACTTCTTGGGCAATAAACTTAAAGTAGTTCATTACCATTTCGGGTAAACCAATAAAGTAGTTTTCTCGTAGTTTTTCGTCTTGGGTTGCTACGCCTGTCGCACAGTTGTTCAGGTGACATATTCTTAGGTATTTACACCCTAACGCCACCATTGGGCCTGTACCAAAGCCGAAGCTTTCAGCCCCTAGAATGGCGCCTTTTATCACATCTAAACCCGTTTTAAGACCGCCGTCGGTTTGGACACGAACTTTATGGCGTAAACCGTTTTCAACCAGTGCTTGTTGGGTTTCAGCAAGGCCAAGCTCAAACGGACTACCTGCGTACTTAACTGACGTCAGTGGACTCGCACCTGTGCCGCCGTCATAACCTGAAATGGTAATCAAATCGGCATAGGCTTTAGCCACACCTGTAGCGATGGTTCCTACGCCTGGCTCAGATACTAATTTCACTGAAATTTGCGCAGTGGGGTTAACTTGTTTCAAGTCAAAAATAAGCTGGGCTAAATCTTCGATAGAGTAAATATCGTGATGGGGCGGCGGTGAAATTAGCGTCACGCCAGGCACGGCAAAGCGTAGCTCTGCGATGTAGCTGTTGACCTTATCACCCGGTAACTGACCACCTTCACCTGGCTTGGCGCCTTGGGCGACTTTGATTTGAATCACTTCTGCATTCACTAAGTAATGCGGCGTGACCCCAAAGCGGCCCGATGCAACTTGCTTGATTTTGGAGTTTTTCTCAGTGTTGAAACGCGCTGGATCTTCACCGCCCTCACCTGAGTTAGATTTGCCACCTAAGCGGTTCATCGCAATTGCTAAGGCTTCGTGAGCCTCAGGGCTAAGCGCACCGATTGACATGGCAGCAGTATCGAAGCGTTTGAACAAATCTTCTGCTGGTTCAACTTCGCTGATATCAATCGCTGGGCTTTCTGCTTTTAGTGCCAATAAATCACGGAAATGACTCGGTGAACGTTCATTCACCAATGTACTGAACACGCGATAATCGTCGTACTTACCACTGACAACCGCTTTTTGTAAGCTGGTGACAACGTCTGGGTTGTAGGCGTGATACTCACCGCCATGGACGTATTTTAATAAACCACCGTGATCGACAGGCTTACGTTTTAACCAAGCCACACGGCTTAAGTTAATTTGGTCTTGTTCGAAGTCTTCAAAACCAGCGCCTTGCAAACGACTTGGCACGCCTTGGAAGCACATCTTGGTGACGTCAGCATTGATACCAATGGCTTCGAATAACTTCGAGCTACGGTAGCTGGCAATGGTGCTGATCCCCATTTTAGACATGATCTTGTACAGACCTTTATTGATGCCTTTACGGTAATTCAGTACCCCTTGCATGGCGGTAATGCCAAGCTCGCCCTTATCGACCATTTGCTCAATGCTTTCATAAGCCAAGAACGGATAAATCGCGGTAGCACCTAAGCCTAGCAATACTGCAAAGTGGTGCGGGTCACGAGCCGAAGCGGTTTCAACCACTATGTTGGCGTCACAACGAAGTGATTTATCGATTAAGCGACGTTGCACTGCGCCAACGGCCATGGCTGCTGGAATGGTTAAGCGGTTCGCTTTCACGTTGCGGTCAGACAAAATCACAAACGCAGCACGTTTGGTTTTAACCAAATATTCCACTTCATTACAAATACGCGAGATGGCTTTTTTCAAGCCTTCTTCTGGCTTGTAGTTTAGGTCAACCACTTCAGAATAATAATGCTCAGCATTGTATTCGCGCAGTTGCTTTAAATCGGTATAAATAAGTACCGGAGAGTCAAACAGCACGCGATGCGCATAGCCAGATGTTTCGCTAAAGACATTTTGTTCACGGCCAATACATGTCGCTAACGACATTACGTGATTTTCACGTAATGGATCGATAGGTGGGTTGGTGACTTGGGCAAACTGCTGACGGAAATAATCGTAAATGGTGCGCTGTTTTGATGAAAGCACGGCCATTGGGGTGTCATCACCCATAGAGCCCACTGCTTCTTGACCATCTTTGGCTAGCACTTTAACAATTTGCTGAAGCTCTTCGTAGCTGTAGGCGAACAGCTTGTGGTAGGTCGCCATCATATTGTCGTCAAATACGCGTTGACCAATCAAAGACGCATCGCATTGTTCAACAGGCGTTAAACGACGAATGTTTTTGTCGATCCATTCGCGATAAGGATGACGGCTTTTGAGCTCTTCATCAATTTCGTTAGAACGCCAAATTTTGCCATTGTAGGTATCTACGGCAAGCATTTCACCTGGGCCTACACGGCCTTTTTCAACCACATCTTCAGGTTTGTAATCCCAGATACCAATTTCAGAGGCAAGCGTGATTAAACCATCTTTGGTGATGACATAACGTGCAGGACGCAGGCCATTGCGGTCCAAGTTACAGGCAACGTGACGACCATTGGTCAATACGATACCGGCTGGTCCGTCCCACGGCTCCATGTGCATCGAGTTAAATTCGTAAAACGCGCGTAACTCGTCGTCCATGGTGCTGTTGTTTTGATATGCAGGTGGCACAAGCAAGCGCATGGCGCGGAACAAATCCATACCGCCAGCAAGGAACAACTCAAGCATGTTATCTAATGAAGACGAATCTGAGCCTTCTGTATTCACAAAAGGGGCTGCATCGGCTAAATCAGGCAATAACGGGGTAACGAATTTGCTGCTTCGGGCTTGCGCCCAATCACGGTTACCACGAATAGTGTTAATTTCACCATTATGTGCCAAGAAGCGGAAAGGCTGCGCCAATGGCCACTTAGGCAAAGTATTAGTAGAGAAGCGTTGGTGGAATACACAAATCGCTGATTGCATGCGCTCATCTGCCAAGTCTAAATAGAACTTTGGCAAATCTTTCGGCATAACAAGGCCTTTATACACAGTCACAAGCGTGGATAAACAAGCGATGTAAAATTCGCTGTCTTCGCTCATGCGCTTTTCAGCGCGGCGACGTGCCATAAACAAGCGACGTTCTAAGTCTCGTTTGCGCCATCCGGAAGGCGCATTAACAAAAACGTGCTCAATTTGTGGTACACCTGAAGCGGCTAAATCACCCAGTACGGAGTGATCTGTCGGTACCACACGCCAGCCGGCAACGCTCAATGTTTCGCGTTCTAGCTCTTCGTTCAAGATTTCACGGCCACGGGCCGCTAAGGTGTCGTCCTGATTGAGGAAAATAACCCCCACACCGTATTTTTTACTTAATTTCCAACCGTTTTCAGCGGCGATTTCTTTAAAGAACGCATCCGGTTTTTGAAGTAGCAAGCCGCAACCATCCCCGGTTTTACCGTCGGCGGCGATACCACCACGGTGCTGCATGCGATCCAATCCTTCAATTGCAGTGATGACAAGCTTGTGGCTGGCTTCGCCTTGGGTATGGGCGATTAAACCAAATCCACAGTTGTCTTTGGAATCATTAGGATTATATAAACTCATTGACGTAACTCCTTCAACCGACGACTGGTTAGGGTTGTGTTTTAGGTTACTGCTGTATTTTTGTATAACGCTCACGGGTAAACTTTGGCACACAAAAAAAGTGGCCTAATTGCGCCATGTCACGCTATGTATTCTTGTCGTTTTTATTATTGGGGATACCAGTCGAGTATCGAATATTTATACTAAGCAGGCCGTACAAAATACCGAGTTAAAATATATAAATCAATTGAGAAGTGCGAACTTGCTTGAAAAATCCTTACATTTAGTTGGGGTTAGCTTATTAACCTTATGTTAAACAGTGAGTTAAGGCTATTCCATTTACTTGGTTATATCCTATGAAATAAAGGCGATATTTACTGTCAAGTGTTAATAAATAGTTAATTTGAGCCTTCGCAAACACCTAGTTTTCCATTGTAATGAGAATATTTATTTAAAAAAACTGCATAAAAAGTACGCGTAGCGATGTGGAAACACTGCTAAAACCTGCCAGAAGCGGTGAGATATCTAATTTTATAAAGGATAAGCCTTCTTGGATTGCCATCGGCAACGAAAGATTATCAGTTGACGCTGTGGTCGAACTTGCTAGCATGTCGCGCTTACAGCCTTACATTTAGATATGAGAGCGATACATGCAGCGAGAAGAATCAGTAGAACCTTGGGCCCTTCGATTCGCCCAGTTTATTAACCGTTTTGGCACCCTGCGTGTCAGCGTGCTGTTCGTTATTCTGACCCTAATGTTTACCATGACTGGTACGTACTTTTTGCGCATTTACATCATTGGTGATGTAAAGCTCGAAGACTTTATGAGTGCGATTATTCTGACCATAGTCAGTGCGCCATGGGTGTTATTTTTCTTCAGTGAGTTGGTTAAGCAGCTTGAGCGCTCCAGAGAGCATCTATCGGACGCAGTGACTCAACTTGAACGGCTTCGTGAAGAAGATATTTTGCTTAGCCGAGAGCTACAAAACAATATTAAACAGTTAAATTACGAAATTGAGCAGCGCAAAAATGCCCAAGAAGAACGTGAAAATGTTTTTGTAGAACTAGAGAACGAAATTAAAGACAGGGCCGAAAAAGAAGAACAGGCTCTGCGTTTATCGACCTTATTGCGTTCCATTATCGATGCCTCACCTGATTTAATTTACTACCGTAATGAAGAAGGCCAATTTGCCGGTTGCAACCGTGTCGCCGAGCAAATGACTGGACTCACCGAAGCTGAATTAATTGGTTTAACGCCGCACGAAGTGTGGGAAGAAGAGTTGGCTCGCCAGGTAGCGGCGAGTGACCAAGAAGTGTTAGAAAACGATGTCAGTATTACCGAAGAGATTTGGCTGCGCTTTGCCGATGGTCGCCGTGGTTACTTTGAAATGCGCAAGGTACCTTTCTATGACAAAGACAATAAACGCTTAGGATTATTAGCGTTTGGACGTGATATTACTGAGCGTAAACAAGCTGAGAATATTGTGGCTAAGGCGAGTAAAGATAAAACCAAATTTATCGCTACAATCAGCCATGAATTGCGCACGCCGTTAAACGGCATCGTCGGTTTAAGTCGCATGCTGCGCGATACCAAATTAGATAAAGAGCAATTTGCTTGGGTCAGCACTATTTACGCCAGTGGCATTACTTTGGGCAATATTTTTAATGACATCATTGATATTGACCGCATGGGGCGTGACAAACTTGAGCTGTCATTAAAAACGGTATCTATTAAAGATTTTACAGAAGAATTGAGCAGCATTATTAAGTTGCTTGCGGCAGATAAAGGCCTTGCTTTTGATACCGAGATAAGAGAGCCGCTTCCTGATTTTGTCGAAGTTGATGGTACCCGGTTGCGTCAAATTCTGTGGAACTTGCTGTTCAATGCGGTGAAGTTCACTCAAAAAGGTAAGGTCAGCTTGAGTGTGGAAGCGCAAACCTCAGGCGATGGTATCAGCCATGTGACCTTCCGTGTTGGTGATACTGGCGTGGGTATTCCGCAAACTGAGCTCGATAAAATATTCGCCATGTACTATCAAGTGAACTTGCCTGAGCATCAAAGTGCGACCGGTACAGGTATTGGCTTGGCGATATGTCAGCAGATGGTGTCGTTAATGAACGGTGAAATAAAAGTCAGCAGTGAAATAGGTAAAGGCACGTGCTTCTCGGTGGAGTTACCCTTGCCGATTAGTAATCGCCCGATGCAAGTGGAAGAGTTGCAAGTGCGAGGCCTGAATATCTTGTTGGTAGAGGATATAGAGCTCAATGTAATGGTCGCAAAAGCGCTTTTAGAAAAACTTGATCAGCATGTAGATGTGGCAATGACAGGTGGCGAAGCGATTAAAATGGTGCGCGATAAACAATATGATTTGATTCTGCTTGATATTCAACTACCAGACATGACGGGCTTTGATGTCGCAGCTACGTTGCATGAAGAGAGCTTGGTTGAACAAACCAGTATCGTCGCTTTAACAGCCAATGTGATTAAGCGGCGTCAGGAATACCTTGATAGCGGTATGGATGATGTTATTGCTAAGCCTGTTAAAAAGAGCCGAATCATTGAAGTCTTTAATTCACTCTTTAGTGAACAGCCTTATGAGTCTCACAAACCCAAAGATGAAGAGCCTGATAAAGAGTTAGATGCGATATTGGATTTGGATTTACTGCAAATGTTGGTGGATACCATAGGCCATGAAATGGTTAGCACCAGTGTTAAAGTGTTCGAAGAGAATATGCCTGTTTATTTAGAGATTTTGCAGCTTAGCTTAAGTGCCAGTGAAAAAGACGAAGTATGTTCCCAAGCGCACAAGATAAAAGGCGCAGCGGGTTCTGTTGGCTTAGCAAGAGTGCAGAAAATTGCCAACCAAATACAGCAGGGCGATCACCCCGCATGGTGGGAAAATGTGCATGATTGGGTTGAAGAGCTGACCTTTGCCGCCGAAGAAGATATGAAAAAACTCGGTGACTGGCTAACCAAGCAAGATATAGACGATTAAGGGGCGTAGCCGCGAAGGTATGTGAGTCACTTTATTTAAATCACCTCTATTTTTCTAAACATCCCGTTTTTATAGGGCATAAGCATAAATATAGCTTGTGCCCTTCGACTAGTTTATATACAATTCGCGCCGCTTAAAACAGTCACCTTAATTTTAGTTCCTTGTCTCCATACAGTTTGACTGTGCTGTCGAGGCTACAACCGTGAGGAGCAATATGATGCGTCATTACGAAATCGTATTCATGGTTCACCCTGACCAGAGTGAACAAGTTCCTGGTATGATCGAGCGTTATACCGGAATTCTTACCCAGAATGGTGGCACAATCCACCGCATGGAAGATTGGGGCCGTCGTCAATTGGCTTACCCTATCGACAAATTACATAAAGCACACTACGTACTTATCAACGCTGAAGCTTCTGCTGAAGCAGTTGAAGAGCTAGAGACTGCTTTCCGTTTCAATGATGTTGTATTGCGTAACCTTGTTATGCGTACAAAAGATGCTGAAACTGAGCAATCGCCAATGGCTAAAGAAGAGCGTCGTGAAAAGCGTGATGAAAGACCGTCTTCTGAAGACAAGTCTGCAGAACCAGAAGCAGCTACTGCTTCTGACGAACAAGAATAAGGAGACAAAAAATGGCTCGTTTTTTTAGACGTCGTAAATTCTGCCGTTTCTCAGCTGATGGTGTTGTTCAGATCGATTATAAAGACATCGCTATGTTGAAAAACTATGTCACTGAAAGTGGTAAAATCGTACCTAGCCGTATCACTGGAACTAGCGCTAAATATCAGCGTCAGTTGTCAACTGCTATCAAGCGCGCGCGCTTCCTAGCATTGCTTCCATATACTGATTCTCACAAGTAACCCTAGCGAAATTAAGAGGTAGCAAGATGGAAATCATACTACTAAACAAAGTCGCCAACCTGGGCGGCTTGGGTGACAATGTCACTGTAAAATCAGGCTATGCACGTAACTTCTTGTTCCCTCAAGGGCAAGCTGTTCCTGCTACTAAAGCAAACGTAGAAAAATTTGAAGCACGTCGTGCAGAGCTTGAAGCAAAAATTGCTGAGCAGCTTGCAGCGGCAGAAGCTCGTGCAGCGAAAGTTGCTGAGTTGGCTGAAGTGACTATCGCTTCTCCTGCTGGTGACGAAGGTAAATTGTTCGGATCTATCGGTACTCGCGACATCGCATTGGCAATTACTGCCGCTGGTGTTGAGATTGCTAAATCTGAAGTTAAATTGCCTACTGGTACTTTACGTGAAACTGGCGAGTTCGAAATCGACCTACAGTTGCACTCAGAAGTAACGGCTACAATCAAATTGGTTGTTATTCAAGAAGCTTAATTTAAGCCTTTTTGGATACTAAAAACACCGCCTAGTTGCATTGCACTAAGCGGTGTTTTTTTATGCCTACAGTTTATTGACTATTGATTATCGATGCGGCGTAGTAGTTTTTGTTGCCATTCTGAGTCTAACCCTATCGCATTGCTCATTTGGTGTAGGGGATCCGCTGATGTGTTTTTGTCAAAGTGCTGCTGAACAAAAGACGCTACTGACAAGTTGGCATTAGGGCGCTCGACAAGTGTGATGCTGTCACCTAATGTAATTGTCCCGTTTTCAAGGACACGATAGTACCAACCAGTGATCTGCTGGTTTTTAATGAGCTCGACTAAGCCCTTTTGATGGAGTTTTTCTTCAATCTTCCAGCAAGGAATGCGCGGGGAGGTCACCTGCACTGTGACGTCGCCAACGCGATAGATATCGCCAATGTTCACGTTTTTATCATGCATATCAGTGGCTGCTAGGTTTTCTCCAATGGAGCCCATTACCGCTGTCCTGTGCATCAAAGGGTGGCGTTTTATTATCGTCTCGTAACCTCGCAAAGAATATTGATGTAAAGCGCGTTCAGGACCTCCGTGGTAACGCTTATCAACCTGAACGTCACCAACAATACCAAGGTTATTCACCTCTGCGCGCTCGACAGGTCGCTTATCAATGCCTGAAGGGGCGTACTTTGGGCCGATAGGACGGATAACACCTGCAAATAAACCTAATACTTTCATATCGCTCCCGTTGGTATAACGACTAAACCCGTTGTACTCATTCGCATTTCTTTTTTGTAGCTTTAAACCTTTGTGAGGTAACCTGCGACTCACTTAGTAAGCTAGCCAACGAAGATAGAAGATTGACTGAGAATTCGAACGTTGTTGCTGCTAAGCACAAGTTTGCCACCGATGAAGAGCGGCAGCTACTGCTAGCAGTAAAAAATGGAAACCGACAGGCATATCATCAGCTGTACCATCAATATATTGGTCAGGTATATGCTTTGTGCTACCGGCTGACGGGAGATAAGGCGTTGGCAGAGGATGCATCACAAGAGGTCTTTATTCAATTGTGGCGAAAAATAGGGGATTACTCAGAACAAAGTAAGTTCTCTACATGGCTGCATACGGTGACATCCCATATTACGATTTCGTATATTCGTAAGCAGCGAGGCTGGGTGCAGCGCATGTTTAATATAGAAGACTCAAGCGTAGCAAACGATGTTGCCGAACCTTCTGCTGGGGAAGTAGATATTGAAAACTACGTGACCCGTTTACCTGAGCGCGCGAGGATCGTTTTTGTGTTACACGCTATTGAGGGCTACCGCCATGAAGAAATTGCGCAAATGACCAATATGGCAGTAGGAACAAGTAAGGCTCAATTCCATCGAGCAAAGCAGTTACTAGAGGAGTGGATGGGGTATGCATAAGCCAGATTTTGAACAGGTCTTGCAGGGAAAACTTGCCCAGCTCGACACCCAAAAGCAACCTGAACGTGATTTATGGCCGGGCATAGAGTTGGCGTTAGTTAAGCAGGAAGACGAAGCGCGCAATGTATTTGACCTGAGCGAGAAGAATGTTCGAGCTAATAGCAATCATCGTTATTGGACCAAGGCAGCCGTATTTGCAGCGGCTGTCGCTATGCTTGCCTTGGTAAGCTGGAAAGGGCTGCTCCCTAGTGACGAAATGATAAGCGGTGATGAATTAGTGGCTGCCTTGAGCGCTCAGCACGAAGAGCAAAAAAATGCACTGTTAGTGCAATTTAAAGGAAAAAGCGCTCTTACCGACAACTGGCAGCAGCAATTAACTGAGCTTGATAATGCCGCTGAGGCGATTAAGAAAGCGCTGCAAAACGAACCGAATAATATGGCGTTGTTGAAAATGCTGCAAAGCGTACATCAGCAACAGATCAACTTAATAGAACGTGTGCATTCACCCAAGTGGTCACAGATCTAGTCAGAATGTTAGGAGTGAAAAATGAAACTAATAATGCTTAAAGGGGCGTTCACAGTAATCGGTATCATGACTGTGTTGAGTGTTTCTGCGGGCGAACAGATCGATCGCATCGTTGAAGCAAATCCTAAGGGGTATGTGGAAATAGAGCACGTTAATGGAAAGGCTGAAATAAAGGGGTGGGATAAACCCCAAGTACAAGTGAAAGGAACGCTGGGCGAGCTAACAGAGCGGTTTGTGTTTGAACGCAGAGGCAACGAAGTGTTAATCAAGGTGAAAGTTAAAAACAGCCGCAAGCATAGCAGTCGTTGGGGGGGAGATGACGAAGATCAGTTGGTAATTTTTGTACCGCGCCAAAGCCGCCTAAACTACACAGCCGTGAATGCAGATGTATTGCTCAGCGATGTTAAAGGAGGTGTTAGCGCAGAAACGGTTAACGGTGATATTAAGGCCAAGCAGCTGGCTGGGCGCCTGCGTCTTGAATCGGTTAATGGCGACATTAACGCCAGCGAACTCCAAGGTGATGTGGCCATTCAAACGGTCAACGGTGACATTCGCTCAAACAGCACCCAAGGCCGTGAAGATAGATATGAAACTGTTAATGGCGACGTGAACGCAGAATCTAGTAGTGAAGAGGTGCGCGCTACGACTGTCAACGGTGACGTGAAACTCATGATGCAGTCCGTTAAATACGCCAATTTAGAGACCGTTAACGGTGAGCTCAAAATAGCACTAGCACTGGCTGAAGGGGGGGAGCTTCACGCTACGTCGGTGGGCGGAGAAATTGATTTGAATTTTAGTGCAGGGGTTTCCGCGTTGTTTGACATTCGAGCCCATGCAGGCGGAAAAATCATTAACCGTTTAACCCAAGATACAGTACAAAAAGAAAAGTACGGCCCTAGTAGCTGGTTAGCCACAAGCACAGGACAAGGCCAAGGCAAGGTATCAGTGTCAACCGTGAATGGTCGAGTGAGTATTTCGAAGGATTGATATGTAAATTAAAAATGCATCACCCCCGCAGGGACGAAGGTGATGCACTGAGTTAGCTAAATATTAGAAGCTAACTTTAACACCTGCATTTGCACGACGACCAATAAGGTCATAAAGTGCGTCAAATGTATTTCCTGAAGGGACTTCGTTGAACACATTACGAATACCAGCAGAGAAGCTAACGTTGTCATTTAGGTAGTACACCGCTGACAAGTCATGAGTCCATACTGAATCAATGTAGTTAGGTGATGCATCTTCTGGTGAACCGCCACCTGGTGATACGTCAAACAACGCACTCTTATCTATAAAACGAGAACTCCAGTTAACGTTTAGATCGTCTATACGGTAATCAATAGAAGTGCTCCACTGTAGACTTGGGTCACCCACTTCACCGTCTTCCACGTTAATTTCATCTGGGCGAGTTTGAAATTCAAATTCATCCAAGCTAAGAACTTTAGTGGCTGAGATATTGATTCTAACTTCACCAGGTAAATCAAACTGGCTTAAGTCTGTTCTATAACGAATGTTTGCTTCAATACCGTCTGTGTCGAAACCTGCCGCGTTAATATAACCAGAACGCACCAATGCAATGTCATTGGTGGTAGGGTCACGGTCGATTTGTCCACAGAAGTTAACGTCTGGCCCACCCGTTGCATCAACACAGTTATCGGCAACATCTTGTGCTTCAACCAAATTAATGGCGTCAGAAATTTCGATGTTGTAGTAATCGACAGTCATTGAGAAATTCTCGATGAAGGCTGGAGTCCACACAAAACCAATGGTTTGTGACTCAGCTGTTTCAGAGAATAGCTCAGTGTTACCACCAGAAAGTGTATCGACACTCACGTTATCGTTAGCTTCAAATCCAGCAGGGATGCCCAATGCTAAACAGTTTGCTGCTCTATCTGGATCTTCGTTGATGTTATCTGCATCACACGGATCGGATACGCGGGCGAAGCCAGGTGAAACAGGGCTAAATGCTTCTGTTACGTTTGGTGCACGAACTGCTTCACTGACTGTTGCGCGGAAACGCAAGTCTTCGATAGGTGCCCAGCCTAAGCCAACTTGCCACGCGTCAGCGTTTCCTGCATGCGAGTAATCAGCTGTACGATATGCCGCGTCCAATGTAAGTTCTTCAATTAAGAATACATCAGTGATGATTGGTGCACTCACTTCGATGAAGTACTCTTCAACATCGAAACCACCAAATGAGTCAGGGGTCGCTGCAGAAGAGTAGAAGCCTGCTTTAGTGAATTCATCAGTAATGGTGCTTGATGTTTCTTCGCGGTATTCATAACCAACTGCCACGCCGATGGCACCACCAGGAAGTTCTAAAAATGCTCCTGTATCGAATGATAAAGATGCACCGTAAACGTCTTGAGTGATTTCGTCTTCACGTAAAACATCACCAGAAATAAAGTCTGCAGCTTCGGCGCTGAAGTTTCCTGTTCCGAATGGGTTGAATGCGACACAATTTCCGCCATTGACAGAAGCTGGATCTTCATAATCGTCGCCTTGTGCACTAGGTACTTGGCTACGACATGCCGCTAAGCCAGTTTCAGGGTCGATAACCGCATCGAGTGCTGCATCTACATTAGCTTCGATAACATCGTTTAGCGTACGACGCGTATTTTTGGTTTCACCATGGGTGTAAAACACGTCGTAGTCGAAAAGTGTTTCGCCAAGTTCGAATCCACCTTCAAAACCAACAACGACACGGAACAATTCACGGTCGTTTGCCGCAGAACGGTTACCTAAATCACCAAAGAAGCGAGAGAATGGAACAGTAGTGTCTTGACCTCCGTCAATAAGGCGCTGTCTAGTTGCGGAATCTAAGAAAGGGTTATCAGCAACATTAATGCTTAAGCCACCGAAATTGAAAGCGGGTTGAAATTGTTGACGAATATCTTTATCAACGTACTTCACGTCACCGTACATACGTACATTGTCGTTAAAGTCATAACGGAATGTAGATGCTAAAGTGAGTGTTTCTTGTGACGGAGTGTAATTTTCATAGTTATCAGGGAAGAAAATCGTATCGTAGGCTTCGGCAAAGTTACCAAAAGCAAAGCTGTTGGTTTCAATACGCTCTACTTGATCCATACCTACACCATCTGGTGAAAACGTGATGCGCGGGCCACCACCGAATGGGTTGATAACACCAAAGTCGTTGATCATCTCTGAACCTACGAAAGGAACGCGGAATCTATCGGCAATGCCGTCATCTTCGCCACCATCATCTGGGTTGATAACGGTACCAGCGTAATCGTGTTGCTGAAGGTCAGTTAGTAATACTTCGCGAATATCTGACTTGCCGGCAAAAAACGTGACGTTTCCTTTGCCATCGTCGGACGTAGAGCCGACTAATACATTGAAGTTATGACTCTTGGTACCAACCCCTTCTGTGCTATCTGCAACACCAGCATTAAACTCGAACCCGTCGAAGTCGTCCTTCAGTATAATGTTAATAACACCTGATACGGCGTCTGAACCGTAAATAGCGGACGCACCACCAGTAATGATCTCAACTTTATCGATCAAAGCAGATGGAATTGCGCCAGTATCTATAGCCGATGACCCCGGTGCACCCGCTACATGACGGATACCGTTAACGAGAGTTAGGGTACGGTCACGACCTAATGAACGTAAATCTGGCGCACTCAAACCCGCATCTTCGTTACTATTATTATTACCAATCAAGCTTGAGCCTGCTGCAATAGCAGGGATTTCGGCTAGTATGCTGCCTAGATCTGGTGTTCCAAAGCGTGAAATTTCTTCTGAGCTTAATGAAATGACGGGGGCTGGCGATGAAAGTTCAGCACGGGCAATACGAGATCCAGTTACTGAAATTTTTTCAAGCGCTTCGGATTCTGTCGCGGGTGTTTCTTGTGCTGTGGTCATTGTTGAAAACGATGCAGCAGATAGCGCACCGACTGATACAGCGAGTCTAATTGACTTCGCCAATTCGGTTTTAGTGAACATGTATGATCCCTTAGATATTATTATTTAGGCCGCTTTTCGTGGCTTCTTATAGTTCAATAGTGAGTTGAACTGTAAGCGAATATAAAACAAACCACATATGGTTACAATATCCTAAAAAGGCAGGCTGTACATTTTACTGGACAGTAGGTTGAATTTTGTACGTTATTGTCGTTAATCAACATATTCAACTATTTTCTGCTTAGGATGAGGTCGAATTTTACATAGGAAATATAAAATTTATTTGGGACTACTTAAATTTTATACGATAGATAAGGCATCGATAACGCATATAATGCCTATCTAACTTGCAGCAGTGAATTCTATGCTACGCGTTCAACAGAAATATGGGCTAGGCCAATTAGTGCTTCTTTGTAGACTGATTCTTCTATCGGGGATAAAGCGTCAATGGCTTGTTGGGAGGCCTTTAAGGCTTGTTGTTTGGTGTAAGTTAATGCCCCAGTTTGCTCCATCGTCTCTAAAATCGGTGCCAGGTTGTCCATGCCGTTCCCTGTTTCGATAGCCTCGCGGATTATGGCGGTTTGCTGTTCATTGCCATGCCACATTGCGTATAGAAGCGGGAGGGTAGGTTTACCTTCTGCTAGATCATCACCCATGTTTTTGCCCATCTCTTCACTGTCAGAAGCGTAGTCCATGATGTCATCAACAAGCTGAAATGCGGTGCCCAAATACTTACCATAGTCTTGCATGGCGTTTTCAATCGCTTCACTTTGCTTAGTCAGTACCCCAGCTAACAAGGTGGCAGCCTCGAACAAACGGGCCGTTTTACTATAGATAACCTCCATGTAACTTTCTTCTGTGGTGTCAGGGTCATTACAGTTCATGAGCTGCAACACTTCACCTTCAGCAATTACATTGGTCGCATCAGACAATATTTGCATGACGCGCATACTGTCTAGGGTCACCATCATTTGGAATGAACGGGTATAAAGGAAGTCACCGACTAACACGCTGGCTTGATTACCAAACACTTCATTGGCGGTTTCGCGGCCCCTACGCATGGTTGATTCATCAACTACATCGTCATGTAGTAATGTCGCAGTATGAATAAACTCAATAATCGCGGCTAGTGTGTGATGCTGCTCGGTCTGAATATTCAAAGCTCTTGCAGCTAAGACCGTTAGTAGCGGGCGAAGTCGTTTGCCGCCGCTATTAACAATATAAAAGCCAAGTTGATTGATCAGCGAGACATCTGAATTCACCTGCTTTTGGATCAGTTGATTGACCGCGAGCATATCTGGCTCAGCGAGTAAAAGGATGTGGTCTAAATCCATACTTGAAATTCAACTCTGACGATAAGGTATTAATTAGCGTGCGATTTTACAGAAATTACACAGGGTATCCAGCGGACATTATGTAACAATTGCCCGCAAAGTCGCGTAAAATATGTGTTGCTGCATATTTGAACAAATAAATTCAATTTGGTACTTGCGACGACTGGACGGTTCACGTACAATTCGCGCCCTGTTTTTGAATATATAGCGCTAAGATTAGGCGCAGAGCGGAGTTAATTATGTACGCGGTTTTCCAAAGTGGTGGCAAACAACACCGTGTGGCTGAAGGCCAAACCGTTCGTCTTGAGAAGATCGAAGTGGCTCCAGGTGAGTCAGTAGAATTCGGTGATATCTTGATGGTGAGCAATGGTGAAGACGTTAAGATCGGTACGCCTTTTGTAAGTGGCGGAAAAGTTACTGCTGAAGTAGTAACACATGGTCGTGGCGAGAAAGTTAAGATTGTTAAGTTTCGTCGACGCAAGCATTCACGTACCCAAATGGGTCACCGTCAGTGGTTCACGGAAGTGAAAATCACTGGTATAAGCGCTTAATAGGAGTTCGAACTAATGGCACATAAAAAGGCTGGTGGTAGTACTAATAACGGTCGCGACTCAGAAAGTAAACGTTTAGGTGTTAAACGTTATGGCGGCGAGTCAGTTTTAGCTGGTAACATTATTGTTCGTCAACGTGGTACTCGTTTCCACGCTGGTAACAATATGGGTATCGGCAAAGATCACACTTTGTTTGCTTTATCAGACGGTAAAGTTCAATTCGAAGTTAAAGGTCCTAAAAACCGTAAATTTGTAAGTATCGTTGCTGAATAATTAGCAATCTTACATAGTTTTAAAGACCCCGCTTGTGCGGGGTTTTTTGTTTGAGACGTCTTATTTATCATTTTGCTTGAATAAGACAAATAAGCACAGTTGCGGTGTGACGCCGCAGCAACTGCGAAGTAGTATAAACTCTTTATACTCTTTACCTGAAAGTTGAGTTAACGATGAAATTTGTAGATGAAGCTGAGATCCGCGTAGAAGCGGGTGATGGCGGAGCCGGTACGGTTAGTTTTCGCCGAGAGAAATATGTTCCTGATGGCGGCCCGGATGGCGGCGATGGTGGTGACGGTGGAAGCGTCTACTTAGTTGCGGATGAAAACCTAAACACACTTATCGACTATCGCTTTGAGAGATTTCATCGTGCTGAACGCGGTAAGAATGGTCAAAGCGCTGATTGTACTGGTCGCAAAGGAGCAGACTTGGAAGTCAAAGTGCCTGTAGGTACTCGCGCAACGGATACCGAAACAGGTGAGCTATTGGGTGATTTGACCAAACATGGTCAGCGCCTAAAAGCAGCGCAAGGCGGTTATCACGGTTTAGGCAATGCACGCTTTAAAACCAGTACTAACCGCGCCCCACGGCAAAAAACATTAGGTACACCGGGCGATGTACGTATGCTTAAACTAGAGCTTATGTTATTGGCTGATGTAGGTTTGCTGGGCATGCCAAATGCTGGTAAGTCTACGTTTATCCGTAGCGTTTCTGCCGCCAAGCCAAAAGTAGCGGATTATCCGTTTACCACACTCGTGCCTAATTTAGGTGTTGTGCGTTTAGATGCCATGAGTAGTTTCGTGATTGCCGATATTCCTGGTTTGATCGAAGGTGCGTCAGAAGGAGCAGGTTTAGGGATCCAATTCCTTAAACATCTTGAGCGCTGCCGAGTGTTGTTACACCTTATTGACTTGATGCCTGCTGATGGGTCAGACCCAGTGGATAACGCCAAAGCGATAGTGACTGAGTTAGAAAAATACAGTCCCAAATTGGCCGGCAAACCACGTTGGTTGGTGTTCAATAAAGTCGACTTGATGTTTGAAGACGAAGCGCAAGACCTGTGTAAAAAAATCGCGGATGCTATGAACTGGGAAGGTGAATACCACAGTATTTCCGCAGTGCAGGGCAAGAACACCAAAGAGTTATGCATCAAGGTAATGGACTTTATTGAAAGCTTGCCGGAAGACGCTATCGAGGAATCTGACGATGAAGAAGTTGGCTTTAAATGGGATACTTACCATAAAGAGACAGTGGAAAATTACGAAGACGACGATGATTTTGATGACGACGATGATGATGACTTCGACGGTGACGACGATTTCGAAGTGATTTACCAAAAGTAAGCCACATAAGGGTTAGCTGGGAGTGCTCTTTAGAGAGTCCCCAGCGAGGAAGTGCTCGGCCAGAAAGAGGCCGGCGAGAAAGAGCTCTGCCAAACGGCGCTCAGCTAACCTAGGTTTACCGTGTGGTTAGCAAGTAATGTAGTTCAAAGTAAGGTGTTCTAGCATGGCAAAGATAGCTATGGTTGCTGCAATGGCAAACCAACGAGTCATTGGTCTTAATAATCAAATGCCTTGGCATATGCCTGCGGACCTAAAACACTTTAAACGTGTCACCTTAGGCAAGCCAATTGTGATGGGACGAAAAACATACGAATCAATTGGCAGGGCTTTACCCGGTCGCCTTAATATTGTTATCACAAGCGATCAGAACTATCAGCTGGCAGATGCGAGCATTGTACATAGCTGTGAGCAAGCCATTGCTGTAGCCACCTCACATATGCAAAACGAAGGAATGCCAGAGCTCGAGCAAGAAGTGATGGTCATTGGCGGGGGAACGGTCTATCAGCATTTTTTGCCCCACGCTAATCGTTTATATTTGACCTTTATTGACTTAGATACCCCGGGGGACACTTACTTTCCAAACTACTCGGATGGTGCATGGCAAGAGATTGAAAGTGAATCTAACGACCCTGATGAGAAAAACCCGCATCCCTATCGCTTCGTTACCTTAGCAAGGTAGCCTATTTTTTTTGCCGAGCACCGCAAACTGAGCGCCCAGAAACGCTAACGTATACACATAGCCATATGTTTGACTGAAAATGATGCTAGGCCTTAGCGTCAAAAGTGGGCTGGGGCGTGGTTAAAGGCATTAACGCTCAGCGCTAGCCTGCCCGTATGGCAATCGGGATGAGTGGCGCAAAGCATGCTCCTGATATTTTCCCTGACATTTTGCCCTAGCTCTTTATCCAGCGAGGTAAAAGTAATTATAAGACCTCGCTATTGTTTTCTTTCTTTCGTCCCCCATTTTAGTATCCTCAGAACACAAACTATCAATCAAAGTTGGAGAACATATGAGCACAGTGACTTTAAAAGGCAACCCATTTAATACCGTCGGCGCTTTACCAAGTGTTGGTGAAAGTGCGGCTGATTTTCGTTTAGTGAAAACAGATCTATCTGAAACGACCCTAGCTGATTATAAGGGCTCACGTTTAGTTCTGAATATCTTCCCCTCAGTCGATACCCCAACTTGTGCCATGTCTGTTCGTAAATTCAATGAGCAAGTGAGCAAGTTAGAAAACACCAAAGTGTTATGTGTCTCTGCGGATTTACCTTTTGCGGCTGCGCGTTTCTGCGGTGCTGAAGGAATTGAAAACGTTGCTACAGGTTCAAGTTTCAGGAGTAATTTTGGTACCGATTATGGTGTTGAATTCGTTGATGGACCGTTAACAGGTTTGTTGTCACGTAGCGTGGTGGTACTTGATGAAAACGGTAAGGTTATTTATACCGAGCAAGTAACTGAAACGGCTGATGAGCCTGACTATGATGCGGCGATTGCTGCGCTATAGTTATTTATAATGGCAGGTTAGAGCTTTTATACGCCTAAAATGAAACGAGCCGCTATGCGGCTCGTCTTAGGCGATTACTAACGTAAGTCTGTAATTAAACAGGAACTACGTTGTTCGCACATGGGCCTTTAGGGCTCTGACCAACTTCAAACTCAACCGCTTGGCCGTCGTTCAAAGTTGCATATCCACCACCGCTTTTAATTTCTGAGTGATGAACAAATAAATCTTTTCCACCGTCTTCTGGAGTAATGAAACCGAAACCTTTATCCGCATTAAACCACTTAACTGTACCTTGACTCATAATCTACTCTACTTTGTTTAAAATATTGTTTGCAGAAAACCTGCGTTAACCATTGTATAGGTTATTTTTCAGTAAATCCGCTCAATTCCACGTTTAGTTCATATTTTTGCTCGTCAATTTTCCAAACCCTATGGTTTTCATCAGCTGGCGTGTATTTTGCTCACTGCCCTAGTAAGCCATTAATTTACGAGGTGAAGGCGTCTAAAACGACAGTGAAAACTAGTCTCAACCTTAGGCAGCACGTGCACTAGCTTACTTAACGTCGCCTTCTTTAGACTGTGAAAATTTGTACACACGCTATGTGTAAATCTTATAAACCTCCGTCCAATTTCGCTTGAGTACGCACAGGTATTTAGAGCGAATTAAACTAAAAGGGAAAATTATGTCTAATAACGCTTCATCTTTATTTAAAGAAAATGAAAATTGCTGGCAAACAAGTCAAGCAGCTCATGCTACCCCTTTAATTGATGGAGCTAACTACTATCGGGCTCTACACAAAGCGATTTGCAATGCTAAGCGCAGCATTTTCATTGTTGGATGGGACATTGATAGCCGTATTCGCTTATTGCGCGGCGACGAGGAAAAAAACGCCAGCGCCCCCTCAGTGATAAGTGAGCTATTAAAATGGAAGGCGGAGCAAAACGAAAACATCAAAATTTATTTACTGCGCTGGGATTCATCCCTCGCGTTTTTTAGCCAACGAGAGATGTGGGCCAAAGAAGTGTGGGACAACAAAACCCCAGACAACGTTAAAACCACTCTGGACAGCACCATCCCTATGGGGGGAAGCCAGCACCAGAAGATAGTCGTTATTGATGATGAAATTGCGTTTTCTGGAGGTATGGATGTATCGACTAATCGCTGGGACACCCGAGAGCATCTTATTGATCAGCCTGAGCGAGTGGGACCTGGCGGTCCCCATGGACCACTACATGACGTGCAAGTGCTCACAAGTGGGCCTATTGTTGAAAGCTTCGCTCAGCTTGTTAGGTGGCGCTGGGACAGGATAAACGAGCAAAAAGCGATCCCCTTCTCGCCTGTTAAAAGCACAGGCAGCGGAGTACCTCCGTCATGGCCGAACAATTTCCCACCTACCATGGCGGATTTACCCTGCGCTGTGGCGCGCACGATCCCGTTTATGGATGGGGTTGAACCTGCACAAGAAGTGAGACGCATGTTGCTCGACCTTATCGCGCAAGCCGAACGCTTCATCTTCATTGAAAATCAGTTCACCACGCGCCAAGAAATAGCGGAGGCACTTAATGCTCGTTTAAAGGCATGCCCAGAATTACAAGTGATTATCGTTAGTTCCTATGAGCCAAAAGGTAAGTTCGAGAGTGAAGCTTATTGGGCGAGCAGGATTGATTTCAAACGTATTTTAGAAAACGGGGTGGATGATAATCGCGTTAAAGTGACGTACTCAACGCTGACTAATGAAGCAGGTGAAAGTATCCAAAAGCGTGTGCATTCAAAGGTCATGAGTATTGATGATCGCTATTTAGTGATTGGCTCATCCAATATTAGTAATCGCTCTATGAGTCTTGATACTGAAGTTGATTTAGTATTTGCTGGTGATACAAGCCAGAACCAGCAAGATATTATACGTGTTCGTCATGACTTACTTGCCGAGCATACGGGCCGTACTATTGAGCAAGTGGAGCAGATATTTAAATCGCCAGACCCATTGAATAACCTTATAACTGACCAAGCACCCCATGGGTATCAACTCGCTGAAGTGCGCGATGATCAATTCACCAACAAAGCGTGGCAACCCGTTTTTAGCTCGTTATCAGATCCCGAAAAACCATTGATTGCGCCAATACAAATGTCTAATGGCAAAGTGGTTGGAGTAGGCAACCCAAAACAGAAAACCATTGTGTTCATGATGATTGCTTTGCTGATACTCGTTCTAGGCGGGTTGATTTTTTGGGCTGGTCACTCCATTCCTTGGCTAACAGCTGACAACTTAGAGCAGTTTTTACAGGACACGAGAGGCACGATGTGGGTCATTCCTACCATTTGTGTCATCTATATTATTGCTGGGTTGGTTTTCTTCCCCGTGACTGTCTTGTCTTTAGCGGTGGCGGCAGTTTACGGGCCAATATGGGGCCCAGTTTATGGCATGCTCGGTGCCTTGCTCAGCTCTGCAACACTGTTTGGTTTGGGCCATCTTATGGGTATCAAAGGGCTGCGCAAGATGGGCGGTGCTAAAGTGCAAGCCGTAGATGATAAATTTAAAGACAGCGGTGTAGTGGGTGTGGCTGTTATCAGGCTGATTCCTATCGCGCCATTTAGCTTGGTAAATCTGGTTGCAGGTATTTCATCTATTGGGCTGGTGCAATTTTTAGCAGGCACATTCCTAGGCATGTTTCCTCCTATGATTGCGAAAGGTTTGGTAGGGGATTCATTGGGTAAAATTTTTACAAATCCTTCTCCTGAAACCATAGGTTATTTGGTAGCAGGCATCGCCTTTTGGGCGCTTATGATTTACGTATGTCAAAAGTTAGCGCGCATGTATCAATTGAAGAAAGCAGACGCGAGTTAATATTTATGCGAATTGTGACTTACAATATTCATAGCGGCGTTGGGGTTGATAAGGTGCAATGCTACGCACGTATTGGGCAGTTTTTGGCGAGTCAGAATGTGGATGTTGCCTTAATTCAAGAAATGGACACCCGGTCGCCCGAGCGCAGCATCGAGGATGATGTTGAACAGTTATGCTCAGGGCATTTCGCACAGCTTATCGCGTCCCCCGCATTGCAAGAAGCAAGTGGTTGGTATGGTAATGCTGTCCTGAGCCGTTATCCGGTGTTATCTAAAAGAACCTTGGATGTGAGTCAAAGCGGGTTTCAACCGCGCAATATTCAAGAGGTGGTACTAGACACTAATTTAGGCCCCCTCAGAGTCATAAATACCCACAAAGGGCTGAAAAAACAAGAGAGACGCAAGCAGTTTGCCTTACTAGCTGAATATTTACGGGAAAAGATGGCGGGCTCGCAAATACCCATTGTATTAGGGGGAGACTTTAACGAATGGCAATTTATGACTAAGGCGTTCAAAGATATTCACCAAGTGCTGAATGAGAATCCCGTACGAGCCACCTTCCCAGTTGCTTGGCCACTGTTTAGATTGGATCGAATGTGGACATCATTTGACTTAAAGCGCACAGCAGAGCATAGCCCTAACATCAGTAGTATCAGCGCAAGCGTGCTTAAAACGCCAGAGACGCGCCAGTTTTCAGATCACTATCCAATTTTGCTAGACATAGCATAAAGGCAGCTGCGCGTTACTTAAAATTAATAAAGATATTAGCGGTTAATCGCCCATTCTTTGGGTCGAGGCTAATGTCAGTTTGTGGGTTAATCAAACCTGAGTGCAATAAGTTACCTGGGTAAATGACCAAGCGATTAGGGCGATAATCAACGTGCTCGGTTAGAGTAAATTGTTGCGTAGAATCACAAATATAGCCGGCTTGGGGTGATGCTACATGGTTAATGTAGTGCGCTGCAGAGTCGAGGTAGTACTGCTCTTTTTCCCTAGTTATGCGTTCGAACTGTGTTGTGTTATCTCTGAAAAAGCCGGTCCCCCCATGAGCTCTTGGGTTAACGTAAAGCAGCAAAGCAAAATAATGAGGCTGTACCGCATCAAAGTGCGGAATGCGCTGTAAGGTAGACAGCGCGCTTTCAGCTTTGGTGACTAACGAGTAATAACCAGCTTGGGGTTTGAGTTGAAACGCCGTTGGAACCTTATACACCTGCGCTATTTGTTGATAAGTGGCTCGTAAAATTTCAATGATGTAATCCTTTGGCATACTGCTGCGAGCGCCAGGGTAGAAGCCCTTCTCGTCGCGAGTAAAGCCATTGTTGCTACACGCATCAGTTTCGATCAATTCTGGTCTTAGCAATACATCATCAATAACGATGACGGGGGTTTGCTCTGCGCCCACGAGCTTGATGCTTAACACTTTGTTCGGATTGATCCCTAAGGGGAGTGACATTAGTTGGCTATTTTAGTTTGGCAATAGTGACGGATAAAGTCGTTAACGTCAGGCCAGTTCGACACTTTGCGCTTCACATTATTTTTAATGTTCTCCAGAAAGCGTTGTAATTCGTCGTCGCTCATCATGTCTACTATGGGGTGGTATTGTTTGGGCATAATACCTTGGCCGAGCATAACTTGTATCCATGATGTTTCACCAAATAACTCTTCGGCTTTTTTAAAGACTTTCCCGGTGCCTGCAAACAACTCCATGCGGTGAGTTAAAGTGTCTGGGATGGGCATGCTTTTACAGTATCGCCAAAACGGCGTGTCTGTGCGCTCTGTTTGATGATAATGCAAAATAATAAAGTCTTTAATATCTTCCACATCGGCGCGGCTTTGGGTGTTAAATTCATCCACATCTGCTTGTTCTATTCCGTTTGAGGGAAACATAAGCATCAAGCGTACAATGGCGCGCTGAAAAAGATGAATACCGGTGGATTCCAACGGTTCAATAAAGCCTGAAGACAAGCCCACTGCAACACAGTTTTTGTTCCAATGTTTACGCCGCGTACCGGTTTTATATTTTATAACCCTAGGCTCATTCAGGGTTTCCCCTTCAACATTGGCTAATAACGCCGCTTTGGCTTGCTCATCGCTCATGTATTTACTGCAAAACACTAATCCATTGCCTGTGCGATTCTGTAGCGGTATGCGCCATTGCCAACCAGCATCTCGAGCGATTGAGCGTGTATAAGGTACAGGATTTGGCTTGGCGGTTGTTTGTACCGCTACTGCGCTGTCGCACGGTAACCAATGGCTCCAATCTTCAAAGCCAGTGTGCAAGGCCTGCTCAATCAAAAGGGCGCGAAAACCCGTACAGTCGATAAATAAATCACCTTCTACTAACTCACCAGAGGCGAGCGACAACGAACTTATATCGCCTGACTCTTCATTTAGGTTAACCGCTTGAATGTTACCTTCGATACGCTTACAGCCATGCTGCTCGGCCATTTTTCGTAGAAACTGTGCGTATAATCCTGCATCTAAATGATACGCGTGGTTCTGTTCTTGATTGGCTAAGACTGCAAATCGGCCCTCACGGCAGGCTAGATGCTCTGGCACATAATCGCCAATTTGCGTGACCAAGCCTTTTTGTTTGCCCTTTAGCCAAAAATGCTGAAAACCTGCGGCCCAACACCCTTGGCCTAAAAAACCAAATGAGTGAATGTAGTCTTCGCCTTGGGCTTTCCAGTTTTCAAATTTTATTCCCAATTTGAACGTGGCATTGGTGGCCGCCATAAACTCTTGTTCGTTTATGCCAAGTAAGCGATGAAAAATATGCAGAGTAGGTATAGTCGCTTCACCGACCCCCACAGTAGGGATGTCGTCAGACTCAATCAGGGAAACTGTCAAATTCTTGCCCAATAACTTAGAAAAGGCGGCCGCGGCCATCCAGCCTGCAGTACCACCGCCAGCGATGACGACACGTTTAATCGGTTGTTTATCCATTTGTTTATCCTGTTTGTGCGACGCGTCGCTCAGTTTATACTTTTAATTTATTCAGCAAACCTGCGCGGATTTTTTTAGCATTGGGCAAGTCTAGCGGCAGGGTCAGCATTCCTTTGGCATCTGCTGGTATATGGGCATCTTTTTGTAAGTCAGGCTCGAACACGTAATGCTCGAACAAGCTCTGCCACGCTTTTCGTTGTGCATCTGGCAGGCTGCGTAAACTCAATATGGCTAATTCTAGGGCGGCTTCGGGACGCCCCAAATAGGCTGGGGTGTCTCGCCACCAATGGGTGATAAGGGCGTTAAAATCTTCAAGCCCTGCCACATGGTGCCACCACATACTGGGGATAAATAATGCATCTCCAGGGGCGAGTTCCGTTGTGAGGGATGCATCAAAAGCCTGCTTAAATTTGGGATAGGTATCAAAATTAGGGTTGTCTATATCCACTAAGCTGATGTCTTGCCCACCTGGTGATAGCTCCATTGGACCAACATATAAATTCGCTACCTGCTCTGGCGGGAATAACGTAAAGCGTCTGCGTCCTGCAATGCAGCACGCTAGGTTATGGGGAAAATCATAATGGGCAGCGATCCTGGTTTGGTTGCCTAACCAGATGCTAGTCAGCGGATTAAGCGAGTCTAAGCCTGCATTATTTAAGCGGTTGAACTGCGGTAACACACTGTTTATTTCAGTGGAGCTAACATACAAGGTTGGCGGATTTTGCTGGGCTGCTTGTTCGAATAACTTGTCCAGCACTAAGTTTAAATCGACTTTTGAGCCCTGAAAGTTAAAGCCATTCATTTGTTCATTGTAAAATACGCGGCCGTTATTCTCCGGTGGGCCATAACAGGCAAATACGGGGTTGCCTCGATATAACCCTCGCAAGTAATCGGCGGCGTGTTTACTGGATTTTTGGGCTTCTTTTACCACCGGCCAATCGGCTGCAAAGTCGCGCAGTACGAGAGGTTCGCTCGAGCTAAAAACAAAATCAGGAATATCGCCGGGATGGCAATTGGCGATCTCTTTAATGCTTGCTTGTTGACTCATACAAACTGACCCATGTTCGCTAATATACTGATGTGTTTAGCGCCTTACGTTGCGTTTTGTTTGGCATTTTTGCGATTCAATAGATGGCGTATATTGCCATGAGATGCAATTTGCATATAAATCGCCTGCAAGTAACCTTTTGCATGCAGCTTACTTAGGGCGTCTGCACTGAGTTCGCTTAGCTTATCTTCGTTAATGGTGTAAAAGCCTATCATTTGATGACTAGAGCCGTCATTTAATCCCACTTCAAGGGTAAAGGACTCAAGGAGATCGTGAGCTAATAATGCATCGATAAAATCCTTGGAGTCGTTTACACCGTGGTGAATGACCTCAAGCATATTGGCAACACTATCTAAATAAGGAGTGTTACCACCGTATTCTAAAAACAAGGCTTCTCCGTGCTCAGTGTTGACCCTTGGGTTGTCTAAGTCGATATGCAATACGCGCTGAATTTTCTCTTGCCCTTCTTCTACAAAGGTTTGATTACCAATAAGAAACGGCTGACGAGCAACTGTTAATGGAACATAAGCCGCATCCCACTTGCCATCTTGTAGAAAGAGGTTTTCCTGTTGTTCAAAACCAAACAAGGCTACTGGGAAAAAAGCTCCTGTGTTTGCATCTTTATTAAAAAAGATAGGGTAGTAAGTTTGCAAACTTTTGAATTCACTGGGAAAGGTAAGGGCGTACCACACATTGTCACCATAATCGGCTGAACGTTCAGTGATAACCTTTATATTTTGATGCTCAATACTGTTTAGTAATACGTTATTGGCCATGTTAAACCTCGATTATTGAAAACACAGAGGCCGCTTTTAGCAAGATGCATCCAAGCGGCCTTTATTCGTTGTGTACGTTATATACCCTTTATGTAAGACAATATAACGGGCAAATGTCTAACGATTAGAAGGTATAACGTGCACCTACGCTGTACCGAGCACCGGTTTGGGTAACATCTAGCACGTCAATCTGAGTACGCCCAGAGTTACGACTGTATTCATTGGTAATATTGATACCTTGAATAAAGACGTTTAACCCTTTTATTTGAGGTACGTCATAACCGATATTGAAATCGATTTGGCTATACTCTTCAGTGTAAACAGGTGCTGGACCCACATCCCCTTGAAAGCCAGATACATAGAACTTATCACGCCAATTGTATGCAATCCGCGCTGAGAAACCATTCGCTTCATAGAAGGCCACAAAGTTAGCGGTATCACTGATCCCTTGCTCGGCTACTTGGTCACCAATAATGAAATTATCATATTCATTCTCGGTATTCACTAATGTGTAGTTAGTGAACAAACCGAAACCTGTGTCACCAATTAGGTGTTGCAGCGTAAATTCCCAGCCATCAAAGGTACGCTCTTCTGAATCATTCACTGGGGTGAATATATCGAAATTCATTGCTGCGTCAGTGTCTGGGTTGCCAACAATGATAATGTTGCCACTGACATCTTTGAACACGTTAGGATCAGTTGCACCGTAAGTGGCAAAGATGTATTCACGCTGGGCTAAGCCGTCGTTGCCTACTGCTGCTAGTGCTTCAGTTTGATACGGGCCATCCGCAGGATTGACGATGTCAAACGTAGTTGAAATCGGTGCAGTAGAAATAAAGTTAGTCACGTCTTTGGTGAAGTAACCCACTGATGCATAGCTGCCTTCTGCGTAATACCACTCGGCGGATAAATCGATGTTATTTGACTCAAGTGGCTTCAAGCCTGGGTCACCGGTATTACCTGTGCCGCCAGTAATACGTGCGCCTTGGTTCAACGTTTGCCCGCCAATCATGTCACCATAACTTGGGCGACCAATGGTTTCGCTGTATGCCGCACGCAGCATGACATCTTCTACCACTTCAATATTGAAGTTAATGCTAGGTAGGGTATGCGTATAACTGCCTGTTCGGGTTTGAAATTCTTGAATGCCGCTGGCCAGAAGGGTGACTTCTGTTGTGCCTTCCCAGCGTGAGCCGTTGTATTCTGGCACAGCAGAGGTGGCGGTAATATCCGTTTCTTCGTAACGCAGACCAACGTGAACATCGTATGGCATATCGCCAATTTCACCTTGGTAGTTATATTGAAGATAGACAGCGGTCATTTCTTCTTCGGTTAACTGGTCCGTCGCTGCTGCATAGTTACTAGATGGGCAGAATAACGAGCCGCAATCGCCAACCAAGGTGCCATCTGCAAATGAAGTCGGGGTGAACAACGCTTCAGCAGCTGAACGAATACCTTCAAAGTCAAAGGCAAAGTAGGTGTTTAAAATATCGTAGTTTTCAGGGCCGAAGTCGTTAAAGTTGCCGCCGTCTACGTCATCAAACTTGTCGTGGATAGTTTCACGAGGAAATAACGCATCGTCAAATTGGCCTGCAGTCCCTTCACCGCCCCAGTTATTACGTTGAACGTTAACTTCTTGGCTATGATTGCTGGCGTCGGTTAACGACACACCGAAATCGATACTGCCGCCGTTATCGAACACATATTCACCGCGAAGTTGGGTTTGTTCGATTTCAGCTGTGTTGCGCTCATTGGTAAATACGCTGCCGGTGACAATCATGTCAGACGGTTGTATCGCGTTGCCGCCGCCTACTGCTAATACTGGGTAATCACCGGTAAAATCTGTTGCTGCAGAAGTACGTACAAAGCCAGCCATGGCCAACTGGTTGCTAGAACCAAGTGGGTTGTTTGGCGTGTTTTTAGCTTCTGAGTTGTGGTAGTCCAACTCTAGGCTTAGGCTGTCGTTGACTTGCCAATCTAGATTGACACCGATTGAATCTGTTCTGTCTCGCGTGCCAGCGTCAGACGCACCCATTGAAAGGTCAGTTGGCGTGGCATAGGTTTCTGAGTATAAAAGAGGTGACGCGATAGGGCCGTCAGACCATACGTTTTCAGATGCGCCGAAACCATACCAAGCAGATACGTTGTTCCACTGGGTATCAACGTCACGGTTTACGTACGTGTAATCAACGGTAGCAGTAAATTCTTCAACAGGACTGTATTGTAAAACTAACTGCGCGTTAGTTCTTGTACGTTGCTGTTCTTCAAACTGATAAATAGTCGTTTGTGGTACTGAGTAAATATCATCATCACCCGGGCGATTTGTTTGGGTATCGTCTTTCGCTACGCCGCCCCATGCCGCATTGCTGCCTGACCAGTCATTATCAGCAATACCAGGGAAGCTACGCCAGCCTGTTCCAACACTGGCTTTTTGGCTACCACTTTCACGTTCTGAGTAACTGGCTGAAATAGCCACACCAAATTTGCCATCGTCAGATGTATTTGAATACAAGCCTGATAGTTCAGGGGTCACCGAGCCACTTTGCGTCGAGGTGTCGTCAAGTGCCTGAGCACTGATGGTGGCATGCATACCTGGGTTATTGAGCGGGCGCAACGTGGTGATGTTAATCGTTGCACCGATACCACCGGTGGGCACATGTGCTTGAGAGGTTTTGTATACCTCAACGCCGCTTACACTTTCTGCCGCTAAGTTAGCGAAATCAAATGAACGCTCACCTGTGGTGGTCGGCAGTTGGCGACCATTTAATGTCACTAGGTTACGGGTCGGGCCAAAGCCGCGCACCGTTACCTGGCTACCTTCGCCATTGTTACGGTCGATCGCCACACCAGAGATACGTTGTAACGACTCCGCTAGGTTACTGTCCGGGAACTTACCAATATCTTCGGCGTTGATCGCATCAACAATACCTGTTGATGAGCGTTTAACGTCTAAAGACTTGATCATGCTGCCACGTATACCCGTGACGTTAATCACTTCGACGTCGTTTTCGCTCGCTTCTTGAGCAACAGCAGGTGCTAGCATAGATGCACCCAACAGCACTGATATGCTGGTCGCGAGTCGTGTTTTATAAAATGTTTTAGCTTTCATGTGTGTTCCCGGTTGTCGATGAACGAGTTGGTTGTAAGCGCTTTCATTCTTGATTTTAAAAAATGCACTTATGTAAGCGCTTTCATTTAGGTTAAGTTATTTGTTAATCCAGATCAACAAATAATTAACATCAAACGTGATATCTATTCAAAAATGCCTGAAGTCATCACAGGTGTTTATAGATACTGTTACTCAATAATCAATATAAGCTTCTGATTAATAATTACTATTTAGATTTTTAAGTGGAATATTTCCCGTAACATGCCAGTAACGAATCTCACCCTTAACAAAGTAAGGTGTGAGATCCGAAGCGAAATGCATAGGCGGAGATAACGACTACATGTCGCTAACCCGTTATTCAGCAGGGCAGCTGATATCAGCCTTATTCGCAGCATTCGGCACAATGCGAATGTCAGATAGGGAAAGACTCAACGGGCCTTCTGAGCTGAGCGCAAAGGGGATTCCAATCTTGGAAAAGTCTGTTGCACTTTGCGCAAAACACGCTAAATCAACGCTCAGGGTTTGCCACGTTTGTGTCTGTTTTAGGTGTGCGCTTAAATCTATGTCACTAGCGCATGTTTCACCGCAGTTAATTTGTAACCAAACAGGGGCGCTGATGGCCGAATTTAATGTGTAATCAAACTGCATTACACTGCTTGCTTCAGTGTAGCTACGCAGATCTTGTAGAAAGTCATGATAGATGCGCACCTGACCGGCATTTGGCTGTAACCAGTCTATTTTGAATGCATCTTCTTGAACGCGACGATCGATGGTTCTGAATTTAAGTCCACCATTTTCCAGCATGCTACTGGCGACCGTTGCACTTTTTTCTGTGGTCACTAGCGCCATTTTCCATGGGGCTTGAACACTTCTATCGTATATCGCAAGAGGTGTTAAAGCTTGGGCATTCTCGTTTGCAACTTGCTCAGAAAGTGCCATATCCAAGGTGCTTTTTTCACCATAATGCAAGCCGAATCCGTAGGGTAATAATGGCGTATCGTCTTTATCGAAACGATTGATGTTGGTTTGAGTGGGGCTATTCGGCCATGAGAAAGACAGCTGACCTTTGAAGTCATGCTGGATGTCGCCGTTCGCTGAAGTGAATAATACATCTGCGACACCAGCGCCTTCTGTACCAGGCAACCAAGCAACCACGAACGCATCAGAGGCATTCAATTCAGGATTAACCCACAAAGGACGACCCGTTAAAAACACCGAAACTACAGGTATACCTTGGTCTTTCAGTGATTTAAGTAAGGCTAAATCTGTTTTATTGCCGCGTTGAAACTCTAGGTTGTCTAGGTCGCCATTGCCTTCTGCATAAGGCTGTTCGCCAAATACCACTATCGCCACATCAGGTTGCTGAGTGAATTTACCATCAACTGCAAGCTCGACGTTACCATTTGCTTGAGTAACAGCTCGCTCAATGCCTTGATAAATTGAGGTACCACCTGGGAAATCTTGGTTGGTGTTGCCGGTGCCTTGCCATGTAATGCTCCAGCCGCCTGATTGTTGACCGATATTGTCCGCACCGCCACCTGCTACCAGCACATTGGCATTAGGAGAAAGAGGTAAAAGTTGCTGGTGGTTCTTCAGTAACACAAGTGACTCACGCACAGCTTGACGGGCAACGGCTCGATGTTCAGGTGAGCCGATGATGTCTTTATTGCCTGATAAAACCCGTTCCGCTGGAGCAGGTTTATCGAACAAGCCAGCGCGAAGCTTAACCCGTAAAATGCGAGTGACAGCATCGTCGAGACGAGCTTGGCTGATCTCCCCTGATTTTACCTGAGCGATGGTGTTTTCCAGTAATGGTTTCCATGCGCCTGTTGGCACCATGTATACGTCAAGGCCGGCATTCATTGCCTGAGGGCAACTCTCGTTACTGCAACCAGGAATTTGGCCATGACCGTTCCAGTCACCCACCACGAAGCCGTCAAAGCCCATGCGTTCTTTTAGAACAGAGGTAAGTAGGTAACGATTACCGTGAACCTTATCGCCATTCCAGCTATTAAACGATGCCATTACGGTTTGCGCGCCAGCGGTTAAACCACCCACGTAGCCTTGGGCGTGAATATCGAACAGGGTTTGTTCATCAGCGATGTTGTTGCCTTGATCGTCACCGCCCACCGTACCGCCATCGCCTATAAAATGTTTGACGGTAGAGATAACCTGACGACTGCCAAGGAAGTTTTTGTTTGCGCTGCCTTGCAAGCCTTTTACGATAGAGGCCGAGTAGTCTCTGACGATTTCTGGATCTTCAGAATAGCCTTCGTATGTTCTGCCCCAGCGGTCGTCACGTACCGTGGCGACCGTGGGCGCGAAAATCCAATCGATGCCTGTGGCGAGTACTTCTTCAGCGGTGGCTTTGGCAATGTCTTCAATGAGTTCAGGGTTATGAGTCGCGCCCAATCCAATGTTGTGGGGGAAGAGTGTCGCGCCAATAACATTGTTGTGGCCATGTACTGCGTCTGTGCCCCACATGGTGGGTATGGTTGAGCCATCTATACTGTCATCAATAGATGCTTGATACATTTTCTCTGCTAAGCCAACCCAGTCACTGGGTTTAGCGTGTTTGTCACCATTGGGGAATGCGCCGCCGCCATTAAGATAAGAGCCAAACCCGTAGGTACGCATGTCTTCTAGGGTAATGTCACGGATTTCAGGTTGAATCGTTTGCGCCACTTTTTGCGCTAGTGTCATGGTGCTGAGAATATCCGCGACACGCTGTTCAATTTTCTCGTCACGTTTAATCGCTATGTCTAAGGTGGGCCAAATTTCGATGGCGTTTGCACTGACTGTGCTGTCAGCTATTTTTGTTGTTGTTTTCGCCTTGGTATCTGAGGTGGATTGGCTACAGCCGGCTAACAGCATGCTCAGGGAGGTGGCTCCCAACATCAGCGCGTGATTAAATTTTAGGTTCATAATGGAAATCTCGTTAAAAAGTTAGACTGATGTTGATGAAGTTGGTTTTGAACCTTGCACGCCATAAAAAGCGATATACAAGTAGCAAACCAGTGGCAACACAAAAGACAATTGCAGGCCAATACTGTCAGCTAATATGCCTTGTAGTACCGGCACAATCGCACCTCCGACAATGGCTAAACATAAAACGCCTGAGCCACGACTAGTTAAATCGCCAAGGCCCGCTAAGGCCAAGCTGAAAATCGTTGGAAACATGATGGAGTTGAATAAACCCACCATTAATATTGCCCACATAGCCAGCGCTCCACTTGATGATATAGCCAAAGCGATAAGACCCATGGCGCAAACACTGTTGAATGCGAGTAACTTGCCAGCTGGAATTTTTTGCATCACAGCGGCACCAATAAAGCGGCCAACCATGGCTCCGCCCCAGTAATAACTTAGGTAAGTCGCTGCAGTTGATTCGGCTAAACCTGCAACGTGTTGCTCGCCTAAGAAATTAACAATGAAACTACCGATAGATACCTCTGCACCCACGTAAATAAAAATACACACCGCACCCAATGTAAGGTGACGATGTTGCAGTGGACTGCCTTTCGTCATGCTTTGGCTGCTAGCCGTGTTGACTGTTTCAGCAGGACTGGTGTCGGGTAGGCTAATTTTCAAAAATATGATGGCAAGCAAAAACAGCACCGCGGCTAACACCACATAGGGCAGAATAACGCTGTCTGCCGTCATGTTATTTTCATCGATCACTGAGAAAATCAATATTCCTCCAATGATAGGGGCCAAGGTCGTACCCAAAGAGTTAAAGGCTTGCGTCAAGGTGAGTCGGCTTGATGCTGTTTCTGGTTTACCTAGTAAGGTTACTATAGGGTTCGCCGCCACCTGTAAAATAGTAATCCCAGAGGCCAGCACAAATAAAGCGCTGAGGAATATCCAGTAGGCATGACTGGTAGCTGCGGGCACAAATAGCAAACACCCTATGCAAGCCACAAGCAAGCCAGCGCTAATACCTCGTTGAAAACCAATGCGTTTAACTAACCAGCCAGCAGGCACAGACACTAGGAAATAAGCACCAAAAAAACAGAATTGAATTAACATAGCTTGAGTGTAACTGAGTGAAAACACACCCTTTAAGTGAGGTATAAGTACGTCGTTCATTGCAGTGATAAAACCCCACATAAAAAACAACGAGGTTAAGGAGGTTAACGCAAAACGATAGTTGGGCGTTGCCGCGCCGTGTACTGACGGAGCTGGCACTGCGGTGGATGGGTTTATCATGTTTTTACCTGTCAGGTTAAGGTCAATTTAGCAAGTTGAGCTTGTTTTGTTGACCTAAGCGTAACAAAGTACTAACATAAATGTAAGCGCTTTCATTTGGTTTTTTATCTTTGCGTCAAATCAAATAAAGGTTTTGGTAACATCAGATGCGCAATCTGCATTCTTCTAATCTTATATTTACCCTAGGCCACGATTAAGTTAATTATGAAAATATCTCTCGCAGAATCTTCTCCACTCAGCCAACCCGACTTTACCTATGGCGTCGCTACCGCAGCCTTTCAAATTGAGGGTGCTGCCGATTCGCGCAGACCGTGTATTTGGGACACCTTTTGTGCCATGCCGGACAAAATAAAAGACAGTTCGGATGGGCTAGTGGCATGTGATCATTTCAATCGTTGGCAGCAGGATTTAGCGCTAATTGAGTCTCTTGAAGTGGATGCATATCGTTTTTCAATTTCTTGGCCGCGAGTGATGACACAAAGCGGTGAGTTAGACCCACAAGGCGTGGCGTTTTATATTCAATTACTGGATGCCCTAAATCAGAAAAATATTAAGCCTTATGTCACACTTTATCATTGGGACTTGCCTCAACACCTAGAAGACAAAGGCGGGTGGCTGAATCGTGAGACGGCTTATCACTTTCGTGATTATGTGGATTTAATCACTCAGGCATTTGGGGATAGAGTTTTTTCATACTCCACCTTGAATGAACCCTTTTGTAGCGCGTATCTAGGGTATGAACTGGGCATTCATGCACCGGGTTTAAAAAGCAAAGCCTACGGCAAGCAAGCTGCGCATCACCTGTTGCTTGCGCATGGATTAGGTATGCAAGTACTTGCTAAAAACAGCCCAAACACCCTAAATGGCATCGTTTTGAATATAAGCCCGTGTTACCCGAAAACCGACAGCGAAAAAGATAAGGATGCAGCGTGGGCGGCGGACCAAAATCTGAACCATTGGTATGCCATGCCCGTGCTTGAAGGACGTTACCCTGAATCAATCAACACATTACCTAAAGAAGAATTACCGCCAATCAAAGAAGGCGATATGGGGATTATCTGTCAACCGCTAGATTACATTGGGCTTAACTATTATACCCGCGAGGTTTATGAAGGCGTTGGCAACAACGATAGGCACAAATGGGTTGATGAATCACTGCCTTTTACCGAGATGGGCTGGGAAGTGTATCCACAGGGTTTGACTGACATCCTGTTGCAGCTAAATAAACAATATACGCTCCCACCTGTGTACATCACTGAGAATGGCGCCGCCATGGCAGACACCTATGCTGATGGCCAAGTACAAGATACTGATCGCATTGAGTATTTCCAAGGTCATTTGCAAGCTGTGAGCGATGCAGCCGAGCAAGGCGTCGACATTCGTGGCTATTTTGCTTGGAGTTTAATGGACAATTTTGAATGGGCTGAAGGGTATGAGAAACGTTTCGGAATTGTCTACGTAGATTATGAAACACAACAGCGCACCATCAAGGCTAGCGGATTGGCTTATCGAGATTTTATCAGTAGTCGCCATTTAGCGAAGAGCGCATAGTCGCAAAGGAGTCAGCATGGTTAGCGTTAAAGAGAAAATTGCTTACGGACTAGGGGATACCGCCAGTAACATTGTTTTTCAGACAGTGATGCTGTTTCTGTCTTTTTTCTATACCGATATATTTGGGATCTCGCCGGCTGTGGTAGGCACTCTGTTTTTAGTGGTGCGTATTTTCGATGCGGTGACTGACCCATTAATGGGAGCTATGACGGATCGCACGGAAACAAAATACGGTAAATTTCGCCCTTATTTACTGTGGTTAGCGTTGCCCTTTGGGGTGATAAGTGTCATGGCGTTCACTACACCTGACTTCGGTGAGCAGGGCAAGGTGGCCTATGCCTTTGCCACATACGCATTGCTAATGATTGCCTATACCGCAATCAACATTCCTTACTCTGCACTGGGCGGCGTGATCACGGGGGACCCCAAAGAGCGCGTCTCCGTGCAGTCTTACCGATTCGTTTTTGGCATGCTTGGGGGCTTAATTGTAACGGCCTGCACGCTTCCTTTAGTGGAATGGTTTGGGGCGGGGGATAAAGCCAAAGGATATCAGCTAACAATTGCGGCAATGAGTGCTGTTGGCGTGCTGATGTTTTTAGTCTGTTTTGCTGGTACCAAAGAGCGTGTTGCTGCGCCGAAACAAGATTCTACTTTCAAGCAAGACATAGCGTCGTTGTGGAAGAACGACCAGTGGCGAATTTTATCCAGCGTGGCCTTTTTTGTGTTGATTGGCATGGTAATGCGTAACACCTTAGCCATTTACTATGTTAAGTACTTTTTGTTACGGGAGGACTTAATCACGGCATTTATTACTTTAGGCATGATTGGCAACATTATTGGTTGCGCGGTTGCCCCTAGCGTGGTCAAACGTATGTGCAAAATCAAGGTGTACACTGGGGTATTGTCTATCGCAGCGGTAATTTGTGTAGGGAGTTATTGGATCCAATCAGATCAGTTAGTTCTAGCTTTTGTGGTTTACTTTATTGGTAATGTATTTTTGCAAATGGGCACGCCTTTATTATGGGCTAAAATCGCGGATACCGTGGATTACGGTCAGTTCAAAACGGGTATTCGTATCACTGGTATGACGTACTCTTCGGTGGTATTTTTCATCAAGCTTGGCCTTGCTGTAGGTGGTGCAATAGTGGGTTGGTTGTTGGCATATTATGGTTATGAAGCGGATACCACCCAAAGCGCTGAAGCGGTTCACGGCATACTATTGTCTTTTACAATTTTCCCTGCAGTGGCTTTTATCATTGTATCTTGGGTCATGAGTCGTTATAAACTTGACGATAATAGAGTGGCGGAGATTCAACGGAGCATAGTCAAAGAGGCTGTTTGATATTTTCGAGCAAGGTATATTTAAGGTGAAAACAATAGGTTATGGCGACAATTTATCAAGTGTCAGAGCTCGCGGGGGTGTCTTTAGCGACGGTGTCTAGGGTGATGAATGGGGGGACGCGGGTCAGCGAAAAGACCCGTGAAAAAGTCATCAAAGCCATGGAGACGTTAAACTATCGCCCAAGTTCCATTGCTCGCTCTTTAGCGTCGAATTGTTCTAATAGTGTCGGGATCCTAGTCTCTGAGTTACATGGTCCTATTTACGGCGCCATGATGAGCGGCATAGAAAAGCAACTTCGCACGGCTGGCAAGCACGTTATTATTGCTGCTGGGCACAGTGATGCAGACAGTGAAAAAGACGGTATCGAGTTTTTGATAGACCGTAACTGCGACGCACTTATTTTGCACGTAGAAGCAGTCAGTGACGAATACCTCATCGAGCTAGCCAAAACCCAACACGCTTTTATTCTGATTAACCGTTACATCCCGCAAATCGCTGATAACTGTATCAGTCTCAATAATCGTCGTGGGGGCTACTTAGCCACCAAAGCTTTGCTAGAAAATGGTCACCGTGACATTGCCTATATTTCCGGCCCGTTATGGAAAATGGATGCCAGTGACCGTTATTTTGGTCATCAAGAAGCGCTTTCTGAATTTGGTATTAGCTGTAACGACGCGTTACTGAGTGAAGGTAACTTTCAAGAAGAAGGGGGCAATGAATGTATGCTGGCACTACTGGATAAAAATATCCCGTTTAGTGCCGTGGTGTGCGCGAATGATGAGATGGCCGCTGGTGCCATGCAAGCAGCGCGGGACAGAGGCATGGCCGTGCCTAACGATATATCGGTCATGGGGTTCGATAACGTATTGTTAGCCCAGTACATGTACCCGAAGTTGTCTACTGTAAATTACCCTGTGCAAGATATGGGGAAAATGGCCGCCAGCTGGATCTTAAAGAATATTTATCAAGCTAACCAACCTGAAATTAGCCACGTGTTTGAGCCTGAGCTGGTTTGGCGTGATTCTGTTATATCACTCTAAGTATTAAAAAAAAACGGCCTGAATCGGCCGTTTTTTTGTTTAGATTTATGCCTTTTTAATCTGCCCCTATTGCACACTCACATTGGTCAGATAAGCTTTTTGCGCTTGTTGTATTTCACTTACTTCGCCAGTGATTTCAAACGCGTCTTCTAAACGTACATCGTCTGAAGCACTGCCTATCATCAGCTTTATTTCACCTGGCTCTACCACAAAACGCATCTGTGCATCGTAAAACGCCAGTAGATTGATCGGTAGTTCGAACGTGACCTTCTTGCTCTCACCTGCTTTGAGCGCTACTCGTTTGAAGCCTTTTAGTTCCTTCACAGGGCGAGTTACACTGGAAAATACATCGCGAATGTACAGCTGAGCTACTTCTTCGCCGTCAACATCACCGCTGTTGGTCAGCGTAAAGCTTACACTTACAGTGCCGTTTGCTTCGGCATTTGCGGCATCTATGGACAAATCACCATAGTCAAAAGTGGTGTAGCTTAGCCCATGACCAAAGGCAAATGCAGGCGCGGTGTCACCAAAAATATAACCACGCTTAGCAGATGGCTTGTGGTTGTAAAACACAGGTAGCTGACCAATCGTTTTTGGCAGGGTTAAGGGCAACTTACCGCTAGGGTTTACATCACCAAAGAGCACATTTGCCAATGCAGTGCCGGTTTCTTGTCCAAGGTACCAAGCTTCGATAATAGCGGGGGCGTCTTGATACAGGTTACCGAGTGTCAGCGGGCGACCATTTGAAAGAATAAGCACAGTCGGTGTGCCCGTGGCTAATACGGCTTCAACCAGTGCGTGTTGTTTACCCAGTAAATGCAATGAATCGCGATCCCCTAAGTGATTTTCTGCCCACGCTTCTCGGGAGCTGCCTTCGTTTGAGCCCACCACGACCACAGCAACATCGCTGCGCTTGGCCAGTGCAACTGCATCGTCAATAAGAGCCTGGGCGTTGCTTAAATCAGCAAGCTTCATGCTCTCCTTGTTCCAGCGCTCTTTAGAGTAGCTTTGCGCTTTTACTGATGCGGGTAATGGGTCTTCAATGTCTTGTGTGATAAGTGCACCACGAGAAAACTCAACCTTGGCATTTTTACCTAACTTGTTACGCAAACCATCCAAAATGGTCACCGTTTGACGCGGAATATCGCTATAGCCACCTAACAAGGTTTCATCAGCATGGGGACCAATGACCGCCACGCTTTTTACCTTGGTTTTGTCTAACGGAAGTACCCCGTCATTCTTTAACAGCACCATGGCTTTCTCAGCAGTGGTTTGCGCTAAGTCACGGTGTGCTTGACTGCCAACAATGGCGTTGACTGCGTTTTCATCTGTATAAGGGTTTTCGAACAAGCCTAATTTAAACTTCTCTCGAAGAATACGTGTTACCGCTGTATCAATTTTTTGAATAGAAACTTTTTTGTCATTCACCAGTTTTTCAAGCAAAGGGAACACTTCTCGGTCTGGCATTTCCACATCGACACCGGCATTGAGTGCCATGATAGCGGCATTCTCTTTGGTTCCGGCTAATCCATGACGGGTGATAAGCTCGTTGATCGCATAGTAGTCACTGACTAGAAGGCCATCAAAGCCCCATTCATCGCGCAGAATATCGGTTAACAACATTTTATTTGCGTGAGAGGGAATACCATCTATTTCATTATAGGACGCCATCACACTACCTACGTGGGCCAATGTTACGGCGGCTTCAAAGGGAAATAAAAATACTTCGCGAAGGGCGCGTTCGCCAATTGGAGCGGGGGCGATATTTAAACCGCCTGTCGGTTGACCGTGTCCGGCAAGGTGTTTAAGCGTTGCCATAACACGATTTTCAGGAATATTTTGCTCATCACCTTGAAAGCCTTTTACAGCGGAAACACCCAGCTCACCGATTAAATATGGGTCTTCGCCCATGGTTTCCTCTATTCGACCCCAGCGAGGGTCGCGAGCAACATCAAGAATTGGGGTTAGGGCTTGATTGCCGCCACGGGCGCGCACTTCTTGTGCACTGGCTTGATAGATATCGTAGATTAATTGTGGGTCCCAGGTGCTAGCCATAGCAATTGCTTGTGGGAAACTCGTGGCTTCACTGGCGGCATGGCCATGTAACGCTTCTTCATGAAAAATGGCCGGAATGGATAAACGCGTGTTATCGATTAACCATTTCTGAATGGCATTGGTGTATTTGACGGTATCTTCAGGCGATAAATCTTCACTGGGACGCGCAATGTGGCCTATACCCAGTGGCAGTATTTTCTCGGCCTTGCTGGTCTTAAGGGCGCCATTTGGTCCTTTTAGTTCACGACCTTCGTGCCACACGGTTTGTAGTTGCGCGACTTTTTCTTGCAAGGTCATTTGATTCAATAAGTCACTCACCCTTTGTTCGGTGGGCAAACTGGCGTCTAGGTAAACACTGGCCGCAAGGCTATTAAATGCTAAGGAGGCTAAGCCCATAGCAAGCACGCTTTTGATCGAACACATTCTCATCTTAAATCCCTATTTGGCGCTGAAAGTAATGGGGGACGACATTGGCACATTTTTACTGCCGTAATATCCCATGCTATTGACTAGTGTAACGAGATGAAATCATAATGGTCATTGTGACAATTTGTAAATCAATTATTATATTTTAGTAAAATCGCATTTTTGATGAAAAAGTGAGCTAAGGCCTGTTTGTTTACGGATTGTTAATAAGGTGGTTTTGTTTAATATGCATTTTGATGTGTTTACTGGAAAATTTTAGAGCTTGGGGGAAAGCGATTGGATAAAAAAAGCAATGACTCATCCAAGCCACATATGATCGAAGCCTTGTCAGTAGATAATGTGGTATTGGGAATTGAAAACGGTCGATTGATGGTGTTAACCGCAAAGTATAATGCAGGATTAGCCCAAGGTCAGTGGGGATTATTAGGCGGTTGGGTTTCCTATGATGAACCCATCGACAACGCGGCAAAGCGCATTCTGAAAATGATCACGGGTGTCGACGACATGTACTTAGAGCAATTTCGTGCATTTGGTGATGTGCAACGGTACCCAGCAGAGCGCGTTGTCACCATTGCTTACTATGCTTTGGTGCGTCCTGATCTATATAAGATGATGCCTGGCGGAACAGCCTCACACGTTGAATGGCGCGATGTACATAAATTACCGACCTTGATTTACGATCATAGCAGCATCGTTAAAGCTGTTTTATCCCATCTTAAAAACAAAATTCGTCACGAACCTATTGGCTTTAACCTATTGCCGGAAAAATTCACGTTATTACAGTTACAAGAAGTGTATGAGGCGATATTAGACGTAAAACTCGATAAGCCGAATTTCAGACGAAAAATTCTGAAGATGAATCTCTTGATTGACTGTGAAGAAAAACAAAAGGGCGTAATGCATCGTGCTGCGAGCCTATATCGATTTGATATGGTGGTTTATCAAAAGCTATGTGAGCACGGCTTTAACTTTGAATTTTAACCGCGGCCAGATTGCGCTTTTTGGTTCGGGCTTTACTATTTTTGTCATAAAAAGGAATTTGAATGTTGTGTGGTAGACAGGGTTTGTCACATATGGTTAACATGACTATAACTAATTTATAGTAGGACATAAAAGTGCAAACACGTTATTTACCTCTATTGGCCTTAGGTGCCGTCATGTTGTCAGCTTGTACAGAACAAGTTAGTCATAAAGAAGAAGCAAGAGATACCTTGCAAGTCCCAGCTAAGTCGAACGCAGACGCAGCGCAACAACGAGAAGTGAAGCAAGTAGGCCAAAAAGGCTTAGATGAATGTGGCTCTAAATCTTTGCCTCTGGTAACGAATATATATACTGCAGACCCATCTGCTCACGTGTTTGACGATAAGCTTTATATTTATCCGTCACACGACTATGAAGCGGGGATTCCACAAAATGATAACGGTGATCATTTTGCCATGCGTGATTATCATATCCTATCCATGAACGAAGTCGGCGGGGAAGTGACTGAACATGGTTTAGCGTTGTCCGTTGATGATGTGCCTTGGGCCGGTCGTCAAATGTGGGCGCCTGATGCTGCCAGCAAAAACGGCCAATATTACCTCTATTTTCCGTTAAAAGACCAACAAGATATTTTCCGTATCGGTGTAGCTACAAGTGATTCACCTGTTGGGCCGTTTACGCCCGAGGCCGAGCCAATGACCGGCAGCTTTAGCATGGATCCCGCCGTATTTGAGGATGATGACCAGCAGCACTATTTGTTTTTTGGTGGTATTTGGGGCGGGCAATTACAGCGCTGGACAAAAGATGAGTACAGCCCACAAGATGACTACCCTGCAGATGATGCGCCAGCCTTGATGCCCAAGGCCGTGAAGCTAACAGGTGATATGTTGTCTATGGATGGTGAGCCACAGGACATCATGATTTTAGATGAAAGCGGCGAGCCCATTAAGCAAGGGGATTTAGACCGCCGTTTCTTTGAGGCCGCTTGGGTACATAAGTATCAAAGAAATTACTATCTGTCTTACTCTACTGGCGATACGCACAAAATTGTTTATGCCATGAGTAAGAACTTAATGGGGCCGTATACCTTTAAGGGCGTGGTACTTGACCCTGTTATCGGTTGGACGAATCATCATTCTATCGCTGAATTTCAAGGCAAGTGGTATCTGTTCTATCACGATAGCACGCTATCAAAAGGGCAAACCCACTTACGTAGCGTGAAGATGGCAGAGCTGAAATATAACGAGGACGGTACGATAGTCCCTTATCAGGCTTATTACCGATAACGACATTTTTGCCTGAACCTGTGTTCAGGCTTTTTACTTAATAACGCCCAATTCAAGCTTATAAATAACCAATAAATACAGCTTTAATCGGATGTTATCCACCAGGGATATGAAAGAGGAATAGGTTTTGTCTCAAAATAACGAAAATACACTGATGATCATTCTTGTCAGTTGCGTTGCAACAATAGGGGGGTTCCTATTTGGCTTCGACAGCGGCGTCATAAATGGCACGGTTGATGGATTGCAAGGTGCGTTTAAATCCGACAATGCAGGTACGGGTTTTAATGTATCAAGCATGTTGTTAGGTTGCGCTGTTGGCGCATTTAGTGCCGGGCGCTTAGCGGATAGATTTGGACGTCGCCCTTTGCTCATTACGGCTGCGGTTTTCTTTATCATCAGCGCCTGGGGCTCGGGTGTTTCAACATCATCGATGGAATTTGTGGTTTATCGTATTCTTGGTGGTTTAGCCGTAGGTGCTGCGTCGGTCATGGCTCCTGCCTATATCAGTGAGATTGCGCCAGCGCGTTTTCGTGGCACGTTGTCTTCAGTGCAACAAGTGGCCATTATCTTCGGTTTATTTTCTGCTTTTGTGAGTAATTACTTCCTTGCGAATATCGCTGGCTCATCAACGGCCGAGTTTTGGATGGGCTATCAAGCATGGCGCTGGATGTTCTGGATTGAGCTTATTCCTGCAACACTTTTTCTTGTGGCGTTAATGTTTATTCCAGAGAGCCCACGTTATTTGGTGATGAGTAAAAACACTGAAAAAGCCAAACGGGTATTAAATGCCTTGTATGGTGATACCCAAGGGCAAACCAAATTACAAGAAATTGAAGCGTCTCGTGAAACGCAAGAATCTAAGCCAAAGCTGACGGACTTGATTGACAAAGTAAGCGGTAAAATACGCCCAATTATGTGGGTCGGTATTGGTCTAGCGGTATTTCAGCAGTTAGTTGGTATTAACGTGGTGTTCTATTATGGCGCTGTTTTATGGCAAGCGGCTGGGTTCTCAGAGTCCGATGCGCTAATGATCAACGTGATAAGCGGTGCAGTCAGTATCGCCGCCGTATTTGTGACTATGTTCCTGATTGACAAAGTGGGACGCAAACCCTTCTTGTTAATTGGTTCTGTGGGCATGACATTTGCCCTCGGCACCATGGTGTACATTTTTGCTAACTCTGGCCTTGATGCTAATGGCAACTTGAGCTTGGGAGATCAAGGCGTAATCGCACTTATTGCGGCAAATGCTTATGTGTTTTTCTTCAATCTGTCTTGGGGCCCTGTCATGTGGGTGATGTTAGGGGAAATGTTTCCTAATCAAATCCGTGGTTCAGGGTTGGCCGTGGCAGGCTTTGCACAGTGGGGTGCTAACTTTATAGTGACCTTCAGCTTCCCCATATTCTTGGCCTCAATTGGACTCGCTGGCGCATACAGCATATATGCACTTGGCGCTTTAATATCCATTGTCTTCGTGTACAAGTTAGTACAAGAAACGCGAGGCAAAGAGCTAGAAGAAATGCAAGGCTAAGCCTTACTGATTTACGCTCAATTAAGCCGCTGACTTCAGCGGCTTTCTTTTATGTGAACTATGTGTCCCAGGTTATTTCACCCCATCGCTTAATCAAACCCGCCCGCTCCATCGCGTAGTACAACGCTTTCAACACAGCGCTTTTGCCATCAGCTATTCGCTGACTCACGCGCAACAATTCTCGACTTTATAGCCGGGGCATAAATGGCCATGTATAGGCTTATTGGATGTCTCTTTATGAGCTTCTCTAGGGTTATCTATTGGCTTTAGGCCTCTCTATTAGCTTAAGGCTTCTCTAAACGCACTTGGCAGTAGTACTTTGTACCTTACGAACTCTGGTCAAATGAGCGCTGCTTTGCACTAGCTACTTAAATTTATAGCGCGTGGGGCGGGGAGCTCGCTTCTGTGTGCTGATGCGTAATAGATTTTATAGCAGGCAAAAAAATAGCCTAACGTAGGTTAGGCTATTAGGGGTGAGCGTATAAACAGGACATTGCTCAGAAGCGAATCAAAGGCGAGAGAGTGGGCACGACTTTGATTCAGCTACCAGTCATTAGGTTTTTAGCCGTATAAAACGTTATTAACCTTGTTCTCTAGTAACTCTTGCTGGCCACTAACATGCTTAGGTTGTAGGTTCTTGTCTACGCAGAGGTTAGCGAGTGACTCAAGGTTGAAATCGCCCCCTTGAATACCTTTGCCTAGCTCGCCATTCCAACCTGCATAACGTTTGATGACAGCTTGACCAAGGAAATCATTTTCAATCATCAGCGCGGCTTTTTTCAAGCCCATTGCGAGGTGATCCATGCCGCCGATGTGGGCGATGAACATATCTTGAGGATCTGAGCTTTGACGACGTAACTTAGTGTCAAAGTTAAAGCCACCAGATGTGAAACCACCCGCTTTAAGAATTTCATAAATAACCAATGACAATTCTTCAACGCTATTCGGGAACTGGTCAGTATCCCAACCTAGTTGAGGGTCGCCTCGGTTGGCATCGATGCTACCAAACAAGCCAAGTGATATAGCCGTAGCCACTTCATGCTGGAACGAGTGACCGGCCAAAGTGGCGTGGTTAGCTTCGATGTTCACCTTAAATTCGTTTTCTAAACCGTATTGCTTCAAGAAGCCATAAACCGTTGCTGTGTCGTAATCGTACTGATGCTTAGTCGGCTCTTGTGGCTTAGGTTCGATTAGCAGTAATCCTTTAAAGCCAATTTTATGCTTATGCTCAACAACCATGTTCATGAAACGACCTAATTGCTCACGCTCTTGGCGTAGGTCGGTGTTAAGCAAGGTTTCGTAACCTTCACGACCACCCCAAAGTACGTAGTTTTCACCGCCCAAACGCTTAGTCGCGTTCATAGCGTGCATAACCTGAGTCGCACCGTAAGTGAATACTTCAGGGTTAGGGCTAGATGCTGCTCCGCTAGCGTAACGAGGGTTACTGAACAAGTTTGCAGTGCCCCATAACAACTTAAGACCCGTTTCTTCTTGTTTGGCTTCAAGTACGTCAGTCATTTGAGCAAAGTTGTTAATGTACTCTTTGATTGAGTTGCCTTCAGGGGAAACATCCACATCATGGAAACAGTAATAAGGAATATTCAGCTTTGAGAAAAACTCAAATGCAACGTCAGCTTTTTCTTTTGCGCGCTGCATAGCATCACCTGCTTGCAGCCAAGGGCGGTTAAACGTGCCTGCGCCGAATACATCTGCGCCGTCCCAACAGAAGTTGTGCCAGTAACATGCTGCTAGGCGTAAATGCTCTTTCATGCTTTTACCCAACACCAGCTCTTCTGGGTTGTAATGGCGAAATGCTAATGGGTTATCTGAACTGGTACCTTCAAACTTTACTTTCGGGATGTCTTTAAAATATTCAGCCATGAGGCTCTCCTGATTAATGCTGTTGACGTCTCATTGATACACCTCATCATCACAACTGATGAGGTGCGTCACAATTACGTTTTTTAGATTAACTTTTGTGTTTTGTTGGTTTTTAAAATGTCATTGAGCACGGTTTTTCCGTTACTCAATGGGCTAAAAAAATTCTTGGGTTGCCTGGTACAAAGCCGAGAATTTAGCCCAGCGTTGTGCATAAGACTGTGCCTTTTCAGGGTTAGGTTGATACACTGAATCAAGCGTGGGTTGCGGGCAAATCTGTTCGATTGGCTTCTCTGGTTGCATAGCTAATTGTGCTAAGCGAGCGGCACCTAAACCAGGGCCTACATCGCCGCCTTGGCGATAGGTGACTGGGCGCTGCAATACATCAGCAATAAGTTGTCGCCAATAGGCGCTTTTGGCGCCACCACCAATTAAGGTAATTTCATCCACCTGCACTCCTGACGCATGCAATGCATCGACGCCATCGGCGAGGCCAAATGTCACACCCTCTAACACGCTGTGGGTCAAAGCAACTTGTGAGCTTGAGTGGGTTAACCCGAAAAAGGCCCCAGTCGCATTGGGATTATTATGGGGTGTGCGCTCACCGCTTAAGTAAGGCAAAAACAATGGTCCGTTTTGGGTGCGGTCTTGTGTGTCAGTGGTTTCATTTTTAGTGGCTTGTTCAAGTTCGGTTAGCAGCACTGATACTTCTTTTTTAGCCACCTGCTCGGCGTACCACTGCAAACAACTGGCGGCACTTAACATAACAGACATCAAATGCCAGGTATGGGGCAAGGCGTGACAGAAACTGTGCACCGCTGACTCAGGATTACTGCGAAAGCCCTCACTTACCGCAAAGTAAACACCAGAAGTACCAAGTGACAGCATCGCCTGACCCGGTTTAACAATGCCGACACCAATGGCGCCTGCGGCATTATCGCCAGCACCAGCAACCAAGGGTACGCATTTCATGTTCCAGCGTTTAGCCACGTCATCAGATAAGGTGCCGGTAATTGCATTGCCTTCAAACAAAGCTGGCATATGAGATTCGTTTAAACCACACACTTTGAGCATGTCAGCATGCCAGCATCGTTTATCAACATCTAACCACATAGTGCCCGCCGCATCTGACATATCCGAGGCAAAATCACCACTGAGCAGTAGGCGTAAATAATCTTTAGGCAGTAGCACTTTATCGATTTTTGCGAACAGTTCTGGCTCATGCTGTTTCACCCATAACAACTTGGGTGCAGTAAAGCCAGGCATAATAATATTGCCCGTAATCTCACGTGCATTGGGAACCCGCTGTTCAATTTCTTCGCACTGAGCTTCACAACGCCCATCATTCCACAGTATCGCAGGGCGAAGCACCTGTTGGTGTTCATCAAGTAAGGTTGCGCCGTGCATTTGACCTGCAAAACCAATCGCTTGTATACCAGACAGGTCGTGCTGCGCGTGAAGCTTGTCCATGGCAGCGCAGAATCCGTCCCACCAGTCTTGTGGGTTTTGCTCTGACCACAAGGGCTTGGGCCTTGAGACTTCAAATGCGCAGGACGCGCTATCTACTATTGCACCGCTGTCGTCTGTTAATACCAACTTGATACCAGAGGTTCCTAAATCAACACCTAAAAACATGGGAGTACCTGCTTAATAATGAGTTTGCCAGATACTAGCAGAACGATTAAATTAAACTGCAATGCAGGTAATAACGAAATTTGATAACGAAATTTCGTAACCGCCTTAACGAGTAATGTAGTAGTGCCGTGATACGGGCTAATGCACTATAGACTCGGACATTAAGAGAGACTAGGTGATATATGTTTCAAGCGAAGCACAGTATTAGTTTGCTATTTAACGCTAACAAAGTGTACGACCGCCAAGTAATTGAAGGGATTGGGCACTATCTACAATCCTCAAAAGTTGATTGGGATGTGTACTTAGAAGAAGATTTTTTAATCCGCTTAGAGCACATTGAAGATTGGGGCGGGGACGGTATTATTGCTGATTTTGACGACCCCTCGATTCAAAAAATGCTCGTAAACAGTAAAATTCCGGTCGTTGGGGTTGGTGGCTCTTATTCTAAAGATGAGGATTACCCGGACGTGCCTTACGTGGCCACAGACAATTTCGCCGTAGTGCAAGCCGCGTACGAACATTTAAAAAAGAAAGGTTTAGAGCGTTTTGCATTTTATGGCTTGCCCAGTGATAAAGGTCACCGCTGGGCGGTAGAGCGTGAGCAGGCGATCATTAAATTGTGCCAAGCAGACGGATATGAGTGTTCAATTTACCGAGGGCACCCAACACGACCAGAAACTTGGCAATACACTATGAATCGATTATCTGACTGGATCCAAGGCTTGCCAAATCCGGTGGGTATTATCAGCGTAACCGATGCGCGCGCGAGGCATTTACTCCAGGCCTGTGAACAGATAGGGAAGTTGGTGCCGGACAATATATCTATTGTAGGTATTGATGATGACGATATCGCACGTTATTTGAGCCGCATTAGCCTGAGTTCAGTCACCCAAGGGTGTTTTGAAATGGGATTTCAAGCCGCAAAATTACTGCATAGACGATTAGAAAACAGCAACCTGAAGAACAAACGGGTATTGGTGCCACCGGCAGGCGTTTCTGAGCGTCAATCCACCGACTTTAAGGCGCTAAAAGACCCCTATGTTATTCAAGCCATGCACTTTATAAGACAAAATGCCTCTAGAGGCATAAAAGTTGAACAAGTACTGGATTATGTTGGTGTGTCGCGTTCGAATCTTGAACAGCGCTTCAAGGATGAAAGAGGCCATAGTATCCACACAGAAATTCACAATGAAAAACTCGAAAAAGCCTGTGATATGTTGGTGGAAGGTAGTGCGTCTACAACGGAAATAGCCACATTATGCGGTTACCCTTCATTGCAATATATGTATGCGGTGTTTAAAAAGCATTATGGCAAAACACCTAGGGAATACAGAGAGGAGCACTCAAAGGAATAATCACCTGTTGGCCTGCTTTTGGTGGCATAAGCAGGCTATTTTTCGCACCTTCTATTCGGTTTCTGTTTGTGCTTTTATCTTTATTTTGGCTGGTAAATACTTACGGAGCATGTCTTCAAGGGCAACTAACTTCAACGGCTTCGTCAGATACTCATTCATGCCCACTTCTTTAGCTTGTACAAAATCTTCTTTCATTGCGTTCGCAGATAATCCACATATGATCAGGTCGAGAAGACCTTGTTGACGTATCTCAATGGTGGCCTGGTAGCCGTCCATGACCGGCATTTGTATGTCCATTAACACCACGTCATAATGCGCGGAATTAATCACTTTAGTGACCGCTTGCTGGCCATTTTCAGCAATATCAAACGTAATCCCCAGCACGCGTAGCATTTCTCCGGTGACAACCTGATTGATGCTATTGTCTTCTACCAGCAAAATATGACCGTCGTACTCCACTTGTTCATTGAACTGCGGACTAGGGATATCAGATACAAATTGCTCTTCATTCAGCAGTGAGTGAATAAACGAGACCAAATGGCCAGGTGTAAAAGGGTGGGTCAAACAAGGGAAGCTCCAAATATTTATCAGCTTCTGTGGCAAATTACTCGGTTGAGTATCAGTAATAAAGCCAACATTTCTACTAACGTCTTTCAGTTTCTGTATCGACGGCCCTATGGCTTTGTGCTCACCTAAGTCAGCCACGTCTATGATAACGATGTCATTCTCTGTTATTTCAGGCAGCATTTTCTCAAGCTGCATATGTGGGAAGTGATGATAATCCATGTCGACATTATTGAAATATTGCTGTTCAATTAAGCCTTTGGGTGTCTTACTGAAATAATACATCTTGCGCTGAGGCTGAGGCGCAATATGAAAAATATGCTGCTCATTAGACTGGACTATCACAGTGAATGTCACCTCAAATATACTGCCCACATTGAGCTCTGATTGTGCGGTGACGTTGCCCCCCATAAGATGCACCAGCTGCTTCACTATCGTTAAGCCCAAACCTGTACCACCGAAATCACGGCTGGTGGAGCCATCGGCCTGGGTGAATGACTCAAAGACTTTTTCTAGCTGTTCTTTAGACATGCCAATGCCTGTATCCTTTACGCGGGCCTTGAGTAATAGCTTGTCACTGTTGGGTAAAATATCATGGGTTATAGATATGGTAATTGAGCCGTTACGAGTGAACTTGACGGCATTACTGGTTAAGTTCAGTAATACTTGGCTGATGCGCAACGGGTCGCCAATTAAAGTTGGAGGAATATTGGGATCGCATATAAATCGCACATTGAGGTTTTTCTCTTGTGCCCGAGCAGAAATATTCGTCAACAAGTTAGCAAACACAGAATTAAGCGAAAACTCCACTTGTTCAATATCGAGTTTGCCCGCTTCCACTTTCGAGAAGTCTAAAATATCGTTAATCAGGCTCATTAAAATCTGGCTTGAGTACACTACTTTATTTAAATGCTGGCGCTGGGTGGGAGTTAACTCACTTTTCATCACCACATCTAACAAACCAATTATGCCGTTCATAGGGGTACGAATTTCGTGACTCATATTCGCCAAGAACATGCTTTTAGATACAGTGGCTTGTTCAGCTTTGTGTTTTGACTCAACTAATTCCGCATTTAGCATTTCTTGCTCGCTGTTAAGGCGCTGGGCCTGAGCAAGTAAGGCGGATGTCTGCTTATTTTTCTCGTGAAATACATCAGCTGCGTTGGCTAATTGCCCGATTTCGTTATGCCTAGTGATCCCGGGTATGGCATCAACGTCTTCACCTTTGGCAAGCTTTTTAAATACTTCCGTAATGGTGTTGATGGGGATCATGATCCGAGACGCTAAAAAGTAAGCCGTAATACAGGCAAGGAAAATTCCGATAATAGAAAATAAATCACTGCTTATTTGATTCTTTTCAATGTTACTTTTTACTTGTTCATTGGTGTCGCCCAATTTTGAGGTTACAAGGCGATTAAGCTCTCTAGCCATAAATAAAAATTCATTAGCTGAGCCTGCCATGACTACATTAACCAAAAACAAATACCCACTGGTGACATTGGTTAGCTGTAAAAACTCGCCGTCTACTTTATCTAGCTTTGTGATTAAGGCAGATGTCGTTGCGTCCGGTAACGCACTTAATAATAAACTCTCCTTCGCTTGACTCAACTCACCTCTGAAGCTTTCTACTAATTGGTAATCTGGGTTAAGCAGATATTGATAGGTGACGTTTTCCGCCCGAGTGATGTGATATTTTGCGCTGGATATACTGATGGAGGATGAACTATCTCCTTGAGATAAAGACGTTAAAATATCACCGATATCGACCGTTAAGTCTTTCTCAAATAACTTGTCACGCTTACTGCGCCCAGCGATAACGTTTGAGAAATTATCTTTGTATTCCGCTATATGATTGCGCATCCTAGAAATAAAGCCGTGGTAGATGTCGGCTTGTTCTTCTTTGCTGGTAAGCGACTCGAGTGTTGCCAGGTTATCGATTGAGCTTTGAATTAATGAATTGAAACGGGTAATCGCAGATTTACTGGCTGAATCTTTATAAATCAATACATTACGTTGTAAATCTAATACATCACGCTCAAGTTCTCGTACTAAGCTTACTTTTATGACCGCCTGATGAGTCAAATCTAAACTGTTGACGAACGAGCTGTGATTGCTACGGGTAACAAACACTTGTGATACCAGTAGCAGAATTAATATTACCGAAACAAGCAGTATCTGGGCTTTAAGGGTTCTAAACACGTTTTATTTTCTCAGCCATTTCATGAGCTTATAAATTCATACCATTTTCGTAACGTATAGTCGTAGGTCGGCATAGCCGTATTCCAAACTGCCACATTACTGAAACGGTCTGTGTAACTACCACCTGATCGTACTTGTCCTCGATTGACCGATATATTTCCATCGGGTCCTTTGAGTGGCTGGCTCGCTGGCTTACCATTATACCAATAGTCCCATTCGCTTTGCTCGAGGTAATCAGCCGAGCGTTGAGCATTGGAGATATAATACCCTTGGCGGGCAATGAATGCACCGGGCCAGCCAGAAAGCCACCAATTCATATATTCGTATGCTACATCTTTTGCGCGCCCTTGGGCACGAGAAGATAAGCACATCACCCCATGCCAGCCACGATACCCCTCTTTAGGTGCGGCGAATGTGACAGGAACGTTCTTACCGTTTAGCGCAGAAACCGCAGGAGAGAACATGCTTTCTATATGGACCCGTCCCGCTTCCATGAAATCAATAGACTCTGGCACTGAGTTCCAAAAGCCGCCAAAAAATTTCTGATGTTTCAAATCAATCAAAATATCAAACAAGCGATCTAATTCATCGACAGATATATTGCCTATATCCGTAAACTTCATTGCGCCACTTGCATCGGCCGCTAACACTAAGTCAAACAAGCCTATGGTGGGATCGTTGATGATTCCCACTTTTCCACTGTGTTTTTTATCAAGCAGCCAGCCCCAACTTTCTGTTTTGTAGGCTATGCCTTGTTCGATTTCGTTGGTGTTATAGCCAAATGAGTCCACATTATGTACATAGGGCAAGAAACTCACTTGGCCAGTTTGCTCACTGCCCAGCGAACCATCTCCTTGTACGTTTACAATTTTAAAAGGTGCGTCGCCAGCGCCATATTTTGCTTTTGGTGAGACTCTACCCGTTTTACATAGCGAATTGATTTCATCCCAATGGGGAATGCGCTTGGTTTCAATTGCTTGGATCGAATGATTTCGCCACAGCGGTCGAATACTATTGGACCATTGTTCATAAATATCAAAACTCTCAGGGGAGAGTAATCCGCGTTGCAGAACACTTGGGCTGCCTTTGGGTTCAAATCGGATATCTATACCCAAGTCACTCATCGCACGTTTTCTGAGTGGTTCTTGCAGTGTCACGTGCGTGCCTAATACGCGCAAAGTGTGTTTCTGGCGGGCAAATACGTAAGGGGCTTTGATGATAGAAGTACCGAGCAGCACACCTTTGCCAATCGTTTCTAACGTGGTTCGTTTGGATTTATCGACAGATGAAGCGTTCACGAGTGATTCCGTTTTACACTGTTTATGCATGTTAGCCTCCAATTGGAGACTAAACAGTATGTGAGAACGGACGGTGACGCAATATTATCTGACGATAACTTTGGTCTAATTTTTTCCTATTCTACGTAAAATTTATGTTGAAAGTTAAGGACTTGCTGCTCTAAGCCATTATTTATCTCAACTGAAATACGAAACGTTTCTTGATCGCTAAAAGGCAACACAGCAAGGTAGTAAATAGCTTCGCCTTCACTCACTTCTTTAAACGTGAGTTTCTTACTCACACCGAGTAAATTACGTGCAGTTCCTGTCAGCACCGCGGACTGTGCTGCTTGGTCGGCTTTATCAAGCACTGAAATGTTAATGACGCCATTGTATTTACTGCGAATTATGGAGTAATGCTTAGCGATCTCGGGCGTAATGAATGTGCTGTTAAAGGCAATATAATGTACGTCCCAATTGCCCAGTGTCTCTTTTTGCTCAGCAAGTGCCGCTCCTGAGAAAAACAAGTTTGCCAGCAGCATCATACTGCCAGCTAAAAACGCACGTTTAGAAATAGCCAAAAACATCACCAAGTAGCTTTTGCAAAAAGATAATCACCAAAATCACCACCATTACAGACAAGTCTAAACCACCTAAACTAGGCAGGCGGCGTCTAATTGGCGCGAGTAGTGGTTCTGTCAATTGACCCAACACCATATCCATGGGGTTATAGCCTTGGCTTACCCAGCTCATGATGGCGCGAATAATCAATACCCACATCATTAACGACAGCGCTTCTTTGACCACTAGATAGAAAGAGCCGATCACCAAGCCCAAAGGATTGATATTGGTGTTTCCTATTATCAGGTTAAGTGCCACTATTTTCAGCCCTGCCACCAGTAATGCCAATACCAACGTAGCGGTATCGATTCTACCGATAGACGGTAACACTCTGCGCAGCGGCCCCACAATTGGGTGGGTGGCTTTGACCACAAATTGACTAAAAGGATTGTAAAAATCGGCCCTCGCTAATTGCAACCAAAAGCGCAGCAGCACTACCATTAAATACAATTCAAACAGGGTATTGACTAAAAACTGCATCGCGCTCATAGATATGTATCTTCCTAAAAACTAATTAAAATAATTTAGCCATTTCTTCGGCTCGAGTGACTGCCGCTTGCATTGCGCCAGACACTAATGTGTCTATACCGTTGTTTTGAAAATGCTCAACGGCTTTGGCGGTAGTGCCACCTTTTGATGTAACTTGGGCGCGCAATTCACTGATTTCAAGCTGCGGGTTGTGACAAACCATTTCTGCAGCCCCCAGCATAGCTTGTTGAACAAGTAATCGCGCGGTTTGATGATCAAAACCCTGGCTTTCAGCTTCTTTTTGCATCGCCTCTAAGAAGGCATAAAAATAAGCTGGGCTGCTGCCTGCAGCTGCAATGACACCATTGATCATTGATTCTTTTTCAACCCATGCAACTTCACCCACTTGAGCCATCAAGTCGCCAGCGTACTCTTTGTCTGCTTGGCTAACATGGGCTGGTGCAAATAAACCGGTCATACCTTTGCCTAAGGAGCTTGGGGTATTTGGCATAGTGCGAACAATATTTGTCTGCCCGCCAAGCATTTCACTTAAGCGCGAGGTTTCAATGCCCGCAGCGATAGAGATAAACAATTTGCCGTTTAACGAGACGTTGTCTTTTAAGGTTGAACACATCTGTTCCATCAGTTGCGGCTTAACGGCAAGTACAATCACATCTGCATCTTGAACCGCTTGCTCATTCTGCTGCGTTATTTGAATAGAAAAATCACTTTTTAGGGCGCTTAATTTAGGCATAGATGGATTGCTGGCGGTGATCTTATCAGCTGGGTAGCCACTGTTACACATGCCACTGATGATGCTTCTGCTCATGTTTCCTGCGCCGATAAAGGCGATATGTCTATGTTGCATAATTATCCTATGTTGTGGTTTTCGAAGAATGAAAATCGACACCTTTTATTAAATTCTACATACATACTCTTTATTCATGCATCCTATGGAATTTGCTATGAACGAAAGTAACTGTATTCAAGCTCGATTTTACTGACGGGAACCGAAAATAGCGCTGCCGATCCTAACCATGGTTGAACCGCATTCGATAGCAAGTTGCATATCGTTTGACATTCCCATGCTCAGGGTATCAATTTGCGGATATTTTGTCTGTAGTTGCAGGAATAGCTCCTTCATAACTAACAGACTTTTGCGCTGCATATCCTGATTTTGCTGGGCCTTGGGAATAGTCATGAGTCCGCGTAATGTCAAATTGGGCATTGCGCTTATCTGCTCAGCCAACGCACTGACTTCATCAATTACCGCCCCCGCCTTACTGCTCTCATTATCAACATTAACTTGAATACACACGTTTAGTTTTTTATGAGCACTGCGTTGATCGTTTAATCGTTGGGCTATTTTTAAGCGGTCTATGCTATGCACCCAGTGAAAGTTTTCAGCCACAGGGCGAGTCTTGTTTGATTGCAAAGGGCCGATAAAATGCCATTCAATATCGCTGAATTCGCTGAATTCGCTGAGTTGCTGGATCTTATCGACACCTTCTTGTACATAATTTTCACCAAATAAACGGTGTCCCGCTTCATACGCTTGCACGATATCTGATACGGGTTTGGTTTTGGTTACGGCTAGTAATTTGACTGAATTTGCTGGACGATTAGCGTCACAAACACTCTGAGTGATTGTTTTCAGTGCGATTTTAAGTCGTTCTGCTATTGTTCCCATATTGCAACTTGTTAACGGAGAATAGGCTTTGGATATTACCGAACTTTTAGCCTTTAGTGTTAAAAATAACGCGTCAGATTTACACTTGTCAGCAGGCCTGCCGCCGATCATTCGCGTTGACGGAGAAATGCGCCGGTTAAATGTTCCAGCTTTAGATCACAAGCAAGTGCATGCCCTGATATACGAAATCATGAATGATAATCAGCGCAAAGAGTATGAAGAAAATTTAGAGACTGACTTCTCATTTGAGGTAAAAGACTTATCGCGTTTTCGGGTCAACGCATTCGTGCAAAACCGAGGTGCTGCCGCGGTACTTAGAACTATTCCAAGCAAAATTTTAAGCCTAGATGATTTAGGCGCGCCGCAGATATTTAAAGATATTATTAATCAGCCAACAGGAATTGTATTGGTCACTGGGGCGACTGGTTCGGGTAAAAGTACTACCCTCGCTGCCATGGTTGATCACATAAACCGCCATAAGCGGGAGCATATCCTGACCATTGAGGATCCCATTGAGTTTGTACACGAAAATAAGCTGTGCGTGATGAATCAGCGAGAAGTACATCGTGATACACACAGTTTCAGTAATGCATTGCGCTCGGCGTTACGTGAAGACCCAGATGTGATTCTTGTGGGTGAGTTGCGCGACCTTGAGACCATTCGGTTAGCGATATCAGCCGCTGAAACAGGCCATTTAGTGTTTGGCACGCTGCATACCAACTCAGCACCAAAAACCATCGACAGACTGATTGACGTGTTTCCCGCGGAAGAGAAATCCATGGTGCGCTCTATGTTGTCAGAATCATTACGGGCGGTTATTTCACAAACCTTATTGAAAAAAGTGGGTGGTGGACGTGTGGCTGCCCATGAAATCATGCTTGGCATACCTGCTATACGTAATCTTATTCGTGAAGATAAAGTGCCACAAATGTACTCTGTTATGCAAACCAGCCAAGCTCATGGCATGCAAACTATGGATCAGTGCTTACAAAAAATGGTCGCTCAAGGTTTGATTACCAATGAAGATGCCGCTTCATTATCGATTGATAAAAAGCCAGGCATGAATTTTTAACGCATGCAACAACGCACTTACCAGAGATAACGATGGACTTAACCCCTTACTTGCAAGAAATGACTGATTTAGATGCGTCTGATTTGTTTATCACGGTAGGCATGCCAATCAGCGCAAAAATTAACGGTCAACTCACGCCAATAGGCGGCGGTAAATTGGATGAAGATGGTGCTTGGGGCTTAGTGCAAGATACTATGACCGATGCGCAAAAAGAGCAATTTGTGCAAACCAAAGAGTGTAATTTTGCGATTGCCAGAGAGGGGATTGGGCGATTCCGTTGCAGCGCATTTTGGCAACGCGATATGCCGGGCATGGTAATTAGACGCATTGTAACTGAAATACCCAAGGCTGATGATTTGGGCCTTCCGCCTGTACTCAAAGATATTATAATGAGTAAACGCGGTTTGGTGTTGTTTGTTGGCGCCACGGGTACCGGTAAATCTACGTCCTTGGCAGCCTTAATTGGCCATCGCAATCAGAATTCAAGAGGACATATTCTCACCATTGAAGATCCAATCGAGTTTGTTCACGAACATCAAAACTGTGTTGTAACCCAAAGAGAAGTGGGTATTGATACCCAATCTTTTGATGACGCATTAAAAAGCTCCTTGCGCCAAGCGCCAGATGTTATCTTGATTGGTGAAATCCGCTCCATGGAAACTATGGAATATGCGATGTCATTTGCCGATACTGGGCATCTATGTGTGGCTACGCTGCATGCGAATAACGCCAATCAAGCCATAGAGCGTATCATGCATTTAGCGCCGCCAGAGCAGCATGAAAAACTGCGTTTTGATTTGAGCTTGAATATGCGTGCGGTCATTGCACAGCAATTGGTACCAACGGTTGACGGCAAAGGACGCGTTGCCGCCATTGAAATTTTGTTAAATTCCCCTCTGGTGACTGACTTGATCCAGCGAAACGAAATTGGTGGCTTAAAAGAGGCCATGCGCAAAGGCAAAGAAATGGGCATGCAAAGTTTTGATATGGCACTTTATGCCTTGTACCAAGAACAAAAAATCAGCTTGGAACAAGCAATACACCATGCCGATTCACCCAATGACTTGCGCCTGATGATTAAACTTGATTCTGATCAAGGTAACGCATTAGGTTCATTGTCAAATGTATCTATAGATATGGATTAAGCTATTTACTCTACTCACGCAGTTTTTGAGACATGATGAGAATTTACACAAATAACGACCGCTTTATGGTGTGGCAAGTCAAACAGCTTCTTGATGAGCATAAGATCCCATGCTTTATCAAAAACGAATTCGCCAGCGGTGCTATGGGAGAGTTATCTCCCTTAGATTGTCAGCCAGAAGTGTGGCTAAACGATGCTAGCTGGCAGGCGCGAGCAGAGACTCTTATCGAACAAATGCAGGAGCACACTGCCATCGAATGGGTGTGTTCTGGTTGTGGCGAAACCAATGGTGGAAATTTTGAGGTCTGCTGGCAATGTGGGCAGGAAACGCACGTTGACCAGTAAGCTTGATAACCACGAGGTAATTGAACAATTCTTAGATACGATTTGGTTAGAAAAAGGGTTGAGTGAAAACACCCTAGATGCCTATCGCAGTGACCTGACTAAATTTAGCGATTTCTTAGAGGCGCAATCCTCTACCGTTAATTTGCTTGATATTCAAACCGAGGATATTAATCAGTACATGGCGAAGCGTTTTGACAGTGGTTTGTCTGAGCGCAGCAGTGCACGTTGTTTAAGTAGTTTACGGCGTTTTTCAGGCTACATGTTGGCACACGGGTTACGCGAAGATGATCCCGTCAGTCGTATGCAAAACCCTAAACTGAGTAAACCACTGCCTAAAACGCTTTCAGAACAGCAAGTGGATGATTTACTCAATGCACCACAAACGGATGACCCTATACAATTGCGCGACAAAGCCATGCTTGAGGTTTTATACGCTACCGGCTTACGGGTCACTGAGTTAGTCACATTGCGCGTCGGTCAATTGAGTATTTCACAAGGTGTGGTCAGAGTGACCGGCAAAGGTAATAAGGAGCGCCTAGTGCCGCTAGGGGAAGAAGCACTAGATTGGCTCACAACATACATGAAAGAGGCGAGAGGAGCACTGCTGCGAAATGAAAGCGACGTGTTGTTTCCCAGCAACCGCGGCACGATCATGACGCGACAGACATTCTGGCACCGCATCAAGTTTCACGCCTCGCAAGCCAACATTACCAGTGATTTATCACCGCATACCTTACGCCATGCTTTTGCTACCCATTTGTTGAATCACGGTGCAGATCTACGCGTTGTGCAAATGTTGTTAGGTCACAGTGATTTATCCACCACGCAAATTTATACCCACGTGGCCACTGCTCGTTTACAAGAATTGGTTTCAGCACATCACCCCAGAGGATAGCGCTCTTACATTGCCGTCAATAGTGTGAGTAATTGTGTCGTGCTCTTGGTATCAAGGCCATTAGCAGTTACTATGTTCGCCTATAAAAATGAAATTATTTTTCCCTACTGGGGTCTTATCTTTAGCCGTTCAAGTTGGAATTTATATGAAATATCGTGCTTTATTCGTCGCTGCATTTGCCTTTTTATCGGTCAGCCTTAGTGTTAGCGCTGCATCAGGTAGCAGTCAAAATCTTGATAGTGTTAAGCAAAAAATCCAAATGTCATTAGGCATGCAAGTCACGTCCATTGGTGATGCGCCAGTTCCTGGCCTATTACAAGTACAAACTGATAAAGGCTTGTTTTACACCAGTGAAGATGGCAAGTACTTCCTTCAAGCCCGTATATTCAATTTAGATGAAGGTATGCGCAACGAGACTGAAACAACATTGACTAAAATGCGTGTTGATGGGGTTGAGCACTTTAAAAACTCTGTGATTGAATACAAAGCAGATAAAGAAAAGTACGTGGTGAATGTGTTTACTGATATTACCTGTGGTTATTGCCGTAAGTTGCATAACCAAATGGATGAATACAATGATTTAGGTATTACCGTTCGTTATTTAGCTTTTCCTCGCGCAGGCTTAAACAGTAAGCCGTATCAGGATATGGTGTCAGTTTGGTGTTCAGCTAATCCGCAAAAAGCCTTGAATGAAGCGAAAGGTGGTGAAAACGTGGCTAAAGCAAGTTGTTCAAATCAAGTCGCTGAGCAGTATAATTTTGGTCAGAGTGTAGGCGTAAATGGTACACCCAATATTATTTTACCTAATGGCAGTGTAGTGCCTGGTTACCAACCACCGATGCAATTACTACAAGCTATTCAAGACGCCTCATAATATGTTAAGCAGGAGTGCATGCTCCTGCTTTCTGCCTTATCGTTTACCCCTATTTATTGTTATCAACCTAGAGTAAGTTTGTGCAAATACGTCGCCGTTCCCCTGTTTCTGATGAGCATTTACCAGACTCCATCAACCCTACCTTAAAGCAAATATACGCCTCTCGCGGCATTACTTCTGAGCAACAACTTGAGCGAAGCGCTAAAGCGCTATTGCATTACAAAGACATGTCAGGCGTTGATACAGCTGTGCGTATATTGGCTGATGCATTAGCCAAGGGTAGACGGATAATCATTGTAGGGGATTTCGATGCAGATGGAGCGACGAGTACGGCGCTGAGCATGCTGGCGCTTGGCATGATGGGCAGTAAAAACCATGACTACCTAGTGCCAAATCGCTTTAACTTTGGTTACGGGCTGAGTCCGCAAATTGTTGATGTGGCCCACGAGCAAGGTGCTCAGGTGATCATGACAGTGGATAACGGCATAGCGTGTTTTGCTGGGGTTGAGCGCGCCAAAGAACTAGGCATAACCGTGGTGATAACGGACCATCACTTAGCGGCAGAATCGTTACCTGTTGCAGATGCCATTGTTAACCCGAATCAACCAAACTGCTCGTTTATGTCCAAGAACTTGGCTGGGGTGGGCGTTGCATTTTATTTGATGCTCGCGCTAAGAGCACATATGCGCCAAATTGATTGGTTCACACAGAACAATCTTGCGGTGCCAAATTTAGCAGACTTACTGGATATTGTGGCGTTGGGTACCGTAGCCGATGTGGTGCCGTTGGATGAAAACAACCGCATCTTGGTGCATCAGGGGTTATTGCGTATTCGCAGTGATAAGTGCCGCCCGGGTATTCAAGCCTTGGTAGATGTCGCAGGGCGAGATAAACGTAAAATGGTAGCTTCCGATTTGGGGTTTGTTATCGGGCCAAGGTTAAATGCTGCTGGAAGATTAGACGACATGTCCATGGGGATTGAGTGTTTACTGACGGATTCCGATTACAAAGCAAAGCAAATTGCCGTTGAGCTAGACAGTTTAAACCGTGAACGTCGTGAAATTGAACAATCCATGCAGCAAGAAGCGGTAACGGCCCTCGAAAATTTACAATTATCAGAGCAAGACATGCCCCATGGCTTGGTATTGTACCAGGCTGATTTTCATCAAGGCGTTATTGGTATTTTGGCTGGGCGTATCAAAGAAAAGTACTTTAGACCCACCATTGCTTTTGCTCATCAAGATGATGAAATACTTAAGGGCTCAGCGCGCTCTATTCCTGGAGTGCATATTCGTGATTTATTAGAAGAACTCAGCACTCGCTACCCTGGTGTCATCATCAAATTTGGTGGCCACGCTATGGCGGCTGGCTTGAGCATCGAAGTAGGTAAATTAGACGAATTTAAATTGCGCTTTACCCAACTGGCTGAAGAACATTTAGCAGGTAAACCGCTGGCAGGCGAGCTTATTTCAGACGGTGAAATACCAGCAAGCTCGTTGACCTTGGAATTCAGCCAATTACTGAAAGACGCCGGACCTTGGGGGCAAGGTTTCCCTGAGCCACTTTTTGATGGTGAGTTTGAATTAGTTGAACAGCGCATCGTCGGCCAAAAGCATTTAAAAATGATGCTGCGTATGCCGACTGGGAAATTAATCGATGCAATTGCGTTTAACGTTGATACCCAAATATGGCCTAACGAGCAATGCAAACACGTGGAGTTGGCCTACAAATTAGATATTAACGAATTTCGCGGTCGTACCTCTTTGCAGTTTTTAGTCGAGGGATTAAATCCACTTTAATTACCCCGAAATAGGGATGTTAACCATGTGCAGACTGGATATCGTTTTGTCTTCGCTGTGGTGCTATTATATCTATTCTTAGGCAAACAGGGCGCAATGATGGCAAAAAAATCGGAAATCGATAAGCTGCTTAGTAAGCATGATGAGTTGACCCATTCTGAAGATATGAGCGTAGAATCTCACGTGCAACGTAATGAAGATCAATGGTTTGTAAATACCTTGATGATTAAAGGCTACGACGTTCCGTTTCGCTTTCGCCGTAAAAAACAATATAAAAATCTTGAAGGTGCGCGGGTCAATTTAACCTACTATCCCATCACTGAAGATGTCGCCGGATTTCCTTTTGAAGCGATGAAAGTCGTTAGGATCAAGGTTTCTTAATACTATTTAATATCCGGTTATTTTCTCCTGCAATTGAAGAGCATCTTGTGGCAGCTGAACAACTCAATGGCTATGTATTGCATCGACGTGCATATCGCGAAACAAGCTTTCTGGTTAACATTTTTACCTTGGAAAACGGCAAGGTGTCCGCTGTCGTGAAAGGTGTTCGCGGCAGCAAAAGCGACAAAAAGAGCCTTCTTCAACCGTTTCAGCCGCTATTGATTGCCGTGTCAGGGCGTTCTGAATTAAAAAACTTACAACAGGTAGAATCAACCGGCGCAATGATACGCTTGGCCGGGCAAGCTTTGTATTGCGCCCTGTATTTGAACGAAGTTTTGAATCGTGTACTGGCGGATGAGATCCCGCACCCCGAGATTTTCGTACTGTATCAACAAAGTATGCATGCTCTGGTAGTCCAAACAAACTTTGAACCCGTTTTGCGTAGCTTTGAGCTAGGCCTGCTTGATGCACTAGGTTACGGAATTGACCTTACCCATGATGCTGATACAGGCCAGCCTCTTGCTGATAATGGATACTACCGAATTGTTCCTGAGCTCGGTTGCGTATATCAAGGTGATATACGTTTGTCTGGCTGCTATTCAGGCCAAAGTTTATTAAATGTGGCCAGCGAAAACTGGGACAAAGACAGTTTATTAGCCGCTAAGCGCATCACTCGAACCACGCTCGGGGAGTTGTTAGGCAGTAAACCGCTAATGAGTAGAGAGTTATTTAAACAAACCCATTTTAAATCGAAAGGGAGAGAGCTTTGAGAGACATTCTTTTAGGGGTCAACATCGACCATATCGCCACATTACGTAACGCTCGAGGCACGAGTTATCCCGATCCTGTTCACGCTGCTGACATCGCTGAGCGCGCAGGGGCAGATGGTATCACGGTACACTTACGCGAAGACAGACGACATATCATGGACCGAGACGTCGCCCTGCTGCGCCAAACGATCAATACTCGATTAAATTTAGAAATGGCCGTGACTGATGAAATGGTTGAAATTGCCCTTAACACTCAACCTGAATTCTGTTGTTTAGTCCCTGAAAAGCGCGAAGAGCTGACCACCGAAGGCGGATTGGACGTAGTGGGTAATCAACAGAAAATAGCAAACGCATGTAAGCAACTTGGTGATGCAGGCATTTTGGTTTCATTATTTATTGATGCTGATTTTGCCCAAATTGATGCTGCGCTAGCGTGTAATGCGCCGTATATCGAAATTCATACTGGCCAATATGCTGAAGCTAAAAATGAAGCCGAGCAAGAAGCCGAACTAGCAAAATTAGTGGCTGGCATCGAATATGCTGACGCCAAAGGACTTAAGGTCAATGCTGGGCATGGTTTGCATTATCATAACGTTAAACCCATTGCAGCTATAACGCAGATCATTGAATTGAACATTGGCCACGCTATTATCGCTCGCGCTGCATTTGATGGATTAGACAAAGCTGTGTCAGACATGCGCAGTTTAATGTTAGAAGCACGCAGCGGACACTAAATGGGGGAGTCGCAATGGCGGTGATGGGGTTAGGTACAGACATCATTGAAATCGGGCGTATCGAGAAACAATTGACGCGCTCTAATCGTTTAGCACAGCGCGTATTGACCGCTACTGAGCTGGCAATATTCGACGAGCACTCGTTTCCAGCCCGCTATTTGGCTAAGCGTTTTGCCGCGAAAGAAGCCGCGGTCAAGGCATTGGGAGTGGGCATAGGTAACGGCATTAGCTTTCAAGATGTTGAGGTGCACAATTTACCCTCCGGGCAACCTTTTCTGAAGTTCTATGCAAAGTTTGCCCAACTATGTGAGCAGCGTAATATTACCTCAAGTCATATCTCGATTTCAGATGAGCAGCATTACGCAATTGCTACTGTCATTTTAGAGTCCCCCTAAGACTTAATGCTATGTTTTGGTGCGCGAGTATAAATAGAGCGCACCAAAAATGCAGGAATTACATTAATGAGAGCATATTTTTGCTAGTATTAGGCTTCATTGTCGGCAATTTTCAACTGCGCACCGGCAGTAATGCAGCGAATACGACACGTTCGCCGCGGTTATTATAGGACTTTTCCTGTTCGGTAAAGTTGGCGCATTTACTGTATATATTTATCATTTTTCAGCCTAGGCAAGCGCGTGGGTGTTAACGTTACTGAATACAAGGATACGTTATGGTTGCTATCCGCAAAGTTCACGAGTCCAAACGGCCCCCTTTCGATGAATGGTTAGATTCGCTGTCCCTTTCTGATGTGTGTAAGCATAAATTACGGGAAGTGTCGGACACTCCAGAGATTTTGCTCGTGGGTCAAGAGATGGTGGAAATTCTGCATGAATTGCACATGGATGATGAGACGCTTCAAGCATCGCTTGTCTACCCCTATTGCCAAACCCACGAATTAACAGAAGAGCAAATTGAAGAGCGCTTTGGTACGGGCATTCAAAAGCTCATTACTGGCGTTAGGCGCATGGACGCCATCAAGTCTTTACACACCAGAGCCAACAGCGCTCGCAAAAACGATGAAGAGCAAATAGATAACGTGCGGCGTATGCTGCTAGCCATGGTCGAAGATGTGAGAGCCGTCGTCATTAAATTGGCTGAGCGAATTTGCGCCTTACAACAAGTCAAAAATGAGGACGAAGAGACTCGTGTTTTAGTCGCTCGTGAATGCTCTAATATTTATGCCCCATTGGCTAACCGTTTGGGGATAGGGCAGTTGAAATGGGAGCTTGAAGATCTCTCGTTTCGTTATCTGCGCCCAGAAACGTACATGCAAATAGCTAATTTATTGGATGAGCGACGCACAGATCGCCAGCAATACATTGAAGATTTCGTAGAAGAGTTACAGGCCGCGTTAGATGCACAGCACATCAAAGCGAAAGTGTACGGTCGACCTAAGCATATATACAGCATCTGGAAAAAGATGCAGAAAAAGCACCTTAGCTTTGAACAATTGTTCGACATTCGTGCCGTGCGGGTTATCGCCGATCGGTTGCAGGATTGTTACGGTGCGTTGGGTGTAGTGCACTCAAATTGGCAGCATATACCACGTGAATTTGACGATTATATCGCAACGCCAAAGCCCAATGGTTATCAATCGATTCATACGGTCGCCCTAGGTAAAGAAGATAAGACCATTGAGATCCAAATTCGTACCGCGCAAATGCATCAAGACGCAGAGCTAGGTGTAGCCGCCCATTGGCGCTACAAAGAAGGTACCAGTAGCAGCCGCTCAGGTTATGAAGAACGTATCAACTGGTTGCGTAAAATACTGTTATGGCAAGAAGAAGTAGCAGAGTCTGGCGACTTGGTCGAGGAATTACGCAGTCAGGTATTTGATGATCGTGTTTATGTCTTTACACCCAAAGGCGATGTTGTCGATTTACCACTTGGCTCAACCCCCTTAGATTTCGCTTATTATATTCACAGCAATGTGGGTCACAGATGTATTGGGGCAAAAGTAGGTGGGCGAATTGTGCCATTTACCTACGAATTACGTACGGGTGACCAAGTCGATATTTTGACTGGTAAGCAGCTCAACCCTAGTCGCGACTGGATGCACCCTGGACTTGGGTACGTTCATTCGTCTCGTGCTCGTGCAAAAATTCATACCTATTTCAAAAAACAAGACAAAGACAAAAACCTTGCCGCGGGTAAAGAGATATTTGAGCGAGAGTTACAAAAAGCCGGTATTGATAGTAAAGACATTGCCCAGGCATGTGCGCGATATAATATGCATACCGCAGATGACTTATATGCCGCAATAGGTGCTGGCGACATTCGCCTAATGCAAGTAGTGCATTATCTGCAGCAATTGCATGTCCCACCAGCGGATATCGACCCAAGGATAAAACCTAAAAAGCCGCAATCGAACAAATTTAAGAAAGATACCGTTGTGGTGGAAGGCGTAGGTAATTTAATGACGCAAATTGCTGGGTGTTGCCAACCGCTACCTGGTGAAACCATTCAAGGTTATATTACGCAAGGCCGTGGTGTCAGCGTGCACAGAGAAGACTGTGAACAACTCAGTCATTTGTTAGAACAACATCCTGAACGAGAAATTGATGTGGACTGGGCAAGTAATATCAATGCCTCTTTCCAAACTTATATTCAGGTATTTTGCAGTGACAGAGACGGTTTATTACGGGATATCACGACTGTGCTGGCCAACGAAAAAGTGGGACTACTAGGGGTCAATAGTGCAAGTGACGTGAAATTCGGCCTCGCACGTATTTCGTTAAGGTTGGAGCTTAAAGACCTGCAGGGGTTGTCACGAGTGATAAGTCGTATTGAAGGGATAAAAGGTGTGTCAATGGTTCAGCGTACAGATAACTAATGAAATCCGAGTCAGTGCCAGAGATAAACAAACGACAAGACAAGGGCAACAATGCGAATGAAAGCGCGTTAAGCGAACTGTTAAGCATTATGCGAACCCTACGTGACCCGACTAATGGTTGCGATTGGGATAAGCAACAGACGTTTGCCAGTATAGCGCCTTACACGATTGAAGAAGCATACGAAGTCGCCGATGCCATTGATAAAGGTGATATGGCAGATATTCGTGACGAACTGGGGGATTTGCTCTTTCAAGTGGTGTTTTACGCCCAGATGGGGCAAGAGCAACACGCGTTTGCCTTTGATGATATTGCACGAGGAATCTCCGCTAAGTTACGCCGTCGGCATCCGCACATATTCGCCGATGAAAACGGCCAAGTTACGCGAGCGAAAAAAGGCCAGTGGGAGAGCATTAAAGCTCAAGAACGTATCGCCGCGGGTAAAACGGAAGATAAAAGTATTTTAGCTAATGTGCCTGCGGGTATGTCACCGTTACTTCGCGCCCAAAAGCTGCAGCAAAAATGCGCGAAATTTGGTTTTGATTGGCCTGAGCTGGCGCCGGTTCTGGACAAACTTCAAGAAGAAATTAATGAGGTGATGGCTGAAGTGAATGCACCCACGCCCGATCAATCAGCGATTGAAGATGAAATAGGAGACGTTCTTTTTTCGGTGGTGAATTTAGCACGTCACGTTAAAGTGGATGCGCAAACGGCCCTACGAAGGGCGTCTAATAAGTTTGAGCAGCGCTTTCGGCAAGTAGAGCTCATAGCGCAGCAGCAAGGGCAAACAATCCGTGACACATCACTGGATGAGCTAGAAGTATTTTGGCAACAGGCGAAAGCACTCTCTAAATAATCTGTTGCCTTGTTTACATCGACGTTTGATCTGCTTACAGACAATCTATGTTGCTCCTTGTTACAAACTTTGATTTCACTTTTTACATACTCGGTGTAGATTTGAAGTCTAGTATTATGAAATTCTCATTTTCAAGAGGTGTTGCGTTTAATTAACCGCGTTAGATTATGAATAAGTTACTTGTCCTGCTATTTCCTTTGTTGTTCTCGTTACTCAGTGTTGAGGGACGGGCGTCGAGCAGCGGCAACGTAAATATCGAACGCAGTGCGTTGTTGTCAGACGTATTAGACTCACAATCTTTGCAGTTATCCCAAGAAGCGGATGACCGTGAAGAGCATTTCCATATCGGATTCAAACATCCAACGTTGCGCATAAAAGCCAAGCAAGCACGCTATTCTGTGGGGGCACAGGCGTCTAATGGGCAAACTGTTGGTTCAGCTAGTATTCGCGCCCCTCCTTCCATTCTTTAATTTATCTATATCCAGTTCACGCATTGTACTTAGCAATGCGCTTACATAAATTAATTGAATTAACACCTCAGCATTAGGCTGCCTAATGACGGGGGAGGAAGAAAATCATGAAAAACATCGCCCTTTACGAATTAAACCAATTAGATGAATTAGCATGGCCTGAAACGTTTCAAGGGGTTTCCCTTGATTCCCCCGCCACGTCAGTGTTTACTGATTTCAAAAAAACAAAACCAATTGTCATTCAAGCTGATACGCCTATCTCTGAAGTAGAGCAACGTATGATCGAAGAAAAAGTACGCTTGAAAATTGTGCTCGATAGCGCTAATAAGTTTATCGGCGTGATTAGCCTTGACGACTTGAACGATCAAGAAAAAATAAAGCGCATTGCCTCTGGTATTGAGCGCCCCGATTTATGCGTTCGTCATTTTATGCGTACCAAAGCAGACCTAAAAGTGATTTTATTGCGGGAGTTAAAACGCTCTAGTGTCGGTGATTTGGTCGAAATGCTCAAAGCCAACGGCCTACAACATTGTTTAGTGGTTGACAGCGAAGCACATCAGATCCGTGGCATCGTATCAGCCAGTGACTTAGCAAAAGGCTTAGGCATTGCGATGAATTTGAGTGTTAGTCCAACCTTTTTTGATATCTTTAATGAAGTCTATAGTGAAGCGCCATTGTTCAAGGCCTACGGCTAAGAACCAAGGCTTTTTTATAATACCAATCCCATTTAAATATTCGCTGGGTGGCTAATTATTTAATGGAGTTGGTATAATAGGAATACGAGGAATTTGTTGCGTGGCAAATTCCTCGTATTGCCAACTGTTAGTGACAAATTGTGATAATTTTTCTTACTGTACCCAGCCAAAAATGCGCATTTTCTGCTCGCGTTTCGTAAAAACATCTGTATAATTCGCGCCCTGCCCAGTTACACCCACTTTGGGAAAGTGGAAGAATCGTACGACTCGAAGGGGTCAGTGTATTGATTTTAGCGGTTTCTGAGGTTGCAAACTCCGGTTTGAAATAGCAGAAACAACGTAACATTTAGACATATATTTTTTGGGTAATATTAGATGAAAACTTTTGTTGCAAAGCCAGAAACGGTAAAACGTGAATGGTATGTGGTAGACGCCGCAGACAAAACACTAGGTCGTTTAGCGACTGAAATTGCTAGCCGTTTGCGCGGAAAGCATAAGCCTGAGTACACACCTCATGTGGACACAGGGGATTACATTGTTGTGATCAACGCAGAGAAAGTAGTAGTTACCGGCAACAAAGCCAAAGGTAAAATGTACTACTCTCACACTGGTTACCCAGGCGGTCTTAAAGAGACTAACTTCGAGAAGTTACAAGCCTTCAAACCAGAGATGATCATTGAAAAAGCGGTTAAAGGTATGTTGCCAAAAGGTCCTCTTGGACGCGATATGTTCCGCAAAATGAAAGTCTTCGCTGGTCCTGAGCATAAACACGCTGCTCAACAGCCTCAAGTCTTAGACATTTAAGGAGCATAGAAAATGGCAGATACTCAATACTACGGCACTGGTCGCCGCAAAAGCTCTACCGCTCGTGTTTTCCTTCGTGCAGGTAGTGGTAACATCGTTGTTAACAAACGTCCTCTAGATGAATTCTTCGGTCGTGAAACGGCACGAATGATTGTTCGTCAACCACTAGAATTGGTTGAGATGACTGAAAAATTCGATCTATACGTCACAGTTGCTGGCGGCGGAATTAGCGGCCAAGCGGGCGCCATTCGTCACGGTATTACTCGTGCATTGATGGAATTTGATGAGACACTTCGTCCTTCTCTACGTAAAGCTGGTTTCGTAACCCGTGATGCACGTAAAGTTGAGCGTAAGAAAGTGGGTCTACACAAAGCGCGTAAGCGTCCACAATTCTCAAAACGTTAATCGTTTTTACGAATTCGAAACCCGGCTATTCGCCGGGTTTTTTTTGGCCTAATTTTGGCTAAAACGCCGTCTTGTACAAATTTCCCTCTTAAGTCTCGGTATTTCTTCGTTTTATTAACGAATTCCTTGTATTTATTGTGGGTTTTCTTTTATCATTTTCGGTTAATGACAAAACTATAACTTCTTTTAGTTCGTAAGGTATCTAAAGCCTTTTTGCAAAGAAGTGTGAGCAAATTCAACCCTCGGAGATTATTGGATGAGCAATGTATCATTAGATGCGAATGATTCGTCTGTTACCGAAAACCAACCGCAAGACAACAATCGACGTCGTTTTTTGACTGTCGCTACGTCCGTTGTGGGTGGTGTCGGTGTCGCAGGTGCTGCTATACCTTTCATCGGTTCATGGAACCCCAGTGTGAAAGCGCGAGCAGCCGGTGCTGATGTAGAAGCAGATATAAGTAAAATCGAGCCTGGACAGCTTATTCGCGTTATTTGGCGTAGTAAGCCAGTTTGGATCACCAGACGTACACCAGAATTGCTTGAATCGTTGACCAAAATTGATGATTTATTGAAAGATCCAAATTCTGAAGAGGATCAACAACCTGAGTTCGCTCGTAATTCATATCGTTCAATTAAAGCGGAATACTCCGTATTGGTGGGGATTTGTACTCACCTAGGTTGTTCCCCTCAACATTTAAAAGATGGCGCATTCGAAGAGTACGTTGAAGGTGTTCCTGAAGGCTTCCATTGCCCGTGTCATGGTTCTAAATTTGATATGGCTGGTCGAGTATTCAATAACGTTCCTGCACCACTTAACTTGGTTGTTCCGCCGTATATGTACCTGGATGACAACACCATTTTGATTGGTTCCGAAGAAGGGGCTGCATAATATGTTTAAAAATTTAATGGATTGGATTGAATACCGCTTGCCAATCATGCGTGTGGCAAACATGCATGCGATTCAATATCCTGCACCGCGTAACATGAACTTTTGGTACGTGTTTGGCTTTTTAGCTACCATCGTACTCGTTAACCAAATCGTGACTGGCGTTTGGTTAACCATGAGTTTTGAGCCTTCAGCCGAGCGAGCGTTCGCATCAGTTGAATACATCATGCGTGATGTAGAATATGGTTGGATCTTGCGTTATATGCACAGTACCGGCGCTTCTGCGTTCTTTATTGTGGTGTATTTGCATATGTTCCGCGGCATGATTTATGGTTCTTACCAGAAGCCACGTGAGTTACTGTGGTTGTTCGGTATGTTCATCTACTTGGCCTTAATGGCAGAAGCGTTCATGGGGTATGTATTACCTTGGGGGCAAATGTCTTACTGGGGTGCGCAGGTTATCGTATCCTTGTTCAGTGCCATTCCTGTTATCGGCCCAGACCTAGTGATTTGGATCCAAGGTGACTATGTTATCTCGGGAGCAACGCTGAACCGATTCTTTGCTTTGCACGTCATTGCATTACCGCTGGTTATCGTTATTCTTGTGTTTTTACATATAGTTGCGCTGCATGAAGTGGGGTCGAACAACCCTGATGGAACCGACGTTAAACGTAAGAAAGGCTCACTAACAGAAGCCGAAAAAACCAAGTTCAAAATACATGAGTACTACACAGATAAGTACGACATTATTGATGATATTGTACCTTTCTTCCCGCATATTGTGCTTAAAGACTTAGTGGCTTTCAGCCTGTTCTTAATCGCTTTTTGCTACATCATGTTCTTTAACCCAGGAATGGGCGGCTATTTCTTAGAGCACCCTAACTTTGAAATTGCTAACCCGCTTAAAACACCTGAGCACATTTTCCCTGTTTGGTACTTCACGCCTTTCTATGCAATTTTGAAAGCCGTACCGCATAAGTTGGGTGGTGTAATTTGTATGTTCGCAGCCATTGTTGCCTTGGCGCTATTGCCCTGGATTGACCGTGGACGTGTTAAGTCTTGGCGTTACCGCTGTGGCCTGCACCGTTGGAACCTGATCGTATTTGCTGGCGTGTTTATCTTCCTAGGATACCTAGGTGGCACACCTCAAGAAGCGTGGAAAATTATTGCTTCGCAAATTTTGACCATAATGTATTTCGGCTTTTTCTTCTTACTGTGGATATACAGTAAAAACGAGAGAACTAAGCCAGTTCCAGCGAGGATTACAGGATGAAGAAGTTAATACTCGTTTTAGCATTTTTATTGCCAAATGCAGTATTCGCAGCGGGCGGCGGTGCTCACTTAGACACAGCTGACTACGATTTAACAGACAAGGCATCATTGCAAAACGGCGCTAAGATCTTTCAGAACTACTGTTTAGGTTGTCACCAAATGCAGTACCAACGCTATCAACGTGCGTTCGAAGATTTAGGTATCCCTGTTGAGCTTGGTCAGGAAAACTTACAGTTCACTGGTGAAAAGCCCGGCGAGTATATTAAAAATGGTATGCCTGCTGATGCTGCTGCTAAATGGTTTGGTGCGCCGCCTCCAGATTTAACCCTGGTAGCTCGTGTACGTGGTGCTGATTGGTTGTATACCTATTTACGTACGTTCTACGTTGATGAGAGCCGTCCGTTTGGTGTGAATAACTTAGTGTTCCCTGAAGTGGGTATGCCACATGTATTGCAAGAGTTGCAAGGTGTACCTCGCAAGACGACTGAAGAGCATATGGTCGATGGTGAAAAGGTCGAACGCTACGTAGGTATCAAATCTGATGGTACTGGCGAGTTAAGCCCAGAAGAATATGACAGTGCAGTTTTGGACTTAGTGAACTACCTAGTGTACACCGGTGAGCCTTCACGCTTAGAGTCTGAGAGTATCGGACGCTGGGTCATAATATTCTTGTTGGTGTTCTTCGTACTTATTTACCTATTGAAGAAAGATTATTGGAGAGATGTGCATTAATTCTACAAAAGTTAATGTATAATCCGCAAAATTTTAAGGGGCCCCGTGCCCCTTTCTTATCACTGGTAGATTAATTTACCGTTTTGCTGTTAATACGGCCTTAACCAGGGTGTAAAAACAGTGATATTGGATATTTCAGCAGGCTTTATTGAAAGTATAAACAGCTGGATATTCGAATTTAGGAGGAAGCTTAATGGCTGTAGCCACAAATAAACGTTCTATCATGACGTTGTTCTCAGACACCATTGATATCTATAGTCATCAAGTTCGTATCGTACTTGCTGAAAAAGGTGTTGGAGTAGAAATCAGCTATATCGAGAAAAACAACCTGTCTGAAGATTTAATTGATTTAAATCCTTATGGCACGGTTCCAACCTTGGTTGACAGAGAATTGGTACTTTATAATTCTCATATCATCATGGAATATTTGGACGAGCGTTTTCCTCACCCTCCATTGATGCCTGTATATCCTGTATCTCGTGGGCAAAGCCGCTTGACCATGCACCGTATTCAGAATGATTGGTATGTGCTTGCTGAGCAAATTCTAGCGGGTAAAGGCGATGTAGCAGCTGCGCGTAATGAGTTGCGTGAAGCGTTGTTGAGCTTGGCACCATTGTTTGCAGAGACGCCGTTCTTTATGAGCGAAGAATTCAGTCTTGTAGATTGCTACCTTGCTCCGTTATTGTGGCGTTTGCCGTCTCTTGGAATCGAATTGACCGGCAATGGCGCGAAAGATGTACGCACTTATATGAATCGCATTTTCGAAAGAAGTTCGTTCAAAGCATCTTTGACGGACCAAGAACGCGAAATTCATAACCCTCTTTAGTGGGAAATGACAATATGACATCAAATCAGCCTTATTTACTCCGTGCATTCTACGAATGGATTGTGGATAACAATTTGACACCTTATATCGTGGTTGATGCACATGTTTCAGGTACCTTAGTGCCGCAAGAACATGTTCGTGATGGTCAGATAGTACTTAATGTTTCCCCCGCCTCTTGTGGCAAGTTGTTGCTAGGCAACGACGAAATTACCTTTGATGCTCGCTTCGGCGGTGTGCCACGTAATATCGTTGTTCCATGCAAGGCGGTTTTAGCAATTTACGCTAAAGAAAATGGTGCAGGTACGGTATTTACACCTGAAGATGATTTTGAGGGGGATGGCAGCGACTTAACGCCAACACCTGTTCAATCATCAGATACACCAGATAAAGCGCCAGCCCCGAGTAAAAAGGGCAAGCCCAATTTAACTATTGTTAAGTAAGGTGTTACACATTTAAAAAAGGTGCCTAGAGGCACCTTTTTTTATGTCTATTGTTCTACTGCTAGCATGTAAGTGCTCCTGCTTGAACAGGTTGGAGCCTAATACCTTTTTCAGCGAACAATCAACCTCTCAGCGATACTTAAAAGACTAAATCAAGCACCCTACGAGGTATCAGGCAGCGCTTTTGATTTAGCCGTTATGTACTGCTACAGATACTCAAATGCTTTGATCACTTGTTTCACGCCGTCAATATTACGCGCCACTGTGGCTGCTACTTCTGCTTCTTTAGTACTAACCAAGCCCATTAGGAAAACCTCAGAGTTTTCGACCGCCACATGAATGTGGAAGCCATCTATGCGTTTGTCCGCGACTAGGTTGGCCTTAATTTTAGAGGTAAGCCACACGTCATGGGTAGTGGTGCTGGCTGAAACTGGCGAGCCGAGTCGAATTTGATTGTGCAATTTTTCTATGTTTTTAACAGATGTCGCCGCCACTTGGGCTTGATTGATTAAGGCTTCATTCGGTGCTTGACCAACTAACAAAACCGAACCGTTAAAAACGTGAACATGGATATTCGCTTGCTCGTCAATGGCTTTATTGTCAGACAAGGCGATAGAGATGCGACTTGAAACGGTTTTATCGTCAAGCTGAGTGCCCAATGAACGACGATCGTGGGCGGCAGAGGCCGCACCGACACCAGCGCCTACCACTAAAGCAGCGCAACCTTGCAAAAGGCTAAGGGCTAACAATGCACCTATAAGTAATTTAGGATGATAATTTAACACGTCATTATTCCTGTGAAGTTTCTGGGAAAAGGCAATCGTCTACCCCTTCGCATAAGTTATGTATAACCAATAAATGTACTTCGTGAATACGCACGGCGCGACTTGATGGAACACGGATTTCCACGTCATTCGGCCCGAGTAACCCTGCCATTTCACCGCCATCCAGCCCAGTTAACGCAACAATCGTCATATCACGACTCAAAGCGGCCTCCATCGCGCTAATAACGCTTCTAGAGGCACCGTTAGGTGATATGGCAAGTAGTATATCGCCTGTTTGCCCAAGGGCGCGCACCTGTTTAGAAAACGCTTCGTCATAGCTGTAGTCATTGGCAATAGAGGTCATAGTTGAGGTGTCTGTGCTCAAAGCAATGGCGGGTAAACTTGGTCTCTCTCGCTCATACCGATTAAGCATTTGAGACGCAAAGCTTTGGGCATGGGCTGCCGAACCACCGTTACCGCAAGACAGTATTTTATTTCCATTGATAAGTGCATTGACCATCATTTGCGTTGCAAGTGCAATGGGCTCGGGTAATTCTTCTAACGAAGCAATCATAGTTTGAATGCTCTCGGTAAAATTGGCTTTAACACTCTCTAACATTCATGCTCCAGTGCGCGTTGTTGTTATACATACTTTAACCAACTGATTTTATCATTGTTGTTACCTAATACATCTATGCCGACTATATCAATTCTATGGGCGATTAACGAAGGATTCAGCTGATTGTCTAGCATGTAATGCTGTATGGCAGACTCAAATTTACGCCGTTTATGGGGGTGAAAAAACTCCACTGCACTCCCAAACTGCTGTCCGCTACGATATTTGACTTCAACGAAGACTAGTTCTTGATTGTCGCGCATGATGATATCGATTTCGCCGCTTCGGCAGCGGTAATTTTGCGTCACTAATTTAAGCCCTTGTTGCTTTAAATAAGCTAATGCCTTGGCTTCGCCTTGCGCGCCCTTAGTTAAAGAGCGCAGCGGGTTAGTCCATGGCAATGGGGATGACCCGGTCTTGCGCTACTTTCGCCCAGGGCAGTACGCGGTGAACTTCCCCATCCGCACTGATACTCAACTCGCCACTCAAGCCTTTCACCGAAGTGATCGGCAGGAGTTTCAAATGGCGTAGCTTAGGTACTAGGTTATAGGCATCGTAACCAAGGGCAAACAGGCGTAATAAACTATCTTGGGTTTGAGGCCATAAGGCCTGGGTATCGTTTGCTAAGTCTTGCCAAGGGTTATTGGGCATCATCCATGGCATATCAATAAAGGTTAAATTGCGTAAATCTCGAATACTGTTTTTGTTTAATTCCAGGGTGTAACTTCTTGATGAGGCGAACACGGAAATTTCGCGAGCGGCGAAAGGACTCAAGCTCGACTCAATAATAGGATTAAGTAATTCAGTCTGTTCCGGGTTAGCAAACAGAATAATCGCATCTACATCTCGGCGATTGCGCTCTACTGCGTATACTTCACTGGTGGTAAGTAACTCTATTTGTTTCACGCGCTGGCGGCTTTGGGCTACATCTAATAACTCAGACACCAACTTGCGCATATTTTTACTGTCGGTGAAGGTGCCTTTTGCCGGGATAACGTAGTCTTGTTGTTGGTCATTCTGTTGCCATTGTTGAATGAAAGCCTCAGACATGCGCTGGGTGGTACTCGTGTCAGCCGCTAATACTATGGGATGGCGCAGGCCCAGGTCATGGATGTGCTTGGCCAGTTGAATGGCTTCATCTTCAGGGGCTAGTGAAAAGTAAAAAACTTCTGGCGATGCTGTGGAAAGTGTTTCAAGAGCCACATCAACATTTGGCAGTGTCATGTTTTCTGCCGGCACTGCTTGATCCACAATGGTGTTATTCACTACTGCAGTATCCAGCGTTTTATTTTCGATAATAGAGTCAATACGATTTAACGCTAATACTGATTTATTGGCTGGTAAAAATGCTATTAATTGAGCAATCTTCTCTTTTAGTAGCGGCCCAATAATCGTATCGTAGTCAGTGACCTGTTCACTCAACTCCTCGGGTGTTTTCAAAGCTGAATCAAAAAACTGTAATTCAATGTGAGGGGCCGAAGCTTGGCTGTTTAAAGATGACGCGCTGTTCAAATGAGCTAAATATGCTGCAATAATTCCGTCTTTAATTGCGTTCCCTTGGCTAGAAAGTCTCCCTGTTAGCGGTAACAACACCGCCACTCGCTTGGGTGCTATAGTGTCTTGCTCCATGGCGTTGACTAACGCCTCAGGAAGTACCTCAGATAAGGGGTGAGATGGATGCTTGCTTTGCCACCGATTTACCTGAACTTTTAAACTTTGAGGCTGCGTGCCTAGCTGTTGAATAATCGTTTTAAGTTCAATCCATGACTTTAGCCTTGGTTCATCTACCACGGCTTGCTTTTCTTGCTTGTTGGTTAGGTTGCCAATCGCACGCCATAATCTAAGGCTATTTTCTTGATTGAGGTTGCCAGCTGCTAATAAATTCTTGCTGACAGCTAACCAAGCATGTTGCTGTTCGTCAATAACGGCCTGTAATGCACTGAGCTGAGCTGACTCATGTTTGCTTTTAAGCAATTTATTCACAAGCTTTTGTGCTTGGGATACTGCAGGGGTAGGCAACTGCATATAACACTGAGCCAACAGCAATTGAGCTTCAGATTGAAGGTCAGGGTGAATAAGTTCAGGCGTAAGGATATTAAGCAACTTGATACTGGCATTGCAGTTATCTTCTTGCTGCAATACAGACGCGGCTTGCAATATCAACCTATTGCGCTCGGTGGTGTCACCCGTCTGTGCAAACTGACGTTGCGCTTGGTTTAGGTAATATTGACTGTTAAGCTCTCGGTCTGGTTGCACTACCTTGATATCTGGTCGTTTTACCAAGTTTTTTTTGTTCGGCGTATCTGCACAGGAGGCCATAAAAACGACTAGGCTAACAACCACTACCGACCTGATTAATTTCATTTAACGTGCACTCACTTAACATCTTGATAATTCGCCCGTTAGTTTATACCAACGCTGACAAATATCTACCTACTCAGGGCTTAGAGAAACGGGAAGTTACAAGGTAAAATAGCGACATCAATGTCCAACGGCATATTTAAAAGGCATACAAAGTGGCAAATTTCGGAAAGCTCTTCATTGTTCCTACTCCCATCGGTAATTTAGAAGATATTACTCTGCGCGCAATCCGTACCTTAAATGAGGTGGATTTGATTGCTGCAGAAGATACGCGCCATAGCCAAAAACTCATGCAGCACTTTGACATCTCTACACGCTTAATCTCATTGCATGATCACAATGAAGCACAGCGGGCGACACAGCTCATTGAAAAGTTGCAACAAGGTTTGAATATTGCGCTTATCTCCGATGCGGGCACACCGCTGATCAGCGATCCAGGATATGGGTTTGTGAATCAATGCAGGGCCAATAGTGTTGATGTGATCCCTTTACCTGGGGCATGCGCGGCAGTTACAGCATTAAGTGGCGCGGGACTCGCTACTGACAGGTTTCGTTTTGAAGGCTTTTTGCCGGCCAAACAACAAGCGAAAACCCAAGTGCTTGAGTCAATAGAGCGTGAGACAGCTACGTGCGTGTTTTATGAATCTCCACGCAGAATTGCTGATACAGTGCAAGCTGTTGTTGACGTGCTAGGGGCTGAACGCAAGGTGGTGGTAGCAAAAGAGCTGAGTAAGACCTTTGAGACCTTTTATTCAGGTACGGCAGGAGAAGCGCTCGAGTGGTTGCACGCGGATTCGAATCATCAACGAGGTGAGTTTGTATTGATGATTGCGGGGCATAAATCTGACGTAAACGACATTCCAGAAGAGGCATTGAAGTTGCTTAAGTTATTAATGGCTGAATTGCCGCCTAAGAAAGCAGCCGCCATTGTTGCCCAGCAATACGGTCTTAAAAAGAATACGCTATATCAAATTGGTTTAGAGTTTGGCAGTTAGGCATAATGTTAATGTGCCTAACTCTTAGCGCTTACGTGGCGTTGTTAGGTATCACAGGGGGAGTCTAAATTTAGTGCGAAGTAGTGTGATTTCACCTATCATCCTCGACATTGAGGCTAGTGGTTTCGGTGCTGGCAGTTATCCCATTGAAGTGGGCGTTGCACTGGACGCTAACACACGCTTCTGCCGGCTTATTCGTCCACAAACTGACTGGCAACATTGGAGCAAAGAAGCACAACGGCTGCATGGCATCACTCGGAGTATGTTGCTTGAAAAAGGTGCGCCTGTGCATCAAGTCTGTATCGAACTTAATCATTTATTGAATGGGCGCACTGCTTATTCCGATGGGTGGGTTGTAGATAGTCCGTGGTTATCGCGCTTATACGAAAGTGCAGGCATGAGTATGACCTTCGAATTAAGTCAGCTTGAAATGATATTAAATGAACATCAGATGGATAATTGGCATGTGGCAAAATCCCGCATCTTATCCAAAACGGGAGAGCAACGTCACCGTGCAAGTTTTGATGCTTCCATTATTTTACAAACCTACTTAGCCACACGTAACAGTTAATTTATCTGCCAATCCTGGCGCGCTTGCAAGAGCATAACCCTCGGCCTTTCTGCCATCCATTAGGACTCAATATTACATGCAAACACATGAAGCCGGTTGCTTAGATGAGCAAGTGATCGCGTATATTTGTGAGCAACTAACCATTACAGGTTACTGTGTTGTATCTGACTTTTTGCCTGAGCTGGTGATAAATGCTCTATATCTCGAAGCGAGTAGCGATGTTCGTCTTAACTTTAAGCAAGCCTCCATTGGCCGTGAGCAACTTCAACAAGTGAATACTAGTGTGCGCAGTGACAGTATTGCGTGGATCAACGGTCAAAGTGAATCTCAACGCTTATTTTTGAAATTAATGGAAAATCTGAGGATAGAGATAAATCGCCGTCTGTTTATGGGACTTTTCGATTACGAGAGCCATTACGCGCATTACGGCCAAGGTGATTTTTATAAACGCCACGTGGATGCCTTTAAAGGAAATAGCAATCGACTGCTTAGCAGTGTTGTGTATTTAAACGCTGATTGGGTTAAAGCGGATGAAGGGGAATTACTTATGTTTCATGATGAACAAGTATCACCTTTTTTAATAGTAGAGCCTATTTTTAACCAGTGTGTTATTTTTTTGAGTGAACAATTTCCCCACGAAGTCCGCGCGGCTAAAAGGGATCGTTACAGTATTGCTGGATGGTTTCGCACCAACAACAGTATCGGTGGGCAAATCGATCCTCCGCGCTAAAAACATTTGCATGCATAATCAGTGTTGCTTTAAATATTACAAATAATATAAATTTCTCAATTAATATACTGCGCGTAACCACAATTCGAAAAAGAGACATAAAGAAGAGAAAAAGATGAAGAGATTTAATTCTACCGCTGCCCTCACAGCATTGACCATGATAACGGCAAGTTTAATCGCTCGAGCAGATGAGCAGCTATACACATTACAACCATCTATTACACCGGAACTGGCTGTTGCTAGGCAGTACACGGTTGGCGTGCAAACGCTTAAGGTGACCCACGAAAAGCAACTTGATACCCAGACCTTTATATCGCAAAAAGACCGCCCACTGACCTTAGAGGTATGGTATCCAGCTGATGCTCAAGCGGCTAATACCCCAACTGCGACTTATGAAAACGTCACCCGCTTGCACAAGCCTTTTAGCTTAGTGGGCAAGGCTCACCGAGACGCCTCTCCTCAAGCATCAGGTCAATTCCCCCTGGTTGTGCTGTCCCATGGTTATACAGGCTACCGGACGATCATGTTTTATCTTGGTGAGCATCTAGCAAGCCATGGTTATGTCGTTGTGGGAATTGACCATACAGACTCGACAACTGGGGATGTAGATTTTGTGAATTCAGGCTTCTCTGGTTTCCCTAGTACCTTAATAAACCGTGCCCGGGACCAACAATTTGTGCTCGATTATTTTAGCCAAGACAGTTCAAACATCGCGAAGATTGCTCACACCAAAGATGCTGCTGTGATTGGCTATTCAATGGGCGGCTTTGGCGCAATTAACACTATTGGTGCCTGCTACGACTTCAATCAAGCGGGTTTACAACGTCTAGGGTTCCCTGAAGAGGCGGCCAAGCAGCTAGTGCCGGTATTTAATAGTTGTAACGCGGGTAGAGAGTCAGTAGATCCACGTTGGAAAGCCATGATCGCTTACGCGCCTTGGGGCGGCGAAACCTCAGTACATGATGCGAAATCGATGGCGAATATTACGGTTCCAAGTCTTTATGTATCAGGGGATCAAGACGATGTCTCCGGTTATGAAAACGGTGTTAAAAAACTTTTTGAGCAAACTGGCAGCGATAACAAGTATCTGATGGTGTATGAAAATGCCCGGCATAACATTGCACCTCATCCAGCACCTAAAGTGGCATACGAAACTGACGCTGATTTAGGCCACTATATCGAGCCTAGTTGGGATAACGAGCAGCTTAATCGTGTGAATATGCATATGAGTTTGGCGTTTTTAGATTGTTTCGTGAAAAGTGACCAGAGTAAATGCGCTTATTTACCGACCCGCGATAATGCCACTCAGGTTAAAGATAGCGACGGTAAACTGAGTGAGGCATGGCCAGGCTTTGCTGACCGCTGGGCGACGGGCATTCGCTTTTACCGCGGCGCAAACGCCAAGTAGCGTTACGGCATGTAATCAGTCAATTTTGCATTGAATAAAAGCCACCGCATAAAAAGCCCGTTTATCTGGTTATAAACGGGCTTTTTAGTGATTGACTAAAAGTTAATGCTCCGCGGCGTAGTCTTCAACGGCTTGCCAAACGCGTAAGAAATTACCACTTAGTATTTTCTTGATATCCGTTTGTGAGTAATCACGATCCATTAAACCTTGTACCAAATTGGGATAGGTGGATACGTCTTTCAAGCCTTCTGGTAATGAGTCGCCTACACCGTCATAATCTGAACCAATACCCACATGGTCAATGCCGATAAGGTCAACTACGTGGTCAATGTGATCTAGCACGGTATCCACGTTGGCGAACGGGAACGGATTTTTAGCAATATACTCTTCATCGAACGCAGCGACTAATGGGCTGTCTTTACCTTCTTTTTCCACAAGTGCTTTACGCTTTACAGTCATCTGATTACGCCAGTTTTGTGAAATTTTACTGACAAAAGTAGAGCCGAAGTTAATTTGGATAACGCCGCCGTTATCACCGAGGGCTTTGATCATGTCATCGTCCATATTACGTTCGAAACCTGGAGTGAACTTACGTAATGAAGAGTGAGATGCGATAACGGGCACCTTACTCACTTCGATAGCTTGATAGAATGCTTTATCTGATACGTGAGAAATATCTACCATTACGCCTATGTTATTCATTTCTTCGACCAAGGTTTTACCGAAAGGGCTTAAACCCTTCCATTTACGACGGATATCGTAAGAGGAGTCAGCAATATGGTTGCTTTGGGAATGAGCGAGGGTGATATAGCGAATACCGCGCTCATGAAATGTTTTAAGATTATCCAAATTGCCTTGAATAGGAGAGCCATTTTCCATACCCATTGGCAGTGAAATCAAACCTTGTTCAAATTGTTCCCTTACATCCGCAACGCTTTTCGCAATCGCGAATTTATCCGGTGCACGGCCAACAATCGCTTCAACATAATCAATCAGTTTATGGGCAAGGGCAGTGGACTCGTCAGAATCATCTAGGCTGGCGGGCACGTAAATAGACATGAAAGGCGCGTTTAAACCGCCTTCTTTTGCTCTTGGATAGTCAAAATCACCGCCATCGGTGGCCTGTGTAACATCTACCCATTTTTCACTGACGCGATAGGGAACATCAATATGCGAATCAATAAGAATAGTGTCTTGGGTGAGCTGAGTTGCCTCTTCAGATGCCTGATAAGCTGCGCTCACCGAGCTCGAAAAAGCCAGTGTGCAGGCAATAAATAATGCAGTTTTATGTAAGGTCTTCATGTCGTTCCTTGGATTATATTTTTATAAGATGTGTGTCTCGCTGCTGATTGGCGATTCTGCCGTACACGCCAGTTAATTACAGCGTATTTAGCGATGGTATAAAGGAAGTTGGGGTGAAGTAAAGGGCGCTGCAATTAAACTAGGTTAAATTTAAAAACGTGGGAATTAAAAGATTGTGAGCTGAAGAGACAGAAATAAAAAGCCGCGCTAGTTAAATCAGTAAGCGCGGCACAAATCTAGCGCGTTACATTTTTGTAAGATGGAACAACAAGCTGCTTTGCGGCGTAAGCAGGGGCATTTGCATACCCAATTGCATCAGTAATTCACCGCTAAAGACTTGACCGTCAACAGCACTAAGGTGATTAGCAAAACCGAACAAGACAGCCTTAGGCCATTTGTCAGTGTTCTTTATCGGCCAAATGATATCGAGCTTGTACTGGCTGTTTTTCTCTAAACCTGCAAACTTATATTGATCCGGTAGGGTGGCCGAGCTGCATGCCACTAAACTGTATGAGAACAGTGCCTGCGACTTATCTTTGGCAACAATACCTAGCCCATTCATATACGCTGGAAGTTCTAAGCGGAACAAATCGCCGCTGTGCACTAACGCCCGATGTTGCTTGTATAAGTCGGTCATGGCTTTGAGCTCGACTTTTTCGGCGTCGGTTAGCTCACGTAAATCCATCTCCATGCCCATGTGACCGAACAAGGTCACTGAAGCACGCATTTCCATTGAAACGGTGCGATGGGTAATGTGACACTCTCTTGGGCCTACGTGTGAGCCCATCAGCTCTGAAGGCAAGAAATACGAGAAACCGTTTTGAATTTTGAGACGCTCAAGTGCGTCGTTAGAATCTGAAGTCCATACGCGGTCAGTGCGCGCCAGTACGCCATAGTCAGCACGACCGCCACCAGATGCACAGCTTTCAACTTCCACTCGCGGGTGTGTTTCACGAATTTTATCCAGTAAGCGATACACAGCATGTATTTGATTATGACCGCCTGGCTTACCGCTATGGTTGCCTTGATGGTTCAAATCGCGGTTCATGTCCCATTTTACGTAGCTAATATCGTATTCAGATAGCAAAGAGTCTAAACGCTCGTACAAATAATCAAATACTTCAGGTCTAGATAAGTCCAAAACAAGCTGATTACGGCAATCTATTTGCTTACTGATTTCATTGCCCAATACCCACTCAGGGTGCTGGCGGTATAGGTCACTGTCCGGGTTGACCATTTCTGGTTCGAACCACAAACCAAATTCTAAGCCTTGGGCTTTAACGTGATCAATGACCGGGGTTAATCCCTCTGGGTAAAACTTTTTGTCTACGTACCAATCGCCTAACCCTGCCTTGTCATCGTTGCGGCCAATAAACCAACCGTCGTCTAACACGAAGCGTTCAGCGCCCATTTCAGCAGCTCTTTCGGCTAGGTCTTTCAGCGTATCTACGTCGTGGTTGAAGTATATGCCTTCCCAGGTGTTGTAGTGCACTGGGCGAGGCTTATCGTGCACGCTTTGTCGAATAATGTGGGTTCGTACGTACTGATGAAACTGCTGAGACAGCACAGACAAGCCTTGGTCAGTGTAGCTAGCAAACAAAGTCGGTGTTTGGTAGCTCTGGTTTTTACTCAACACTATTTCGCCTGGAAATAACAACTCGCCCATTTGCACATAAGAGCGGCCATCAGCCATTTTTTCAGCGACGATTTTATGATTGCCGCTCCAGCCTAAATGGAAACCATAGGCCTCACCTTGGGCTTGATTGGTCGTTTTAGGGTGCAACAATAAAGCTGGGTAGCTGTCGTGTGAGGTTTTACCTCGGCGATTTTCGCGCACATAAGAACCAAAGAATTTATCCAGTGAGTGCTGCTGAAACTCACCCGCCCAGTGGCCTTCAAAGCCGATAATTTGATCAAAGTCAGCTGGGGTCGGGATAGTGGCTGCTGCGCACCAATCAAGCGTAATGGTTTGCTCAGTGATGTTATTTAACGCTGTATCAAACGTGAGTACATCTGTGTCTTGGTCTAGCTTTATCGTGACAACAACTTCAACACCGCGAGCAGAATCAAGACTGGTTAGGGTGACGCTGTGCTCATTACTCTGAGTCACAGTCTTTAACTTAGGATTTGCAGCCCACTGGTCGCTATCGCCATGCAAACTTAGCCCAGGTAACCCGGTAAAGCCTTGTCCAGACGTCGGGGTTACGCATAGGTCAAGTTCAACAATTGGAGAAACCGGTGCTTCTTGACGTAAGCGGAGTGCGCGCATCATCTCGCCGGTAGATTGTTCTGACAGTTTAGCGCGCCAATAAATGATCTGTGGCGTTTCGTACCCGACGTCTAAAATTAGGCTGCTCTTTTGCCCATGCAGGGCAATGAATTGTGCGGCATGTTGCGTCATATAGGGTCCTCAAATTAAGTGATTTTGTTCATATTAAAGCGAATAAGACATTTTACTCGGTTTTTAAAGCATATAAATAGTATTATTTAACTTCTGGTAACATATTGTGCAGTAAAGGCTGACTTTTCGATGGCCAATAATAGCGCTAAAGCCCACTGAAATTACGGACTTTGTAAATTTTACCTTTATTTAACCAAAGTCAAAAGCACACTGATAATAAACGACTATGCTATTAAAGGTTGTTTTTGATTAAGCCTAAAAACTAGTCTTTTTACATAAGCAACTAGATGAAAAATAACAAGTTTTTCTTTAATTTTGAGCTACCTTTATAGCGTAGTACAAATAGCGATTTAGACCTTAGTCATGTTGCGCATATGTTGACAAATTGTATTAATACTATTTAACATACATATCAATAGGTGAGCTGAGTGGCATGATCCTATAGTTATGCGAGTAGTTTGAGTGGAACGGTAAACTTGCAAAGCGCCAAAAAAAGAACACATCATATTAACAGGACACAAACGGGGCACATCCCATGAAAAAATCATACATTTGGTCGGCAGTAAAAACCGCCCTATTAGTACCTACTGTTGCTGGTTTATCTATGCAAGCAACAGCACAAGAAGCAAGCGACGACAGCAACCTTGAAGTGATTCAAGTGCGCGGGATTGTAAGCAGTTTAAAACGCGCCATGTCTGACAAAAAAGAAGCACTTATTGTTTCTGATGGCATTGCAGCTGAAGATTTGGGTAAATTCCCAGATTTGAACGTTGCTGAATCTTTGCAGCGGATCACGGGTGTTTCAATTGACCGTAGTGGTGGTGAAGGCCAAGCTGTTACAGTTCGTGGTTTCGGTCCACAATTTAACACGGTACTGGTAAATGGACGTCAACTAGCCACTGACAGTGGTGGTCGTGAGTTTAACTTTGACGTTCTTGCGGCAGATCAAATCACTGGCGCTGACGTTTATAAAAGTACACGTGCAAACCTTCAAGAAGGTGGCATTGGTGCAACAATCAATGTTTCAACTGCGCGCCCGTTTGATTACGAAGGTTTCCAACTTATTGGTTCTGTAAAAGGTATGTACGAAACCCTTTCAGAAGAAACTTCTCCCTCAGCCTCTTTCCTAGTTAGTAATACATTTAACGACGACAAAATGGGTGTGTTATTAGCCGTTTCTCGTCAAGAGCGTGATATCCAAATTAACACAGTTGGCACTGCCGGCTGGCGCCCTGGCCAAACAATTTCTAATCGTAATGACGGTGTGTTGTTAACCAATGCCTATATACCTCGTAATTGGGATCAGGCCGTTGACCAGCAAGAGCGTACGCGTACTAATGCCAGTTTAGTTTTCCAATTCGCACCATCAGATGAAGTGAACATTACCCTTGATGGTTTTGTGTCTAAGTTCGAAGTAGATTCACAAGTTACCGATTTAGCGGCTTGGTTTGAACCTGACCGCGTAGGCAGCGCAACTATCGATCAAGCAACGGGTACTTTGCTGACGTTTGATCAGCAAATTGGTCTACACGGCGGCAGCGGTGACCCAGCGTCTGACTTCGTATCTTATACACGTAACTCACGTGATTCACAGAGCGATGGTTTTGGCTTAAACGTTGAGTGGGACATTACTCCTCAACTTAAAGGCACATTCGATGTATCTACTTCATCTGCCGAAAACGATCGTGCCGGTAAAGACCGTTTCAACGTTGTGGGTATTATCAACAACTACGCATTCGATGGTACAAGCAGCGTCCCGATAGTGTCTCATGAAGGGTTTGGTGGTGATTCGCTACCTGATGCGAGTCGTGCGCGTTTACACTACAACGAAAAAGGCCAGGCATTTACTGACGAAGATGAAATCAACGAATTTAAAGCTGACTTTGTTTACCTAGCGGATTCAGACGTTTTCCAAAAAGCGCAATTTGGTATTTACCGTCAAGAGCGTGAAAAATCAGCGTTCCAGATTTATGGTAATCAATGTGCATTCTGTGGTTACGGTACTGAAGCGCCTATCGATACTATCGGTTTCGAACCTTTTACCGCTAAAAACTTTTTCCCTGGTTACCCTGAAACCTTCTATACCTATGACGGTGATGCGTATATAGATTTCCTTGCCGCATCGGGTAATCCAATAGTAACCACGCTGCAGAATAACCGTTATACCATCAACGAAGATGTGACTAGCTTGTACTTGGACTTCACGTTTATGTATGACATCGGTGATATGCCATTGGCAGTCAACGTAGGCGCACGTTACGCTGAAACAGACATTCAAGTTGCTGCAGTGCAGAGCTTTATTAAAGATGTTGTTCCAACCTCGGATTTAACCTTGTTTGCGAACGAATTTGGCCCTGCTACCGACATTCAGCAAGGCGACAGCTACTCAAATCTATTACCTAGCGTTAACGTGAAGTTAGACTTAACAGACGAAATGGTTTTACGTTTCTCTGTTTATGATTCAATGACGCGCCCAACTATGTCTCAATTGTCACCTGCTACTACATTCAATGAGCCTCGTCGTCAGAACTTAACTGCAAGTGGTGGTAACCCGTCGCTTAAGCCGTTTACCTCTGAGAACTGGGATTTATCATTCGAATGGTATTACGCTGACGCAAGTTACTTCACCTTTGCTGTGTTCAGTAAAGAAGTGGAAGACTTCATCGTGAGCTTGACTGGCGAAGAGACATTTACTTTCTCTGACCGCACAGCTGCTGATGGCTTCAGATGTAATAACGACTCTGGCGATAATTTATGTGCAGTAGGTCTAGCCCTAGACTCAACTCGCCCTGACTATGATGTTGTTGCAAACACTGAAGAATTGAACGGTGCAAGTGAAGTGTATACCGTTAGTCGTCCGCAAAATACAGAAACAACCAAAGTAACAGGCTACGAAGTTGCAGTAACTCACGTATTCGAAAATGGCTTTGGTGTCATGGCAAACGCCACTGTGGTTAACGCTGATACTGACTTCTTGGAAGGTTTAGGCGACTCACAAAACTTAGTTGTGTTCTATGAGCAAGACAACTGGCAAGCACGTATAGCATTTAACAACCGTGAAGCATTCTTACGTAACGTTGACAATGGTTTTAACGGCGAGCCTGTTAATACTCAAACCTTCGGTCAATGGGATGTGAGTGCAAGTTATGACATCAACGAGAACTTCACAGTATTCGTTGAAGGTATTAACGTAACGGAAGAAGAGCTAGTGCAAACTGGCCGTTTCGACAACCAAGTTTACTCGGTTGAAGATAACGGTGCTCGCTATGCAGTGGGTGTACGCGCCAAGTTCTAAGATTGTTATAAATATAAGCTTGTTACAAATAAGCGCAGCATGTGATTACATGTTGCGCGTATCTGATGACAACATCATGGCTCGCCAGTATAAAGCGGGCCTTTTTTCCTATAAAATAACACGTTAAATAGTTTACCCCGTAAAGGATGTCAGGCTTTATCAGGTAAGTTATTTACTGGCGATTTTAGTGTTAAACCCTTACTTAGATTGAAAACAATGCTGGAGTGAAACACGCAATGCTCCACACTCGTTACTACGCGGAATAACTCATTCATGTCAAAGGCTGTTAAGAAAATTGTCATCGTTGGTGGCGGCACGGCAGGCTGGTTAACAGCTGCTATCGTAGCCGCGCAGCATAAAACAGATGATAACAACGGTTTACAGATCGTATTGGTTGAATCTTCTGATATACCCACCATTGGAGTAGGCGAGGGCACTTGGCCCACCATGAAGAACACCTTGCAGCAAATAGGTCTAAAAGAAAGCGAGGTTTTTGCTCGTTGTCACGCGGGATTTAAGCAAGGTGGTAAATTTGTTGATTGGGTGCACGGCAACGGCGATTTTTATTATCACCCCTTTACTGTTCCTCTTGGCTATGGGCGTATAGATTTAGCGCCTTATGTGGAAAAAATTGAAAACTACGCCGTAGAGTCTAACTTTCAACATCACATCTGCGAAGCCGGACTAGCGCCGCGTTCAATGGCTGAGGCCGAATACAAAGGTCAATGTAATTACGCGTATCACCTTGATGCGGGTGAGTTTGCTGAAGTACTCAAAGAACACTGTAAAAACAACCTCAACGTGACTCAAATCATCGGCACAGTTGATAAAGTAAATTTGAGCGACGATGGTGCTATTGCCTCTATTACCCTCAAAAGCGATGAGCAAATCGACGGCGATTTATTCGTTGATTGCACCGGCTTTGCTTCTTTACTCTTAGGCCAAGCGTTAGAAGTCCCTTTCATCTGTGCTGATAAAGTGCTCTTTAACGATTCAGCCATTGCTTTGCACATGCCTTATGATGATGCTACTAGCCCGATTGCCACGCACACGATAGCAACGGGGCAAAATGCAGGTTGGATCTGGGACATCGGCCTAACCCATAGACGCGGCGTGGGCCATGTTTACTCTAGTCAGTATTTATCTGATGATGAAGCCGAAGCGAATTTACGCCGTTATCTAGGCTCCGGATCTGACGATATTCCAGTACGTAAAATTGGTTTTAAATCTGGTCATCGAGCGCAAGTGTGGAAGAAAAACTGCGTAGCGGTTGGTATGGCAGCGGGTTTCGTTGAACCGTTAGAGGCCACGGCCATTATGTTAGTTGAAATATCCGCTCGTTTTATTGCGGATAATATCCCACCTGATACCAGTTTGACGCCAATAATCGAAAAGCGATTTAATCAACAAATGGCCTATCGTTGGTCGCGAATTATCGACTTTCTTAAATTGCACTACATGCTAACTAAGCGCCCTGAACCTTATTGGCAGGCGCATACCGATCCCGATTCTATACCAGAGTCATTGCAAGAAGATTTAGCTCTTTGGAAGTTTCGAGGGCCTATAACGGCCGACTTTGACGCCGCTATAGAGTTATTCCCCGCTGCCAGTTATCAATATGTATTGTACGGCATGGGCTTCAAGCCAGATTTTAGTCGTCAACCCCATCTTTATAATGAGCAAGCGAACGCGCAAAAAATTATTCATCGTAATCAGCAGCTTACTCAGCAGTTGTTGCAAACGCTTCCTCCACATAGAGAATACATAGAGCGGTGGTTAAGCACCCAGAGTATGAGATAACCATGAGTACACTTGTCGAATTAAGTAATACCGTACACAAGGATTTAAAGCTTAAAGAAAATAGCCTGGCGCAATTTGCCGCTAGCCAGCAAATAATGCGTCTTCGGGTGCCTGAAGTAGGCAAAGCTGCAACTAATTTCCCACTGTTTTTCTCACGTAATCAGCAAGATGGCAGTTGGGTGTTATCAGCGCTTAGCAGTTTTGAGCCGATGCAAAATTTGTTTGTTGAGGAAGGCCATTGGAACGCGATTTATCAACCCATCAGTTTGCAAACGTTTCCGTTTTATTTGATGCAATCTCCCAAGGTGGAAAATAGCTACACCATCGGCATATTGGAGAACAGTGAAGCTTTCTCTACAGAAACGGGTGAAGCCATATTCGATAGTGCGGGCAGAGCATCCTTGTATCTCACTAAAGCGAAAAATTTATTAGAAGCAAGTATCAAACAAGACATAGACACCTATCGCTTTAATCAAGAAGTCGAAGCGTTGGGTCTTGTTAAAACCATTGATCTGCAATTAGTTTTTGAAGATGGCAATACACAGAATATCGCAGGTTTGTGCACCATTGATGAGGACAAATTGCAGAGTCTACCTGCTGAGAAAATGACTGCGCTAAATGATAGTGGTTACTTAATTGCTATTCATGCCATGTTGCTGTCGATTTATCAGTTAAATCTATTACTTAGAAAGCACAACGAACGTAATACTCAAAATAAGATCACTCAACTTAAAATTGAAGTAGCAAAAGACAGAGTGGCATCTTAACCCTTTAAACTTGTTCAGACTTTGCCACATTTCTGGGTGGTATATAACTGAATTATTAAGCACATAAATAGCAATCAAAGTGCGCACAGCATGATTGCAGAGGAAATATCAGATGTCAGAAAATATGGTTCAAGCGGCGGTATTCGCACTGGTTACAGGCATTATTGGCTTGCTAACGTATTTAAAGTGCCGTGGACATGGACATAACCAGCAAAGCCAAAACAAAGAGTACTTCTTAGCGGGTGGTGGATTAACGTGGATGTTCGTTGCGGGCTCTATCACCTTAACTAACTTAAGTACCGACCAACTTGTTGGCATGAACGGCAACCAAATGGCTTTGCTTGCATGGTGGGAATTTGCGGCGGTTATTGGTTTGATTATTCTGGCTAAAGTGTTTATTCCAATTTACTACAAATACAATTGTACGACGACCACAGAATTGTTGGAAAAGCGCTATAAAAACAAGCATATACGCGCGGTTATCGGTATGTTGTTTTTCTTGGGTAATGCTTTGATATACATGCCAGCGGTCATTTATTCCGGCTCGTTGTTCATGCAAACCATGTTCAACGTGGACATTCCACTCATGTATATCGCTATTGCTTTTGCTGCGCTTGGTGCGGTGTATGCTATTTTCGGCGGTTTACGCGCGGTGGCGGTATCAGACACTTATTCCGGCGTATTGCTATTGAGCATGGCCGTGTTGGTGGTTTTCTTGTCCCTTGCTGCTATCGACTTCGACTTTACAGGTATTCCTGCTGAGCGCTTGACCTTAGTGGGCGGTCCTGACTCGCCTTTACCTTGGCCAACACTGCTTACTGGCATGATATTCATTCAAATGTATTACTGGGGCACTAATCAAACGATTACCCAGCGTGCTATGGCTGCACCAAATGTAAAAGAAGCGCAAAAAGGTGTGTTCGCAGCAGCCGCAATTCGAATCCTCATCGTTCCTGCAATTATCGTTCTACCTGGTATTGTGTCATTCAAATTGTACGGCGATATTGGTGATGCTGCTTATGGCAGAATTGTAGGAGACGTGATGCCACTGTGGCTAACTGGCGTGTTTGCAGCGGCAATGGCAGCGGCTGTACTTTCAACTTACAACAGTTTACTGAACTCCGCGACGGCTTTATACGTATGTGATATTCATGAGGCATACGTTAACGATAACCCTAACGTAGTGCGCTTAAGCGGTTGGGTAACGGCTATGTTGACAATATTGTCGCTGGTATTGGTACCGATTTATCAGCAAGCCGACAGTATTATTAACTTGTTGCAACAGTTAAATGGTTTATTAAGTATGCCAATATTGTCAATATTCGTGGTGGGACTGGTGTTCAAAGATGTAGATGCAAGAGCGGGCATTGCAGCTGTGATTTTCGGCGTATTGCTATACGGATCATTGACTTTCGATTTCTCGCCTGTGTATACAACGTTGCATTACATCCATCTTATGCCAATCACTTTAGTGTCATGCATCAGCTTCGCATTGTTCATTAATCGTTTTGTATTAGGACAACGAGCAAAATTAGCTTGGGGCAGTAACGACGGCATCGAAGCAGCAGAATAACGTTTAAACTACATTTAATTATCGGAAGAGACATGAACAACCTGAGAAAGAGTAACATCCGTAAATTGCCGAAAGGGACGTTTGACACATTGATCATTGGCGGCGGCATTAATGGCGCCGTGGCCGCGGCGGCGTTAGCTGCTAAAGGTGTGAAGGTCGCGTTGATTGACAAAGGTGATTTCGCGGGCTTTACCAGTTCTAACTCTTCAAATTTAGCCTGGGGTGGCATTAAATATCTTGAAAGTTACGAATATGGTTTGGTCAACAAGTTATGTAAAAGTCGTAACCATTTAATGCGTAGTTACCCGTCTACGGTAAAAGAAATCCGTTTCTTGACCAGTATTCAAAAAGGGTTTCGTTTTCCGCCTGCCTTCATTTACATGGGTACCTTACTGTATTGGGTAATGGGGCGACTGTTTACTAAAATGCCTAACTACCTGACGGGCGGTAAAATCAAGTCGCTAGAAAACGTGATCAATACTCAGAATGTCACGGGGGGCTTTGAATACTCTGACGCCTATCTGCAAGATAATGATGCGCGTTTTGTTTTCAATTTCATTCGCTCGAGTATGAGTTACGGATGTATCGCGGCAAACTATGTTGAGTCTCTTGGCTCAACTCGCAAAGATGATACGTGGGTAACAAAAGCAAAAGATGGCATCACTGGCGAAGAGTTTGAGATAACGTCTAAGGTCTTGATCAACGCAGCAGGGCCGTTCGTTGACCCGTTAAATGATTTGAATGAAGAGAAAACGGATCATCATCATGTGTTCTCAAAAGGTATTCACTTAATCGTGGATAAAGTAACTGACAGCAACAAGGTACTGACCTTCTTTGCCGATGATGGGCGCTTATTCTTCGTTATTCCAATGGGGCCAAAAACATGTATCGGCACGACCGATACCCAAGTAGAAAACCCTTATGCGCATGTGACAGAGGCGGATCGTCAATTCGTACTCGACAACGTTAATAAGCTTCTTGCGCTTGATAAGCCGTTAACCAAAGACGATGTTATTGCCGAGCGTTGTGGAGTGCGTCCTTTAGCGATTAAAGGCACGGGCGGCAAAGCTGATTGGGTACAATTATCACGCAAACATGCGATTGATCAAAATGCCCAGCATAAATACATGTCGATTTTCGGTGGCAAGCTCACAGATTGTATCAATGTGGGCGATGAAGTCGCAGGTATAGTCAAAGAATTTGGTATCGATTTGCCCTATGCTGATTTTAAATGGTATGGCGAGCCTGATGATACGGTGCGTGATGAGTTCTTTCACCGTGCCAAGCTGATGAACTTTGATGCGTTAACACCTACGACTTCTTCTGAGCCGCTTACGTCGCGCTTTTGGCGTCGTTACGGGCGTAATGCTATCAACATGCTTGAAGCGATTCGTGAGAATCCTAATAAGGCAGAGTTACTGATTGAAAACTCAGAGTATTTACGAGTCGAAATAGAGCACGCTGCCCAGCGTGAAATGGTCACTAAGCTGGAAGATTTTCTGCGCCGTCGTTCTAAAATTTCCTTGGTAGTACGTCAAGAAGATATTCTTGCTGCGCCGGGTTTACGTGAAGCCTGTGAAATATTATTCGGTAATGAAGCGGAGGCTAAATTGCAGGAATATATTACCAGTGTACGTAAAGATGTTAGTCCCGCCGAAGATGTGATAGCTTAAGCTTATTCGAGGCGCCTCATTATCTGTGGCGCCTTGTTTCAGCAAAATAAAGAGCATGTTGGCTGCTTTTATAGCGCCTTTCACAAGTGAATGGACAAATTAGCTATATTTCATTTACATTCGTGACATCACTCAATAAATAAAAGATACTTGCTGTTGTGAAATTAGCATTAGGGACTGCATATATAATGGCCTTGAGCCATTTTTTTGTACCTGTATAGCAGAATTTACCGAATCAGTCGGTTTGCTAATTGGCTACTAAAAGCAACCAGTTTTGAACATTAAAGTAAGAGAAATCCTCTATGACAATCAGCTACATCCCTCTTGATAAAGAGAAACATAAAGATTTAAAGATTAACCTTCAGCATGATTTCGGCTACGCAAAAGAAGCCCATATTGCAGCAGCGTCAATCCGTGAATACGCTCAGCTAGCTAGCGTAATGCCGGTTGTCTTTGTAAAAGATCCAAATTCTGAAAACTTCCATTCTGTGGCTATGTTAGGCACTGAAAAAGGCTCGAACCTTTTCGTTCATGAAGGCAAATGGCAAGTACATTGCTTGCCTATGAATATTCAGCGTTACCCGTTTGACGTGCGTCCTGATGGCGAGAAGTTAGGTGTATTCTTTGACGAAAAAAGCGCACTTATCACAGACGACGGTGAGCCGGTTTTTACTGCTGAAGGCGAGCCGAGCCCGTTTTTAGAAAACCGCCAGCAATTGCTTTCTGAGTTAGCAAATAGCGAAATGGCAACACAGCGCTTCATTAAAAAATTGGTTGAGTTAGATTTGCTTGATCCGATCGAATTATTGGTTAACTACACCAATGGCGAGAAACGCAACATCACCGGCATGTTCAGTGTCAGCGAAAAACGTCTACAAGATCTTACTGAAGAGCAAGTGGTTGACTTACATAAAAGTGGTTTCCTAGGTGCAGCTTATGCGGTACTTATGTCACTTGGCCAACTAAATCGTTTGGTGCATTTGTCAAATAACACTGATAAACCTATTCAGAATCTACAGTTACGTGTTGGCGATGCCATCGCTAAAGATCAAGCGGCAGAGCAACCTGCAAACGCTTAGTGCTAATACACTATTTCGAAACCCGCTTCATGCGGGTTTTTTTATGTCTAAAATCAGCCAATAATATAAGTGGTTACATGTTTTTGTCCCTCTTGGTACGTAAATGAATTATGCTAACGCTTGGTTTTAAACTGTCAGTCCCAATTACATATTAAGACTTATCAAAACAGCCGAGGAAATTTAAATTATGTCTGACCCTACTTATGCCCCTCCGAAGATTTGGTCTTTTGACGTCGAGAATGGCGGGAAATTTGCCAATATTAATCGACCTACTGCAGGCGCTCGTTTTGATAAGACGCTACCCCGAGGTAAGCATCCCTTTCAGCTGCATTCGATGGCTACGCCTAACGGCGTAAAAGTCAGTGTTATGTTTGAAGAGTTACTAGAAGCGGGAATTAGTGCGGCTGAATATGATGCCTATCCGATCAATATTGGTGATGGTGATCAATTCGGTAGCGGGTTTGTGGACATCAATCCGAACTCTAAGATCCCTGCGTTAATTGATACCACTACAACTCCTGAGACCAGAATATTCGAGTCTGGCTCTATTCTGATTTATTTGGCGGAAAAATTCGAGGCGTTTATACCCAAAGATCCAGCGGGACGCACCGAATGTATGAATTGGCTATTTTGGCAGATGGGCAGTGCGCCATTTTTAGGAGGGGGCTTTGGACACTTTTATGCCTACGCCCCAGAAAAATATCAATACCCCATTGACCGCTATGCGATGGAAGTAAAACGTCAACTAGATGTGCTCGATAAGCAATTAGCCAACAATAAATATATTGCGGGTGATGATTACACAATCGCTGATATGGCAATTTGGCCTTGGTATGGTGCGCTTGTGCGTAATGTGGTTTACCAAGCGGCTGAGTTTCTACAAACCCACGAATATACTCATGTCGTTCGCTGGGCAAACGATATCGCTGCGCGTCCAGCGGTTAAGCGCGGATTGATGGTGAATCGCACGTGGGGCGAGCCTGATGAACAAGTGCCTGAGCGCCACTCCCCCGCAGATTTTGAAGGAAAGATATAAATTAATTTGGGCGCTAACAGATTTTGGAAAGCCACTCACTAGTGGCTTTTTTACATTCTGGGGGAAATTGCTTAAGACATCAAACCTTGAACTACACTTTAGCTACCCGTTTTATACGTGATCTAAGCGCTTAGATCGGCGTAAACAATATAAGCCGGGTAGTAGGACCAACACATTAATATTAATCAAACAGGTATTCATCATGATTGAATTTTCACTGAATGGAAAAAAAATCAAATCTGATGCCGAGGCTGATACGCCTTTGCTTTGGGTTATACGAGACGAGTTCGGCTTAAAAGGCACCAAGTTCGGTTGCGGGATCGCGATGTGCGGAGCATGCACTGTACATTTTAATGGTTCACCCGTTCGTTCTTGCTCACTGCCCATTAGTGCAATTGCTAATGCTGAAATACGTACCATCGAAGGCTTGGAAAACCAGCACCCACTGCAAAAAGCGTGGGTAGAGCATCAAGTGCCTCAGTGTGGTTACTGTCAATCTGGGCAAATAATGCAAGCAGCGGGTTTACTCGCGACTAATGCTGACCCCAGTGAAGAAGAAATAGAGGCTTATATGAGTGGTAATTTATGCCGTTGCATGACCTACGCCCGCATCAAAGAAGCCATCCAAGACGTTGCGGCACAATCAGATTCCGTGGTGCAGATATACAACCCTAAACGTGAAGTGCAGGGAGTAAGCTAACATGACCCGATTACGTAAAGATAAGGTTGAGCATAGCCGTCGTAGCTTTTTGATTGGCTCAGTCGGCAGCGGCTTACTAATGGCCTTTGCACCCAGTATCAATGCCCTTGAAGTTGTCACTGGGGGAGCTTCGAAGCAATTAGCAGCGAAATCATTTAATCCTACAGTGTGGTTTGAAATAAACACTGATGGCCAAATTCTGGTGAATATTGCCAGGGCTGAAATGGGCCAACATGTAGGCACAGCAATAGCGCGTATCGTCGCTGATGAGCTAGGGGCAGATTGGAACAATGTTGAAATTAAGCATGTGGATACGGATCCCAAATGGGGATACATGGTCACAGGGGGCTCTTGGTCGGTATTTCAGACTTATGTTCCCATGTCTCAAGCAGGTGCAGCAGGGCGCACAGTCCTCATCGAAGCGGCTGCTGAATTATTAGGTGTTAGACCTCAAGACTGTACAACCAAAAATAGTCAAATCGTGGCGGGTGACAAGTCAATAAGCTTCGCCGACGTAGTCAAAAATGGCAATATTGAGCGTACTTTTAGTGCTGATGAACTTGCAGAATTTCAGCCTAAGAGCCCTGCTAGCCGTCAGTTAATTGCGAAATTCAGCCAGGCACTGGATATCCCAGCGAAAACCAATGGCACAGCACAATACGGTATCGATATTGAGCTTGAAGGCATGGTTTACGCGCGCCCGGTCATTCCACCGACCCGTCACGGCAGTAAGGTAAAGAGTGTTGATGACAGTTTGGCTAAATCGGTAAAAGGATATCAAGGTTATGAAATACTCCAAGACCCAAGCGATACGGTTCAGGGCTGGGTGACAGTACTAGCAGATACCTATTTCGGTGCTGTTAAAGCGGGCAATGCGATTAAGGTTGAATATGATCTCGGAGAGACTGCGAACGTCAATGAGCAGGACATCATCAGCCAAGGTGAAACATTGGCTAAAGACAAAACCTCAGGCACGCTGGTGGTTGATAAAGGGGACATTGCTAGCGCCGCAAAAAATGCGAAAACATCCCTTGAGTCAGTATATAAAACGTCCTCTGTGCTGCATTTCACTATGGAGCCGGTCAACGCCGCCGTAGAGTTTAAAGACGGTATTTGCCATGTGCATTGTGGTAACCAATGGCAATCGCTATTTTTACCCGTTGTCGCCAAAGCCGTTGGTATGAGTGATGACAAAGTTATTATTCATCAATATTACCTTGGTGGTGGATTTGGTCGTCGCCTTGCTGGGGACTATATGGTTCCGGCAGCGCTTACCGCAAAAGCGCTTGGTAAACCAGTTAAGTTGGTTTTCACCCGTGAAGACGATACACGTTTTGACTGCGTGCGTTCACCGTCTGTGCAACAAATGAATGCTTACTGGGATGTCGACGACAAACTGCTAGGGATTGAGCACGGCGCAGCCGCCGGCTGGCCTACGCTTGCCATGGCGCCTGGGTTTATGCCTGAAGGCGTGGATAAAAAAGGTAAATTTGACCCATTTTCCATTGCAGGTGCTGATCACTGGTATACCCTGCAAAATCACCGCGTGCGAGCGATCAATAATCCGTTGGCACAGAAAACCTTTGTGCCAGGCTGGCTGCGCGCGGTAGGCCCTGGCTGGACAGGTTGGGCGGTAGAGTCATTCATGGACGAATTAGCTCATAAGCAAAATGAGGATCCCATCGATTTTCGCTTATCTATGCTGGACGCCAGCGGCAAAAATGCCGGAGAAGCACCTGTATCTGTTGGTGGGGCAAAGCGTTTAGCCAAAGTATTAACAGATATTCGTAGCAAGGCGAATTGGGGGCAGACCTTACCTAAAAATCAAGGAATGGGGATTGCAATATCCTCAGGGCAAGAGCGTGATATGCCTACGTGGGGAGCGTGTGTTGCTCATGTAGAGGTTGATGTCGAATCAGGTACAGTCAAAGTGCATAAATTAACTGGCATACTTGATTGCGGCACAGTTGTTCACCCTGATGGGGCATTGGCACAGACCCAAGGCTCTATGTTGTGGGGATTGAGCTTAGCGCTGTTCGAAGGTACCGCTTTTGAAAACGGCCAAGTGAAAGACACCAACCTCAATACCTATTCACCGCTTAGAATGAATAACCTACCTGAACTGGATATTAGTTTCGTGCAGAACACCGAGTTTCCAACGGGCTTAGGTGAACCTGGGCTAATTGCCGTTGCACCAGCGATTGCAAATGCGATATTTAATGCTGTGGGTGCTCGGGTGAGAGATTTGCCCATACGCCCTGAAGCGGTGTTAGCTGCGATGCCAAGCTAAGTTACATCTCTTTAAACCTAAATATGGCGTGCATCAGCCGGTGCGCGCCGTTTTAACTCTCCCTGCAAAATACACACTCAGTCTGATAGACGGCCCCCACCCTGCTTTGTCTCAAAAACATCCCTTCGCCTTGGCTTAACAATAACCTTTCAAGCATTTAACATTCTTGCAAAATCACCCCAGCTTTAGTAGTTTGCTGTGCACTCAATCAAAAATAACAATAATAAGAGAAGTTCTATGTCAGTTGACACTATCTATAAAGTAATCCTTTATCCTTTCATTAATGAATCTCTCGCTAGCCTAAAGGCTATGACCAACCTGACAGGGACTGCAGGCGAAGCTTTCATGGATAGCGTAGAAGATTTTCGTTTCAAGGGATACGCCGTCTGTTCTGAGGTAACGGGGAACTTAGACGGGGTGATCATGATGCATCATTATCCTGAAACGGCTATCTCTATTGGAAACTCGGTTTGCCAGAGTATGTTCGACGAGAAATATGACCATCAAGAAATGACCGATGATCTTCGTAACGCTTTGGCTGAATGGGGGAATACCATAGTCGGCCGTTCTACAGATTTACATAGCCGTTATAGCTTAGAGTATGGATTTTCCAGCCCTTATTTTGTTGAAGACTTAAGTCAGATGGACAAGTACCTTGAAGGTGTCGAACAAGTGGTTACCGTACCTATTTCTATTGAGGGAGTGGGGCGCTACTATTTTAATTTGTTGGTACGAAGTGTCGATTATCGCGAGGGCGGTATTAAACGTGAAGAAAGTGTCGGAATTGAAAACCCCCATAATGTTGACTTAGCGAAAGACAGTCGCATTTTGCTGGTGGACGACAGCGCCATGATCCGAAAAGCGCTTTCACGCTTCTTAAATAAGTTGGGCTACACCAATGTCGTCGAGGCAGATGATGGTAAGGGGGCGGTTGAAATGGTAAAAAGTAATCCACCCGACTTCATTTTCATGGATGTAGTGATGGATAAACTCAATGGGGATAAAGCCTTAGCTGAAATCCGCCGCTTGGGTTCAGATGTGCCAATCGTGATGCTTTCCTCTGTTACCGATCAATTATTAGTGAAATCATGCCAAGCTCTAGGTATTTCAGGTTTTATTTTCAAACCTATTCATGCCAACAATGGTAGCGAAACAATCCAGCGTTATTTAAAAGTGGCTGCGTAATATTTTCGTGGTTTCTAATCATAAGCATTTCATGACGTTAATAATTCCTTAAGAATTAATCAATACACTGAGTTATTGATTAATTTGGGCATGCCCGAACTGCCATCGGTGAGATAACGTTTGATCTGACGCTATCTCTACCTTTGGCAGCTTATATTTGGTAGTGTGAAATGGAGTTGTCTGTTGTTATTCCTGCAAAAAATGAGGCGCAAAATGTTGCGCCACTTATCCATGAAATTATCGATGTTCTAAACGGTGTAGCTGAATTCGAAATTGTCTATGTAGATGATGGAAGTGACGATCGCACGATAAATGAATTGTATAAAATCATTGATGCAGGTTTTGACTGTATTCAACCTGTTAGACACAAAGTCAGTGTGGGACAAAGTACAGCCATTATGAGTGGGGTAAAAGCCGCCAGCGGTGAACTCATCGTGACCATGGATGCAGATGGCCAGAATGACCCTGCGGACATTCCAAAGTTGCTAAGCGCTGCACGTGGTCTTGTTCAAGGCTCTGATTATTGTGTGGCGGGATATCGCCGCAGACGCAAAGACACTCCATGGAAGCGTTTCCAATCTAAAGTAGCTAATGGTGTGCGTGCTCGCCTATTAGGGGATGGCACGCCTGATACCGGGTGCGGCTTAAAAATCATACCCAAGCACACCTTTATGAAACTACCTTACTTTGATCATATGCACCGTTATATTCCTGCCTTGGTGAAACGCATACATGGACAAGTGATTGTGATTGAAGTGAATCATAGAGACCGTCAAGCAGGTGAATCGAAGTACAATATGCTGGGTCGCCTTCGCGTTGGGGTAGTCGATATCTTTGGTGTATTGTGGCTGCAACGTAGGGTCAAAGTAGCGGAATATTTGGATTAATAAATGTACCAAAAAATATGCTCACTGTTTGCCTCAAAAGGGCTTCAAAAGGGATTGCTGTTTCTATTAGTTTGCGCAATTTTGGGAAGCCTAATCAGCACCTTACCTCTGTTCGATACCTTTAATCGACAATGGGTTGACTCAACTATTCGTAACAATGGTGTATTAGGTGTGGGATATTTCATGATGTTCAGCGCTGGTGCAATGGCGATTGGTTGCCCCCGTCAAGTGATGGCATTTTTAGGCGGCTACGCCTTTGGCTTTATGCAAGGCACATTGCTATCCGTCGCGGGCGCATTAATCGGCTGTATGCTGTGTTTTTTTATTTCTCGCTTTTTACTTAGACCGTTTATTAAACGCCGTTATGCTCAGCGGATTTTACGCGTAAACGATTTCTTAAAAGATAAACCAATGACCAAAACCATCGTCATTAGGCTGTTGCCCGCGGGCAATAATCTATTAACGAATATACTCGCTGGTGTGACTGACGTAAAAGCGCGTCACTTTCTAACCGGCTCGGCAATAGGTTATATTCCACAAATGGCTATTTTCGCCTTGATGGGCAAAGGCATAGTGGTGTTGTCTATTTGGAAAATCGGCTTGAGCGTACTGCTGTTTTGCATATCAACTGCGTTAAGTGTGCGTTTGTATAAGCAATACAAGCACTCAAAACTTATTCAATCAACAGCGGCTTCAGCGGTCAGTGAATCGGTTCGTGCTTAAGCTATTTGCTGAGATATTCACCGTATGATAAGTGCTTTCCCTAGGCTTTTTAGCTGGCACAATTTCACTTCAGGTCAGGACCATATTTTTAATCTTATCTGGTTACTGACCATTTCCTGTTCTTTGATCCTAGTCGGCTTGGGTTTGCGAGACCCTTGGCCCGCAGATGAGCCGCGCTTTGCGTTAATAGCAAAAGAAATGGTCGACTCAGGTCAGTGGTTTTTCCCTATGCGTGGCGGTGAGCTTTACCCAGACAAACCACCGATATTCATGTGGTGTATCGCCCTATTTTACGTGCTGTTAGGCTCTGTGAAAATGGCTTTCCTGTTACCCAGTGCGATTGCTGGGATAGTGACGGTTCTACTGACCTACGATATTGCTCGTAGGCTGTGGTCTGAGCAAATTGGTTGGTATGCAGGTTTGTTGTTGCTTGCTACGTTGCAATTCACCCTACAAGCGAAAACGGCTCAAATTGACGCTTTGGTTTGCTGTTTTATTACCGTGGGGTGTTATGGCTTATTACGTTTCTTGCTGCTTCACGGTAGCTGGTTTTGGTATTTTCTAGCTTGGTTCTTTATGGGCTTGGGGATTGTCACTAAAGGGGTAGGGTTTCTACCACTACTCATGCTTATACCATTTACTGGGCTTCGGTTTAGTCAGCAAACATATATATTAAGCCCCATACGGGGGTGGAGTTGGCATTGGCTGCTAGGGCCTGTGGTGATGCTAGGGGCCATTGCCCTATGGTTTTTACCCATGCTTTATTGGGTAGATGTTCAGCATAACCCGCTTTTCGATGCGTATCGAGACAATATTCTATTTAAGCAAACGGTTACCCGTTACGCGGATTCTTGGCACCACTTAAAGCCATTTTGGTATTACCTAACTAGTGTCATCCCAGTTTTTTGGTTGCCTCTATGCCTCTTTATTCCATGGCTTATCACACCTTGGGTGAGGTCGATAAAAGGGGGGGACTGGCGCATTACTTTGATACTGGGTTGGGTCGTATTGTTATTGATTTTTTTCAGTATAAGCCCAGGTAAACGTGGCGTATACATCTTGCCTGCATTGCCTATGCTCGCGATAATTACCGCGCCATATTTACTACAGATTATGCGCAGTAAAATACTAAATGGCCTCGTTTATTCGGTTGTATTGCTACTGTCACTGGCGCTGTTTACGTTTGGTTTTGCAGGACTTTTTAATGCAACGTTTACCAGCGAGTTAAGCATTAAATATGGCATTGAGCCTTGGTTTTTTTTGCTCACCATGGGCATAATAGGTTTGCTGGTATGCGCTGTTCTGCTAATTGTAAGAAAGTATCGGCTGAGTTTATCGTGCAGTTGGTTGCTGTTTATACCTGTGCTGTGGGTTGGGTATTCCACATGGGGATATACGCTCTTGAATGACGTTAAAACGCCCAAAAATGTCTTTGCGGAAATGGAATCATTCGTACCTAAAGGCAGACCTCTGGCGTTAGTGAATTTCTCCGAGCAGTTTATTCTTTTTTCACCCTATAAAGTGACTCATTTTGGCTATCGCACGCCAACTGAACTTCAGATGCAGGCAGCATGGCGCTGGCAAAAATCTCACCCAAATGGACTCATTTTGCTTGATGCACAGACACCCACTGATTGTTTTGATATGACGCTGGGTTACCCTGTTGGCTTAGCCCACCGAGTAAATTGGCTGTTACTTGATAGTTCTGCTAGGCAAGCGGCGTGTCCAGAGCCGAGTATTAGGATCACTGAATATCATACAGCTGCATTAGGCACTCATTGATACTTCACTTGGTGACTGATTAAAATGGCGTTTGAATTCGCGGCTAAATTGAGACGCGCTGGTGTAACCCACTTGAAATGCTGCTTCGCTAGCGCGACTGCCATTGGCTGTGATCAGATCCTTTGCTTTGACTAGACGCACTTTCTTTAAATATTGCAAAGGTGATTCAAACGTGACTTGCTTAAACGCCCGATGAAAGGCCGATACACTCATGTTGACTTCATCAGCTAAGGTTTCTACCGTTATAGGACTGGCGTAATTAGCGTGTAACGACGCTAGCGCCCTTGCTACTCTTGCGTAGTGGCCATCATGCTGAGCCAAACCAAATAGGGTTTTACCTTGGGGGCCACATAACACTCTATATACCAATTCCTTGATCACATCCACTCCAAAAATATCAGTTTCAACAGGATTTGACAGTATCACCAGTAAGCGCTGAATAATATTCTCTAAGGGGGCGTCTACTTTAGCCGCTTGTGCGCAACTTATTTGGCTACATGGCTCGCTTTGTGAATATCGCTGGTGCTGCTGCATATGATTAACAAGTTGATGCAATAAGGCGGGCTTAACATCTATGGATAACCCCATGATAGGCAAGCCATTGTCCACAAAGGCCTCACATTCCAGTGGCATTGGCACCCCGAGTACTAGGTAGTCCCCCGCACCATATTGAATGTGGTGATCAGGAAAGTGGATCACCTTTCTACCTTGCACCACTATAATAATGCCAGACTGATAAACCAGTGGCTGCCTCGGACTCCCCTTACTCGCGCGAAAGAAACGCACCCCAGGCAGTGCTGTTTCAACGTGCCCTTCAAGGTTGAGTAATCCGGCTTTATCTGCGAAAAGGTGGATCCCATCGACCAAAGTGCTCATATTTATTCTCTTTAAACTAGCCTAAGGGTTTAAATTATAGCGTTTGATAGCTTTAGGCAAGCTTTTGGCGTTATTTGCGCTTTTTTACTGGTATGTGTGTCTATATTATACATTAACTAACCGGTGAGAGAGTCATCAGAGCAGGCTGAGAGCGTTAGCCAAATTGATTACAAATATGAGGAAAATACGATGAAATTTAGTTATGTAAACCCAACACAAATTCAATTTGGGCAAGGGCAAATTGCGTCTTTGGGTGCACTTATCCCTAAAGCGCAAAAAGTGCTGGTGGTTTATGGTGGGGGTTCAATTAAAACCAACGGCGTTTACGATCAGGTCGTTGCAGCTCTTGGGGATCACGACTGGCTAGAGTTTTCAGGCGTGGGTGCTAACCCGACAATTGAAGTGCTTGATAAAGCCGTTGCAATCGCTAAAGAGCAGAAAGTTGATTTCGTACTCGGTGTAGGTGGTGGCTCTGTTATCGACGGTGTTAAATACATCGCAGCGGCTGCAATTTATGACGGCGAAGGTTGGGATATTCTTCAAGGTAAGCATAAAGTCACCGCAGCGTTACCCTTAGGTGCAGTGCTAACTTTGCCTGCTACTGGGTCAGAGTCAAACTCAGGCTCGGTTGTCAGTAAAGCAGCCACCCAGGAAAAGCTTGCGTTTATGGCGCCTGCAGTTCAACCAAAATTCGCGGTGATGGACCCAGACGTAATGAAAACGTTACCTCAGCGCCAGTTAGTTAATGGTTTAGTTGATGCTTGGGTTCATACTTGTGAGCAATACCTGACCTTCAATGCTGGAGCGCTGGTACAAGATGGCTACGCTGAAGCATTGCTTAAAGCCCTGAAAACCTTGGGTGATAATTTTGATAAGCAAGACGATGCATGGCGTGCCAATCTAATGTGGTCAGCTAATCAAGCATTGAACGGTTTAATTGGCTCTGGCGTCGCTCAGGATTGGGCCACTCACATGATTGGACATGAGTTGACCGCTTTGTACGGTGTAGATCACGCACGTTCATTGGCCATTGTTCAGCCATCCTTATTGCGTAACCAATTGGGAGTGAAAAAAGCGAAATTAGAACAAATGGGCAGAAATGTGTTCGGCTTAAGCGAATCAGACGATTTAGCTGAGCGTACCATTTCAGCTATCGAAGCCTTCTATCATAGCTTGAAAGTGGCTACTCAACTGACCGAGCACAATGGTGACAAGGCACAGGCAGTAGATGCTGTGGTGTCACAACTTGAAGCTCACGGCATGAAAGCGTTAGGTGAAAACGAAGCAATTACGCTGACTGAAAGCCGCGCAATACTGGAACAAGCTGTTGCCTAGTTTGCGATTAGTAACATCAGTTTCAATGTTTTTATCAATATCGCCTTCAAAATAGTTTTGTGTGTTGTCGCTGCGCCTTCTTTCTAGGGCGTTAGCGGCCTTTTTATGTGGCAAAATAAAAAGGGTTACACAAATGTGTAACCCTTTTTTTAGGTACTTTTTTTGTTCAGCACTTAATTTAACTCTTTGTTTAATAATGCCTGTTAGCTGTTTTCTTGAATGATATGAACATCTCGTTGAGGGAATGGAATGGTTAAGCCCACCTCTTCTACAGCAGATTTAAGCATCGGGCTTATATCAAAAAACAGTGACCAGTAGTCATCCGTTTTAACGAATGCACGCACTAAGAAATCAACCGAACTTGATCCTAAGTCAACCACAGCGACCACGTTGCCTTCTTCTTTGAGAACGTGGGGGTCATTCATGATGGCTTGTTCCATCGCTTCTTTACCTTTAGCGATATCATCTGAATAAGAGATACCGATAGATATTTCCACGGCTCTTACGCTGCTTGCGGTGTAATTAGTAATATTGCCATTAGCTAAAGGACCATTTGGCACAATAATAATGCGCTTATCAAACGTTTCAAATGTGGTGACAAAAATGCCTATATCTAAAATAACCCCTTCTACGTCTTGTGCACCAACATAATCCGCTACTTTAAATGGACGGAAGATAAGGATCATCACGCCCCCTGCGAAGTTAGAGAGGCTGCCTTGCAACGCAAAGCCAACAGCTAAACCTGCGGCGCCCAATATAGCCACAAATGAAGTGGTTTCAATACCCACCATTGATGCCACGCTAATGACAAGAAGTACTTTGAGAACGACCTCAAAAATATTAGTTAAGAATTGGGCAAGTGTTTCATCTGGTAGCCCTTTAACTGCGTGGCGCCTAACGGCATTACTGACTTTACCTATTATCCACAGGCCAACCACTAAGACGACAATGGCTAATATAAGTTGGCCGCCGTACTCGGTGCCAAGCGTGATCGCTTTGTCGTAGAAAGTTTGCAACTGTTTTTCGAACGAGTCCATGGTACATCCCTTGTTATCTATTTTCAGCGAACGACAACTTGTGTTCGCATTGTATTTTGCAGCGCACTTTGCGCACTACTCTTTTCGCCGATAGTAATCATTACTATTTTGGCCAGAGTAAAACTTTACGAAGGATGCGCCGTAAGTGCTATCAGACAATAGTGGACTGTAGCAGTGTAAAGTAGGGTGAAAGTGACGTTAAGGCACAAAAAAATAAAGACAAAGTGAGAGGCGATAGCGCTAAACGAACGCACATCCTTGCACTGAGCTTGAGTCACTCAGTGCCTAAGGTAAAGTACAATGTCAGTGTATCGGGTGGGTGAGCTGCTGAAAAAGCTGCTCAATTTGCTGCTCCACAACTTGGGTGTCTCTTGTTGCTTTGAGATAAGAACGCCAACCGATAATGCTTATCTGCAGTGTTTTGGCTGCCGCGACGACATCGGTGCCTGCTGGCAAGTTACCTTGCTCTTTTGCCTTCGTAAACACATCTGCAAACCTGGCCTCGACTTGATTGAGTAGAGTACGTACCAAACTCAGTATTTCACTATGGCTTTCATCGAGCTCTGCCAGTGTTTTAGCCAGCATGCACATTTCGCTAGGTCTAGAGTTATTGGGGCATAACACCAGGTCGTGGATCAGTTGCTGGAACGCTTGTAGAGCGTTAGCATTGTTCATCACTTGCGTGTTCAGTTGTTCTGTTAGTGCTTGCGCGTAATGGTTGAGTACTGTAGCGAATAAATCGGCTTTGCTACCAAATGCTGCATAAATACTACCGGGCCGCATATCAAGCGCACTTTGTAATTCACGAGTAGAGGTGCCTATATAGCCCCTCTCCCAGAATAACTGAGTGGCTTTTTCAAGCACGTCTGCCCGATTGAATTTTGAAACATTAGCCATGCTTGCCTCCCGTTCTGGTTTGTCTTTTATACCAACTAATACCCATCAGTCATACAAAGTACGTGTGGCATGTCCAGAATCGAATATCTTATATAGGACATGGAACACCGCTGACGCGAATAAACTGATTCAGGGTGAGCAGGCGTATAGAGCAAGTTATAGATTTTTTGAACGAATGTTCAAGTATCGTGAGAATACCTTTGCGAGTTATCAGTGTCAAATCCTGTCTGTGCTAAACTAAGCGTAACTTGATTTTGAAACCTTATAATCCACGCATTTTCAATAAGCTCAGCGATGCTATCGAGTCCATTTTACCGCCTAACCGTTGCTGATAATTGACGCCCTGAACGGCAGTGTGTTGTGCGTAAACGTCTAGAGTAGCTGGATTATTCAACTGCGAAATGCTGTTGTTATAAGCGATTATACTTTTAATCGAGATTTTTCTGATTAATTATGGGGACACCCTTTAAAGTCAATCAGACTTTAGTATATAGTGCGTCGTGAATTGGCTTTAAAATCAATCAGTAAAGCTTGCAATCACCTCCTGTAGTGGGTTTACTACAATCGTTCAGATATTAAAATACTTTTCTTCATACGTATATTTTCATAGTGAGTAAAATGCCTAAAAACGCTGAAAAAGCGCGAATATTGATAGTCGACGATGAGCCGATAAATATTCATGTCCTATCCAATGCATTAAATGATACTTACAACCTATTTGCGGTTACCTCAGGACGAGAAGCGATCGCGTTTTGCATGACGCACGCACCCGATCTGGTGTTAATGGATATGGACATGCCTGACATCAACGGCGTAGAAGCATGTAAAACGTTAAAAGAAAAAAGTGAAACACACGATATCCCGATTGTTTTTGTAACGGGGCACGGTGATTCAGATGCTGAAGACAAATGCTGGGAAGCAGGCGGGGTTGATTTTTTAACCAAGCCGGTAAACGCCAATACCTTAAATCATCGTATTAAGTCGCACCTCGCGTTAAAAGAGTTAACGGATGAGCTGCGTCGTATGGCCTACCAAGACGGTTTAACTCAAGTCAGCAACAGGCGTTATTTCGATGAGTACCTGTTGCGCCAACAAAAGTTGAGCCAACGTAGTGGAAGTTTCTTCGCTCTGTTGATGTTCGATATCGACTTTTTCAAATCTTACAATGATCACTATGGTCATTTAGCCGGTGATGATTGTTTGCGCTTGGTGGCCAAGGTATTAAAGCAATCTGTAGAGCGCCCTGGGGACTTCGTTGCCCGATTCGGTGGGGAAGAATTCGCTGTTGTGCTACCTGAAACCGATATAGCGGGTGCAATTCTGGTGGCTACAAAGCTGCTAGCTAATGTGCGCGAGCTGGGGATTAAACACAAAGGCTCACCCTTTGGTGTGGTTACAGGAAGTATAGGTATAGCGGCTAGTGACGGTAGCAAAAAGACCTTGCAAGAATTAATCGACACGGCAGATAGGCGTTTGTATGTTGCTAAAACAAGCGGCCGGGATCAATTCATTTCTAAATAGAGTGCGCTTGTCGCAATCTTCTCAACCTTTTAACTTCTATCACGTGAGTTAACCTTGTTGTTAACTCATCAAAATGATTTTGCGTATGCAATGTTCAAAAAGTCCATTCCAGGATTATTACTTCCCAGGCCACCATTGGAATAATGCATGTATCGTAACGCCAAGGATGATGTATTGTTCTGACCAAATTCAACTTTTACTCCCAATCTGTCTTCAAATTGGTAGTGAGAGCCAATATCTTTACCGGCAAATTTTCTATCTTTTACTAGGCTCACGCCGATACCTGCTTCCCATTTCACTGGGTATTGGTCCCATAACGTAGCAAATTGCTTTGATATAACCGGTGACAGAGAAACCGCATAATTAGTCTGGTGGCTATTTTGCTCTCCGTATTCCCAGAAATTGGCGCTGACTTCCCAATATAAATCTACCTTACCCAGCCAAGGTATTTCGGCTACCTGATGGGTAAAAGGCCGGTAAGCCAATCGGATCCCTTGCGTGCTCCCCTCACCATTTAAAAAGTCAATTGCGTACCCTTGCTCTCTAGCATGAACAGTACCTGAGAGTACGACCAAGAAAAGTGTTAACCCGAACACGTGTGACCTGCGCATTCTGCCCCTATAAATTGATTAATAATTTACGCTTCAGGGAGCAGAATGAATGCCATCTCAAATGTTCGTTTAAATAGAGTTTAAAAATCAATGAGTTAGTTCATATTCTGGGTAGTGTAGCAAGGCGGGGAATAATGCTATTTTGTAAAATTTCAAATCGAAGAAAGTAAATTCTTCTTATTAGTTGGCGTTATTTTCACGGAAAATAGCACCAACCAAACGATATTAATGATGTTCAATCTGGCTAAAAAAAGCCATTCAATTGACTGATCCCGCGCTGAGCTCATATTCAAGTGAAGGGTCAACCAGAAATTTCCCTGCCATTGCTTCTCGACCTAATAACATCAAATAGGTCATTTCAGAGCGGTCTGTAAGTGTCAATTGAATGTCCCATGTCAAATCGGCCATTTGGATTTCAGTTTTAATGGTGTAACGCTTTTCAAGGGTGGCGGTTGAGCTTTTCACACGCTTGATGGCTTCTACTTTTGCTTCGCGGCGAACGATTTCAGCCACATTGTGGATATTCGGATGAATGTCGAAGCTGACCCAAGTATTACCACCACGTTCGAACTCTTCAATATTGTCTACGTGTAGCGATGAGGTCGTAGCGCCAGTATCAACTCTAACGTTTAACGATTGGATCGTCAGTTCAGGTAAGTCACACAATTCCAGGGTGCCGACTATAGGCTTATTTAAATATCTATGCATCGTTGTATCTCTTCAAGGATGGGCGCGCAAGCAGGTTTTACACAAAGCGCGCCTAGGTTGAATCGTAGCGTCTAACCTTTGCCGCGGGTCTTGGTATTATTAGGTTTAGCATTTTTTACAATAAATTCGATGATCATGCTAGCAACATCTTTGCCTGTCGCTGTCTCAATCCCCTCCAATCCGGGGGACGAGTTGACTTCCATTACCACAGGGCCATGGTTTGAACGCAGAATATCCACACCGCACATGTTTAGGCCCATGGTCTTCGCTGCATCAATAGCTGTTTTGCGTTCTTGTGGCGAAAGCCGCACTAAGCTGGCGGAACCTCCGCGGTGTAAGTTTGAGCGGAACTCACCTGCAGCAGCTTGGCGTTTCATGGCGGCAACCACTTTACCGCCTACGACTAAGCAACGAATATCCGCACCGCCAGCCTCTTTGATATATTCCTGAACTAAAATATTCGCGTTTAATCCCATGAAAGCTTCAATGATAGATTCAGCAGCTTTCTGTGTATCAGCTAGTACTACGCCTATGCCTTGAGTACCTTCTAATAATTTAATAACAACCGGAGCGCCCCCGACATTTTTTATCAAGTCATCGATACGGTCAGGCTGGCGAGCAAAGCCTGTACGAGGCATACCAATGCCCTTGCGCGACAATAACTGCATCGAGCGCAATTTGTCGCGAGAACGGCTAATGGCCACAGACTCGTTAATACTAAAGGTACCCATCATTTCAAATTGACGAACCACGGCTGTGCCATAAAACGTCACAGATGCACCGATGCGCGGAATAATAGCGTCGTAATAGGGTAAGGCTTCACCTTTAAAGCGAACGGCCGGGCGGTTGCTGCTGATGTCCATGTAGCAATGCAGTGTGTCGATAATATCGACTTCATGACCTAAGCTTTCGCCTGCTTCTTTGAGGCGTCTGGTGGAATAAAGATTTTGGTTACGCGATAAAATAGCTATTTTCATGTGGATCTCTGAAAAATCAATGAATGTAAACTGAGCCTAAACCCGGACAAAGAATGCAATCAAACACGTTGTTAAGCGTGTCTATTCATTGGGTTTGAAGTCATTACTGGAAGTCGTATATGAAGTGACGACTGAATATGTGTAGTGTACACCTTTTAAGATTTTTTAAACCCTGAGAGCGCAAAAAACAGGTTTGCATACACAAAAAGGTGCTTTATATTCGCCACACTTATCGTACGGTGGGAGTAACACCATGCAACATCAGCAAGAACAGTCTTTAAATCAACACGATAGCTTTTTATGGGCGTATTATTTTACGGACGGCTCGGCCAGCCCTGTTGATTTATTAGGACTGAAAGCTACAGAGAATGAACCGGGCTTTACGTGGGTGCATTTGCAGTCGGACTCGATTGACGCAGAGCAAACAATGTACGACCTAGGGTTGTCAAAAAACGTTGCTGACTCGCTCATCGCCCTAGAGACACGGCCTAAAACCTTAAGTATTGATGGCGGCTTAGTCGTTTATTTACGCGGTATTAATACTAACCCTGATGCAGATCCAGAAGACATGGTGTCATTGCGCTTATGGCTAACCGAAAAGGGCATTGTGTCAGCCAGGCGTAAAGATAGAAAATTATATTCAGTACAAGACGTTAAAAATGATATTGACCAAGGTAGTAAGATATCCAGCGCTGGTGATTTGCTGCTAGAAGTGATTGAGCGAGTGGTCTTCCATATAAGCGAAATGGTGGATATTTTAGATGAAGAGCTAGTCGATTTTGAAACATCAGAATCTATGGATAGCAAAGCACGTCAACGTTTGTCCACTGTGCGCCGACAAGCCGCCTCAATACGCCGTTACCTGGCACCGCAACGAGACGCCCTCGATACACTGTACCGCAGCAACCAGTTTTTGACCCCCGAGCAAGCATTTAGGTTGAGAGAGCTTAGCGATAGAACCACGCGCTATGTAGAGGATTTAGATCTCGCCCGTGAACGTGCAATCGTATTGCAAGACGAAGTACGTAACCGAATTGCAGATCGCCAAGGCATGGTGATGTACGTTTTGTCTCTAGTAACGGCTATTTTCTTGCCTCTGTCATTTCTGACCGGCGTTTTTGGCATGAACGTGGGTGGATTGCCCGGTATTGATAACCCGCATGCGTTCAATGTTTTAACCTTCTCTATGTTGGGGCTTGTTGCCGTGTTAGGGGGCTTTATGGTGTGGAAAAAGTGGTTCTGATTGTTTTTACTTATTAACACCGCCGGCAACACAAATATCATCGTACACAGTAGAAACAATCCGCCAAAGCTAGGGCTGGATAATAAAATGCAATTAACAACAAACTTTTTCGGTCCTTAACCGTAATGACCAGTCATAGTTTTCATCATTACCGTTGTGAAAATGGTATTAGCTAAAGTGAAAGGGCCGCGGTGCAAAAGGTAGTAGTATCATCTCATAGTCAGCAAATCAGCCAGCAAGTGCTTCGTCAATTGTTGCAACGCTTTGCCGACTTAGGGCTAACGCCTCTGGTGCATGTGGAGCTAGAAGGAGTCTATGAAACCGCGTCAGCGAAGCATTCTTTAGACTTTGCGAGAGTAAACCAGTCGTTGCTGGATTTGGGCATCAACGGGGCCCTAAAAACAGAATTTTGGCATCAGCAATGGGAATACGTTTCCTTGTTTAACGGTCAATCACCCCTAAAAGAGGCGCAAGATTTAGCCAGTGCAATGCAATTGCTACCGACTATTATGCGCCGCTTTGGCGCCAGTAATGTCTTGCTAAAGCCCGTCGCTTGGGCAGCTGACAAAGGGCGATATGTGCCAGGTTCCGGCGCAATATTTTCAACTGACACTCGCTCTATTCATATACCTAATGCGATTCAAATGAATGTAAGTGTGGCGGATAATACTGGTCGAAACCTTATACCGCACTCAAATTTAGGCGAGTGGATACAACACTATTTACTGACCAATAGTTTTCACTGCTGTTTGTTATTTCTACCTGAAGAGGATGCCTTCAAGCGTCTTTCCCTACGCAGCGATTACGGCCTTGATGCTGAATTGAGTTCACCGTTTATGTTATCTGGCGGTCATCAGGGCAGTATTGCCTTGTATAAAGAAGTGGGCAAGCACAACCAACCTATGGGGCAAGAGCCGTTATTCTATGGAGCCAATAACCAAGTACTGAGTTATAGCCATAATTGGCAAAAGACGGCGCGAGTAGAGCATCGAGTCGGGGCCACGAGCTCTGCTTATGATCCATATCTGAATATGATCTTTATCCTATTAAATGTATTACAAGCCATTCAGAGTTGGCACAGTAAAGATGACTTGCCCCCGGCCTTTACTAGTCGAGCATTTCCACCTTCCTTGCATGATAGTCAAAAGAACGATGGGTCGGTGGAATCAGGAGCATTGGCGCTATTTTATCAGCAGAACTGGTTCCCTCAGCAAATCGATTATTATTGTCAACAGGCCTTTTTGGGGCAATTTGAATCAGTAGGCACCTGGCTACAAACACAGTTTTTGCGGCGCTATACGCCAGAATTGATCACCTAATTAAAGAAGTTAATCATATGCATGCACAACAACTAAACACAATCGCTGAACCAGAAGTAGAGCAGATGCCTAGGCTGAACAAGCCTCCCTTGCTCAGCGGAACCAATGTTGCTGCCAAGCGCAGTGAATTGAAACGTTATTTCCTACAAAATTGGGCGCTTTATGAGTCATTGTTTGACTTGATTAATGACGACTCAGCGTTTTATTTAAGGCCGGAGCCTCTGCGCCATCCGCTCATATTTTACTTTGGTCATACGGCCGTTTTTTACGTTAACAAGCTGATGTTGGGGAATTTTATCGGCGAGCGAGTCGATAAGCATATTGAGTCTACTTGTGCGGTGGGTGTGGATGAAATGTCGTGGGACGATTTATCCCCTGATAATTACCAGTGGCCGACAGTCAGCGCTGTACGTGACTACCGTCATAAAGTGAAAGCTATGGTCAGCCGGTTTATCGATGACATGCCGCTGACATTGCCTATCACCCAAGATTCCCCAGCATGGATTATTCTGATGGGGTGTGAGCATGAAGGCATTCATATAGAAACCTCTTCGGTCATCATGCGTATGCTCGACACACAATACCTGTCTGATAATGGTCAATGGCCGGCTTGCTCTGATGTCGAATTTGTTAAACCGAAAAACCAACAAAATCTGTTGGTCAATGTTTCCCCTCAAGACCTTCGACTGGGTAAACCGAGCAGTAATAACACCTATGGCTGGGATAACGAATATGGAATTTCAGATGTTTCAGTGGGCGCTTTCAAGGCAAGTCAAACCTTAGTATCTAATCAAGAATTTTTGCAATTTATTGATGCCGGTGGTTATCAAACGCCCGAGTTGTGGACAGATGAGGGCAAGGCTTGGTTGAAATATACCCAAGCGACTATGCCGCGTTTCTGGTTGCTTAATACTGGTGTTTATTACCAGCGTAATCTCATCCAAGATATCCCGTTACCCGCTAGCTGGCCGGTTGAAGTGAATTACCTCGAGGCCAAAGCGTTTTGTAATTGGAAAACAAAATCATCACAAGGCTTTGTGCGCCTGCCAACCGAAGCTGAGTGGCAAGTCCTAAGAGACACCTTAAAGAGCGATTTACCCTATTGGGACGCCGCGCCAGGTAATATTAATCTTGAGCATTTCGCGTCCTCATGTCCTGTGGACTTGTACCCTCAAGGCGATTTTTTTGATGTGATAGGGAATGTATGGCAATGGACCGAAAGCCCCATAGACGGTTTTGATGGTTTTGCGGTGCACCCTCTTTATGATGACTTTTCGACACCAACATTTGACGGCCAACATAACCTAATTAAGGGCGGCTCTTGGATTTCTACCGGCAATGAGGCGACAAGAGATTCGCGCTATGCCTTTAGACGGCACTTCTTTCAACACGCTGGGTTTAGATATGTTGAGTCAAATAAGGAAGATATTCCCATTACCGAGGTGAATCCCTACGAAAGCCAAGTCGATATCAGTCGAATGCTGCATCATCAATATGGCGTTAACAGTGGTAATAAAGGGCACGATATTCAGCAGGTGTTATATCACTGCCAAACGATGTTGAGCAGCGCAACATGCAACAATACTAAAGCGTTAGATATTGGCTGTGGCACCGGGCGCTTGAGTTTCGAGTTGAGCCATATATTCAAGCAGGTGGACGGTATAGATTTTACCGCGCGTCATATTCAGCATGCTTTACAACTAAAAAACCGTGGTCAGCTGCGTTATGCATTGCCTAATGAGGGTGAACTGCAGCAATTTGTAGAAGTAGGTTTGCGAGACGTCAATCTGAACGGGTGCTATGACAATCTGCACTTCACTCAAGGAGATGGGCATAACTTGAAGGCGCATTTTGATGATTACGATCTGATTGTTGCTCATCGCGTACTTGATGTACTTTACGATCCGCAATTATTTATTAATCAAATGTTAGGCCGCCTGAAACAAGGTGGAATTTTACTGCTCTGTAGCGCCTACCAATGGTCAGAGGCGCTGACCCCTAAGCAGAAATGGCTAGGTGGCTTTAAAGCTAACGGTGAAAATCAAACCAGCGAGACACATTTAAAGCACTTATTAGCAGTGCACAGTGAATTGCTTACCGAGTCTGAGGTTATTAGTGATGTCCAGTTAGATAGTAGAAGCAGCCAGCGACAGCGAAATCATTTAACGTTGTGGAAAAAACACTAAGCGCGGTCTACATCACTAAGGTAAACGCTGTATTCTGCGGCGTTTTTTGCTTTTGATACTGATACACTTCGCTCACAGGTTATGTGCCGCGAAGCTATCCGTAAAATTATAATGCGATAAGTAGTTCGATAAGTCGTGCGATAAATAATGCGATAAATAGTGCGGTAAAATGGTGAACATGCTTTATGCCTAAAAAAGTGATTATCGCTGGTGGCGGTATTGGTGGTTTAAGCGCAGCACTTGCGCTCAACCTTCAAGGTTTTGACGTAGATATTTTTGAGCAAAGTGACGCTTTAAAAGAAGTAGGGGCGGGTATACAGCTAAGCCCAAATGCCATGCACGCGTTAACGGCATTAGGTGTGCAGGATAAGATAATAGCACTTGGTTTTTTGCCGCAAAATGCCACGATGCGTCATTATCAAACAGCAAAAACGTATTTACAGATGCCATTAGGTTCTGCGATTGAGCAAAAATATGGTGCCCCTTATGTACATATTCATCGCGCTGACCTACACAAAATTCTCTACCAAAGCGCTTTAGAGCGCGGGGTAAAAATAACCTTAAATGCACGCGTAAAATCTTACAAGCATGTTAATACAAGTAATGCACAGCAAGTAAAAGCTGAATTGGCCGATGGTGGTGAATTGCACTGCGATGTATTAATTGGAGCTGATGGTATTCGCTCTTCAATAAAAAAGTGCATGTTGCCCCAATCCGAAATCCAATTTACTGGGCAGGTGGCATGGCGCGGCACTATAAAAAGTCAGAACGTACCCAAGGGACTGGTGAACCCTGAGGCAAACTTATGGGTTGGCCCAGGGGCGCACGTAGTGAGCTACTACGTTCGAGGTGGCGACGAAATTAACGTAATCGCAGTGCAAGAGCGTGAACAGTGGGACGATGAACGCTGGAACGTTGATGGCGACATAACAGCCTTACGTGCCTTATTCTGTGACTGGCATCCTGATGTGCAGCAACTACTGGGTAAAATGGATGACTGTTTCTTATGGGGCTTATTCGGCAGCGCACCATTAGAAACTTGGGTAGACGGGCAGGTAGCCCTTTTAGGCGATGCCTGTCATCCCATGTTACCATTTGTGGCACAAGGTGCAGCGATGGCGATTGAAGATGGTGCTTGTTTAGCTAAAGCGCTATTAAGTGAACCACGGATGAACCATGCTCTTTTGAATTACCAATCTCAGCGTCTCGCACGAGTGACTAAAGTACAAAAAATGGCCGCCAACAACGCTGGTTTATATCACATGCAAGGCCTGAGTAATAAAATGAAACTACAGGCTTTGAAGCTTTTAAACATGATGTCTGCAGACCTTGCTTCATTCCCTATGTCATTTATTTATCGCTATAACCAATAGCGTCAATCGAATTAGCGATAAAGTTAATTGGTCAAGCAAGCTTAAGGGGGAGTGCATTAATCATGCGCTGATTTTTTCTTGCCTCGCTTATGACCGCAGAACGTATTTATACTCTCGGACGGCCGCATTTAGCAGCACTACTTCTTAGTACTGAGAAAATAGCTTCGAGTAAACTTTTTAACAAAAAAACTAAAAAAACAACAATTGGTAAAGCCAAAGTTAATTAATTGGTTGACAATGAGTGTGTTAATTAGTTAGTTTAGCCTTGTAGACTTGGATTGGTAATGTACTTAGGCGGGCTGTGCGGTGCTCCTTGGGGAACTGATTGAAAGTTTATGTATATACTAATTTGAAAACCCAGTGGAGAATATTATGACAATGAAAGGCAAAGTAGCCATAGTGGCAGGTGGTGGGCGTGATATTGGCCGCGCTTGTGCATTAGAATTGGCCGGCCGTGGTGCAGATGTGGTGATCACTTATCTTGCCAGCGAAGCTACCGCACAGAGTGCAGTTGAAGAAATTGAAAAACTTGGTGTTCGTGCGGTTGCAATCAAAGCCGACTTAACACAACAACAAGATGTTGATGCGTGTGTACAAAGCACAGTTGATAAATTTGGCAAAGTAGATTGCCTAGTGCATGTTTCAGGTGGTTTGGTTGAGCGTGTTAAAGTAGCAGACATGAGTCTTAGCCACTTCCATAAAGTGATGGACTTAAACCTAACATCACTTTTCATGATGACTCACGCATGTATACCTCATATGCCTAAAGGCAGCAGCATAGTGACATTAGCATCTCAAGCGGGTCGTGATGGCGGCGGCGGTGGTGCAGCGATTTATGCTACTTCGAAAGGCGCAGTAATGACATTTACACGTGGTCTAGCGAAAGAGCTTGGTCCAGACATTCGTGTTAATGGCGTTTGCCCAGGCATGATCAGCACTGGCTTCCACGATACTTTCACCCCTGACGCAGTGCGTGAGAAAGTGGCTGGCTCTACAGCGTTGCAACGTGAAGGTAACTCTGAAGAAGTGGCTAAATTGGTTGCCTTCTTGGCATCTGACGAAGCATCGTATATGACGGGTACTAACGTTGATATCAACGGTGGTATGTTGTTCTCATAATCGAGTTATCGTTTATGTAAAAAAAAGCCAACATATGTTGGCTTTTTTATTGGCTAGAATTCTTCATCGAGGTACGAGAGTACTTAAAAACTAACGTACGCCTATGCTTGTTTAATGACGTGCGACAGTGAATATAAGCCTCTGGTTTCAATCGTTTGACGGCGTACTTCTTCTAACGCTTGCGCTTCTTTAGCTTCGAATAGTGCGTTTATCAACCGGTTAAAGTGCTGGTGCATAGCAGCGCGAGCGGCTTGGTTGTCACGCTTCTTAAGGGCTTGATATATGACAGTATGCTCGTGTAACCGTTTTGAACTACTTTGGCTACAAACACCTTTATAGGCTGCTTTGACCTCGGCATTGGTATCGCGTACTTGCCATAAGTTCTCAACGGCAAGCAATATCGCGTTATTACGCGTTGCACGAGAAATAATCATATGAAAATCGCGATCAGCATGTTCTGGGTTTTCTTCTTTTTCCATTGCGTCGAGCGTGCTTTTCAAATCACGTAATTCATCATCAGTGATGGTTGTGGCCGCAAGCGCGGCAGCTTCGCCTTCAACTAACGCTCGGGCCTGAGTGAGCTCAAAGGCACTAATGTTATTCAACGGTTTTGGAGCATGTTTGCTGGCCAACACGTAAACACCAGAGCCTGTTTTTACCTCAACTCGTTCCCTTACTTCCAAAGCAATAATCGCTTCTCGAATGGTAGGACGGCTGACGTCAAACGTTTCTGCTAACTCGCGTTCTGGGGGTAAGCGGCTTCCTGGCTGGTATAAACCGGACTCAATAAGCTGTTCTATTTTTTCGACTATATTCCAGAATAATCGACGACTCTTCATTTTAGACATCCCGCTCTGTTTCTTATCTATCTACTACTTACCGGCATTCTACCACAATTGCAGATTATGCAAGCGCTTTAGAAATAGGTATAGCATATTTTAACAACTATGTAGCAAATACTTAACTATCATTATTACCAATATCAAATTTATTGGTAATAACATATTTGTTAAATTGGTTAATATTAGTTTGACATTTAATTCGACTATTGGTTACATTGGAGGTGTGGTATACGGATAATATCGCAAGAGCATATTAAAGTGATGCACGAGCGAAAGAATAAAAAGGCGTATGCAACAAGTAACGGGTTAGATCGCCAACTTACACAAACCCTCTGTACCCTACACTTATTGTGTACTTTGGCGATTTTTTTCGACCCTGCTGTCATCTTTAAAGTGCGCTTTACATCCGCACATGTAAAGCGCACTTACTATTTGTGCTAATGCGGCAGACATGTAGCAATCAAGATGGTTAGCATCAGATTGTTTGTTAATTTTCATAACAGAATTGGGCACTCATTTATGCGCGCGAATTTTCACTTTATTTCTTTGGCTCGTCCGGCTTTGCTGTCGTTTGTATTCATCGCGTGTCAAAACGCCTTGGCAGCAGATACATTGGTCAAAACGCCTGAAGCCTATGAAGACGCGCTAAAAAGCGCTCAACCTGGTGACGCTATCATTTTGGCTAATGGTACATGGCAAAACTTTGAAATTTTACTCGATGCCAAAGGCACCAAAGAGCATCCCATAACCCTACGTGGTGAAACGCCCGGTAAAGTATTTCTTACTGGGCAGTCAAACTTGCGTTTAGCTGGTGAGCATCTCGTTGTTAGTGGGCTAGTCTTTAAAGATGGTTATACCCCCACGGGGGAAGTCATTGCATTTCGCCGTAATAAAGACAAGCTAGCTAACCACAGTCGCGTAACCCAAGTCGTTATTGATAATTTCAGTAATCCTGAGAAATTCGAACAAGACAGCTGGGTGATGGTATATGGCAGGCATAATCGGTTTGACCATAATCACTTAGTGGGTAAGCGCAATAAAGGTGTGACGATGGCAGTGCGTTTGACTAGCGAGTCTAGCCAGCAAAATTATCATCGTATTGACCATAATTACTTCGGACCGCGCCCTATTTTGGGCTCTAACGGCGGTGAAACATTGCGTATTGGTACGAGTCATCATTCATTAACGAATTCTTTCACTACCATCGAAAATAATTACTTTGACCGCTGTAACGGCGAAGTGGAAATCATCTCAAATAAGTCGGGCAAAAACAGTATCCACAACAACGTATTTTTCGAATCTCGAGGCACGTTAACCTTACGCCACGGTAACGGTAATATTGTTGAAAATAACGTGTTCTTTGGTAATGGGGTTGATCATACGGGTGGCATACGGGTGATTAATCGTGATCAAATTATTCGAAATAACTACCTTGAAGGCTTAACTGGTTATCGCTTTGGCAGTGGCTTAACAGTGATGAATGGCGTACCGAATTCAAAAATTAATCGCTACCATCAAGTAGACAATGCCCTGATCGAAAACAACACTCTAATTGATGTGGAGCATATTCAATTTGCTGCAGGCAGTGACAAAGAGCGTTCTGCAACGCCAGTTAACTCATTAGTGAGAAACAACTTGATCATGAATGTTCAGGGCACTGACGGAATAACCGTGTTTGATGATATCAGTGGCATTAAGTTTAAAGGTAATTTGCTTAATCAAGATGCAAAAGCGACCCTTGATAAAGGATTCGAGCAGGCCGAGATTACCATGAAGCGCGCGGACAATGGACTATTGTATCCGGCGGATGAAGCACAGCGTAAGTTTGGTGTGAGCACTGATATCAAACCAGTTACCAAAAATGACGTCGGCGTGAGTTGGTATCCTAAAGTGGAGCCAGACGTCGCCTTCGGGTCGGGAAAAACTATTTCTGTGACGCCAGGGGACAATACCTTGTTTGAGGCGGTCGCTTCTGCCGAGTCTGGTGACGTTCTAGTTCTGCAAGCTGGTGAGTACTGGGTTTCGAAAATACTAAAGTTAGACAAAACCCTTTCCATCCAAGCGGAAGATAAAGACACCGCTGTGATTTACCCTCAACGCTCTACGCTTATTGAAATCAATAATATGGGTAACTTAACATTGGATGGCGTGCAGGTTGATGCTAAGAATGCCCCCGATGCGGCAGGGAACACACTTATTCGCACCACCCGTTTACCTATGCAACGCAACTACCGCGTGGTGATAAAAAATAGTACTTTCGAAAACCTTAATATTAACCACTCCTATCACTTTTTTGATGTAGGCAATCGCAGTTTTGCAGACTACATTCAAGTAACTAATAGCCATTTTTCTCATATTACCGGTGACTTATTTCGCTTGAACAAAGAGACGGATGATCTGGGTATTTACAATGTTGAATATCTCACTATTGAGGATTCCACGGTAATGAACCTTGAAGGGGCGATAGCCAAGGTCTATCGAGGTGGAACAGATGAAAGCACTTTTGGCCCTCATGTTGTGCTAAACAACAACACATTCAGTGAAATTGGCAAAGGCAAGCGTAATAAGAGTGAAGCGAGTTTGATATTGCACGGTACTCAGGTGAATAAGGTAACGGCGAATAAGTTTATTAATTCAGCTCCTGTGATCTTTGAACTTACCGTTGGAGAGCCGAAAACTTGGATAACCGATAACGTATTTGAAGGGACGTCAGAACCCATCATCAAAGACCTATTTCCACTTAGCGGTGTAACAACAATTATCAGCGGAAACAAAACGCTATAGTGCCCTAATGTGTTTTTTAGCCTAATAATAACGTTAGGCAAACAAGAGTATAAAAATATGAAAATGAAAAATTTGCGTTGGTGGGTAGTGTCTCTGGTTGCCCTAGCAACCGTGATTAACTACATAGATCGTTCTGCATTAAGCGTGCTTTGGCCTGATATCGTACAAGATCTCTTTCCAGAAAAATCAGATTTAGAACGTAAACAGATATACGCAAATATTTCGATTGTATTCATTTTATCTTATGCCTTTGGCCAAGCGATATTTGGTAAAATATTTGATTGGGTGGGTACTCGATTAGGCTTCGTTTTGTCTATTGGCGTGTGGTCTTTGGCAACTGCCGCTCATGCCTTTGCTCAGGGCGTACTAAGTTTCAGTATATTTCGCGCCATTCTTGGTGTTGCAGAAGCAGGGAACTGGCCAGGTGCAGCTAAAAGTAATGCTGATTGGTTTCCAAGCAAAGAACGTGCGCTTGCCCAAGGGATTTTTAATTCAGGCGCCGCTATTGGCGGCATCATTGCGATCCCCCTTATTGCCTATTTGACCGTGTTTTTCAATTGGCAGATGGTGTTTGTTGTGATCGGTTTGGTGGGTTTATTGTGGCTCGTTCCGTGGATTATTCTAGTAAAGGCTCCGCCGAAATCACATCCATGGATCACAGAAGATGAGCGAGCATACATTTTAAGTGGTCAGCGCACAGTTGAGTCTGATACCACTAGCGAAGAAGACGAGTACAACCCAACCACAAAGGAGTTGCTGTCGCGCAAGCAAAGCTGGGGCGTGATTATTGCCTCTGCTGCGATTGATCCCATCTGGTGGTTGTTTGTTTTTTGGATCCCTATTTACTTGAACGAAGTGTACCAGATGGATGTAAAAGCCATTGGTATATACGGCTGGGTGCCTTATGTAGGCGCTATGATTGGCGCGTGGTTTGGTGGTTTATTGGCGCAAAATCGAATTAAAGCGGGCTGGAATGTGGACAAAACCCGCAAGCTCACCATTACCTTAGGTTGCCTGATCATGTTGCCCGCTTTATTAGCTATGGCTAACCCCGGCGGCCCAACGACTGCGGTTATCATCATGGCTGTTATCTTGTTTGGTTTTCAAACAGCGATAGGTAACGTGCAAACGCTACCCAGTGATCTTTATGGTAAAAAAGCGGTGGGTACCTTATCTGGCTTTTCAGGTATGGCAGCAAAATTAGGTGCTTTGGGGTTAACTGCTTTAGTGCCGATTTTAACGGCCGACGGCAACTACACTCCGGCCTTCGTTATCGGTGCTTCTCTGGCTGTAATTGCGATGCTGGCGGTTTGGGTATTAATCCCGAAAGTAGAGCCTTTAAAAAGCCAAAAATAGCTCATTTAAACAATATTGATCGAAGTTCGTAGGGCTTCTTTAATCACTTATACCCAGGGTGTGTTATGCAAAAAGTTGTGTTGATAGGCGAGTGCATGTTGGAACTGCGCGAAGGTAAAGATGGTGTTATGCATCAGTCATTTGCAGGGGATGCATATAATACTGCGGTGTATCAGAAGCGTGGTTTTCCGAAGCAAAATGTATGCTTCATGAGCGCAATTGGCCAAGATGTGGTCAGTGACAGATTACTCCAGCACTGTGAAAAGGCATCTTTGAACACCCAGTACTTGTCACGCAAAAGTGAACAGAACCCTGGAGTTTACATGGTTCAAACCGACGAACACGGCGAGCGCTCATTCCTTTATTGGCGAGAAAACTCAGCCGCTCGCCAACTTATGCGCTACGTTGACAGTGAGATGGTCGATTCCATGCTGGACAGTGATTTGGTATTTTTCTCAGGCATTTCATTGGCAGTGATACACCCGGATGATCGACCTGCATTTTGGGCAATGCTTAAAAAATTAAAAGAGAATGGGGTCAAATTAGCTTTTGATCCTAATTACCGCCCAAGACTGTGGGCCTCGCCAGAAGAAGCGCAACAGCAATTTCATTACGCTTATCAACTGACAGATATCCTTTTACCTGGGATTGATGACTTCGCTCAGTTGTATGATTTAACGCAACTCAGTGAAATTCTAGAGTTTTGCCAGCCTTATGACATTCACGAATTAGTCATAAAAAATGGTGCTAACAGCGTTTACTGTCAGTTAGGTAGTAATCTTATCCACCTCCCCATCGCACCAGTAGAGCATGTCGTTGACACCACCTCTGCGGGCGACTCATTTAACGGTGTTTATCTTGGAGCCAGATTGGCAGGTAAAGAGATAGAGCATGCTGTGAGCCTAGCATCTAAGGCAGCGGCAATCGTTATTCAGTACCCTGGCGCCATCACTCCTGAGTCAGAATTTATTGAGCGTCTTAATCAACAATAGTTGACATTCATCACTGCAATTAATGTAAGTCTACGTTTTTATAACGATTTTTACATATTCTATATAACTAAACTGAATTATTAACTTGCACTCGAGCAGTGCATAGTTTGTGCACTGTTGTGAGTCAAATTGTAACAAAACTTGGAGGGCCTATGCCTATTATTGCATTTCCGGCTGAAATGAAAGCAGGTGAAAAACGCTGTGCGCTTTTACCTGTTAACGTAAAGGCATACAAATTACTGGGTGCTGATGTGCTGATCGAATCTGGCTTAGGTCGGCATATTAACGTTACTGATAATGAATATGTAGAGGCGGGGGCGAGTATTGCTGCCAACCGCGGTGAGTTGTTGAACAAAGGCGACATTGTTCTGAGTTTGCACAAGCTCAGTGCTGACGAAGTCTCGTTGTTAAAGCAAGACGCACTTGTGGTGAGTTACTTGGACCCTTTCAATGAACCCACATTCGTGGATACCTTATGCCAAAAGGGTGTAACCAGTATCAGCATGGAAATGATCCCGCGTATTAGCCGTTGTCAAAAGATGGATGCGCTAAGCTCCCAGGCCAGTTTGGCGGGCTATGTGATGGTTATGCAAGCCGTAAATACTTTACCTACTGTACTGCCCATGATGATGACGCCCGCGGGTACATTAAAGCCAGCTAAGGTATTTATTATTGGCGCTGGTGTCGCTGGGTTACAAGCAATCGCGACCGCGAAACGCTTAGGGGCAAGTGTAACTGCATTCGATACGCGTACCGTGGTAGCAGAGCAAGTACGTTCGTTAGGCGCTAAGTTTTTGGACATTGATTTAGGCGAAACAGGGGAAACCGGACAAGGTTATGCCCAAGCACTGACACCTGAGCAAATGCAAATTCAACAACGTGAGCAAGCCAAATGTATTTCTGATTCAGATATTGTGATCACCACTGCACAACTGTTCGGACGTAAGCCTCCAGTGCTGATTAACCATGAAACAATAGCGTCTATGCGCCCAGGCAGTGTGATTGTTGATATGGCTGCTGAGACTGGCGGCAACGTTCAAGGCAGCGTATCAGGGGAAACAGTTAGTATTCATGGTGTGAATGTTATCGGTACAGGCGCATGGGCAAATGGCGTAGCAAAACACGCAACTCAGATGTATGCCGCTAACTTATATAACTTGATCAGCGAGTTTTGGTCGAAAGACGATAACCGCTTCGCTTTGGATATCGAAGATGAAGTGCAATCGGGTTGTATTATCACCTATCAAGGCAAGGTGGTGAACACCATGATCAGTGATTTTTATGCATCTCAAAAACAAACTACAAAAGACGGGGTAGCGTAATGGAAGCCATTTATTTGCTATTTATTTTATTGCTGTCGATTTTCGTCGGCTTCGAACTAATTCAAAAAGTGCCTGCTACTTTGCATACGCCCTTGATGTCTGGGGCGAATGCGATTTCTGGGATCACAGTGGTGGGTGCTCTGGCCTTAGCTGGAGATGAAACCTTGGGTGAATATGCCATGTACTTGGGTGCGTTTGCCGTATTTTTGGCGACGATTAACGTTGTGGGTGGCTACTTGGTCACCGATAGAATGTTAGCCATGTTCAAGAAAAAGCAGTAGGTGGAACAAGATATGACATCAAATATAGATTTAGTGATAAATTTCACTTATGTAATTTCTGCAGCCTTATTCATATTCGGCTTAAAACTTCTTGGTCACCCATCAAGCGCCCGTAAAGGCAACCTTGTTTCTGCTGTCGCCATGTTATTGGCAATAGTAGTAACCTTACTTGATAACAATATTGTGAATTTCCAATGGATTGCCATCGCCATGCTTGCTGGTGGTGTTGTTGGGTTCTTTGCCGCGCGCCTAGTGGCCATGACAGACATGCCTGAAATGGTGTCTTTGCTAAATGGTGTGGGCGGCTTAGCCAGTGTATTTGTTGCTTGGGCGACCATTCAAAGTGGTGCCGGGTTAACCGCCTTTATCTTAATCGTTACCTTTTTAGCACTGTTGATAGGTGGCGTGACATTCTCAGGCAGTATTGTTGCCTGGGCCAAGTTGAGTGAGCGTATCACGGGCCGTGCGGTGACGTTTAGCGGCCAAGCCATTGTTAACGTGATTATCGTTTTGGCGATAGTCGCCACTGGGTACGCCTTTGTTGCACAGCCCGATTTTGCCTTATCGTCAGCAGAGGTTTTGTATGTTGCTTTAGCGTTATCCTTGCTATTTGGCATCATGTTGGTTCTGCCTATCGGCGGCGCTGATATGCCTGTGGTAATCTCATTGCTTAACAGTTATTCAGGTTTAGCGGCTTGTGCAGCCGGTTTTGCACTGCAAAACAATATCCTAATTGTTGCAGGTTCTCTGGTAGGGGCAAGCGGTATCATTCTGACCAATATCATGTGTAAAGCGATGAATCGTTCATTGAGTAACGTGCTGTTCTCAGGCTTTATGGCGGTGCATAAATCCGACATGGTTATCGAAGGGGAAGTGAAACCTCTTTCCGCTGACGATGCCTTCTATGTATTAGAAGCCGCGCAGTCAGTAGTGGTTATTCCTGGCTACGGTATGGCGGTTGCACAAGCACAACACGTAATGAAAGAGTTGCAAATTCAGCTTGAAGAAAACGATTGTGAAGTAGCTTATGCTATTCACCCTGTTGCTGGGCGTATGCCTGGGCACATGAACGTACTTCTTGCTGAAGCTGACGTTTCTTATGAGCATCTGTTCGAGATGGACGATATTAATAAGCGCATTGAAAACTTCGATGTGGCTATGGTTATCGGTGCGAACGACGTGGTTAATCCGGCCGCTCGTGAAATGAAAGGCAGCCCTATATACGGTATGCCAGTTATTAATGCTGACCTAGCTAAGAACGTATTTGTACTTAAACGTGGCATGGCGTCAGGCTTTGCGGGTATCGATAATCCACTATTCTTTAAACCCAATACACGCATGATATTCGGTGATGCAAAAGAAACACTGAGCAGTATCGTTAGGCAGTTTAATGATTAGTCTGCCTTTGTTTGGATGATTTAAAATCACTCCAACCAATGAAAAGCCCTCTTGGCACTAGTATGCCAAGAGGGCTTTTTTATGTGCATTTGATACCAACTCAATTAAATATTTAGCCACTCAGCAAAAATTTAATGGAATTGGTACGATTGTTTATCGACTTTCGAAATTCGCTAGCTTCTCGCGGTATGGCGTGCACCCTTCATAAGCTTCTTTATAATGCCACTGCTCTATAATTTTTTTCTTATCTGTGATGACGGTTAACGCACATTCAACATTGACTTGTGAAGGCTGCATCATGTCTTTGGCGATAAGGGGATCTTGGCCTTCTAAACCGTTTGCGTGCTCTGTCTCGGTCACCAAACCAATATGATTACGTTCAATGTGAAAGGTATGAATGATTTTATTATCAACCAACTCTATATCATCAGGGAAACCAATCACGCTAAAAAGTTGATTAACAGGTTGCCCCTTGAATGGCGTTAAGCCATCTTCTAATGGTATCAACGTGGCGCATCCAAATAATGCCAGAGGAGCAAGTATTAAGGAAAAATAGTGTTTCATAAAGCGGCGTATTCTCAGTAGGTAAAGGCTGTTTAAAAGACAGAGTTTGCACGCTCAAGTTCAATTAATGCAAGCGTGCTAGAGCAATAAAACTAAACATTTACACTTTGCATACTTTGATTGAGGAAATGAAAGACAATTAGATTTGTGATAGTTATATCGCAACGTTAGAAATTGGATCAATAACTCAGATCATGGCTCAAGTAAAAGAAACAAAGCGCGCGCATACTCATTCTGAGCACGGACATCCAGAGCATGGGCATTCTCACCACGGGCACCATCATTTCGACCCTTCATCAGATCGTATTGGCTGGGCATTTCTGCTCAATGTCACCTTTACTATTATTGAGTTCATTGGCGGTTGGTTAACCAACAGTACCGCAATCATGGCGGATGCCGTACATGATTTAGGCGACAGTCTGTCTATTGGCACTGCTTGGTTTTTACAGCGCGCGGGCAATAAACAAGCGACTGAGCGATTTTCTTATGGCTTTAAGCGACTGTCATTGTTAGCTGCCATGCTTAACGGGGTTGTGCTGGTGTGCGGTTCGATATGGGTGCTGATTGAAAGCATACCGCGCTTGTTTGCCCCAGAAATGCCTCACACTGAGGGAATGTTTCTACTTGCCTTACTAGGCGTTGGCGTAAATGGGTTTGCTGCTTACAAATTAAGTGCAGGAAATACGCTTAATGAGCGCGTGCTAAATTGGCACTTAATTGAAGATGTTATGGGTTGGGTAGCGGTGCTGATAGTGTCAGTGGTGTTGATGTTTGTTAATTTGCCCATTCTGGATCCGTTGCTTTCTATCGCGTTTACCTTATTCATTTTGTATAACGTTGTGCGCAACATTAACTTGACCCTTGGGCTGTTTTTACAAGGCGCACCCGATGAGCAGATTCAATTGCAAATTAAAAAAAGGTTACAACAAATAGAGTTTGTTGAAGATATTCACCATCTACATTTCTGGTCATTAGACGGTGAACAACACGTGCTAACTGCGCATCTGGTGTTGAAGCAACTACTACAGCCTGAGCAACTCGTGGCGATTAAATGTGAAGTGGCAGAGTGCTTAAGTGAATACAGGCTTTCCCATACCACTATTGAATTTGAGTTTCCTGAAGAAGCATGTCGAGATGACTAATCTTGCTTAATCATTAATACACTCGCTATGCTAGGCCAATAAAAGAAAAAAGGGTGATTGCCTATTGATGGTAATCCCCCTTTTTATTGACTGTTGACTCGTTAAAAAGCAAAAACTAACTCATCAGACTCAGGTATATAATCAAGACCCTGTATATAAATAGGGGCCAGTCCAGCTGAATTCTTTACCTTTTACCTTAAGCTTGTGTTGTTTGCTTTTAGCCGCGTCTTTGTTCGCTAAAATAAACAGGCTTCTAACGCCTTTAATACTTTCAATCGATACAGCAGTATATGCGTCATCATCATGCACTATGCTCAGCTCGGCAATGCTACTGTCAGAATTAACTGACAATTCTGATACGGGGCTGTAGCTGCCATGTGGTTCGACAACGGAAGCAAAAGTGGTATTCCCGCTGCCATTTCTGCGCAGCATGAAAGCGGCATCTCTGCGTAAATTGAAATCTGGATCATTTGCACCTAACCGAGTCAGTAATAATTCATCAGACTCCTCTGTGGCTGAGGTCAAAGTGTAGTACTTTCCATCGCCTAACCAAGAAAACTGCGTAGTACTTGAAGATGGCTTACCTTTTCCCTCTAAGTACAGATGTTGATAACCATTTTGCTCACCTAACGGTTTGAGGGAGGTAGGGGAGTTATACTCAAAATTGTCGCTCAATACTTGTCCCATGTAGTAAAATGGTAGGTCGTATTGGTTTTTACTGTCAGATTTAACCTTCATAATATCCAGTAAAAATGGCTTTTCGAAATCTTCGTTTTTAATAATGGCCATTGTACGATGCATTTGGGTACCTGGGTAAGCGTTGCCCTCTGTTGCACTAACAACTTGCACATCATCCTTTGTGTCATCATAAAAATAGAGGTCAGAGTGATGCTCACTGGCAATTTCGTACTTGCCGCTGAAGTGCATCTGCTCGTTTATCGACAGGGTGTTATGGGCAATAGTGGTTTTAGCCCAGGTTTTATTCTCTTTTAAATAATTGCCACCGCCTTTCTGACCGATGTTAACAAATCGTGCTAGGCCATAATCTTGTAGCACTTCATCGCCACTTTCATAAAGGGAAAATGAAAGTTTGTCGTAATGACCATGACTCAGCCCTTGAGCAGCATATTTAAAAACTAGGGTTAAGTCTTCATTGCCATGGCGAAGTACACCCACGCCTCCCTGATCACCTTCTTGGCCGTCACGCAAGTTAATAGAATTTTTCACAAAAGGTTGGGCTTTTCCATCTCGAATCCCTATGGCGACCGCCAAGCCAGACTGGTCAAGCAGCACTTGGTTTTGCTTCTCGGCAATACTTAATAGTTGCGGATTTTGCTCACCGTATTGATAGGCAATATCAACTGCAGTTACCAACGCAGGCGTGTAGTAAGACATGCCTTTTTGACCATCATTGAGCGGGAAGAACTCGCCATCTGCGTCGGTTAAATTTAGCAGTGCATCCACGCCCTTAAGCAGCACATTATCTTTGTGTGAAAACACCTTCATTTCAGGTTTAACATGATTCATGGCTAAACCGAAAATCAGGAAAGGATACATGGCGTAGCGCTGATAATATGGGCCTTCAGTATAGTAACCATCAGGTGAAAAGGGGTCTTCCAAATTCGCTAAGAACCCAGCTTTTTGACCAGCCACCTTAATAAAGCCGCCGTCATTATCCCGGCCACCCAATTCAAGGCCATCATCTTCGATACCGTATAAGGCTCTGTCTAGCAGTTCTTCATCGTCCATCACAAGGGCGATCATACCTACAGCGGCGTTCCCCCATGTACTGTGATTGTGCACTCGGTTGTAAAACTGTGGATTCTCAATGGAGATAAAATCCGCAAAAGGGCGAAACAGATTATTTTCGAGTTTGTCTCGTTCTTGCTCTGAAAGGGTATCGTAAATAGCGTCATAAGCCTGAGCCATATACACCAGCCAGTTACTGTCATTTAAGCACTGCCAGAATAGTTTACCGCGAGCATATGAGCGTTCTTGTGGATGAACAGGCAAATCTACATACATAGCTTCGTATTGAAACAACATATCGCGAATGTACTTTGCGTATTTGTCGTCTTGCAATATTTGATACAGCGCGCCGGCTTTTTGCGCGGTTAAGAAATTAAGTTTGTGTCTTTGATGGGTGTAGCCACCAGAAAAATCTTTAGGGATGGGGGTATCGATGCCTAAGGCAATTTCAGCATCCACTTCATTCTTCACACTTTGTACTGAGGCATCAAATAAAGGCACAGCACCTAAGTTTTGTCTAACTTTTTCAATGCCTGATTTGGTCATAATCAGATTTGGATGTTCTTGCGCCTGCGCCTGCAATGCTAAAGGCGCATTGAGTGCAGCTGCCACCAACAGTAGGGCAGTGATTTTCATTTTCTTCATCGCTATTTTCTCCGATTATTTACCAATACACATATTTGAATTTTTAGGGGATAGCAGAGCGTTATAGATGCTTTATCTGGCTCGACGCTCTTTTCATTGTTTTTGATTACGCTATATCTAGAGTTGACATCATCAACTCGCATTCAATCGTAATAAGCGTGAATCGTTTAACAGTTGTTAACGAAATGATATTAACTGTTGCAAATTTAACTGATTGGTAGGTTAAATGTCAAACTATTGTTATACCAAATAGTCAACCAATTTCCATGGGTATATCTCAGTTAAATATAGGGCGTCAGGCTTTCATTATCAGCCCGCAAGCGGTTAGTTATCGTAATGTCCATACTGCTTCATCCGATAAAGTGGCCTGAATAAATATGAATTGGTTAGAACGGTAATTAGGGGCTGTTTATCTTAGGTGTGCCAATTTCGGTATATATGAACGTGTGCTAATTGCGAAACAGCCCTAAATTCTTTTGCAAGATAAGCGCTCAATCAACGAGCAAGGGATCATGACTTTCTGAGCGTACAATGCTTCGCTAGCAATATTATTTAGTAGTAACTTTGTGGCTTCCCTGCCAATTTCATAAGGATTTTGAGTGACAACCGTAACTGGCACCTTAAAGAATTCCGCCATCGGGATGTCATCAAACCCAAGTAGCGAAACATCATCAGGAATCGATATATTTGCTTCATTTAATATGGCTAATAGCTCAGTAGTAATTGGTAGATGTTGTGTAAAAAATGCCGTGGGTGGATTGACTTCATTTAATACAATTTTCGGAGAATTTCTAAATCCTGAGTCACGGTGCCAATATTGTACTAGCTGCTCATCAATGGGGAGTTGATATTGATTTAGTGCATCGGTATAGCCTAGGTAGCGATCTCTTCTGGATTTCACGTTGCTAAAATCTTGAGTCACAAAGCAAATACGTTGATGACCTAATTTAATCAAATACTCAGTCGCTTCAAACGCAGCTTTCCGATAGTCAGAAATGATGATGCTTTTTTCGCTTCCATCATGCTCAAGTTGAAAATTAACAATGGGAAGACCGTTGGCAATATACTTGTCGATTAAATCTGTATTTTCACCGGATGATGCGATGATGATACCGTCAACGCGTAGTTGATATAAAGCTTCTAATGATCTTGCTTCTACTTCGGGATCTACGTCTGTGTTGTATATTAATACGTTGTAATCACTTGTTTTACAGTAGTCGTCAATCCCTCTAATTGTGCGACTGGTATAAAAACCGGTTATGTCTCTTACGACCACTCCGATGGTCTTTGTTTTATCCAGTTTAAGGCTTCTTGCAATCGGGTTGGGCACATAATTTAGCTCCTCTACTGCTAACTTGATGCGCACCTTGGTTTTATCTGACATGTAATCAAAGCGCCCATTTAAATATTGAGACACCGTGCTTTTCGATACTCCAGCTAGGTTGGCGACATCGATTAATTTTATTTTTGCCATGTATATCTCTATAAAAACGGTAATTAAGAGGTTATTGACATTCTGCAAGCGTATGATAATTTTATCAACTAAATCGATTTACTAAATCGATTTATATTTACCATAGTGGCTCATGTCGAATGTCATCAGTCACTTCATATGAGGTAGAAAAGTGGATATTTCTAATATTGAATACTTAGTAATCTTAGGATATTTATTGCTAATTATTGTCGTTGGCTTTGTTTTCAAACGATTCTCTTCTAATACGGATGATTATTTTAAAGGGGGAAGTAAAGGCACTTGGTGGCTTGTGGGCAGCAGTGCGTTTATGAGTGCATTCAGTGCATGGACATTTACTGGAGCCGCTGGTATCGCCTACGAGTCAGGTTTTTCCGCTATGTTTATTTTTATCGGTAATGCCCTTGGCTTCTTCGTTAACTTTCTTTTTATGGGCCCTTGGTTACGTCAAATGAGAGTGACTACATTCCCTGAAGCGATTGCAGGTCGTTTCGGCGAAACCACCCGAGATTTTTATGCTTACTATGAAGTGCCCGTACGTATTTTATATTCAGCCATGGCACTTTATGGTTTAGGCATTTTCTGCTCAGCGGTATTTGGCTACGACATAAATTACGTCATCGTCGTATGCGGTCTTGTTGTTCTACTTTACTCTGCAACCGGTGGGCGCTGGGCTGTTATGGCGACTGATTTCCTGCAGGGGTTAATACTCGTGCCATTAACCTTGATCGTCGCGTGGCTTTGCTTGGATGCACTAGGTGGGATCGATAATTTGTTTCAAGAGATCGAAGCCAAAGGCCTGACTGAGCAATACAGTATGATTAACTCAACCACGCTCTTTGGCGGTGCGTACACTTGGGGCTGGGCAAGCGCCATGATGGCAAAGCAATTTATCGTTTTCAATTCAATGAATGCGGCGCCACGTTATTTTTCTGTAAAAGATGGGCGAGAGGCCCGCAAAGCCGCGCTTCTGTGTACGGTACTCATGTTGCTCGGAAGTTTCATTTGGTTCTTACCTCCCATTACCGCTCGTCTGTTATTCCCTGAGTTGGTGATGGCGTTTGACATCAGCAAACCTGCTGAGGCGAGTTACGCTGTTGCGAGTATCAGTTTATTGCCTGTAGGCTTAGTTGGGTTGATTGTGGTGGCTATTCTTTCGGCAACGATGAGCTCGATGGACACTGGCCTAAATACCAATGTCGCCATTCTAATAAAAGACATTTACCCCAAAATGTCGCGCTTGTTGCGATTCAAGCCGAAAGCAGAATTAGAGTTACTACACTATGGACGCATCTTGACCTGGTTTATGGGCGTATTAATTGTTCTTCTCGCGTTGTACTTTGCCCAGCAAGACGGCTCTGGAATATTCGATATTATGCTTCAGGTCGGCACGCTGCTCTCAATGCCTATTACCATTCCGTTATTACTTGGTATGTTTATACGACAAACCCCATGGTGGGCTGCACTACTTTCTATCACGTGTGCTTTGGCATTCTCGAGCTTCGCTTATTTTGAGGTGCCGCTGAGCTATATCGGTTTTTCTGAGCAATACAGTGACAGCTTTGAATGGAGTTTTCAGCAGCAGTTCTTTGGCGTACTGGGAACGGGGACATTTGGTTTTCTCATATCAATGTTATTCGCACCAGCCAAAACATCCACTCATCGCAGAATGGTCGACAAGTTCATCACAAACATGAAAACGCCTATTAATTTCGCAGAGGAAGTGGGCGAGGGAAACGACTTGAGTCAATTGACCTTGATTGGCCGATTTGGTTTAGCAGTGACCGGTTTCATCGCGTTGATGCTGCTCATTCCTAATCCCCTGCAAGGCAGGGTGACCATATTAGTACTGGCACTGACAATAGGTGCAATTAGCGTCTTGATGCTTAAGGCCGGCAAAGCACCTAGGCTATCAGCTATTCAACAGACCCAGCGTAAAGAATAAATAGCATTAAGCTCTAAGATGAGTGCGCACTAATTTACATTTCACATTTTAAAACAGGGACTTACCATGCCTTATTTGCTGATAAACGACCAGCTCGACGTGTTAAAAAAAGAGCTAAAGACAACTCGAAAAGAGCACCTAACTCGCTTGCTAGAGCAATGCCGACTGTATGAAGATGAGGTGCTGCCAAAAGAGCACCCCCATACCAGTATTACCTTCATGGGAATGGCGGCGGCCAACTTGAGTCTTGCGTACTTATTAACCGAGCAGGATCATTACTTACAAGAAGCCAAGCGATGGATTTTTACCGCAGTCGACTATGACGTATGGGGGTTCGGTTTTTTAGTAGATGTGGACCTCAGTGCGTCGTGGATGCTATACGGTTTGGGGTTATCTTATGATTGGCTGAAAGAGCATTTATCGGAAGAGGAGCGCACTAAGTTTCTAAATAAGTTAGTCCTGCAAGGCAATAAAATATTCGATTACGGGCAAGACAACTTAGGTCATTGTTGGTCGACGAATTACTGGCAAAATCATAACTGGATTAACTATTCTGGCTTGTTGACGACAGCCTATGCCATTCGCAGTGACTATCAAGGTTCTGAAAAATGGATTTCAGAAATAAGAGACAATTTTCAGAAAGTATTTGAGTACTTACCGGAAGATGGCTCAAACTATGAAGGAACTGGATACTGGCGCTACGCCATCAACTTTTTCCTTTCTGCTGCTGATTATATTCGCCAAGACGGAGGGCCAAATTACTTTGAAGCTGGATTCTTAAAAAATTCGTTCGACTATCGCATTTATCAGTCTGCACCTAATTGGGAAGAGAATATTAATTTCGCGGACGTGCACGACCGAAGAAGTTCTCACTCTATCTCTGCTTATTATAAAATAGCATCTGAATACGGTAATGGGCAGGCTCAATGGTTGGGGGAGATGGTGCGCACCAAATTCTTATTTAGAGAAGCCTATCAAAGCAAAATATTCCCCGGCATTTTACCAGAAGCCTTTTTAGAACTGATTTGGTTTAACCCTGAAATAGAGCCTACCTCCCCTGAAAGTTTGCCATTGACTAAGTACTTTCCTGATCTTGGTCTTGTCGTAATGCGCTCAAGCTGGGACACTGATGCCACTCATTTGTCCTTTAAATCAAGTCCTCCTGGTGGGCACAAACAGTGGAAACTAAGTTGGGAGCTGGATAACAAGAATGATTGGAAAACACGTAGTTTGACCCACTATCATGTCGATTTTAATCACTTTATCTTAATTCATAACGGTGCTTCACTAGCCATTGATGAAGGCTACAACCGAACCTCTAAAGCTGAAGTACATAACTTAATTACTGTTGATGGCACGGGCTGCGTAGGTGAGAAGATTTGGCAAGAGGGTGACTTAAGTGATCCTCAACTGTTCGACTTAAATTGCAAAGGCATACATAACGTATGGCGAGATGTCCCTGAAGATGCAGTCGCACAGGTTGAAGCGTTTTCTAACGACAATGGTTATACCTACGTCGTTGGTGAATCAAGTCGTATGTATTATCCTGAAATGGCACTCACACGTAATGCTAGGCACATCATTAATAGTGAATGTGGCTACTTTATTTTCTTAGACGAGCTAGAAAGTAAGCTCGCTCACACCTACACCTGGCGCATGCACTCTGAGCGGTACGCAAAGGAAGTCAGCGAAAGTCAATTTGAAATTGTAAACGGTGCGGGCGCGTTGAATGTGTTTACTGTTTTTCCTAAAGCCCGCGTCACCAAAGTTGACGAAACGCTGGTGGAAGAGATCATGACACCGCAACGTCCCGATGATATTCGTCGCATTAGTTTGAAAACCCTACTAATTGAAAACCCTGAAAAAAGTAAAAATGCCTACTTCTTAAATGTGTTGCAACCGAAGGACGCAATACAAGGGGGAAATGCACAGGACATTTCAATTCGCTCATTGGAGTGTGAAAACAGTATTGGTGTTGAAATTACTTCAGATAAGCACATTGAAACATTTCTTTTTTCCGATATTAACAACATTGCCTATGGCGACGCTCAAGTTAAAGCTAAATGGATCTCAATTCTAAAAGACAAAGCAGGCAATATAGTTAAAACAACACGTTACGAAGCTAAGTAATTGACGATGGTGATAAGGAATAAATTCAGATGCTAGATAAATTTAGTTTGAGCGGAAAAGTTGCACTCGTGACGGGTTGCAAGCGTGGCATCGGCAAAGGTATTGCTCTAGGGCTAGCTGAAGCGGGCGCTGATATTATAGGAGTTTCGGCTAGTTTAGAATCTAGCGGTTCACAAATAGAAAAGGAAGTTAAAGCGCTAGGACGAAAATTTAAAGGGTATCAATGCGACTTTTCTGATCGCAAAGCGTTGTACGGCTTCATTGAAACGGTAAAAGCAGAATTCCCTCGCATTGATATTTTAGTCAACAACGCCGGCACCATATTACGAGCCCCAGCGGTTGAACACGCTGATGAACTTTGGGACAAAGTCATTGATGTGAACTTAAATGCCCAGTTTATTTTGAGTCGTGAGATTGGCAAAGATATGGTATCTCGTCACGCAGGAAAAATAATTTTCACAGCATCACTATTAACGTTTCAAGGTGGGATTACCGTTCCAGGGTATGCAGCCAGTAAAGGCGCTATAGGGCAGTTAGTAATGGCATTGTCAAATGAATGGGCAGGGCAAGGAGTCAATGTAAACGCAATTGCACCTGGCTATATTGATACAGATAATACCGAAGGCTTGCGTAAGGATCCTGAACGCGCTGCTGCTATTTTAGCGCGTATCCCTCAAGGCCGTTGGGGGGACCCTGATGACTTTAAAGGGCCTGCTGTATTCTTAGCATCAGAAGCTGCCAATTACGTCAATGGCGCTGTTTTATTGGTGGATGGCGGGTGGATGGGTAGATAAGTACATATGAATAAATTAAAGCACAGGCTCATACTGCGTTAACGCTGTCACCCAAAGGGTTTAATGTTGCTAAACTCCGTTACTTATATGCAGAAAAACTGGGCGTTGGCGTGGCCGCTAGCGTTTAATGCCTTGCTCGTACAATCGATGCTACTTATCGACACCTATTTAGTTGCGCCGCTGGGGGAACTACCAGTGGCTGCCATGGGTATCGCCGCTACCATAGTTGCTTTTGTGTTAGGGATCGAAATCGCTATCGGCAATGGTATTCAGCTGCTCGTTGGTAGGGCATTTGGCTCTAATAGCCGAGAAGACCTTGCGGTGGCGTATTGGTCAGGCCTATTCATCAATGGTCTCACATCATTGGTCTTTCTCTTTGTTTTACATCTTTTCGGCACTGAAATAGTGGCTAGTGTCACCGACAACCCTGTACTTGCTAGTTTGACCGAAAGCTATTTATCTACCACCCAATATATTGTCTTGCTCACTGCTTACACTCAAGTTTGTACTGCTTTTTGCAATGGTAGCGGGAAAACCCAAGTCCCGCTGAAAGGCTTTATGATTGAATTACCAGTCAATGCGCTGCTCAGTTACTTGTTGATAAACGGATTTGGTGACTATTCAGGTTTAGGTTTAGAAGGTGCTGCTTGGGGCAGTTTAATTGCGGTACTTTTACGAACGATATTTTTATATGTCGCAATGAAAGCAGATGACAGAATTAATTTAACTTACCCTAGTCATCGGCATTTTTGGGCCGAGTTACGGCCTCAGTACTCACAAATATACCCTATTGCTGCTAATTTTTTTATCCTCTCTGTAGGCGCAACAATCTACCAGTTGCTATTTGCTCAACTGGATTTGTACTCTTTCGTCGCTATCACTTTAATCTTTCCTTGGCTTCGAGCCGGCACTCAATTCCCTAACGCATGGGCGCAAGCATCGGCAATCAGTATTAGCCAAGCGATAGGTCAGCAGAACACAGGCGAGCTAAAATCATTTATGACGAATTGTACAAAAGTGGGTATGACAGTGTCTTTCGTTATCGCAGCCCTTTTGATGCTACTCAGTCAGTTTGTGTTGTTGGTGTATCCGAATATCGAGCCCGATACGCAGGTTGCATTAATGGTTATCGCTCCGCTTTACATTGTTCTGCCAATTATTCGTGCATACAACACTGTGGCGGGGAATATATTACGAGCGCTTGGTAACAGTAATTTGGTGCTTAAAATCCATTTTGTCACCCAGTGGCTCATTGCATTGCCAATATGTGCACTCCTAATTTTGTATTTTGAAGTATCTATTTTCTGGGCATTCGCCATGATACCTATCGAAGAATTGTTAAAAACACTACCGTTTTATCACTTTAAACAACAGTCTATTAGTCGTCTAAACACCTAAGGTAATTAAATTGTCCTCAGGCGAAGCGCGAGAATATGATGTAGTTGGTCATCGGCGGTGTTAATTCTCTACGTAACTTTAGATTTACGTGAGCAAGCAGGTTAATTATAAAGTGCGAAGCTGCTATTCACGTAGGCGACTGCCCTGGGAGCGTCATTTGTAAATGCAAACGACATACTGAAAGGGAGGTTTATCATTGTCACTTTAGTTTTTGCAATACAAAAACGAGAGATGCTTTTACGGATGAGAAATGAGAAATGAGAAGTTTTTGGTGGTATAAAAAATACCCCAGCACTGGGCTGGGGTAATAAGTTGCTAATCAACTAAGTCAACATCGTTGAACTTAGGTTTAGACCCTTTAGAAGCGGTATGTAGCACCTGCCGTGATACGGCGGTCAGTTAGACCTTGGTAACACAACAAGGCACCTTCGTTAATACATGACTGCTCAACTTCAGACTCAGTAATGTTGACCGCTTCCAGACCAATGTTTAACTGATCATTAACATCGTAATTGATGCTGGCATTAAGCTGGCCTCTGTCTTCCTGAACCACTGGGAAACCCCAAGGAAGGCTTGAAGTACTGCCAAAGTCAGTTGAACGATATGCTTCACGCCATGTGTAACGCATACGAGCTGAAATACCATACTTTTCGTAGTAAAGGGTAAAGTTATATGCGTTTTCAGACAGGTCAAGCAAACCCTGTACAGCGGTTACGTCAATATCTTCGATGCCTGTTGATAATGCAAAAACAGTATTTGCACGACTGGTTGCGCCGTTTACTGCATCGCCACCAGAGAACTCTTGCTTAGTATAGTTAGCAATCACACCAAAACCTGAAGCCCAACCTAATTCATCTTCAAAGCCAGCTAAGTCGTATTGCACCGCAAACTCAATGCCTTTCTGGGTAGTTTCCCCAGAGTCATTGATTTTAGTCGTAGTTGGTACACAAACACCTACCCCTACTTCCGGACCGAATACGTTTACATCAGCGATGGGGTTAAAAATACCACCACCCTCACACGGGTCAGTTAGGTCGCGATAACCCGTAACTGAATCTTCGAACGGGTTTGATTGTTGTTGTACAAACAAATCAGAACGCTTCTTATGGAAGATACCCACACTAAATACACTGGCTTCAGCGAAATACCATTCTGCAGATAAATCGAAAGAGGTAACTTCTTCAGGGTTTAAGCCAGGGTTACCAATCGATACAGCAGGGTTAGGGCTGGTAGAAAATGTTACAGAAGTTGAAAGGTCATCGAAATCAGGGCGACGAATGTCTTTACCCCAACCTGCACGCACGACCACATCATCGTGTACATCAGCCACTAAATTGATCCGTGGTAGAACGAAGTTATAGTCACCTTCGGTGGTAACTTGCGTGACTAATTGGTTACCATCGCCATCTTCAGTGATTGAGTTACCAGTAGATGTAACATCCGTTTGAAGGTAACGCACACCGAAGTTACCGCGGAACATACCGTGCTCAAAGTTCGCTTGGGCGTATAAAGCGTGAGTTTTTTCTTCGATATCAAAGAAGCCAGCAGAGCTTGATGTAGGCGCATCAATTGATATTGAACCACCATGTTGGTCAATCGCATTCTGTAATATAGCTAGGGCACCATCTGGGTCAGAGGCAACGCGTTCTGCATCAATAAGTAAGAAATCACGTATATATAACTCGCGGCCATCAGCATCATTAAAGTTGTCTGGGCCTGCAACGAGCAACTCAGAGAAAAGATCCCCTGATGGGCTGTCGCCGATATCGCGTAAACCCACGTTTGAACTTATCTCGTCTAACAAGCTAGTGGTTTTACTGTAACGGTAACCGAAGTCTACCGAAGTAATCATGCTGTCTATGTAATAAGTAAAATCAGTACGAAACGCATCTTCGCCGTTTTCTGAACGGTTACGACCAATGTTTACATCGCGTAATACTACGTTTGCAGGATCGAGTAACTGTTCTGCAGTTGGCGCGGTGGCATCGCCCGTAGGGATCCCGAATGCCAATGCTCCGCCTGTTAGATCATAAATAAAAGGCGTGCCGTTCTCATTTGAATCATAAAGATCATCGTTACCGTTGGCTTCATTTGCTGCGTTGTTAGCTGCTAATGCCGCTGCATCTAATGGCGAATTAGGGTTAATGAAGTTAAGGGTAGTATTGAAGCTAGGAGTAGTGGTATCAGAGCTGGTGGAGGCGACCTCTACGCTCACTTTTAGGTTCTCACCGGTCCACTCACCGCCTAATCTATATATTTCACTTTTTGTGATACGCGAGTTGGTATCGCCCGAGAAACGTAGGTTGCCATCTGATCCGTCAGCGTCGAGAGGAATAACACCTTGTGTCGCCGCTTGAATGCTACCTAGATCTACGCCGTCAAGCGAACCAAAATCAACGGTTTCAAAAGCAGAAGGTGCAGCAATATCTTTTAACCCGCTGATACCAGATGCTTGGATTCTTGAGCTTTCTTGTCTGCGCTCTTGGTCGTTAATAACCACATCAAAGAAAAACTTAGTGTTGTCGTTGGGGGCGAATTCTAATGTACCGGCAAAGTTCTTAGTTTCATACTCATAGTTATCATAATCTTGAACAAAGAATTGAATGGGTAAGTAATCGAATGATTGTGCGCTATCAACGCCGCTAGCAGCTGCAACAGAATTGTCTCGGTCAGTCCGAGGACGGAATGCAGTCACATCTTGCTCGGCATAACTAACACTGAAAACTGCACCGAATCTACCTGCGTCTAGTTCCCAATTGTCACCATAGGTGCCTGACAGTCTTGGAGTAAATGTGCTGTCAGTAGTTAAGCTACTATTTTCACCTTGCACCCTTACCGATGCCAAGGTTTCGTCTAACTGTAGAGGACGAATAGTGCGGAGGTTAACGGTACCACCAACAGAGCCTTCAATAGTCTTCGCAGAAGGAGCTTTGGTCACCTCAACCGCTGAGATGATGGCTGCTGATACATCTTCAAAATTGATACCGCTACGACCAGAGCCTGAGCCTACAGTGGATACACCATTGATTTCTGTACGGTTCGCATTAGTACCACGAATTTGAACTCCTGTACCAACCCCAGCGGTTCTGGTTATTTGGACACCAGTAACGTTCTCTAAAACCTCTGCCAAGTTTTGGTCAGGCAGTTTACCAATATCTTCAGACTGAATAATTTCTACCAAGTTACTTGAGTCACGCTTTTCTGCAAGAGCGTTAGTGAGTGAGCTGCGAATGCCTGAAACCTGAATTACTTCAGTTTCCTCAACGTCAGACTGAGCCTCTTGAGCAAGAGCGGATGAAGCGAAACTTAACGAAGTAGCTGATAACACCGCTAAGGTAATTTTAGATAGTTTGTGTCCCATTTGTGTCTCCTAGTGCAGCGAATAAAGGATTGAGTGGACCCTTTTACACCACATTGTTAATTTTTAGTTTTTGCACCTTGCAACATCAAGATTACATAAGGCCTGCAAAACGCTAACAAGGTTGTTACAAAAGTATTCCATAAAAACAAATTGGTCAACCCTTAATCATGTAGGTAAGACTAAAGTAGGTTTAGTTTGGTAAGGCCAATATGTTCAACTATATATTACCTGTTAACATGACTAGTTAAGGTTGTAGTTATTATTCATTATAAATCAATGGCTTATATTGATTTGGGTAGTGAGCATTAATTCTTAATTTAAGGAAAGAGTAGGGTAAATCCGAGCTATTTAATTTTTGGTTATATCCTATGCACTAGACATTAATTTTGAGATGGTCATAATGGTTTTGTTAACATTTGAGTTTGTGTTGGTCTTATTGGTAATAATATTAAGTTCCAGTAAATTATAGTCACAGGATCGTTTTGGGGTGAATTTTTTACCGGCTCTTTGTCTGCCGATTAAGTATTTCGCGCAAAGAGGGCGAAAGTTATGAAAGTGATACAGAACTCTATCTGAAGTGAGTCTTTGAGAGAGCGAGCACTCAAGCGTCTAAGTTAGGTGCTTTTTACGCTAAGACCATCTAATGCAATCTGAGAATGAGAATTGATGAATATAGAACGACTAAGTATTTCTTCCATGCTAAATGTGGCTGACAACGTTAAGCAGCCTCACTATGCGTTAGGTACTATTTTACCCAGCATTGTCCACTTTGGCGCAGGTAATTTCCATCGAGCTCACCAAGCCGCATATTGCGATGCACTGCTTAACCAAGGTGAAACTCGCTGGGGAATTACAGGTGTCTCTCTTCGCTCGCCAGGAATGCGTGACAACCTTGCCCCCCAGAACTATTTATATACGCTAGCGATTTTAGGTGAAAAAGAGACTCGTTTTCGTGTCATCGGCGCCATTCAAAATCTGTTGGTAGGGCCTGAAAATCCTCAAGCGGTAATTGATTTATTGGCGAGTGAACCAACCCAGTTGGTTACGACTACTATTACCGAAAAAGGCTATTACCTTAAAAATGGTGTTATTGATCCTGATAGTACCGATATAGCCAACGACCTAGCATCGCTTGCTTCACCTAAAACTACCTATGGTTATTTAGCCGCAGGCTTAATTAAAAGGGCCTCCCGAGGGGATGGACCAATAACGGTAATGTGTTGCGACAACATGAATGCGGGTGGTGAGCGCCTGCGGGATGGGGTGCATATGTTACTGGCTAAGCACAGCCCAGACACTGTCAATTGGGTAAAAAATAATGTCGCTTTTAGTGCGTCGATGGTAGATAGAGTCACCCCAGCAACAGATGAACTATTGAAAAGCGACGTTGCGAAAGAGCTTGGTGTTAGGGACGCCGCTCCGGTTGCCACAGAGCCATTCACTCAGTGGATTATCGAAGATAATTTTGCAGGTGACCGCCCGCCATTTGATATGGTGGGTGCGCTTTTTGTAGACGATATAGCGCCTTTTGAACGGGTTAAATTACGCTTCCTCAATGCAGGCCATTCCATGCTTGCAGCGCTTGGGTATTTAGCTGGGGATCGCTTCATTCATGAAGCGCTTAAACGCCCAATATTTGCTCGATTTACCGAGCAAGCACTCAAACTAAATGTGATGCCAGTGACCGCTGTGCCAGATGGCCTTATAGCCGAGCACTATATAGCCCAGGTATTCGCTCGTTTTCGAAATGGCAACCTTCCCTATGCAGCTTTACAGGTGGCTACGGATAGCTCACAAAAAATCCAACAACGTTGGTTTCCGAGTATCGATGATGCGCTCAAGCAAAGCGGTGATACCAACTATTTAGCTTTCGCGGTGGCGACATGGGTATGTTTTATCCATAAGGCATTGGTGAGAGGCGACCTTAACGATCCGTTAATTGGTGAGTTCACAAGTTGTTCATCAACCGGTGCTTCGTCCGACGTTTTGGCATTTCTTACCTTGGCTGGAGCGAACAAGTTTAGCTTTTTTAGCCACATGGGCTTTATGGCGTCAGTACACGAATACCATGACTATATAAATGACATGGGTGTCGAACAAGCAATCGAGCATTGTTTCGAATAATAAACTTAACAACCATTTTAAATTACTTAACTGAGAACAATTATGCGTGAATCCTGGAGATGGTTTGGGCCGAATGACCCCGTCACCATAGACGAAATAAGACAAACCGGCGCCACAGATGTCGTTAGTGCGCTTCATACCGTTCCTACCGGTGAGGTTTGGAGCATCGAGGCTATACATCAGCATCAAGCCTTGATTGAAGAATGCGAGCAAGGGCTAGCACCGTTAAAGTGGAGTGTGGTTGAAAGTATCCCCGTCCATGAAGACATCAAGTTGGCGCGACCAGGTCATGAAAAATACATAGAAAACTGGATCCTCTCCATGGAGAATTTGGCAAAGTGCGGTATTAAAACTATCTGCTACAACTTTATGCCAGTTATTGATTGGACTCGTACCGATCTTAATTTCAAGTTGCCATCAGGTGCTTACGCTCTGCGTTTTGATCAGAAAAAATTTGCCGCTTTCGATTTGTTTATATTAAAGCGCGAAAACGCACAAACTGAATACAGTACAGAAGAGTTAAACGAAGCTAAGCGCGTTTTTGATGAAATGTCAGAGCAAGAGAAAACCAAACTGACCAATAACATTATCGCGGGTTTACCGGGCCGAATGACTGACAGTTATGGAATAGACGATTTTCGCGCCATGCTTGCCAATTACAAAGACGTTAGCAGTGATGTGCTTCGCAGCCATTTGTTTGCGTTTTTATCTAAAGTACTGCCTCGGGCTGAAGCCATGGGCGTTAAGCTTGCCATTCACCCAGACGATCCCCCTCGTGACATGCTAGGCCTGCCTCGGATCATCTGTACTGCTGATGATTTAGAGTTGTTGTTTGCGGCGCTGCCTAGTGAATCAAACGGTATGACCTTGTGTGTGGGTACCTACAGCAGCCGACCTGATAATGATTTACCTGCAATGGCTAAACAGTTTGGCCCGCGTATTCACTTTTCACATTTACGTGGTGTGAGTCGTGATCCCGGTGAACAGCGTTCGTTTTATGAAGCCAGTCATCTGGATAGCGATATTGACATGGTGCAGGTCGTTAAAGAGTTGCTGAATGAAGAAACGCGTCGTTCAAAAGAAAGTGCTAACAGCTTAGGCATTTTTATTCGCCCAGATCACGGTCACCAAATGATGGGAGATATTGGCAAAACCGTTAACCCTGGATATTCAGGCATTGGCCGGATGAAAGGTTTAGCTGAAGTGCGCGGCGTTATTCGTGCTTTGTCAGCTTTGAAATAAGGAGTTTACAGAATTGGTAGATGCACGCATTGACAGTGCATCAGCAAAAAAGACGAATTATGTCGGTCGTGGTAAAGATTAAATTCGTCTCTTTTAATCGTCCCCTAACAATAATACCAAATGGTACGAACTAATATGAGCAACATAAAGACGTTTTTTAAATCACTACTGCCCGGCATATTTTTGTTTGGGTTTACTGTGGGCACGGGCAGCGTGACCGCCATGGCAAAAGCAGGGGCTGATTATGGCATGTCTCTTTTGTGGACCATCTTCATCTCCTGCGCCATCACCTACTTTCTAATTCAGCTGTTTGGCAAGTTTACCCTCGTCACCGGTTTAACTGCATTGCAGTCCTTCAAAAGACATATACACCCAGCGGTCAGTATTTTCTTTATTGTGGCCCTTACCACGCAAATTTGCGGAAGTGTGATAGGCGTAATGGGTATTCTTGCCGACGTGTGTTACGAATGGTCAAAGAACTTTGTTGAAGGGGGGGGATCCCAGCTGTACTTTGCACTGTTTTTTATCGCTTTTGTGTACGTGATTTTTCTAATCGGTAAAACGGAAGTATTCGAAAAGGTATTGGCTCTGTTCGTAGGCATCATGGCGTTATGCTTTTTGATTAACTTCGCGATTTTAATGCCACCCGCAATGGAAATATTCCAAGGAATGGTGCCAAACGTACCGGATACAGCGCCCGGCAAAAGTTCATTTTTGGTTATTGCCTCTATGGTGGGTACCACTGTTTTCTCAGGGCTGTTTATACTGCGCACCATTCTGGTAAAAGAAGCGGGTTGGACCATGGCTGATTTGAAAACTCAAAACCGCGATGCGCTGTTCTCAGCTTTTTTAATGTTTATTGTAAGCACATCAATAATGGCAGCGGCAGCAGGCTCTTTGTATATACAAGGGATCACCTTGGTCCATGTAACCCAAATGATCAATCTTCTTGAGCCTTTAGCGGGTTCTGCAGCGGTAGCGATATTCACCATTGGTTTGATTGCGGCAGGTGTATCGTCGCAGTTTCCTAACGTCGCTTTACTGCCGTGGTTGTTAGATGACTTTCACGAACGTAAGCCTAATTTGAAAAGACCAAGCTATCGCATTATGGCGCTTATCATCTCTTGCTTAGGGTTAATTGTGCCGATTTTTAACGCAAAGCCAATTGCGGTGATGGTCAGCTCTCAAGCATTTGGGGCCTTGGTGTTACCGGCGACCGTTGGTTGTATTTTCTACATCGGTAATAAGAAAGCACTAATGGGGAAACATAAGTTTTCCATTATCACCAATATCTTGTTATCGCTAATATTTATCTTTGCGCTAGTGATGAGTTACATGAGCTACAACGGCATTCTTTCTACTTTACGAGCGATGTAATTGTACATCGCTTTGAGCGCTTATTTACCATGTTAATTGAGCCATAGTGCTCAACTAAAGACTTTTTATTCTGAAGCTATTGAGCTGTATTTTTTTAGATTTTCGGTTGATGAGGTCATCTCTCATTTCCGATACCAGTAATGGAAATAATTTTATGAATCAGATTTTTAAATTCAATGCGAATCGCGTATGGCGCACCTATCAAGGCGGTAAACTGCTCGATACTATCGAAGGAAAAGAATCCCCCGAGGATTCAAGCTTTCCTGAGGACTGGATCGGGTCCACGGTTGAAGCGCGAAATGTCGGGCGAGAGCACATCTCTGAAGGGCTAGCCATGGTCACTGGTGACGACGGGCATACTGTGCCTTTTCGCGATTTACTGACCCAAAACAAAGATTATTTTTTGGGGAAAAGTGGTGACACAGAACGTACGCTTGAGGATATTCCGCTGGTTAAGTACTTAGACAGCGCAACGCGATTGCATTTTCAAGCGCACCCAACACGGGAGTTTGCCCAAGAACGTCTGGGTTTACCACGCGGTAAAACAGAGGCTTACGTTATTCTACAAACGCGCGAAGATGTCAGCGAGCCTTATATATACGCGGGCTTTCAGCGCCCGCCTAGTCGTGCGCAGTTAAAACAGTGGATAGAAACTCAAGATATCAAATCGATTGAAAGCTGTTTCGATCCCATTCCAGTTAAGCCAGGGGATGTGTTTCTGCTTCCTGGCGGCCGCCCCCATGCATTAGGTGAGGGCATATTGATGTTGGAGATCATGGAGCCTTCTGATCTGGCGGTCAGATTTGAGTTTGAGCGTTGCGGATACGTAATTCCTGAGCAAGCCAGATTCATGGATAGGGGAATTGAGACCGCGTTAGACGTATTCGATTTTAGCCCTGTGCCCCCTGAGCAAGTGGATGCTGAATTTCGTTGTCCCCCCAAAGTGCTTAGCACTGATGAGCAAGGTAATACCTTAGAAGAGCTGATCGGCGCAAAAAATACTGCTTGTTTTACCGTTAGGCGCGCCACCATGAATGGCACGTTCAAGCGCAACGAAGAGGCCTTCTTCTATGGTGTGGTAACACAAGGCTCGGGTACGTTGCGTATTGGTGATGAAGTAACAGAGTTGAAGCAGTGGGAGCGCTTCTTCTGTCCGGCGGGTGTGACCGAGTTTGAGTACGAATCCGCGGCGGGTATGTCGATTCTAGAATGTTATCCCGGTAATACTTAGCCCGATTTACAATGTAAAAAGCCATCAAATTAGCGTTTTTAATGCCGGCTGATCCGATGGCTTTTTTGCTGTTTGATTTCTCTGTGCTTTTTTATTTTTGCGGTTCTTTAGCAGGTCCAGCTACTAAACGGGAGAATGTCACTTGAGCATAGTCGCCATTTTTCCTATCTGTTTGCCAATCACCTGTGCCTAAACACGCTGGGTACCACATGCCTGGGTCGTCTTTAATGCTGCACTGATCGTAGGCCCCCGCTTTGAAGAAATTAGCATCACCGGTATAACCATTCGGGTGGTCAAGCTCATCTACTTGGCCATTGGCGTCGATATTATTGGCTAGGTTTATCTCAAATTCCTTTGTGCCAAGGCGCTCACTGGTGAACGTTAAATACATGGTATTGTGATACACGTTCACTTCATAGCTAAAGGATTCGTCTAACGCTATGCCTTGCTCACTCGGGTTTGTCGATTCATCCCATGGGGTGCCCCAAACCGAATAGCTTATATCTTGTCGGTCTGGGTTTTCTTTGGCTAGATTACGCTCGTAGTTCCAAAAAACCGAACCGTATTTATGTTCCGGCCATTTTTTATAGTAGATTTTTAGCGGCTCGTTTCCATAACCATAGCCTTTACCCTCAGCAACTCTTTCTTTGTCCTTGGTGGCATGAATCTGACCTACCACCACAGAGAATGCAGGGGGCTTATTTGGGTACTTAGCGCGTTTCGCCACATGATTCACTGCAAGGCTAGCTTGTAAGTTACCGCCAATTTGACCGTACTTCTGTGCGTCTTTGTTATTTTGCAAAGCAAAGTTATCCGCAAAGCTGTCGTTCTTGGCATCCATGTCAGCAACCACTTGGTGTAGCTCACTGCGAGTATTACTGGAGTTCGGTGTGGTAAACGCTCTATTTGGTGTTGCAAATACCATATTGCCATCACCATTTAGATAAAAGAATTCAGGATGCTGGTAGGTTTGTATTTCCTTCGCGCTTATCCCATCGACTTTCCCATCATTGTTACTGTCGGTGGGAATGGTAATTTTCCAATGGGTTAAATCGAATTTGTCGGCCGGCACTAATGATGTTTTTGCATTTTCTTTATTGGTAGCATTACACCCTGCAAGTGTTAGCAGGCTTAAGGCCATCAGACCTAGTGTTTTTGTCTTCATTCTGGGTACTCCTTAATTTTCTGATTCAATTTAGCGTTTGCTGCTTATTTGCTGGGTCCTCATAACAGGACTTAAGAGTTAGTTAAGCGCGCTACGATTGATTGGACTATATCTTCTGGTGGAGGCTGTATATCCACGACTGAAACATCATCGGGTAGCTCTAATGTATTAAGCTGTGATTCGAGTAATTTAGGCTCGAAGAAGTGGTCTTTACGTGAGCCCAAGCGTTCAGTAAGTAGGGCTTTTGAGCCATGTAAAATTATCCACTCGATAGGGCTGGCGCATTTTGCCGCCAGTGTTTCTCGGTATGCCGCTTTTAATGCAGAGCAAGCAAGTACGGCCCCTTCTTTACGCTCCCAATTAGCCAATTGAGTGGCTAGGTCCAAAAGCCATGGTTGACGGTCTTCGTCATTTAACGGCTTGCCACTTTGCATTTTTTGTACATTGGCCTCAGGGTGAAAATCATCCGCGTCATAAAAGGGAAGTGCGAGGGCGTCAGCTAGCATCTTACCTATGGTTGATTTCCCGGTTCCTGAAACACCGCAAACAATTACAATCATGATTTACCCTTATTATTCTTAATTACTCTAATAAGCCAAGAATACCGTTAAATGAAATCAAAATTGAAAACATAAACGCTAAGCCTAATACGATATTGAGTAAGTATCCCGCGGCATGCTCTCCCATCATCTTCTTCTTATTGATCATTAAAATGATCCCTAGAATAACCAATGGCAGAACAAATACATTAAAGACTTGGGTCAATAATTGCCCTTTAACAGGGTTAAAACCAAATACCGGGATTGTGAGGGCAAATAACGCAGCGATACCTGTGATGATACGAAACTGCGTAGACTGGGTGTCTAATTTACCCGAGCGGTAATCTTCAATTAACAGCGGGGCAATCAACATACAAGGGAACACTGACGACAAACCCGCTGCGAGCGTACCGAAAAAGAATACCGTTAAGGCAAATTTACCTGCTATGGGTTCAAGGGCATTAACCATATCCAGTACGTCTGTTACGGGTTTTCCTTCATGAAATAAGGCCCCTGCGGCGACGGCCATAACTGAGCCGCTAATAATAAACACCAGTACTGCAGCAACAATCGCATCTTTCTTTTGTTGTGCTCTGTCAGAAATACCCCAGCCCTTACCCTGAATAAACAGAGGCCTAGACAGGAAAGTAGCAGAGGCCATGGTAGTCCCTACAAACGCAGCTACCATCATTTTTCCGCCGACTACATCGGGTATAACAGGAATGAGTCCGCGTACAACTTCTGCGGGCATGGGGTGCACAACAAACAGTGACAATATGAAAGATAACCCCATGCAAGACACAAAAATCACCAGTATTTTTTCAAATAATGAGTACTTACCTATGAGTAATATTGCATACATAATGCTGATCACAAGCACGGCTATTGTTACTACCACGGCATACTTGTGCGGGACCACGGCGGGGAAGTACAGGGCGATCATTTCAAATAAAATATTGGAGGAAATCCCCAATATACCGGTCAACGAATTCCACTGACCAAAGGAGACGCCTATGATAATGAGAATAGCAATCACCTTACCGAATTTAAGGTGTTTCTTAAAACTATAAAGCGCGGTTTCTCCTGTTACCAAGGCAAAATTACCGTAGGCATATATAAGCACCCCTGAAAATAAGCAGCTTAATAATAAAACCCATAACAGCTGCATGCCAAAGGTACTACCTGCGACAATCATTGCCGTAACACTGCCAGTACCAATGGTGTAACCAATGGCTAAAAATGCTGGACCAAAACTCAGAATAGCTCTCATGAATGCTGACACTATTATTCCTCAAAATATGAACGTAAATATTGTTATTTATAGGCTTTCATCGCCTGCTATAGGTGCTTCTATCGCGCTTTTTTTTATTTAGCGTTAACGATTAAAAACGACTCTCTTCTGCCATTTTTACTACCCCAACTGTCAGGATCAGGTTGGCAAATCGGCGTTGTTCACCAGTTTGAATTATCAAGGTGGTTGCTGGATCACGAATTTTGTTGTAGAACGCCCAGCGCTCCATGGCTTCCCATGTTACATCGCCTAATAGAGCTTGGTATGCCGTGTGAATCTCGGCATTTGCCTCAGGCGGCTTTTCCATCACGATAGCACCTTGCACTGGGCACACTGCTAATATGCCCTCAAGTACACTGAGAGCATCTAGTAAGCCGGGGCGAAAATTCAAATGCACAAGTGTTGAGTTAGGCCCGGTCATGGCTCCCACGGGTAAATTACCGTCGGCAATAACGACCTGAGCAAAGTGACCTGAACGTCCAAGCGCCTCTAAAATTGTGGGGTGTATAACCGCGGTTTTAAGCATGTTTTACTCGTATCAATGTGAATAACCACGTTTACATATTGTAAACGCCACCGTTTATGTCCAGCGTTGCCCCTGTAATAAAGCCATCATATTCTGACGCTAAATACACCACAGCTCGCGCTACGTCATTTGCATTACCCGCTCGTTGAATTGGGATGCCGGCGATGGTTTGGTCGGCCGATTCTTTGGTGGTGTGAGTATTGTGGAATGAGGTACCTAAAATAAGCCCAGGCGCCACGGCATTTACACGGGTACCTTGCGGCCCTAGCTCAGCAGAAAGGGCGCGGGTAAGAGTTAAAATAGCGCCTTTGCTGGTGGAATAGGCTAATGAGCCTGCATGGCCACCTTTACGACCAGCCAGAGAGGCCAAATTCACGATACTGCTGCTTTCGTGCTTTGCTAAATAAGGGGCAGCTGCGCGGGTCACAAACATCATGGAGGTTAGGTTTATGTCCATGACTTTGTGCCAAAACTCGGCATCCATATCGTTAAGCGAGCGCCTTGCCACCAAAGAGCCCGCATTATTAATCAATATATTGAGGCCCCCTAGGGCTGCTGCTGTTTGTTCAATTAAGGCGTTGGCGTCTGTTTCATTGGTTAAATCGCCCTTGATCGCAATGGCTGTCTGGCCCTTCTCTGTCGCGTATTCAACCAACTGATTTGCGCTATCACTGCTAGAAAAGTAGTGAATAGCCACATTTGCACCGCTATCAATCAGGTGCTTGCTGATAGCTTCGCCGATGCCTTGTGCACCCGCTGTAATAAGTACGTTTTTTCCAACAAGTTTTGTCATATCTAGTGTTCCTGAATCTTTAATTTTTTGCTTTTGCTTTTGCTTTTGCTTGAGGAGAGGGCAGAGGCATTAGGCTAAAATGAATTCAACCTTAAGCTGTCTCCTGCCCTTCTACACTTAACCCGTCAAGTTAGTTGTAGGTCACATTTGTGCTTTCATATCCGTCATTATTTGCGCGGATTTTGTCAGTGTTTTTCATCTCAACATTGTCAATCACTGTGATGGGGCCGCCATTGGTCAAGTACAGCTCTAATGGAGCGCTGTTATCCCAATTTGTGTCAGAGATATTTAGCTTTTGCACACCGTGAAAATACATAGACGCGCCTGATCTATGCGTAGAGCCTTTGCCTACATTGGTCAGGGTGTTGTCGCTAACGGTGACCATTGGGCCAAACGTACTTTCGTCGGTGCCGCCGCGATATACTGTGACCACTTCTTCTTTCACATTGGTGAAGGTGTTACCCGAGATCACTAGGTTTTCAACGCTGTACACACCTAAATCATCCACCTCACGGTTTAATTGCAAAATGGCACCGGTAATGTTGCTAAATTCTGAATCGATGATTTCAATGGAGTCAGCAAAGGTGCCGGCGTTGGCTTTAAAGAAGTAAAAATAACCGTTCACATCCAAGTCGGTCACTTTCACGTTACGCACCGACAAGTTGTAGTTAATATTCATCGAGTAGCCACTGGTGCCTATGATGGTGTTACCCTTGTAATCAGGAGATTCAGCGCCGTCAAACCAAAGGTTTTCAACTTCTAAGGCACCGCCATTTTCGATATTAATGAAGTTAGGTTTTTGTGAGCGAATAATCGGCTTTTTGCCTTCTTTAGCCATGATTGTGACGGGGTGGTGCACTTCGGCAAACTTGGTGAGTAGGTAATCAGCGCCATTTTCAAGCACCAGCACGTCCCCAGCTTGGCTCATTGCTAGAGCGCTGGTAAGCGTATCTGTACCTGCTTTTACGTGAATGGTTTTACCGCTTTGAAAAGCAACCAAAGCTTCATTTTTAGGATAAAAATCAGCACCTACTTCTTCTTTTGTTACTGGCAGTTTCACTTCACCAAAACCAATTTCATCGAGTAATGCTTTATCGGGAGATTTTAAGCCATATTGGTTAGTCGTAACCGAGTAAGGCGTGCTAGCAAAACCTGTTTTAATGGGGGTACTGGCTTCCTCGTTTAAATAATTACCTTCGAAATTAATCCCTGACATATCGTCATATAACGTAAAAGGTTCAAGGTTAGACTTACCAAGTATTATGTTGCCTTTAAATTCAGAGGTTGAAGGTGGGGCAGAGCGTTCTTCATCGGCACCTGCACCAAGTTCAATATGGTCGCTGTCGATCACAATGTTGTTGTTCATCGCTGAATCAATTACCGGATCGTAGCGATTTGGTGGCGAGTTAGGTACGCCGTTCATAATCACTAACGCGCCGCGTAAACGTTTACCGGTTAGCCCGTACATATAGTTGTTACTCACGGTTTGGCTTTCGTTAATAATGCGAATGCCGCCGGTATTGGGTTTACGGTTACCTAAAAAGTAATTGCCTTCCACCTTGGTGAAATGGCCATGGCGCATAGTTAACGTGCCTTGGGTTTCAAAAAAGACATTTTTGATAAGCGAATTGCCGCTGGACTTATTGGAGATGATTTCATGCTCGCCGTTTGTGCGGTCAAAGTAATTGTACTGAGCTGTGGTATTCGAATACTCGCGAGAAAAATGACTGGTGCCGATACGCAGGGTTTCACCGCCATTGGCGCCGAGTATTTGTCTAGGACCAAAGTAATTGTACTCAATGATGTGGTGATTTTTGCGACTGGCTTCAGAGTTCATTCGCACGGCAACCGTTACTCCGCGGTTGCGTTTGTTCACTAACGAGTTGTGGTCAAGGCGATTATGCTTACCATACATGGCCACCCATAAATCAGACATTTGACGTAAATCGGTGCTGAAGTTATCAATCACTGTATTGGTCACACGTGAGTGATTTGCGACGTCTTCGTTCGATGTGCGAAACGAGATGACTTCGCCTGTTGGTGTTGCACCGTTTTTAAACACTAAGCCTGAGATCACAATATACTCACCAGAAAAGGCAAGGTTAGATTGCCCTGTGATAATGACTTTGCCCGGCGTTTGCGCCTTCAATGTTATGGGCTTGTCAGGCAAACCTTTACCTTTTAGCACTAGCTCTACATCATTCCATGAACCATTTGCGAGGACGATTTCATCACCTGGCTTAACGGAGGATACAGCGTCATTGAACTGTTTGATGTTCTCAACTAACGCAGCGTGACTTAATTGAGAAAGCGTCAGTAGTGGCAACGCCAGCGCGAGTGCTGGTAATCTTATAGATCGTATTAAAATGGATGATAAACGGCTGTTAGACACTGTGGACATGTTACTTATACTCCTGATTTTCTTTTGTACGCCTTGCAAGCAAAAAGGCATGGCAAGTAATGAGTTCAGTTCTGTTTTAATGGTCACTTATGTGCCCCGGTAATGCCTCGAACAGGCGTTGCAGGGCTAACCACTAATGAGGAAAATGTGACTTGGGTATAGTCACCATTGGCTAAGTCTGTTTTCCAATCGCCAGTACCGGAACAACCTGGGTAGCGAAAGCTAGGGTCGTTTTTCTTGGTGCTACATTGGTTATACGCCCCCGCTTTGAAATACAGCGTTTCGTCTTGGTAAGCCAAAGGATAATCCGCTTCGTCGATATTGCCATTTGCGTCGATGTTATCCGCTAAGTTAATGTGTTGATGAACCGTGCCGTGTTCGATACTGGTGAACACCAGGTGCATGGTATTTTCAACGATGTTTACTTCGTAGCTGAACTCCTCACCTAATGCGATGCCCTTGTCACCCGGGTCGCTAGGGTCATCCCAATTACTGCCCCAAACAGGGTAAGCAATATCAATACGGTCGGGATCGTTTGTGGCTAAGTTTCTCTCATAGGTCCAAAATACCGACCCTGTTGAGTGGTTTGGCCATTTTTTGTAAGAAATTTTTAGAGGTTCATTACCCCAACCATATCCCGCTTTTTGCTGCTCATCATCCAATTGGAAGGCATGAACTTGCCCGATGACAACAGAATAAGCGGGAGGCTTATTTGGGTATTGCGCATTTGTTGCTACGTGGTCAACGTGTAAGGTGGCCTCTAATTTCCCGCCAATAGCGGCAAACTGCTGAGCATTTTTATGTGCCGCTAAAGCGAAGTTATTCCCCGATGCGCCCTCAGGAATAGACGTGTCTTCACCCCGAAGCATGTAGCGTAATTCGCTGCGCGTATTGGTTGAGGTGCGCTCTGTGGCCGCTCGATTCGGTGTAGCGAACACCATATTATTTTGCCTATCAAGGTAGAAAAAGTCTGGATGGGAGAATGCCTGTAAATCCGCCACATCATAAATGTCAGACACTTGGTCGCCGTCTTCATCAAGCGGAACGGTGAGACACCAATGGCTTAAATTAAACGAACTCCCAGGGGCTTTTTGCGATTCTATCGAACTTGTTTGTTGCGGTTCAGTGGGTGAGGTTGACTGCGTACCACCACAACTAGCTAATGACACACATGTAAGAGATGTAGCTAGCACAACGCTTTTATTGGTCATATATTATCCCGCATTTATCGACTCGTTTAAGAATGGCCTTCGGATAAAGCCGCGGTTGTATAAGGCTGCATTTGAATCGACTGTATTTGAATAAAAAGAAGAGCCTATTGTATGAATAGGCTCTATGGTCTTCGTGAGTAATGGGTACTCATTCAAGCGCGATTAACTAACGCGTTGAACCTAATTAGAACTTAGCTCTTACACCCACAGTCATTCGACGGTCTGCTTCGCTGTATTGCCAAATGCTACCCAGCTCAGTGACTTGACGAATAGGCTCGCCTGTCAGGTTCACTGCGTTTGCTACTAGCGTTATGTTTTCGTTAACATCGTAACTAGCAGAAAAGTCGAATTGGCCACGCGCATCCCGGTAGTTATTGCCTAACGTTGGGTCGTAGAATTCAGCACTAGGGTCCGTTCGGTTGTATATACCCGTTGCAAGAGCACCTACTGGGCGAACACGTTTCTCATCTTGGGTATCAAGGTACTCGTCACGCCAGTTGTATGCTAAGCGCACCTGCCATCCTTCGTACTCCCAATACACTTGAGCATTGACCGTGTTGTTAGAAATATCTAATAGTGGGTTACCATCTGGCTGCTCACTGTCCGCGTAGGTGTAGTTGGTGCTAATGCCTAGGCCAGACCATGCACCAGGTAATGAGCTAAATTGTTGTTGGTAGGCTAATTCGATACCAACGATTTTACCGCTACCGCCATTCACGTCAGTGTTAATAACAATACCGGTTAGGCCTGCATCGCGTTGGCCTTCAACATAGGCAAGGTCTTGATCACTTGAAGCGTAATTAACATTGGCTTGGCTAACACCAGCAGTATCGAGAAGACACACGTTAACGTATTCAGTTACGTTTTGTCCTTCAATAGTGTTTGCGCTTGCTTGACACGAACTGCTGCTAACAGTGAAGGATTCTACGTCTTTGTAGAAAATAGCCGCCGACATTAAGCCGCCTTGACCAAAGTAATGCTCAGCAGATAAATCGTATTGCGTTACGCGGTAAGGGTCTAATTTATAGGAGCCTTGTGTGCCCGTTACAATCGAGTTATCGACGTTTAATGCAGGACTCAGCTCACCAAATTCTGCTCGGCGCATCACTTTGGCTGCAGCAAAGCGTAGAATAGTTTCTTCAGTAAGATTGTACGTCGCATTAATGCTGGGCAAGAAGTCTGAATAGTCGTGTTCAGCTACGTCATTGAAAGTGCTCGAGGTTAAGTCTGTTGTCACATAACGGGCACCAATGATTGCGGTTAAACGATCAAAGTCCAAATTGAATTGGGTATATATGGCTTGAGTTTCTTCTTCAATTTTCGCGTAAGAACCTGTGTTGCGAGCCATGTTCTCGTCTAATGTGCCAGTCAACTCTAGATTGCTGCCAGCGAGCATTTGTTTTACTCGGTCGTAGGTACCATTGATGTCATACGCTAATGCTGCACCGTCATACACAAAGTAATTGGTTAAGGCGTTATTACCTGAAATACCAGCTTGATCGAATGAGTTTGAGTGATTAATGGCCTTGAACCCACCGAAGGCGTCATTGAAATCACCTATCCAAGTTGGTGTAACAACACCGTCATACGATACGCTCGTTTGCAAGTTTTTAAGCTCATCGCCGTTGTTTCTAAGATCGAATCTGTCTAGTTCATACTCGCTATCTGTGGTGCGCACACCGGCTTTAATCGAGCGAAGGAAGTCCAAACCGGCAAACGGTTCAATGTATTCCACGTCGAAACGAATAGCGGTTTCTTCGTTGTCTTCTGAGTAGCGTTGATGCGTGAATTGACGAATAGCCAAGTTATCTGGGTCAAGAAGGGCATCCTGGTCTGAAAATGCAAGCCCCGGTACTTGATCACCGTCTTGGGTCATGGTGATGGTGAATAAATGCTCAGTGATGGTGCCGTCGGCATCATATTGTTCGCGAGAAATAGGACGCAAGTTAAATTCAGAGTTTCTACGTTTTGCCTCAGACTTAGCGTATGAAATTTCGCCAGATACTTTTATCTGATCTGTTAGCTGAAATTCACCGCCCAATGCATTAGAGAACGATTCATTAGTGGTAAAGTCAGACCAGGTTTTAGGCTGCACAAATACACTGCCTGAACCGAAATTATGCAGTTGCCCTTGACCGTCGCCGTAGGCGTTATCAAGCACCAAATCACTGTAGTCTTTACTGTCATTCAGCACTGAGTAAGCTTCTTGGCCGCCGTCGAGTTCTGTGGTGTTAATGTCTAAATAAATAAAACCATCAGTGTCTTTAGGTGCCCATTGTAAGGACAATCCTAATGCCGTACGTTCACGCTTCTCGGTTTTCTGTTCAACCGTGTTTTGGCTTCTGACGAGGTAATTGCCGCTTGCTGTGTTGGCTTGGTCGCTCGTGCCGTCACCATCTAAATCTAGTTCGGTAGGCGTCACCAGGTTGATGAATTCGTCGCGGCGTAACTCGCGATCCTGATATGCCACCACAAACGAGGCACCAAATGTACCTGCATCACCTAAATCCCAGTTCATGCCTGCTGCGGCATTGACCATGGGAGCCCAATTCTCAGTTTTGTCAGCGTACTCGCCATCTAAAGTGAGTGCGATAAGTGGCTCTTCTAGTTCAAGAGGTCGCACTGTGGTCATATTGATCGTGCCACCTAGCGCGCCTTCAATCATTTCAGGGGTAGGCGATTTAATCACTTCGACGGTTTTTAAGAAGCTAGAAGGGAAGTCGTCTAAGCTAATGCCGCCACGCCCACTACCAGAAGTTGAACGGCCATTTAATTCAACGCGGTTTTGAGAAATACCACGAATAGTGACAGATTCACCCACACCGAAATCAGTACTTATCGACACACCAGTGATTCTTTGTAGTGCTTCTGCAATGTTGTTGTCAGGCAATTTACCAATATCTTCAGCAACGATGGCGTCGACGATGCGCGAGTCAAAGCGCTTCTGTCGTGCAGATTCGGCTAAACTGCCGGCGATACCTTTTACTTGAATCACTTCTAAATCTTCATTGGCTGAGGCATCTTCGCCTTGCGTTTGCGCGGCTAAAGAAGGCGCGATAAGCATAGCCGTTAATGCGGTGCCGAAAATCGCAATATTACTGGCGGTTATTCTGGCTTTGTTAAATATGGCACTGACTTGATTGAGTTTCATGGTTGAGCGTTGCATAAAGTGTCCTTGTCCTGATTGGTATGACCAATATTGTATGTATCTAGTGTCTTGGTTGAATCATTGGTATTCAAAACGGTGAGCGCATTTATATCTCATTAACCCTAAGTTTACAATTGTGTATTACCAATTAGTCTAAAATTTGTAATATATGTAGCTAAGTTGTTAGTTATATTGAATATTTATTTTTTGCAGAGAGTGGTGGAGGAGAATCGGAGTGTTATTTGGCTGGAACGTTATTTTACCCTGCAGCCGATCTTTAATCCTAATGAGTGTGATTAAGTGTATGAATTTATTGGGTTATATTTTATTGAATGTTTGATAAGCTTTACTGAAAAGGATTACTATTTCCTTATTCGGTTAAGTGCTTAGAGGGGATTAAGTAAATATCAGATGCGTTAACTATTTACATTTATAGACGGTACGAAGGATTGCACTATTAACGAAAATAAGATGCTGCTAACACTTTTATTTATGTTATTGGTAATACAATTGTGTTTATTTGGTTAATAGCTGCTCAGTATATATCTTTTCGTTTTAGATAAATTGTATTTAAAAACGTTCGGCGCAGGTGGAAAGTATAAGGAAATTGATGTAGATGAGATAAGCGCCCAGTAGCTCGGGCATAAGAAGCGAGCTGCTGGGTTGCTTATACATTGCTGGCAAAGGTTAGAATGCTAACTGATAACCGAGTGTTAGCATGTTATCCATGTCCATTTGTATACCATTGGCGTGATAATTAATGGGTACCTGATATTCCAAACCAATTCTATGCTTATTCATCAATAGGGTATTCACCCCCATGGCGGCTTGTAAATTGTGACCGCCGTAATTTGCTGGATTTGCTGTCGTGACCGGGGCCGTTATTTGGTTGTCTTGGCCCTTGATGTCCTCGCTGTGATTGTAAATCAGGCGTAGTGACAGACTCGTCGATTGGGGCAGTTGATATGCTAGCCAGCTGGACATTTGGTATTTGTCACCCACTGTGTAACCTTCATCATTACGCTCAAGGGGCGTCGTTGTGAGTGCTTGAGCCCCCCAGCTTAATTGCTCGTTTTTACCAGTGTAAGTTAAGCCAAACTCGGCTTGATCGCTGCCTGAACCCAGTTGCATAGAATAGGGTAAGCGCATGGTCATTCGCATGTTCATAGGGGTAAGAACATCATCGGTTTCATCCGTCGAGCCGTTTGCAATAACCCAAGCTAAGTTAAAATGCAGGTGATGACCTCCTTCGTCATATAAACGGTAAAGCAAGCCTAGTTTGCTGTCAGCCAAACCGGACACTTCAGTCGAAAACTGCCCTAGTGCTGTGCCACCCATCATGCCCTGAAACGTGGTTAAATCCATGTCGCGTTCTATGTAATTGAGCATGGCCATTAGGGTAATGTCATCGTTGGGCGCATACATAAAGCCCAACATATGCATATTGGACGTCATGTCTTTTGGCACTACGCGCACCGTGGCTGGTGGGGCAAAAGGATTAGCCACGCTGGTGGCAATATCACTGGCTGAAATACTTTTTTTGCCTTGTACCATGCCCGACATATTCATGTGCATAAACCGATAGGAAAACATGAATTCACCTGCAGCATGCATGTGATCCCCCATGACGCCGATGGGCGCATGATCATCTGGGTACAATAGGTTATGGTCGTTGCCTGAGTCGGCGAAAGCGATGGGGCAACAAAGTGCTGCAAAACATGCACTTAGAATAGTTTTTTTGTTCATGTGTTTACTCTTATTCGCAATAGTTAACGTATGCCATCCGGCCACATTTTATTTTTGGTATCTTATTTTTAGTATCGATCGTTGCGTTTAAGAAAAAATAGGGGGAGCGCGGGTACTGGCTAAAGTATATGGATGGGTTTTTACAAAAGAAAGATTAGGTAAAAAAAGACTATTTTGAGTGAGTGGGGCAACGCTAACAACGTTTGTTGCGACTAGCGCTTTATCATTGTGGCAATCGGCCAAATAGGCAAACGTACACTTAATACCATGGGCATTGGTGGGGGCGTCTTCTGGAGGCTGAATAAATTCTAATGTGCCCGTTTGCTCAAACGTGCTGAGTGAAATCCATTTAAATTCATGACCAGTACAAATCAGCACTGCATCGTCGTTGGCGAACGTTTGGGCTTGATTAATGATGCTATTAGACGCAAATAAAGCGCCTGTGGCATTGAACAACAAAACGCACAACAGGAACATCTGCGCGAAATGCGTCAGCCAACCCACCATATTGCTGTGCTTTATTATGTGAATAAAATTGCCACGTTATGTCCGTTAACTTAGCGCTAGTCTACTGTTTCAAAAAAAGAAATTCTAGGGTTGATGGACGAAATTTAGGCAATAAAAAGGGGCCTTTCGGCCCCTAAAATTTATTATTTGTGTGATTATTTACACACCGAGTAGCTGATTACATTTCAAATTCTTTCTTGAAACGTAAACCAAACTCACGTCTGTCATTACTTCTTACGATCCCTACAAAACCATTTTGTTGTAAGCGGCCTTGGTCGTAAATTTCATCTGTTACGTTTTCGCCGTAAAGGCTCAACGACCAGTCCCCATTTACAGAGGTGTAGTTGATATCAAAACCGAGAATACTGCGAGAATCAATCGTTTCGTTCGGGTTAAATACTGACTGGCCTTGCATCTCATCACGGAAGGAGTAATCCGCCTTGAATGCTAGCGTCGCGCCGCTGTCTAAATCCATGTAATAAGAAGGCGCTATCATCAGCGTCCACTCTGGTGTAAGGGCGGGTGAGTCACCAACGCCAACGCCGTTTACATTTTCGTCTACTTGAGTAATTTCAGCATCTAAGAAACCAACTGCAGCGCGAAGCGAGAAATTATCGGTTACGTCAACCGTGGCTTCAAGCTCGATACCTTTGGCTTCAGATTTACCCGCATTTTCTGTGATAGTTACAAAACCACCACCCGCTGTAGGGTCCGAGAAAGGCAATGCTAAGTCGTCGTATTTAGTAATGAATACTGCGGCAAGTAAAGAGACATTTTCAGCAACCTTACCTTTTAAACCGGTTTCGTAGTTGACGGATGTGGTTTCATCAAACTGAACGAACTGGTCAGAACCACCAAATGGACGCGGTGGGAAACCACCTGTTTGATAGCCTTTTTGTACTTGTGCGTATACGTTCAGGCCATTATCAAGCTGGTAGGCTGCGTTTACATCCCAAGTGACTTCGCTGAATTCAGCACTTCGGTAGGCACGCTCGGCAAAGGACGGGAACACGGCATCCGCGTCTTTCTTATCTTTCGAATAACGCAAACCACCGCCCACGGTCAGTTTTTCTGACACGTCGTAAGACGCATTAGCGTAAATTGCGAATGCATCTGTTTCTTGATGTAAATCGAAGAAACCATAATCGCCACCGAACCCAGTTGGCGTGCCGTCATTATTCAATGCGCCTGGTGTATTGAACGGGCTAAATACCCAAGGCCCAGACTCTGTTGAGCCTTCTTCGTTGAAGAAATACACACCTGACACAAAGTCATAGTTGTCAAAGGTACCATTCACTTGCAGTTCTACTGAATATTGGTCAGCTTCACCTGTTTCAGGGAATTCAGATAAATTAAGGGGGGATGCATCATCATCAAGGCCGCCTTCATAATCAGAACTACGGAAGCTCGTAATCAACTTAGTGGCGTAGTTCTCATTAATATCCCAATTGGCGGTAATTGATGCGCCCCACCCAGCAGAAGCGGTAGACTCAAGGCCTGGTACTGTGGTGCCTAAGTCATCAGGATCTGAGGGAATTAAATCGGGCGTCAATAGTGCAAAGTCACCGTTGAAAATATCAGTTGGATCTGGGCTTGGGTCAGTAAATTCGATGGTATAAGGCGATTGACCACTTTCGTTGTCATAGCCATCTACTGCGAACAATAGTGAGAAGTTATTGCTGACGTTCCAGTTAGCAGATAAGCGACCACTGAATTCCTGCTCTTCACCAATTTCTTTTTCAGGGTTGGCCAGATTGACAGCCTTGCCGACACCATCGCGTTTTTTGAATGAACCGCTTGCCGCAATGCTCACGTCATCGTTAATGTCGCCATTAATATATAAATCAGCGGCTACACGACCAAGGGTGCCGACTTTTGCGGCCACACTGGCCATGGACTCATCACCCGGCTTTTTAGTAATGATATTAACCGCGCCACCTAGGGTGTTTCGACCATATAATGTGCCTTGTGGGCCACGTAATACTTCAACGCTTGCGATGTTAGGCAGGCTTAGGTTAGCGCCCATTTGGCGACCTAAATATACGCCATCAACGTACACGCCCACGCCGGGGTCGGTGGTGATGATGTGATCTTGCAAACCAATACCGCGAATAAAAATAGAAGCGTGGGCAGAGTTACCGCCACCGTAACGGCTGACGTTCAAGTTGGGCACGTATTTGCCCACATCATCTAAATTACTGATGTTGGCATCTTCCATGAAGCTATCGCTTAAAGACGTGATCGCAGTCGGCGATTCAAACAAGCTTTCTGTACGTTTACGGGCGGTAACTGTGATGTTTTCAAAGTCGTCGCTCGATGCTTGTTCGGTTTCTGTGGTTTGCGCGCCAACATGCCCTGCTAATGCTAAAGAAATAGCAGCGCCAAGTAAGCTAATATTGCGTGAACGTGTGTGTGTGTTCTGTTGTGGGCCCAAGGGTGCTCTCCAAGTTGTTTGACGCGCAGCAGTATAAGAAGCTAAAAAGGTTTAACTGCTTGTTATAATCGCGTCATTATAATTATGGTTCTTTTTTACTCAGCATTGTGGCTATCATTACCAACAAAACACATGAGTAAAAAAAGGATATCGAGAGGGGTCTCTTAGGCGCGTAGTATAAACTAATGCGCTAATTATGTTTACGTATTATTACACTTTTTAAAGGCAACAATTTAGTGATATATCCTTCTGCGGGCTGGCATAAAGGTTTATTTTTTAACACGGGCGCTACTGCATACCTTTGCTGCCTCGGTTAACGTACAATGCATTCTTTGAACACGCGAGAGAGCAGGGTTATATGTCGATTCATTGGTATCCTGGGCACATGCACAAAGCCCAGAAGGAAATAAAAGAGTTATTGCCACAAGTAGATTTACTGATAGAAGTGCTTGATGCGCGAATTCCTTATTCCAGTGAAAATCCCGCCATTGCAGCCATTCGCGGTGATACGCCCTGCATTAAGGTATTAAGTAAATCTGATTTAGCTGACCCAGACGTAACCGCAATGTGGCAAGCGCATCTTGAACAAGAACGCGGGGTGAAAACATTCACTACCACCACAGAACAACCGCAGAAAATGAAGCAGATCATCGATTTGTGCCGCAAAATGTTACCCGAAAAAGACGCCAGCATTAAGACCATTAATACCATGATTTGCGGTATTCCGAATGTGGGCAAGTCTACCCTTATCAATATATTGGCAGAGCGTATCATAGCCAAAACGGGGAATGAGCCGGCGGTGACAAAAGCTCAACAAAGGATCAACCTCGGCAGCGGGATTATTCTTTTCGATACGCCAGGTATTTTATGGCCTAAGGTTGAAAACCCGCAAAGTAGCTATCGTTTAGCCACAACCGGTGCAATTAAAGATACTGCGATGGAATATGATGACGTGGGCTTTTTTGCAGCAGATTATTTAATAAAGGCCTACCCAGATTTACTTAAAGAGCGCTACAAGCTTGAGCATATTCCGGATACGGAAATAGAGTTTCTCGAAATGGCTGCAGCCCAGCGCGGTGCATTGCGTGCAGGCGGGCGAGTGAATTTGCATAAGATATGCGAAGTCTTGGTTAACGAATTTCGCTCAGGCAAGTTAGGTCGCATTAGTCTTGAAACCCCTGAAATGATTGTGAAGGAAGAGGCTGAAATGGCCGCTGCTGAAGCAAAGAAAGCCGAAGAAAAAGCCTTGCGTAAAGAGCGCTTTAAAACCGGCTCGCTGACGCGTGATAAAAAGGCCCAGAAAGAACACCGTATCGAGCGCGTTCAACGCCGCAGTAAAGAGAAGCAAGCGCGCAAAAAATAACGGCTTATCGTATGGCGATCCCCTGCAGAATAGTGTGCATTTGATGCTGCAAAACTAAGCTGGTGGATAAGGGCATTAATTTGGCTTCTTTTTCACCAGCCAGAATACTTTTACTGGCAGCGTCTATTTCAAACTCGAAACCAAACCCAGCTCTTTTGTGGTGAAAATCATCTATCTTTTCATCTAGTTGAAATAAGCTACAACGGTCTGCACGCCAAAAGTCAGGTATTTCGATGTAACCATTTTCACCTATGATGTGCGCCGAATTTTGTAATCTTGCTCTGAAGGAGCAGGCTAATGTAGTGGTAACGTCAGGATATTGCGTGACAACCGTTAAGTCATCCTCTACCCCAGTTTTAGCCCGTCTGTGGCTATATATGCAGTGCTCGGACTGCTGGCGGCTAAAAGGCTGGCGGGTAAACATCTGCGCTATGGCTAAGGTATAAATTCCCATATCCAACAGGCAGCCCCCAGCAAGCTTTGGGTTATACATGCGATCCCCTTCAACGTACTTTACCGGGTAACCGAAATCGGCTTTGATGTGAACGATTTTGCCAATGCGCCCCATATCTACCCATTCTTTTGCCTTGATAATAGCGGGCAAAAAATAGCTCCACATGCCTTCCATAAGAAAGCAGTCGTTGTGCTGTGCGATATCAATTAACTGTTGGCATTGTTCAGGTGTAACGGTTATTGGTTTTTCACACAGCACATGTTTGCCGGCATTAAGCGCTGCGCTTGCTTGCTCAAAATGAAAATTATGTGGTGTGGCAATGTAGATGGCATCTACGTTTGAGTGTTGATACAAGGCTTGGTAGCCCTGCAGCGCATCAGGTACGTTATAAATTTTTGCAAAGTTCTGTGCATCTTCAATAGTGCGAGATGCAATGGCGCTTAGCTCGGCAAATTGCGAATGCTGTATGTCATTGCAGAATGTATGGGCAATGCGTCCTGCGCCTAATACACCCCAGCGAATTTTTTCTTTTTCTCTTAGCCCTTGTATTCCCGAGTCTTGTTTTTTCAGTTTTTGTTCCGCCATTACACACTCATATTCACCTTCAATAAATATAAACTTACCTGCTAAGGAAAACCTTTGCATTTGCGATTTTTTAAATTACCCAAGTCTAAATAGGTAGAAAACGAAATATGACCAATTATAAGGTATTAGGTGGCATACCTAAGTATCGCCTTATAGATTTTACCGCCGGCGGGATTGGGGTTTAATTGCCTCAACGAAACGAAATAACCCATTGAACTAACCGAGGAATTGACCATGTTGAAAATAGTTAAAACTTCTATCGCTATCGCCGCCACTTCATTATTTATGTCGGGTGCAGCACAAGCAGACGTAGCAGAAGCATTACAAAATATTTGTACCATAGTAAAAGCGGACGACAAAGGTGAGCTTCGTAAAAAAATGAAGCGTGTACAGTCTGACTATCGTTTGAAATTGCAAGATTATTACTCAGGTATTTCTTGCGGTGGCAACAGCTTAATTCGCACCGCCATGCTGAGCGATGCAGTTGAAGCAGGCACGCTATTGGTAAAGAAAATGCCTAAGAGTGAATTGTCTACCCCTGAGCAAGACGGCAAAACCGTTATCGCTTGGGCATCTGAAAATGGTTTGAACGGTTCACCTATTATGAGTGTGCTTAACGACCGCATTTAATTCTTATCACTGTCATCATGATACTTAGGTGAGCAGAGGTACCGATTTCAACATGGTAAGCAAGTAGCGCTACTTGCTCCTTAAAAAATGGCCCCTTTTGGGGCTATTTTTTTATCTGTTTTTATACCCTTCCGCGTTAATAAATGATGACTCAGCTAAAGTTTAAATAAGGGTTGCACATCCGAGGTTAACTGCTCAAGTGACGTGGAGTTAGTCGTTGTGGCTTTTCTTCAACGGCCGAATGAAATCATTTCCCTCTTAGTAAACAAAACATATGTTTACCAAACGAGCTTTAAACAGGGGATTTAGCACTAGCTAATTCAAGCGAAAGTAATCACTCACAATTCTACGAACTTATTTGTCCAAATCGGGTCTGCCTAATTATGTTTGTACCTAGTCTTTTGGACAATTTATATGCTATTTTGAGCTGATATTTCTGGGTGCTCGGGTTACAGAGGATAGCGATTGATCAAAGTTATAGGGATTTGTATTGTGTTGATTTTTTCGGGTGTGGCAAACGTTTTTGCTGCCCAAGCTGTGGTGTATAGCTTTTCAGATGAATATCAATTCCTCACGTCAAGATTAACCTCTGAGCCTCAACAAGTCTTAACACAGTTAATAAACTCAGCGCCGCAACGTGACGCAAGTAATGTGGTTAAAGCTGAGTACTATGCCATTTTAAGTGATACCTACTACGCGTTAACTTATCCGCAAAAAGCAATTGAGAGTGCGCAAAAAGGTTTGAGTTTTATCACTGAAGAATCAGAACCTTGGTTGTACCATAACTTGAAATTAATCGAAGCGACGGCAATAGAAATGGCGGGTGTGCCCATTGATGCGTTGTTGGCTGTCAATAAAGCGGTGGCGTGGGCACAAGATAATCATAACGAAGAAACATACATACTCGCTTTATACGTTCGGGGCTTGTTATTTACCTCATTGAACGAGTACAGCGGTGCAGCAGAGAACTTCTTAGAAGCCTATAGTTTGTCTACCCAATATACCGGCAAAATTTCCAAGGCTAATATTGCCGGTATGATTGGGGTTATGTACGAGAACCGTGGTGATTATAAACTGGCGATCCCCTATTACGCTGAAGCTGTTGCCCACGCACGTAAAAATAACGAACCACTGAATTTAAGCATTGTATTGTTTGGTCTAGGCTCAGCTAACTTTCGCGCAGGTAATATTGATTTAGGCGAAACACAACTTATTGAATCCGCGGATATTGCTCGTTCGTTGGATGACTCCCAAGGGGTTGGATATGCGCTCAAGCAGTTAGCAAAAATCAGTATAAAGAAACAAGACTATGCATTAGCTGAAAAGCGTTTGAAAAGAGCGGCAGAAATCTTTGCTGACAGCGAAAATAGACCGATAGATTTTCAGATTTCAAAAAGTTTGTTTGAAGTGGCCTTAGCCACGGGGGAACTCGATAAAGCCGAGCGACATCGCGATCGCGCGAAGGAATTTTTGAACCCTACCACCATGCCTAGCGACACCATAGAGATAGAGCAACTTGAAGCTGAATTGGCAGCAGCCCAGGGAGATCTAGCCGTGGCTTACGCACACATGCAGCAAGCCCTAACGTTGAGTAGTGAATATCATGCGACGAGAAACTCTGAACAACTTCATCGCTTGCGGGCCATTTATCGCGTGCGCGCCTCAGAACAGGAGAACAAGATACTAGAGCATCAAAATCGTTTGCAGCGTTTTGCCCTTAATGCTCAAGAGCAGCGCAATCTTTATTTGTGGGCGTTTCTGGGTATTCTGTTGCTAGTGTGTTGTTTATTAGCTGTGATGGTTTATCGGGTCAAGGCGCAAAGTAAGGCCCTTACAAAACTTGCGATCACAGATGATCTGACCGGCTTGTACAACAGGCGTCACATTATCGAGCAGCTTGATCGACAAGTAAATGCAGCGAACCGCTACAAGTATGATTTATGTGTGGCGATTATCGATTTAGATTTTTTTAAGAAGATCAACGACAGCTATGGCCATGCAGTGGGTGATCGTGTGTTAATTGAATTCAGTGATACATGCCGCACAAACCTACGGCAGTCCGATATTATTGGGCGCATTGGCGGCGAAGAATTTCTGGTCATTTTACCGCACACCAATTTGCAAGATGGGTATAATGCACTAGACGGTTTACGCCATAAAATATCTATGGTGAATAATGTGGTTGATATCAAAGATCTATCCATCAGTGCTTCAATTGGTTTGACATTCAATACCGATGGCCGCGAGAGCATGCAATTAATGGCCGATGCCGATACCGCACTCTATCAGGCCAAAACCCTAGGACGCGATCAGGTCGTGATCCATCCGCAGAGCACGCCAGTTAATTCGTAAGTAGGTTCACCAATCGATGATGGGAAATACTAATCGAGGATTTATTCTTACCTCGGATCAGCGCGATATTGGCGCAAAAACCTGTCTTGAATTTTGGTTATTGAGCGACAATGGGCCAATTAAAGTCACCACTGAAGCACAGCAGTCGGTTTTCTTTATCAGTCAGCAAGATACACAGAAAGTATCTGATATTTTGACCTCAAGTGAGCTCCGCTTTACCCTAAAGGCATTGCCATTAAAGCGGTTTGACCAACAGTTGGTCAGTGCGATTTACTTTGCTAGAACGAAGCAAGCTTATGCTGCGAAAGAGCGTTTAAGAGTGCATGAGGTGACGTTTTACGAAGCCGATATACGCTTAGCTGACAGATATTTAATGGAGCGCTTTATCTATGCAAGCGCCGATATCAGCGGTGTTCAGCAAGGAACATCGCCTTATGTCACCTATACCCAAAGCCACTTAAAACCTGCCCAGTACACCCCGACTTTTTCAGTGCTGTCAATTGATATTGAGTGCAGTGAAAAAGGGGAGCTGTATTCAATCGGCCTGGCGCAGAGTAACTACCAAACAGTGTTTATGATTGGTGAAGCCGAAAAAAGCCCGGAGTGGTTGCAATGGGTTAATAATGAAGAGGCGCTAATACGGTCTTTTATTTCTGAGGTTAACCATATTGATCCAGATATTATCATTGGTTGGAATGTGGTTAATTTTGATTTCCGGCTGCTTATCGAGCGCGCCCAATTGTATAATCTGAAGCTTACGTTAGGCCGAGGTGGCGAAGCCGTTTACTGGCGAGATGCGCTAAATGAAGTGAATCAAGGTTATATCAGCATGCCTGGCCGAGTGGTGATAGACGGTATCGATGCGCTTAAAACTGCAACGTATCAATTTAGCAGTTTCAGCTTGGAGTTTGTAGCTCAAACGCTGTTGGGTAAAGGCAAACTCACGGATGATGTTGATGACAGACTCGCTAAAATTAAATACGATTTTTTACACAACAAAGTCAAACTAGCTGAATATAATCTGCAAGACTGTCAACTCGTGCTCGAGATTTTTGAGCATACAAAAATGTTGGACTTTTTGACATTGCGCAGTCAGTTAACAGGCCTTGAGTTAAACCGTGTAGGCGGCTCAGTGGCTGCTTTTGTCAATCTGTATTTACCGAAACTGCATCGCGCAGGATACGTATCGCCAAACCGCCCTATGGACGGTGGGTTAGCCAGCCCAGGTGGATACGTAATGACCTCACAGCCGGGTCTTTATCGCAATGTGCTCGTGCTCGATTTTAAGAGTTTGTATCCGTCAATCATCCGTACCTTTAAGATAGATCCCCTTGGTCTGGTAGAAGGCCTGCGGCATCCGGAGACCGGCATACAAGGCTTTAAAAATGCTGTTTTCTCCCGAGAGCAGCATTTCTTGCCAGATATCATCACTTCTTTATGGCAACAAAGGGATACTGCCAAACGCGATCAAGATGCGGCGCGCTCTCAAGCGATTAAGATACTAATGAATTCGTTTTATGGGGTGCTTGGCTCAGGCGGCTGCCCTTTTTACGACACACGATTGGCCAGTTCAATTACGTTACGCGGTCATGAAATCATGCAAACTACCGCCACTTGGGTGGAAAGCATGGGCTACAAGGTAATTTATGGCGATACCGATTCCATTTTCGTTTGGCTGGGTGATGCTATCGGCGCTGATGAAGGGCATGACATCGGGCAGAAACTGCAGGGTGAAATTAATCAGCGTTGGACCCAATCCATCACCGAACAACACCAATTACAGAGTTATCTTGAAATTGAATTTGAGACCCAGTTTGAGCGCTTTCTTATGCCGACAATTCGTGGTTCTGAGTTGGGTAGCAAGAAACGTTATGCCGGTTTAAAAAGACAAACGGAAGGCCCTGACGAGCTAATTTTCAAAGGATTAGAGTCGGTACGCTCAGATTGGACGCCTATGGCAAAGTCGTTCCAGCTGGCTTTATATGAGCGGGTATTTGCGGATCAAGACGTGAAAGACTATGTGCTGCAGGTCGTAGAGCAAACACGAAATGGCGAATTGGATGAACAACTGGTATATCGCAAGAGGATCAGGCGTCCGCTGGTGCAATATACCAAAAACGTCCCGCCTCACGTTAAGGCAGCGCGCCTAGCGGACGAACAGAATCAGCAATTGGGCAAACCCCTGCGCTATCAACATAAAGGGCAAATTGCTTATGTGATTACCTTAAATGGCGCGCAGCCTATTGAGTATCAAAACAGTGCGCTAGATTACGAGCATTATATTGATAAGCAAATACGACCTATTGCTGAGAGTATTTTGCCCTTTATCGGGCTATCTTTTACTGAGATAACCAGTGCTCAATTGGGTTTATTTTAGTAAGCTAAGCACCTCGCCTTGGTTTCAATTGTGGTAAATTTTAAGGAGAAAATGTGCACGATGTAAATGTAATGATAATTGATGATGATGATATTACCCTAACATTGCTTGAGCACATTGTGGATGAATTGGTCAGTGGTGAAATACTTGTTTTCTCAAGCAGTATTAAGGCCCATGCTTTTTTGTTGACTGAAGATGCACAACGTATCAATTTGGTGATTTGTGACTGGCAAATGCCCAGTGTCAGTGGTATTAAAATTCTAGAAACCTTGCGTGTAAAATTGGAAGATTGTCCTTTTTTGATGGTAACGGCAATGCCTACCCGGGATTTAGTGATGAGCGCCAAGCGCCTTGGAGTTACAGATTTCATCTCCAAGCCTTTCAGTTCCGATGAGCTCACTCAGAAGCTAACAACACTACTTGAGAAAATTAGTCCAGCCTAAAAAGAGATGTATTGAATTATGCAGTTTGACAAAATTATTGATAGAACCCCCTCTAATGCTTACAAATGGGAACGCTACAAAGGTCGAGATATTCTCCCTATGTGGATTGCCGACACAGAATTTCGCTGTGCAGAGCCTATTCTTGATGCTTTAAAAGCTCGTGCTGAACATGGATTACTCGGCTATACCTTGCCTAATCACGCAGCTGGCGCAATTCAAGCTGTGGTTGATTGGATGGCCAAACAATATGATTGGAAAATTGAACCACAGTGGCTGGTTTGGACCCCAGGGGTCGTGCCTGGTTTTAACATGGCGTGCCAAGCTTTCTGCCAGCCCGGCGAAAAGGTTATTGTGCAAACACCAAATTATCCACCTATGTTAGCGGCCCCAAAACTGAATGGGTTGGCGCGTGCTGATGTACCCACTGTGGAAGTGGATGGCAAGTGGATGCTTGATTTTGACGTGCTAGAGCAGCACGCTAAAGATCCAAAATGCACCTTATTTATTTTGTGCAACCCAATGAACCCAGTGGGTAGTGTGTTAGACGAGGCGCAACTTACTCGGGTGGCAGACATATGCGCAGCGAATAATGTGATGCTCTGTTCTGATGAAATTCACTGTGATCTGATTCTTGATAAAGAAGCTACACATATCCCTGCGGGTAAACTCGCCAGTGCAGAAAATAATTCCGTCACGCTAATGGCAGCCAGTAAAACCTTCAACGTAGCCGGTTTGGGCACGTCATTTGCGATTATTCCTGATGCGAAAGTGCATCAGCGTTTTACTCAAGCAGGGCAAGGGTTAGTACCTTGGGTGAACGTAATGGGCTTAGCTGCAACAGAAGCGGCGTTTACTCAATGTGATGATTGGTTGGCTGCTCAGCTAGATTACTTGCGCGCTAATCGTGATTACTTAGTGGAGCAAATCAACCAAATCGAAGGGTTACGCGTTATTGCCCCCCAAGCGACCTTCCTCGCTTGGATCGACGCTAGCGGCTTAGGCGTGGAAAACCCCCAAGCGTATTTTGAAGAAAAAGGTGTTGGGCCATCACCCGGTATTGATTTTGGAGATAAACAATTTGTGCGCATTAACTTCGGCTGCCCCCGTTCACAACTAGAGCAAGCGATTAACTGTCTTAAAGCTTAACCTTTTTATAAGCGAATACGAAAAAGGCGCTAGACCCGTGCAGGTTTAGCGCCTTTTTTTATTGGATTAAACTCGCTTAGAAGTTGACTCGCGCACCCAGTACAAAAGAGCGACCAGGTAGTGGTGCCACATCTTTTAGGAAAGAGGAATGCACCCGCGCAACTCTGTCAGTCAGGTTATTGCCTTTAACAAACAAGGTCACATCTGAATCAGCCACTGTGGTGTAGTAATTCATCGAGGCAGACACCAAGGTGTAACCCTCAGTTTGGGTTTCATATGATGCAAAATGACTCTGTTTGGCATAATGAGTCGCACCTAATTCCGCATGCCAATCGTCGGTTTCCCAGTGAAATTCCATCCCCAGGCGCATAGCGGGTATGCGCGGTACATTGCGATTACCTTCTTCGCTGGCGGCTTCATCTAACTTGGCTCGGGTGTAATCGGCAAAGCTCTCAATGCGCAGGTTATCGTTTAAATGCCAGTCTAGCTGAGCTTCGAAACCATATAAAATCGCATCTTGTTGACGGAAGATAAATACTGGCGTGACGTCTTCTTCATGATCGTGCTCATCTTCTAATTCTTCTTCTTCTTCGTGACCGTGCAGTTGCTCACTGTCTAGCCCTGTGTCTTGCTCATACAGGTAATTAGCGATGTCGTTGTAGAAAAAGCTCACATCAGCTGTGATCGTATCTCCGTGATAGCGGTAACTTAAGTCAACGTTGTTTGATACCTCGTTCTCAACACTGCTTGTGGACTGGACTAATTCATAGCCGTCTTCGTCCAATTCAATATCAAAACCCGCACCTACTTCGAAGGTACCTGTGCTGATATGAAGGCCGTTTGAAAATATTTCGGACGCTGAAGGTGCACGCTCAGAACGGGCATAATTGAAGGCCAATGAGCTTTTATCATTTAAGGTGTACACCACACCAGCTGAGAAACTGTTGGCGTTAAAAGAGTCATCAGAGAAGTTAATCTCGCCGTGCTCTTCTTCGTGTTCCTCTTCCTGTTCGTCATGTTCTTCTTCAGCGAAAAAGTTGTTATCTGGCTGATGTTTGGTGTGCTCGAAGCGCGCCCCGAGTTGCCATAAGAACGCGCCTGTTTGCTTCTCTTCTAATACAAATAGCGCAGTAGAGGTAGTTTTGGTACTGGGCGTGAATGCTTCTTCACCTAGGGCAGAAAAGTCAGATGAGGTGTAATGAACACCTACCACGCCTTCCCATCCGCTAAGCGGTGCATGTTTTGCCCATAAACGAGACTCTTTTGCCTCATTGCTAAAAGTAGTACCAACTGCGCCATCTTCAATTTCGCTGTGCTCATAATCTGTATATGCATTTAGCCAATGCACTTGGGTAAATGGCCCGTCAATGTTTTGCCAATCGACACGAGATTGATAACGGTTTTGCTTTAAACGTGCAAATACGCTTTCTTCTTCGTGCTCATCTTCCTCATGTGCATGCTCATGACCCGGAATGCCATATTCGTTATCCAAGCGTGCATATGAAAAGGCTACATTCAAGTCGTCACCTATCCAGCCAATACCTAAGGTACCGCCAGTGGCATCAATGGCTGAGTTTTCTAATTTACCAATGCTGTTAGAATCTGCGTCACTGGCTTCATTAGGGATGTCGTAATCATCGCTGTCGCGGGTAAAACCGTCAGCATGAAAAGCAAAATTACCTACACCGCCGTTGATATCACCTGACAACATCTTTTCATTCGACACGGTATCGTAAGATGTGGCCACTTCACCGCTTATGTCTTCTTGGCGCTCACGGGGTAAGCGATTATCTACGACGTTGACCACACCTCCAATCGCACCACTGCCATAAAGTAAGGTGGCAGGGCCACGCAATACTTCAATTTGGGTGGCCGTTGAGGCCTCAACTGTGGTGACATGATCGGGGCCGACGCGAGATGCATCAGAGGCGTCTAACCCATTTTGCAATACTTTAACTCGTGGACCATCTAAACCGCGAATAATTGGGCTACTGGCCACAGGTCCAAAGTACGTACTGTTCACGCCGGGTAGACCTTTGAGGGTTTCACCTAATGTAGCCGCTTGAGAATTATCCAATGCTTCACCGCCTAAAATTGTCACAGGGGTAGCGGATTCAAGCACCGAACGGCCAATGGGGTTGGCAGTGATAACTAAGGTCTCAATACTTTGTTCATCTTTTTGGATTGGTTTTTCTGCGGCATAAACGCCTGCGCTGATAAGCGCGCTGCATAACGCGGATAGTTTTAACACTGACATGTGAGGACCTTACTGCATCTAATTATTGGTTGGTGATGTTATAATATAACACCAAAGGGAGCTGTTTTAGTCAATTATTTATTTAATTTTTTTGTGTTGGGTGTTCCCTGCTGCTTGCCCACTTCGAATGTTAGTTGCAATTGCGCTTGTTGATTTGGCGACGGCTTTCGTCACTTCTCTTTCTCAGAAGCTTTATTTTGCAAGATGATGTAAAGCACTATGTGTTAAATGTTTCAAATTATTAGTTAGCTTGCTAAGTAATTTTCAATCCTTATAATACTTAGCATGCTAAGTAAATGGAATGCGCACGTCTGCAAAAACGGCGCAAAAGAAATGTGAGGACAAGATGGCGACTAAAAACGGTAAATACAGAAAGCTCAATAATCCTGCTATGGGTTGGTTGTTAGGGCGCGTATTTCGTTTGTGGCGAAGCGCTATATCTCAATCGGTTAAGCCAATGGGAATGACCGAAGCGCGCTGGTCGGTGATGATGAAATTAAGAACCCTAGGCGAGGGCGAATCTCAACATACGCTTGCAAGTGAGCTTGGAATCGAACTGCCTTCCCTTAATCGTACGGTAAACCAGCTAGTGGAACTTAATTTGGTTGAGCGACGCGCGCACCCTAGTGATAAGCGCTGCAAATGCCTGTGGTTTACTGAAGCAGGCAATGAGCAACTGCAAACGTTAGAAGGGTTCGTGGGGAAAGTGCGCAGTGAGCTAACCGAAGGGATCACAGATGAAGAGCTTGATGGAATGTTTAACGTATTGAAAAAAATTGAAAGTAACGCCTGTGCTTTGCTGGATAAGCCAACAGAGGGAGGAAAGTAACCATGGCACCTGATCAAATGTTTAAGCGCTGGGTACATATTGCCCTCGCTGTGTTTGCTTTATCGTTTGCATATTTTTTAGCGGCAGATTTATGGATGCCCGTTAGCACTCAGTCTAGGGTGTTGCACCCTGTGGTGAATATTTCGTCCAAGGTTAGCGGCCAGGTTAGCACTGTATTGGTTGAAAATAATCAGCAAGTCGAAGCGGGACAGGTGCTATTTAGTTTAGATAAGCGCCCCTACGAAATTGCGGTAGATAAGGCTAAATTGGCAGTGGAAAGTGCCAGCCAAACTAACCTACAACTTGATGCCTCTATTGCGGCAGCCGAAGCGCAGGCTTTAGCATCAAAGGCTGACGTCGACGAGCTAAAACTGGAAGTGGAGCGTGTGGAAAGTTTAATTAAGTCCAATACGGTTTCACGTCAGTTATACGATCAAACTAAGGCCAACTATCGTGCGGCTCTGGCTCAAGTTGAGGCTGCCCAGGCTGACGTCGTTAAGTATCGCGCTCAACGCGGTAAAGATGGCAATGACAACTTGCTGCTCCGCCAAGCCGAAAATACGCTGCAAAATGCTCAACTGCAGCTGAATTACGCCGATGTGCGCTCACAAGTAACAGGGCGGGTGACAAACCTACAGTTGCAACCTGGGAATTACGCTCAAGCTGGCTCAAGTGTTGCGGCGGTCGTGGTCGAAAAAGGTGACATTGTTGCTGATTTTCGAGAAAAATCGTTAAGTCATGTGCAAATTGGCGATCTCGCATCCATTGTATTTGATGCTCACCCTGGGCATGTTTTTGACGCTCAAGTGTCAGCTATTGATGCTGGGGTAAAAGACGGTCAGATAAGTGCTGATGGTTCATTGGCTAATCCTGAAAACTCAGATCGTTGGGTACGTGACGCCCAGTATATGCGCACGCATATTACGTTACTTGAAACGCCTGATCTGCTTAAGTCATTGCCCTCTGGAGCGCGGGCGACTGTGCAGCTGCATCCCGCGGGTGGCTTAGCTAGTTGGTTGGGATCAGTGCAAGCTCACGTGATCAGCATCATTCACTACATATACTAGGTTGAGCTGATGTCAAAATCGTTACTAAGATTACCGTTTATTCGCAAAGGGAGCGTCAGTAGGCCAGCGCACCGGGCGTTGACAGCCAACGAAGTGCGCCAGTGTTTGAGAGTGGCCTTTGGCGCGACACTTGGCTTTACCGTCAGCAAAATAATGGGCTGGAATTACGGTACTTTTTTTACAGTGTATCCCATGCTGCTACTGGGTTTGGTACCGATTTTAAACAGTCACATTATTCGCCAGTTTCTGGCTAATGCGGCTCTGGTCACTACCTTTGTATTCGTGGTGCAAGGGATGTTTGGCGATCAACCCATTCCCATGACGATTGCGGTTGTGATGATCTTCGCCTTTATGTTTCGGTGCATGTCTAACGGGGCTAATTTTTTGTTCGGCGCTGTGGGAATGGTGGGCTTATCAATGCAGCTACATTTTGCCAGTTACAGCAGCGCATCAGTGAGTGATTTGGTGATGTCGAATGTGGCGGCCACAGTGCTCACTGTATTCGTCGCCATGTTCATGCATTTACTGATCCCTGATATAGAGGCCAGGCCAAAGCCCCCAGTGATAAACAAACCTGACAGCAACCGCCGACATGAGGTGATTTTAGCCACTACCGTGGCGACATTATCCTTCATCGTGTTTCAGGTGCTCGATTTACAAGGTTCGCTCTCGGCTCAGGTGTCATCTGTGTTGATTCTGTTTCCACTAAATTGGCATGGGGCAGGTCGCGCAGCGGTCAATCGCGCCATAGGTACATTGGTGGGCTGTAATATCGGTTTGGCTTGGCAGTTTATTTTACTGGATAGCAGTGGGATCTTATGGTTCGTGAGTATCGCCCTGTGGATCAGTGTGATGCTGTTCGCTCGCTATCATATGCTAGAAGGCGGCGGCTCGGGTGCTGGCTTTGGGGCGATGACGACCATGGGGATACTGTTCGGCCAGTATTTATCGCCTCAACAAGACCTTGTATACAATGCCCTTTATCGTTTTACCTCTGTCACCGTGTCAGTCGCTTTAACGCTTTTAGCTGTTTATGGCATGCATAGGTTACTGAATAAATTTGCCAATACGCGCTTTATTCTAGATAGCGGGTCGACTTAAGTAACATGAGTAGTAAAAAACCAGAAAAAAAAGAGACCCTAGGGTCTCTTTTTTAGTGCTACTTGCAAATACGCATTAGCTATTGGCTTGCCTAAAGCGTGCAATCAAGGCGTTCGTTGAGCTATCAAAACTGAGGGCTGCATCAGTGTTAACAATTTTATCTAACACTTGGTTGCCAAGTTCTTTGCCTAACTCAACTCCCCATTGGTCAAAGGAGTTAACCCCCCATATTGCCCCTTGCACAAATACCTTGTGCTCGTACATGGCCACAAGAGAACCCAAGGTTTTCGGGTCCATTTGTTCAAACAACAACGTATTGCTTGGTTTGTTACCTGGCATGGTTTTATGGGTCGCTAATTTAACCCGCTCGGCCTCATCAAGGCCTTTTCCTTCAAGGTCTGCATAACACTCATCAAAGGTTTTGCCCTGCATCAAGGCTTGGGTTTGACCAAAGCAGTTTGATGCCAGCATGGCGTGATGGGTGTTGTCTTGTTTTGGCACATTCAATGGCAACATAAAATCCGCAGGGATCAACAAGGTCCCTTGGTGAATAAGCTGGTGGAATGAGTGCTGGCCATTCGTCCCTTCGCTGCCCCAAATAATTGGGCCTGTGGCATAATCTACCGCTGTAGTGTCGCCACTGATATTCTTACCGTTACTTTCCATATCTAACTGCTGCACGTACGCAGGGAAACCACGTAAATAGTGGTAATAAGGTAAAAGCACATGACTTTGGGCACCAAAGAAATTGATATACCACACGCCTAACAGCGCGGTCAGCATGGGTAAGTTTTGCTCTGCAGGGGCGGTTTTGAAATGTTCATCCATTTCAAAGGCACCTTCAAGCAATTGGCGGTAATTGTCATACCCTAGGGTTAGGGCAATCGGTAAGCCGATTGCTGACCAAAGAGAATAGCGCCCGCCAACCCAGTCCCACATAGGGAATATATTGTCTTCAGCCATACCAAAGTCAGTGGCTGCTTTTATATTAGAAGACACGGCGATAAAATGTTTGGCGATATCTTGCTGGGTGCCACCAGCGTTTAAGAACCAGTCTTTAGCCGTTAGGGTATTTTGCAAGGTTTCTTGGGTGGTGAAAGACTTAGATGACATCACGACCAAGGTTTCTTCGTGATCTAGGCTCGCGAGCACATCTTGAATATGGCAACCATCTACGTTAGCCACAAAATGCACTTTAACTCCATCAAACCAATAAGGTTTGAGGGCTTCAGACATAATTTTAGGGCCTAAGAACGAACCGCCAATCCCTATGCTTACGATCTGTTTTAGGGCTTTGCCTGTGTAACCTTTTCGCTCGCCGCTGTGAATGCTGGCAACAAAATTTTTGATTTTGTCTTGGCAAGCAAGTACTTCAGGCATGACATCTTGACCATCAACATAAACCGGCTCACCTGAGAAGTTACGCAATGCCGTATGTAAAACAGCGCGCTTTTCAGTGTGGTTAATGATATCGCCTTTGAACATCGCGTCACGTTTCTGCGAGACTTGGCTTTCATCGGCCAAAACGAATAGGGCTTTTAGTACATCATCAGTGATCAGGTTTTTAGAAAAATCTAACTCAATCCCGCAAGCTGTTTGTTGGTATTTACTGGCACGAGAGGTATCGCTGGCGAACCAGTCGCGCATGTGTTGCTGTTTAACATCTTCAGCTAATGAGGCAAGCGTCTGCCAAGTAGGGGTGTCAGTCAGCGCAGTCATGCAGGACTCCTTTGGGTGTTAATTTGATTTTATAAGGTAAAAAAAAACGCCTAAAAAGACGCTCTTTTGATGTTGCTTTTATTACACGTAGCTTTTAAGTAGCGTTTCAAGTTTCACTTGGTCTGCCGCAAAGTTACGAATACCTTCAGACAATTTCTCAGTTGCCATGGCATCTTGGTTCATTTCCCAGCGAAATGCTGCTTCATCAAGTGGTGTGCCAGGCGCCGTTGTTGCACCAGTGTCTTTCAGCTTCACTTCAAGAGGGGCATCGCTGTTGGATAACTCTTCCAACAACCCAGGGCTAATGGTTAGGCGGTCACAGCCAGCAAGTTCGGTGATTTCACCGATGTTACGGAAGCTTGCGCCCATTACGACCGTCTCGTAGCCGTGCTCTTTGTAGTAATTGTAGATCTGAGTCACTGATTGCACACCAGGATCTTCACTGGCTGCATATTCTGTTTTACCGGTTTTGGCTTTGTACCAATCAAGAATACGGCCAACGAAAGGTGAAATTAGGTAAGCACCGGCTTCAGCACAGGCTTGGGCTTGAGCGAAACTAAACAACAAAGTTAGGTTACAATTGATGCCTTCTTTTTCAAGGTGTTCCGCGGCTTTGATACCTTCCCATGTTGATGCTAATTTTATCAAGATGCGGCTTTTATCTATGCCTGCTTCTTTATATAAAGCGATAAGCTTGTGCGCTTTTTCGATGCTGGCTTGAGTGTCAAACGATAAACGGGCATCTACTTCTGTAGAAATACGGCCAGGAACGATATTCACAATATCAGTGCCTATGGTCACTGCTAGCTTGTCACCAGCATCAATGATTTGCTGGTCAGCGTCATCAGATTGTTCTTTTGCCCAAGCAACCGCATTTTCAAGATGTGAGCGATATTGCTCCATCTCAGCCGCTTTAAGCAACAATGAAGGGTTGGTTGTCGCATCAACAGGTTGATACTTTTTGATCGCTTCTATGTCGCCAGTATCGGCAACAACAGTGGTGATATCGCGTAGTGCTTGTAATTGATTGGACATGCTAACCTCGAATTCATTATGTTGTAAAATTACAACATTTTAATCAACAAATGTATATGTTCTCAAATTTCCTAAGTTAATAGTGGGGCGTGATCGCGCCACTATCAATACTGCCAGCGAATTAAATCTTTATGACAGTATGGGCAGAATAACTAAGATCAGGTGAAAACAAACAGGTAGCATAGAATATAACCCTTGGCCTGCATACGCGAGTAAAACACCGATAATGTCAGCAAAAATAACTCTATTACAAGAAGACATAAACCAACTTCCCGTGGATGCCCTAGTGCACTGCCAATATTCACAGGAGGATTTTCTTTGCCAATATAATTATGAGCAAGATGAGCTAGGACAAGGAGAAATCGTCAAGATTACTCGACCGGCTGATGCGCCGTGGGTGGCCGATAATATGTTGTCGCTGAAAGCCAATTGGGGTTCAGCCATTTCTCAAGAAAGAGCATCGCTTATTGCATCAGCGTATCGCCACGTACTTGAGTTTGCTGATGCTTCAGACATTAGAAGTGTGGCGTTCAATGTATTAGGCGCTGAGGGTGAAATCGATGACGCGACCCTAGCGCAGTTATGTGAGCTGGCCGTAAGGCGAGTCAGTGAAGCATCGATTATCTACGACAACCTTAGAAAAATCATAGTATGCGCGCGCAATGAGCAAGAATATCGATTTTTAGTCAGTGCGTTACAAACCTTGCAACTGCATTAACCTGGGTAGCGGCCAATCGCTCGTTCTTGTTGTTGGGTGCCGTGCCCCAGCATTTTCATAGCACCGAAGTAACCGTCTCATTCAATAATAGAATTTTACAATCAAACTCATCTATTTTAATCGTTTGTACCTAGCGTCGCTGTTGGTATCATAACGCTATCTGATTAAGAGTAAGGAATTTACATGCTACTTGTTGTATCACCAGCTAAAAATCTCGATTTTGAAAAGCTAAACAATGCACCCTCGTCGACCCAGCCTGAGTTGCTAGAACACAGTCAGCAGCTCATTGATCGCAGCCGTAAGTTAAGCCCAGCGCAAATTGGCTCGTTGATGAAAATAAGCGATAAACTCGCCGGCTTAAATGCCGACCGCTTCGCAGCCTGGCACACTCCTTTTACCGATGAGAATGCTAAGCAAGCGGTATTAGCCTTCAACGGTGATGTATACGGTGGTTTAGATGCCACCAGTTTTAGTGAGCAAGATTTTTCATATGCACAAAAACATATGCGTATATTGTCAGGGTTGTATGGCTTATTGAAGCCACTAGACTTGATGCAAGCTTACCGCTTAGAGATGGGCACTAAGCTAGATACTGAGCGTGGCACTAACTTGTATCAATTTTGGGGGAACATCATTACTGAAAAGCTTAATCAAGCATTGGCAGAGCAGGGCGACAATGTGTTGGTCAATTTGGCCTCAACTGAGTATTTCACTGCGGTTAAACCAAAAGCATTAAACGGCGAAATTATTGAGCCGGTATTTAAAGATTTCAAGAATGGTCAATATAAAATTATTAGCTTCTATGCTAAAAAAGCCCGGGGCCTGATGGCGCGTTATATCATCCAAAATAAGGTAAGTGACGTTGCCAGGCTTAAAGATTTTGACACGGCAGGTTATCGCTTTAGCCAAGAGCAAAGCGCAGGCAATAAGCTCGTGTTCTTGCGCGACGAACAATAAAGTTAGCAAACTGAGGTGAATCGCTAGCAGCTATAGCTGAATGACCAATACTGCTAGTGTTTTCATTTTTTGTTGTGTGAGAGCAACTTAGATTTCTTTGAACCTTAGCTTTCACTAAGTGAGTTTTCACGAGGTAGGTTTTCTCGGCGCAGGTTTTCGAATAGTGATGGCTCCCACGGGCGCATGGCCATCAGTAAGCCAAAATGCTGGCGTTTACTCAATGGCAAACTGGCATCTTCTTGGTTTAGTACCGCAGCCTCTTTGGTTAGTTGATTGAGTTTTCGCTGGATAATATCCACTGAGGTCTGTGAGTAGCGCCCACGCAGGTAAAAACGAAAAGTCCATGGTTCTTCCTTCTTAGGCGCCATAAATTTCACCATGACCTCACGCTCCATAAACCGCTCTAACGGCCCGCCGGGTATCCATCTGAAATCTTGTGCGATAAGGGATTTGTAGTGATTGTTAGGCAGTAAATCGATAATTTTAATGCGGTCTAACTTAGCCAATAACTGTACACACTCATGAGTGTCGATAGCGTAATGCCCAACAATTTCATCAAAAGTCCAGGCATCGCGCACGCACACGGCAACCAGTAACAATTTAGTGTCAGCCAGTAATTCATTTTCTTGTTCTTCGGTGAGCTGAGTCAGTTGCTGGGTTTGCTTTTGGGCGATGATGAATAAATCAGATAGGCTCATCTGCAAAATCTCACAAACTTGCTCTAAGCGGTCCAATGCGAAGCTGTTCGTTGAGAAGATGCGTTTTACGTTTGCTTCACTCATGTTGAGCTTTTCAGCAATGTGCTTATAGGTTATCTGATGCTGACGTAGCAACTGCTTTAAGGTGTTGCTGATTTGACTAATCTGACTCATAAATCCCTTTAGGTAGCGTATTAATATACTTTTGGTTGCGACTGAGTATACATAAACGGTCATTGTTTACACAGGTAATACTGGCGCTTAATCTGTGTCTCGTCTCTTGGCAGCGCCATCAAGCGATAAATAATATTTACTGATAACAATGAAAAAGGATTACCGATGAAACTTATCAATACGCTACTTACCGCGACATTTATACTTGGCACCACTGTTATTGGCGCTGCGCAGGCCAATGCTGCGGGCTCAGTGAAGCATAGCGCTCAAGCGAGCAAGCATGCTGCGTTAGCGTTAACAGAAGGCGTCGCATCGACAGCCAGTGTCGCTAGTGTCGCTGTGGCAGCGCCATTGATCGTTGCTGGTGGTGTAAGTTTGGTTACCGGCAGTGTTATTGTCGAAGCCACTGATAGCATCAAAAGTAGTCATAGCAGCCACAGCCATGCTTATAAAAATACGCAGGTTGCGCCATTAGTTATTAGTGACGCAACTGTCACCGTAGACCCTGCGCCAAACCAGGTCATCATTATTCAAAACAACAACACGCAAGGTCAATAATAATGACTATATCTTGTAAACAATGGCTTATAGCGTTAGTCCTTACATTAACTTTTTCTTTCACGGCGTCAGCGGGCAGCCAAGCGAGTAAAGTGGCAACGCATGAACCTGAGCAGATCGTTCACTTTGCTAAAAATATGGAGAAGTACGCGGCCAGCCAAGGAGCACGAGCATTTATTATCGCTAGAGTGGGCCGCCCGCAAAAAGATCTACCCAAAGGGATACGCTTCACCCATACGGCGGTGGCTTTATATTCAGATATCACCCTAGATGACGGTGAAATGGTCAAGGGCTACGCGATTTATAACCTGTATCAAAAAAGCGGAGAGTTAGACAAAAGCCAGTTGGTCACCGATTACCCAGTAGATTTTTTTTTGGGGCGCTGACCAGCTAAGAGCAGGAGTGCTTATTCCCACGCCTGATATGCAAACGCGTTTAATCGACATCATTACCACAGGCAAAAATGCACAGCTGCATAATGAAAATTACTCGGTGATTGCTAACCCCATGAACAGTCAATTGCAAAACTGCACCGAGCACACGCTGGACATGCTTAATGCCGCGATTTATCAAACGACAGATATTGATCAATTAAAAGCCAATACCCAAGCGTATTTTACGCCCCAGCGCGTGCATACCAGCCGTTTTAAGTTGATGTTTGGTGCAATGCTGCAAGATGATGTCACCACGAAAGATCATACTGGCAAAGTGGCCACCACCACCTTTACATCCATTGCTCAGTACTTAGCTAAATATGATTTGGCCAGTCAGAGCGTTATTTTAGGCAGTGAGGGACAAGTAGTAGAAGTCCTGTCTGGTTCGAAATTTGTGACCAGTGCAGCGAATTCATCAATATAAATCACAGCGGGGCGCAGACTGTCCGGCAAATGAAGTTAAGAGCAATGAAACAAAAGCACTAAGGTATCGAAATAATAGACTTTTAGTGTAGCTATGCTCAACAAGCATCAACAGGGTTTATTTATTCTGAGCTTAAAGGCATATTCGCTTCACCCCAGCAAGACGCAGGGTGGTAAACAACTAATCAAAGAAGGACAAACACATGACAATTCAAGCACCGACAAAATCATACACATTAGCGTCATTAGCAGCATTACTGATTGGCACAGTTGCATACGGCATCGGCTTGTTCAATGCACAGATGGCGCTAAACGAAAAAGGCTATTACTTGATCATTATGCTCTACGGTTTGTTCTCAATGGTATCCCTGCAAAAAACTATCCGTGATAAAGCTGAGGGGATTAAAACCTCAAGCATGTATCAAACGTTATCATGGGCATCATCTGGTTTTGCTATCGCGTTATTAGCAATCGGCTTATACAACGCAGAATTAGCATTAAGTGAAAAAGGTTTTTACGCCATGGCATATGTGCTGAGTTTGTTTGCCGCTGTGACGGTGCAAAAGAATGTACGTGATAAAGACGCACTTGCGGGCAAACAAGAGGAAGTGCAGCAAGCTGAGTTTGTTACAGAGCAAGTGAGCTAATATAGAAAATGGAAAATAGCGCTGAATTAAAAAGCCGAGGGAAGCATATGCTTCTCTCGGCTTTTTGGTTTTAATAATCAGTGCATTAGCTTTACGTGATTAAAGCAACTGCATGCAACTCAAACTTACAACTTATTCGGAAGTTTGCTCCCGGCCTAACAAGGCAAGCGCAGCGTCTTTCGCAGGTTTACCTTGGTATAGCACTTGGTATATTTGCTCGCAAATTGGCATTTCAACTTGATGTCTTGCAGCCAACTGATACACCTCTTTGGTGTTGCGGTAACCTTCAACCACTTGGCCAATTTCTGCAATCGCATCGTCTATGCTTTTGCCAGCCCCTAAGGCTAAACCGAAGCGTCGGTTGCGGGATTGATTGTCCGTGCAGGTCAATACGAGGTCGCCTAAACCCGCCATACCCATGAAGGTTTCTGGTTGTGCGCCTAATGTGATGCCTAAGCGGGTCAACTCTGCCAAACCTCTGGTAATCAGCGCGGTTCTGGCATTGGAGCCAAAGCCTAATCCGTCAGCTAATCCAGCGCCGATAGCAATCACGTTTTTCACTGCACCGCCGAGTTGTACACCCACAAAATCATTGTTTTTGTAAACGCGGAACGAACGAGAGCAATGCAGCATGTTGGCAAAATCAGTAGCCAGCTGTTCATCGGTAGACGATACAGAAATGGCAGTGGGTAAACCTGCGACCATTTCTTTGGCAAAGGTAGGGCCTGAAACAACCGCAAGGGGAATAGTATCACCGAGTATTTCTCGGGCCACATCTTGCAACAATCGACCATTTTCTGGGTCGAGGCCTTTTGTAGCCCAAATGATTCTATGTGCCGGAGTGAGCATGGGTTTAATTTGGCGTAATAGTGCCGAAAAACCATGACTTGGCGTCACGATAAGCAAATCATTATTAAGGCTAACCGCTTTGAGTAAGTCAGCTTCAATCGCTAATGGAGCGGGAAAAATAGCACCAGGAAGGTATTTTTCATTGCATCTGGCTGTAGCCATGTCTTGCATTTGCTTTGGGTCTCGCCCCCACAATGTGGTGGCAACGCCATTTCTGGCCAGACAAAAAGCAAGGGCGGTGCCATACGACCCCGCCCCTAACACTGAAACTGTCTGTTTCATTAGCTGAGTACTTACGCGTCTAACTGCGTAGGTGCTTGTTCTTGTGCCTGCTGGGCCGCACGTTTTTGCATGTATGCTGCAAAAATAGCGTCAAAGTTTACCGGCGCAAGGTTAAGTGGAGGGAAAGTACCACGATTAACTAAGTTAGAAATCGTTTCACGGGCATAAGGGAAAAGCGTGTTCGGGCAGAAAGAGCCCAACATGTGCGCTTTATTTTGCTCAGGCATTTCGCCTATCGCAAATATACCCGCTTGCTGTACTTCACACAAAAAGGCTGTTTCTTCACCTAACATAGCCGTTACAGTGACAGCCAAAACGATCTCGTAGACATTTTCTTCGATCAGCGCACTACGGGTGTCCAAATCTAATTGAACTTCAGGTTTCCATTCTTTTTGAAAAATCGCCGGTGAATTAGGCGTTTCAAAAGAAATGTCCTTCGTGTAAATGCGTTGAATTGCGAATTGAGGTCCCTGAGCGGCTTGTGCTGCGTCAGCTGGGTTTGTTTGGTTTTCTTCAGCCATTATGCTTCCTTAAATTTTCTGCTTATGCAGAAAGTAATGTATCTAATTTATTTTGTGATTCTAGCGCGAACAAATCGTCGCAACCACCTACGTGTTGTGCTCCGATGAATATTTGCGGCACTGTTGAGCTACCGTTAGCTCTGGTGATCATCTCCGGACGAAGTTCTGGTTGAACATCCACTTTAAATTCGGTGTACGTCACGCCTTTTTGCTCTAATAGGGCTTTAGCGCGGTGACAGTAAGGACAATGTCCTTTGGTGTAAATTTCGACTTTACTCATGTTAAAAATACCTTTTGTTTATTTGCTAATTGGAAGACTCGCGCCTTGCCAGGCGTTCATCCCACCTTTAAGAACGTATACCTGCTCAAAACCTTCCTTCAGCATTTGGTTTGCGGTACGTTTACATGTCATTCCCATTGCACACACAACAATAATGGGTTTGTCTTTTTGTTTTTCAAGGCCGGTAAAATCGCCTTTGGTTACCTGCTCAGGTTTGATTTGTTTCGCCCCTAAGATGTGGCCCTTTTTAAATTCAGCGACAGGGCGAATATCCAGCACCATGGCATCATCTTTATTCATTAAAAGAGTGGCTTCATGGGTGCTTAGCTCTTTTAGTTTAGAAAATGAACTCGCCACTGTGGAGTAAAGTAAAGCTACTAACAAAGCGACGAATAAACCCGCTAAAATGTAGTGATTTGTAGCAAATTCAATCACTTGTTCCATAATTATTGCGCCTCATAGATGCAGTCAGGGTAAAAAAATGAGTGCAAAGTATATAGAAATTATCACCTAAAACCAGTGGCAGGGCGCATCCTTGGCATAACTTATAAAATAAGCTTTTGTAAACCTACGCTTTTTCCGTCAATTGGCCGTGACGCGCCAGCACACACAGGATAATATGGTGCCTGCGGTGGTAAAGTGCTTGCTTGCACTTTGTATTCTATCTATCTGCCCCCAAGTTAATATTTACAATCTTATTTAGCGGAGACAAACATGAGCCAAAGCAAAAAAACGGTAGCCCTTATTATTATGGACGGCTGGGGTTACAGAGAAGATACCAGCAATAACGCTATCGCCCATGCGAAGACTCCCGTGCTTGACCGCTTAACCAAAGAAACTACCAATACCTTAATATCCGCATCCGGTATGGATGTAGGTCTGCCAGCTGGGCAAATGGGGAACTCTGAAGTGGGTCACGTTAATTTAGGTGCCGGTCGCGTGGTATATCAAGATTTTACTCGCGTAACGAAAGCCATTGAAGACGGGGATTTTTTCGAGAACGAGGTTTTGGTGAGTAACGTTGATAAAGCCATCAAACAAGACAAAGCCGTGCACATCATGGGGCTTCTTTCGCCGGGTGGCGTTCACAGTCACCAAGACCATATTTTCGCCATGATTAAACTGGCTGCTAAGCGCGGTGCGAAGAAAATATTCTTGCATGCCTTCTTAGATGGTCGCGACACACCGCCGCGCAGCGCCAAAGCACCACTTGAAGCTGCCGACAAAGTATTCGAAGAACTGGGCGTAGGTAAAACCGCCACTCTGGTTGGCCGTTACTACGCGATGGATCGTGATTCACGTTGGGATCGCGTTGAAAAAGCATATAAGGTTATCGCCAAAGGCGAAGGCGCATTTAACGTAGCCAGCGCTATCGAAGGGCTAGAAAATTCTTATAGCCGCGATGAAAATGATGAGTTTATGCAACCTACTGTTATTGGTGATGCTGCGCCAATTGAAGATGGTGATGCCTTGGTATTTATGAATTTCAGAGCCGATCGCGCCCGTGAAATTAGCCGTCCATTTGTGGAAAAAGATTTCAGCGATTTCGACAAGGGTGAACACATCGATTTAAGTGCATTCGTGATGCTTACGCAGTATGCAGAAAGCATTGATGCACCAGCGGCATATCCGCCGGTTGCTTTGGTAAATGTGATGGGTGAATGGTTAGCCAATCACGGTAAGACCCAGTTACGTATTTCGGAAACTGAAAAGTTTGCCCACGTAACGTTTTTCTACAGTGGGGGCAAAGAGGATTTATACGAAGGCGAAGAGCGTATATTGATCCCGTCACCAAAAGTCGCGACTTATGATTTACAACCTGAAATGAACTCAACTGAACTGACTGACAAACTGGTTGAAGCCATTGAGTCAGGCAAGTTTGATGCAATCATTTGTAATTACCCTAACGGTGATATGGTGGGGCACACAGGTAACTTCGACGCTGCGGTTAAAGCATGTGAAGCGGTTGATACCTGTATTGGCCGTGTTGTTGAAGCCATCGAAAAAGTCGGCGGTGACTGTTTAATCACAGCCGATCATGGTAATGCCGAGAAAATGGCCGATGAAACCACCGGGCAGGCGCACACGGCGCATACCAGTGAACTTGTACCATTTTGGCATGTAGGGCAAAAAACCACGGCCCGTTCAGGCGGTACTTTAAGTGATGTTGCACCTACCATGTTGCATTTAATGGGCATGGAACAACCCGCAGAAATGACCGGCAAACCTATAGTCACTCTGGCTAAGTAATTCTTTTGCTACCATTGTTGTTATGGTTGAAAAAAACAAAAGCACCATGCTTATGGTGCTTTTTGTTTGTTTGCTTGTTACCAATTTATACCTACGGCCAGTCCAAGGATGAACTACAAGCACTGCAAAAACAGATAAAGCAAAAGCAGCAACAAGTTGCCCAGCAGTTAGCAAAAGCCAAAAATCTGCAATCTGATTTAAAGAAAATTGAACTGAAGATCGCCAAAGCGGCGACAGCACTTAATGCCACTGAGCAAGCGCTTAAGGGCAATCAGCAAGAGCAAAAAAAGCTTAAAAAACGCCAAAGTGATATTCAGCAAAAGTTAGCCCAGCAACAAGATGTGCTAGCCAAGCAAATTCGTAGCGCGTTTATGACTGGCAACCATGACTACGCCAAAATGCTACTTAACCAAGAAAACCCGGGCAAGTTCGAGCGCACCATCACCTATTATCAATACCTGAATGAAGCACGTCGCGAATTGATTGACGAGTTTCTGCTACTGGGTAAAGAGCTGACGCAAGTCAATCTAACCTTAATTGAAAAGCAAGACAGCCTACAAAACCTACTCGATCGCCAGCAAGCGCAACAGGCCACGCTCAATCAAGGGCAAAAAAGCCGCAAGCAGACGTTAAGCAAATTACAGTCTGCAATTGAAAGCGATGCTGCCAAAATTGAAGAGCTGCAAGCAAATGAGCAAAATCTACGAAAAGCCATCGCTGAAGCGGAGCGCTTGGCAGCCCAGAAACCGACCAGCTTTGACGGTTTAGCCAAACTAAAAGGCAAGTTGCTGAAACCAGCAGATGGCCGAGTACGCAAATTATTCGGTACAAAGCGTGAGGGGCAGATACGCTGGAAAGGCATTATTGTTGAAGGTAACGCAGGCAGTAATGTTATTGCAATTCATCACGGTAAAGTACTGTACGCTGATTGGTTACGGGGCTTTGGTCTGGTTACTGTGTTAGATCACGGTAATGGCTACATGAGCTTATATGGCCACAATCAAGCTTTATTGCATCAGGCCGGTGATACAGTGGCGGCTGGTGAGCCCATTGCGCTTGTTGGTCAAAGCGGCGGGCAAACCTCACCTAACTTATATTTTGAAATTCGCTACAAGGGCGATCCTGTTAACCCCACGCAATGGATCAAGCTATAATGGGGGCTCTGGCTATATGCTGAACTTTTCATTCCGTTTCTGGTGTATATCGGCCTTACTGACTCTGCTCCCTGTTTCGGCGGCGCTAAGCGCGCAGATCGCTATTATCATTGACGACGTTGGCAACAACAGTCATCGAGATGCAGCAGCCTTTGGGTTACCCATTAGCGTTGCTATTTCGATTTTGCCCCACAAGCATCTAAGCCAAAAATACGCCCTGATGGCGCAGGAGCAACACCGAGAATTCCTACTGCACATGCCAATGGAATCAATGGCGGGTATCAAGCAAGAATCAAACGTATTGTTAGCCAGTATGAGTGACAAACGAATTGTGCAAACCTTAAACGATGCGTTTGCCAGTGTGCCCAACGCACTGGGATTGAATAATCATATGGGGAGTCGTTTAACACAGTTGGAAACCCCAATGCGTACCACCATGAGCTACCTTCATCGTCACGGGCTCATTTTTGTCGACAGTCGCACAACTGCATTGACTCAAGCAGAAGCTATTGCCAAACAAACAAAGGTGCCAGCACTGCGCCGGCATGTATTTTTGGATAACGAGTTATCCGAAGCAAAAATAGAGCGACAGTTTAATATATTGATTAAAAGAGCGCGTAAATACGGGCGCTCTCTGGCGATTGGTCACCCTCATATGCAAACGATTGCCTACTTGAAAAAAAGGCTACCAACGTTAGCCCAAGACAATGTACAGTTAATCCCCCTCAGTGCTATGTTGACTCACCAAGTGGATATCGCTAAACCGCTGCATATCGGTGATTAGCGTAAGCAATTTACACTGACCTTATTTTTTCGATTTATTTTTAGGAGCCAAGTATGGCCGCTGCAAACCTACTCGCATTGATTGATGACATCGCTACCATTCTTGATGATGTAGCCGTGTTATCAAAAGTGGCTGCTAAGAAAACAGCCGGCGTGTTAGGCGACGACCTGGCCTTAAATGCCGAGCAGGTCTCTGGAGTCAAAGCCGAACGTGAACTCCCCGTAGTGTGGGCTGTGGCGAAAGGCTCGTTCTTAAATAAGTTGATTTTGGTGCCCTCTGCGTTATTGATAAGCGCGTTTCTTCCTTGGCTTATTATTGTGTTGCTGGTGATTGGTGGTTTGTACCTTTGTTTTGAAGGCTTCGAGAAAGTCGCCCACAAATGGCTACACAGTGAAGAAGAAAGAGAAGCAGAGCATCAAGCTCAATTAAATGCTATCGCCGATCCTAAAGTCGATTTGGTCGCCCTTGAGAAAGACAAGATTAAAGGGGCCATTCGTACGGATTTTATCCTATCGGCAGAAATTGTAGTGATCGTATTAGGCACAGTACAAGACCAACCGCTCACGACCCAAATAGCAGTCGTCTCGGCTCTTGCGATTGCAATCACGATTGGGGTTTACGGTTTGGTTGCTGGGATCGTGAAACTTGATGACGTGGGTTTGTACATGCTGCGTAAATCAGTTTCTGGCTCGTTCAATACCATTCAGCGTATCATCGGCCGAAGCTTGCTAATTATTGCACCTATGCTGATGAAAAGCTTAGCTATTATTGGTACTGCAGCCATGTTTCTTGTGGGCGGCGGGATTGTGGTGCACAGCGTACCTTTCATCCATCATATTGTTGGGGATATATTGCAACCAGTTACTGAGCAGGGCGGTGCGCTGGCAAGTATTTTACCTGTGGTAGCAGATGGCGTTGTGGGAATTATTGCTGGTGGCTTAGTTTTGCTTGTGGTCACGCTAGCGAGTAAAATAATCAATGCTGTTCGCGGTAAATAATCCTTTGTAAATTTTTCAACTTTGATGTGTTCTTTACCCAAATAGTAAGCGGGTATTGAGCTAGGTTTCTTGTGATCTTTTAATACCATACCCCGCATATTAGCTATTGGCACACTTCACGACTCATCACTGAAAAGCGCTAAATTATCGGAATCCTTCTTGCTTCATCCTCGTTTTGAACCGTGACAATAGGAAGGATTATCCCATGCCATACGATTCCCATAAAGACCTCCCCGAGAGTGTACAAAATGTGTTGCCCCCCCATGCCCAAGATATTTATCTCGCCGCTTTTAATAATGCTTGGGATGAATACAAAGACCCAGATGATAGGCGTGGCAAGCAAGGTCGAGAAGAAGTTTCCCATAAGGTGGCTTGGGCCGCTGTGAAGCAGTCTTTTCACAAAAATGATGACGGCATGTGGGTTAAAAGCAGCTGAGCACATAACTGTACAAAAACAGAATAAGGCAGCGAGCAGAAACGCAATACTGAGTAAATGACTTGCTCAGGCCATGGCAATACGTGGGTCGCTGATAAATCCAATTAACTGTAATACATTGGCTACGGTGATGATGTCTTATTGGTATCTCTGATGATTTGTCACATTAGTATGATATATCCTAGAGTTCTTAACTGACTCACAATATAAGAACAGGTCATACATGAAAAAAACCAATCAATTTCTACTCGCCTGCGTAACCAGTATCTTACTTGCACACAATGCATTTGCTGATATCCGCACCACTAACCCGAAAAGAGTCGGTATGTCAGAAGCACGTTTGGAGCGTATCGAGCCCGCGATGCAAGCCTTTGTCGATGAGCTAAAGCTCGCTGGTACGCTCACCTTAGTCGCGCGAAAAGGCAAAGTAGTTCACCTTGAAGGCGTTGGCTTTAGAGATCGTGAAGCAAAAACGCCTATGACAGAAGATACGATTTTTCGTATTTACTCTATGACAAAACCCATTACTGCCGTTGCCGCTTTGACCTTGTGGGAGCAAGGTAAATTTCAGATGGACGATCCAGTCAGTAAGTACTTACCAGAGCTGGCAAACCTGAAAGTGTTCGCCGGAATGGACGGTGAGAATATGGTCCTTGAAGATACCAACAAGGTGATGACCATAAAGCAGTTGTTCACCCATTCTGCCGGTTTCAGCTACGGCTTTAGTCAAAGCCCAGTGGATAAGTTGTATCAACAGTCGGCACTTTTTTCCGGTGAGACAAAACGTGAAGACTTGCTTAAAGAGGTCGCTAAGTTACCCCTTAATCATCAACCTGGAACGAAGTGGAATTACAGCATAGGAACCGACATCATAGGTGTTTTAGTTGAGCGCCTGTCGGGGCAAACCTTGGGCGAGTACTTCGAACAACATATCTTTAAGCCTCTAAAGATGACTGACACAGGGTTTTATGTGCCGAAAAGTAAGCAAGATCGTTTAGCGCAAATTTATGTCATCAATCAGCAAGGCCAAACTGTTCCTATGGAGAATGAACCTCTGGGTGATTACTTGTCTGCCCCTGAAATCGAGTCGGGTGGCGGTGGTTTAGTGTCAACCATCGAAGACTATTACACATTCACTCAAATGCTGTTAAATGGAGGCGAGTATAAAGGAGAGCGTATTCTGGGTCGCAAAACCGTAGAATACATGCGCACTAATCACTTACCAGCAGACTTGATCCCGTTTGAGCCATCATCTACAGGAGAAGGGTATGGCTTAGCCATGTCAGTTACGGTTGATGAACAAGGCGCGAATACAATGGGCTCTAAAGGTGACTATGGCTGGGCTGGCGCGGCTTCAACTTATTTTAGAATTGACCCAGAAGAGCAAATGATCGTCATCGCCATGACCCAATTAATGCCTTCAAGTTTCTTCTCCTACAATAAAGACTTCAAAAATATGGCATACCAAGCGCTAGTTGATTAGTGCGTTGCTAAGCTGAACTTCCGCCGATGCAAACTTGCAAGCCACTGTTTTACCCAGTGGCTTTTTTGTATCACTCGGTGAGTGACTTTTTCGTTGCACCGTCCCATTTTTACGTTAATCACACGCCTTATATAACTTAGTAATGGGTTAATAAATTTGTAACCGATATATTGATAAAGCTCAATTTTGCCCGCATGACTATAGGTACAGTGCGTTTGGAGAAGTGGGTTCAAATATTTTGTGGGTATGTGTTTATCAATTTTAATTGGGCGTAATTATTGCAAACCTCGTATGTTAAGAATGCAAATACCCTGAATAAGCAACGAAAGGCGACAACATGAAAAACGAAATGGACAGTAAATTTATTCTATCAATATTCGAAAAAATTCGTGAAAACGGAGAAAAGAAAGGAGACGGCTATTTCCTTGGTGGCATTACTGCATTTAGCGATTACGATGGCTACACCATCTTTATGGAAGACCAGCAAGTAAAACTTCGCTTCGGTTTTCATAATCAGTATCATTTTGATTATGAAAAAGATGAACACATGCAGCAGTTTGAAAAGAAACTAAACGCCATAGCCAACGATTATTAGGCCATGGTGCAACATATGCTGTTAGGCAAGCCACTTGATAAGCTCAGCTCTAAGCTCGGCTAGCACGATTGGCTTGGTCAAATAAGCATTCATGCCAGCGGCTAAGCATGCTTCTTTATCACCTTTCATAGCATTGGCTGTTAAAGCAATAATAGGTAACGTTGACGTGTAATTAATGTGCTGACTTTTACGAATGGTACGACTTGCCTCGTAGCCGTCCATGATGGGCATTTGGCAATCCATCAATATCGCATCAAACTTTACTTCTGATTCTTCTAAAGTGTGAATTGCCTCTTGGCCGTTCTCAGCCACTTGTACACTACACTGCAGCTTTTTAAGCATTTCGATAACTACTTGTTGGTTAATAAAGTTATCTTCTACCAGCAGAATATGTGGCGCTTGGCGATTCTTATTGAGTAGCTTGGTCTCGGGGAGGGACGTAATGAGCTTCGTTTTAGCGCCGTTTTCTATCGCTCCAGTGAACGCTCCCCTGAGAGTCTCTGGCTTAACCGGTTTCGCTACATAGCTGACTGGGCTAGCCAATTGGCTTGATGTGCCCTTTTCAAGCCAATCGTGGGGAGTCATTAGTATAATATGTAACTTGGCAAATAGGTCATTGCTACGGATTGCTTTGGTAAGTTCAATCCCATTAATGCCAGACAAATTACTATCAATCAACGCGACGTCTATTTTTGTCGTTTTTAAATGCGACTGCCTCAGTGCTTTTAATGCGCCTGATGCATTTACAGCGTTTTGCACCACCATGTTATTCGCAGAGAGCCACTGATGTAAAAGTGTGCTTAATGTGGGGTTGTCATCCACCAACAATACTTGCAGCGGCGTCTCACGGTCAGGAAACAATGGACTAAATTGGACTGGGTTATCGTTCAACGCTTCAGGCGCTATGGTAAACCAAAAAGTAGAGCCTTGTTGCCACTCGCTAGATACACCTACTGAGCCACCTAAAAGTTCACTCAGCTGTTTACTGATAGCCAACCCAAGGCCTGTGCCACCAAAGTGGCGAGTGGTCGAAGAATCAACCTGCATAAACTTAGAAAACAAGGCTTTTTGATTATCTTCGTGAATACCAATCCCAGTATCTTGCACGAAGAATTTGAGTTGATTCTCTCCCTCTAGAGCAACTCGCAAAATCACTTCGCCGTGGTGAGTAAATTTAATTGCATTACCCAACAGGTTATTTAAAATTTGCCGTATCCGCCCGGGATCGCTAGTTATCCACTGGGGTACATCCATATGCAAATCAAATACTAGCTCAAGCCCTTTTTGCTGCGCACGGCTAGCGAAGGTGTCAATAATATTCCCCAGTAGCAGATGCAGATCGAAATAGATTGATTCTATACTTAATTTCCCTGCCTCAATTTTAGAAAAGTCTAAAATATCGTTGATCAGCAACAACAAAGACTCACTACTACTGTGCACCAGTTCAGCAAAATGGCGCTGTTTGTGGGTTAATTCAGTGGCTAACAGCAAGTCGTTCATGCCTACAATACCGTTAATAGGGGTGCGTATTTCATGGCTCATGTTAGCTAAAAATTCGCTTTTGGCGCGGCTTGCTTCTTTGGCTTGCTCTTCGGCTTTTTTCATTTCGGTAATATCTTGAAACGCACCTCTTAATACCACAGGAAGACCATTTTGATATTCTGCATAGCCTACAGCTCGTACCCAAATATGCTTACCTTTGGCCGTAATAAAGGGAACTTGCAAATCCCACTTACCGCCGGCAGCGATAGAGTTATCTATGGCTTTTTGCACTAAAGGGCGTACATCCTCAGGGTAAAAATTCATCGCGCTGGTGAGATCGACATCCGAACCGATCGGTAATTCGTGAATACGGTAAACTTGGTCAGACCATGTTACTTCATTGGTCTCAAGGTTTAACGCCCAGCCACCCAAATTAGCCATTTCACCTGTGGTTTCAAGTAAGTCCTGTTGTTGGCGGCGCTCTTTTTCAAATTGTTTAATTTGGCTAATATCTCGAGCAACAAATAAGTAACGGTCTAGCTGATTGTCGGGAGATATTATCCCGGTAACAGTGACCTCCATGGGAACTTTGACATTGTTTTTAGTCACTAATGTCCATTGGTTTTCATCTACTTGCCCTTGAGAGGCTAAGTAGAAGAGAGCGTCTAGTGGCGAACCTTGCGTCTGTGCACTGGCGTCCATGAAATCAACGAGTTCGTTTTGCAGCATAAACTGCTGAATATTGCCGTTTTGTTTGAGCTCAGCTTTAGTGTAATCCAATACTTTTTCTGCAGTTTGATTGCAAGTCAGTATTTTGCCTTTGGCATCACATGAAATTATTAGCAGGTGAGCACTATCAAGTATGGCTTTTTGAAATTTGTTTGCTTTGAGCAGTGCTAACTCTGCATTTTTCTGCTCGGTGATATCGCTTTGTATGGCAATGAAACCGTTAAACTTACCCCCTACGTAAATGGGATGACTATTGATTTTCAGCCAAATATATTCGCCGTCTTTGCGATAGTTGAGAATCTCAACATTGAATCGTTCCCGCTGTGCTACGGCGCTACGCATGATGGCAATTTTGTCAGAACTGCTTTGGGACCCTTGCAATACATGGCCTGGGTTTTTACCTAAAATTTCCTCTAGATAGTATCCAGTGATACGAGTGAAGCCCGGGTTAACCCATTTAATTTTGACGTTCTCATCTGTGATAATGACCGCATTGTCGGTTTCTCGTAAAACCTTGATGAACAGCTCATTGCTTTGTAAACCATTCTCTAACCATTGCTGGTGTTTTTTCTGTGCTCCAATGTCGTAATTGACCCCGATAATCTTTGCTACATTTCCCGTTGGGCTGCGCAATGGCCTAGCAAAAGCGCGCATGTGCCGTGTTTCGCCGCAGGGGGTAACAATACGAAAGGCAATATCAAGTTTGGTAATCTTGGTTAGAGAATGATTTAAGGCACTCAGTGCTTCGTCTTTATCGTCAGGATGAAGCAACTCACTCCACTGGCTTAATTTACCGCTAAAGTCACTGGGGTTGTAACCATATAGTTCATACATTTGATCGTCCCAAATGAGTTTTTGCTCATCAAGGTTGAACTCCCAAATGCCAATTTGGGCCACAGTAGTGGCCACGTTAATGCGGTGAATGATGTCGTAAATTTCATTACCTGAAGGAGGGCGAACATTATCTGGGTCGATCGTCACGACATATGAGGGGTCATCATCAAGCCAATTAACGGATTTAACACTGGCCTGTGCAATGCGGTATTCGCCGTTTGAAAGTGTACATTTGAATATGCCGTCAAGCAGCTTACTGCCTTTGGCTTCTGAGTAGAACAGATTATTATCCAATGCATGGTCATTGCTAGAGTAAAAATTCTCCAATAACTGATCGACCGGCATATTGGTAAGCGACTCACCGTCTAGCCCAAACAGAGCGCAAGCAGCTTCATTTGCAAACAATACGAGTTGATCTTTGGTTATGTGCAGTGTCGCGCTACTTACGGCTTCTAATCCACAATAGTAGGCATCTAGCAGGTTGAGTCGTGACATGTATGTTCCGAATAATTAAAGTTCTACGGTTTTCTTTAAGTTTGGACATATTTCTTAGCGGTGCAGGCAAACGCCAAACTAAGTCCATTTCAATGTATATAGAGTAAAGTAAATGAAAATATATACCCAGTTAAATAGGCGCTGTTTATCTTTGGTGCACAAACTTTGGTCTACATACAGTATTTTAAACTCGAATCAGCCCCTAGCAATCAATCTTTAGTCGATTACAATAGCCGACCTTTTTTGATACCCCGGAGCCGACTTTGAGTCAGTCTTTCGTTGAAGCCCCCAAATTTAAGCTCGCTTTTTTTCACCCGAAGTTCTGGTTAACTTGGCTTGGTATATTGATTTTGTACGCAATATCCTGGCTACCTTATCGCTTACAAACTTACATTGGCAAAGGGCTAGGAAAGCTGCTGAAACTGTTTGCCAAAAAGCGAGTGCTGATTGCAAAGCGCAATTTAGCCCTGTGTTTTCCCGATTACACTCCAGCCGCACGTCAAAAAATACTTGATGCTAATCTAGACAACGCCGGCATGGCGATCCTTGAGGCCAGCATGGGGTGGTGGTGGCCGACTTGGCGTATCGAAAAAATGAGTGAGTTTGAAGGATACGAACATATCGACGCTATCTTGGCCAAGGGCAAAGGTGTGTTGGCTTATGCTATCCATAATATGAACTTAGAATTTGCCGTGCGTGTGGCGGGCCTTCGAAACCCATCTGTAGCCTTTTATCGCAGACATAACAACCCGTTAATGGAATACATGCAATATCACGGCAGAAACCGCTCAAACAAATATATGATACACAAGCGAGATGTACGCGGGCTGATTCAAGCGTTGAACGAGGGGGAAGTGTGCTTTTACTTGCCAGACCAAGATTACGGCCGCACTAAATGTGAATTTGCTCCCTTTTTCGCGGTAGAAAAAGCAGCCACCACAACAGGCTCTTTATTATTTGCAAAAGAAGCGAATTGTGAGACCGTATTTCTTGCGCCGATCAAAACGGCCAGCGGTTACAAAATTAAAGTGGTCCCAGGGCTGGAGAATTTTCCCTCTGGTGACGATAAAGAAGATGTAGCGCGAATGAATAAAATGGTTGAGTCACTCGTTTTAGAAGCACCCGAACAATATTTGTGGATGCATAAACGGTTTAAAACGCGTCCTAACAAAAGTGACCCGTCGCTTTATGACTAATATCCCGCTGGGCACGTTGCGGTTTAATTCTAGCGTACATTCAATCAAGTACAGTTTTAATAAGTAGGCGATGTGAGCAACAAGGTATCCATGAAATACAATCCTAGTGAATCTCAGTCATTTGTATGGTGGCGCCACGCGTTGTTGGCGCTGGCGCTCATATTGATTGCTGTCTTTGTGATTGTGCTACAGCAGATAAACGTGAATGCCCCCATTCCTGAAGGGGGGGAGGGGCCAAAATCCGTGTCGCAAAACATGACTGATTTTTACGCTGAGTATCGCCTGTCGTCTCGCCATCCCAGAGAAGAAAGCATCGGTGATTTCGTTAATGTGGTGAATATATCTGATACGCCGCTAGCGGACCGCTTGAAAAAGATGGAAAGCTTACAAAAACCGTTACCTGCCAATTGGGTCGGGGAGTATAAGCATCGTTCATTTAAAGCAGGTAGTACCCTGCGAGATAGCATCATTACTTATGCGCAATCTGAAGGGATGCAGGTGATCTGGGAGCTTAACCGAGATTTTATCATCAAGCATCCGTTTCAAATTGACAACTCTATCGTCGGGAGTTTAGACGAAATCGGCCGAGCGATTGATAGCAATTTCGATGGAACCGTCAAAACCTATGTATGCCCAAAGCAACGCTCTTTGGTCATTACCGCCGTAAACAGCAAGTATTTGCAAGAGAACTGCAAAGTCGTAGGTTAATTCGTCAAACCTATTCTTGTTTCACAAATACATGCTGCCAAATTCGACTAACCCCATCGCGTAAATCACTAAACTCAGTGGCATCAGGCGCTTGTTCAGCTTGTTGAAGTACTAACCTGTGGTTAGTATTGCGATAGGTTAAATAGGCGTCGTTGAGTAACTGAGTATCTTCATCGCTTAATAACCCACTTGATTGCAGTTGTTGCAAAATCCTTACGTTGTCAGGCCATTTGGTCAGCCCAGGAAATTCACAGGCATAAGCCAACACAAAATATTGCACAATAAATTCGATGTCGGCGATACCACCGAAATCTTGTTTTAAATCAAACCCTAGCTTAGTTGATGAGCCCAAATGCTTGCGCATTTTCTCGCGCATTTGGGCAACACTTTCTTGCAATGACGCGCGGTCACGTTTTTGCGCTAGTATTTGATGGCGCACCACCGAAAACTCCTGGGCGAGGCTCGGGCTACCCACGATAAAACGAGCGCGGGTGAGGGCTTGATGTTCCCATGTCCACGCTGTTTGATTTTGGTACTCGCGAAATCCATCGATATGGCAAACCAACAAACCTGCACTGCCGGACGGGCGCAATCGCATATCAACTTCATAAAGCTGACCCGAGGCCGTTTTGGTATTGAATAGGTGTAAAATTCGTTGGGCGAGTTTGAGATAAAACAACCCAGATTCTATGGCTTTTGGACCGTCAGTTGGCGCTCTGCTGGTGCAATTATGTAGAAAGACCAAATCCAGATCAGAGCCATACCCGAGCTCATATCCCCCTAATTTACCATAACCAATTACAGCAAAACCGCGACTAAGCATATCGTGTTGTTCATTAGGGGCATCTGCGTAATCTGGTTCACCGTATTTTTCGGTCATTTGTTGCCACGCCAAATTAACCACTTGCCTGATAATACTTTGGGCTAGGTAGGTAAGATGGTCGCTCACCTTCATCACAGGCATAGCACCTGTAATATCCGCGGCGGCAATTTTCAGCTGCTGGCACAATTTAAATTGGCGTAAGGCTTCCATTTGCTGCTCTAGGTCTGTTTCATCAATGCGCAGCATGGCCAATCTAAGTTCAGCGCTATATTCGGTCAACTCTGTTGGGTTAACCAACTGAGCAGGATTAAGCAATTCATCCAGAAGCAGCGGAAAGCGGCTGATCTGGTCAGTTACCCAGGGGCTGGCTGAACATAAGCTCACCAATTGCTTTAATGCCCCTTGGTTTTCAAACAATAAATCTAGGTAGGCTGTACGGCCATAAATAGCGCGGAAGACCTGCAAGCAGCGATCCAAGCTTTGACTCGCCGCCTCTGGTGTTTGCTGTAAAATGACCAACAATAACTGAGGTATGAGTTTGTTTAAAATGTTTTCACCGCGCTGGCCTATGCGACTCGCACTTAAGTTATTACCAAAGGCCACAAGTGATGTATTAAATGTTTGGGCTTGCTCAGAATCAAGCCATGCACTGAGTATTTCCAACTGCTCTTCAGGTGCTAATGGTAATAACCATAAGTCCTCTAAGGGTGAAAGAATGTCATCGTCTTTCACTAGTTCAGGCGCGGCATCTTCACCAATTAACAATAGGAATTGTTCATGAATAAGCTGTGTATGCTCCAGTAGCTGCTCGGTAAATTGAGAATAATCTTTCAGCCCGAGTATGGTGACCAAGCGCAACTCATCAATATCATTATCAGGAAGGACTTGGGTTTGCTTGTCGTCAAATTGCTGTAAGCAGTGCTCTACTTTGCGCAGCCATAAATAGCTGTTTTTCAATGCATTGGCGTCGTCTTCGGGTAATATTTCCATGTCAATCAGGACCTGCAGATTGTGCAGCAACCCTTGCTCTTGCAGTGCAGGTTCGCGGCCGCCACGAATAAGTTGCAAACTTTGCACAACAAATTCCGCTTCACGAATACCCCCCTGCCCAAGCTTGATGTTATTGCTAAGCTGACGCCTGCGTACTTCTTTTTTGATCATCGCTTTCATTTTACGCAATGAATCTAAGGCGCTGTAATCCAAATAGCGGCGATAAATAAACGGCCTAAGTATGTCGGCAATTTCTGGGTAGTAAGTGGCGTCCGGGTTTAGTATGCGGCCTTTCACCATGGCGTAGCGTTCCCATTCTCGGCCTTGCTCTTGGTAGTAATCTTCCATAGCGGCAAAGTGCATAACCAATGGGCCACTTTCACCAAAAGGACGCAGACGCATATCGACCCGATACACTTGACCATCTACCGTGATTTGGTGCAGCGCTGTAATCAGTTTTTGCGCTAGTTTGGTAAAGAACTGTTGGTGCTCGATGGACTTACGCCCACCTTGGGTAATGCCTTGTTCGGGATAGGTAAAAATCAAATCGATGTCAGATGAAAAATTAAGTTCACGACCACCTAGTTTACCCATGCCAATGATGTACATAGGTTGCTCGCCCAAATTTCCCATGGGTAAACCGAAGCGTTTTGACAAATCATTTTTCAGCCATAGGCTGGCGTGTACGATAAGCGCTTGAGATAAAGCAGAAACGCGCTTGAGTGATTCTTCAATGGTTTGGGTGTTAGTCACATCGGCCCATGTGATAAGCGCCATATGCAAATGGCGAAACAAGCGTAATGTTCTATGCAACTGCTCTTCACTGGTGACTTCACCTAACGCAGCATCAAGCAATGTGGAGTAATTTGGTTGTTGGCTATTGTGATCGAGCAATGCAAGCAACTCGCCCACGAAACTCGGGTGTTGAATACATTGACGCGCGACAAAGTCGCTTAGACCGAACACACGACATAGTTGCGCTTTATGCGCTTGCCATTGGGCCTCAAATAAATCGCGCTCTGACAGGGCCTGCCAATGGCGTTCCCCTATGGCCAAAAGTGCTTGAGGAAAAGGAGATATTTGTTGAAGATTTTGCATGCAAAGGGCCTATTTGGGGAGCAGCAATGACGAATTGGCGAAATGACGACATCACTTTTCGGCTAATATAAACGCTAACACTCAGTCGTACCAGCGGTCGCGACTGGCGCAGCCTCTGTCGCAAACGGGCTAAGCAACTTACCGCTGACTAACTGTACTTTTTTCGCTTTCGTGAGTTTTTTAACCCACAGTTCCATTTTTAATGCATCAGAGTGATCAACTAACTCAACGGCGTAAATCATCTTCAGTGGGCCTTTACCTCGTAAGGCTTTTGCGCACAGCGGGCCGCTACTACTATGCTGAACAAAACGCTTGCTCAAGTCCTTACAAATACCAGTGTAATAATGCTGATATTTGTTTTCAATGATGTACAGAAACCAAGGTTGCACGTCGCGTATAACATCCTGTATGTGAAAATATTAAAGTTTCACATATAAACTCCAACCATAAAACAAAAACAAGCCGTGTGGCACAAAGAATGAAGCACAAGCACATTGCACAGGGCAAAGTAAATCAATGTGGGTGTCACACGCTGGCTGAATATTTAACCTCGCTCTAACCTATGACTAATGAATGTGATTGCTTTACAACCGAACGAGAATAAACCACACTGCCTAGCCTTTGTTATTGCTTCTGTTAGAGTTTAAAAATGTTAGACACACTCGGTTTTGCCCAAAAACAACGACTTGCTTACATCGATTTTTGTGTGCTTTTTAAAGGCGCGATTTATCGCCAAGATCTTATCAGCCGATTCGAAGTGGGTTTGTCCGCAGGCTCTCGCGATTTTAATATTTACAAAGAACTTGCCCCGAAGAATATACGCTATCACAGTATTGAAAAACGCTATGTGCAAACCGAGCAGTTCCAGCCAATTTTTGAGCATGATGCCACGCGTACGTTAGTGAAAATGGCAAACGACATATCTGATGGGTTTGATGGAATAGGGGATGTGCACTACCCAGTAGAGTCGCCATCAAACCTAAACGTACCGAATATTTTTATTGTTGCGCGTTTGGTGCAAGCCATTTTGAACAAAAAAGCAGTCAGTGTGATATATACCTCGCTTTCTAGTGGCTCAGGTGCCAGAGAGTTAGTACCGCACTCTATTGTCGATAATGGTCTGCGCTGGCACGTACGCGCCTTCGATCGTAAAAGCCAAAGTTTTCGAGATTTTGTGTTAACCCGTATCAGCAAAGTAACGATAAAAGAAGCTGGCAAAGAGGACGAACAGGCATCGGCTGACCAAGAATGGCAGCGCCTCATTCCTCTGCAACTTGTGCCTCACCCTAAAAATGTCAAATATGCCACCGCGATTGAAATGGATTACGGCATGCAGAATAGCCAGCTGTTGATCGGTGTTCGGGCGGCAATGGCCGGGTATCTGCTTAGGCGCTGGAACGTTGATTGCACCGAGCGTGGTGTACTTGAAGGGGCAGAATATCAGCTGTGGTTGCAGAATCGCTTTACCTTAAACAAAGTGGATAATTTGGCAATTGCGCCGGGATATTTGAACTAAATGACCTCTAGCAGACTCTTCAGTGTACAAGTGTTCGCTGAAACACTACTATTGTTTGGTCATTTAACGCTAAAGGTTTTTGCATGCAATCACAGGTGCCACCAACAATCCATCTAAAGCCATACACAATAGTGGAAGAGTGGCTAAATGCACTCAGCCATGGCATAGGGTGTATCGCGTCAATCGTTGGATTGGTGTTCTTATTGTCTCGCGCCGCTGACACCTTGGCTCAAGTGGCTTCGGTAATTTATGGGGCATCGATGATAGCGATGTTTCTCTCTTCTACTTTGTATCACGCATTTTCAAATCCCAAAGCGAAGTCAGTGTTAAAAGTGATTGATCACAGTGCTATTTACTTATTAATTGCAGGCACCTATACACCCTTTATGTTGCTTGCCGTTGGCGGCTGGGTGGGGGGTGTTGGTATCTCGCTCATATGGGGCTTAGCAGCTATCGGTGTTGGCTTTAAGTGTTTGGCGGCTGGGCGCTTCCCGAAAATATCTGTCGCAACGTATCTATTAATGGGCTGGTTAGCAGTCTTCTTTATTTACCCTTTATATATGTCGCTACCAACGGAAGGGCTTTGGTTACTGATTGCTGGCGGCTTGTGCTACAGCGTAGGTGTAATCTTTTATGTGGCGAAGAAAATTCGTTACACCCATCCGATATGGCATGTGTTTGTGACAGCTGGGTGTATTTGCCACTTTTTCTCGATTTATTATTATGTGGTGTAGCAACCGTGTTTAACAACCGTGTTTAGCTTTCCATCGTGTGCTGACCGCATTGGCTGGCACCATTTTAATGCCAGGCGGATAACTTTCTAAGCGTTTATCTGTATAGGCGTTGCTAAGTCTTACCCTGATAGCTTAAGCTTAGACGATATTTGCTAGTGCGATTTGCCCAACGGACCCAGCGCTTTTATGTACGAAAATTATTACGGATTAAATTCAAAGCCTTTTCAGCTCACGCCAGACCCTAGCTTCTTTTTTGCTAGTAAATGGCATAAGCGAGCTATGTCGTATCTACAATACGGTTTGTCACAAGCTGAAGGGTTTATCGTTATCACAGGTGACATCGGCACAGGTAAAACCACCATTGCCAATAGCTTACTGGATGCCATGGAAGCCGGCATTGTGGCCGCGCAAATAGTCACGCCAAAATTGACCCCTGACGAACTAGTGAAAATGGTCGCCAGTAAATTTGAAATTCCGGTCAAAGGCAGCACTAAATCTGACATTTTGGGGGACTTAGAACTCTTCCTTACTCAGTTACACCAACAAGGAAAACGTGCCTTATTGCTGGTGGACGAAGCGCAAAACTTGCCCTTAGAGACCATCGAAGAATTGCGCATGCTGTCGAATTATCAAAAGAACGGCAAGCCGCTACTGCAAAGTTTTCTATTGGGCCAAGAAGAATTACAACCCATATTACGCGCGCCGAATATGGAACAGTTTCGTCAGCGTATTGTGGCCTCATGTCATTTATCGCCGTTAACAGAAGACGAGTGCCAAGCCTATATAGAGTATCGATTGCATCACGCTGGCTATAGCGGCAATACGTTATTCTCAAGCGATGCCTACAGTAAAATATTTGTGTTTACCCGTGGGGTGCCGCGTAAAATCAATACCCTGATGGACCGCATCTTACTGTATGGATTCCTTGAAGAGCTTGAAACATTTGACGAAGATGCCGTAGAAGCGGTAGTGAAAGAAGTCGCCGATGAAATGTTTCTACCAGAGAGCAAGGTGCCGGAAGAACCAGCGTCAGAGCAGGCGCCAAGTGATGCCCAGCCCGCTGCACCAGCACCAGCCTCGGGGGAAGCTAAACCCGATGGGTTAAAAGACGTCACTTATTACAAAGCGATGCTCACAGAGCTGACAGATGCTCTAGATGATGCCATTAGCCACAAAATCAAGTTAACTCGCTACATCGATAAGCTGCTTAAAAAGAAATACAGAACCTACGTGCGTTTAAAGTCTGACGATTAGCTTTCGCTAAACGGTGAGTAAAATAACCGCTGCAAAAATGAACAGAAAAGATTAACACGCCTTAATGTAGATCCTATTTTTCATGGTGAATTAGTGCCTAAAACGGTCAACCCTTAGTCCGTTTTAGAACTATTCATCACGTTAAGTTGTTAATATTTCGTAAAAAAAGAGGAAATTGAACTAAAAGGGTATTATATTATCCAATATGTTGAAGAGGTATACGTTAGTCAGCAAGGACGTTGAATATTTTAACCGCCTTGCCGATAAGGTAATACAGCTAAGGGTGATATGATGAAATACGATATGTACAACCGAAAACCAGAGCACGATGAGTCAGGCGTTTATCAGGCGTTAAAAGATCGTCGTAAAGCTTATTACCATGGAAAATATAACCGCGAGGTTTTTTCAGTAGTGTTGTTACTAGCTTGTGTTGGTATGTTTTTATTGCGCTCTGGGGCGTAAACGTTTTTATATTATCTAAACGTTTTGCCTCTGATTTTAAACTGCTGACCTAACGCTCGGTAGCATTCCTATTTAGACAATCTCTTATCTGAAAGCATTTTTTGCGAGCGATTGACATCAACAAACCCGCACTATTCAGCAGTCAGTGCAGGCTTTGTTTGCCAATACAACCCCCCTACGCTTCGTTGCTTATTCATGCTTTTAACTTGATCTAAACCTAAACCCTTATCTGAACCCGTATTCAAGCCCCCGAATTTTCGCTGATTACATTTCACCTAAACGCGATTTTATAAACTCCGATAACTTGTCACTTGCTTGCCAATAGCGCTGGGCTTGATTAAATAGCGCAATGCGAATTTTGCCTAGATCAGGCAGCATTTCATGGCGAATAATATTCAACTCTTTCGGCACACTACTTCGGGCCAGTGCGGTTATGCCCAGCCCTTGGTTTATCGCAGCGGTAATACCTGCGAGATCTGCGTTGGTGTAGGTAATACGCCATTGAGTAGTTTGCTGTTTTAATGCCTGAATAACACGGCTGCGATACATGCAGCCATCAGGCGCGAGCACCAAACTTAAGGTGCTATTGGTAAAGTTTTGATTTCGATTGCCAACCCACACTAAGTCATCGTCCAGCAGTAATTCACCGTCAACAGTTTGGTTATGGGGCAACAATGCCATGATCAAATCAAAGTCTTGGCGCTGGTTTTCACTGAGTAACGACTTGCTCAAAGCTGAGGTCACCTCTAACGACACATCTGGGTATAACTTACTGAATTCACCCACAATGCTGGGCAATAACGTGGTGGCAAACTCGCTGGGTATCCCTAAACGCAGTCGCCCGCGAATCGATGCAGGCTCAAACTGGCGAAATATTTCATCATTGATCGCCAGCATGTTCTTCGCTTGATGGTACAAATTTAGGCCGTCGTGATTTACTTCATGGCGCTGCCCAGCTTTACTAAACAAGCGTTTATTAAGCTGTGATTCCAAACGTTTTATTTGCAAGCTAATGGCCGGTTGCGAGCGCCCAAGGTATTCCCCCGCTTTAGCGTAACCGCCCAAATCAATCACAGTGACAAACGTGCGTAAGTTATCCAAAGAAAGTTGCTTCATTTTTCGCCATATAGATTAGCTAACCTGATGAAACTAATTGTATAGATAAGCAATGTTAATGTAAGCATTAATATTTTCAATTTGTTGTGACCAAATCAGCTACCTATACTGGCAATCACGTTAATCAAAACAGATAAGTCACATGCCAAATAAAACGGTTTTGCACAGTAAGCACCTTGAATCAGGCGCTAAAATGGTTGATTTTCACGGCTGGGAAATGCCGATCAACTACGGCTCACAAATAGAAGAGCATCACGCTGTGCGCCGCACTGCCGGTATGTTTGACGTATCTCACATGACAATAGTTGATGTGGTTGGCGAGCAAGCACAAGACTACCTTCGTCATTTATTAGCCAACGACGTGGCTAAATTAAAAGAGCGCGGCAAGGCCCTATATAGCGGTATGCTCAACGAAGAAGGCGGCGTGGTAGATGACTTGATTGTGTATCACTTTGAAACCACCAATTACCGCTTAGTGGTTAACTCAGCCACGCGCCAAAAAGACATGGATTGGTTAAACGCCCAAGCTGAAGGCTTTGACGTGACCATTACCGAACGCCCAGAGTTCGCCATGATCGCCGTTCAAGGCCCACAAGCCAAAGAGAAAGCCGCTGGCTTGTTCTCATCCGCTCAAAACGAAGCCGTAGCAGGTATGAAGCCGTTTTTCGGTGTGCAAGCTGAAGATTTGTTTATCGCTACCACAGGTTACACAGGCGAAGCAGGCTACGAAATCATGGTGCCTAACGAGCAAGCCGCTGACTTTTGGCAAAAGCTATTAGATGCAGGCGTGGCCCCTTGTGGTTTAGGCGCGCGCGATACCCTGCGCTTAGAAGCAGGCATGAACCTATACGGCCAAGACATGGACGAAACCATTTCACCCCTTGCAGCAAACATGGGCTGGACCATCACCTGGGAGCCAGCAGAGCGCAACTTTGTAGGCCGCAAAGCACTGGAAGCACAAAAAGCTGCCGGTACAGAAAAATTAGTAGGCTTGGTGCTCACTGAAAAAGGCGTGCTTCGTCACGGTCAAGCCGTTAAAGTTGAAGGCGGCGAAGGCGTTATCACCTCTGGTACGTTTTCCCCAACACTTGGTCACAGTATTGCCATGGCGCGCGTACCTGCGTCTGTCGGTGAAACTGCACAGGTGGAAATGCGTAAAAAGTGGGTTACAGTAAATGTGGTTAAACCTAGCTTTGTGCGAAATGGCAAAAGCGTTTTATAAAAAATCAACTGGCGCGGCAGTGCTTTGTTGCTGCCGAGCTTGAGCTAACGACTTCAATATTTAGGAACAACTATGAGCAATATCCCTTCAGATCTACGTTATGCCACTACTCACGAATGGGTTCGCCCTGAAGGCGACGGTACCTTTACTGTCGGTATCAGCGAGCATGCCCAAGAGCTTTTGGGCGATATGGTATTTGTTGAGCTACCAGACGTTGGCGCTACGGTTAGTGCGGGCGACGACATCGCGGTTGCGGAATCCGTTAAAGCGGCATCAGACGTTTACGCGCCAATCGGCGGTGAAATTGTTGGCGTAAATGAAGACCTAGAAGACAGCCCAGAGCTAGTTAACTCTGACCCTTATGGCGACGGTTGGTTGTTCCGCATCAAAGCAGATGATGCAGACGAAGTTGAAGGCCTGCTTGACGCTGAAGGTTACGAAAACAGCATCGAAGAAGAGTAAATATTCGTTAAAACAAAGAGCAACCTTGGGTTGCTCTTTGTTGTTTTAATAACGGTTGTTCTTCATGTTTCTAAGCAGTGTTGGTGCCTTGCCATCGGCAACATAAGCTAGCACTGCCCCTTGTACCACCAAATATATTATTTAAATCAAGACGTTGTTCTTTGATTTAGGTCACTCACGTTTTAAGGAATCGGTAAGCCAGTTATGCCACATGCTAATTTTTCCCTTTCGCAGTTAGAGCAAACTCAAGATTTTATTCGTCGCCATATTGGCCCAAGTGAAGCTGAAATGGCTGACATGTTGGAGTTTGTCGGTGCCGGCTCCTTAGATGATTTAATGCAGCAAACCGTACCTGAAGGTATTCGTTTGCCAGAAAGCCTAAGCGTGGGTGAAAGCCAAACTGAGGCACAAGCCTTGGCCTATTTGAAAACCGTGGCCAGCAAGAACCAAGTAAACCGTTCATACATTGGTATGGGTTACAGCGATACCCTAACCCCGAACGTTATTTTACGTAACGTGCTTGAAAACCCAGGTTGGTACACAGCGTATACGCCGTATCAGCCGGAAATCGCTCAAGGGCGTTTACAAGCGTTGCTTAATTTTCAGCAAGTGACCATTGATTTAACCGGAATGGAGCTTGCCTCTGCTTCCTTGCTAGATGAAGCCACCGCCGCAGCTGAGGCCATGGGCCTTGCTAAACGCGTATCGAAAAACAAAAAATCAAACCTATTTTTTGTGGCCGACGATGTGCACCCACAAACCTTTGATGTTATTCAAACCCGTGCTGATATGTTCGGCTTTGACGTGATTGTAGGTAAAGCAGATGAAGCGGCTAATCACGATGTGTTCGGTGCCTTGTTACAATACCCAGGCACCACAGGGGCAGTAAATGACCTAACCGACATCATCGCCGAAGTACAAGCAAACAAAGGTATAGTGGCGGTATCGGCTGATATCATGAGCTTGGTATTACTTAAAGCGCCAAGTGAAATGGGTGCTGACGTAGTACTTGGCTCGGCTCAGCGCTTTGGTGTACCTATGGGCTATGGCGGCCCACACGCGGCCTTTTTCGCGACGCGTGATGCTTATAAACGCTCACTTCCCGGGCGTATTATTGGTGTGTCAAAAGACACGCGCGGTCGCCCAGCATTGCGCATGGCGCTACAAACCCGTGAGCAACACATCCGCCGTGAAAAGGCCAACTCAAACATTTGTACTGCTCAGGTGTTACTAGCGAATATGGCTTCGTTCTACGCTGTGTATCACGGTCCTGACGGCCTAAAAACAATTGCTTCACGCATTCACCGCTTTGCTGACATTCTTGCTGCCGGTATTTCGCAGCATGCCGACAAAGGCGTGAGCCTAGCGAATAACACGTGGTTCGACACCATTACCGTGAATGTTGGTGACAACAAAGACGCGATTGTGGCTGCAGCTCATGCCGCGCAAATGAATTTACGTAGTGATTTGGACGGCGCCGTGGGTATCAGCCTAGATGAAACCACCACCCGGGATGACATACAAAGCTTGTTTAACGTGTTGCTAGGCGATGACCACGGTATCGACATTAACTTACTCGACCAGCAAATTGTGGCTAAGGGCAGTCAGTCCATTCCGGCTGATTTAGTGCGCACCAGCGACATTTTGACCCACGAAGTGTTCAACAGCTACCAGTCAGAAACTGAAATGCTGCGTTACATCAAATCACTAGAAGACAAAGATTTAGCGCTTAACCACTCGATGATAAGCCTTGGCTCATGCACCATGAAGCTTAACGCCACCGCTGAGATGATCCCAGTGACGTGGCCTGAGTTCGGTAAATTGCACCCCTTCGCACCTATCGAACAAGCACAAGGCTACAGCCAAATGCTCAGCGAATTAAGCGAATGGTTGCTAGACATCACAGGCTACGATGCGCTTTCAATGCAACCTAACTCAGGGGCACAAGGCGAATACGCTGGCCTTATCGCTATTCAGCGCTACCATGAAAGCCGTAACGAAGGGCATCGTAATATTTGCCTTATCCCAAGCTCTGCTCACGGTACTAACCCTGCGTCAGCGCAAATGGTTAGCTTGAAAGTGGTGGTGGTGAACTGTGATAAAAACGGCAACGTCGACTTAGCTGATTTACGCAAGAAAGCCGCAGAAGTGGCAGACAACCTGTCTTGCGCCATGATCACCTACCCATCTACCCACGGCGTATACGAAGAAACCATCAAAGAAATGTGCGACATAGTGCACGAATTTGGTGGGCAGGTTTACCTAGATGGCGCGAATATGAACGCACAGGTGGGCATTACGTCACCAGGGCATATCGGCTCTGACGTATCTCATTTGAACTTGCACAAAACGTTTTGTATTCCACACGGTGGCGGCGGCCCAGGTATGGGGCCAATTGGGGTTAAATCGCATTTAGCGCCGTTCTTACCGAACCATAAAGTGATCGACACAGGCAACACCAGTGCCGGCAATGGTGCGGTATCCGCAGCGCCGTGGGGCAGTGCGTCTATTTTGCCTATCAGCTACATGTACATCAAAATGATGGGCAGCGCTGGGCTTAAAAAGGCGACCGAAGTGGCAATTTTAAACGCCAACTACATCGCCAATAAGCTAGACGGCCACTACAACGTGTTGTATCGCGGGCGTAATGGCCGCGTAGCGCACGAATGTATTATCGACTTGCGCCCCATAAAAGAAGCATCAGGGGTAACAGAAGTCGATATCGCCAAACGCCTTAACGATTACGGATTCCACGCACCGACTATGAGCTTCCCAGTAGCGGGCACGCTGATGATTGAGCCTACAGAGTCAGAAGCCAAAGTCGAACTAGACCGTTTCATCGAAGCCATGGTATGCATACGCGCAGAGGCAGCAAAAGTAGAATCAGGTGAGTGGAGCGCAACAGACAACCCATTACACAACGCACCGCATACCCTAGACGATATCTGTGACGCCAACTGGGATCGCAGCTACGATCGCCACACAGCGGCTTACCCAGTGGCAAGCGTAGCGAAAAACAAATTCTGGCCCTCGGTTAACCGCATCGATGATGTTTTCGGGGACCGTAATTTGATTTGTTCTTGCCCTAGTATTGAGAGTTATATAGAAGAGTAGGGGGGGCGCTACGCTTAAAAGCATGCGCTTCGCTTACCGCCATCCATGGCTTTTTTCTCCCAGCATCCATGTTGGGAGACCTACTTTTCTTCAACAGCTAAGAAAAGTAGGCAAAAGAAGCCGCGCTCCAGCCAATTTTCAATTCATATTTATAATAAACTTCAATGCCAGAGCGGCGAAAGGTAACATCCATGTAAAGCGGTTCGCCTTGCCCTGACGTCCATGTAAGGCCATCTGACAAGTCTATTTAAAATCTGGAAAATTGGAGTCGCTGTAAATCAAAAGCATGGCTTTGCCATACAAGAAGTTGTTTCTTTTTCTTAAGTTAAGATTTTCAGGATTTATTTAAACAGCTAAACAGGCTTATGTGACAAGTTTAGGGGCAGTATTTTAAAATGACTCTGACCTCTTTTGCTGGGGCCAATTGGCACCCATATTTCTAATCACGCATCCTTTGACCAACGAAATTATGGGTTTAAAAAGTTAAGCGATCTATTTCAATCGATAGATCTATTTGAAATGAAGAAAACAAATGGCTCAGTTTTGTGGGTTAGGGATAAAAGGAAGGCAAAGCAACTTAACAGAGCAGGGCAAGGAGCACAGCCAAAGTCCACCTCTTAAAGTAACATCGTAAAAGAAGATAAATCTCATTTTAGTTTTCGATTGAATATAAATGGCGCTGTTAAAATCCAGAGATGCTTAATGAAATACCGTAGATTGCTGCTCTGCCTAAAGCAGATTATTGGTTATGCTAACGTTCCAAATAACCATCAATCCCTGTTGTTGTTCTTACTTTAATCCCTAAAAAATGATGTGGCGCTATGGTCAAAATAGCTGTTGAAACTTACGGGTTTTATCATGGGTGTCTTTATATCGTCTCTGCTGAACGCTGATTTCATCTGCTTTTATCCGCTTCACTCAGTTCCATTCTGCAGTTCACTGCTCAACATCAATACAATCTCTTTGAATTCCTTTTTCTCGGCCAATTCAATAGGAGTGAACTGGGGCGGGTAGTAGTTTTCGGATTTGAAGTTCGCCTCATAACGCCATTTTAGTTTTGAGGGTTCACTCAGCGTTGTGCTGTTTGCGCCTAATGCCAATAAATTAGCAACTAACTCGGGTTGATTGGCTTTTACTGCGGCATGCAGCAGTTGGTAGCCATCACGATCAAATGATGTCAGTATTTTTTGGGTTGCCTCAGGGCTCATAAGTGCATTCATTTCATTGGCAAACCAAGTTAAGAATACGTAATTCTTGGTATACACACCCAGCTGGGCCGCTGTGGTGCCATCTGCAGTGGTGGCAAACAAATCGCCTCCCTGCGCTATAGCCGCTTTGATCACTTCTAGGTTGTGACTTTTTATGGTGAAAAACAAAGGGCTGTAACCTTGTTGGGTTTGCTGATTAATGTTGGCACCTTTACTCACTAGGTAATTGAAGTTTTCTAACTTGCCAAAATTAGCCGCCCACATTAAAGCCGTTTGGCCATCACTGTTTTGGGCGCAGATATTGGCACCTAGGCTGACTATTCTAGCCAGATCCTCTGTGGTCGCCGAGCCAGCACATAGTTGAAAAGCGCTAGTGCCGTCTTCTATTGTGCTATTTGGATCTGCTCCCCTATCTAACAAGGCATTGATAATCTCGGTATTACCGTATCGACAAGCCTGAATGATAGGAGTAAAACGATTGCTGTTGGCAAGCTTTACCTTCGCGCCTTTTTTAAGCAGTAGCTCAACTAATTGGGGCTCTTGTGTTTCTACGGCCCAAGCTAAAAGGCTAGATTTGTCTGCAAGAGCATGATTAACATCGACCGTAGCCGTTAACTTAGCCACCTTGGCTAGGTCTAAATTTAAAATGGCGTGTTTGGTTTCTTGCAGCAACTGTTGATGTGCTTTTTTGCTTAGTTGCGACGTATTCGTCGTCAATTGATACTCGGTTTTACAGGCAACTATGCCGGTCAAAACAAAACTAAAAAGACACATTTTGATGACGCCTTTTAGCTTGGACGTTTCGTACTTATTTGCTTTGAGTAATCTGTTTGTTCTCATCATTAAAACCTTAACCTAGCAAGCCAGCAAGTGGTGCCGAGCTGTCGCCAAAGCTTTGAGCTGGTACGCCCATTTGTTGTAAAACCGAAAGCAGCAGGTTACACATGGGAGTATGTTTTTTAGCGGCGAGATGCCTATTACCTTCTAACCCCCCTCCCGCAATGATGATGGGCAGGTTCATGTGATCATGATCGTTAGATTCACCAATACAGGCGCCGCGGATCACAAAGGTATTGTCGAGTAAATTGGACTCTCCGTCGGGAATGTTAGCCATTTTTTCTAAGTAGTCAGCAAACAGCTGCATGTGGTAGGTATTGATCTTAACCAGCTTGTCTATTTTGTCGGGTATATTGGCATGATGGCTTAACTCATGGTGTCCATCAGAAACGCCAATATTGGTGTAAGCATGATTACTGAGTTCTCGTCCGAGCATAAAGGTACTGACTCGGGTCATATCAGTTTGCAAGGCTAACATTTGCAGATCTAGCATAATTTTGACGTGTTCTTCATAGTCGCTAGGAATGTTGGCCGGCACAGAAAAACCTTCTAAATTCATTTCGATTGTAGTTTCTCGTGCTTTTACAATGCGCCGCTCGACATCACGAATAGATTCGAGGTACTGGGCCATTTTATGGCGATCGTTCACTCCTAATTTTTGATTGACCCTTTTGGCTTCATGATTGATAAAGTCGAGAATACTGGCCTTGTGAGTCAGGCGCATTTGACGGGTGGTTTCGTCTATTTTATTGCCGTCTCCAAATAGGTGTTCAAACACGTCACTTGGCGTCACCATAGCGGGTAAGGCTTGTGTTGGGCTTTTCCAAGAAATGGTATTGGTGTAGGTACAGCTGTAGTTAATGTCACAACTGCCTAGCAAACTGGGGGGCTCGATGCCTAATTCTAAAGAGGCAAGTTGGGTGTCTTTCGCAAAATAGTTGGCGGCGACCTGATCGGCAGATATGCCGCAATATATGTCAGCGCCTTCAGTGGCTTTGGCGTGTACACCGGTTAAAAATGCAGGACAACTTCGACCATGACCCGCTGGCGGCGCACCAAAAGCGCTAGCCTGATAATGAGCGAGTCCTGAGATCACCGAAAATTTGTCTCGTACTTTTTCCAGTGGTTTCAAAATGGGTGTCATGTGGTAGTTTTTACCCACAGTTTTAGGCGTGTAGGATTGCACTCTCACGCCATTAGGCGAATAAAATACTGTCATGCGCTTGGGGCGTTTTTCTAAAGTTTTAGCCATAGCCGCAGGCACTAAAGACTCCATTACGGGCAGCGCAACGGCGGCACCTAAGCCTTTTAGAAAAAAGCGTCGTGAGGGGCCGGTATTAACGTGTTTGAGCGATCTGTTGATTTTCATTGCTAGCCTTTGGAGCTTTTTTAAAGTTAAACGGAGTGCTGCTAAGAACAGCTTCAATAATACTGTGGATACGATAATTTTCGGGACTTGCTTGTCTGGCGATACTTCTAATAGTGGGTTGATCTGAGGGCTCTAAACCTCTGCCAAGGGCGTAGGTGAGCAAGCGGTCAATAAAGGCTTGGGCGAAACGCTCTCTGCGATCCCATAAAACCGAATGTAAACCATTTAATCCTTCAAAGTGGGTGCCGTCTGGCATTTGGGCGGTTACATCAATTTTTTGCCCTGCGTACATAGTGCGCTGTGCGCCTACGGCATCGTATTTTTCTAATGCTAAACCAAGAGGATCCATGCGCACATGACAAGCGGCACATACTGGGTCGGCTCTATGTCTGGCTAATTGCTCTCTAGCTGACAACGCTAATCCATCGTGCTCAGCTATCAATGAAGGTACATCTGGCGGTGGCGGAGGAGGGCTGGCTGCGAGCAGGTTATCTAATATCCATTTACCTCGTTTAACGGGAGAGGTGTGACTTGGATTCGATGTTAAGGTCAAAATGCTAGCTTGGCCTAATAAGCCGCCACGATTAGTGTGTTTGCCTAAGGTCACTTTTCGAAACGTACTGCCTTTTACGCCCTCAATACCATAGTGATTGGCTAGCTGTTCATTGAGATAGCTATAGTCGGCATTAAGAAAATCAAAAATCGCCAGATCGTCTTTTAAAATACGGGTGAAAAACAATTCAGTTTCCCGTTTGATTGCATGTCGTAACGGTATAGTAAATTGCGGAAACTCAAATACGTCTGGAAAATGATGGGGAAGGTTACGCAAATACAACCATTGGCCAGCAAAGTTATCGGTAAGGGCTTGGGCTTTTTCTGACTCAAGCATGCGTTTAATTTGCTGGCGCAGAATGCTTGGCTCTCGTAGTTTTCCTTGTTTGGCTAAATTAGTTAATTCTTGGTCGGGTAAGCTGCTCCATAAAAAGAGTGCCAGTCGCGCTGCAAACTCGTACTCATTAATTTTGTAAATACTTCCGGCTGTGGCGGTGTTAGGCGTGGTTTCTTGCAGGTATAAAAAGCTGGGCGCCACCAGCAATGCTTGTATGGTGGTGGCAATACTCGCTGTAAAATCTAAGTCTGTTCTTGCTTGCTTAAACACTTGTAGTAGCGGCAGAATATCAGCGCTATTTGTTCGGCGGCGGTAAGCCTCGGCTGACAGTTTGGCAATGATCCGGGTGGCACAATCAAGTTCTGCCTTACCGTTCTGCCGTGTTGGCACTGCAGAGTCTGCCGAGTCAGGCAAGCAAACAAAAATTTTAGCAAAGCTTGGGGTTTTATCGATGTCAGTCTGGATTGTGTTTGTATCGATAGCGTCAGTCTGGGTTGCCTGACTTGTGCTATCTGTATGCTGTGATGGATTGTTTGTATCCAGTGGGCCAATGACTTCGATTTCTAGTACATCTCGTAAAAAAGCAGCTTGAGAAAACCGCGATGACATATGATACGAGGGCACCTTTTTAGTATAAACACGGCTGCCATTAATTATAAAGTCTAGGTCTAACTCGGTAGGCACGCTTTCAGGCAGCACAACATAATCGGTACCTTCGCGAACAGTTGGCACATATTCACTCAGTGCTAAACTTTTGCGAAAACTCAGGCCAATATTATGGCTGCCCGCGGGTAAAGTAAGGGTATAACTGTGGCGGTGGATTTCTAGGCGATCTACTTCGTTATTGGTGTTGGCATTAATAAATCCAGCCACTTCATACAGGCCGGTTTTTGGCGCATAAAAATCAAAACTGCCACCGCCTCGAGAGTCCAAAGGCAAGTCATTAGTCATTCGAAGATCAAAAGCAGGCACACCGCTATTTTGTAAAGGACCATCTTTAGGTACAAGATAGCTTTTTTTACTGGCCGTACTTCCAGCCACCCCTGTGGCAAGTTTACTGAGTTTTCCGGCTACCGATAGGTATCGTTCTAGTAGAGTAGTTGACACCCCCAAAACATCAGCATTGTTATCAAATCCATAACCAGAATCATCGCCAGGTAATGAATCGGTTACATCCACGTCTAGAGCGAGTAAATCTCTTACTGAATTAGCGTACTCACTGCGATTTAAACGGCGAAGGGTAGCGCGACCAGGGTTGGGGTTTTGCTCGCTGTAACTATCTAAAGATGTTTCAAGCCAATGTAATAATGATGCTTTTTGCTCTGGAGTTAGCTGCTTTTTCTTAGCTGGTGGCATGTCTCCCATTGATATTGCTTTGAGCATGCCTTCCCATAATTTTTGATTCTTACCATGTGAAATATCGCTGGCGTCAACGTCTTCTACCGACCAATTGCCATCAAAAATATAGTCATTATGGCAACCTTCGCAACGTTCATAAATTAACCCGTATGCTTGCTCTGGCGTAAAGCCTTCGCCCACTGTTTCTGAAAAAGTTTGAGGGTTAATCCCCAATAGGAGTAACCAAAACAAGATAAAAACAGCAACAGGTGAACGCTGGGCAAACCGATTTGGTGAAGTAGTAAGGATCATTTGCACTCTCTTTGAGCAATTGCTGCTTTAAAAACAAGAATAACGAGTAAGTGCAGAAACTGAGCAGCTTTTGTACCAGAAGTTGTCCAGATGGTCAGGAGGTTGTGTAGATGCAATTAGTTAGATAAAAAACTTACAAAGACATCCATAATTAAAATTTCGTAATAATTCACTCCTACTTCAAGGTGGAATTTCATACAAGAAGAGTTGACGTCTTTAAGTCAGGCCGATTGAAGATTTTTACTGGAATGTTGAGTGTGGAGGACGGAAGTGGCGTTTAAGATCAATTTTTACGTAGGGGAATAGGCTACAAGATATGCTTGGAATGTATTCGTTAAGGTTATTTCAGGGGCGTTTTAACATCGCTTTCGCTTTGGTTATTCCTCGTAGCCATTGAGCAGAATCTAAGCCAAGTCGTTCTAGAATGGGACTGTGAGTGTTGTCGGTATGGCCCGTATTATCATCAGGAATTCAGCGGCCTGTGGTATCGACAAACTCACAATAGTCTTTTGGCTAATTCGGCTTTTTCGAGGTTAAGGCACAGTCCATCCACCTGACAGAATGAAACCCAAATTAAGTGAAGTTCAACTCTGAAAATTGACCGCTATTTTAAGGTCAATCCCAAACAAACTGAGTTTCATAGCCTAATATTACTAGTCGCACTCATTTTATCTGAAGTGAGCTTATACTCTCCGCAAACTGCGTTGATAACTTGTTTTATTCAAGAATTAATCTACCTTTCAAACTAATCTACCTTTCAAACTAATCTCCCTTTCAATAGAGGTGATTTTTTTACTTGTTCAAAAAGCTACATTTAATTCAAGGAAGTAATTTTGATGTTTTGCTTAAAGCCTCCCATTTGCTCATGCTTCCTTATGTGTATTTTTATATTTGGCACTTCAGGATGCGCGTATAGACCTGTGGCAATTGATCAGAGCCAAATTTATATTGGTGCATTTAAGTCTAAAAATAAGACAGTTGAAAATTGTCAATTTAATGAAATAAAAGGGCTAGGTCTAAAATTGGGAGTTGGAATAATTGGATTTGGATTTTTTGATAGAAAAGTTATAACAGCTTTCGATGGTGATGATGGGTACTGTGAAAATGAATTTTTTAAAGTTTATATGGGTAATAGAGCAGAGCAAGAGATAATTAGAGTAGGACATATTAACGTTTTTGAGGGATACCATGAAAATTAAAATTTTAACTATCACATCAGCTATTTGGGGTTTAGTAGGATGTGCATCAAATCACCACCTTGTCTTTTTTACAAATACAACTATTGGAGTTGAAATCGGTTCAGAACCAGCAAACGGTTCACCTGCTAAATTTATAGTTGGCTATAAACGTCAAGAAGGAGTTATTGATCCTTTAATCCCTGATTATGAATTTATCGGCAATACAACTAATATTGCGAGCTTGAATACCTTAACTGAGCCAGTAAATGGCGATACAAATATAGTTATGTCACCTCAGGGGACCGCCATCCCTAAGGGACATAAGACGAACGCGCATTCTGTTCTTGCTAAAATGAATTTTGGAGCAACCGGAGGTGGAAGTGGGGCTTCTGCTGCTCAATTTTTTGCTACCGGGAGAGCTGCTGAATTATTAGCTGAGTCCGACGGGATAACATCAGCATTGGCAGGGGACTCGAAAATATCTAGTAATAAAACTTTAGAGTTTGGTAATGGAGACATTTCCTTTGGAGCACATCTTCAACAGGTTTATAACTTTTTGGTCAATTATGCGAATTCCTCAGGCAAAAAAACTAGCGAAGCAATAGCCTTAATTAACAAAGTTGACGCTTTAGATGAGGGGATGTTCAAGAAAACTTTCAAACATTATACGTCAAGTGCTTTGTCAACGGATGTTGGTTTGTCGGATTATAGTATTAGCTCTGTGAAGAGTTTCTCAAATGTAATTCCCTATATAGTAGCAATGAATAATGCTTTGGAGACTGCAAAACTTAAAATCCTAGACCCAAATTCGACTAATGCGGGGGCACCTATTACGCTCGCTGAAAAAAAGGAAATGCTCAATAATATTGAAAGCTACCCTGACAGAATAAAAGAGACACAGGAGGCTATTTCTTCAAGCCCTGCTGTGATCTCAATGGTAGATTTTGTATATAAAAACATACTACTTAAATCCGAAGATAAATAGGAGGCAGTAATGCCGAACGAATTTTTCAAAGACCCTAACGAATCAACTCACAAGTCTAATAAAAAAAAGAATGATTACCTCTCAGATATAATGATTACATTACCAATTGAGAAGCATATAATCCAAGTTATTAGAGTTGATAAGGATGGACATCATGGTTGGGAACTTGTGTCAATCTAAACTATTTAAATACCTCATATGTTAAAGTAAGATAACTTACAAAGACACACATAATTAAAACTTTGTAATAATTCACTCCTACTTCAAGGTGGAATTTCATACAAGAAGAGTTGACGTACTTTAATTCAAATCGATTGAGGATTTTTACTGGAATCTTGAGCGTTGAGGAAGGAAGTGGCGTTTAAGGTCAATTTTTACGTAGGGGAATAGGCTACAAGATATGCTTGGAATGTATTCGTTAA
>OJDH01000003.1_pt1 | contig 236375 bp, 200 predicted proteins | sample 1592761 | NCBI WGS metagenome assembly OJDH01 (sample SAMN05416855, study PRJEB24817) | seawater metagenome | isolation source: Sea water | place: Canada:Atlantic | collected 2013-11 | reverse complement strand
AAGGTATCGCCTGTGTGAAACACCAGAACATGGCCGGTTCCGACATGGGTGATGATCACAAAGAATACTTCGCTGGTGAAGCGGCACTGAAAGCCGGTGGTAAAGACAACACTATGAACCAGTTCGGCTAAGCCCCGGCCTGAGTTAGAACACTAAAAAGGATGCCCTCGGGCATCCTTTTTTCGTTTTACTTACCGTTATCAGGCATGAGTGCTGATATTACTGCCTGGGTTCTCACTCCCTTCTTTTAGCGCATCAAGGTAGTTTCCCATGGCTGCAGTGAGCGCCCCTTGCAGACTTGACAGCATGCCAGAGAGAGATTCAACCTGATCACTTGCGGAAGGGTCTGATTCAGCGCGAGCTTTCGCGCTTTCCAGCTGCTTCTGTACATCGGCAATTTGTTCTTTTAATTGCTCGATGACTTCTTTAAGCCGTTCAAGTATTACATCTTTTATACTGCCGCCCCCTTCAGCCCCATCAGCTTGTCCCGCGCGGGCTTCCGTACCTGGCTGGCTTTCTGTATTACTGCTATCACTTCCAACGGCTTTTGCAGACGCGACGTCTGCAGAGGAGCGGACTGTGACATGTGCATTGCCCTCTGCTGTCGCATTGGCAGGCTCTGTTGTGTGTGTGGTCAACGCTGTCCGGGTTTGCGGCTGAGGAGCAACCGCCATGCTGGATATCATCATCTCAGGAACATCCTTTCAGAGAGAATAGTGCAGGCGAAATAAGTAGTTGCCATTATAGCGGCTATATTTACCGAAGCCGATTATCAGGCATTATGAGGGCGGTATTCAGCCTAATGCGTGCAGAGTCGCCAGATTATTATTGAGCTCAGTCTGTAAGGATTTTTTCAGTGAGCTAAGTGTCGCAATGTGTGAGTGTGATGCTGTGCCCGCTGGCTTGGACAAGGTGATATCCAGGTGGTGACTGACTTCGTCAACCTGGCTTTGTAAGCGCGTGATAACGACTTGCAGTTCTTCCAAAAGCACCCGAGTGTGTGCTGCAGAGGCTGCGGGTATTGCATGTATGCTGGAGCAGTTTGATGGTTCCATGATAGATATCCCTTCCTGTACATCAAAACGGCCAGATTCCTTACTGACCGATCTGCATTTTACCGCTCTGTGTGCAGGTATTCCCTGGGACTAAAGCACTGCTTTAATACTTTTTGTTATTGTTCAGCCATTTCAGGGTTTGTGGCATACAGTGCTTTCAATCAGGCTGGCGTGAGCCGTGATTAGATGCACGCAGGGATATGGCCGTTTTTCTTAGCATCTGAATAAACACCTGTTCAGCATCGGTCAGAGGTACATTTTCCGGTGTCACCAGATAAATATCGACGATAGGAAAATGTTCATAAGGGGGTAGTGGCCAGAGCATGTTCTGTGCGACGAATGCTTTGGCAGACTCCACCGTTAATGCCCCAAAACCAAGTCCGGCCAGAATCAGCCGGCGTACTTCTTCTTCATTTGATGATACCGCGACTCGCTTGCCCCAGAGTTGCTGGGCGTTGCGCAACTCGGTAATCCCGCCTAACCCCTCCCCTGGCTGGTCGCTCTCAAACGACACATAGGCCAGGCCGCGCAGATCATCCATATTCAGGTCAGCTTTGCCGAACAGCGGGTGGCTGGGGCCACAGTAAAACGCCATCTGTTCATCACCCAGAAAATCAAAACGTAAGCCGGGTTGAGATGTTTTTTTATTGCTCAGACCAATATGCAGGTGGCCATCAGCCACGGCACTGACGATATCCGTACTGGGCTGGGTATTGGTATTTATAAAAACATTGGGGTAGAGCACATGATATTCGGCGAGCGTCTGGTCGAACGCTGGGCTGCTGATATGGCTGGCGATTTCGATATGGATCTCACCCTGCACCGAACCTGCTGAATCTGCAAACTGCTCTGCCATATGGGACAGCATACTGCTGGCTGAGGACACGTACTCATACACCCTCAAACCCTGGCTGGTTAGCGAGAAAACCCCCTTGCGCCGCACAATCAGCTGTACACCCAGGTAACTCTCAAGCCGTTTCAGTGCATTACTGACGCTGGGCTGGCTAAACGACAGCTTGCGGGCGGCACCGGTAATGCTGCCCTCATCAACAATCGTCAGAAAGGTGTACAGTAAGTTCCAGTCCATATTGCGTAGAAATCGTTCGTGAGCTGAGAGCATATCGGGCCTGCGGCAGATAAAAGACTGTCTTCATATAGCTGAGGGCTATGCATCATATAATAACTATAAATTTGTAGAATGCGACTCCGTTTTAGACACTGCTTCTATTGCGCCAGGAAAGGCTTCCTTGCTGGGAGGTCGGTTTCAGGCGGTGTTTCAGTCAGAAGAATAAAAACGGAAGGTAAAATAATATGAATAAGAACCTGTTTTCCCTGGCATTCGCTACATTCCTCGCAACTGTTCCGGCAACGGCCGCAATGGCGGCTGAGACAGACACCTTACGTATTGGTACTGAAGGTGCTTACCCTCCATTCAATTACATGACGGCTGACGGCAAGCTGGGCGGTTTTGATCTCGAAATCGGTCGGGCGTTATGTAAAGAGATGCAGACGAAATGCAGCTTTGTTGCTCAGGACTGGGACGGCATTATTCCGGCGCTTAAAGCAGGCAAGTACGACGTTATCATTGCCTCCATGTTCATCACCGAAAAGCGCAAGAAGCAGGTCAGCTTTACTGATGCTTATCAAAAGTCTGCCATGACTTTTGTGACCCCGAAGGATTCAAACCTGACTGACTTCTCCCCTGCTGCCATGGCGGGTAAAACCATTGGTGCACAAGGTTCAACGACCCAGGCGGACTACATCAGTGCGCTGTATCCCGATTCTGACGTGCGTATGTACCCGACTCAGGATGCCGTTAACCTTGATCTGGTGTCAGGTCGACTGGATGCGCAGGTCGGTGATCTGATACCGATGCTGGAATGGACACAAAAATCTGACGATGGCGCTTGCTGTCAGCTGGCCGGTGAGCTGATTACCGATCCTCGTTTTGTCGGTGATGGCGTAGGTATGGCTGTACGTAAGGAAGATGACGCCCTGCGTCAGAAGCTGAATAAAGCGCTGACCGCAATTGTTGCCGATGGAACTTACAAAGCAATTAACGACAAGTTCTTCACCATCAATATTCTGACCTTGCAGTAACGTGTGAGTCCACTTTATTACCACCGGCTTGCCGTGCAGGGAAACGTGTATGACCTGGTTTGAATATCTGAGTTTTGGTGACAGCGGCTGGGGTGATGAGCTGTTGGCAGGGCTGGGGGTCACGTTGTCCCTGGCGTTGACGGCGCTGCCCTTTGGTCTGGTGCTGGGAATGTCTGTTGCGGCGGCATCGGTGTCAGCCCGGGCTGTGCCGCGCGGTGTTGCATTTGCTTTTACCACGACCATTCGAGGATTGCCCGAGCTGCTGACGCTGTTCCTGATTTATCAGGGTGTGGGTATGTTGATCAACGCGACACTCAAATGGTTTGACCCCCGGGCCGCGTTTTTTGAACTGAGCCCTTTCATTGCCGGTGCTGTGGCGTTGACGCTGGTGTTTGGCGGTTATGCCGGGGAAGTGCTGCGCGGTGCCTGGCAGGCGCTGGATAAAGGCCAGCGAGAAGCAGCAGAGGCTGTGGGAATGAGCCGCTGGCAGGTGTTCCGATTAATAGAGCTGCCGCAGATCCTCCGACTGGCGTTGCCTGGGCTGGGCAATCTCTGGATCAACCTGCTCAAGGACACCGCGCTGGTATCAGTGATTGCATTGAATGACCTGATGCGGGTCGCGAATATTGCGGTTGGCGTGACCAAGAAGCCATTCCTGTTTTTCCTGACGGTCTGTCTGCTGTACTGGATGGTCTGCATCGTATTCGAGTGGTGTATTGCCCGTATGGAAAAACGTGCAAATCGCGGTATCCGTTCGATCTAGCTGGTGAGGACTCAGACCCATGTTTGATCTGTTAATTGAATACGCGCCACGTCTGTTAAGTGGTGCAGTGATGACGCTGAAACTGACGTTTATCTCGGTACTTATTGCGGCGATGCTTGCGTTACCACTGGCACTGGTACGTCGCTCTGGAAGCCGGTATTTGCAAGGCCCTGTCCGGCTGTATATTTCGTTTTTCCGGGGGACGCCATTACTGGCTCAGCTGTTTCTGGTGTATTACGGCTCGGGCCAGTTCCGGCCTGAGCTGACGGAACTGGGATTATGGTGGTTTTTCCGTGATCCATTTTACTGTGCCATTCTGACGTTCTCGCTGAACTCTGCTGCCTACCAGACGGAAATACTGCGTGGTGGTTTACAGGCGGTATCACGCCAGGAAGTGGAAGCAGGCATGGCTATTGGTATGTCGAAGGGCCTGCTTTATCGGAAGATCATTTTGCCCCATGCCTACCGGATCGCTTTCCCGGCACTGGGGAACGAAATCATCCTGATGCTTAAAGGCAGTGCGATTGCCAGTGTGATTACCCTGCTGGATTTGATGGGACATACCCGACGGGTTTTTTCGCAGACCTTTGATATGTCGGTCTATGTCTGGGCAGCGCTGATCTACCTGCTGGTTACCACGCTCTTTGTACTGGTGTGGCGACGCATGGAGCACCGGATGACACGCCACTTCCGGGCACCGGTTACACCATCAGCACCTCTGACTTCAGTTATAAAGGAATCTACCCGTGTCAGTTAATCCAGAGTCAGCGATTGTATTGCAGGCGGATGGTCTGCAGAAAGCGTTTGGGGGTGTCGAGGTGCTTAAAGGTGTCTCACTGACGGCCCGCAAACATGATGTCATCACAATTATCGGTTCCAGTGGTTCAGGGAAAAGCACCTTGCTGCGGTGTCTGAATTTGCTGGAAGTCCCTGAGGCCGGTCAGCTGGCCGTACATGGCGAAACCCTGAACCTGGCCACTGATGCCCGAGGCCGACATGAGCGTGGCCTTCAGAAACAGATTGAACGCACTCGCAGCCGACTGGGCATGGTGTTTCAGTCGTTTAATCTCTGGTCACATATGACGGTACTGGAAAATGTCATGCTGGGGCCCTGTACCGTACTCAAACGTGACCGGGCTGAGGTGCAGCCCCAGGCTGAAGCATTACTGGCCCGTGTGGGTATGCTGGAAAAGCGCCATATGTACCCGGATCACCTGTCTGGTGGTCAGAAACAGCGGGTGGCAATCGCCCGTGCACTGGCGATGGACCCGGATGTGATGTTGTTTGACGAACCCACCTCCGCGCTGGACCCGGAGCTGGTCAACGAAGTGTTATGCGTTATTAAAGAGCTGGCTGAAGAAGGCCGAACCATGATTATGGTTACCCATGAGATGCGCTTTGCCCGTGATGTCTCCTCCCGGATTGTCTACCTTCATCAGGGACAAATTGCTGAGCAGGGTCCGCCTGATCAGTTGTTCAATGCCCCTCAATCTGAACAGCTACAACGGTTTTTATCGTCGCAATACTGACCGGTACTGTCGTCAGTGAAACGGGTCATATCTGACCCCTGGACACACTGACGACAGACCCCCTGCCCCATACTTTTAAAACATTCGATTCAGTTCGAAGGGCATTCTTCGCGCTGAAAAACAGGAAACTATTATGACTCAACAAGAATTCGGCGCACCTTATCTGGTTTTTCTGGGAGACGCAGAAGACTTCCTGATGGCAAAAGTAGCGAAAGGCGTGGCTCACTGGCGGCCAGAGAAGTGTGTCGGCCAGATGCGTCTGCCTGAAGCGAAAGCTGATCTCGGACTGCCTGACATGTCGATCACAGATGCCGCTGCTGCGGGTGCTAAAACGTTTGTACTTGGCCTTGCTCCGGTGGGCGGTACCCTGCCGGATGCATGGCTGCCTATCCTGATTGACGCGATGGAGGCTGGTATGGATATCGCCAGCGGCCTGCATATTCGCCTGAATGACATCAGCATGCTGACAGAGGTCGCCCACCGCACCGGTCAGCGATTGATTGATGTACGTGAGCCACAGGTTGATATGGTGTGCGGCACCGGCCTGCCACGTCAGGGGAAGCGCCTGCTGACCGTGGGTAGTGATTGCTGTGTTGGCAAAATGTTTACCGCCCTGGCTATTCATAAAGAAATGATCCGGCGTCAGCTGCCTGCCACGTTTCGTGCCACAGGCCAGACTGGCATCCTGATCGAAGGCTCCGGTGTACCGGTTGATGCCGTGGTATCTGATTTTATTGCCGGTGTTGTCGAGCAGCTGTCCCCCGCCAATGACCACCAACACTGGGACATCGTGGAAGGCCAGGGCTCGCTGTTCCACCCGGCGTATGCCGGTGTCAGCCTCGGCTTGCTGCATGGTGCTCAGGCTGATGTAGTCATCCTGTGCCATGAAGTGGGTCGCGTGCAGATGGATATGATGGAAGGCTACCCGGTACCTGATTTGCAAACGGTGATTGATACGAACCTGCAGCTGGGTCGTCTGACCAATCCGTCTATCCGCCTTGGTGGTATTGCGCTGAATACCTCTGCGCTGAGTGAAACTGAGGCGCTGGCTGAGATCGACCGCGTACAGCGACGTTTCAACGTGCCGGTGGTTGATCCTGTTCGTACGGGTGTCGCCACGATTGTTGACGGACTGGAGAGCGAATGATGCGTACTCTTTGTGTCCAGGTTGAAAAATGGCCATTAAAGCAGCCGTTTGTTATTTCCCGGCTCGCACCGATGTTGCATGGTGAAGTGGTGGTGGTGGAGATTGAGCAGGATGGCATGATCGGACGCGGTGAGTGTGAGCGTGCGGATGTATTCGAGCTGGATTACCCTTCGGTGACGGCTACCATCGAGCAGGCCCGCCTTGCCATTGAAAAAGGGGCCACGCGTCAGCAGCTGCTGACGCTCATGCCGCCGGGTTATGCCCGTAATGCCGTCGACTGTGCGCTGTTTGATCTTGAGGTAAAACAGGCCGGTACGACGGCCTGGCAGCTGGCGGGCCTGGACCGGCCGCCAGAGCCGGTAACAACCGTGTTCACCCTGTCACTGGATACGCCAGAAAACATGGCGGCAATGGCCGCAGAGCATTGTCAGCGGCCGTTGCTGAAACTGAAACTGGGCCGCGAGGGTGATCTTGAGCGGGTGGCGGCAGTGCGTGCTGCTGCCCCGGATACACGGCTGATTATTGATGCCAATACGGGCTGGAGCCTGGCCCAGCTGCAGGATTACCTGCCCCGGCTGGCTGAGCTGGGGGTGGAAATGGTTGAGCAACCTTTGTCGCCTGACGATGACCATCAACTGGCTCAGATCGATCCAGTTATCCCGCTGGCCGCTGACGAGTCCTGCCTGGATCGAAGTTCACTGGCGCGACTCAAAGGCCTGTATCAGGTGGTAAATATCAAGCTGGATAAAACCGGTGGCATGACTGAAGCACTGGCGCTGGCGGATGAAGCCCGTGCTCAGGGGTTTGAGATTATGGTCGGCTGCATGATCGGCACATCATTGGCGATGGCCCCTGCATTGCTGCTGGCCCAGCAGGCTCGCTGGGTTGATATCGACGGCCCGTTGTTATTAGCACAGGATCGCGAAGGCGGTATGCGCTACCAGGGCAGCGTTGTACACCCACCTGCTGCAGCGCTGTGGGGGTAAGCATGACGACGGCACAGGTAACGCCTCGGCTGGAAATTGATCTAAGCAAAATTCAGCACAATAGCCGCCAGCTCAGTCAGCAACTGGCGCCTCAGGGGATTACGATTACCGGCGTTACCAAGGCAACGCTGGGGGATCACCGCGTTGCCAGTGCCATGCTGAGTGGCGGCATCAGCACGCTGGGGGATTCGCGCATTGAAAATATCCGCAAGATGCGTGACGCCGGGGTGCGGGCTTCTTTTATGTTGCTTCGCTCACCGCAGCTGAGCCGTATTGATGAGGTTGTTCAGTACGCCGACATCAGCCTGAACAGTGAGCCTGCGGTGCTGGAGCGGCTATCGGAATCGGCATGCCGACAGGGCCTGGAGCACCGTGTATTACTGATGGTTGAACTGGGTGATCTGCGTGAAGGCATCCGGCTGGATGAAATTGAAACGGTGGTTGCACATTGCCAGCAACTGCCCAATCTGATCATTGAGGGTATTGGTACTAACCTGACCTGCCTGAGTGGTGTGGTGCCGGATGACCATAATATGGGCCAGCTATCGGAACTGGCAGCAGCATTGCAGGACCGGTTCGGGCTGAAGCTGGCCATGGTGTCGGGAGGCAACTCATCCTCACTGGACTGGCTTGCAAATACGGCCTGCACGGGCAATATCAGCAATGTCCGGTTGGGTGAGGCCTTATTGCTTGGGTGTGAAACATTGCACGGCCTGCCATTGGCGGGTCTGTATCAGGGGGCGATCAGCCTGGTGGCTGAAGTGATTGAGTCCAGACGCAAGCCTTCAGTACCGCAAGGCACTCTGGCCCGTAATGCGTTTGGCGAACAGGCTGATTTTATTCAGCGAGGAGAGATGCATCGCTGCATTCTGGATATGGGGCAACAGGATATCAAACTGGGCGGTTTGAAACCGGTCAACCCGGCGCTTACTATTTTGGGTGCCAGCAGTGATCATCTGGTACTGGATGCAACGCGCCAGCCTCTGGCCGTTGGGGCAGAAGTCCGTTTCCAGCTGGACTACAGCGCCCTGCTGGCCGCGATGACATCACCGTTTGTCACTAAATGCTATTGCTAAACTTCGTACAGGTAGCACGTCCATTCGATTGGGCGTGCTACCTGAGCTGGTGTCAAATCAGTGGCATATAGATCTCTGTTAGCAGCTCTTCTGGTGCCACTTCCCGAGGGTTATTCAGATATTCTTCTACGCAGGGATGATTACCCACCTCTTCGCCTGACTGTGGCAACCAGATGCCGTAAAACCATTCATAGGCCTGCTGCAATCCGGCGTAAGGGCCTTTATGACGCAAAATGGCATAGCGCCCTGCCGCGATCGACAAACGAGCAAAGTCATCTGGGATGTTAATCCCTTCTTCGCTGCTTAACGCCACACAGGCGTGAGAGCGCAGCTGATCCGGTGCGACGGTTTCGGGATTATCATGATAAAGCGCCATCACCCCTTTCAGCTGCGGCCACACCTGATTTTCAACCATCCATCCATTGAGCTTGTCGAAGGCGTTACCAATGCTCATATAAGGCCCACTGTGTGGAATACAGAGCAAGGGCAAAGCTGTGTCGCGCGTTTCGATCCGTACATCCATTGCGGTTGAATCTGTCATCTGTAACTGCTCCTCTGAGCGCATCGCTAATGTGAAACGGGTATGGCTACCTTCACGTCTAAAACGTACTGGCGGCATTCCGTATGCTTTACCAAAGGCACGATTAAAGGACTGAAGCGTACTGTAGCCTGATGCTGCGGATACCCGATCAACAGGTAGTTCACTATTAATCAGTTGTGCTGCTGCACGGTGTAACCGTAAGCGTTTAACCGTCGCTGCCAGCGTTTCACCACACATCGCGGCATACACTCGATGCCAGTGGCAGGGAGACATATGGGCAATATCAGCCAGAGCATTGAGGTCCAGCGGCGCATCCAGATTCTGGTAAATATGGTCAACAACGCGCTGAAAACGCTGTTGATAGGCGCTGTAATCACGCATGTACGGCAGTCCTTGTTGTGCTTGTTTGATGACAGAAACGATAGCATGGGAGGTTTTAGCAATTCTTGCGCAGTTGAGGTCGGATGTGAGTTTATCAGGTTCGAATTACTGGGTGCGAGGTGTTTGTCTGTGGGTTTAGATTATTGAATGGGTATGAAATACCCTTCTGATAAAAGGTAACTATATAAACTTGGTAGTTTTAAAATTCACAGTTATGCGGTTAAGTGGGGTTAGCTCGAATAGACGGCTATTAGTATGTTATTCGCAGGGAGAATATGTACGGATATGAAGGATTACCAGAAAGGCTTTACGCTAGTCGAAATTGCGATCGTTATGGTCATTATCGGGTTGTTGTTAGGTGGCGCCTTAAAGGGCCAGAAGATGATTGAGAATGCTAAAGGTAAGCGATTGGCTGCGGATATTGAACAGTTTCGCGCCGCTCTCTATAGTTTTCAGGATATTTACCGTGAGTTGCCAGGTGATATGGCGTCAGGTAAGGCCACCAAATTTTTTGGCCCAGACATGCCTGCTGTTGGAGGGAATGGGAAAGATGGGATCGGCGGCGGCTGGTGTGAAGGTGCGGACGAAGAAAGCTGTAAGGCTTGGCAGCATTTGAGAATGGCAGGGCTTATCAGTGGCGATCCAAAAGCATCAGGTGCAGATGCCCGGCCTTCGCATCCGTTCGGTGGCTATTATGACTCCCTTTCAACCGGTAACTGGTCAGATGGTATTACGTCAATAAAGTTGCTGATTCGTTCGATGCCGAGTGATCTGGCCGCGAGACTTGATACTGCCTACGATGATGGTAATGGCAAAACAGGGAAATACCTGTGTGCCAATGGCTCAAATGGAGTGAAAGGTGCTTGTGACTGGTCAGCACCGGGTGCTCAACAGCATTTATTTATTGCAATGTAATCAGGCCTGAGCAAAAAAAGGGTGGCAGTTATCACTGCGACCCTTTTTTATGTGCTCAGGATAGGGTTAGGATGTTAAACATGACTATTCGCCAAAAAGAACCAGGTATCCAGCACCGAATCCGGGTTCAGCGAGACTGAATCAATGCCCTGCTCCATCAGCCAGCGGGCCAGTTCAGGGTGGTCTGAGGGGGCCTGACCGCAGATGCCGATGTATTTGTCCTGTTTTTTACAGGCGTTGATTGCCATATCCAGCAGGATTTTTACCGCTTCGTCCCGTTCGTCGAACAGGTGGGCGACGATGCCAGAGTCGCGGTCCAGCCCCAGGGTGAGCTGGGTCAGATCGTTGGAGCCGATGGAGAAACCGTCAAAGTATTCCAGGAACTGGTCGGCCAGCAGTGCGTTGGCGGGGACTTCGCACATCATGATCAGGCGCAGGCCATTTTCACCGCGTTTGAGGCCGTTCTCCTCCAGCTGATTAACTACCTGGCGGGCTTCGCCGACGGTGCGCACGAATGGCACCATGATTTCGACGTTGGTGAAGCGCATCTGGTCGCGGACGATTTTCAATGCCCGGCATTCCAGCTCGAAACAGCCACGGAAAGAATCCGAAATGTAACGGGTGGCGCCCCGGAAACCCAGCATCGGGTTTTCTTCACCGGGTTCGTAGCGGTCGCCGCCGATCAGATGGCCGTATTCGTTGGATTTGAAGTCAGACAGCCGCACGATTACTTTTTTCGGATAGAACGCCGCTGCCAGGGTGGAGATGCCTTCCACCAGCTTCTGTACGTAAAACTCGACCGGGGAGTCATAACCGGCGATGCGGCGTTCGATTACCTGGCGCAGCTCACGGGGCTGGTCTTCAAAGTTGATCAGCGCTTTAGGATGCACACCGATCATCCGGTTGATGATGAATTCCAGCCGGGCCAGGCCGACGCCGGCGTTGGGCAGTGCCTGGAAATCGAAGGCGCGGTCGGGGTTGCCGACGTTCATCATAATGTCGAATGATAACGGGGGCATGGACTCGACCGAGTTGGTCTGGTGTTCAAAGTCCAGTTTGCCTTCATAGACGCGAGCGGTGTCCCCTTCGGCACAAGAGACGGTGACCAGCTGGCCCTGGCGTAACTGTTCGGTGGCATCGCCACAGCCGACAATGGCCGGGATGCCCAGTTCACGGGCGATGATCGCCGCATGACAGGTACGCCCGCCCCGGTTGGTAACAATGGCGGCGGCCCGTTTCATCACTGGTTCCCAGTCCGGGTCGGTCATGTCGGTGACCAGTACATCACCCGCCTGCACCTGATCCATCTCGGCCAGGCTGTAAACAATACGCACCTTGCCGGAGCCGATACGGTGGCCCACGGAGCGACCTTCGATCAGGACTTTGCCGGTCTCTTTGAGCAGGAAGCGCTCGATAACATTGCCATCTTCACGGCTGCGGACCGTTTCCGGGCGAGCCTGGACGATGTACAGCTGGCCGTCGTCGCCATCTTTAGCCCACTCGATGTCCATCGGGCGCGCGTAGTGGTCTTCGATTTTGACCGCCAGTTTTGCCAGCGCCTGTACATCGGCATCGTTAATCGAAAATCTGTTCCGCTCGCGTACCGGCACCGACACGGTTTCAACGGCGTTGCCTTCACTGCCGTACACCATCTTGATCGCTTTGGAGCCCAGGTTACGGCGTAAAATAGCCGGTAACCCCTGGTTAAGCGTCGGCTTATAGACGTAGAATTCATCCGGGTTCACGGCACCCTGCACCACGGTTTCACCCAGCCCATAGGCGGAGGTGATCAGCACGGCGTGCTTAAAGCCGGACTCGGTGTCCAGGGTGAACATCACGCCGGAAGATGCAGTTTCACTGCGCACCATTTTCTGCACGCCTGCAGAGAGTGCCACGTCATGGTGTTGATATTGCTGGTGCACGCGGTATGAGATGGCGCGGTCATTGTAGAGTGAGGCAAAAACTTCGCGAATCGCCTGCTTGACGGCCGCCAGCCCACGGACATTGAGGAAGGTTTCCTGTTGGCCAGCGAATGAAGCATCGGGCAGGTCTTCTGCCGTGGCAGATGAGCGCACCGCGACGGCGATGTCTGGATTACCGGCCGACAGTTCAGCCCAGGCCTTGTCGATGTCGGCTTCCAGTGCGTCGGTTAACGGCGCGTCCATAATCCATTGGCGGATCTCGCCACCGGCACGGGTTAAAGCGGTGATGTTATCGACATCCAGATCCGCCAGCCGGGCATTGATGCGTTCAGTCAGGTCGTTTTGTTGCAGGAAACAGCGGAAAGCATCGGCGGTGGTCGCAAAGCCATTCGGTACTCGAACCTCGGCATCGGCCAGCTCCCTTAGCATCTCCCCCAGTGAGGCGTTTTTACCGCCCACCTGTTCAACATCAGTCATGCCCACCTGATCAAGGCGAAGTACGTTCTGCTGCAAGGTTCTGTCTCCTGAACTTATTGTTTTGAGGTATGCATTCTACTGCAGAATTGGTTAGAAATCCGCGAAAGAATAGTGACAGCGGGGGCGAGCTTAGGCACTTCAGATCGGGTTGGTTATTTTGTCAGCAACAGAGGTTGCAGGTACAATGCGCGCCCTGCTTCCGGATAGGCCGGGCACAGGGATAACGTACAGGTCAGCCAGCAATGAAGCGCAGTGCATTTTTTATTTCCGATGGAACGGGCATTACCGCCGAAGCTCTGGGCCAGAGTCTGTTGGCTCAGTTTGATGGTATTGAATTTCGTACCATCACCCTGCCCTACATTGATAGCGAAGAAAAGGCTCAGGGCGCTGTGGCTCAGATCGATGCAGCAGCCAGTGATAATGGTCGGCCCATTGTTTTCGATACGGTGGTTAACGAGGACATCCGTAAGATAATCGCTCAGAGCAGTGGCTTTAATATTGATGTGTTTGCCAGCTTCCTTAAGCCGCTGGAGCAGGAGCTGAAAACCCATTCCTCCTATACCGTGGGTAAATCCCATGGCATTCAGGAGATGACCCGCTATAAAGACCGGATTGAGTCGGTTAATTTTGCCATTGATAACGATGACGGTGCGCGGACCCAGCAGTACGACAAGGCCGATATTATTCTGGTGGGTGTGTCCCGCTGTGGTAAAACCCCCACCTGCCTGTATATGGCAATGCAGTTTGGTGTACGAGCAGCCAACTACCCGATTACCGAGGAAGATCTGTCGCTGGATGAGTTGCCAGATATTCTCAAGCCCTACCAGGATAAGCTGTTTGGGCTGACCATAGACCCTTTCCAGCTGGCCGCTATTCGCCATGAACGTCGGCCCAACAGTCGCTATTCCTCACTGGATCAGTGCTCGCTGGAAGTGCGCAGTGTCGAGCGGATGCTGAAAAAAGCGCAGATCCAGAAGATCAACACTACGACGTTCTCGATTGAAGAGATCGCCACCCGCATTATTGCGGCCCGTGGGCTTAAACGGGAAGTTGGCCTTTAAGGTTGCACTGCCCGATGGCGGCAAGTTGAAAGGCTCAGTACCTTTATGAATCCCGCTCATTCGTTGTTGAGCGGTTCTCACCAAATCTTCCAACCGATTGAATTACAATGCTTTGCTGATTAATTCGATTATCCAGAATACACTGTCATAATCGATCCGGCTGGCCAGGGCGTTTCACCTGAGAGTGTGCCTTCACCAGCTGATAAACAGACGAAAATGACAGGGACGACCCGGCTGGATAGCCGCCGGGGATGGCGCAACGAACGTGCCGGTGCCACCCTGTAACCACTAAGAATAACGCACATTCAGACGACGGGAATTCGCTTCGTGACCCAACAAGACAAGACACAACAGCTTTCAGACGCTCTCAAGCAACGTATCCTGATCCTTGATGGTGGCATGGGCACCATGATCCAGGAGCGTAAACTGGAGGAAGCGGATTACCGGGGCGAGCGTTTCGCTGACTGGCATGTCGACGTTAAAGGCAATAATGACTTGCTGGTGCTGAGCCAGGCCGAGATGATTGGTGAAATCCACGACGAGTATCTGGCTGCCGGTGCCGATATTATCGAGACCAACACCTTTAACGCTACCACCATTGCCATGGCTGATTATGAGATGGAGGCGTTCAGCCGGGAAATTAATGTCGCGGCGGCGCAGGTGGCCCGCGCTGCCTGTGATCGCTTTACCGCTGCAACACCGGATCAGCCACGCTATGTGGCCGGTGTGCTGGGCCCGACTAACCGTACCTGTTCCATTTCACCGGATGTGAATGACCCGGCGTATCGAAATGTTACTTTTGATGCGCTGGTTGAAGCTTACACTGAGTCTGTCGATGGCCTGGTGGAAGGTGGCTCTGACATCATTCTGATCGAAACCATTTTCGATACCCTGAACGCCAAAGCGGCGATCTATGCGGTTGAAAAATACTTCGATGACAACGGCCTGCGCCTGCCGGTGATGATCTCCGGTACGATCACCGATGCCTCGGGTCGTACCCTGTCGGGCCAGACCACTGAAGGTTTCTGGAACTCCATCAGCCATGCCAAGCCAATTTCCGTTGGCCTTAACTGTGCGCTGGGGCCGCAGGAGCTGCGTCAGTATGTGCAGGAATTGTCCCGCGTTTCCAGCACCTTTGTTTCGGCCCACCCCAATGCCGGTTTGCCAAATGCTTTTGGTGAATACGATGAAACCCCACAGCAGATGGCAGTTGAAATTTCCGAGTGGGCCCGTTCTGGCTTTTTGAACATTGTTGGCGGTTGCTGTGGTACCACGCCAGAGCATATCCGGGTGATCCGTGAAGCGGTGATTAAAGAAGCGCCACGCGTCTTGCCTGAGTTACCCGTGGAGTGTCGTCTGGCGGGTCTGGAGCCGATGAACATCGGTGACAGTACCCTGTTTGTTAACGTGGGTGAGCGCACCAACGTGACCGGCTCTGCCAAGTTCAAGCGTCTGATTAAAGAGCAGGACTATGAAACCGCGCTGGATATCGCCCGCCAGCAGGTGGAAAACGGTGCCCAGATCATCGACATCAATATGGATGAGGGGATGCTGGATTCTGAAGCCTGCATGGTGCGCTTCCTCAATCTGATCGCCGGTGAGCCGGATATTGCCAGGGTGCCGATCATGATCGACTCCTCCAAATGGGAGGTGCTCGAAGCGGGCCTGAAATGTATTCAGGGTAAAGGCGTGGTCAACTCCATCTCGATGAAGGAAGGCATCCCTAACTTCATAGAGCAGGCGCGTAAAATTCGTCGTTACGGTGCGGCGGTGATTGTGATGGCCTTTGATGAAACCGGCCAGGCGGATACTTACGAGCGTAAGATCGAGATCTGTGAACGCTCTTACCGCATTCTGGTGGATGAGGTGGGCTTCCCGCCAGAAGATATTATCTTCGACCCGAACATCTTCGCCATCGCCACCGGCATCGACGAGCACAATAACTACGCTGTGGACTTTATCCAGGCCACCGGCTGGATTAAAAAGAACCTGCCCTACGCCAAAATTTCGGGTGGTGTGTCCAATGTCTCGTTCTCCTTCCGGGGTAATAACCCGGTGCGTGAGGCGATTCATTGTGTGTTCCTCTACCACTGTATTCAAAACGGTATGGACATGGGCATCGTTAACGCGGGCCAGCTGGCGATCTACGATGATCTGCCGGAAGAGCTGCGTTTGCATGTTGAAGCTATTGTGCAGAATACCGACCCGGACGGCACCGAGAAGATGCTGGCAATTGCCGAGAAGTATCGGGGCGATGGTGCCGCAGTAGAAGACCCTCAGGCCGCTGAATGGCGCAGCTGGGATGTAAACAAACGCCTGAGCCACGCACTGGTGAAAGGCATCACCGAGTTCATCGATGAAGATGTGGAAGAGTGCCGTCTTAACCACGAGCGCCCTCTGCATGTAATCGAAGGCCCATTGATGGATGGTATGAACATCGTCGGTGACCTGTTTGGTGCCGGTAAGATGTTTCTGCCCCAGGTGGTGAAATCCGCCCGTGTGATGAAAAAAGCGGTGGCCTGGCTGATGCCGTACATCGAAGAAGAAAAAGGTGATGCTGTCAGCACCTCTGCTGGCAAGATTGTCATGGCAACGGTAAAAGGCGATGTCCACGATATCGGTAAGAATATCGTGGGTGTGGTGCTGCAATGTAATAACTTCGAGATCATCGACCTGGGTGTGATGGTGTCCGCAGAAACTATTTTGCGCACGGCGCGGGAAGAAAACGCCGACATTATTGGTCTGTCAGGCCTGATCACTCCGTCACTGGATGAGATGGTGCATGTGGCCAAAGAGATGGAGCGTCAGGGTTTTGATATCCCGCTGCTGATTGGCGGTGCGACTACATCCAAAGCGCATACGGCGGTGAAGATCGACCCGGCCCTCAAACGTGACCAGGTAGTGCATGTTACCAATGCGTCCCGCGCGGTAGGCGTTGCCTCTACCCTGCTGTCTGAGCGTAAAGCGGCTTACGTTAAAGAGATTCAGGACGATTATGTTTCTGTGCGTGAACGTCATGCGGCGCGTCAGAATGATAAACGTCGGGTAAATCTGGAAGCTGCCCGTGCGAACCGGGTGCCAATTGAGTGGGCTGACTACACCCCACCGGTACCTGCCAAGCCGGGCCTGCATGTCTACGACGATGTATCACTGGATGTTCTGCTGGATTACTTCGACTGGACGCCGTTCTTTATGTCCTGGGAGCTGGCAGGTCGCTTCCCGCGGATTCTGGATGATGAAGTGGTGGGTGTGCAGGCCCGTGAGCTGTATGCCGATGCTCAGGAAGTGCTGGCCAAGCTGGTAAAAGAGAAACGTCTCAGTGCCAGCGGTGTGGTGGGTATCTTCCCAGCTAACGCAACAGATACCGACGATATTGAGCTGTACACCGATGAGTCGCGCACTGAAGTGCTGACCACTCTGCACCACCTGCGACAGCAGATGGAGAAAGTCGGCGGTAAAGCGAATCACTGCCTGACGGACTTCATTGCCCCTAAATCCAGTGGTAAAGCCGATTACTTTGGTGCCTTTGCGGTGACGGCGGGTCATGGCTGTGATGAGATTGTGGCTGAATATGAAGCGGATCACGATGATTACCACTCCATCATGGTGAAGGCGCTGGCGGACCGTTTTGCCGAAGCCTTTGCTGAGTATATGCATGCTCGGGTGCGCAAAGAGCTGTGGGGTTACGGTGCTGATGAAGGTCTGAGCAACGAAGACATCATCAAAGAGAAATACCAGGGGATTCGCCCAGCGCCTGGTTACCCTGCCTGCCCGGATCACACCGAAAAAGGCCTGTTGTGGGAGCTGCTTGACGTTGAGACCAACACCGGTATGACTCTGACTGACAGCTACGCCATGATGCCTGCTGCATCAGTGTCGGGCTGGTACTTCAGCCATCCGCAATCACAATACTTTGGGGTGGCGAAAATCGGTGAAGACCAGGTGGAAGAATATGCCGAACGTATTGGCATGAGCCTGAAGGATACTGAGCGCTGGCTGTCACCGAACCTGGGTTATGAACCAGAAGATGGCTGATAGCTAACTGTTTTTATATTGGCAAGCAAAACGCCAGCCGGGTGAGCCCAGCTGGCGTTTTTGTAGCAATGAAAAAATAATGCTGACGGCGAATGTTGTCGCCTGACGCGACGAAGGATGTCGCTGCTACTGCCCTGCACTCTTTATTCAGGCCTTGGTTTTTGCCTCGAAGTACTTGTCCAGCATTTTGGCGGTGAAGTGCTCGCGAGCATCCATATCCAGCAGCTTATCGGCTTCCCAGTTGAGCAGGCGGACAAACAGAGAGATCTGATCGATCTGGCCTATTTCCAGGTCGCGAATACTCATACTGTTGCGCTGCAGGATCTCCTTGGCATCTTCGAACGCGGCTTCGGCGTTTTCGACCCCGGATGAGGCAACTTTCAGCAGTTCAAGAACTTTGCCTGCCAAATCAATGGTAGGTGGGTGGTAAACAGCAAGGTATTCACTGAGCAGTTTCTGGGTGAATCTTTCGCGCTCTTTTGAGGTGCTCAGCGTCCGGGCTTCGCGTTCGAGTAGCTGCATAAAGATTGATTTATGATGAATACGTGCCAGCGGCAGGTCGGTCAGGGTGAGTTCATTATCATCCATCAGGAACAGTGCACGGGTAAGCGCCGGGTTTTCTGCATCGGCAATATGCTCTGCTGCGACTTGTAGCTGGCTGGATATTTCGTCCAGTAGTGCCAGCCGGGCCTGCTCGGCCTTCCATGTTTCATGGGTGGCCAGGCGTTTTTTCAGATCTTCGTGCTCATCGCGCAAAGAGCGTAATTTTTTGAGGGCGTCTTGTTCGCGGTGACGACGATCTTGGCGCAGTTCGTGCATACTGGCTTCCCAGATCAACTGGGCTTCGGCGCGCTCACGGAAAGCGCGTTCAGCAGCTTCTTCGGCTTCAATTTCGTTGCGAATGCGAATAGCTTTCTCTTCTTCTTCGCTGAGGTCACCCTGCTCTCGCTCATCGCGGTAGGCTGTATAACAGTCTTTGGCGGCAATGATTCTGCCAATCACATCAACTAATCGGGTGCGAGCATCGGACTCGTCGAAGCTATCTTCATCCAGAGGGAGTTGATCGGCATCGATGTCCAGTGGCACTGTGGCAGGGTAATCACTGGCTTGCTCCACCTCAGCAAGGCTGTCATCAATAATGATAGTCATAGCAGAGTCAGCCTGGGCATCTGTATCGGCGGTCAGCGAGAGAGCTTCGGCGTCTATCTGATCGCCAAGGGGGCGAGTTGCCAGTGGCGAAGGTTCGCGCTCAAACATCATAAACGCGCCGGACTCGACTATATCGTCAAAGCTTGGTGGGTGCTCTGCTTCAAAGGATTCATCCTGTTGTTTGTCCGGCACTATGCCGCTGTCCAGTTGTGCATCAGGCTGTTCTGCTTCAGCAGTGTCTTGCGCGGCGCAGGGGGTTGGAGCGTCTTTATGATCGTCTTGCTCTGCCCTGCCCTGTTGCTTTTCCAGCCAGGTGTTTTTCTCGCGGATTACATACGGTTGGTGGTTCTCGGCATCCATCTCGAGTTCGGCCTTTAGTTCCCATGGGTCGATTGGCTCTGGACGGTCAGTCCAGTCGCCAAACCAGTCAATTTGCGCCAGCACGCTGCCATCACAAAGTTTGTCTGGGTCGATCTCTTCACGTTGAATATTGTGACTGTAAATCACGCTGTGGGCATGGTTTAAGGCCAGATCAGCTTCGTGGTCGACATCAGACGTAGCGAGGTTGAGCAGTTTTATCACTCGATTTAAAGCTTTGCTACGTTTGTTGTTGGCCATTCAAAAATTCCTTACCGTATATCAGCCCATATTATGCAATCTGTACCGGCACATTCAAAGGAAAAGCACCGAGTTAGCGTGTAATTGCTATAACAGGGCTACCCTGCTTATCAGGGTTGTAGAGACAGGGTAGTCGTTTTTTACCACCCGTACTCATTACACCGTCATTGGTGTACCAACTATATGATATTTATCAAATTATGCGATCTATATCGGAATAAATTATATTTCGGTGTTGCTGGCCGTTGAGGGGGCGATGGGCTATTGAACAGGTGGGGTATTACTGTGCTGTTACGCAGTGCGCTCCGACTACGGGCTATGTTACAGCAGCAGTGCCGCTAATGAGTAGCCAGGATAACGGATCGTCGATAATACAAGCCACGCCCTTTCACTTGGTTGCTAGCGCTAGCCACAAGCAGTGTACTAGAAGTGACCAGTGAAGCTACGTGCTTCGAATGCCATTTTATTCAGGGTCGGGTGGTCGGATCAACGCTGGTAATGTCAGAGAACAAAGTGATATTAGTATGTTGTTGTCACCAGGCTCTGCTTTGAATCCGGCATTAAGCTATATGATGACCATAAGAAAACGCCGTTGCTATCCATGGGACGGCAACGGCGAGATATTTGAGCGGGAATCAGACGTTAAGCAGGCTCAATACATGGCCCCGGCTACTGTTGGCCTGGCCCAGCATGGCGATCTCTGCCTGCTGTTTGACCTGGGCCTGGGACATCTCGCTGATTGCTTTTGCCATGTCTGTATCAGAGATACGGGAGCGGGCAGCTGTTTCGTTGAGATTCTCATTCATCAGAGAGTCCATGCCGAACTCAAGTCGGTTCTGACTGGCGCCAAACTCGGAGCTTAGTTCTCCTGCCAGGGACAAAGCACCGTCCAGGCTGTCAAATGCGGCACTGGTATCCGGGTTTGTCAGGTCCAGTTTGAACAGGTCCATGCTTTCCAGTTCGGCGGCAAGATCCACGGTGCGGAGACCTTGCTGCTCGCCAGCGTCAGCGCCAGTCTGGATATTCAAGCCTTCGTCGCCTTTGAGCATGGACTTACCATTGAACTCGCTGCTTCCGATGGTATCGCGGATACCTTCGAGCAGCTGGTCAGCTTCATTCTGCAAGGCAGAGCGGTCACTGTTACTTAAAGTGCCATTACCGGCTTGTACTGTGAGCTCACGAATGCGCTGCAGGCTGTCAGTAACGCTGCTCAGGCCACCTTCGGCGATCTGTAGTGCAGAAACACCGTCATTGCTGTTGCGCATGGCAATATTATTGCCCCTGATCTGACTGCTTAACTCAATAGAGACCTGAAGGCCAGCAGGATCATCCTTCGCCTGATTGATCCGGGAACCAGTGGATATCTGCTGTTGAAGACTGCCGACTGTGTTATTCAGCGAATGGCTGAGGCCGACGGATGCTGCATTAATGGACATAACCACCTCCTGTATTCCGTCCATTGCTGTGGCTTAGCGGACATTAACAGTGCCTCGCCTCAGCTTTATATAATTGACTAACAATAGCGCTCATTCATGTAGTTTTCCACTGCTACTTTGCCTTATCCCAGCCGAGCATAAAGGGTTCGGCCCCAAACGAGACTTTTTCACACACCCGGTTACCATCAGGCTGTTTCACGACGGAGCCACGACTATAAAGTTTGCCAGCGTATACGCAGTGGCGAGTGACGTCGGCCATTTCACTGGTGAGGGGCATTTTTATCGGTTGCCTGCTTTCATGTGCCAAGGCTGGGCTTGCCAATGCCAGTAGTGCGAGAATACTTAATAATTTTTGCACAGTATGTTCTCCCTGTCGGACGTGCCAGGTGCGGTCCAGTGTTAATGTTCTGTGATGATGGATTATGGTATCAGTCTGGGCAGGTTTTGTTTGGTGCTGGTTTTTTAATGGAGAGATTACTTGATCATTAAACGTATTATCCTGGCGATGAGTATTCTCATGTTGGCGGGGTGCTCGGGTAACGGTGGGCATGTGGCCTCGTCTGGGCAGTTAAGCCCGGTTCCCCCTGTTAAGCCTGCGGTTGTGACGAGAAAGCAATCGGCGCCGACGCTGCTGGATGCATTGTATGCGCAATACCGGCAGTGGCAGGGTACGCCCTGGCGCTATGGTGGCAACTCTGCCAGTGGTCTGGATTGCTCGGCTTTTACACAGCGAGTTTATGCCCAGCAGTTCGGTCGCCAGCTGCCGCGCACAACAGAGCAACAGCAGCGACTAGGCAAAGTAATTACTCAGGCAGATTTGCAGGCCGGTGATCTGGTCTTTTTTCGGCCCGCAGGCCGTGGCCGACATGTGGGCGTGTATCTTGAGAACGGCCTGTTTATGCACGTGTCTACTCGCGTCGGTGTGACTATCAGCAAACTGAAGAGCCCATGGTGGCAGTCTGCATACTGGAAAAGCACACGGCCATGAGTAGCCTGCCTGGCGGGCCTATACGACAAGATCAACCTGCTGCACCGTGCCGCTACCACCCTGTTCATTTAAGTAGAGGCTGGTACTGCGCAGTTGGCCCTGCTGAGTGTTCTGGCTGTCTTTAAAGCTGAACTGTGTGTCTATGGCGCCAAGGTAAATAGCGCCAACGTCTTTTTCAGCCAAAGAGAAATACTGATCCTGCCCTTCTGGGCTTTTTACCCAGAGCTTAAGCTGGCTATAAACGGCGTCGCCCTCATCAATGAAGCCGTTCTTGTCGTCGTCATATTGCGCCAGTTCTGAAAACCCGTTACCGGTACGGGCACCGAACAGTTCATTGCCGTTGTCAGCCCGTCCGTTCAGGTTGCTATCAAGCATGAGCAACCCGCTGCCCGGGCCGGCGAAGCTGATATTGTCTTTCTTGCCATCGGCATCCAGGTCAAAATCATATTTTTGCTCGGTCAGCTGCGCGCTACTGCTGGCAAAGTTGACCACTAGCGGGTCTTTCAGTTTGGCACCTGCTTCAATTGTCAGCGACTCAGAGCTAACAAAGTCTCGCTGCATAATCATTTCCAGATTGATGTCCAGTTGTCGGCCATCTGCCAGGGTGATGGCTCCTTTGGCCTGAAATTCGAGTGACTCTGCCTCCTGGTAGTAACTGAATGCCTGGTAACGCATGCCGGCTTGTGGTTCTGCCAGAGGGGTCCCCAAAATATCTGCCTGTAGGGCTGTGGAAGATGCTGGTTCCATCGCCAGACGCTGTCCATTACCGAGCTTGATCTCAAGGCCGAATAAGCCTTCAATTACACCTTTCATTGCCTGGGTTCTTATATCGAGAGAAAGCTCGTTATCAAAGTTGAATGCATCTCTAACGGGAGCCGGGTCGCGCGTCAACGGGATTGATCGAGCTTCTTCAGACAGGCGTTGAGCTTTTTCTGACAGACTCTGCGCTTCTTCAGACAGGGAGATTTTGTCCTGTTGCTGAATGCTCATGCTCAGCACTTGGCCCTGGCCGTCTGTCGTAAAGACTTCCAGTCGTTCAAACTCTGATTTTTCACGGGTTTCACGGTGCTGTGCGGCGAGTTGGATGTTGCTGTCAGATACAATCATCAGGTAATCCCTCCGTTGGATTATTTGGGCATATCGGCACGTTAGCGTTTTACCGTAGGGTTAATTGCATGTCATTCACGAGCTTTGGGGGAATAGACTTCGTCGTGTTTACTGTTAGGCTGCGCAGGTCTAATACCTCTCGATAGGAAATTTTCAATGGAATTGCGTTCCCTGTTCAAATACTCCCTTGCCTCTGTGCTAGCCCTGAGCGGTGCTGTACAGGCATCAACAGATGCATCACTTGAATCTCGATACCAGGCTGCTGTTGCAGATGCAAAGGTGGCGACTGTCGCAGAGGTGTCGCGCGACCTTGTTGCAATCTCGCACAATACGCCGGAGCTGGTCTGGAAGTCTGATCAAGACTCGGTGCTGGTACTCACATGGACAGGATGGGATGGATATGACAAACAGGTTGGCCAACCTGTCACGCTGCAACGTGAAGTCTGGGTGACCCCTGCTCCGTACCTGCAAGAATTCTGTAAAGCAAAGCGCTCTCAGTTATCTGATGAAGCCTTAATATTGCGACTGGAGCAGTTGATGGGGTTGCCGCCACATAATGGTAAAACCCGTTTTGTAGAAATGTGGGTACAGGCAGGTGATCTGTTCCGCCCTTCGCCTGATCCAGCGATTACTGACCATGAGGCAGAGCTGGATTTTCCAGTGGCAACAGGCATGACGGTCAGTCAGTCGCATAAAGACTGGATTAATAACCTGAAATCCAGCAGCTATGGCAACAATGGCTACCCGTGGACGCGCCTTGGTTACACGTACGATTGGGGAGACGACTCTCCCGTAGGTCTGAGTGAATTCGTGATCAGGGAGAAGGCTGTGATAACCGTCAAAGATGTTAAATCGTTAAACAGTTACTGCGGCCTGTAATTCTGAAATTTAAAACAAAAAAAGGCAGCTTTTGCTGCCTTTTTTTGTTTTGTTTTCACTTGCTTGTTACGGATTTTAGCTCAGGATGAGTGTTTTCTCTTTCAGGCCTCCTGTGCTTTGTTACCTACTTTTTCCTGGATACGTAAGTAAATTTCTTCTCGGTGAATATTTACTTCTTTCGGGGCATTTACACCAATACTGACTTGAGAACCGTTAAAGCTAAGCACTCGAACTTCAATGTCATCGCCAATACGAATGGCTTGTCCTATGTTTCGTGTAAGGATTAGCACAACGACTCCTTGTTTTATACAAACGTTGATTCAGCTGGCTGGATGCCAGAGCAATTAAGACTGACCATGCATTAACCACTGCCGTTGATGCAGTGTTAGTCAGGGGCAGGCACTACTTTTGTGCTGCCTCGCTAGCAGGTGTTTTGATAATAATTGTATGACGTATTATTTTGAAGGTGGAATGAAAGGTCAATAGCTATTTGTTGATCTGGCATCCTTATACCTACTGTTTCTACACTTCAAGGTACAGCTTTGATTGTTTTTTTATATTTCCTGTTTTTCAATAGGTGACATCAAGTAAACAGGGCATTCATCCCTCTTTACTCGTGAATATCAGAGTGTTTTCCAGTGTTGCTTGTAGCGTAAATTAATCGTTTGTTTTAAATTTATGTTTAACTTTTTATCTTTAGAGGCGCCAGCATTAGCTGGCACCTCTTGTAGAGCTGAAGTTACTTTTCCAGCAAAGCTTCGTAACGTTTGTCGGTCAGTGTCTTCATAAAGGCAACTAGCGCGTCCACTCGACGGTCATCCAGTGCCGGGCCATGTTCCAGTTCCTTCATCGACAGTGTGCTAGCCACTTCGGGTTGCTGCCATGGCTGATCGGTTTCCGGGTTTGTTTTACGCCGTAGTGCCCGGCTGTTGTACTTGTCATAAAACAGCACCACGGTGCGCAGGTCGGCAAAGACGCCGTTATGCATATAGGGGCCTGTTACAGCGACGTTGCGCAGCGTTGGCACCTTATATTTGCCCCTCTCTTTTTCATCAGTGACCTGTGGATTGTTTAGTAGCCCTGCATCGACAAAGTCTGCCGCGACGCCATTGATTTTGCGTAACGCTGTATTAGCGGGCGTGCCAATATTATGGAACTGGTAGTTACTGAAGGTCTCCCTGTCAGCACCTGGTCGCGTTTTAAGCTGATGGCACTGGTTGCAGTTAGTGAACTGCTGGGAGAAAAACAGGGTGCGCCCTAGCTCTTCTTCTTCCGTCAAAGAGTCATCGCCACGTAAAAAACGGTCGTACTTCGAGTCGAAAGGGGCAAAATCGGCGGTTTTTTCGTACTCACCGATACTGTCTGCCATTGCGGTGTAGGCCTGGTCAGCGGAGTTGAGAATGCCATCCCCATAGATACTTTCAAACTGTATCTGGTAAGCCAGATTCTCTTTGATCCGTTCAACGGTGAGTGCTTTAGAGCCCATCCCCATCTCTGCCGGGTTGGTCGGTGGTCCTGCCGCCTGGTCAGCCAGGGTGCTGGCACGGCCATCCCAGAACTGTCCGCCAACCCATTTGCCTTCTTTGTTCTGATGAAATGGCGGGCTGAACATGGCATAGGCGGCGGTGGGCGCTGTACGGTCGCCCAGCGAGTGACCATTATCCCCTAGTGATACGGCAGCCCCGACGCCATTGTCACGGTCATCAATATAACCGGCCTGCGGATTATGGCAGGTTGAGCATGCCTGGCTGCGGTTATGGGAAAGGTTCGGGTCAAAATATAGTTGCTGTCCCAGCTTCTGTTTGGCCTGGTTCAGTTCAGTGATGCTCTGCGCATTCGTCTGGATCTGGTCATCTGAATGTGTGGTACACCCCGCCAGCACGGACATTACCAGTGTGACACCTGACAATTTTTTTAACACGATGAAAATCACCTGTTTAAGACTATAAGCTATTTGTAGTTGCGAACCATTCTAACATTGATTATCAACTTTTTTCCTGTGTGGGCAGCTGTGGTGTTATAGGTCAGTCATTGTGTTGATCTGCGTCATATTGGCTAAATACCATCGATTGTTTGCCTGTCGTGAGAATTCAGCTGAAGTACTGGCTATGTCCAGCTAAAATGCCATCGTATGAATGTTGCATTGATGAATGACCATACTGCCTGCCACAGCTGTGATCTGCTGGTTCGGCTACCCACCTTGTTAGCAGGTGAAAAGGCCCATTGCCCACGTTGCGGTCACTTGCTATCGCATCAGATTCGCCATGGTCATGCTCGTAGTCTTGCGTTTGCCGCCAGCGCCCTGTTATTTCTTGTGCTCTCACTGCAGTTTCCATTTTTGGCGTTTGAAGCACAGGGGCAGGTGCAACAGATGACCTTGTTGCAAAGCGCCAGTGCGTTGGTAGAACTAAATTTTCTGCCGCTGGCTCTGTTACTGTTGTTATTTATTCTGATCTTGCCTGGGGTGTTGTTATTTTTACTGGTCGTGGTGCTGGTGCAGCTGACGCTGGATGAGCACAGCGACTGGACGAAACGGTTCACCCACGGGCTGTTTGCGATCGAGCCCTGGTGCATGGTGGAAGTGTTCCTGATCGGTGTGCTGGTCAGTCTGATAAAGATCAGTGCGATGGCTGATATAGTGTTGGGTCTGTCGTTCTGGGCTTACATCCTGTTTACCCTGACGATGACAGCGGCGCTTGCCAGTCTGGATAAACATTACCTCTGGCATCAGCTGGCTGGGGGTGACCATGAGTGACTATTCTTCCGGCTCCGCTGCGTCACTAGGACTGCAATGTTGCCATCATTGTGGCCTGCTTGCCCCTGAAGCACAGAGTCATTGTCAACGCTGTCATACGCGTCTTGTGTTGCGTAAGCCTCATAGCCTGCAGCGTACCTGGGCGTATCTGATCACGGCCATACTGCTTTATATCCCCGCCAATCTGCAGCCCATTATGAAAACCCAGCTGCTGGGTCAGGAGGAGCTAAGCACCATTGTGGGCGGCGTTCTGCTGCTCTGGGATATGGGGTCTTATCCGATTGCGCTAGTGATATTTATCGCCAGTGTGGTGGTGCCGATGGGTAAGATGCTGGCGCTGATGTGGCTGGCATTAAGTGTGTCAGGCCGTCACCATCGCTGGCCGCGGCAACGCACCCTGACCTACCGGCTGACCGAGCTGGTAGGCCGCTGGTCGATGGTGGATGTATTCGTTGTTGCTATTCTGGTGGCGCTGATTCAGCTGGGTCAGCTTATGAGTATTTATCCGGGCAGTGCCGCGCTCGCCTTTGCCGGGGTGGTAATCTTCACCATGCTGGCTGCCCACAGCTTTGATCCCCGGCTTATCTGGGATAAGCTGCCGCCGGATTCTTCACAGGAGTACCCCGATGACCCCACCTGATGCGACTGTTTCAGCCGGCCGCTCGTTTTCAATTATCTGGCTGATTCCGCTGGTTGCAGTACTGATTGGTGGCTGGATGGTTTATCAGCATTGGCAGAACCAGGGGCCGCTGGTCACCCTCACCTTCCAGACTGCTGACGGTATTGAAGCCGGAAAAACCGCGCTGCGGGCCCGCAATGTCAAAGTGGGCCGGGTAGAGTCGGTGTCGCTTAACCGTAATCTTGATGGCGTGCTGGTCAAGGCGCGAATTGATCCAGCAGCAGCCCACTTGCTGCGTGAAAGCACACTGTTCTGGGTTGTGCGGCCACGTGTCGATACGGCCGGGATTACCGGACTGGAGACTCTGGTATCGGGGGCTTATATAGAGCTGCGTCCAGGTGACGGTGACAAAGGTAAACGCAGGTATGCAGGGCTGGAACAGCCACCGGTTACGCCGCCGGGCACGCCCGGTATTCGACTGACCATTTTCAGTAAGACCGGCCACTCCCTCAGTGTGGGTGATTCTGTCACCTACCATGGCCACAATGTAGGCCGGATTGAGCAGGCCACCTTTGATGCTGCCCAGGGGGTGATCCATTACGAGTTGTTTGTACGAGCACCTTTTGATGAGCTTGTAAGTACTGGCTCGCGGTTCTGGAATATCAGCGGTATTGATATTACCACCTCCACTGAAGGGGTGAAGATCCGTACCGGCTCGCTGGATACCCTGCTGACTGGAGGGATTGCCTTTGATGTGCCCGAGGGCTGGCCTGAAGGAGAGTCTGCCAAAGACGGTGACAGCTACCAGCTCTATGCTAACGAAGCGGCGATTACCGAACAGCATTTTCGTTTATATACGGAATATCTGTTGCAGTTCGAGCAGTCTATCCGTGGTCTGAAACCCGGTGCACCGGTAGAGTTTCGTGGCATCCGTATCGGTACGGTAGTGGGGCTGTCTGAGCGGCATATGGGGATGATGGAAGACTATAGCGGTCAGATTCCTGTGCTGATTCGACTGGAGCCAGGCCGACTGGGTCAGTTTGATGTGGCATCTATTCAACAGCAGCTGACCCGCTGGATCCGCGAAGGGATGCGTGCCAGCCTCAAACTGGGCAACCTGCTGACTGGTGCGCTGTATGTTGATCTGGATATCTACCCGGATGCGCCTAAAGCCCTGCTCACCGAAACCGACGGTATCCAGGTCATCCCGGTGGTCTCCGGCGGCCTTGAGCGGATTGAGCAGCGGGTTGTGGCGGTACTGGATAAAATTCAGGCATTGCCGATTGAACCGGTGCTGATGAACGCGGATCAGACGTTTGTTGAGGCACAGAAAACCTTGCGTCAGCTGGAAACAACACTGAAAACGGTGAATAAACTGGCGGCCAGTGAAGATGTTCAGAAAGTAGCGCCAGGGATCGTCAGTACTCTGGCTGAAATTCGAGAAGCGGCCCAGGGTTTGTCGCCGGACAGCCCGCTCTACCATGAGCTGAAAAATGCGGTGCAGTCGTTACGCGATGTACTGAATAAACTGGAACCGGTACTTGATACCTTGAACGATAAACCCAGCGCGCTGATTTTTGACAAATCTGCCCAGCCGGATCTGCAACCAGGAGCGGGCCAATGAGAAAACGTATCTTTGCCGGGTGGATGTTAGCCGCCGCACTGCTGACCGGTTGCGCTACACCACCGACCCCCGAGGTTAAGTATTACCTGCTCAGCAGTAGTGACAGTGAACCGCGTCCGGTCAGCGCAGGTAATAGCCGTATGGTATTAGGGATCGCCCCGGTGACGGTGGCAGATTACATCAATACCGAAGGGCTGGCGCTGCTCAGTAGCGAAAATCAGCTGCGCATTGCCCGTCATCATCGCTGGGCAGAAAAGCCGGAACATGCTATTGCCCGCACGCTACAAACCGATCTGAGCGGTCTGCTGAAAGCAGTGCGTATCGATAATGCTCAGGAAAGCAGCAGCCGGTTGTGGGATCTGCGTTTGCGGCTGCATGTGGATCAGTTTCATGGCACAGAGTCCGGTGAAGCGATTATCAGTGGCTTCTGGCGGCTGGATAAACCAGACAGTGACGTTGTAGTCGCTTCCCAGCGTTTTTTGCTACGCAAACCGCTGAATCAGCCTGGCTATGGCGAGATGGTGAAAACCCTGCGCAGTCTGCTGGGTGATCTGAGCCAGCAGCTCAGCCAGGAGGTGAATAACCGGCAGTAATGCCTGACCGGTATCAACTCACCACGTGATGGACACTGTTACAGTCCTGCGATCTGTTTTTGATCGGAAGTAGTACAGTGTCCAGCACCTCTCCCTCCCCTGTTTCTGTTAAGCCTGTTCGCCCTAATCTGAGTCGCCGTCCAGTGCATTCTGAACCTGATCAACTGGTTTATGTGATCGATCAGACGCTCTATATCAACCTGACGGACCGCTGTACATTGCGTTGCGATTTCTGCCCTAAACACAATGGCTGTACAGATGTAAAAGGCCATGAGTTGTACCTGAGTGAGCGCCCACTAGCCGAGCAGATCATTAATCAGATTGGTGATCCAGCCCGTTATAAAGAAGTGGTGTTCTGCGGTTATGGCGAGCCGACGTTGCGGCTCACGCCCCTGCTGGAGATCGCATACGCGGTGAAAGCCGGTGGTGGAAAGACGCGAATAAACACCGATGGGCTGGGGTCACGGGTAAACAAGCGTGATATTGTCCCTGAGCTGGCACCGTGTATTGATGCTCTGTCAGTCTCCCTCAATGCGCAAGACCCGCAAACCTACGCGCGCCATTGTCATCCTGCCTTACCGGATGCCTGGCAATCGGTGCTGGATTTTATTAATCGTGCCAGTGAGATGATTCCCGCTGTTTATGTATCGGCAATAGATGGCTTACCCGGTGTCGATGTTGAGGCCTGTCGACAGCTGGCAGAGGCGCGTGGTGGTATTTTTCGGCGACGGGTGCTGGATGAGGTGGGTTAGCCGAAAGGGCGTTTTTCGCACGAATCAGAATATTATTCGGCATTTGTATTTTTTTGGGAATTAAATTCTGAAAGATGTTGAGTTTACGAATCTGGTTCTGTAAAGTGCGCTCTATCGAATTTAATTGCTTCGGACAACTGGGCCCGAATGCAGAATCAGGTGGATTGAATCATGGACCAGCGTCAGCAGCGAAAACACAACGGCGATAAACGGGGTAATATCCCTGCCGTCCGGTGCTGTCTGCCACGCTGAGAGATTCAGTTACACAGAACCCGGTTGCAGCCTCTGCCACCGGGTTTTTTATTGAGTATTTAAGGAGTTTTCCCATGTTTCGCGGTTCTTTTGTAGCACTGATTACCCCCTTTCGTGATGGCACAGTTGATGAAGCTGCCCTGCGCAAGATGGTGAACTGGCAGATCGAAAGTGGTACCCATGGTCTGGTGCCTGTCGGCACCACCGGTGAGTCACCAACGTTGACCGAAGCGGAACATAAACGGGCGATTGAGATCGTTGTCGAAGAGGCAGCAGGTCGTGTGCCAGTCATTGCCGGTGCGGGCTCCAACAATCCGCTGGAAGCCGTTGAATACTCCCGTCATGCCCAGGCGGCCGGTGCCGATGCAGTCTTGAGTGTGGCCGGTTACTACAACCGTCCCAATCAGGAAGGTCTGTATCAGCAGTTCAAAATGATCCACGATGCGATCGATATTCCGGTGGTGATCTACAACATCCCACCGCGGGCAATTGTGGATGTGCTGCCTGAAACCATGGCCCGGCTGGCCGAGCTGCCACGCGTTGTCGGCGTTAAAGATGCAACCGGTGACCTGTCACGGATCAGCATGGAGCGGATGGTGATCGAGGGTGACTTCAGCTACCTGTCTGGTGAAGACATGACCGCCATGGCGTATAACTGTAATGGTGGTAATGGCTGTATTTCAGTGACGGCAAACGTTGCCCCTGCCCTGTGCTCACAGATGCATGAGGCCTGTCAGGCCGGCGATTTCGCCGCTGCGCTGGCTATTCAGGATCGCCTGGCCCCACTGCATAAAGCGCTGTTTGCCGAGCCAAGCCCATGTGGTGTGAAATACGCAGCATCGCTGCTAGGTTTGTGTGAAGAGACTGCGCGTCTGCCAATCGTTGAGATGTCTGTTGAAGGCAAAGCCAATGTTAAAGCAGCACTGATGGCGGCTGGCCTGCTTTAAGTTACACCTGAAGCACAGCAGGATTCTGCTGTGCTTTACTGCCTGAGCATCAGCTCAGCAGTCGCCTTATCGTCAGAACCTCTTCACGAAATGAATTCAGGCTGCCCTTGTCTGGCTGGAGCTCCGATATTCGGTTCAATAGTTGATCAACCAGATCCCCTGAAGCCTGATTGGCTGTAGAGTGGTCGTTGGCTGATCGTGAGCTTGCGTTCTGCTGAGGTGTCGTTAGTTGGCTATCAATTTGCCGCTGCCGTTGCTGTGTCTCCAGCTCTTCCTGATGTTGCGCCTGATCGAGCTCAATCTCATTGTCAGCCCCCTGAATATCCGGCATTTTCATCGTTTGAATATAGGCCTCTACCTCGTTTGGCTTAAAACCCATTGTCCCCAGCACCTTGCGGATGCGATTCATTCCCTGACTGTTATCAGTACGTTCACTGTCAGACTCTTCGTCTCTTTTAGTATCTGAATTTTTAAATTCAGCTAACCCCGGGTCACGCCGAGCCTCTTCCTCACTTAAATCAGCGGGTCGACCTTCACGTACGTTTTCAGTCATTTCTGCCAGCAGGGTCAGGAAATCTGCGAACGTAGGCCCCTTCTCCTCTTTATTTGTTATTTCTGCTCCGGTGATTGTATTGGCGTGAGCTGCTTCAGTTGGAGATGAGTTACCAGCTTGCGTGCCGTAAGGATTCATTATGTGCATCGAGTGCTCCTGCAGGATGCATGAGCGGCAGGAATATGCCGCGCCATGAAGGTCTGTCTGGTTGATTTATCTGCCCTGCACGGCGTTAGCTCAACCAAAATTGATAGACAGCAGAAACACAGCAAATATCAGGCCGACTGCAGAGCGTAGAAAGTGTTATTTCAGTCGGTACAGTTGTTGGCCCTGATCATTTTGCTGGCTACTGACTTTGCCCTGGCTTTGCAGATAGTGCAGATGGGCCTGGCATTCGCCCAGTGCCAGTAACAGGTTGAAACCCTGCAGTTTGCGCTTATAGAGCGGATGGGTCAGTGCATTCACCGTCTGGTATTCGTCAGTACATAGCCCCAGCAGTTTCTCCAGCAGCTCATCATGGCTGCGCTGCAAGCCAGCAAGTCGACGATGCAGGCCATAAAAGGGTGCATCGTGGGCAGGCAGCACCAGCGTGTCTTCGGGTAAGGATTGCAGTGATTGCAGCCCCTTTAACCAGCAGGCCAGTGGGTTTGCATCGGGGGTATTCATATTAACGCTAACATTGGAGCTGATACGCGGCAGTACCTGGTCCCCAGAAATAAGCAGGTTAAGCTCAGCACAATACAGGGTGGCATGGGCCGGTGAATGGCCGTCGGCGAGTTGAACCCGCCACTGTCGACTACCAATCTCCAGAGTCTGATCATGGTGCAGGGTGTGGTAATTCTCCGGTAAAGGGTCGTACATATGCAGCACGGCCCCGGAGGCCTTGATAATCGGCAGTGCATCGTTCTGGTCAACGCCCAGGCTGGCCAGAAACTGTAATAGCAGCGCTGTGTCATCGGCCTGTACCAGCTGTAGCGCCGCACAGTCATACTCCTTCTGGCTGATAAACAGAGGTACCTGATAGTGCTGACAAAGCCAGCCAGCACTGCCGATATGATCCGGATGGTAATGGGTGACGATGACCCGCTTGAGGGGCTTACTGGCCAGCGGTTCTGCCAGTACACGTTGCCAGATGTCGCGGCTGACCTTGCCACCCAGCCCGGTATCGACAATCACCCAGCCATCATGCTCTTCCAGCAGGTAGAGGTTGATATGGTCGAGATCAAATGGCAGTGGCATCTTCAGCCACCAGATTCCCTCGGCAACTTGCTGTAATGCGCCCTTCTCGGGCGAAAATTCAAACGCATCAACTAATGGGCTCACAGCATACTGTCCTGTTTTTATTATGGTGGGGCTGTCAGGGAACGCGGATGGGATGCGGGAGTGCTGACAGCCTGCTGTCAGTGTGGCGGCACTGTTGCGACGCAGCAATAACCAAAACGGACCAAATGATTGACAGAATCGGCCTCAATTGGAGATTGAGGCCAGGGAGCCTGCCGGGATTAGCTTAGCTGTTCGCGAATCAGTTTCTTGTTGATCTTGCCAACGCTGGTTTTAGGAATCTCTGCAACAATATTGACCTGTTCAGGAATAGCCCACTTGTTAAGTTCGCCCTGGTCGACAAATTGTTGCAGGTGGGCTTTGATCATCGCGCTATCGACGACTTCATCGGCAGCGGCGACCACCAGAGCGCAGGGGCGTTCATCCCAGCGTGGGTCCGGGATGCCAATGACTGCGACTTCCGCGACTGCCGGGTGCTGGCTGATCAGGTTTTCCAGTGTCAGTGACGATATCCACTCACCACCGGTTTTGATCACATCTTTAATCCGGTCTCGCAGCTGCAGAATGCCCCGGCTGTCGATAGAACCAACATCGCCGGTGTGCATCCAGCCGCCCTGCCACAGTTCTTCGCTTTTTTCCGGTTCTTTGTAGTAGCCACGGGTCAGCCAGGGTGCGCGGACCACGACCTCACCCATCGCTTCGCCATCGTGGGGAACATCATTGCCATCCGGGTCGATAATACGCATATCCACCATGGCAATCGGCATACCCGAGCGGATGCGGGCATGAATCTGCTGTTCAGCAGGTAAGGCCCGTTCCTCTGCGCTGAGGTGGACCATACTCAGAATTGGGCAGGACTCGGACATGCCATAGGCGTTGTAGAACTGGATGCCGCGTTCGGTCATTTGTCGAGACAGACCGGCTGTGGGTGCGCTACCACCGGTCAGCATTTTCCAGCTGCTGAGATCAGTGTCGCGGGCTTCATCACAGTTGACGATCATCTGCAGTACGGCGGGTACACCGTGGGAAAATGTGACGCCCTCATTACGGAACAGCCTGACGATATTGTCGGGTACGTAACGCCCCGGGTAGACCTGTTTGACGCCCATCATGGTGGCAACATAGGGGATGCCCCAGGCATGAACATGAAACATCGGCGTCATGGGCATATAGACATCGTCTGAGCGCAACAGCGGCTGGCCGTCCTGGCTGGCCAGGGTATGGGTCATGCCGAGGGTGTGCAGCACCAGCTGGCGGTGGCTGTAGTACACCCCTTTTGGGTTGCCGGTCGTTCCAGTGGTATAAAACGTAGTGGCGATGGAGTTTTCATCAAAATCAGGGAAGTCGTAAGCGGGGCTGGCATCGCCAAGCAGGCTTTCATATTCGCCAGGGCCTGGCAGTGTCGTACTGACCGGGCTGTCGTCATCGGTCAGCTGGAGATAGCCCTTAACGCTGGGCAGCTGTGGCGCGATATGTTCGGCAATGGCAACAAAATCATCGTGCACCAGCACCAGATCATCTTCCGCATGCTGCATGGTATAAGCGATCTGATCCGGACTCAGGCGGATGTTTACATGGTGCAACACTGCGCCAATCATCGGCACCGCAAAGTAAGCTTCCAGATAACGATGGCTGTCCCAGTCCATTACTGCAACAGTATCGCCCGCACCGATACCGGCGTTACTCAGCACGTTGGCCAGTCGACAGATACGCTCGCGCAGGGTGAGGTAGTTGTAGCGTATTTTATCGCCGTAGACGATCTCCTTATCCGGTGCCAGCCGGGGCCCGGATAACAACAGGCTTTTGATTAATAGCTGAGCATTGTGTGCATTCGCGGCAGGTTCGAGAATTCTTGTTTTCATTATGTTTCTCCAGTCGGCAATCCGTGCTCGTAAGGCCCAGAAAACACGGTGGTGTTTCCGGGCGGCGCAGGCGAGACGCAGATGAGTTGCGTCTTTCTATTCTGGTGTGTTTTAGGGGTTTTCCTCAACGACCGATAAAGCTGGTCTTTTGATATATTCGGACATTTATAAGACCGCACATGCAGCGAAAAAAGTAGATTGATCAGCCCGACTAATGCCTGATTAGCCAGATTCACTTTACCTGTTTCGGGGCAGCGATTAAGGTCGCGGTGTCGAAGATTTGCCACCGTTATGCCCGATATACAGTCAGGCCCGTGGCTGGAAGTTAAGGATTGTTATGCAAAGTCGTAATGTACGTGCGGATCTGATTCTGCTGCTGGTTGCTGTGATCTGGGGGTTTGGGTTTGTTGCCCAGCGGTTAGGGATGGATGAGCTGGGGCCCTTCGGTTTTAACGGTAGTCGCTTCCTGCTGGGCGCCCTGTCACTGTTACCACTGCTGCTGGTATTTAAAGCAAAGCCTGGCCAGGGTGATATGGGCAAGCTGCTGAAAGGTGGTGTACTGGCTGGGCTGCTGCTGTTTGTTGGTGCTTCCCTGCAGCAGGTTGGTTTGCAATATACCACTGCGGGTAATGCGGGCTTTATCACCGGGCTGTACATTATTCTGGTGCCGGTTATTGCCCTGTGCTGGGGTCAGAAAACAGGTTTGAATACCTGGAGTGGTGCGCTGCTGGCGGTATCGGGGCTATATCTGCTAAGTGTGAATGAAGATTTCAGCATCAATTATGGCGATATGCTGGAGTTGATTGGCGCGCTGTTCTGGGCTGGCCATGTGTTATTGATTGGCAAGCTGTCGCCACAAATGGACAGCCTGCGCTTGTCGCTGGTGCAATTTTTGGTCTGTGCCCTGCTCTGCCTGGGTGTCGCGCTGGTCTGGGAGCCGGGCACACTGACACCTGCCAATCTGGCGGGGGCCTGGCAGCCGATTGTGTATGCGGGTGTGTTCTCCGTGGGTATTGCTTACACCTTGCAGGTGGTCGCACAGAAAGATGCGCCAGCCTCCCATGCGGCGATTATTCTTAGTCTGGAAGCGGCCTTTGCGGCCCTGGGCGGCTGGTGGCTGCTGGATGAACAGCTCGATGGTCGTGCACTGATCGGCTGCGGGTTGATGCTGGCGGGCATGTTGCTGTCGCAACTGCCGGTGTTTGGCCCTGGTGCTAAGCCTGAACCGGCTCAGGCGCCGTCCTGAACTGAGGCCTGGTGTGGAGGTTACCTGTCCGTATCAACCTGTGGGTGGGTAATTGGCTGCAGCGTACTGTCCATCAGGATGGGTGGTTCTGTGTTTTCTTGTGGTTCAGAATGCTCTGGTTCTTCTACCGCAACCCGTGCCAGCTCAAACCAGAACCGGGTGCCACTGCCAGTGGTGGTGCTGAACTGTAGTTCAGCACCCATCCTTTCCAGCAGACGCTGACTGATCGCTAACCCCATACCTGAGCCGTCAGGATTATTGTCGCTGCTCATCACGAATGGACTAAACAGTTGCTGCTGTTGCGTAGCGCTGATACCGCTGCCAGTGTCCGCTACTTCGAAGCGTAAACAGTCGCCGTTAACATCGGTCTGTAACCGTACTTCACCCTGATCGGTACACTGCACTGCGTTATTGAGCAGGTTCAGCAGCACCTGGCTAACCCGGGTGCTATCAAGCAGCACCCAGCCGGGCAATGCTGTATTGCTGGCGACACACAACAACAGGGATTTTTGATCAGCCAGCGGCTGAATCTGCTCAACGATGCCCTGAATCAGCGTGGGTAGCTGGCAGGGCTGGTCATGTAGTTGCAGTGTCTGGTTCTCAAGCTGGGCCAGATCACACAGGCTGTTAAGAAGCTCAGCCTGTTTCCCCGTCGTTTCCAGTGCTGCTGTGATGTAGTGGTCACGTTTAGCGGTGTTGCCTTCGTGCTGCAGCTGTTCCAGCAGGCTGATCGTGTTATTGAGTGGCGTACGCAAGCGGCTGTTTATCGCTGCCAGCAAACGGCTGCTGTCGATATAGCGGGTTTTTTCTGCTGGGCTGACGGGTTCAGCGCTGGCATGGCTACTGATATCCGGGAAGCTGGATACACTGCCGCCCTGATCTATGGAAAAGCTGTGTTCACGTACCTGATGCCCGTCCTGAAGTCGCAGCACACGGATGCTCTCAGCTGTGGTATGGCAGTGTTGTGCTTCGTGTAGCCAGCTTTCCGGGTTGGCGATGGCATCGGGAAATACGCCCATTACGACGGCGCGGGTCATAATGTTGTTGTAGTTCTGGCCCAGAGGCAGTGTTTCTTTACCGTCGGTTAGCATTGCGCTGGCAGCGCTACTTGCCCACAGCAGCTGGTCGGTGTCATCAAACAGCAGCAGACGCTGATCACCGTTATCCAGCGCTGCTTTGAGCAGCTCACCCTCACCTTCTGCTTTCAGCTCTGCGGAGACATCATAGAGTAACAGTACATGGCCAGCGGCCTGGCTGCGGGGCTGAAACTGCACCCTTACCTGTCGGATATCGCCGTCCTCACAGCGGGCAATACTCCGGGTTTCAGTGCCTGATGCACAGGCTCCAGCCTCACGGTCCGCTGTAATGTCGGCATAGTGAGGGAGAAGTAATGAGATTGGATGGTTGATTAGCTGCTCTTGTTGCCAGCCGAAAGCATGCATGGCATAGGGGGTGACGAGTTCTATTTTGCCCTGGCCATCAATTACCAGCACTACGCCGTTAACGTTATCCAGCGTCTCACTGAGTAACTGGCGTTCGCCTTCGAGCTGCGCCAGAGTGGCTGCCAGGCGGCGTGATAGGCGGTTAAACAGCACAACTTCCTCGCCATACTGACTGGCACTTCGGATCTGATAGCCCACCCCATGTTCAACCATATCGGGCATCGCATCGGCCAGTACGTTGAGAGTACGACGGTGATGGCGCAGCACCAGTATAATCAGCCCGCCTGCCAGTATAATCAGCCCCAGCATCAACTGAAACCAGCTTTTAAGCCAGTAACTGGATAGCGCACCGTCAGGGTTCAGCCAGCCATAGATAAGCATTCCGGTCATCAATGTCCAGATCAGGACGAAGGCGGGTAGCGCCAGTCGGGTCAGGGTCACAGGCTTAATACCTCTGTAGAGACAACTGTATTGCTCTGCACCTGGGCCGGTGAGTTAAGTGTTGGCGACTGATCATCGATTACCAATATAATGCGTTCCATTACTGCGCGTATGTGAAATTCACTAGCGGGACCTGGCAAAGGGTTCATTTGAAGCATAGTAAGCCTGCCTGCAGTTGCCAGCGGTGCCTGTTATGTAAATGACAGTACCGCAGGCGTCTGAGTTCTTTATCTGGGGAAAAAATGAAGTCAATCCTGATTACCGGCTGCTCCTCTGGGATCGGTCATTTTGTTGCGCGTGAACTGCATATGCGTGGTTACCGGGTATTTGCCACGGTCCGTACTGAGGCCGATATTGTTGCGCTACAGGCATTGGGGCTGGAAAGTCATCAGCTGGACCTGGATTGCAGTGATTCCATTAACCGTGCGCTGGAATGGATACTGGCGCAGACCGGCGGTGAGCTGTTTGCACTGTTTAATAACGGTGCCTTTGGTCAGCCCGGTGCTGTTGAAGATTTGAGCAGGGATGTGCTGCGGGCGCAGTTTGAGACCAACCTGTTTGGCTGGCATGAGCTGACCTGTAAAGTGCTGCCAGTGATGCGAGCCAGGGGTGAGGGGCGGATTATTCAGAACAGCTCGGTGCTGGGGTTAATCACTCTGAAGTATCGCGGTGCCTATAATGCCTCGAAATTTGCCCTTGAAGGGCTCACCGATACCCTGCGACAGGAGTTAAGTGGCAGTGGTATCCATGTATCGCTGATTGAGCCGGGCCCTATTGAAAGTGACTTTCGTAAAAACGCCTACGCTAAATTCAACGCCAACATTGATGTGGCCAACAGTGCCCATAAAACCACCTATGAAGCGGTGCAACGGCGGCTGGAAAAACAGGATGCTAACGCCCGCGATCCTTTTACTCTCGGCCCGGAGGCGGTGCTGAAGCGGGTGTTGCATGCACTGGAGAGCCCCAAACCTAAACCCCGGTATTACGTAACAACACCGACCTGGCTGTTTGGCTACCTCAAGCGCATTCTGTCGGCCCGCGCGCTGGACTGGGTGCTGAACCGGGTTGCTGATGGTGAGAACCGCTGAGGTAACTCTCAGATGAGGCTGAGCCGCTGTTCCTTATCAGTGGCAGCGGCTCAGAGCGTGGCTGTATTGCCAGCTCAGCTGAGGTCGTTGGTGACTTCGACCGGTACGATATGTCCGGCGGTGACCAGTGCTTGCAGATCCAGCGAATAAAGTTCATCAAGCAGGTACATATGCAGAGTGCCAGGACCTGACGCTCGTTTCGCTGCACGCTCGGCCGCGACGCCCAGGGTCAGCAGGGCCTGTACGGTAGCATCGAATGCATCGTGATCGAGTGCCATAAACCCGGCGATCAACGCATTGGTGGCGCAGCCCATAGCGGAGACCCGGGTTTGCAACGGACTGCCATTGGCGACCATCAGTGTACGCTGGCCATCGGTGACCAGGTCGGTTTCACCCGTCTGGGCAACCACTGCCCCGCTCTGGCGCGCCAGCTGCTGTGCCGCGTGGGGGCTATTGGTGCCCGCCAGGGTACGGATTTCAGCTATATTGCCGCAGATCACCGTGGGCTGCATGGCAACCAGTTCCGTGGCGAAGTTACAGCGGTGCTCTGAGGCATGCACCGATACCGGGTCCAGAATCCAGGGCTTGTTAAAATCCAGTGCCGTCTGTACGGCTTGCAGCATAACGGCACGACGCTGACTGTCCAGGGTGCCGATATTCACGTTCAGACTGTGAGCGCAGCTGACAAACTCAGAAATCTCTTCCAGCCCCATAGTCATGGAAGGGTGTGCGCCGACGGCCATCAGAATGTCGGCCGTGAACTCCATCGCAACCGTGTTGGTAAGGCAGTGAACGCGGGGCCGTTTATGGACCATTGCCGCCAGTGCCTGTGCGGTCTGGGTGGCATAGTAACCGGTGGTGGTCGTGTCGGGATGGGATACACGATAGGCTGTAGACATGGCTGACCTCCTTTATATCGTTTCAGCGTCAGGCGCTGCGCAATTGCTGGGCCTCATTGGGCACTTGCTGCATCGCCATGACCAGTCGTGTGCGGTTTTCTATATTCAGCTTACGCAAGATACTGGACATGTGGGATTTGATCGTGTGCTCGGTGACGCTCATTTCACTGGCGATCTGTTTATTACGCAGACCCCCGCGCACCCATTGCAGTACATTACGTTCCTGATTTGACAGGCGGCGTAAGGCATAGGTGAAATAGGCCGTTTCACGGTTTTGCGCGCGGCTGTCCGGGTCTTCCACCGGTCGCCAGTAGCCTCCTTTCGCCACTTTCTGCAGCGCTTCGAGCAGCTGCTCCATGGGGGCGTTTTTACTGATAACACCGTTCACACCATTGAACATAGCGCGGCGGACGAAGGCTGGATCATCCCCGGATGAGGTCAGTAAAATCGGCACATTGTGATCATGTGCAATGGTTTTTAGCAGCGTAAAACTGTCCAGCCCTTCAAGGGTGGCATCAACCACCAGTAAACGCAGGCTGGTGTTGCGCAATAACGCCTGCTGTAGCGTTGTGATGCAGCCCAGCCCGATGACGTTCTGGCCCATGCCTGCAGCGGCCAGTGCCAGCTGAAACCCCTGTCGGTAGAGGGGGGAGCTGTCAGCAATGATAATGTGAGCCTGAGAGGTCATCACCCTGCCCTCCCTATGCCAGTTCGCGCTGTAGTCGGGCGCGTTCCTGCTCAGTGTATTGCACCACGCCTACCGGGATATGGTCGTTAATGGCATCACTAACCTGGCGAGCATCATCTGTGCTGAAGCCACCGCACAGCTCGATCAGCTGCACGCCTTTGGTAATCATTTCCTGGGCAACCAGCATCGCTTCGTCAACGTTGCTGACACCGGAGATCGACATATGGAAATTTTCGGAGGCGATACGTGCGTGATGCTTAAAGAATTCAAGATCAGCAGCTTTGACGATAAATCCGTAACGTTGTAGTGGCATCTGGGGCTCCGGGTAACACTGTTTTTTGTTTTTGTTACCCGGATTAAACGCTTCTTTGTGCGGCTTGCTTAGGACCAGTATTTTCAGCTTTGTAGTGCCAAAGAGTGAATGTTAACAATGAACACCCATAGACAGCCGGTGCCGAACATGTCAGAAGCCTTGCTAAACATGGCGCTTACCGTTGCGGCATCAAGGCAAACAGCCACTGTTTCAGCGCCCCTGCCCGTGTGGTTAACAGTGCCACCAGGATCAGGCCACAGCCGATAAACTGCATCTGGGTCATGGTTTCGCCATACCAGAAAGCTGCCAGCAATGCGGTCCAGATGGGTTCCAGCACCATGATAATCGCGCTATGGCTGGCCGGAGCCATGCTCTGGGCCCGGGTTTGCAGGAAAAAACGCCAGGCGGTGGCGATCAATACACTGGCGGCAAACCAGCCCCAGATGGCTGATGGCTGTACATCAGGAACGCCTTCTACCATCAGTCCCAGTGGCAGTGCGACGCAACCGACAACGGTTAACTGCACAGCGGTCAATGCGATGGGAGAGGTTTTCGCCGCCGCCCGGCTATTGAGGGTAAAGTAAAAAGCGAAGATAAAGGCAGCGGTTAAAAAACTGTACTCCCCCAGCCCCAGCTCGAACTCGCTGTCCAGCGACAGGCAGGCCAGGCCACCGGCAGCAATGGGCAGGGCCAGCCAGGTGGTAGCCGGCGCCCGGTCACCGAGTAACAAGGCAAAAATCGGTACCAGCACGACACCTAAACTGGTCAGGAACGCGCCGACCCCCAGATGGTGTGCATGGGCCAGGCCCAGTATCCAGAAGACCAGTGCAACACTGAATACCAGTCCGACCAGGGCGGTGCGTAACAGCCCACGGCGGTCCAGTTGACGTAACTGACGGTGGCCTATTACACCCACCACAATGCCAGCCAGCAGAAAGCGCAGGCCGATAAAAAAGATAGGTGTCAGCCCGACCAGGGCTTCACTGGAGAAGATCCAGCCCGCAGCGGCCAGCAGGGTAACCCAGACCAGTAGCAGGTCTGCTTTAAGGTGATTCGAGAGTACCAACCTGATACATCCTTATGTTGGAATAGTGTGACAGGGTCGGGGATTTTACGCTGGAATTGAGAGGGATGCTGCAGTACTTGCGGGTAGATATCGCTGATGGGGAGCTGGCCACTGAGTGTGGCCAGCCGGGTGAGGCCTGAATGATCAGTCCTGTTTGAATTCTTCTTCGTGCAACCATGCTGCGTGCTTGGGCGCTTTTTTAGTACGAGACCACTCTTCCAGCATTGCCGGGGCAACTTCTTTCAGCTGCTTCATCTGTGCGTCCGTGCCTTTCACCCATGTCAGCTCCAGCCGGTGGCCATTTGGATCAAAGAAGTAGATCGAACGGATAATACCGTGCTCCGTTGGGCCCAGGACACTGATACCTTTCGCTTCGATCTCGGCCTTGGCGGACATCAGCGCGGCTTCGTCTTCTACCTGGAAGGCGATGTGTTGCACCCATTCCGGCGTGTTGCGATCGCGGTCCATCGGGGTTTTGGTAGGCAGTTCAAAAAACGCGAGGATATTCCCGTTGCCAGCATCCAGAAACAGGTGCATGTAAGGATCGGGCTCTTTGGTCGAGGGCACCAGATCTTCGGCGATCGCCACCAGGAACTCCATATTCAAGACGTCCTGGTAGAATTCCACGGTCTCTTTGGCATCGTTACAGCGGTAAGCGACATGGTGGATCTGCTTGATGTTGATCATCGTTATCTCTCGTTATTGTTGGCAGCATGCTCGGTGTCGGAGCAGTAATGTCGCCATCATAGTAACGCTGGTTACTAATGTCAAAGCTGTTCTCTCGGCCTCATACCCTTTATTATTCAAATAGATATGCTCACTCTTTCGTGAGTAGAAACAGTTTATGTTCAGCATGTCAGGAGTGCGTATGACTGATAAACAAGCCGGTGATGGGGCAAAAGCGCTGGTACTGGAAGAGTTTTTCCCTTACCGGCTGTCTGTGCTGGCTCAGGATGTCAGTGAGTCGGTGGCTGAGATCTACACCGGAAAATTCAAACTTAAACGCGCAGAGTGGCGTGTTGTTGCAGCCCTTGGCCAGCATCAGCCAATGTCTGCCAAGGCGATTACCGCCCATACCTGCATGGAAAAAATGCCGGTCAGCCGGGCGATTACCGTCCTGAAAGACCGCGGTCTGGTGGTTCAGGCAGTGGATGACCGGGATCGTCGTTATTCTCAGCTGAGCCTGACTGAGAGTGGCATGGCGTTGTACAACGAGATTGTGCCCTGGGTACTGGGTCGTGAGCAGGCGCTGCTGGATGAGTTTGATGCCCAGGAACGGGCGTTGATTGAGTCTCTTTTTGAGCGGTTGCATCGCCGGGTAGACACACTGAAAACGGGCGACGACTGAAGTCTTTGACGTTAAGCTTTCCCTTCGCAGGTCCGATACTGGTAACAGAATAACAACGCAACGGAGTTTATATGCACCAGGATATTTCACTGCCCACACTGGTTGATGCCAGCCTGACATTAGAGGGCCGTGTCGCCCTGTTAACGTTTCAACGCCATGATATTCGCAATGCCCTGACCGGCAGTGCGCTGGTGGATGACATTCTGGCGACGGTTGACTGGTGTAACCGGACCCCTCAGGTGAGCGTACTGGTGATGACCGGCGATGGCAGTGCGTTTTCTGCTGGCGGTAATATCAAAGAGATGCAGCTGCGCGATGCTGAGCATCAGGATGGGCCCTTTGGCGGGGATGTATACCAGGTGCAGCAGAAATACCGTGAAGGGATTCAGCGTATGCCGCTGGCGGTATATAACGCTGAGGTGCCGGTGATTGCGGCGATCAACGGCCCTGCAATTGGGGCGGGGTTTGACCTGACCTGCATGTGCGATCTGCGTATTGGCTCCAGCCGTGCCCTGCTGGGCGAAACCTTTGTCAATCTGGGACTCATTCCCGGTGACGGAGGTGCCTGGTTCCTGCAGCGGCTGATTGGCTACCAGAAGGCGGCGGAGTTAACTCTCACCGGGCGTACCATTGATGCCCGTGAAGCACTGGAGCTGGGTATTCTGCTGGAAGTGACTGAACCGGAACAGCTGCTGGCCCGGGCGATGGAGATGGCCCAGCGGATGGCGACCAAACCGCCTCAGGCGCTGCGAATGACCAAACGCCTGCTCAAGGCGGCTCAGCGTCAGGAGCTCCCTGATTTTCTGGATACCTGCGCTCTGATGCAGGGAATTTGTCACAATACTGAAGACCATAGTGAAGCTGTGAACGCCTTTGTTGAGAAGCGTCCAGGTCACTTTAAGGGTTACTGATCCAGTCATGGCGAAACCTGGAAAGAAAGGCCCGGCGACAACCGTAGACATTTACTGTGCCCGTTGCCGGACACAGCTGTATAAGTATCGTAAGGGCGGGAAAGGATCGCTGGTGAAGTGCTTTAAAGAGCGCATCACCGTGGATTATACCCAGCAACCCTGTACCTGCCCCGGTTGCGAACAGGCTTTTGCCAGAGAAACGTTAATCCGGGGGACCCCTGCCTTCAAGATGATTGGCGGCAAGGTTTTTATGAAATAGAGGGTTAGACCTGCCCTGTTCGGTCAGGTAAACACCGTCATTACTGACTCGCCTTACGTTGATCCGGTGGCCGGATCATCCCGAGTGATTTCTTAACCCATAACCCGCCCCGCTCAAACCGGGCCAGGTACATTGGCAGATCAAAATGATGGTCAGCCCGCATCTGTATCTGGCCGTTGCCTGCCGGCAATGTCATAGTCTCCATTGCGCTGACAATAGCTGACCGGTCTTCAGTTCCTGTCTCGGTAATGGCTTTGGCGAACAGGTGGACCAGATCATAATGAGATTTGGCCGCATAAGTCGCAAAATCCTCCGGGTAGCGTCGTGCAAAGGCACCGCTGAAGGCTCTGGCGCGGGGTTCCGAGGTATCGCTGAAAAAATGTAACACGGTGTAGATACCTTCAAGCTCATCGTTACGCAGAGCAAACAGGTAGTTTTCATCGGCGGCGAATGCGAGTGTCCGGTAGCTGCTGCTGACCCCCATCGTGTAGGCCTGACGTAAGAAAGCAAAGCCATCGCTGCCGGGCAGAATCAACATCAGATTATCGGTTTCTGCCGCCTGAATACGGCGAATAACGTCACTAAAGTCCGGTCGACCAAAAGAGGTAAACTCTTTGCCGACCACTTCACCACCCGCGGCAGCGACAGCACGCTCAATGGCCGCCGCCATTTTATGGGGCCAGATATAGTCATAACCGAAGATATAGAACCGCTTCCCCGACTCTTTACTCAACAGGGGGACAACAGGGTCGATACTGTGGGCCGGGATGGCACTGTAATTCACCAGCCAGGGGCTGAAGTGACCGCCTTCATAGTCGATACCGTATAGCAGCGGCACCTCAAGCTGCTCTGAAACGGTTAACATCGCCTCACGGGCAGTGCTGCTGACAGGGCCCATCAGCGCCAGTACTTTTTCAGCAGAGATCAGTTCGCGGGCATAGCTGACAGACAGTTCCGGATCAGTCTTGTTGTCTCGAACAATCAGCTCGACCAGACGGCCATTCAATACCCCCCCCGCTTTGTTGATTTCTTCAACCGCCAGCTGAGCGCCCTGCTTTGCTGCATGACCGTAGATGCTGTAGTCGCCACTGAGCGGCAAGACGACGCCAATTTTCACAGGAGTGTTGTCCTGACGGTCGCAACCGGTAAGCAGTAGAGTAAATAAAGACAATGTGGCACAGAGCACTTTTAACAAGATCATCTCCTGACGCTGGCATTCATGCGCTTTTCACCACAGGGTGGGTGAGTACAAAGGCGATGCCATCAGCATTATAGCGACTGTATCCTCTGCCGAGGAGTGAAGCGTATGAAATCGGCAAGGATGTTTGTAATTTTTGCGTAACGTCGCACAGCGTTATTGCATTTTTAATCACTGGCGTTGAATTATGGTGCTCTGACCGCAGGTTCCAGCATCTGCTGAGCCTCAGTCTCTGCGATTTCTACCCGGTTTCGGCCACCTTTTTTAGCGCGATAGAGAGCAGAGTCTGACCGGCTGACCGGCTGACCGGCTGACCAGGCTGTGCATGTTTTCATCATCACGCAGTACGGCAACCCCGATACTGACCGTAATATGCTGAACGGTTTGAAACCTGTGGTTTGCAATGGCGGCACGTACCGATTGAGCAAAGTCTGTTATCTGCTCCAGGGTCTGTTCCGGACAGATCAACATAAACTCCTCTCCGCTCCAGCGGCCAACCCGGCACGGGTTGCTCAGGCACTGGGTCAGTACGCGAGCAATGGCAACCAGAGTATCATCCCCCACCTGATGCCCCCAGGTATCGTTTACTGCTTTAAAGTGATCAATATCAAGCAGTGCGATGCTGACAACTAAACCTGCAGCACGGCAGCGCTTTGTTTCTTCGGCCAGAGTCTGGTCCAGCTTGGCGCGGTTATACAAACCCTGTCAGGTAAGGCGGTTGAAGCAGAAACTACTACTCAATTATCCGGTAGCGTTCGTTTGCTGGCAGGGTATTCAAGTAATTCATTTGACTCCCCTTCCTGCAAATAGGCGCTCTCTGCAGGCACGAAAATATCAATACAAACACCCTGATTAGCGCTGATGGTAATTTCACCACCAATATGTTCAACCCGCTCACGGATACTGATGAGCCCGAAACCGCCACCGCCTTTACTGGGTGATGAGCCTTTCGTAAATCCGACCCCATCATCCTGGATACGCAGTCTTAGTCCGTCTGTTTCATCTGTCAGCTGCAGTAATACCCAGGTACCGCTGGCATATTTCAGGACATTGGTCAGCCCTTCCTGCGCAATCCGGTACAGGTTAACCATCGTTTCTTTTCGCAAAGGCTGATGTTGGTCGATATTTATTTCCACTGCGTAATCAAGGTGTTCCAGCTGAGGAATAATGGTGATCATTGGCAGGCTGCCTGCCAGCCCGAAATGCTGCATTTCTTCGCTTGAACGTAGCATGCCGATGCGATTGTAAATGGCATCGTACATCAGGTTAACAATGTCCAGGGTGGTGTTCAGCGCCCGTGATTTGAAGTTTATTTCAGTATGTTCTTCACGAATGAAATAGACATTCGCTTTGACCGCTGCTAGAAGCTGGCCAATGTCATCGTGCAGATCATTACTTAAGCGCAGTCGCTCTTTTTCTTCGGTCTGAATCAGATGATGCAGAATACGGCGTTTATCTTCATTGTTTCTACGCAGTAGCGCTTCCTGCTCCTGCAGGTTGCGTACGATATTAATGATCTGGTGGCCGATATCATTAAACTCCGTGATATGGGTCTGTTTCCAGCTGGTATGCCGATTGAGGTGGGCGCGGCGCACAAAGCTCATCAACGATTGAAGCTGGCTATCTAATGAGCGTGACAGTGCCAGTGAGATAATAAAAACCATGACGATCGCTACCAGCCCACCGTAGATATATGTATCAAACAGCTCCATGCGTAAACGGGTAATTGAGGTGTCTGCTGACTCAATACGCAGCACCAGCTCTTTACCAAAAACGGTATTCCCCTGGGAATATGTAGGGGGATTATGATAGGGGGCAACAAATCGCGGCGCACGAACGACTTTAATCGGGAAGCTCAATGAACTCAGCGGTTGTTGTTGATGGAGGATGTCGATGCTGCGAATGTTATCTTTGGTATCGATTATGCGATTCAGTAAGTAAGTGTTATCACTCAGCTTGATACCACCGATCAGCTGACCAATAATTTTTCCGGAATCATGCACATTAAGTGGCGTAGAGAACACGCCGAGTTTCTGGCCATCAATTTCAATAATTTTCCAGCCATAATTATCCAGACCACCGTTGCTTTTAAAAAGCGAGGTGCAGTCAATATTTCTCAGGTTGGTAAAGTAGCCAGCGAAATAGAAACACTTGTCACTGGCGGGAAAGGAGACCGCAAGGAAATCATAGCGAGTGCGTTCATAATCTTCCTCCCAGGCTGACAGTGCGCTCAGAAAATGCGCCTCATTCCCGCCATGGAATGAGCTGACCAGACTCTCGTTTGAGCGGATGGTCAGGAAATTTTCTTCCACCAGGTCAAGATAAACGGACAGGTCTTTTTCGTAGCGGCTGGCCAGGCTGGAGATATAAACGTCTACCTGCTTACTGACGATACTGCGGGTATCCTGATACGCCGTTATCATAAATACCGACAGCGACAGCAGAATATACAACGACAGTACTATGAAAGTAACTGTCTTGAATTTCAGGCTGGCATTCATCCAGGTATCAGTTTGATTGCTTATTAGAGTAGCGGAATGCGAAACGCTCGATACGCTCGATCTCACTCATGGGCATTTTGTCATCCAGTACGGTAAAGTCACCGGAGAATATCAACGGGACATTTTTACCTTCCAGGTCACGTTTGATTGCCTCAGCCATTGAGACGCCATTCCCATCGTTCATACGCATCAGTACGACCTGTAAATTTCCCTTTTTCAGCTCGGCGATTTCTTCCGCACCCCCACCCCAGCCGTTCACAATAATATCCTGGCGGCCCAGCTCTGCCAGTGCATCTACGGTGCCCAGTGCTGTGTCGGTTGAGGTGGCGTAGATATAACGTACGCTGGGGTGCTCAGCAACAATTTTTTTCGCGGCGGCATATCCGCCCGGGCGACTTGAGTCCGTATAGTAGCTGGACGTTAACTGGTGATACTGACCGATGTCCTGGATATACGTCAGGCCGCGCATATCACTGATAAACCCTTTGCTGCGGAACACAACACCATAGGGTGAGCCTTCAGGCATCCGCTCTTGCTGGTATCGGGCCAGTATCTTCGCCCCTTCCGCATGATCGAAGCCAATATACATAAATGGCTGATCATCTCCCCACTCCTTAATTGGTGTGGTGATATTTTGCAGGATGACTTTGATATCCGTACCACGAATCAGCCGTTCAACTACCGCCCGCTGACGTGCAGAGTCTAATGTGTAGACCAGGTAATCAGGCTTCCAGCGCAGCATTTTTTCGATCTGTTGTACCTGCACCGACACTTCGGTGTTGGGTTTGGTATAGCTTGTGCGGATTTCGTAAGGAATAGCCAGTTCATCCATCCGTAACTGGAAAGATTTCACACTGCGGGGCCAGTAATTGGAAAACTGGTGTGATGGATAGATAATGCCAACTTTGATCTTATTTACTTTGCGGTCGATTTTGACTGCGCCTTTACGGACAGTTTCGACCAGCTCAGAAGAAGCCTTCTGTTGATCAGGGTGTGCTGCATAGTACTCGTCATACTTCCAGTAATCAGCCAGCTTGCTGGCGAACGCGTTGCCGGTGGTCGCAAACAGCAGCATGGCGAGAAGTAAGCGGATGGTCATAGCCGGTATTCCTTAGCGAGCAGCTGGATCAGGGCTGGCGATTATACCTGAAATATCCATTCAATAAATGCCGTTGTGAAGGCAGGATTCGGCCATGCAACTTGGCATGGCCTCGCTATTTCAGGGCGTGTTTTTTTGATTACCTTAAGCTGAATTATGATGCCTTTAAGATCAACGCTGATCATTACGCATAAAAAAAGGCACCCGAAGGTGCCTGTAAAAACCAGAGATACTCAATGCCGGATTACAGGCACCTGTATGTAATCTGTTTAGCTTGGGAAAGCGAACTGAACACCTTCACGGACACCGCTGGACGGCCAGCGCTGGGTGATGGTTTTGCGTTTAGTGTAGAAGCGTACGGAGTCAGGGCCGTAGGCATGCAGATCACCAAACAGTGAACGTTTCCAGCCGCCGAAGCTGTGGTATGCCACTGGCACTGGCAGCGGTACGTTAATACCTACCATGCCGACTTCGATATTGTCTGCAAAGAAGCGTGCTGCTTCACCGTCACGGGTGAAGATGCAGGTGCCATTGCCGTATTCGTGATCGTTAATCATCTGCATCGCTTCGTCCATGCTGTTAGCACGCACAATCTGCAGTACTGGGCCGAAGATCTCCTGAACATAGCTGTCCATCTCCGTCGTGACCCGGTCGATTAGCGTTGCACCAACGAAGAACCCGTTTTCATGACCGGCGACGTCAGGGTTGCGACCATCTACAACCAGCTCAGCGCCCTGCTCAACGGCACTGGCGATAAAGCCATTCACTTTTTCTTTATGCGCAGCGGTGATTACCGGGCCAAAGTCGTTGCTGCTGTCGTTGTACGCACCAACGCGCAGTGGCTTCATCGCTTCTTTCAGCTTGGCAACCAGTGCATCGGCGGCCTGGTCACCCACGGCAACCGCAACAGACAGCGCCATGCAACGCTCGCCAGAGGAGCCAAAGGCCGCGCCCAGCAGCTGGTTTACGGCATTGTCCATATCGGCATCAGGCATGACAATGGCGTGATTTTTAGCGCCGCCCAGTGCCTGACAACGTTTACCATTGGCATTCGCCGTCGCGTAGATATATTCCGCAATCGGTGTGGAGCCAACAAAGCTGACCGCTTTAACGCGCTTATCTGTCAGCAGCACATCGACCGCTTCTTTATCACCGTTGACTACGTTCAGTACGCCGGGTGGCAGGCCCGCTTCCTGTGCCAGCTGAGCAACAAACAGCGTCGAGCTTGGGTCACGCTCAGAGGGTTTCAGGATGAAGGTATTACCGCAGGCGATCGCCATCGGGAACATCCACATCGGTACCATCGTCGGGAAGTTGAACGGTGTAATACCGGCCACAACGCCCAGTGGCTGAAAATCGCTCCAGCTGTCGATGTCCGGGCCTACGTTTTTGCTGTACTCGCCTTTGAGCAGCTCGGGTACACCACAGGCATACTCAACGTTCTCAATGCCGCGCTGCAGCTCGCCCGCTGCATCATGGGAGATTTTACCGTGTTCTTCACCGACCAGGCGGCAGATCTCATCCGCATTCTCTTCCAGCAGCTGCTTGAAGCGGAACATCACCCGTGCCCGTTTGATCGGTGGCGTATTGCGCCATGCCGGGTATGCGGCCTGAGCGGCAGCAATCGCCTGCTCAACGGTGGCAACGGATGCCAGGGCAACCTCTTTGCTCACTTCACCGGTGGATGGGTTGTATACCGGCTGGGTACGCGCTGCATCGGTCAGCATTTCGCCGTTAATCAGATGGCCTACTGTTGTCATTATTCTAAACCTCAATCAGAAATCCGGGCGTACTGCCCTTAGCTTAATTCCGCGATGGACTCGCCCAGCACGTTGATCAGACGATCCATCTCATCTGTTTCCACAGTAAACGGCAGACCCAGCTGTATAGTGTCGCCGCCGTAGCGCACGTAAAAACCTTTTTTCCAGCAACTCATGGCGATCTGGTAAGGCCGCAATGCTGGCTCACCCGGGGCGGACTCAATGGTTAACGCACCGGCCAGGCCATAGTTACGAATATCCGTGACATACTGGCTGCCTTTAAGGCTGTGCAGCAGTTCCTCAAGCTTCGGCGCCATGCTGCTGACCCGGCTAACCAGCTGATCTTTTTCCAGCAGATCCAGCGCTGCCAGGCCTGCTGCACAGGCAACCGGATGGGCTGAATAGGTGTAACCGTGTGGCATCTCGAGCATGTAGTCCTTGCCGCCGGTATCCATAAAGGTGTCGTAGATTTCCTGCCTGGCAACCAGCGCACCCATCGGTATCGCACCGTTGGTCATCTGCTTGGCGATGGTCATCATGTCTGGCACCACACCAAAAGCTTCAGCCCCTGTGTTTGCGCCCATGCGGCCGAAGCCACAGATCACTTCGTCAAAAATCAGCAGGATATTGTGTTTGTCACAGATATCTCGCAGACGCTGCAGGTAGCCCACCGGTGGTGGAATAACCCCGGCGGAGCCTGCCAGTGGTTCAACAATGACCGCCGCGATATTAGACGCATCATGCAGGGCAACCAGCTGCTCCAGCTCATCGGCCAGGTAAGCACCTTCGGTTGGCATCCCTTTAACGAAGGTATTTTGTGGCAGCATGGTGTGCGGCAGATGTGAGGCTTCAATGCCTTCGCCATACAGCACCCGGTTAGCGCCAATACCGCCGACGCTGATGCCGCCAAAGTTAACCCCGTGGTAGCCCTTGATCCGGCCAATCAGGCAGGTTTTGCTGGCCATACCTTTTTTGCGCCAGTAGGCGCGGGCAACTTTCAGTGCCGTTTCCACGGATTCCGAACCGGAGCCAGTGAAAAAGACCCGGTTCAGCCCTTCAGGCATAAACTCGGTGATCCGGTGCGCCAGTTTAAAGGCGTCAGGATGACCAAACTGGAACGCCGGGGCGTAATCCAGCTCTTTAATCTGACGACTGACCGCTTCGGTGATTTCCGGGCGACTATGGCCTGCGCCACAGGTCCACAGGCCGGACAGGCCATCAAAAATCTTGCGACCGTCGACATCGGTGTAATAGTTGCCTTCAGCGGACACGATGATACGCGGGTCCTGCTTGAAATCCCGGTTGCCGGTGTAAGGCATCCAGTAGGCATCCAGTTGTTGCTGTGTCAGCCCGCAAGCTGCCAGGCGTTCATTCTTGTTATTCATCTGCCACCTCATCCAGAGCCTGAGTGCTCAGGTTGTTCTGTGTTTTGATGTCTTTCATTATCAATAGAAAATCTTGCAGTTAAATTCAGCGGTTTTTATCCTTACTTAACCAAATGCTTAACTGAGTGTGGATTACATCAACGAGAAAGCCCGCAGGCCTGTGCTGAACCAGCAGCGATTGCAAATTAGCGGCTCAAGCAGCACTCTAAGACGCATAAAATTCAGCTGACTGATGAAAAGGGACTGTTTATGAGCACTGTACAGCCAACCGACTGGGTCGCCCGCGCAGCGGACCTCACCCTGCCCCACCTTGCGTTTATTAATGGCCAGAATGTTTCGGCGCTGTCAGGTAAAACCACAGCGGTAACCAACCCGGCAAATGGCCAGCGGTTAACCGATATGGCAGATTGCGGGCCGGAAGATGCCGATGTGGCGGTCAAAGTTGCCCGTGCGGTGTTTGAGTCTGGTTGCTGGTCACAGCAGGCCCCGTCGGCGCGAAAGAAGGTATTGCAGCGCTGGGCTGATCTGTTAGAAAAACACCATGAAGAGCTGGCGCTGCTGGAATCACTGGATGCAGGCAAACCGATTAACGATACCCTTTATGTGGATGTACCCGGCGCGATCAACACGATCCGCTGGACCGCCGAAGCAGTAGACAAGGTGTACGAACAGGTTGCTCCCACCGGCCATGACTGTCTGGCGCTGGTCACCCGGATGCCGCTGGGGGTGGTTACGGCGATTGTGCCCTGGAACTTCCCCATCTCTACCACCGCCTGGAAGCTGGCTCCGGCACTGGCTACCGGTAACTCGGTGATTCTCAAGCCGGACCCAAAAACCCCACTCACCGCCCTGCGTATCGCTCAGCTGGCCAGTGAAGCGGGCCTGCCCGATGGCGTACTTAACGTACTGCCCGGCGATGGCATCAACCTGGGGCGGCACCTGTCGCTGCACCCGGATATCGACGGCCAGACCTTCACCGGTTCTACAGCGGTGGGCAAACTGTTAACCCAGTATTCCGGCCAGTCTAACCTCAAACGGACGTTTCTGGAGCTGGGTGGTAAAAGTGCCAATATCGTTTTTGCCGATGCCAACCTGGATAAGGCCGCCAGCCTGGCAGTGATCGGTGGTTTTTATAACTCAGGCCAGACCTGCACCGCCGCTACCCGACTGTTAGTTGAACAGTCAATTCACGATGAATTTGTCGAGCGAGTCATCGAAAAAGCCCGCCGCTGGACGCCGGGAGACCCGCTGCTGGGTAAAAACAAGATGGGCGCGATCATCGATCAGAATCAGCTCGATACCATTCAGCGTTACGTTGAATTGGGTAAGCAGGAAGGCGCAACACTGGCGATGGGTGGCCAGCAGGTGCAGGCTGAAAGCGGCGGTTTTTACCATCAGGCTACTCTGTTTACCGGCGTAACCAACCAGATGCGCATTGCCCGTGAAGAAATCTTTGGCCCGGTTGTTTCGGTGATTCCGTTTACCGATATGGCGGATGCCATCAGCATCGCCAATGACTCACCTTACGGCCTTGCCGGTGCCGTGTGGAGCCAGAACATTAATACCGCGCATAAAGTTGCCGCCGCGATACGGACCGGCACCATGGGCATCAATAACTATTTTGGCGGTGATATGACGGTGCCGTTTGGTGGCTTTAAAGAGTCAGGCAATGGTCGGGATAAATCACTGCACGCGATGGATGACTACACCGAGCTGAAAACCACCTGGATAGAGTTCGACTGATTAACAGGCTCTGCTGGGAGAGGCGCGGGCTGCTGGCCCGCCACCTCCCTGCTGCGTCAGGTTTATCAGGCGCGGTGTAAGGGGCCACTCATCTGTGTTTGCGGGAACAGCAAATTCATAAAGTGCTCCACCACCGGTTGTGAGTCATGATTGGTCAGGCTGGGCCGTTCGGTAACATCCAGCACCCAGCCTTGCGCTGCGTCAAGATCTTCAATCAGCATATCGATCCCGGCGACCTGTAATCCAGTCTGTTCGGCAGCCTGCAGTGCCTGTTGCTCCAGTGCTGGGGGAAGCTGGCCGGTGACGTCGCGCATTACGCCACCGCTTTGCAGGGTTGCCGCTCTGCGTACATCGAGCTGGCGGGCGTAAGGCAGAACGTCGTGCATCTGGTAGCCCGCATCGGTGACGCAGCGGCGGGTTTCTGCATCAAGCGCAATACTGCTTTCACCCTGGGTGGCATGCTGACGGCTCTGATCTTCGCGTTCGATCAGCTGCTGTATGGTGCGCACACCATCACCCGAAATAGACGCTGCCTGCCGTACCCCGGCGGCGACGATCTGCTTGTTAATCACGACCAGTCGCAGGTTCTCTCCATCGTGCCAGGGTTGCGCAATGATGCTGTCAGTTGTGCTGGACAGTGCGGCGAATGCGGTATTGATGGCATCAGGGGTTCGAAGGTCGATATAGGCCTGATTTTCCGGGCCGCTACGGGCAGGTTTAAGCACAATTCGACGATGTTCAAACAGAAAATCCTGCGCTTGCTCAGCACTTTCGACCACTTGCTGGTCCGGGGTGGCAATCCCTGATGCGACCAGGGTGCTATGCAGAATTCGCTTATCACTGCAGCGCGTCATGGCGATGGCGCTTGTCAGATCCGTCAGTGATTCATGGCAGGCAATCGTTCGCCCGGCCAGACGCAGCGCGAACATACCCTGCTCGGCATTGTGTATCTCGATTGAAATTCCACGACGACGGGCCTCATCAATAATAACCTGAGCGTTGACAGGTATTGTGTCTGCTCGCGGTGGTGCCTGATCCATTGCTGGGCGCTGCCACTGGCGTATTGATGGCGTCATGGTGGTGGCTGTGCGGCTGTTCACATTATTCGGAGCCGGTTGTATCACGTTGTCCCCTGCATCACGTTGCTGTGCTGTTCCTGACCTGTTGCCGTCAGTTTTACGCATGGATATGAGCACTCAAAGTGCCCAGGCGTTTATACGTATAATTAGAACACAAAACAAACTGATGTTTAAGTACGCTGCTATATTTCGGTTTATTCGCCTATATCTGAACCTGTCAGGCGATATCGCGTAAATCTCTGTTTTGACATTAGTTAGGGTTCGAATGATAATCCTCCGGTTCAGGTTAAAAAGGAGTCAGTGGTTTATGCATTCAACCGGTATTGAATTTCGCACCGAAGGCAGCAGTGTGCTGTGCCTGCGTTATAAAGTAAGCCCACCGCACGGTCGGGCTGATGAAAAGGTGGTGGCCAGTTTTGATGTGGCTGTCGACAGAGTGGCACCCCATGTTGCTGCCGTACTGACAGCCCCTGAACGGCAACGGTTGCAACACTGGCTGAGTGACCGGCATACGCTACAGCAGGGGCTGCGCCATGAGCCGCTGGAAAATACGGTACTGGAAAGCCTGCCTGCACTGCTGGATGAAGCGATCAGTGCAGCGGCCTCCGCAGAGGATATGGATATAGCAATCTACCAGCTGATTAAACGGAAACTGACGACGCTGGAGCGAGTGCTGGATAACGTAGAAAGTCAGTCACAGCCGGATAAACCGGAACGCAAAGTGATGAACGATGAAGAAGTGCTGAAGGAGCAGCTCCGCACCATCAAACGCAGGCTTTAAGCGATGTACGCAGCTGCTCTGCTCCCTAGAACCAGCGATCACGCATCGCGTAATAAAGCATCCCCGCTAGCTGGCCTGGTTTGCGTAGCAAAGTACCACCCGGGAACGCAGGTGTGGGCACGCGGGCGAACAGATCGAACCGCTCAGGTGCGCCACTGATCGCCTCGGCGATAAGCTTCCCTGCCAGTGTCGCCAGTGCCACACCATGACCGGAATAACCCTGCGTAACAAACAGCTGGTTATCCAGCCGATCAAAACTGGGCATCCGGTTCATCGTGATCGCCAGGGTACCGCCCCAGCTGTAATCAACCTTCACCTCTGCCAGTTGCGGATAGACCGCCAGCATCTGTTTGCGCACCAGGCCTGCAATATCTGCCGGAAAGCGTTGGGTATAATTCTCCCCACCGCCCCATAGCAAGCGCTTATCTGCTGACAGCCTGAAATAATTCACCACAAACTTTGAGTCGGCCACTGCCAGATCCCTGGCGTTGATCTGCTGACACAGGGCGTCACTGAGTGGCTCGGTGGCCAGCATAAAATTATTGATGGGCATGATCTTACCCGCAACTTGCGGCGCAAGCTTACCCAGATAGCCGTTGCAGGCCAGCACCAGGCTGTCGGCCAGCACTCTGCCATGGGTGGTATTCACCCGCACACCCTGGCGGGTGTGATAGCAGGTCACCCGGCTATGTTCGTAAATACTCACCCCGGCCTGTTGTGCCGCAGCGGCCAGCCCAAGGGCATAATTCAGGGGGTGAAGGTGCGCGGCATCGGACCAGTATTCACCGCCATGATAGTGGTCAGTGCCCAGAATGCTGGCAACCTGTTCCGGGGTCATATAGCGGCAGTGGTCGTAGTTTAATACCTGCTGGTTGTAGGCTGCGGCGGCTTTGAACGCAGCGCTATGCTCAGGTCGGGCTGCGACATGCAGTACGCCGGATTTCAGATCGCAGTCGATTCGATGGCGGCTTATCAGCGCTCGCACCAGATCTACGGACTCCAGGCTCATCTGCCAGAGCGGGTCGGCGTCTGCCTTGCCCATCGTGCGACACAACTCGGCATGGTCCATATTGTGGCCGGGGGCTACCTGGCCGCCATTACGGCCTGATGCCCCCCAGCCAACCTTTTCGGCCTCCAGCAGGCACACGCTATAACCCTGCTCAGCCAGATGTAACGCCGCCGACAGGCCGGTGTAACCCGCGCCAATAACACAGACATCGCAACGCGCCTCGCCGGTCAATGCCGGGTAGTTCACGGCTGGCAATGCGGTGTCTGCGTAGTACGAGCCCTCATAGCCCGGTAGCCCCATGTTCTCTCCCCTGTATGTCGTGATCCCTAGACATTGAGTAACAGGTATTCGCGCTCCCATGAGCTGATCACCTGATGAAATGTCTCGAACTCGGCCCGTTTAACCCCAATATAAGCCGCCACAAATAATTCCCCCATGATAGCGGTCAGCTCAGGGCAATCTTCCAGCAACCGTAAGCCTTCTTCGAGGGAACGGGCCAGCTCAACCATGTCACCCTCCTCCGCTGCTGCATTCTGGGTCGGCCGGGTCGGTTGTAACTGGCCTTTCAGGCCCAGATAACCGCAGGCCAGGCTGGCCGCGATAGCAAGGTAAGGGTTTGAGTCGGCACCGGGAAAACGGTTTTCGATGCGGGTGGCATCGGCCGGTGCATCGGGCACACGCAGGCCAGTCGTGCGATTATCGATACCCCATTTCATATTGACCGGCGCGGATATCTCCGGGGCAAAGCGGCGGTAGGAGTTAACGTTGGGGGCGAAAAAGCTGATCGCCGCCGGGGTATAGGCCTGTAGCCCACCCATATAGTGGTAAAACGTCGAACTGAATGCCTCGCCATCGGTGCCCGCAAACACATTTTCACCGGTGCGGCTGTCGATCAGGCTCTGGTGGATATGCATGGAGCTGCCCGGCTCATGCTGCATCGGCTTGGCCATAAACGTGCCATAAATACCGTGTTTGAGCGCTGACTCGCGCAACGTACGCTTGAACACAAAGACCTGATCAGCCAATGCCAGCGGGTCACCATGGAGAAAGTTTATCTCCATCTGCGCCGCGCCCGCTTCGTGGATCAGAGTATCCACGGCCAGCCCCTGCTCTTCGCAGTAGGTATACAGGGTATCGATTAGCGGGTTGAACTCGTTCACCGCATCAATGCTGTAAGACTGGCGAGCCGTTTCCCGACGACCCGAGCGGCCCGTCGCGGGTTTGAGTTCGTAATCAGGGTCGGTGTTTTTATGGATCAGATAAAACTCGACCTCCGGGGCGATCACCGGGGTCAGCCCCTCTTGTTCGTACAGCGCCAGCACCCGGCGCAGAACATTACGGCTGCACAGCGGATGAGGATCCCCGGCCTGAGTCAGGCAGTTATTGATGATCTGCGCGGTGGGCTCATCGGCCCAGGGCACAATACGCAAAGTATTCGGGTCCGGCTGCAACAGCATATCGCGGTCGCTGGGATCGACGATTTCGTAGTGATTACTGGCCCAGTCACCGGTCACCGTTTGCACCAGCAAGGTTTCCGGAATGCGCCCACCCTGTTCGCTGAGGAATTTACGGGTGGGGTAGAACTTGCCTCGGGCGTTGCCGGTCATATCCGGCAGGGTGGACTCAACTTCAGTAATGGCATTGTCCTTAAGAAACCTGGCAACGGCATCCATAAATCACCTGTCCTGTTAATGCGGGGGCTGAAGTGTAGCCAGCACCTGTTACAGCCTGTTGCCAGCCGCGGGCTACTTTGCTGCTTAGACTGATAGATTAGATATTTATTCCATTTACTGGCGGGTCAGGGCTCCAGCCGGAAGCGCAGCACCAGCTGGGACAACTCCCCGGACAGGCTCAGCAAGCGTTGGCTCTGTTCGGTTGCCTGCTCAGCCCCCTGGGTGGTGTCGGCCATGATCTGGTTAATCTCCAGCAGACTGTGACTAATATCCTCAACAGTGGCGTTTTGCTGGTCAGTTGCGGTTGCTACCTGAGTATTCATTTCCCGTATCCGCCTTACCGCTGCAGCCACCTGCCCCAGAGACTGGTTATTCTGGTTTTCCTGTTCGCTGCAGCGGTGGGCACCTTCGCTGCAACGGGACATGGAGGCGGTGCTTTGCTGCGCCCCGGTTTGCAGGGTGATCACCATTTCTTCAATGCTGCTGATCGAGCCCTGGGTACGGTTCGCCAGTGAGCGCACCTCATCCGCTACCACGGAAAAGCCCCGCCCACTGTCTCCGGCGCGTGCTGCTTCGATCGCCGCGTTGAGTGCCAGCAGGTTGATCTGACCGGCAATCTCTTTGATCACATGAATGACATTGCTGATCGCTTCCGCGTGCTCAGCCAGTGCAGACACATCCCCCATGGACGCGGTGACCTGGCTTGCCAGCCCTTCCATTGCCTGGCTGTTATCGATCAGCGCCTGGTGACTGCTGGCCAGGGTGGCCTCTGCCTCAATGGCATCATCCAGAGTCTGGTGGGCATGGCCAGCAACATCGCGGGCACTGGCTTCCATCTGGCTGGCGATGGTGGCCAGCCGGGTACTTTGCTGGCTTTGCTGTTCGACTCCGGCCAGGGTCTGGGTGCTGATTGTCGCGCTGATACCCGCTGCTTGCTGCACATCGGTGACGGCCGTGCTGATCTGCCCGACCAGCTGGTTCAGCTGGGTGGAAAGTGTGTTGGTTTTCTGCGCCAGATCGGCCAGTTCATCATGGCCCTCCAGTACGATCACATGGGCCAGATTACCGGCGCTGATCTGAGTCACCCCTTCTACCACCAGGCCTAATGCATGGCGGATATGAGACACCAGCCGATAACCGAACAATAGTGAGCAGAGCATCGCTAGCACGGTGCCCGCTGCGATCAGCCACTCGCCTTTGATAATGGTGGCATGGGTCTGCTGACCGATGGTCGCAGCCTGCGCCAAAGCGCTGTCCATAAAGCGATTGAGCTGTTGTTCGTTCAGAGTCACCTGTTGCTCAATTTTATGCAGCTGCGCTTTGGAGCGTTGTAAGGCTGCCAGTGCAGCCACATGGGATTGCAGGGTTTTATCTGCATCCAGCAGCTGGCTACGGTAGGGCTGCCAGCTTTCTACAATGGCCTCGTGCGCCTCACGATCAATCGCGGCAACCTGAGTAACAACCTTGTCCAGAGTTTTGATACTGGCTTCAACCTCAGCCAGTGCCGTGCGGGCCTTATCTGCATTTTGTAGCAGCAATAACGCACGTACTTTGCTGGCCAGGAACAGGCTGTCATCTCGCAGCGGGCGCACGACTTTCAGAAAAGCATAACGAAACTCTTCATCAAGCAGATCTTCAAAGGTATACACCAGCTCCTCTGACAGATACTTAAAGGCTTTAGCCTGGCCGGCTTGCTGGTTGAGCTGTTGCCAGTAGTGCTGTTTTTCCTGGATCAGGGTGCTGGCAGACTGGAATACCGACGCTGTCAGTGACTGTATCTGCTGCACGGCATCAGAGCCGTGCTCAAGCCGCGCCAGCGTTGCCAGCTCGTTATTTATCTGGCTATGCAGTTCGGCCAGGGTGCTATCAATGGCGGTAGCATCGCCATTACGCTGGCCAGAAATATAGTCCAGCAGTACGTAACGGGTCTGAGCCAGCTCGGCCCGTAACTGGCCACTGGAAAACACGCGGGGAGAGGCTTCATTAATCACCACCTGGACCTGCTGACTGACAGTGGTGAAGCTGTACCAGGAGAGCGCTGACGTGATCAGGAACAGTGCAAGCACCGCCAGTAAAGTGGCGATAATACGTTGGCATACAGACATAACAGCATCCTTGTTAGTTGGCGCATCAAGTTAGCGGCGACACAGGGCCTGAACGAGAAAAGGCCGCCCCGCAGGGCAGCCTGGTTAAACAGTGCATCTTGATCAGCTGCTGATCCGGTCCTTACGCCGCAGCTGCAGCATGGCAACGACTACACCCAGCGCCACAATGGCGATCATAATGGTGGCCAGCGCATTGACCTCCGGTGTGACGCCCAGTCTGACTTTGGAGAAGATCACCATTGGCAAGGTGCTGTTACCCGGCCCGGACACAAAGCTGGCGATCACCAGATCATCCAGTGACAGGGTAAACGACAGCAACCAGCCGGAGATTAGCGCCGGGGTAATCAGGGGCAGCGTGACCAGGAAGAACAGTGATGAGGGTTTTGCCCCCAGATCCATTGCGGCCTCTTCCAGGGTCTCATCCATCGACGACAGCCGGGACTGCACAATCACCGCCACGTAGGCCATACAGAACGTACTGTGGGCGATAATAATGGTGGTAGAGCCGCGTCCGGCGGGCCAGCCGAAGGTGGCCTCCAGTGCCACAAACAGCAACAGCAGTGACAGGCCGGTAATCACCTCGGGCATCACCAGCGGTGCGGTAATAAAGCCGGACATCCACATTCGCCCGCGAAACGCACCAAAACGACTGAGCGCCATCCCGGCCATGGTACCCAGCACCACGGCGACGGTGGCACTGATCAGGGCGATTTTCAGACTCAGCATCGCGGCATCGATAATCTGAGCGTTTTTGAACAGCTCGCTATACCATTTCAGTGACCAGCCCCCCCACACCGTCACCAGTTTGGAGCGGTTAAAGCTGTAGACGATCAGGGCAATAATTGGCGCATAGAGAAAGAGAAAGCCCAGCCCTGCGGTAATTTTCAGAAAGTAACCGTTGCGCTTCATGACGCCCCCTCCCCGTTGTTTTTGCCGTTACGGATAAACATCACCGGCAACACAATCACAATCAGCATCACAATCGCCACTGCCGAGGCCATCGGCCAGTCTCGATTGAGGAAGAACTCATCCCAGAGTACCCGGCCAATCATCAGGGTATCCGAGCCACCAAGCAGCGACGGAATCACGAACTCGCCCACAGCAGGGATAAACACCAGCACACAGCCCGCCACAATGCCGGGTATGGCCAGTGGCAGCGTAATCAGGAAGAAACTCTGTATCGGCCGACAGCCCAGATCTTCGGCGGCTTCAAACAGCGTCATATCCAGTTTTTCCAGCGCGGTATAGAGCGGCAGCACCATAAACGGCAGGTAGGTATAAACAATGCCCAGATAGACGGCAAAATCAGTCTGCAGCATGATCAGCGGCTGATCGATCACCCCTATGGAGAGCAGGAACTCGTTGACGATACCGTTCTTTTTCAGAAAGCCCATCCAGGCATACACCCGTAACAGGAACGAGGTCCAGAATGGCAGGATCACCAGCGCCAGCAACAGCCCACGGCGTGAACCATGACTGCGGGCGATCAGCCAAGCGATGGGAAAAGCGACCAGCAGGGTGAAAAAGGTAGAAATACCGGCAATTTTGATCGAACTCAGCCAGGCATCAATATAGAAGGAGTCTTCCAGCAGGAACAGATAGTTGCCCAGGTTCAGGCTCAGGGCCAGCAGCCCCTCTTCTGCATCCCAGTCAAGCAGGCTGGTGTAAGGTGGAATCGCGATAGCCGTCTCGGCCAGCGAGATTTTGAACACCACCATAAAGGGGACAAAGAAGAAGATTGCCAGCCACAGCAGTGGCAGCGCAACGACAGCAAAGCGACCCCAGCGGGTTTTGGTCAGGGGCTGCAGCTTACGTTGCAGCCAGCCGGGGCTGTCCTTGTCAGTATCGGGCAGCCGGGGGTGAGTCAGATCTGTCATGAGGTGAGTACCACGCTGCTGTCTTCATCCCAGAACAAAAACACTTTATCTTCCCAGGTAAAACGCTCAGCCATACGCCGGTCGGTATTGGGCCGGGTTACACGGATTTCTTTACCGCTGGCCAGCTTCACCCGGAATGAACTCAGGCTGCCCATATAAGCGATCTCTTCGATCACCCCGCTGATGCAGTTCTCCTGCTGATCTGGATGGCTATGACTGATACGAATCTTTTCCGGGCGCAGGGCCACATGCACGTGCTGATGAGGCGCACAGCTGATCCCGTGGTTAACGGCCAGGGTGCAGCCTGCCTCACGGGAGTTGATGCGGACACTGTCGCGTTCATCTTCGGTCACAATCCCTTCGAAGATATTAACCGAGCCGATAAACTCGGCCACAAAGCGGCTGCTGGGGAATTCGTACATATCATGGGGTTCGTCGGTCTGTACGATAATGCCCTGATCCATCACCCCAATCCGGCTGGCCAGGGTCATCGCTTCTTCCTGATCATGGGTTACCACCACAAAAGTGACGCCCAGCGACTCCTGGATATTAATCAGCTCAAACTGAGTCTCTTCGCGCAGCTTGCGGTCCAGCGCGCCCAGTGGCTCATCCAGCAACAGTAGCTTGGGGCGTTTGATCAGCGCCCGTGCCAGTGCAACACGCTGGCGCTGTCCGCCCGACAATTGATCGGGTTTACGTTTGCCCAGGTGGCCGAGCTGCACCAGTTCGAGCATCTTCGCCACCCGCTCTTTCACTTCATCACGGGGCACACCCTCGCGTTTGAGGCCAAAGGCGATGTTGTCTGCCACGTTCATATGGGGAAACAGTGCATAGGACTGGAACATCATATTGACTGGCCGATCCCAGGGAGGGATGCCCGTCATGTCCACGCCGTCGATCAGGATTTTGCCCTGGCTGGGTTCTTCAAACCCGGCGAGCATCCGTAACAGGGTGCTTTTGCCGCAACCGGAACCGCCGAGCAGACAGAACAGTTCGCTCTGGTAGATATCCAGGCTGACATTATCGACGGCGGTAAAATCACCAAAGGTTTTACTAACGTTCTGAATACTGACAAAGGGCGTCTGGCCCGCGTATTTATCAGCCAGAGCTTCGGAGTCAGCGGTGGGAGAAGGCGTTACTACGGTGGCTGCAACGCAAGGTTCAATCAGTTGGGTCGAAGTCATAACAACCTCACTCTTGTTTTTATTAGACGCTCAAAAAGAAAACGTAGTCAGCCAGAAGCTGCCAGGGGCGAACCACTGGCTGACAACGCTCAGGTATAACAGCAGAGAATGGGCTGGCCCCGCCGTATACGGTGAGCCAGCGCAGGGCCATGGGATTAACGGCCGGTTTTGATATTGGTCCAGGCGCGGGTCAGCTTGCGGTCAAACTTGGCAGAATGAGCCTGCTGGCTGTACAGCAACGCTTTGGTTTCCTGAGACGGGTACACCGCTTTATTGTTGCGTACATCCGGGGCAACCAGTGCGTTTGCTGCCTGGTTGGGCACCGCAAAAAAGACGGTATTCGAGATGCTGGCGGCAATCTCCGGGCGCAGAATAAAGTTGATGAACTTGTAGGCCGCCGCTTTATGCGGGGCATCGGCTGGAATGGCCATCAGATCAAACCAGACTGGCGCGCCCTCTTTCGGCACGGTGTAAGCGATGTTCACGCCCCGGCCTGCTTCGGTCGCGGTGCCCTGGGCCTGTAAGACATCACCGTTATAGGCCAGGGTGACACAGATATCGCCATTGGCCAGATCAGAGATGTATTTGCTGGAGTGGAAGTATTTGTAGTGCGGGCGGGCAGCGGAGATAAGGTCAGTGGCTTTTTTCAGATCCGTCTTCTTCTCTGAATTCGGGTCCAGCCCTAAATAGTTGAGGGCGATGGCCATCACTTCAGACGAGGAGTCCAGCAGGCCGATACCACAGTCTTCCAGTTTGGCTGCAATTTCAGGTTTGAAGATCAGGTCCCAGCTATTAACCGGTACGTCCCCCAGCCGAGCCTTGACCATATCAATGTTATAGCCCAGCCCGATGGTGCCCCAGGTGTATGGCACATTGTGCTTGTTGTCCGGGTCGTGGGTGCTGACCTTGTTTGCCATCACCGTGTCCAGATTGCCGTAGTTGCTCAGCTGACTGCGGTCGATCTCGGCATACACGCCGGATTTAACCTGACGTTCCAGGAATGAGGCGGTCGGTATCACCACATCGTAGCCACTGCCGCCGGCCAGCAGCTTGGCTTCCAGCACTTCGTTGGTGTCGTACACATCGTAGTTAACTTTAATACCAGTCTCTTTCTCAAACGTCACCAGCGCAGCGGGATCGATATAGTCAGACCAGTTGTACACGTTAACAACCTGCTCACTTGCCATAACAGCAGTTGAAGCAGACAGGGCCATAGCGGCCACCAGGCAGGATTTGCGAAATTTCATCGTACGTTCTCCATCAGGCTGTGATATCCCCTGCCGCGTCCCCGGTGGGTAATATCGGTCGTTCGGCGTCACTGTACGGGCAAGGCCACTCCGGGCCCGCCTGCCACAGGACAGACTGTTTATTGTTATTGTCTTAAGGGTGTGAATTCTGGCCCACACCCTGCCTTGCCTTGTGCCCTGGTCACCGGTTTCAGTGCGAGGGCAGCGCTCGTCAGCGCAGAATGATCGATCAAATGTGATCACAAAGTTCGCTTTAATGTGATCACATAAATGCAACAGGGTCAACACGCAACATTCATGAAATCCTGCATATACCGCTCAGGCGGATGCTATTAGAATACCCAAATAACAAACCAGACAATTGTGGTGACAATGGATAAGCGATCCCCCATTAAAATCAGACTGACCGAGCGTGATGCGTCAACCACCATCACCCAGTGGGTTTACCAGACACTGCGCCAGGCTGTAATGAATGGGCAGATACTTCCGGGGCGCGCGCTGACCATCCGTGGACTGGCTGAAATTCTCGGTGTCAGCCCGATGCCAGTGCGTGAAGCGCTGCGTCAGCTGGCGGCTGAAAATGCACTGGAGATCCAGGGCAACCGCCGGGTGATGGTGCCCCGAATGACAGCGATGAAGTTTAATGAGCTGTGCGAAGCGCGTATTGCGCTGGAAAGCCACGCCGCCACCCGTGCCCTGCCCTATATCGATGCCACTCGGCTGGCCCAGCTGCGCCAGCTTGATCAGGATATTGATGTCGCCTTTGAAGCTGGGGATACCGAAGAGATCGGCAGCCTCAATCAGGCCTTCCACCGGAAGATTTATACCGCTAACCCCCACCAGATCACCCTGCCGCTGATCGAAAGCATCTGGCTACAGCTCGGCCCTTTTATGCGCCTGGCCAACAGCCTGCTGGATGAAAACTACCTGGTAGACCACCACCGCGAGATGACTGCCGCCATAGAAAAACAGGATGCTCTGGCCCTGCAAATGTCCCTGGCCGCCGACATCCGTGATGGCGTCGCCTTCGCTGGCACCCCCGAACTGCTGCACAGTTTTATCGAACAGTCTGCAGCCAGCTCCACCCCGTAACGATCGCGAGCAAGCTCGCTCCTACAAACCTGCCACACCCTCGTAGGAGCCAGCTTGCTGGCGATCTTCAACACCAAAAACGCCACTATCAATCGATCAGCATATTTTTTTGATTGAGCTTTTTTGTTGACTTTATAATTTTGTGATCACAAAATAATTCCATATCGGCGACATACGCCAAACAGAGGATTGCACCTGATCACAGGCAGCAGCCCCTAACCTGACAATCGCTCTGCTTCCTCATCCCTGATGGAGCAGAGCACTGGGAGCGCATCATGAATCAAGCTATCAACACGCAATTCGTTAACACCGCAGAAGTTCAGGCCCAGGATGCAGCACACCATCTGCACCCGTTCACCAACACCGGCGCACTTAACGCCAAAGGTGCCCGTGTTATCACCGGCGCTGAAGGCGTTTACCTGTGGGACAGCGAAGGCAACAAAATCCTCGACGGCATGGCGGGCTTATGGTGTGTCAACATGGGTTACGGTCGTAAAGAACTGACCGCTGCTGCCAGCAGCCAGATGGACCAGCTGGCCTACTACAACACCTTCTTCCAGACCACAAACACGCCTGCAGCCCGCCTGGCCAAGGAAATCGCCAGTGTTACGCCAGGTGATCTGAACCGTATTTTCTTCGCCAACTCCGGTTCTGAAGCGATCGACACCATCATCCGCATGGTGCGTCAGTACTGGTGTATCGAAGGTAAGCCGTACAAGAACATCCTGATTTCCCGCGAGAATGCCTACCACGGCAGCACCGTCGGTGGCACCAGCCTGGGCGGCATGAGCGGCATGCACAAACAAGGTGCCCCACTGATGCCAGGCGTTGAGCGTATTCGCCAGCCGTACTGGTACGGTGAAGCCGGTGATATGAGCGAAGAAGAATTCGGCATCGCCTGCGCCAGCGCACTGGAAGAGAAAATCCTCGAAGTGGGCCCGGATAACGTCGCAGCCTTCGTCGGCGAACCCATCCAGGGCGCGGGCGGTGTGATCGTGCCACCAGCCAACTACTGGGCTGAAATCCAGAAAATCTGTAAGAAATACGACATCCTGATCGCCGCTGATGAAGTGATCTGTGGTTTTGGCCGCACCGGCAGCTGGTTCGGCAGCGAAACTTTCGGTATTACGCCGGATATCATTTCCATGGCCAAAGGCCTGTCGTCTGGCTATCTGCCGATTTCAGCAGTGGCCGTAGGCGATCGTATTGCCGATGCCCTGACTGCCCACGATGATGATTTCAACCACGGCTTCACCTACTCCGGCCATCCGGTTGCCGCTGCCGTGGCGCTGGAAAACATCCGCCTGATGAAAGAAGAAAACATCGTCGAGTATGTTGGTAAAGAGATTGGTCCTTACTTCCAGCAACAACTGCGTGAAGTACTGGGTGACCACCCGCTGGTGGGCCACATTGAAGGTGTAGGTCTGGTTGCTGGCATGGCGCTGGTGAAAGACAAAGCCAGCAAAGAAGGATTCGGTGAAGGTATCGACATCGGCATGATCTGCCGTGACCACTGCTTCGCCAACGGCCTGATCATGCGCGCTGTCGGCCGCCGTATGGTGCTGTCACCGCCACTGGTGATCAGCAAAGCTGAAGTCGATGAACTGTGTGAAAAAGCACTGAAGTGTTTTGATCTGACGCTGGAAACTGTAAACGCGCTGTAAAGTCCGCGTTTAAAAAAGCCCCCACCGCTGTTAAGCGGATGGGGGCTTTTTTTACTATAAATGGTTTACCTTTCTCTTATACCAACCCGGCAGCTATCTACACCGTACTTCTCTGGCCAAAGGATTAAGGACGGAGCTGATTAATAGACACCCATGTATTTGCTTTGTCAGGATCAGCTGTTTGTAGTGTCTTGTTTGTATAGGAATTTCTGACCCCTATTTCTATATGTGAAAGCTACGAAATACCCCAGCGGCTGGTTCGCATTTGAAATATCAGTCGATTGCATTTATTGTCTTACTCCAGCCTTACCCTTTCATTATTAAAGGAACCTATTATGCCTAATGAAACGCAAGTACAACCATCATCCAGCGTACCGGAGGTGACCGCTAGCGCTCAGGCCTCAACTGGTGCTACCGTAATGCCATCTGCTGTTGAGGCATCCGCTTACACATGCACAGCAATGCCATCTGTCAACAACAGTACGGGTTTTAACCCTGGTCAGAACCCGGGGGCTTTTCCTACCTTTGAAAACTGCCAGCTGGTAACGGCAATTGGCCAACCCACCTATAACTTTGGTGTTGATTCAAATCTGAATGATTTTACTGCATATATGAAAGTCTGGTACTCGAACTTTCCTGAAGAAATACAGACAGAGTATAGCGAATAAAGCACCCACTAATATGACATCCGTGAACGTTGATGCAGTACCTCTTACTCTTTCAATATAAAAGGAACTTTTCATGTCTAACGAAATAGAGTCAAAATTAGCTTCCACTGAAAAAAAAGCTACTTTGCCAAACGTAATGGAGCAGACCCCAGTTACTCCAACGGCAGTAACCACCCCTGAACCTGCCAGCACATGTACCTGTACAGCCACCCCCTCTGCTAATAGCGCTGTTTTTAATCAAGGCTCTTTTCCAACTTTTGAAAATTGTCAGCTGGTCGCTACGATTGGCCAGCCTTCCTATGATTTTGGCACTGAGTCAAATCTGGATGTTTTTACTGCTTATATGGAAACCTGGCACTCTAACCTCCCTGAAGAAATGCAGGAAGAGTTTAAAAACTCTCCTGATGATCATGTATCCATGATTGCCTTTCTACTTTATAGAGACGCATCTGGGGATCTAAAAAACCTCTTCATGTATAGCCAATTAATTTGGTTGATTGATATAAACTCAACACCTATATATTCAATTAACCCAAGCCTTGCTGCTTTTAGTGATTCTATTTATTCTATACTGGTAAGTTTTTTGGCTAATAGCGTTGGTTTTGATGTCAGTATTTATAATGACTTGATGTCTCGGCTTAAACCTAAACAGAAAAAACTGAAAGATGATCAGAATGAATTGCTTAAATATATGACTAAAAAAATAAACGATAATGTAACATCACCTGACGATGTTATGCGTATGGTGTTACCAGGTTACATCTCTGGTAGTACAAGGTTGATTAACTATACTGCCTTACAATCAGTAATACCGGTTGCTTATGGCCTGGCTGACTGGACGATTGATTCATTAATTGAAAAAACATATTCCACTGGATCAATTTCAGACGAAGAAAAAGAATCATTAATCAGTATGCTTAACCGTCTTTATTATTGCACGGTGAATAGGGGCCAATCACCAGATGATCGTGCCTTAAATTACTCGATATATAATACTGTCGTTCTGTCTTCAATTGTTAAAGACGCTATAAAAAACAAATTAGAATTCAGTGGCTATACGGTTAAGCCTTCTAAAATATCCAGACAGCATTCAATTATTCGCGACGTTCAGTTAACTTTCTTTGACCCAAGTAACACAACTATCGCAGCTACAACGTATTTAATGCAGGTTGATGTCAGTGGAATTACGCCAGTCATGATCGGATCTATTCAGCAATGGAAATCACTAACTAGTGTTGATGAACTATAAATACACAGAAATATAAAATATGCCCCATCGCTGATTTGAGTGAATTTCCATTTTCAAAACTGACTTATGGAAAATAAGATATCTAAACAGTGATCATGGGGAATCACTTCTGATATTTTACTTTATGACACACTAAAGGATATCCATAATGAAACTGCCAGCTCAGATAGGACCGGTGAAACGTAAAAATTACAATGCCAATGCCAACGCTGTGGCTTATGGTGATGCTAACTGGGGTGAAATGCTGAGAAATTCCACTGGATTAGAAAAAATCCAGCCCATTAATACAAGAAACCTCTTGAAGCGAGCACCATCGCCGACTGAGGTCAGTCCTGACAAAAAACCGTAAACAGTAGCAGAAGTTCTGCCGCTCGCTGAGAAGTTTGGTATTGATTGGTCAATGGCGCCGCGTATAACGGCAAGTCTAACCTGTGACGTACTAACACTGGGGCATTGCTTAAACTCAGCGCCCCAGCGCTATCAATCATCAGAAGTTATAGCTTGCACTCAGGTAAACCCGACGAGGTTCGCCTGGGAAGTGGCCGGAGCGAGACAGGAACCCGCTGCTGGCATACTCCTCATCAAACAGGTTTTTGATGTTCATCTGCAGCTGCCAGTCATCGACATCGGTCGCCCAGCTCAGGTTATAAATCGTGTACGGTTTCACCCGCTGGCCGCTGAGGCTGAACTGTTCATCCACGTAATCCACCCCCATCGAGATTGATGAGTCGATTGATGGCAGCTGGTAGCGGCTCCACAAACCAAAGGTGTTACGCGGCGCATTGGCAAAGCGGTCAGTGCCGGGCACTGAATAGCGAGTCTGTTCGGATGATTGCACTACGCGGGTATCGTTATACGCGTAACTGGCGGTCAGTACCCAGTCCGGGGTGAGGTCACCGACCAACTCGACTTCAAAGCCATTACTCTCCACTTCACCCAGCTGAACCAGATCATCTTCGCCGTCACCGTCTACATCACCGGCGGGGTCTGCCTGCAGGATGCCATCTCGGACAATTCGATAAGCGGCCAGGTTCAGTGCCAGGCTATCGTCCAGTAACCGGGTACGCAGGCCAACTTCCACAATATTGCTGGTTTCCGGGTCAAACGGCCCGCCCTGCGCCTTGCTCTGGCTGCTGGCGGACTGCGGCTGGAAGCCGGTGCCATAGAGTGCATAGGGGAAGAAGCGGTCATTGATGTTGTACGTCGTACCGATACGGTAAGTCAGCTCGCCATCAGAAAAGTCAGCCCCTGCCAGCCGATTCTGATCCTTGAAGTGATCGTAACGGCCTCCCAGGGTGACAGACCAGTTATCAGTCAGGTCCAGCTGGTCCTGCACATACAAGCCGTAGCGGTCAGAACGGGTATCGGTCAGCCGGGGTGTCACTGATGAAAGGTCATAGTCTGCCGCGGAGGTCAGGCCATATTGCGGGTTCGCAAGGCTCAGCCCTGGCACCGGCCCACCACGGGACGACTGCTGTGCCGTGCGATAAGAGGCGGTGAAATCATGACGATACCAGTCCGCACCGGTCAGCAGCGTATGAGGAACCCCACCGGCGTTGAACTGGTTTACCAGATTAGCGGTAAGGCTTAGCCCGGTATTCTCGCGTACTTGGTCGCGGAACTGACGCTGGGAAAAATCAACCACACCATCGCCATCCGTGTCCTGTAAGCCACGTGGCTCATGGTAGTTCTGTTCTTCATCATTGCTGAAGTAGCGCGCCGTCACATCCAGTTTTGTCCGCTCACTGAAGCGATGTTCCAGCCGTCCCTGCCACACGCTGGCGTCCAGGTTCTGGTAATCGGTTGCTTCGTTCGGGTTCCAGCTGATATCAGTAATAAAGTTGCCATCATCATCAACCGGCACCCCGCGCAGACGGTTGCCGCCCAGTTCCTGCTTTATATCGGTGTACTGCAGTACCAGGCTGGTGTCCGGGTTCACATCGATACGGTAGCCCAGGTCCAGAATGGTGTTGTCTGCGCTGGTGTTCGTCCGAAAGGGTGACTCGCTATCGCGATACAGGCCAATCCGATAGGCCTGAGTCTCTTCATCGTTAACACTGCCGGTCAGCTCAATGGCACCGCTGAGAAACTCGTCGTTACCGGCAGACACCTGCACGGAACGCTGGGTTTCATACTGCGGTTTTTTCGTGATGTAGTTGATCAACCCACCGGGGTTACCGCCACCATAAATGGCACCTGCCGGGCCTTTAAGCACCGCCACCGTTTCAATATTAAACAGCTGCGGCACAGCAAAACCGTTGAACGGGTCACCTTTAACCCCATCGTAAACAATCTCATCCTGACGGAAGCCCCGGAATGTGACCCCGGAATAGCTGAAACTGTTTACCCCGGCGATATTCTGGTAAAGGTCGGTAATTTTGCGCGCCGCCTGATCTTTTATCAGCTGCTGCGGAATCACCTGTACGGACTGCGGAATCTTTTCAATGGGGGTGTCGGTGCGAGTGGCAAAATCTGTTGTCTCTACTCGGTACATCGACTGCGCACGCCCGACTACCACCAGTGCATCCTGTTGTGTTGCCTGGTTTTTATACGGTGCGGCTTCGCTAGCTGCGACAGCGTAACTGCTTAATGCTGCGGTAATGGCGAGGGCCAACTGGCCCGGTTGAAAGTACTGCATTCCATAGTCCCCTTAACAACAGATGTATAAGAGGCGCGAATGGTAATGATTCTTGATTGCTTTCTCAATTTCTTGCGTTGTATATGTAACTAGTTGGCCAGGCCTGGTGGCAGCTCTCTTTGTTGTATTGAAAGGCACTGGCGGGTATGGCTGGATAACGGGCCGACACGCTAACAACAGCGTGGCAGCCCGTTGCATTTAGTGCATCAGAACTGGGCAACCTCGACTGTTTTCAGCCACACCGGGTTACTCCAGGCTTTATTTTTCTCGCTGTCTTCCACCACCAGCGCGACCCAGCCTGAGCGCATCGGCAAGGTGAAGCTCACGTCGCTCTGCTCCCCTGTCAACGTCTGCTCACTGATCAGCCCTTCATTACCGATCAGTTTGACCGATGCCAGGCCATTCACCGCCAGCAGCTTAAAGTTAAGCGTCTGTGGCTGCCCGACGGCCAGCTTGACCGTATCACCGAACATCACATTCTGCGGGTAAATCACCGGGCCGAATGAAGCATAGCTACGGCCATTTTTCATCGCCTGCGCAAAGGCTGCTGCATCCGGCTGGCTGCCGGTGTAAACGAACATCCGGTTATGGCCGGTGGTTTCATTCCAGACATCATGGGTGTCAGACCCGGCGGTGTAGTAATACGGCAGGCCCTCGTTCCAGAAGGCGCGTGCTTTCTCGACGGCCTTCTGATAATCCACTTCTGAATTTATCTCGATCAGATCGATAGTCGGATTAAAGCCGCCCGGTGCGGTTTTTTTCTCCAGACTGCTCAGGTAACCATAGGGAATATACGGATGGTTAGACGCCACCACCGTTGCCCCCATACGGCGGGCATCCTTAAGGATGCTATGAATATCATCCACGCCAGGGTCAACCTTCAGCTCGGCACCAATCGTAAGCGGGAACGGATTGAAATGCCCCCAGGACGGCGACACCTCCATCGACGGCACAAACGGAATGCCCCGCTGTGCAGACAGCGCCTGTATGGCTTTGTGATTGCGGGTAGAGTCATGGTCACTGACAAAGGTCACATTCAACCCGGCTGCCAGCTGGGAACGCACCAGAAACTCCGGTGGCGTTGAGCCTTCCAGCACATCCGCATGGTGGTGAAGATCCCCCGCATACCAGCCCTGCGCTGTGGGCCGGGTACGAATATCAACCTGTGCCGTCAGCTGAGTTGTTGCGCCCGGTTTCACCTGGGCATCCAGTAATAATGGCTTAGACAGGAAATTCCCGCCCGACAACACCTTCAACTGATAGTCGCCCGGTGCCAGGGTAAACTCCGCCTTGCCGACCGGCGTCAGCTCAGTAAAGAAGGTTTTAGATCCCAGAAACTCGATTAACGGTTTGCTGCCTTTGGCGATCTGCACTTTTGCATCCAGTGCAGCCCCGGTATCCACCGCGCTAACCTGTACACTCACCCGGCCCGGTGCGGCAAGGTCGGCAAAGCTCTGCTGCAGTGTTTTGCCACTGCGTACCTTCGCCGTCACCTTGCCACTATCAGAATAACCTTTACCGGTGGCGTATATTTCGTAGTCACCCACGGGCAGATCCAGGCTATACCCCCCCTGCTGGCCAATGGTCCAGATATACGGCACGCCATCCTTCAAGGCGATTACCGCCGGATTCTCCACCACCGCACCGTCTGCGGTTTTCACCGAGCCGGTTACCGTGCCTGCTTTCAGCCCTTTACGCTCAATTTCTGCGCGGGCGACCGGGGCAATATCGCCACTGGCCAGCACCTGGTAATCACCCTCAAAGCTAATCGACTGGCCAGCGGCCAGGCTGTGTTTACGGTAAAGATCACGGGATTTGTATTTCAGCTCGGTAAAGTACGGCGCATGCAGCGCGATCGCCCAGTCGGCATCGTAGCCAACAAAGCGGTCGGCCAGTGGTGAGGCCACCACCGCCTCTTCTTTCCCGGCGTAACCCGGCACCGCAAACTTGTAACCACCATCCGGCCACAGGGTATAGCCCGACAACAGATCGTTTATCGCCTCACCCTTATTAGTCATGGTGGTGCTGACATGAATACGATCATCGTTCTGGCGCAGGCGATACTCTGTAGTGACATCCACCTTGCCAAAATCACGGGACACCCGCACCACCGCCTCGGCAGCGGTATCTTTAACGATATCAACGTTCTGATAGGTGTTCGGCCAGCTGGACCAGTTATTCGGAATGAAATCCGCAAAGGCGACCCGATCATTACTGAGCGAACCGTCGGCTTGCACATTGGCAATATCCACGATGCAGCCACGGGCCACACCCCAGGGCGGCGCAGAGCCCAGCGCCAGCGCAAAGGCCAGCTTTTCATTACGGATGGTTATATCCTGGGCATCGGTCGCATTCCCGGCAGGAATCACCGTTTTGCCTTTCGTGATAGACACCGCCGCCTGTGTGTACGTTGTTGAACCAATAAACGTTGCCGCAGCAATAGAGGCTGCCAGTAGCGTTCGTCGATAGGGATTTAACATTCCAGTTCACCTTCGCTGTTATCGTTTGTTATTTTTCTTTAAATGCGCGTTTAATAAAAAACAGCCTACGGCAGTGGGCTAGAATATGTCAAAACAATGACAACGTTGCTTTTAGCCAGAGAGGCACCGGAGGCAGCGAGCACAGCAACCATAAATTTTGCCTACAGATCTTCGACTTAAGGCTAAATGCCCTGGGCTTCAGTGGTAATGCTGGCTTGGTCGTGAACAGTTAAGCAACTGCATTGAAGTGGCGCTGGCAGGTATGCGAGGGTCGTAAATAATTACCTAAGCGGCATAAGCGCAGCCCGAAGGCTACGCAGTTTTCTAGCAATTAGGGATTAAAAAGGCCATTAACCGTGGCTAATATCCTCTACCACAATCGCCAGTGGGGGTTGGCTTTGCCGTAACCATAACTGCTCCAGCTGTTGAAATTCCTGCCAGTTGGCTGGTTCATTAACCGGGGTGGTGGTAACGGGTGGGCAACCGGGGTGGCGTTGTTGGTAGTCATCCAGTGCTTGCTGTTGGTTGCTGGCGATCATCAGTTCTGTGGGGTGTCCGGCACTGGATAATCGGAACACAGGCTGTTTGCTCAATTGCCTTAGCAAACGGCTGCGTAAATCCTGGCGCAGAATAAGATAGCCGTCTGGTGCTTCGAAGCCGACGCGGATATTGCGCCAGGTGTCGCATTCACCAAAAACATGCACCAGAATCGTTTCCCCGGCTGGGGTGGTAATGGTGGTGCTTTCACCGCCGTTCATCGTTATAACCAGCATTGCTCTCTCCTTGTATTCCTTTCCTTATATACGGCGTTCCAGCGTCGCGATGTACTGCCACGCGCAGTGGTAACGCCATAAGGCGGGCCACGCAGGCCCGCTGGGTTCAGTTGCGGTTACTGCTGCAACTGAACGGGCATTTCACCCGCAGCCAGTGAACAACTGGCGAGAGCACACAGCGTTAACAACGCGCCACAACGCCGCTGCGCGGTAATGCAGTGGCCGCACACAGGTGAAAAAAGGGAGGAAAACCGGCAGAAAAGCGGTAACGGCGCAAACGCCGGACAGGAAAAAACAACACACCGTTAACTGTGTGAAATATAAGAGAAAAAACTTCAAAACGAGCGGGTTCTTGGCTTAGTATACCCAACCAGACCATGACATGATTCCTGTAAGCAAGGATGTTGTGGTTTAGCTGCCTCAGGGTGTTGGCGCACTCTGGGGTAGCGTCTCTTCTTCTACAAATACTGCTGTATCGGCAGGCTCCTTTCTGTAATTTGCACGGTTAGTGAAAAATGGCTGATATAGCCAGCGCACATGAAACACCAGAAACGGCTAGACCATCAAGTACAAGGTGCTGAAAAAAGCAGATAAATGCCCCTGAAACCCACCGCCACAGCAAAGACTCACAGGAAAAGCCGTAGTAAACTGGCCGTCACATAAAACATTGCCGCTGCAATTGCACCGCTTCACAGCGCGATTGATATCGAATATCTGCATGAACCCGCATGAACAGAAATTCCTTAAAGAACTTGAAGCCAAGCTGTGGAACGCTGCCGATAAACTGCGCGCCAGCCTGGACGCCTCCCAATACAAACACGCCGTACTGGGTGATATTCGTTAAATACGTGTCGGATGCTTTTACACCACGCCAGGATGAGATCCAGATAGACCTCACCAGCCAAGGGGCCTGAGCACTATCAAAGTCGTGAAAATACACCTTAAAGCACTCCGAATAATTATTCAAAGCACCATTAAATACTCACCAACAACGTTAAAATCTTCATCGGGATCGTCTATCACAATTGGTGAATAACCATATGCATTAGTATCAGGTTTTAGCGTAACCCGCTGATTAATATAGGCCCCGTCTTCGCATACTTTTTCACTATGATAGACTTTTATTGTGTATGCTCCTCCATGATCAGAGTCATCAATACTTCTGTGTTGTACGAGGACTATTTTTCCATTCCGACTTCCACCGGGGTTTGCCTTGAATAGACACCAGGAGCCATTTATGATCCGTCGATTCATGGATTCCCCCACTACACGAGCAACAAACATTCCATCTACAGTATTAATATGTTCTGGTAATTCTACCCAGTCGCATTCATCAATATTCTGCTGACCACTAAACGAGCCAGCAGCAACCTCCAAATCAAAAACCGGAACAAAGCGCGTGTAAGGAACTGCCTCTTCAAAAGAAACAACAGGTAATTCCAAACCTCTATATGGAGAGCTATCGATAGGAGGAGTATCTTCGACAGATTGCTGCGAAATTTCATGAAAATATTCACGAGTTTCTTTATCTGTGCAATAGATATAACAGCCTTTTTGCCCCCGAGTCATAAGCGTTCGATAGGTGTTTTTAATAACTTTGGCAGCGGCCTCTAAAGCACTATCTTTATCTGATTTAAGCCACCCCCTGATTCCTCTTAGCGCCTTATCACGAGAAGGGTGGACAAGAGGGTTTACTACTACTTCTCCCTCTCTTATAAGAAAATCATCACCAATAATCACTCCTACATAATCTAACTCCAACCCTTGGCATGTGTGGATACAACCAACTTGATCTACGGATTTTTCTGAGATTATCCACAACATACCATCGTCATTAAAATTCCATTGCGCCTCAAATTTTGAATTATGGATATGTATATCCATTGCTTTCTTGTCATTTTTGCTTTTCCAGTCCCAACAATAACCAGCAACCAGTCGCGACTTATTGTTGAGTCGATTCTTCCTAACTATTTCTGACCTGAGAGCATTGGCATCATCAAAAACTTTAAAGTTATAATCAAAATCATCTAATGAATTGTTGACTGTTTCACGTATTTGAAGAGCGTTATCAATCCAAGCCAGGTAGCCATCCGAACCATTACAGCGAAACTGTGATACAAGCTCAATTTCTGTCACTTCCGAATCAAATTCATCTGCCCACTTCCGAATTTCTCCAATACTACCTATATCCTGTAGGGTTACTCTTTGGGCTTCATCAATAAAGAATATCGAAAATTTGCTAGCAGCAACAATCTCCTTTACCTGGTTCTCACCATCATTAGAATAAAATCCAGATTTTTCATTTAATCGGTGCGCTTCATCCACAATTAAAGAACCAAAGGTATCGGCTGGGGTTTTTATATAACTTCCTGACCCTTTGAACATGTTATCGATGTGAGTTTTTTTACGAGAGCCTGTCAATATCTTTTTAAAGACTTCCCGAGGCGCAGAATTTTTACTCACATATTGTGCAAGGATCCCTCTATTGGTTAGCTCTACCAAGAGGTTAATTGCAACGACAGATTTACCAGTACCGGGTCCTCCTTTGACTATAAGTGTTTTTTTCGCCCCATTATCGGCTCTATGTGCCAGATCGAGTGCAGTCTCGAACACCAACTTTTGTTCATCAAGCATTATAAACTCTGCATTACCATCAAGCATAGAGTTAAGTGAATCAGCGAGATGTTTACTCGGCTTTATTTTCCCATGTTCGATACGATACATAATGTCATCGCTATCGCCATACTTAATGCTATTGCTTAGAAAGTTTCCAAGCTTCAATACATCCTGAGAAATAAAAACTGGTGCTTTATCCGTGTGCTCCTTATAAAAATCATCATTTACTACTTCATTGGATCGCATGTTATGAAGGTAGGCACATGGTTGAAGGTTGATCGTTTCTTCTCGAACCGTTTCGTTATAGTCTTCTATCAGCGCTGCATAAGACCAAGCTTGATAAGATGGGTGTATTGTTTCTTTCACTCCATGTTGGAAACGTGTTTTAACAATCGCATCTTTATTAGTTCTTTCAGCCTCTTGCCACTGCTTTAATTCAACAATGATTGCAGTATCATTTCGATCGACATTCTTACCTGTAATAATGAAGTCAACTCTACGATTTGTTAATGGAATATTAAATTCAATAGCGACGCCTGCAGATGCAGGAACGCTATTCCTATCATCAGATAGAATATTACACATATATAGTAGCGAGTTCGCCCACGACATAACCTCACTTCTAGATGATTTACGTTTCATCTTCAGTAAAACCTCTGCCTCCACCTTATCTGCTATAAGATTTGAACGAACATCATCTACAAAGGACTGCTTACTTGCAGAATATACAATCATCCTTAACACCACCTACTACAGCTTGATTTTATTTATACTCTGTATATTTTTTCGAACTGCCTTTAACACGGTCTACAGGGTACTTTTCAGCATTCTTGTCAATTTTATTATCAACTGCTTTCAAAATATCAATATCCATTTTAGTCGCCAAGCGTAATAGATAGATCTGAACATCTGCAATTTCATCTACCACTTTATTAACTTCATCCTCTGGCATATTTCTTGACTCATCCTCACTAAGCCATTGAAAGCATTCAACCAGCTCAGAAGCCTCCACACTCAATGCCATTGATAAGTTTTTTGGTGAGTGAAATTTATCCCAGTCACGATCATCCGAAAACTTCTGTAATCTTTCTTGAAGCTTTTTAATTCTTGCCATCTTCTCGTCTCATATATTGCCGGTACCTAATGGTAAAACAAAATTATTCTGAACGCAAAATAGACGCCCTGATAATATTTCAGGAAAGATAACTTTTTACCTTGCAAAGGCTTATTTTAGGGCCGTTACTCAATATAGTATTCAGACCATTAATCCGAATTCTCAATTCCAGCATCATGGCCTAGATTTGAGAATGTTATCAAATCAGTACTATTGGTCTACTTGAGCGGCTAGGACAGTCATCAAACCCTCAAGTCGCACGACTGCCGAGGTGCTTGCGCAGGTAGTCAGCACGATGCTGAGCCCCGAAACGCCGATGCTGATCAAGAATAATCAGAGTTTCCACCGCTTAACGCTATGTGTATGGCTACTCCAGATACCTGCGTGACGCCCTGCCCCAGGCCTCGTTTATCGGCTTCACCGGCACCCCGATCGCCCAGGATGATAAAGATACCCGCGCGGTGTTCGGGGAATATGTGTCGATTTACGATATTCAGGATGCCGTAGACGATGGCGCAACGGTGCCGATCTATTACGAGTCCCGCCTGGCACGGCTGGACATCAACCAGGCCAATATCGATGAGCTGAACGATCAGGTTGATGACGAGCTGGACGAGGACGACGATAACGTCAGCCGCGAAGGGCTGAAGTCCAAATGGGCGGCGCTGGAGAAGCTGGTCGGCTCGGAGCCGCGTATTGAACAGGTGGCGCAGGACCTGGTCAGCCACTTCACTACCCGCACGGATACGTTTCCGGGCAAGGCGATGATTGTCGCCATGAGCCGGGAGGTCTGCGTTGATTTGTACAACGCCATTGTGGCGCTAAAACCCGAGTGGCACAGCGATGATATCGACAAGGGTGCAATCAAAATCGTGATGACCGGCTCTGCCGCTGATAACGAAAAACTGCAGCCGCATATTCACCCCAACAAAACCAAGAAGCTGTTCGAAAAACGCTTTAAAGACACCGACGATGCGCTGCAGCTGGTGATTGTGCGGGATATGTGGCTGACCGGCTTTGATGCCCCTTGCTGTCATACCATGTATATCGACAAGCCGATGAAGGGCCATAACCTGATGCAGGCAATTGCGCGGGTTAACCGGGTGTTTAAAGACAAACCCGGCGGCCTGGTGGTGGACTATATCGGCATCGCTAGCGAGCTGAAAAACGCGCTGAAAACCTACACCAGCAGCCAGGGCAAAGGTAAACCCACGGTAGACAGCGCCGAGGCGCTATCCGTGCTGCAGGAAAAAATCGATATTGTGCGGGGCATGTTCGCCACCCCGGTTGAAGGCCAGCTGTTCAGTTATCGCCCGGACTTCGCCACCCAGCCATTACGGCTATTGCCGGGTGCAGTCGGGCATATTTCAGGGTTGAGTTGCGATGGTAAGGAACGGGACGGTAAACGGCGTTTCCTGGATGTGATGGCGGCGCTGACCAAAGCCTATTCGCTGTGTAACACCTTGCCGGAAACTGAGGAATATAAAGAGGAGATCGCGTTTTATTCCGCGATCAAAACCGCCTTTATGAAGCACACCTCGGTGGATCGGAAACGTAGCGATGAAGCCCGTAACTCTGCCATGAAGCAGATTCTGGATAATGCCGTGGTTGCCGATGGCGTGGACGACATATTTGCACTGGTCGGGCTGGAAAAACCCAATATCGGCTTGCTGTCTGAAGACTTTCTGGAAGATGTGAAAAACATGCCAGAACGTAATCTGGCGGTGGAGCTGCTGGAAAAACTGCTGCGCGACGAGGTGAAAGCCCGGCTGAAAACCGATGTAGTGCAGGAAAAGAAATACTCCGACCGCATTATGGCAACCCTGAAGAAATACCATAACCGCAGCATTGAGACGGCGCAGGTTATCGAAGAACTGATTCAGATGGCCAAGGATATGCAGGCCGATGCGCAGATGATGGAGAAACTGGGCCTGTCTCCCGATGAGATCGCCTTCTATCGCGCACTGGTAATGAACGAAGCCTCAGTCCGAGTGCTGGGCGACGGCAACCTGCGTAATCTGGCCATTGAACTGACCCGCGAGCTACGCAAATCCGCCACCGTTGACTGGCAAAAACGCGACAGCGTACGGGCACGGATGCGAAACCTGGTGCGCAGGCTACTGCGGCGCTGGAAATACCCGCCAGAAGCCGCCGAAGATGCCATCAAACTGGTGTTAGAACAGGCGGAGGTGCTGGCGGATAGCTGGAGTGATTAAGCTATTCCACGACAGCGATCAATTGCGGGCGGGGTTCGATTGCCCTGCCCGCTTAAGCTGTGTGCAGCTTATTATCTGAAGTCCCGGATCAAGCTAAAAACGCCTTCTCCCACTGGCGACAACGCAGCGCATCACGCGCCTCGTAAAGGCGGATTGCGGATTCTAAATCCAGCGTAAAGTCGTCTTCCTCGTCGTTGCCGATCGCCGTTAACCGCATGGTGTACCAGGCCGTTATTCCACCCGCAGGTGGAGCCTTGAACTCAGGAAAGCTGGGATGACTGCCTGTTTCAGCCAGCCAGTCATTGGCAAGTGCAGGGTTTAATACCAGGGCACGTGCCAGCCCCACCATATCGGCTGCGCCTGTCATCAGCGGGTTCAGTGCCGCGGGGTATGTTTTGAACCCGCCGGTGACCACCAGCGGCACTGTCGTGACAGCCTTCGCCCGTTGAGCGAAGTTAACAAAGTATGGTCCTTTACCTGAACTGTCAGAGCTTGATTTCGCGCCCGGAAAGTAGGTGCCGCCACTTATTTCAATCAGATCAATCGAGGTTTTATCCAGGATGCGTATCGCCTCCAGTGCGTCCTGTTCGGTTAACCCGCCGCCCAGCTGATCCGATGAATTGATTTTTATGCCAATGGGAAATGACGAGCCGACGGCATCCCGGACTTCATCAATAATTTGAACAATGATTTTGCACCGGGCCTTAATAGCACCGCCATATTCATCCTGACGACGGTTGAACAGCGGCGACAGGAACTGACTAAGCAAAAAACCATGGCCTGCGTGAATTTGCACCCCTGTAACCCCGGCGTCTTTTGCGATCATGGCCGCTTTAGCATAGATGTCGGGTAATTCTTTCACCTCAGAATTCAACATGCCATCGCATTGAAGCGCCCCGATATCAAGCGCTGAAGGCCCCGCAGGCTGGCTTATGGGGACATGTGACAGCGCTCCGGCATGGCCGAGCTGTGGCCATATATGCGCGCCGTTTATCGAAGCGCTAGCGGCCAGTGATTTGAGCGCTTCGGTATTGGAGTGCTCGCCTAAAACAAGATTCCCAGGTTTTTCAGGAAAACGAGGATCGCCCTGTACTTCACCAATAATGGACAGTGCGACGCCACCTTCTGCCCATTTTTCATAGAGCCTGATTTGAGCGTTAGTCGGGTTGCCCTCGCCATCAGCCAGCGAGTCTGACATGGCTGATTTTACAAGCCTGTTTTTTAAAATAGCGCCACACGGGAGTTCCAGTGGGCGGCCAAGTAACCTGTTAAGGTTTTCTGTTTTAGCCATAATAGGCTCCAAATATTATTAATCGGTTATAATGTTAAAATGATTCCCATGATGAATCGTCTATAGTTAATCTTTATTTAATGTTATTCATTACACAACCCGAATTAAAATACAGGCCGTATTAATCCAGGCAGCCGCTAAACCTGAGAAAGACATTATCAGCGGTGTTTGATAAAATATAAACATGACAATCAAACAAACACTATTAAAAGATTTTTAAAGATGAATACATCGGATCTGAGTTTGTTCGTTAGAATCGCGGAAACGGGCAGCATTACCGAATCAGCCAAACAGCTGGGCATTACGCCTGCGGCGGTCAGTTATGCGCTCAAACGGTTAGAGAATCAGCTAGGTATCCAGCTATTCATACGCAACACCCGGCAGTTAAGAATTACAGAACAGGGCGAGAAATTCCTCTATCATTGCCGTCAGGCATTGGGTTCATTGGAACAGGGTGTTATCTCAGCACAGCAGGCACATGAAAATATCAGTGGCGAGTTGAGGCTGTCCGTCCCCTCTGATCTGGGGCGTAATCTGGTGTTCCCCTGGATCGATGACATGATGGAAAAATACCCTGCACTATCAATCGATTTGAATGTAGGTGACTCACTCTCAAATTTTTTCATAGATCAGGTTGATATTGCCCTTCGGTATGGGAAACCGGAAGACTCAAGTATGGTTGCGTTTCATATCGCAACCATTGAAAGAATTACCTGCGCGTCACCTGCCTATCTGTCAGCTTTTGGAGAACCCACACATCCAGATGATCTGGAACAACATAATTGTTTGCTATACCGGCTTGATGGCCATCTTTTCAATCGTTGGGAATATATAAACTCCACCGGTCATTACAGAGTTAAAGTTAATAGCAACCGGGTCAGTAATGATACGGATATTGTCAGGCGCTGGGCTCTTTGCGGAAAAGGGATTGCTTACCGATCTCATATCGATGTTTGTTCGGATTTGAATGATGGAAATCTGGTGCAGATACTTTCGGATTTTAAATCACCTCCGGTAGAGCTGTACCTGCTTTGCCCTGACAGAAAGCAGGTAACTCCAGCGGTGATCGCTTTCAGGGAAATGCTCAGAGAAAAGTGCACTCAAATTATAAACACATAAAAATTATTACTCTGATATCCAGAAAATATATGCTCGGCGGCGTGGTGGTTTTTTAAAATACCCGGCGTATCACCAGTCCATCCAGACGTTCGCCCTGCTTGCGGGTATATGTGGTGCGGGTGTGGTGCGGGTAATGATGGAACCCGCCCGTTCAGCGCCTGCCAGGGGCGCGCAGAACGTCGGGTTCCATTCACTACTGACGGTTCACATTAGCATCCAGTAGTGCGTTACAACCGTATCCCGGTATGCTCCCGCATTCTTGGCGGTGTCATGCCCAGCCGCACATAGCCTTCAGAGATGATCTTCGGCTGTACCAGGCGTAAGTAGTCAACGTAGTCGAGCTGAATCAGCTCCGAGTGCGTTCCGGCGCAGAAGGTGATCTGGGCGACCCGGTCAAAGCAGTTGGCCAGCCAGGTATCCATGCCATAGAGGTTACCAAAGGGCGGCAAGGCCCCCAGCTCACAGGCCGGAAACATCTCGCTGAACCGCGCCACCGGGCACAGCTTTAACGCCATGGCATGCACCTGTCTTTTCAGCGCCTCCAGATCCAGCTGGCAGCTGGCGGGCACCACTACCATGATCAGTCGGTTATCGGCATCCAGAATGACCGCTTTGGCGAGCTGGTCCCCTTTGATATGGGCTGACTGGGCCACCTCCGGTGCGGTAAAGGCCGGGGCATGGCTGATCAGGCGGTAGTTGATCTGTTGTTCCTTGAGAGATTGAATCAGTTTTATGGCAGGCATACACGCCTCCTCATGTTCAGCAACAACCCGGACCCCGGCCAGCAGTGACCGGATACAGGTTGTTGAATGGTAACTACTAAATAGTAGTTCTATTTCGTAGTGACCGGGGTTTGTCCTGCTGTGCCCACTGTACCTGCCTTTCTGGCCACCCGGCGGCAGAACGCCGCCGCTTTCACCTGTTCGGTTCACCAGATGCTCACCCCTGATCAACTGATATGGATCAATTGATCCATATCATCTGGAAGAAAAGTTTACAGGCATGCCCAAGTAAGTGATCACAAACCTTCCACTCTGGCAGGTAACGGAACGTCCAAGCGCTACAGAGCGGGCTCTTCACTTTAATCTCGCGCATTGGCCCGGACTATGCAGCGTTAAAGTCAGTAGCCCATACAGAGCGACTGAGCAGGCAGCCAGCCCCCGGCGATAAGCACATGGCCGGTACCGCCCGCCAGAACCTGACCCTTTAGCGTATATGAGATAAGCCAATGAAAAGCACTGATTGCGCAGTGAAGGCCCTGCCCCCGGCGGAGTTGGCCAACCAGCCTCAGCAGACTCTTATCAATGACAACCGACGCTACAGCGGCACCGGCGGTGTCAGCGAGGAGAATCGTTCTGAAGGGTTCAAACCCGCCTTTCAGGATCTGGAAACCGGCAAAATCTACCTGTCCCGCACCCGCGATGGCCGCTGCGCTTCTTTGCACTTGCTGGATGGGCTGGATGATGAGGTGGTTCTCACCCGTAGCCCGGAAGGCCGGGTAACCGCCATTAAGCACTCAGTGGTGGCTGGCTTTATTCGCTGTGAGGAGTTTTTTACCCGCGCCCAGGCCGCAGCGGCGCTGGGGTGAAGGGACAGCCCCACCAATTGCATACCATGGCTGGCAGCACTGCCCGCCACCTCCCCCCATTCAACAAACCACTGAACCATCCCTGCACCAGATACTCCAAACGCTTACGGTGCTTGTTGATACCGTGGAAGACAGAGAGTGCATGATGTTGCTGGCCGCATGACGGTATGGCCAGTGGTGTTGATTAAGGTTGCTATACCCATCACCGTCCTGGGGCGATGCTCGCGTCGAACCCCACACTCAGATAAGGACATGCTGTAACTGCCACTGGGCCTTCAGCTTGGGCGATTGTGATATCAGGTGCCGATTATTCACGGATTTATGACGGAATATCATCGGAGTTTGATATGGCAATACATGGCAGTTATTTCTACAACGGCCGTTGGGGCGAGGTAAAAAAGACAGCGGCTCGCACCCTTGCCGTCGCGATGAACGTGACGCCTGCAGGCGATCATGCCCCCCTGTGGCAACAGCTGGTTGAAGGGCGTTCGCCCCAGACGCTGCTTACACCTCTTGCCGATGCGCAGGGAAAGATCCTGGCATCGTTTCAGTGCCGCTCCACCTGGTGGCTTAATATTACCGGCGATGTCTGTTCGTTTATGGGGCTGGCCTATGCCACCCAGGCACCGCAGCTCGTGCGCGCGCTGACCAATATAAAGAAAGAACTTCGCCCGCTTTGTCATGCGGGCAAGGCTGACTGGCAGCGGGTGTTTCGTGCGCTGGTGAGCCGGTTCCTGAATTTTATTGCCGATGCACGGCCTGCTCTGGATGCGGAGAACCTGAGCCTCTACTGGAATAAACCGGTTACCCCGAACCGGCTGATGGAGCTGGGTAAAGTAGACCGGGCGATGGGCCAAGTGCTTGCGATTGCGCAGCAACACCCGACGCAGCAAAGCTGGATTTTCGACGATGATGCGGGCCAGATGAGCCCGCAAGCACTGCTGAACCAGTTGCAAACGGATGTTGAGCGGGTCAAAACGGCGGTCGGGAATTTCACCCGCACCACACCGGGCTTTCTGCTGACACGCAGCGGCGAGCTGCCGCAGAAGCTGAAAAACCACCTCTTTAACCCGGACAACCCATCCAGTCGTCAGCGGCTGAACGGAATGATTGAAGAACTGCACGCGAACCAGCCGCCAGAGATGGTCTCATTCGATGCTCAGCCGGGTCGGCCTTTATACTGGGATGAAAATTCGGACAATCCTGTTGACCAGTTACTCAACGCCCTGGAGCCGGACCAGGCGGGTGATGTGCTGGGCATCGCTGAACCTCAGCTGGCAGACTTCAGCACGGCACAACCGATGCCAGAGATCATCGCTGAACCCGAGTGCATCAGCTCTGCGATGGCACTCAACTCCATCCTGATGCAGAACACCAAGGCTGAGCTGCGGGTTGAAAGCCCTTGTTCAAGCGCTACATCGTGTGCTGGAATTTCGACTTTCCCTGGTAAATATCTAGTAGCGGACGACTTCAGAGCGGCCTTTTTGGCCTTTTTCCTGAATGAAGTCGATGACCGAATTCTGGTGTTTCTGATACAGGACATACTGGGCGATACCGAGTGGGGACATTTTGCTGATCTGGTGAATTCGGCGCGCAGTAAAACGCAGCACCGGTTAACCCGGCAATCGATGGAGGCAGCTTTTGGCACCTCATACCATCGCTTAAGAACCCTCGCCCGCCAGCTTGAACGTATCGTCAAAGACACATCCGAGTTCCTGGCCTCAAGCCCTGGCATAGACGCAAGCGCGCAGTACCTTTGTACCCTCGAAGCCCGAAAGGTTGACTTTGTCGCCCGCCAGGCAGAGATTTTCAAGAAAGGTGCATGCATGGGCGAAGAATGAGTGATTGAGTGGATATGATGAATCAGTTAGAGCGAGCGCTGGCGTCAGACCTGATCTGGGCAACCCTGGTTAACCGCATTAAAGTGGGTGACCGGTTCGAATTTGAGAACTCGCAATTGCTGTCGGTTATCCGGCAACAACGTTACTTTGATGCGCAAGAACTGACCCGCCTGCTCGACTCCCCCATCACCCTGCGTAAATACCGTCACCTGCTGGCGGTTGAACAGCACCAGCACCCCGCTTCCTGAACAAATCTGCTTTTCAGATACTCTTGGGCTCAGTTATCTATCGCACCCCCGTCAGGGGCAAAGATAGTGGACGTCATCCAGGGGACATTGCCGATAAGCTGAGGACAGATGTTCTCAAAAAACAGGCTCTGTACGGCCTCAAGAATCTGTTTGGGGATGCTGCCAAGCTCATCTTTACGCGCAATCAAATAGATAGCCCGAGCATGCTTACTACGATCCAGCTCCAGAACCTGGACTCTATCCAGGTGATAGAATGCTTGAGCAAGGCACAGGGTACTCAACATGGCCCAGCCATGCCCATCCCTCACAAAGTTCATAAGCGTATGGGTATCGTCGGTTTCATACCGAACGTTGGCCTGAATACGCATGCGCCTCAAAATAACCTCGCTGTAAGTACCAATGTTAGAGGCGCGACTGTACTTAATCATGGAAGCCCGTTCTGCCAAAGCAGACAGGGAAGCAGGGCCGTCACCCAGCAGGGCAGGAGAAGACACCACCACCATGGGGTCTCGAAACACCTTAAAGCGTTCCAAGCCCTCGACTCCGGTCAAAGGATCTTCTGATATCAGGATATCGATCTCACGGCTCAAAAAAGCCTCAATCAGAGGTGGTGTAAGGCCACTTTTCAAGGTCAGACTCTCTGCCTGATCTTTGAGGCTGGCGATCAGCTTGCTGCCAAACACCTCGGAGCAGGAGGTCACCAGTCCGACGCGGCATTTAACCACGCCTTTGCGGGCTGCTTCACGCACGGTCGCGTTCAAGCGTCGCAGATCCCCCAGAATACCGTTCGCATTTTTTTTTAACACTTCCCCAGCCGGCGTCAACTTGATCGGCGTGGTCCGGCGGATCACCAGCGCGACCCCTATATGTGACTCAATCTGCTTCAGGCTTTGGGATATAGCCGATTGAGAGACGCCAAGACGCCCTGCCGCATCAGTTAATGAACTGGATTCGGCGATAGTGACAAAAACATGTAATGCAGCGGTATCCAGCGGCCGTGTTTCTCGATCTGCCATTTTGACTCCTGCTCAACCGAACATAAGCTGGGCTTATTAACATGGTTAGAATGGCTTAATTCATCGACCTATTGTAGATATTTTAATCTTATAAGGCGAATATTCAGCCTTTAAGGGCACTGCCCCAAATCGAATAACACACAACGAGGCTGGTGATGGTTCTTCCCGAGTATGACGCACAGTGCGGCTGGTACGAAATGCTGGAGGATATCTCTGATTTTGGACAGCTCCAGAATGATACTCACTTTGACACCGTGGTCATCGGCGGAGGTTTTGTGGGTAATGCTGCGGCACGGCGCATGGCTGAGAACAGACCCGACAATTCTGTGTTGTTGATCGAAGCATTGATGATTGGCCAGGGTGCGTCCGGGCGTAACTCAGGTTTTGTCATCGATCAGCCTCACAAGCGTGAGCTGGAGCTGGGAGACAACGCCCTCAAAAATAAAATAGTTAACCTCAACCATACTGCTATCGACTATTTTGAGCAGCAGATTGATCGGTATGGGATTGACTGCCAATGGTCTCACGCTGGCAAATATCAGGCGGCGGTCGGCCCCCGTGGAGAGAAATTCCTCAACCGCTACGAATCTCTTCTGCAAAAATCCGATTCACCCTACCAGCGCCTGTCCAGGTCAGAAATGGGTGATGTGTTTGGTACCGACTACTACAACGCAGCCATCTTCACCGCTGGCGGTATGCTGATGCAGCCAGCCGCCTTAATGCGGGGCCTGGCTGACAATATGCCGGACAACGTTCGCGTGGTGGAAAACACCCCTGTTCTGGAGATCGCTCGTACCCGGGATGGTTTTACCCTGAAAACCGAGACAGTAGAAATCCGCTGCAATCAGCTGATTCTCGGCACCAATATTTTTACCGCCGAGCTGGGCTACCTGCGCAACAAAATTTTACCGGTAATGACCTTTGCCAGCATGACCGCCCCACTCTCTGATGAACAGATGAAACGCTTCGGCGGGCAGCTGGACTGGGGGCTGACACCGGCCGACCATGCTGGCACCACGGTTCGAATGACCCAGGATCGTCGCCTGATCATCCGCAACAGCTACCGCTATGCTTACGACTACAACACCCCACAGGCGCTTCTACCGAAGGTCCGGGAAACTCACCGCAAAGGGTTTGACGCGCGCTACCCTCAGCTCGGGGATGTGTCATTTCAGTATACCTGGGGCGGTGCCAGTGGCCTGTCGGGGAATTTTGAAACCTACTTCGGCCAACTCGAGGACGGTCTCTACGCCTCCTGCTGTGACCAGAGCGTAGGCGCAGCACGAGGAACGATCTCCGGCATGATGCTAGCCGACATGGCCTGTCAGAAAGAGTCGCAGATATTGAGCGACATGATCGAAGTCTCTGGAAAGCCCTCCAGACTACCACCCAGGGCTCTGTTACGAATCGGTGTTCCGGTTCGAATGGGAATGGCACGTATGGCCAGCCATTCAGAACTGTAACTGCTTTCCCGTCGATCTTTTCGGCAGCTCTATAACTATAACAATGAGGATAATCTATGAAACTTCTTAAGTTTATTAAGGCAGCAACTCTGACAACCGCAGCCGTCGCTTTTTCTGTCTCGGCAATCGCCGACACAATGAAATTCAAGATGGCTACGGATTCAGGTGCCAAGGGTTCTCCGGCAGGGGAAGCTTTGGAGTACTGGGCTGAGATCATTGAATCTAAGTCCAGAGGCACGACAGACGAAATGAAGGTAGATATCTTCTACCAGGATGAGCTGGGAGATCAGAAAGAGGTTTTCGACCTGCTGGTTGTGGGTGAAGTTGACATGATGTTGAACTGGCCGCTGACCTCCTACGACAAGAGAATGGGGCTGCGTAATACCCCCTACCTGATCCTGGACTGGAAGCAGGCTTTTGATGCTTACAAGCCCGATGGCTGGCTGAATAATATCAACAGTGATGTTCATTCTGATCTGGGGATCAAGTACTTCGGTGCATGGCCTGAAGGCTTTGCTGGCGTTGCGTCCCGTGGCAAATACGCTACCAGCATCGACGGTGCCAAGGGAATGAAGGTGCGGGTACCCTCGAACTTCCCCAACCCCCAGACCATGCAGGCACTGGGCTATCAGGCCACTGCCATTACCTGGGGTGAGGTCTACACCTCGATTCAAACCGGCGTGGTCGACGGCGATGCTGGCAATACCATCTACTGGGATTATGAGTACTTCCGTGACGTACTGGATTACTACGTCCGTACCAAACACACTTTCGTGACCGGCGCTCTGTCAATGAATATGGAGATCTGGGACGACCTGTCCGACAACCAGCGCAAGATCATTGCCGATGCCGCTCTGGCGGTGATGGAGAAGCAGTTTACTGAAGCCAAAGCCCGCGATCAGAAATACGTAGATCAGGCGATCGCTTCCGGTATGAAATATATCGAACCGACTGACGCAGAACTTCGCGCCATGGCCAAAGCTGCCCGGGAAAAGGTATGGCCTTTGTTGAGCGATGAGTTCGGTAGCGAGATCGTTACACAGATCAAAGAACGCGCCCCTGAGCTTTAAGTAGCAAACCATGGCCCTGTAATACAGGGCCAATTTATTGAAAGGAGGGCTAAGAATGCGATCTTTTTTCCAAGTTATCGATAAGTGGACAGGCAACCTGTTTGAACTCATCGTCATTCTCTCCAGCGCAACCGTAGCTGGACTGGTCTTTTTCCAGGTAATTACTCGCTACCTGCTGGAATGGTCTATCGTCGGGCTCGACGAGCTGGCGCTGATCTCAGCGATGTGGCTCTACATGGTTGGTTCGCTGATCGCCAGTCGGCGCGCCGAACACCTGGTCGTGGACTTTCTCCCCCAGCAAATCAAGTCACCACTGCTGCTGAAAATTCATCAACGTGTGATCGCCATCATCATGATTGGCACCAGTTTATTCTTTGTGTACCTCGCCTGGCGGATGCTTTCGTTCACCATACGTCGCCCTCAGTACACGCCAGGATTAGATATACCCGAACTGGTCCCTCTGGCTGCAATTGCCCTGGCAAGCGTTGGCTGTTTTATCTACGCCTTACGCGATTTGATTACCGGCAAAACATGCCATAACCCTATAGAGGCAGAGGAGACCTGATGGCTATCTGGGCAATTTTTATACTGATTTTACTGATGGCCATCGGAGTACCTGTCGCCTGGTCCTTCGCAGCAGTACTGGGCTATCTGGTTTTCATATTTGACGTCAAGTTAACCTCTCTGCTGTTACAGGGCTTCCGGTCACTGGATCACATTATCCTGCTGGCCTTACCGCTGTTTGTGCTGACCGGTTACCTGATGAAAAGTGGCGGCATCGCTCGCCGCCTGGTTGATTTTATCGAGCTGCTGGTGATGGGACGTCGTGGAGGAATGGGAGCCTCCATGGTCTTCGCCTCCGGTGTTTTTGGGGCTATATCTGGAACCGCTACCGCAGCAGTCGCCTCAATCGGTACGATCATGATTGGCCCTCTGGCTGAACGTGGTTACCCCAGAGGTTACTCCAGCGCCCTGCTGGGGATGTCATCACTGTTAGGCATTCTTATCCCCCCCTCAATCACCCTGATTCTATTCGGTGTGGTAACACGGCAATCAATCACAGCCTTGTTCGCGGCGACCATCGGCCCAGGACTGCTGCTGATCACCGGTCTGATCCTGTTTAACCGTTTTTGCGCAGGTTGGCTGTTCAAAGAAGAGCCTGGCAACTTCGTCGGCAACGGCAAAAGCGCGAAACGCATTACCCTATCGGCGCTGCCTGCTCTCTCGATGCCCTTTATCATCCTGGGCGGCATCTATGGCGGGATATTTACACCGACAGAAGCCGCCGCCGTTGCGGTAATGACGGCGATCTTTATCGGCTTTTTTATCTACAAAGATCTGACCCTGAGGCAGCTGAAAGAGAGCGTAGTGGCCGCAGGCGAAACCACCGGGACCATCATCCTGATCCTGCTCTTCTCCTTTATGATCGGGCGTATTCTGACGGCTGAGCGCGTACCTCAGGAGTTAACTGAAGCGATTACTACGCTGGTCCAGAATCCGATATTGATTCTGTTACTGGTCAACGCTTTCTTAGTCTTTACCGGCGCGATTATGGATGACCTGTCAGTCACGGTGGTCATCGCTCCGCTGTTCATGCCATTGATGATAGAGATCGGCGTTGACCCGGTTCATTACGCTTCAATCGTTGCCTGCTCGGTGGTGATTGGCGCTAACAGCCCACCCGTAGCGCCAATCCTCTATATGGCCTGCCGGATCGGCCAGGTATCGATTCACAAGGCGATCATGCCCGCCATTTATCTGATTGCCGTTGTTGGGCTTCCCGTCATGCTGGTCACTACCTTTGTACCGGAGCTGTCGCTGTTTATCCCACGAATGCTCGGTGTGCTGTGACACAGCTCTGACATGACATTCATTCCTCAGGCAGAGAGCTGGCGACAACCCGCTCCTGCCCTTTTTTACTGGAGAACCCTATGCCCATTAAACTGATTCAGTCAGACGATATCGCTTATATCCACCGTGGTGGCCCCCCAGGGCATTCTGAAGTAGGACGTGCTGTCTCCACCGATATCAGCAGCACTATGGGTGCCGGTGTCGCCACCTTTGATCAATGCTCCATCGCCTGGACAGTCTTGTATGACGAAGTGGTTTACGTCATCGACGGCCTGTTTCGCCTGGTTAGCGATGGTGAAGTAATCGAGGCAAAAGCAGGTGACATTATCTGGATCTCTGAAGGGACAGAACTGAAATATGAAGGCGATAACGCAAAGGTTTTTTATGCTGTCTATCCGGGCAACTGGAAAGAAATTCACGGACTGGCTGGCTGAATAATACTCGATCCGATGCCTGCCTTCAGTTAACGCGAATAGTCGCGCTTCCGATAAAGTCCCCTGTTCTGCTACAGCCGGTATGCCATTGGCCGCGGCTTACGAGGAAAGGAAGCTCATTTACGATCCTGCGCCGCATACTGGCTATCGGCCTCTACGGCGGGCAGTTCCATTTGCTGCAGTATTTCTGCCATGAGAGGGCCACAGGCCCGGCCGCCGGTCAGCTTTGAGTAGCCCAACATGCAGGCGAAGGCGATTCGCCTGCCGCCGGTTTCTCTGGGTTCAAGCCAGCCGGTCAGCCAGGCTGAGTTCAGGGAAGCCCCTTTTGCCTTGTCGTTAGACTGGATGGGGGCGGTGCCAGTTTTGAGATACAGCCGGGCACGCAGGTCCGCATAGCGTTTCTTAGCAAAGGCGATTTTGGCTGTGCCACTCACCGGCACGGCTTTCATACCAGCATGGATACGTGACAGGTCGATGTTCAACGCTGCGGGTGCAGGCGGTGTGGCGGCCTCTGCGTTGAGGTTCTTTAGCAAATGAGCGCGGCTTAGTTTGCCAGTGGCCAGGGTCGCGGCCAGCTGGGCAATGTGCAGAGGTGTTACCTGCATCCGCAGACCAATGGCGGCCTGGCGTACACTGCGGCGGCTTTCGTAAGGGTCCAGCCGGGAGGCGGTCGCTTTTAACAGATCACCGTTGCGCCAGTTAAAATCGGCAGGCAGCAACCCACCATCCAGCCGGGTGTTATCCAGAAACCCCAGTGTGCGCACCATGGCTGCAACAGGCCGCTGATCATCCAGCCCGGCCGGGGTCAGTGCCCGCGCATGCACCATGCCAATAGCGCCTTTAGCGGAAAGCAGCGTCTTATCTGATTTATCGGCCTGCCAGGCAAACCAGGTGTTTAACGAGTCCCGAATCGCTTCGGGCAAACCATAGCGACGCTCCCCTTTCTGTAACATATTGCGCGGCGTTTCGAAGATGCCATGCTTGCGGAAATTCACAATGGGGTTATGTTTCAGGTCGCTGGGGGATCTGAGCTTGCGTGGATGGAAGCAGCCGTTTTGCGCCGGGTAGCAGTCTGAGCGGGTAGAAAATTCATAACCGTTGTTACGCCCGGCCTTGTCCAGCGCCACCATATCCATCCCTTTCAATTCCTGTAGCAAGTCCGGATCCTGCATAGCGGCTTTTTCCAGCGCCAGCGCGACCACCAGTTTGAACACCGAACCGGGGGCGTTATAGCTGTAGCCATCGTGCTGAAAGGTGCGCGGGCGTAACGGTGAGCGGCGAAAGTCTGAGGCATCAAAGGCGTACAGGTCTGGCCAGTGGACGTCCTTTGGCGCTTCAGGAAAGGAAGCAGCCGCCAGAATCTCACCGCTGTCGGCATCCATCATCAGCACACTGCCCAGCCGGTCCGGGTGTGGGTTACTCAGTACAGACTGCTGTAGTTTACCTCGCACGGATTGCTGTAAAGCGCTGTCCAGGGTCAGATCCGCTGTCACCTCCGTATAGCCGTGTTTGCCAAGGCGACTGAGCATACCGCCCAGGCTGCGTTGATGGCCTGGGGTAAGACCGAACAGCGGGTCAATGTAACCGGTGATGGCAGGCGTCAAGGTGTTGAAATTCTCCCAGACCACCGTGCCATCGCGATCACGCAGGGTGACGGGAATAGCGCCCCTGCGCTCGCTGGCCTGTACGGTTTGCTGGTTGTTCCACACCGGTTTACCCTTTCTGACCTGCACTGGTTGATGGTCTGCCTGGTAAAGGCGGCGGGCCTGCGCCGGGTGTAGCGGTAGCACTTTTAGTGTTATCGACTCCGCCCCCTGCCGTGGCGATACGACCAGGGTGCGCGCCAGCTGTTGCGCCTTGCTGCACTGGTGAGTCATACACTTATACGCGGACGACAGTAAACGACCCTGACTCAACCGGACCTGCTGGCCGATCACCAGCAGTTTAAACTGTTCCCGCCCAGTGGCAGGCTGGTTGAACGTCAGCCGTAACTCGGCGGGTTCGTTGCCCTCAAAATTTTTCACCATCAGCCAGTCAGACCAGTTCCTTGGCAGACTGTCGAACAGACCGCCGGAGCGCAAAGGCGCGCGGCCACTGAACGGCACCGGCCGGCCGCCGATTTTGGCTTGCCAGGGCAGTGACTCTTTACCGTTCACCAGTGCCTGGGCGCCACCGTTCAGCACCTTGAAACGCAGCCCGGCAGGCCGCGACTCGCGATTCCAGCGTTTAACCTGTTTACGGATATAACGCCCCGGTGCACTGTAATGCAGTGCCTGTAATCGATCACGTTTGTGCTGGGGCCAGGGGGTACCCGACAGTGCAGCGGCCACGGCCGCATCTCTGGGGGCCAGCCAGACCTGACCATCCGCCTGCGCCCGGATCAGATCATCAGTTACCGCAGCGGCAAACAGCTGGCTGTCTTCCTGCTGATAATCGCGCGACTGGGCCAGATAACGGCCGGTGGCCAGCCGCTGGCGAGACAGGCTTTCATCACTGCCGATGGGGGGGAAATGATACGCCACGGCGGTTGGCTGCTCCTGCTCGGGGCTGGCCTGTAGCAGGGTGATTTTCAGCAGACCCAGATCCGCAGCGCAACGCTGTGACGGGCTTCCCGCCCGACGCTCCAGTTTAAGAGCGTACTGCCAGTGTGTCCCGCTAGCGTCCGTCGGCCCCCATAACAGCCAGCCCAGCTTGCCAAATTGATAACCCCGGCGGTGTCTGTTGCGGCTGAGCGGTTGCTGATCAGACAGCCAGGCAACCGGCTGGTTATCCCCCAGCAGGTAAAGCCCCAGCGAGGCGAAGGGGTTCGCCACGGGTTCCAGATAAGCGTTTTGCGGGTAGCTATTGATCATGGCATCGGGAATATCCAGTGCTTCACCACCCGTTGCCGCGCGCGCGTCATCAATCAGAGGGTTGGCGATGCCGTTGTGGGGTTTGCGGCCCCTGGCCACATTGGCGTCCATCAATGCCTGTAACTGCGACCAGCTGACACCGGCGTACAGTACTTTCATGCCGGTGTTTTTAGCGCGGGGGTTGGCGGCCTGGTCACACATATCCACGGTATGTTGAGTGATCTGCCTGGCGCCATTGATCACCAGCGCCGAGCCATATGGCAACTGAGAGGGATAAAAGCCCCCACTTTTTTCAACCACCAGACCGTTTTCCAGCACCCAGTCTGCAGGCGCGCTGGCTGCCTCAAGTTTTCCGCTGTCCTGGTACACACCGTACAGGAGCCAGCTGAATAGCGTTGCTGTGCCTGCAATCAGCAGCAGGGTAATCCGGCCTGATGTCATGGGTAGTCTCCTCTTCCCGCTCTGAAGAAAGATTACCGGGGAGATACGAACAACCGCAGTGTTACGTTCAGGGTTTACAGATCTCGGGAGAAAATCACCCGGTTACGCGGTCATACCTCGCAACAGATTACGGTGTCGATGTCAGCGGCACCTGCAGACGAGGCGTTGTATGAACCATCAATCCGACCACAGCATCAACATCTCAGGAATGGAGTACCGGCTGGAGCGGCTGCTGGCCGAAACCGGTACCTGCCGCGTGTGGGCGGCGGTAGAAGAGGCAACGGACAGGCCTGTAGCGATCAAGGCCTTTCACACCCTGTCAGCCGAGACGATGCAGAGCATTATCGGTGAAGTCTCACTCTATAACGACCTGCCTGAAGTGGTGTGTAAACGCTTTGTGCCTTTTTATCACCATGGCTGCTGGCGTGATGGCTATGCGTTCGTGATGGCCCGGATGGACACTGACCTCAGTGGCGTCTGTTTTGGCCATCATCGGCCTCAGATACTGGCCCGGCTCTGGCTGGATATCGCCCAGGCGCTGCACTGCCTGCATAGCAACGGCTACCTGCATCTGGATCTCAAACCAGAAAACATTCTGTGTAATTACGAGCTGGAGCATTTCTACCTGGGGGACTTCGGTACCCTCAAAGCCCTTAGCGCCCCGGCCCGAACGGTCAGTAGCGGAACACCAGGCTGGATGGCCCCGGAACAGCGTTTCCGCCAGCTCGACGTTGCGGGACGCCAGGTTTATACGCTCAGTATCACAACCGACATACATGCTTTTGGCCTGTTGATGTACGCGCTGATCACTGACCGCCTGCCTGCCACAGATGAGGGCCTGCCGTTCGAGGGAGGGCTGAGCCAGCCAGATATCGAAACTCTCCAGAGATGTCTGCATCCACTGGCGTTTGAGCCCTGTCTCAGCCAGCAGCTCAGCAGGGGGATCGAACAGTGCCTCCGGCGCTGTCCCGATGAACGCCCGACGGATCTCAGTGCACTGATCCGACTGTTAACACGCCTCAATGGTAGCCCTGATGCGGCGGGGCCTGTGCCCTTTCGATCGGCAAAATACCCGCCCCCCTCGGCGGCGATCCCATTGATGCTTGATTCACCTGAAGGCCCACCGGCACGCGGTGATCATCGGGGCGTGGTGATGCTGGCGCTGTTACTGGCCGCCAGCCTGCTCAGCTATGAGTTGATGACCTGATACAGAGAATGTGTGTACGGCCTGAACAGAGGTTTGTGTTTCCCCGGTACTTAGCAGACAGACTTTAAGCCGATCAGAACGGGCCTTAAGCGCAAGGCTCACCACCCCAGAACAGGAGTCCATCATGACTGACCGCATCAAGCACTGGCCCCATCGCCTTGTTGCCCTGCTGCTCTGGTTATTGTTTGTGCTGGTCGTGCTGTTTCTGATTCAGCAGGCGCCGCCCTGGCTCCGGCTGCAAGAACTGCGTATCGATCTGGATACCGGTGACACCGTGGTGCTGGGCCAGCAGGAGCTGGCGGCCGCCGCCGCAGAGCCACGCCACCTTCGTATTGGCCGTGGCCCAACCGGGTGGTGGGTGCAAAATATCGCCAGTGACCACAAGCTGCTGATCGACAGCAGTACTCCCCAGCCTGCCCGCCGGTTAATACTGGTCGCCGGGGACATTGTGCAGATCGGCCACCACGCGCTGCCGATCTATCAGGCATCCGCCGAAGGCATTCGTTTCGGTCGTCAGACCGGCAATCTGTCCCTGTTCAGTTATGCGCACGGGGCGCTGCAGCACACCGGCCAGCCAACCCCTGCCTGCCGTGAAGGGGCCGAGGTGCCGTTAAAGGCACAGCTCAAAGCGCTGGACCCTTTTAATCTGCGTACGCCTGCCATCATGCTGGGCGGCGTGGCCGATTGCGGCAATAACGTCAGTCTGGCAGGTGTCGCCCACAATGCTTTGCAACTGCGCTATCAGCCTGAGGGCTGGCAGTTGCAGCCAGGTACGCAGTTCAATCAGCTAAGCATGGCGGTCAGCGTTCGCCGTGCAGGCCGTACCCTGGATCTGCGTGACCAGCGCAGTCCGCTCCATAACAACAGCAGCCTGATTGCCGGTTACAGCCAGTTTAACGTAGAGATCAGTGGCCGTTCCCTCAGCCTGATTCCACAGTATCGTAGCCAGCGGGTGCTTGAACGACCCGATACCGACCCACACATCCGCCAGGTCTGGCAGCCCGACTACCGTCTCACTCTGGGGCTGAACCATCAGCAAGGGCAAGACCTGCGTGTCGGGTTGTCCTACCTCAGCCAGTCCTCTGCCGGTACGCTCCCCAGCTGGTTGACGGGATCTGCGCTGGCACTGGTGCTGTTTACGCTGGCCTATCGCTGGAGTCGCACCCACAACATCCAGCCCGCACCACGCCAGAGTGTCCGGCTGGCTTTGTTTGCAAGCCTGGCGGCGCTGTCCTTTGTCCCTTTTATCCTGCCAGTCTCACCGCTGCTGGCCCTGACCAACCTGTTACTGGCCAGCCTGGCCTGGGCGCTGCAGCCCGTAGCGACCGCCACCGCACGGCACTTGCGCCTGCTTACCCTGGTTCTGTTTATGCTGGGCACCGCCGTACAGCTGCAACTGGCACTGGGTGCGGCGGAGTCCCACTGGAACAGCCATCTGTTGAAAACAGCCACCCTCTGCGCCGCCGCCTGCTGGGGTATTCTGGCCCTTTGTGCCTGGCTGGAAATCCACAAACCTTCGCTGGATATTCTGGAAGTTCGCTGGCGCTGGCTGATCATCCCCACTCTGGGCCTGCTGGCACTGCAATGGCTGTTTGGCTATGAAGGCGGCCTTGGGCCTTTCCAGCCGGTTGAGCTGGCTAAAACGGTGCTGGTGTTAATCACCGCCGCCGCCCTGGCGCAACGGCTGGATATGCTCAACCGTGATTACTTCCTCGATCGGCTACGGCTATGGGGAGGGGTGCTAGGGGTAGTGATCCTGTTCCTGGCTGTGTTTGGCGTACTGCTGATGCAGTTGAACGACCACTCGCCCATTGTGCTGATGACCTTCTGGGGCGCAGCCATGCTGGCGATCTATATCTATCTGTCGCGCAGCGATCGCCGCCGTCATCTGGGGCTGCTGGCCCCGGCAGCGCTACTGGCGATGATCACTCTGGCCAGTGTTGAACGCGATGGCCTGCAGGATCTGGAGCTGCTGCCGCAAAATGATCGCTTTAGCGTCTGGGCCCAGCCCGCGCTTCACCCCCATTCGGGGTATCAGTTCCGGGCCGCTCAGGCGATGATCCAGAGCGGCGGCCTGGACGGCAACCTGGTGCAAGGGCTCACCGCTGCACGACCCTTTATCCAGAATGGCCCGGTGATGAATGTACCCGCCGTTCAGGATGATTTTATGCCCACTTTTGTGCTCCATCAGTTCGGTGCCCTGTTCGCCCTGGCTCTGGTGATTGTCCAGTGCCTGGTGATCCGTACCGTCCTGATGGCCGGGCTGAAATTTCGGCAACACACGCAACGGGCGGATTACCGCAAACGCGCACTGGGGAACTTCGCGTTCCTCGTACTGGCAGGCAGTGCCGGCATGCTGCTGGGGCACTTTATCGTCTCCTGGGGCTCTAATCTTGGGTATTTGCCCGTGATGGGCCAGCCCATGCCACTGCTCAGTTCCGCAGGCAGTAATCTGATTTTATTCTGCGCCCCGCTTCTGGCCGCAGCTTACGTATGTGCAAAGGAAGGAAACCATGACCGGTCATGATGTTTGTAAAAATCTGATTCACAGTGGCGTTGTAACGGGTTTCAGTCAGACCGATTACATCGACCTCGCGCCGATGCTCTGGAGCAGACTGCCCCGCAGTAGCTGGCTAAAACCCCACCTGGGCGCCTGCCTGCGCGACGCACTGGAGCAAAACCTCTATATTGCCGAAACTCCGGATAAACGCCGTAAACGACAGCTGTATAGCCATGTTCGCATCGCCATTTCCGCCAATATCTATACCAGCCTGGAAGCCCGCTTTGCCGGTGATTTTCCCGCCAATATAGAAGCCGAACTGGCCAGCCTGCATGCGGAAGACCTGAAGGGTCTCAAACAGCACAACCGCAGTATTCGTTATCGAATTGAACCCGATGCCGACCTGCCGGATGACACCGTTAAATACCGCTTTGGCGTGGCGATCTATGTCCGTGGCTTTGGTGAGAAAGCCCGCTGGCATATCCGTTTTAACACCCCGGAGGGGGCGGACGGCGATGGCATTATCCCCCTGCACGCTGAGGAATCCACCGTACTGGTCGGCTCTGATCTTTATCAGAGCAGCTACGCCTTCCGCGACTGGCCCCTGAGCAAAGACGTGCAGTTGCTGATCGCTCAGAAACAACAGGGCACCGGTGCCCAGGTAACGCTCAAGGCCGTCAGTGGGATTGCCGATAATGGCATTCAGGCCACCGCCGATGGCTGGAGCATCACCGACACTCAGGGTAACTGCATGGTGATCCGGTACGCCCCGGTGGAAAACGCGGCCTATCTGCAGAACAGCTACACCCAGATGGATGCCCGGCCTGGCCACTGTGTATTTTTCCAGCCGGTAACCGAGCCCATACAGCACAACCGCCGGGCCACGGACAACATCAGCCTACCAACGCCGGTGGCAGCTGATATGGACAGTATGGCCGCCAGCTGTGAGGTAGAAGCCGGACCGGCAACCGACAGCCATACCCCCGCCAGGCACGCGGTACGCAATGTTATCACCATGAAGCGGCCACCGATCAAAGGCCATACCGTGGCCAGTCCGGCCAGGAAACCCTCGGGGCTTATCATCCGGGGCATCGCCCTGCACCGCTCAGCCCTGTCCACCCAGGCCAACGGTGAATTACACCTGCCGCTGGCCAGCCTGGTAACAGGTCCCCAGAGTGATGTTGTTGCCGGTGGGCAGCTGATCATCAATGAAGCGGATGAGCTGCTGCTGGAATACAATGGCCGCACCTCACTGCTGGACCGACACGCCCCCGTGACCCTGCCGGGTGTTGATCTGCAGCTTTATCCTACTCCAGCGGCGCTGCAGGATGATTACCTCGGCTGGCTGGCTCTGCCCCAGGCCCTGTTGCTATCCAGCCTGAGCGAACCCTCCATTTTTCAGCTTGATCCTCAGGAGATTAATCAGGCGCTGGCGCAACATCGCCAGCTCAGCCTGCCCGCGCTGATGGCACCAGACTCTCCGGTCGCTGCACAGTTCCAGCAAAAAGGCCCCCATGTCGCCCTGAAAACCGGTGCTCACGGCAGCAGCTACCTGCTACCGCAACGCGATAAAAGCAGTGCGCATGCCAAAGGTCACCTGTTGCCACCGCACACCACGGTGGTCCGAGACAAAGCCGCCGCCTTCATGCTTATCTGCAGCCAGTACGTCCTTGAATACCGGCCAGCGGAAGCGGTGACGTTAAGAGAGGCCTGATGGCACCGTGCAGGCCAGCGGTTCATCACACAGCACCTGAGCCGTACAATCTGTAGTGGCTCAGATTTTTTTGAAACCAACGTTTTTTTGTATCACTAACGCAATTGTGGGGCTATGAAATAGCTAATGAACCCTCGATAATTAACAGATTAAGAACTGTACACGAGGGTCACCTCTGCTGTTCTGTGGTTTTATCAGGATCTGTCTGTGATAGAGGCTCATCGAGCTAGCTTGTACAGGTTTCACATGGAAGTTTAACGTCAAGTCTGGATCTATGAATCAACGTACTCGTAAAGCACACCACTACCTGCGCAACCTGGCTTGCCTGTTTATTGCGCTTGTATTTTCTCTACCGCTGTATGCCGATCGCCTGGTATTCACCGACGAAGAACAACAATGGCTGGATGCACACCCGGTGCTCCGAGTGCCAAACCTGCGTACCTTCCCACCGTTCAACTTCAATGAAGACGGTACGCCTAAAGGCTATACCATTGATTATCTGAGCCTGATGGCCCGCCTGGCTGGAACGCGTATCGCGTTTATCACAGATAAATCATGGCACCAGCACCTCAGCATGCTGAAAAACGGGGAACTGGATGTTATTCCTCATATTGCTATCACTGAAGAACGGGCTGAATTTATCGATTTCACTCCATTCAATCATGTTGAATATACCAGTGGGGTCGCCATAAACAGGGATGCGAAGATTGAGAGTATTGATGATCTAAACGGTAAAGTTGTTGCCGTTGTCAAAAAGTCATTCCTGCATGGGTACATGACCAATAACTATTCCACAGTATCCCTGTTACTGGTGGCCTCCACACGAGATGCTACATCGGCGGTTGCTGCAGGTAAGGCTGATGTTGCTATCAGTAACCTGCCTACACTGAATTATTACATCCAGAAAGACTGGTTAACTAACCTGCATATCACCCAGATAGCAGGGTTTAACCTTCCCTCGAAAGTGACACTGCCGATGGGGGTTGTCAAAGGCAATGATGTCCTGAGCAGTATCCTGGTTAAGACTAATCGTGCTATTTCTTACGCACAGCGGTCTGCTTTGAAGCAAAAGTGGATGAGTCTGGGAGCGACGTCTGGGAGCAGCGAGAGGTTAACTGAAACAGAGCAACAGTATCTGAATAGCAAAGCGCAATTAAAAGTCTGTATCGACCCTGACTGGATGCCGCTGGAATCCCTGCAGGATGGGAAACATACCGGCGTTGCCGCAGACTTTGTCGCCGGCTTTCAGCAAACCCTGGGGGTTCCCATTCAGGTCGTCAAAACAGCCTCCTGGTCCGAATCTTTGCAAGCTGGCCGTCGGGGTGAGTGTGACTTCTTTTCGCTTATCATGAACTCGCCTGAGCGCGCCCGTTATCTTTCGTTTACCAAGCCGTATATTCAGACACCGCTGGTGTTCGCAACCCGCTTTGAAGAGCTGTACGTCAGTAATATTTCTGCATTAAAAGGGAAAACGATTGGCATCGTTAAAGGCTATGCCTCGAAGGATATACTGGCAAAAAACTTTCCTGATCTGGTTTTCGTTGATGTAGAAAATATTGCGGATGGCCTGAAAAAAGTCAGTAAAGGCGATCTGTTTGGCTATGCTGACTCGCTCATTTCTATTGGCTACTGGTTGCAGAACCATTACAACGGAAAACTCAAAGTTTCCGGCGAGTTTGACGAATCATGGAAGTTAGGCATCGGGGTAAACCGGAACGACCCCGTTTTAAAAGGTATTTTTGATAAAGTCGTTAATCAGTTAACGGCCGATGAACAACGTAAAGTCGTCAGTAAGTGGATCGCCATTAATTACCAGACCGGTATCAACTGGTATATCACCTTGTTATCTGTTGTTTGCGTCATCATATTTTTTGGAATTCCGCTGTTCTGGTATCGCAAAATTAACAACAGGCTTCGTGTCGAAGTTGATCGACGAACCGTTGCCGAAGCCTTTGCCTTACGGCTGGCCAAAACCGACCCGCTCACCGGGTTGCTTAACCGCTTTGGTAGTGAAAATCTGCTCGATCAGGAGATGGCCAGCTGCCGCAATTCTGGCAGGCGTACCTGCATGATGATTATGGATATCGATCACTTCAAAAGCGTCAACGATCAGTATGGTCACCGGGTGGGTGATGAGGTACTGAAAATGCTGGCAGACTCCCTTAACATAATGACACCACAGGGCGATCGCGTTATCCGCTGGGGAGGGGAAGAGTTTCTAGTGCTGGTACCCAATACTGGCGTGGATCAGGCCATGCAACTGGCGGAACAGCTACGGCAGACGGTTGAAAACATTACCCGCTCCGATCTCCCCCGCTTCACTGTCAGTATAGGGGTGGCCGAGTTTCGTTCTGAACAGGCGTTTTCTCAGTGGTATGAAGAAGCGGACAAAGCACTGTATGAAGCCAAAGAAACCGGACGAAACCGGGTGGTTGCAGAGCATACTCAGGCCCGCAGTAGTGCGCCGGCCTTAATATGAATATGCCTCGATTGCCTGCCGCACTGTTTTCAACACCGCTGGCAGACGGTCCAGTGCCACAGAACCCAGCGCCAGCCGCAGCGCATGGGGCACATGGCCCGTCGTGGCAAAGGGTTCAGCCGTAGACACAGAAATATTATCCCGCATCAGTGTCATCACAACCTGGTCCGCGCGCACCTCTTCCGGCAATGGCAACCAGATAAAATACGCTGCCGGGTGGCCCACCAGTTCCAGTCCTTTGAGGACTTCTCGAGCTATTTTCTGACGTGCTCTGGCATCCTCGCGTTTCTCTTCTTCAAGCCGGGTTATGGTGCCGTCTTCAAGCCAGTTGCAGGCCATCGCCGTCATCAGCGCGGGAGTATTCCAGATGGTGGCTCTGATTGTGCGCTCTAGCTGGGCGACCCAGCGCGAGGGGGCGGCGATAAACCCTACCCGCAGCCCGGTGGCGATACTCTTGGAGATCCCGGAAACATACACCGTGATATCCGGTGCCAGGGCTGCCAGCGGTGGCGGTGGGTTGTCAGCCAGAAAAGCGTAAGCGGCATCCTCGATGATCAGCAGCGCGTGCTCACGAGCAATGGCGATCAGCCGCTCCCGTTGCGCCAGGCTCATCACCCACCCCATGGGATTGTGCAAGGTTGGCATTGCGTACACCGCGCGTACCCGCCGCTGCTGACAGAGTTGCTCGAGGGCATCCAGATCCGGCCCCGGCTCTGATCCCGGTTGGGTAAATGCAATCGCCGCCAGCTCCAGCCGATGAACATCAGCCAATACCTTAAAGCCCGGGTAGATCAGCGCATCAGCGGCCACCACATCGCCCGGGCGCAGCAGCGACATCACCACCGTCGCCAGACCATGCTGTGCCCCATTGACGATCAGAACCTGGTCCGCATCGACCGACAGACCCCGGCATTCGAGATGACACGCCACGATGGCGCGTTCATGTTTGCGCCCGGCGTGGGGCTGGTAATGCAGCAGCGCTTCCAGATCCCCCGAGGCGGCGAGCTGGCGCAACGCGTTGCGCAAGGCTGTGGTTTGTTCCGGTAGCGAAGGCGAGTTGAAATTGAGATCAACCATGCCCTCCTTCGTCGCGGGCTGATCAATACCATGGCCCAGCGGCAGTGCGGTTTCCCGTACAAAGGTTCCCCGGCCCGCCTCGCCACTGACCAGACCCATAACTTCAAGTTCTGCATAGACTCTGGAAGCTGTTGCCAGTGCTATACCTTGCTCAGCAGCGAGCTGGCGATGGGTGGGCAGGCGTGTGCCAGGGGATAATGTTCCGGCACGAATATCAGCGGCAAAGGTATCCACCAGGTGTTTATAACGAGCACGGGCCATCGGGCAATGTATCCATGACAATAATTTTATTGTCATGATAATGGCGGATAGACTGCAGCCAGGCAATAACAATAAAACCCCATAACCGTGAGGCTACCTGGCAATGCACATCTCTATTCTGACCTTTGATGGCTTTAACGAACTCGACTCCCTGATTGCACTGGGCATCCTCAATCGGATTAAAACCCCAGGCTGGCGGGTGACGCTGGCCAGCCCCACGCCACGCGTTGAATCGATGAACGGCGTAGACATTGCGCGTCATGTGTCACTGGCTGAAGCCAGCACGGCAGATGCAGTGCTCATCGGCAGTGGCATGAAAACCCGTGAAGTTGTGGCGGATACAGCGATCATGGCGCAGTTGCAGCTCGACCCTGCCCGTCAGCTGATCGGCGCGCAATGCTCCGGGACACTGGTACTGGCAAAGCTGGGTTTACTCAATGGCGTCCCCGCCTGTACTGATCTGACCACCCGCCCCTGGGTTCAGGAAGCCGGTGTTGAGGTATTGAATCAGCCATTTTTTGCTAACGGCAATGTCGCCACGGCCGGTGGCTGTCTGGCATCCTCCTATCTGGCGGCCTGGGTAATCGCCCGCCTGGCAGGTGAAGAGGCCGCTAAAGATGCGATTCATTATGTAGCCCCGGTGGGCGAGAAAGCGCAGTACGTGGAGATGACGATGAAACACATCCGGCCGGTACTTTGAGGCGATGAATGTGTTCGGGAGATAATTGAGCGTGAGATAACGAGAAAGCCTGTGGGGCGCACGCCCACAGGCTGTTAACGACAGACCAGTATTAGTGATCAGATTTCAGCAGCTCACCCTTAGGGTCATACAGCTTGCCTTTGGTTGTGCTGTACATCTGGCCTAGAACTTTCACAGACAGTGGGTCACCCACTTTGTCTGAACGTATATAAGCCATTGCCAGACTCTGCCCCGTACGGTGGCCATAGCCCCCCGATGTGACCTGACCAACAAGCTCTCCTTCACTGTACACCGGCTCCATGCCAACGCAGGCATCAACCTCGGTGTTTTCCAGCTTCAACAGGATAAGTCTGTTTTTCACCCCGGCCTCTTTCTCGGCAATCAGTGCCTCACGGCCTTCAAACTCGCCTTTATCCAGCTTGGCAAACCAGCCCAGACTGGCCTCCAGCAGACTGAATTCGGTGGTCAGATCATGACCCCACATGGAATAGCCTTTTTCCAGCCGCATAGAATCCATTGCCCGCAGACCGAAATCAGCAATGCTGTGATCCGCACCGGCCTCCATCAACGCATCATAGAGTGCAACCTGATGCTCGATGGGATGGTGTAGTTCCCAGCCCAGTTCACCGACAAAGTTCATTCGTAGCGCCCGAACCGGCACACCGGCCACGCTGATCTCCTGGCCGGTAAACCATGGAAAATCCGTATTGTTCAATGAGGTGTCGGTGAGCTGCGTGAGTACTTTACGCGCCTGCGGCCCTGCCAGCACCAGGGTGCCCCATGCGGCGGTGGTGTTTTTCAGGGTGACAGAACCATCGGCAGGTAAGCGAATACGCAACCAGTCTTCGATCAGCAGCTCGCCCACCGCCGGTGCCATCATGTAGTAGTTGCCATCTTGCAGCCGCGTTACCGAAAACTCCCAGGCAACCCCACCGTCTCCGGTCAGAGGGTGCGCCAATGCAACCCCGCCTGCTTCTACCGGAATCCGGTTAGGCGCCAGCGATTCCAGCCAGCCATGGGCACCGGCCCCAGAAATTTCAAACTTGGTGAACGGCGACAGATCCAGTACACCGACGTTGTTCTGTACGTTTTCACACTCAGCAGCCACCGAGTCAAACCAGTTCCCCCGGCGGAAACTGTGCGTCTCAACAGGCTCCATCCCCGCTTTGGCAAACCAGGATGGGCGTTCCCAGCCATAGTAAGCCCCCATAACGGTATTCTTCTCTTGATAGCGTGTAGTCAGTGGCGTTGTTTTACGCTCACGGGATGCCGGGCGCATGGCGTATTCATTGGGGAAGCCCAGCTGATATTCATTGGCGTACACCTCTGTTGCCTTGGCAACGGTGTGGCCGTGATCGGCATAATCACCAAACCGGCGAGGGTCCAGCTCGAACAGTTCCAGTTCCGGGTGGCCATCTACAATCCACTGGGCCATAAAGTGGCCTGCACCACCCCCTTGCACAATGCCGAAGTTAAAGCCGGTGCAGGCAAAGTAGTTGTCATAACCATGGACCGGACCAATCAGTGGGTGACCATCCGGGGTATAGGTGATCGGGCCGTTCACAACGGTTTTAAAGCCTGCCCGACTGACGGGCTCAACCTGCTCCATCGCGGTACACATAATATCTTCAATGCGGTCCAGCGATGGGGGGAGCAGCTCCTGACCAAACGCCGCGGGCACGCCATCGGTGGCCCATGGGATCCCGCCCTTCTCGTAGGGCCCCAGGATAAAGCCTTTGCCTTCCTGGCGCAGGTAGTACGACACATCCGGGTCGCGCAGCATTGGCAACATCGTGTCGCGTTCTTCCAGTTCAGGCACGCTGTCGGTTACCACAAACTGATGTTCCATGGAGGTCATCGGCAGCTGGTGCCCCACCATGGCGGCGACTTCGTTGGCCCGGAAACCCGCCGCATTAACAATGATGCCGGCGTTGATCACGCCCTTCTCTGTTGTCACGTTCCAGCGGCCGTCGGCCTGCTGCTCAATCGAGCTGACCGGGTTGTTACGCACGATGGTGGCACCCGCCTGGCGGGCACCCGCTGCCATCGCATTGGTGACGCTGGTCGGGTCAATATGGCCATCGTCAGGGTCCCACATGCCGCCGAGCAAACCGGTGGTATCCAGATACGGATACAGTTCACGCAGCCGATCATTATCGACCATTTCAAGCCGCAGCCCAGCCAGTTCGCCCATGGCAACAACGCGCTCGAACTCGTCCATCCGGTCCTGGGTGTGTGCCAGGCGTACCGCACCGGTCTGGTGATGATCAACAGGCTGGCCCGTTTCAGCTTCGAGTCGGCTGTACAGATCAATGCTGTACTGCTGCAGCTTCATCACGTTGTAGCTGTTGCTGAAATGCGGCAGGTTGCCTGCAGCATGCCATGTAGAACCGGACGTCAGCTCCAGTTTTTCGGTCAGCATGACATTGCTCCAGCCCATCTGTGTCAGATGGTACAGGGTGCTTACGCCAGCGATGCCACCACCGATAATCAATACGTCAGTTTCAGTTTTCATTGTTATTGTTCCTTACTGAGTAAAACGCCGACCTGTCGTGTCAGGTTGCTTGTATTAATGTGTGATTCGATGGTATTAAGTTGTTTGACCGCCAACAAACGATAAAAAAAAGGCAATTAGATAAGCTCTGCTTATCTTAAGGAGTGAAGATGGACAGCGTGCTTACCCGTAATATTCAGCTCAACTGGCTGCGCACCTTTGAAGCGGCAGGCCGGTTACAGAGTTTTACCCTGGCTGCCACTGAACTGAATATGAGCCAGTCTGCCGTCAGTCAGCAGATCCAGCTGCTGGAACATCATCTTAATCAGCAGCTGTTTGTCCGCGCCCGTCGCGCCATCCAGCTGACCGATGCCGGGCGGGCATTCCTGCCGCTGTTACAGGACACGCTGAACCAGCTCAATGCCGGGGCGGCGCAGATTTTCACCCCGCTCAATGCTGCGGTAGTCGAAGTCAATGTGAATACGGCCTTTGCCGTGCTCTGGCTGGCACCCCGGTTACAGCAGTTTCATGCGATCTACCCGCAGATTTCGATCCGTCAGCTGGGCACCAACTGGTCCACCGATTTTGATATCTCCACCGCCGAGCTGGAGATCCGCTACGGTGGCGGCCACTGGCCTGGTTTTGAGGCGTTACCACTGGTTACGCCTTACCTGCGCCCCTGGTGCAGCGCCGCCAATGCCCGCCGCATCCGCCAGCCGGAAGATATTGCACAATTGCCACTGCTGGATGTGATTGGCACCCCGTTGGGCTGGGACAGCTGGCTGGGCATGATGGGGCTGGATGCGCTAAAAGACCTGCCGCGCCAGTATATGGACAGCCACGCCACCGCCGTCACCATGGCAGCGAATGGGTTTGGCATCTGTCTGAATTATGATGAATTAATGCAACAGGGCGTGCTTGCAGAACAGATGGTCGCGCCTTTTACTGACACAATCGAAACAGATGGCAACTACTACCTCTGTTATCAGGTTGATAAGGCTTTGTCTCCCGCCTCGTTGATTTTCCGTGACTGGCTGATTGATGCCGTCGGTGTGGGGGCGATAAAAGTGGAGGCCTCAATATGAAACGCCACTTCCCTCCTCTCAACGCGCTGCGTGCCTTTGAAGCCACAGCGCGGCTGAAGAGTTTTCAGAAAGCAGCAGATGAGTTGAACGTAACCCACTCAGCGGTCAGCCATCAGATCAAAAAGCTGGAGCAGCAGCTGGGCCAGTTGCTGTTCCAGCGACTGGGGCGAACCATTGCCGTGACCGATGTAGGGCAGCGCTATTTTGTCGAAATTCAGGCAGCGCTTAACCAGATCGAACGCAGCACATTAACGCTATTTGGTGAACCGGATGCCGGCGAGTTAACGGTGCAGGCCTATATGGGCATTGCAGCGCGCTGGCTGGTGCCCCGGCTGGGGCTGTTTCGCCAGCAATACCCGGCCATTCAGGTCGAGCTGTATAACTCCTACCTGGCCTGGGATTTTGAGCCCGATAAAGCCGACCTGGGCCTGATCTACACAGAAGAAACCAAACCCGGACTGGTGTACCAGCCGCTATTCAAGGGCAGCCTGATTGCAGTGTGCAGCCCGCAGCTGTTCGGCACAGCGACAGTGGACAGGAACACATTGCTCAGCCAGCCGTTTCTGCCGATCAGTGAGTCCCCCCGCAATCTGCCAACCTGGCTTCTCGCGCAGGGGCTGGATGAGCAGCAGGTCAAGATGGGCTATCACCAGGATAATCACCTGCTCGCCCTGGAGGCCGCGATTGCGGGTCAGGGAATTGCCATCGTGCAATCCTGGTTTGCCAGCGCCGACCTGGCCTCCGGCAGGCTGGTGATGCCGGTTGATGACAGTATTCCTGAGCTGGGTGCCTGGTATCTTGTACAGTCTGCGCGCAGCCTGCCTGACAGCAAGGTGATTAACTTTGCCAACTGGCTGCATCACCAGCTGACCTGCGAACAACACCTGATTCGCAGTAAGTAAAGCCTCCCATCCTCTGGTTTGTCCCCCCTTGTGCCGTAGAATGCCTGTTTCATTGGACCAGGCCTTATACCTGTCTTGCCTTTGTTAGCCTCATCTGCTTGTGATCTAAAAGAAAATTCAGAGCAAAAAAAACCGCAGCCAGGCTGCGGTAAAGGTCCTTCATCTTCTTAGTGCATCCCGGTCAGGCTTTGCCTTTCCAGGGAATCAGTTTTGCTTCCAGTTTACGCATCAGAATATCAATGCCGTAGCCGATCAGGCCGACAATGATCACCCCGAGTACCACGATGTCGGTAGACAGGAACTTACTGGCAACCATGATCATATACCCCACCCCGCTCTCTGCGGCGACCAGCTCAGCAGCCACCACGGTGCCCCAGCAGACGCCCATCGCGACTCGCATACCCGTGAAAATTTCTGGCAGCGAGTTGGGCAGAATAACGTGCCACAAAATCTGTTTTTTACTGGCGCCCAGTGAGTAGGCGGCGTGTATTTTCGACAGTTTTACACTGCCCACCCCGGCCCGCGCAGCGATCACCATGATCCACAGCGCAGCAAAGAACAGCAGCAGGATTTTGGAGCGCTCGCCAATGCCAGACCAGATAATCACCAGTGGGATAAACGCCAATGGCGGAATGGGACGAAAAAATTCAACAATGGGGTCAAAGCAGCCGCGCACGACTTTTGACAGGCCCATGGCAAAGCCCAGTGGAATGCCGATCAGGCAGCCCAGGCTGAAGCCTACCAGGATGCGGTAAAGGCTGGCCCATACATGCTCCCACAAAGAAAAGTTGCGGTAGCCTTCGCCAGAGATACTGATGAACTGATCCCAGACAGACGCGGGCGATGGCCAGAAAATTGGATTCACCCAGCCCAGTGCGCTACCCACATACCAGGCCATGGCTAAGGTCAGCACCGACATCATGCTCCAGAAACGGCCATCGGCAACCGCTGCCGCATCACCAAAGGTCACTGTTTTGCGTTTTTCCAGACCACTGGCGGAAATACCTACTCGTTCTTTCAGACGTTCTATAAATGTCATATCACACCTCCGCCGTGCCCATGATCTGTTCTTCCATTTCCCAGATCATCGACAGGATCTCTTCTCGTTTCTCAACAAACGCAGTCGAGGCCCTGATCTCTCTTGGGTCCTGTGTTAGCCCCGCCTCTGCGAATGGCAGGCTGTACTCTTTGTGAATACGACCCGGTCGTGGCGCCATCACAAACAGCTTTTCACCCAGGAACAGCGCCTCTTCAACGCTATGGGTAATCAGGATGATGGTCTTGCCGGTTTCCTTCCAGAGCTTGAGTACCAGACCCTGCATCTTCTCGCGGGTCAGCGCATCCAGCGCCCCTAGTGGTTCATCCATGAGGATAATGTCCGGGTCATTGGCCAGGCACCGGGCCAGGGCAACACGCTGCTGCATCCCGCCGGACAGCTCATAAACCGCTTTATTACCGAAGTCCCGCAAGCCAACCGTTTCCAGCAGATGATTAACCGTTTGCCGGATTTCATGTTTTGGCCGCCCCTGCATGGTTAAGCCAAAACCAATATTCTCGGCCACGCTTAGCCATTCAAACAGCGCACCTTGCTGGAACACCATGCCGCGATCGGCGCCGGGGCCATGCAGTTCACGCGAGTCCATATGTACGGTGCCAGCTGTCGGCGCAAGGAAGCCTGCAATAATATTCAGCAGCGTGCTTTTACCACAGCCGGAAGGGCCAAGAATGGACAGTAACTCACCCTGCTTCAGGTTGAACGACAGGTCTCTTAATGCTTCGACCGTACCGCCATCCGGGGTATCAAAAATCATAGAAACGTTATTTACTACCAGTTCTGACATCTGTATCTAGCCTCTTTAAAAAGCAAAGGGCGCGGTATGCTGCGCCCGCCCGATTCAGTTCACCTGTTTGTAGAACTGGGTATCAATGGTGGCGCTATAGTCATTCAGTGCCCGTGGTATCTGCTTGTGCTTGACGAAGAAATCCGCCACCTCTTTGGTGTAAGACTGCACCGTGCCACCCAGCCAGTCCGCTGACAGCTGCTGCTTTTTAAGCGGGAAATCGAACAGATCCAGCACCTGATTGGCATCCGCCACGGGCATACCCGATGCTTTGGCGATCGTTGGCCGGTAACGGTCAGGGTTATTCAGGTAGGCACGGTTGGTATCGTCGGTCACCTGCAGGAACTGGGTAATCAGCTGCGGATAGTCTTTGGCAAAGCGGTTACTGGCGGAGATCACATCAAATACTCGAATGCCCATTGCCTCCTGCGCTTTGGCACTCATCAGCACATCGCCATATTTTTTCATCCGTCGCAATGCACCACCCCAGCCGCAGGCCATGGCGACATCGCCACGGGCCATCGCCGCTGCGCCATCTGCCGGGGCCATATCCAGTATGTGCAGCTGTTTGCTATCAACATTCAGGTGGCTGAGTACCCGTAACATCTTGTAGTGAGCAACTGTGCCAAAGGGCACTGCAACGTTCTTTCCTTCCAGCGCGTTGGCATTGTTCTGAGTAATACCGGTGTTTTTGCCGACAACACAGTTGTCATTCTCGGCATAGGACACCGCAATGCCGACCATCGTGATCGGCAGCCCCTGAGACACTGCGACGGTGAAGGGCACCAGCCCCTGGGAGTACGCCATATCAACATCGCCGGAGGCCATCGCTGCCGACATGGCAGTGCCGGAGTCAAAGGCGCGCCAGTCAACTTTTACGCCCATGGTCTGATCGTACAGTTTGTCGACCTGCGCCACCTGGCTTGCTGTGGGCCATTCCAGGAAATAGCCGATGGTTACCTGGTCTGGCAGATCCGCAGCAGTCGCACTGCTGGCCAGAATGAGGGTGGAAAGTACTGCGGCGCGATAACGCTTATCAGATTTCATATCCATACATACCTCTACATCGCTGAAGCGACTTTTTATTGTTCATCCTCCGCCAGACCCCCTGTCTGATCGGAGACGGGCTTACCAGCAAGCCCGATACATTCGAGTCTGCCCCGCTACCCGGGGGTGAACAAATGAGAAAAACTGCCCTGTTGTTAGTTTTAGTTACAGCAGAAAACATCAACATTGTGTGATCACAAAAAGACTGAATAAATTTCAAAAACAACCTCTTGACATAATTAGTGCCAATGGATGATTATGATCGTGAAATTTAAATCGATATTTTCATACCGATAAATAAAACAACTTTTGCGATATCGAGGTCACCATGAAAGTACTGGTCGCGGTAAAACGCGTTGTGGATGCCAACGTCAAGATCCGTGTTAAAGCGGATAACTCTGATGTCGAACTGAACAACGTGAAAATGGCCATCAACCCCTTCTGTGAGATTGCCATCGAAGAAGCGGTACGGCTGAAAGAAAGCGGCGTTGCCGAGGAAGTGATTGCCGTCAGCATCGGCGACACTGCCTGTCAGGAACAGCTACGTACTGCACTGGCACTGGGGGCCGACCGTGCCATCCAGATTGATACCGCACAGACGCTGGAGCCGCTGGCAATTGCCAAGCTGCTCAATGCCGTGGTGGAAAAAGAGCAGCCTGGACTGGTGATTCTGGGTAAACAGTCAATTGATGGTGATAACAACCAGACCGGCCAGATGCTGGCGGCGCTGGCTGGCATGCCTCAGGGCACATTCGCTTCGCAAATCAAAGTTGAAGGCGATGAAGCGCGGGTAACCCGTGAAGTTGACGGTGGCCTGCAGCAGGTCGCGATCAAACTACCTGCCATCGTGACCACCGACCTGCGTCTGAATGAGCCGCGCTTTGCCTCCCTGCCGAACATTATGAAAGCCAAGCGCAAGCCGCTTGAGGTCATCACCACCGATGCGCTGGGCATCAACACAGCACACCGCCTGAGCACACTGAAAATGACTGCCCCAGCTGAACGTGAACCGGGTGTAATGGTGGCGAATGTCGCCGAACTGGTCGAAAAACTGAAAACTGATGCGGGGGTACTCTAATGTCTATTCTGGTTATTGCTGAACATGACAACAACACTCTGAAAGCTGCCACCTTGAACACCGTACAGGCCGCCGTCGCGCTGAAAAACGCCGGTGCAGGTGAAATTACCCTGCTGGTTGCCGGTGAAAACTGTGGCGGTGCCGCCGAACAGGCTGCAGCCGTGGCCGGTGTAAGCGCCGTCGTGGTGGCTGACAACGCCGCCCTAGCGCACCAGCTGCCGGAGAATATGGCCCCGCTGCTGGTAAACCTCTGCCAGACTTCCGGTTACAGTCACCTGCTGGCAGCCGCTACTACCACCGGTAAAAACCTGCTGCCACGCGCTGCCGCCCTGCTGGACGTTGCACAGATTTCTGATATCACTGAAGTAGTCAGCAGCGATACCTTCGTTCGTCCGGTCTATGCAGGCAACGCTCTGGCGACCGTGCAGAGCAGTGACACTGTCAAAGCAATCACCGTACGTGGCACTGCTTTTACCGCCGTTGAAGCCAGTGGTGGTAATGCACCGGTAACTCAGCACGATGGCGCGGCTGAGAGTGGCTTATCACGCTTTATCAGTGAAGAGATGAGCGTCTCTGAGCGCCCGGAACTCACCGCTGCGCGGATTATTGTGTCGGGTGGTCGTGGCATGCAGTCCGGCGATAACTTCCCGATGCTGGAAAAAGTGGCCGACAAGATCGGCGCGGCGGTGGGTGCCTCTCGCGCCGCTGTGGATGCCGGATTCGTCCCCAACGATATGCAGGTCGGCCAGACGGGCAAAATCGTCGCGCCGGAACTGTACATTGCCGTGGGTATCTCCGGTGCCATTCAGCACCTGGCCGGCATGAAAGACTCCAATGTGATCGTCGCTATCAATAAAGATGAAGAAGCGCCTATTTTCCGCGTCGCGGACTACGGCCTGGTGGCGGACCTGTTTGATGTGTTGCCTGAGCTGGAACAGGCACTCTGATCTCCCAACAATAAAAATCGCTGGCCTTAAGGAATAACACTGATGAACCGTACATATCGACTCTTGCTGGACTGCCCTGATCAGGTAGGAATTGTCACCCACGCGGGTGAAGTGATTACCCGCAATGGTGGCTGGATCTCAGAAGCTGCTCACCATTCAGATGAAGACAGCAACTGGTTTTTCTCCCGTTTCGAGATCCAGGCGGACTCCCTGCCCTTCGGCATTGAAGGCCTGCAGGAACAGTTCGCCTCGCTGGCAGACAGGTTTCAGCTCAATCTGAAATTCACCGATAGTGCGGTACCCAAAAAAGTGGTGATCATGGCCAGCAAAGGCAGCCATTGCCTGTCCGACCTGCTTGATCGCTGGAAAAGCGGTGACCTGAAGTGTGATATCCCCTGCGTAATCTCCAACCATGAAGATATGCGCGGGCTGGTTGAGTGGTACGGTATTCCGTTCCACCATGTACCGGTTAATAAAGATGACAAAGCCCCTGGGTTTGCGGAAACCGAGCGCCTGATCGAAGAGTACGCCGCAGACTGCATCGTACTGGCGCGTTACATGCAGATTCTGCCCCAGGCACTGTGTGAGAGATACCGCCATAAAGTTATCAATATTCACCACAGCTTCCTGCCCTCTTTTATCGGTGCCAGGCCGTACCACCAGGCGTCCCGTCGTGGGGTGAAACTGATTGGTGCAACCTGCCACTACGTGACCGAGCAGCTGGATGAAGGCCCGATCATCGACCAGGACGTGGCACGCGTCAGCCACAGCGACCGGGTGGATGATCTGGTACGGCTGGGTAAAGACGTTGAGAAAACCGTACTGGCCCGTGGCCTGCGCGCCCACCTGGAAGATCGCATCCTGGTACACGGAAATAAAACCGTGGTTTTCAGCTAACGCCTGACTCACTACCGTAGGAGCCAGCTTGCTGGCGATTTCTGGCCATGGCCGTTTCGCCAGCAAGCTGGCTCCTACCCTGATAAACACACCCCGCAACAGGGCCGGGGTCTGGAGAACAATAATAATGACTAAACAACTTCCTTCATCTGCACAGGTTGTTATCGTCGGTGGCGGTGTTATCGGCTGTAGCATCGCGTACCACCTGACCAAACTGGGCATCACCGATGTGGTGCTGCTGGAACGCCGCACCCTCACCTGCGGTACTACATGGCATGCCGCCGGCCTGGTGCCGACACTTCGTGCCACCTACAACATGTCGATGCTGGCCAACTACTCCGCCAGCCTCTACGAGCAGCTGGAAGCCGAAACCGGCCAGGCCACCGGCTTTGTCCGTAATGGCTCGCTGACCATCGCCACCAATACCGAACGCCTGTCCGAGCTTAAACGCGGCGCGTCCATGGCCAAAGTCTGTGGTTTCCCCTGTGACCTGATCACCCCGGACCAGGCCAAAGAGATGTGGCCACTGCTGAACGTGGACGATGTGATGGGCGCGATCCATCTGCCGATGGATGGCATGGCCAGCCCGGTAGACACCACCCAGGCACTGGCCAAGGGTGCCCGGCTGGGCGGCGCTAAGATCATCGAAAACTGCAAAGTGCTGGATATGAAAATCCGCGACGGCAAAGCGGCAGGCGTGATCACTGAACACGGCGATATCGATGCCGAATACGTGGTCAACTGTGCCGGTATGTGGGCGCGGGAGTTTGGCAAAAAAGCAGGCGTGAACGTACCGCTGCATGCCGCCGAGCACTTCTATGTAGTGACCGAAAACATGCCCGACCTCAAGCACGGCCTGCCAACCATGCGGGATATGGACGGCTACTGCTATTACAAAGAAGACGCGGGCAAGATGCTGATCGGCATGTTCGAGCCCAACGCCAAACCCTGGGGCATGAAAGGCATCCCGGAAGATTTCCACTTCGACGAACTGCCAGAAGATTTCGACCATCTGGAGCCTTACCTGGAAGCCGCCATGCACCGGGTGCCAAAGCTGACCGAAACCGGCCTGCAGGTGTTCTTCAATGGCCCTGAGTCCTTCACCCCGGATGATCGCTACCACCTGGGCGAAGCACCAGAGCTGGGTAACTACTTTGTTGCCGCTGGCTTCAACTCCGTCGGTATTCAGTCTGCTGGCGGTGCTGGCAAGATGCTAGCCGAGTGGATTCACAAAGGCCACGCCCCACGTGATCTCTGGGATGTGGATGTCCGTCGTAATATGCCGTTCCAGGGCACTCAGGCATATCTGCAGGAGCGCACCACTGAAACCCTGGGTCTGCTGTACGAAACCCACTACCCGTTCAAGCAGTTCAAAACCTCCCGTGGTGTACGCCGCTCCGTACTGCATGAACAGCTCAAGGCTCAGGGTGCGGTATTCGGTACCGAAAATGGCTGGGAGCGGGCCAACTGGTTCGCCAACGAAGGCCAGGCCGCTGAGTATGAATACAGCTTTGGCCGCCAGAACTGGTTTGATAACAACAAAGCCGAGCATGAAGCGGTGCGTAACACCGTGGGCGTAATCGACCAGTCCTCCTTCTGTAAATACCAGGTGGAAGGCCCGGATGCCGAGATGTTCCTGAACCGGATCTGCTCCAACAACGTTGCTGTGGCACCCGGCAAAATGGTCTACACCCAGTGGCTGAACGAACGTGGCGGCATCGAAGCTGACGTAACGGTTACCCGGCTGGCAGAGGATCGCTTCCTGATCGTCTCCGGTGTCGCCTGTCAGACCCGCGATCTGGACTGGCTGCGCCGCCACAAGGGCGCGCACCAGCTGGTGATCACTGATATGACCTCGGCCATGGCCGTTGTCACCGTGATGGGCCCCCGTGCACGGGACACTCTGAGCAAACTGACTCAGGCGGATCTGTCTAACGAGGCCTTCCCGTTTGCCACCTCCCGTGAGATCGACATCCACTACGCCCTGGTACGCGCCTCGCGTATCACCTACGTTGGTGAACTGGGCTGGGAGCTGTACATCCCGACCGAGTTTGCACCGAGTGTTTACGAGGCGATCTGCGCCGCCGGTGAAGAGTTTGGCATCAAGCCTTACGGCTACCACACCATGAACTCCCTGCGGATGGAGAAGTGCTATCGCCACTGGGGTCACGATATCACCGACGAAGACACCGCACTGGAAGCGGGCCTGAGCTTTGCCTCTGACTTCAATAAAGACGGTGGCTTTATCGGCAAAGACGCGCTGCTGGCACAGAAGGCCAAAGGCACACTGACCAAACGCTTTGTGGCATTCCTGTTCGAGAACCCGGAACCACTGTGCTACCACGAAGAGCCCATCTGGGCCGATGGCAAGATCATTGGCCGCACCACCGCCGGTATGTTTGGCCATAGCGTGGGCGCAACCGTGGCCATGGGTTACATCCACCATGACGGTGGTATCACCAAAGACTGGCTGGAAAGTGTCAGCTTCGAGGTCGAAGTGGAATGCGTGCGCTACAAAGTGACCCCATCGCTGCGTTCTATCTATGATCCAGCCATGGAAAAGATCAAGTGCTGATCACCTCCGGTGCTCTGTTGCCCTACTGAGCACCCTTACGCCACGGCACCTGAGACCGGGTGACGTGGTGCTTTTTGATCCGCTCTTTGATCAGCCTGGTTTTACAAACCTGTTTTGAAGCGGCTGCGTTGCCTGCTATTTCGACCCCGGTGCCTGGTACGTTGCCGCAGGATTCGAGATAAGCCCTGAAGCAGAATACGCAGTCGCTTCATCCTTTATAGCAACACCCTTGTATAGCAACACCCAATTTATCAATGAACGGGCTGGAGTCCGCTAAAACTCTGCACAGTTTTTCCCTTCCGCCCTTTCACTTTCGTTCGACCCAACGCGACGCCTGTCTGTGTATGACACCCGGTCGCTGTATGACAAAGAGGACATGTTATGCCCGCTCAGATTCTGGATGGAAAAGCCCTGGCCAAAAGCCGTGAACAGCAACTGGCCAGCCATGTAGACGCACTCAAACAGGCCGGTGGCAGCACTCCGATCCTGGCCACTATCCTGGTCGGTGATGACCCCGCCTCCGCCACGTACGTGCAAATGAAGGTAAACGCCTGCGCCCGCATCGGTATGCAATCGATCAAAGTCACCCTGGGGCAACACACCACCACCGAACAGCTGCTGGCTGAAATTGACGCCCTGAACAGCAACCCGGATGTACACGGCATTCTGCTGCAGCACCCCGTGCCTGCACAGATCGACGAGCGCGCCTGCTTCGATGCCATCGCGCTGGAAAAAGATGTCGACGGCGTCACCACCCAGGGATTTGGCCGCATGGCCATGGGTGAACAGGCCTTTGGCTCAGCCACACCAGCGGGCATTATGCACCTGCTCAAACACTACGATATTGACCTGCAAGGCAAACACGCCGTCGTGGTGGGCCGCAGCCCGATCCTGGGCAAACCGATGGCCGCCATGCTGCTCAATGCCAACGCCACCGTCACCATCTGCCATTCGCGCAGCACCAACATCGCCGCAGAGATCGCCCGCGCCGATATCGTCATCGGTGCCGTGGGCAAGCCAGAGCTGATAAAAGCAGACTGGATCAAAGATGGCGCTGTGGTTGTCGATGCCGGTTACCACCCAGGTGGCATCGGTGATATCGAGAAAACAGGTCTGGCCGAACGTGCCGCTGCCATTACCCCGGTGCCAGGCGGTGTCGGCCCGATGACCATCAACGCCCTGATCAGCCAGACTGTAGAGTCAGCACAGTTAAGTGCCAGGAAATAAGACCCTCAGCTCGTCTTACCCGCGAACGCGGGCATCCAGAACAACGCTGGAATCTCGTCTTACCCGCGAACGCGGGTATCCAGAACGACGCTGGAAGCCCGCTATTACACGCGATGCAGATTTCAGTGGTTGTGGACTCCTGCGTTCGCAGGAGAGACGGTGTATCTGACACAGCTTCTGAGCATTACAAACCATAGGCGTAGCACACACCCTGTGGGACAGCTGTCCTCAGCTGGATGAACACTCATATCGTCTTACCCGCGAACGCGGGTATCCAGAACAACGCTGGAAGCCCGCTATTACACACGATGCAGATTTCAGTGGTTGTGGGCTCCTGCGTTCGCAGGAGAGACGGAGTATCTGACACAGCTTCGGAGCATTACAAAACCATAGGCGTAGCACATACCCTGTGGGACAGCTGTCCTCAGCTGGAAGGAATTGGCAGCGGACAATGATAGTCTGAACTTACTCTGCATTTCTAAGCCGCCTGTTCGGCGGTTCACCTGCCAGCCAGAGCAACACAGGTCCGTACACATCTCTAAGCCGCCTGTTCGGCGGTTCACCTGGGGCCGATTGGCGGTATTGCGCTGTCTATTCTCTAAGCCGCCTGTTCGGCGGTTCACTAAAGCTGGAATTGCGCCTGATTGATTTGCCATCTCTAAGCCGCCTGTTCGGCGGTTCACGACAGCGTGACGATATTTGGTTCTGAACTGCTTCTCTAAGCCGCCTGTTCGGCGGTTCACCAACATCAACAGGTTTTAAACCAAGCTGCACTTCTCTAAGCCGCCTGTTCGGCGGTTCACGTACGTGTTGAAACCTTCAACATGGCTTTTCTTCTCTAAGCCGCCTGTTCGGCGGTTCACCGGGCGGTTATACAATTGAAGGATCATCTCTTTCTCTAAGCCGCCTGTTCGGCGGTTCACCGCGAATAAAATGGGTCCGGGTGGGCGGTCCGTCTCTAAGCCGCCTGTTCGGCGGTTCACGTTCGGTTTCGGCCCGATCCTTGACGTTTGCATCTCTAAGCCGCCTGTTCGGCGGTTCACGGAAACCTACGAATGGTTTCTTGAATGTGTCTTCTCTAAGCCGCCTGTTCGGCGGTTCACCGGCTATTCTGCTGAATAACCAGTTTGTTATCAATTAGTTAGGGCAGCAATATGCTTAACACCTTCGTTTTACTTCTGTCGCAATACTTAACCAGGTACTAACTGTAACTTATTGATAGTATTGCACTTATTATCAGCACCTGATAAACCGCACAGCAACTTCCCGGCAGGAAGGTGTTAAGCATTGGCCTGTCAGATTAACTGAAGTGCGGTATCGCACTGGGCGCTTCTGCGGTGGAGAGGCCGTAGCGGTTTATATTGATTGGCTGTTGCCCGGCTTCCCGCTCCAGGGCGCTGCGGCGCAGGAACAGGCAATAGCCATGGCCGCTTTCACTGCTATGCAGGCGGATGAAATGATCTGGCTGGCGGCTGGAGCGGCGGGCCGGGTCACGTACTTCCTGACCGCGCCGTTCCCGGCGGCGGTTTTGTCGGGCGGTGAAGCCGGTGAAGCGCTTTTCTGGCTGGCGGTCCCGGCGATAGCTGAACTCGGCGAACACCCGTGCTTCCGGCACCAGGGCCAGTGGGCTAAGTTCCACCGCCATACTTTCCAGTAGCCGGGCGATTACCGGCTCATACTCGATCTGTTCCAGCGCGGCGGGATGGTGGCTGACCAGCCGGAACAGGTTCCCCACCCCCTGGCTGTTCCAGCCGGGAAAGCCCAGGGCCAGCGGGTTTGCACCTAGCTCCCCGGCCATATTGGACATGCAGGCGTGCAGGCCATGCAGTAACCGGCTGCTCAGTGCGGGCCAATCCTGCTGGCGGCTGTCGATACGAAAATCTCGATACCAGCGTTCCATATCAGCTCCTCAGCTTTTGCTTTTTTCATTGCTGTACACACCACCACGGATCAGGCAGCCGATCACAAAGTGCAACTGTTCCATGTCATCACTGAGCTGTGCAGCGTTGTCCACCTCGGCAAGGCCATTGAGGTAATCCTGATAGTGAGTTTCCAGCAGGCCATAAAAGGAGGACTGTTTGGTGGTGCGGTGGGCCGTTTGCAGGCCACCATCAACACCAAAGGGCTCAATAGCCAGCGGATAGTGTGGCTCTGCCTCTGGGTACCAGCGGTCGATGGTGCGCAGGGCATTGCCGATTTTCTGCGAATGCAGCACCGCCTGGTTCACCCCATCCACCGGGGTAGACGCCAGCAGCCGTGATTTTTTATGGCCCCCTGCCCGTTTATCTTCCCCTTCCAGTGGCAGCTCCTGCGAGGGGTAGATCTCCTGGCCTGCACCTACATCCAGCCGGGCGCTGATCTCCAGCAGGCAACGTGGGCTCTGCCCGGCCAGGGCATCAGCAATCAGCTGGGGCAGCCGGGCCAGGCCTTCTTCTGGCTGTGCGGTGAGTGTTTCCTGCTGGCCGCCGTGGCGTTGCAGGGTGAAAGCAAAACATTCCTCGCCCGCTTTCACTTCTATATCCAGCTGCTGTGCCAGACTTTTATTACGCCATAGCCAGCGACCACGCACGATATTGTCGGCATACAGCCCGGCCAGGTATTCAAATCCGCCTTTGCTGGCATACACACTGACCAGCTCCGCCAGGCTGGCCGCCGCTTCGGCATTGTTGCAGGCATGTGGCCGCAGGGCGTTACCCAGAATGGTCAGGGTGAAGCTGACCTCACACTCACGGCAGCTGGCTGGCAGGTGGGCACGATCAACCAGTTGCAGATTAGGGCGGCCCGTGTTCTGACCTTTTTTCTCTGCGCCATAGTTGGCAATCACACCGCGCAATGACTCTTCTTCCACCGTTACGGGCTGGCGCTTGTCATCGTTAAGGGCGAAGAAAAAGCCCAGCGAAGGTTTCAGTGAGCCGGTGTAGGACAGCAGCTGGGGAAATCGGAAGCCTGTAGTCATCAGTTCATCTCCTTATGTTCAGTGATCAGCCTGCGCATCGGCAGCCAGATAAAGTGCATTGCCCTGCTGGCGGTAGCCCCACCAGCTGGCGATCGGTTCGTTACGGTGCTGGCGGCGGTAGCTGGCACAGCTGCGCAACCGGACAAGTCCCAGCATGGGCTCGGCAAAGGCGTGGTGGTACTGTTCAGCGGCGTTGCGCTGATAGCGCGGTTGCGGGGGTTCCAGCAGCCGGTAACCAATAGCGGCAGGCACCAGGTAGCCATGTTCAGTGCGGCTGCCATCACGGGGCCTGGCGGTGAGGGTCAGCAGCCGTTGCAGACGGTCAGTCTCGGCCTGTTCTGTTTGATCGGTTAATGTTGCCGGTTCGGTAGCCAGCAAAGGCGACATATCTTCCAGCAGGTAGCCATCGACACTGAGGTTCTGCAGGTGCCGCTGCTGTTGTTCGGCCTTGCATAATATACTGATCTGTTCCGGGGCCACCGCAGCCAGGGTGCCACCACACAGGTGCATCCCGGCCAGTTCGATGCTTAGTGCATCCGGGTCCAGCAGTTCATCCAGCCCGGCGGCAAAACCATCAACCTGGAAACGGATCAGCAGATCCACTGTCGCCCGGCCCTGATACTGATACATCAGCCGAGGCGCGGCTGCTTTAGTGGCGCTGCCATAGTCCGAGGTTACCCCTCGGGGGAAACCATGGCTGGCACTGCACTGGCGTACGATCACCATAAACCGGGTATCGGCGGTGCTGTATTCACCGCCCAGGCTGTTAAGGCTGCGCTCCAGCCGATGGACAAACCCGGCCAGCGCGGGCAGTGACAGCGAATGGTGCAGATAATCACTGGCGGCCAGGTTGATGTCATCAGCCTGCAGCCCCTGCAGGCAAAGCAGTTCAGTGGCCATGGTGAGCCTCCTTCTGGCGGTGTTGCTGAAGCTGGTCAACCAGTTCAGTGGTGGTCTGGCGTAACACCTCCAGCGCCACGGAGGACAAGGTTCTATCTGTGTTCAGGCGATGAAACTGGCGCACCAGCTCATCAACGATGGCCGTTTCACATTGCTGTCGGCCGTCCTCGTTCTGAATATCGCCATACACCAGCCAGTGCAGCGCCGACTGTTTACTGGCCATGTCCAGCTCGCCCATCAGGTAACGGTTACGATAATCCAGCACCGGCACCAGCAACGTGTGGCACAGCAAGCGATAAAAGTTGGGGGCCAGTATCTGGCGCTGCCAGCTGCGACGGTGACTGTCGTAGTGGCCACTGGCCTGCTCGGCGTCGATAAAGGCAAAGGGGGACACCTTTGTTTTACCATCGGGGCTGTCTTGCAACCGGATTGCGCCCCAGACAGGCCGCCCGGCCAGAAAAACGGCCAGCCGACGATCGTCCCTGGCCTGAGTCGGGTTGAACAGCCCACCATGGAGCATCGTTACTGAACCACGGATCGAGTTATAAAAATCCCCCACATTCTGCGGTTTACTCTCGCCCACCCGGTGGCGGCGGGTACGCATGTAGTGGCTATCAGGCTGGGCCTGGCTGAGGGTGCGCTGGTAAATCTCACGCTGCATGGCGACCGAGGGCACCGGCGTTAGCAGCACATAATCACCCTGTTCCAGCCGTGGAAAGTAAAGGGTTTTATAGCTGGCCCCACCCGGTGTGCGCGGCTGCACAGCGCTATCAACGGCCTGTTGCAACTGCTGCCACTGTGGCTCGTTAAGGCCCAGTTCCAGTAGCGCGTTCACAAACAGCGGTAACCGTCGGGCCAGCGCTTCGGTTAGCGTCAGTACTTCGCCCTGCCAGCTGAACGCTGTACTGAACAGCACCTTGCGCCCCAGTGCAGCACTGTTACCCGCCCAATCCCAGGGTTTTCGCAGTTCGGTGCTGGCGCTGGAAACGTAGTGCAAACTGGCGTCGCTATCGGCTACCTGGGGGATAAACAGACTGCCGGTGTAACGGGCATCCGCGAACTTGATGGCATGGCTGACCAGCCCTGGAATGGTAGCCAGCACATTGCTGAACCATGTGCTGTCGGCCAGTAACGCCCGCGCCGCACTGTAGCTGCGGACGGTTTCGGGGCTGTGTTTTTTATCACTGCAGTTGATCAGAAACACCAGAAAATCGAGCGGAGTCTCATCAATCACCACCGGTGTGGCACGGGCATGGCAGACCTCACTGCGCAAGGCCTCAAACTGTTTATCAACAGGCAGCTCGGCCACCGCCTGACAGTGCTGTCGAAAGCTGTTCGACATGGTGTTCCCTCCCTGAAAATGCCGAATGAACCTGCAGGCTGTCACCCCAGGCAAAGCGGAACAAGCGTTCGCCGTCTAAAACTGCACAGAATATATACAGACATCAGGAGATAGACAGATCTATCACTATGGGGAGTGTCCAGCGGGGCACGCCAGGCGTATACCAACAGGTCACCGCCGTAACGGGCGGCTTTACGATGATGACTGTAAATTTTCACCGCCGCACAGGCGGCTTTGTATACACCCGATAACAGGCATCATGATCTTCGGTTCAGGCATAGAAAAGGACATCAGGGATGAGTCAGCTTTATACCCACCGCGAAGGCATCACTTACCTGGAGCAATGCCGGGTGATGGTCAATAACGAACGCCTGACACTGGCCCGCCGTAAGGAGGCATTTGAATATCACTGGTCGATCCCCTTTGCCAGCATCTGTGTGCTGTTACTGGGGCCGGGCACCTCACTGACTCAACAAGCCGCTCGTTTGTTGTCTTCTGAGGGGGTGATGGTGGCCTTTAGCGGCGGCCAGGGCACGCCACTGCATCTGGCTTCCCAAAGTGAATACCGCGAACCAGGCTATGCCCAGGCCTGGGCCCGGCAGTGGTTTGATGAGCAGTGGCGCTTGCAGGCCGCCATTGATTTTCAACGCCAGCGCTGCGAGGTGGTGGAAGAAGGCTGGGCCCGGCTGTTTCAGGCCACGCTGGACCCGGCCCCGGTACTCAGCCGTTATCTGCAGACTCTGGAAACCATCAGTAGCACCGGCTCGCTGCTGGCTGCCGAGGGTGAGATGAGCAAACAGCTGTATCGGTTACTGGCCCGGCATCTGAGTATCGAAGGTTTCAGCCGCCAGCCGCAAAGTGCGCCCGACCTGGCCAACCGCTTTCTGGATCAGGGTAACTATCTGGCCTATGGCTTGGCCGGGCTGGTGCTCTGGGTGCTGGGTATCCCCCACAGCTTTCCGCTGGTGCATGGTAAAACCCGCCGTGGTGCGCTGGTGTTTGATCTGGCAGATGTGATCAAAGATGGCTGCATTATGCCGGTGGCGTTTCAATGCGCCGCTGAGGAAACCAGCGAAAGCGAATTTCGTAAACGGGCACTACGCCAGCTGAAAGATGAACAGGCGCTGGAGGTGTTATTTGAGGTGATGCAGACGCGCTGTCGGGGGCTGGCCGGATGATTATCACCTGCATCAGTGAATGTACGAAAAAAGCCTTTCCTCGCAGCCAGCGGGTACTGTCCAAATATCTGCCCCAGATTGGCCGACGCAGCTGGCAGGGGCCGCTGTCTGAGGAGGGGCTGGCCAATTTAATGGATGAGCTGAAAACCGACCTGCGTACCCGCCATCGCAAACGGGGGCTCAGCCGTCATACTGCGGTGGCGATCTATCGAAATCGGGGCACCTCAGAAACCCGGCTGATCAGTATTGTCGGAGCCCATCAGGCATTTTCGCCCGAGGGCCATTACTGCTTTTCAGTACGCCAGACAAAACAGCAGGACTGGACACCGCTGAGCCGCTGGCAACAGTTACAGCTGTGCATTCTGCGGCTGGCGGCGCTGTTTCATGATCTGGGTAAAGCGACACTGGGCTTCCAGGCCAAACTGAGTGCCCACAGCTGCCAGCCGGATGCGGTCCGCCATGAGGTGGTCAGCTGGCTGCTGTTATCTGAACTGCTACAAAAGCCCACCCAGGATAAAGGCTACGACCATCAGTGGCTGGCGCAGCTGGATACCCCGGAGAACGTCGCCGCCTGGTTTGAGCGTCAGGCGGCTGAACTGCCACAGCGCTGGCAGCAACCCCGGCTGTTTGCCAGGGCCTCACAAAGCGGCAGCTGGGCACCAATTCTGGCAGGCATCGGCTGGCTGGTACTGAGCCACCACCGCCTGCCGGATGATTTTCGCGATGGACTGGGCTTTAACGCCGCGCCAGGGGATAAAGCCCGGCTGGTACGTGAGGGGGCCAGCCCGGCCGAGATCGAGGCGTTTCTCCGTTTTCCTGACAGCCCCGCCCTGCCCTGGCGTCAATCTGGCTGGCAAAAAGCCGTGGCCAGCCAGGTGGAAAAACTTAAACAGCTGCGCCACACCGACAGCCAGCCACCTCAACCGCTGCTACCCGGTTTTGATAAAACCGGCAGCGCGGCAACCGGCTGGATGGGCATGCTGTACCACCACCTGCGCCCGTTACTGGTTACCAGCGACTACCTGGGTTCACAGCAAAAACAGCCATATCGTCAACAACCCAGTGGCCATAATCAGTACCCCATTGGGCAGCAGATAATCGCCAACACTCAGGACGGCCAGGCGGCCGACAGTCTGACGGACCATCTGCTAAAAGTCGCCCGCTGGACCCGCCAGCTCTGGCTGGAGCTGGAGCAATGGCCTAGCCGAATGCCCGACTGGCAGCAGCTGGACAGTGCCGAACTGCCCAAAGCACTCAGCCCATTACGGCTGGAACACAATATCGAACAAGGCATCAAGAGCCGCGTGCGGGGAGTGCCCGCACCCTTTCGCTGGCAACCCGAGTTACAGCAACAGCTGGTTGCCGCCCGCCTCAAAGCAGATAAAACCGCACATCAGGGCTTTTTCGGTGTAATGCTGGCCGAGACCGGAGCCGGAAAAACCCGCGCCGCACTCAGTGCTCTGTGCGCCGCGACGGGCCGCGCCCGGTTAACCACTGCGCTGGGCTATCGCAGCCTGACCGTACAAACCAGCCAGGCTTACCGCGATGAACTGGGCATTAAACCCCACCACCTGGCCACCCTGATCGGCGTATCACTGGAGCGAGCGCTGTTTGAGCAAGCTCCACAAACCGAGCCCGACAGCGCCGCCGCCGGTTGCCCGGAGAACAATATGGAGTTCAGCTGGCAGGAGGTAGAACGCTACAGTGGTGAGCGCCACCCACTGGTCGGGCTGGGCGCAGCGTCATTACAGCCGCTGCTGGAAAAAGCTGTTGTTGTCGCCACCACCGACCACCTGGCCCATGCGCTGGAAGGTGACCGTGGCAGCCAGCTGCTGCCGATGTTCCGTATCGCCAGCGCCGATACCCTGTTTGATGAGCTGGACAGCTACAGCGATCAGGATCTGATCAGCCTGGGTCGCTGGGCCTGGTGTTGTGGCTATTTTGGTCGGGCACTGATGCTGGTGTCCGCCACTCTGTCGCCAACACTGATTGAACAGTTTGCAGCGCAGTACTACGCCGGGCTGGCGGCTTTCGAGCAGCGTACCGGCAAGCCCGTACAGGTGCTCAATATGCTGGCCAGTAACCAGCTGCCCGGTCAGGTGTTTCATACCCGGGCCAGTCAGCTGGATAACGTTATCCAGCATTATCGGGACTTTACTCCGGCGCTGGCTCAGATCAGCCTGGAAACCGCCAGAGCACTACCCCGGCGAAAACTGGGCTGGCTGCCTGATAGCACCGAACCGAACAGCGCCGTGGTCAGCACCCTCCATACACTGCATAGCTACCATGCCAGCTACTTTACCCACCAGGGCCGTGAGTTGAGCGTATCAACCGGTTATCTGCTCTGCGATACCGTCGCCCATTGCCAGCAGCAGGCTCTGGCACTGGCCGAGAACGCCCCGGCCCACTGGAAGCTGGTGTGTTATCACAGCGCTTACACCCTGCTCGACCGCTACCTGCTGGAACAGGCCGTCGCCCCACTGCTGAACCGAAAAGATGAGCAACACTGGCAACAGACAGTGCTCCAGCACCCGGCACTGCGCCAACACTTCCTGCAACACAGTGATCTGGTGGTGATTATCTGCTGTACCAATATTCTGGAAACTGGCCGTGATTTTGATGCCGACTGGGCCATTGCTGACCTGTTATCAGTGCGCAGCCTGGTGCAGCTGGCTGGGCGCATTGGCCGCCATCGCCAGCGCGCTGTTGAGCAACCCAATCTGTATCTGCAAGCTCAGCCGATGTCATTTGCCCGCAACTTCTGCCAGCGAGGCGAACAGCTCAGCCCGGCCCAGCGTGATCTGCTGGAATGCGACAACCCGACCCGACTGGGATCTCCGTTTGCCGAACAGGTTATCCAGGCCGCCCCGCTGTTGCACCCTGCCAGCAGCCCGCCATCGCCACATCTGCAACAAGCCCAGCAAGGGCAACAACTGCAACTGGCCAGCCTGGAACAGTTGCGAACCAGCCCGCTGTACTGGCCCAACAATACACTGGCACGTGAAAAACGCTTTCGCGCCAGCCGCAAAAGCCTGGTGCTGTTGAACTACAGCTTTGACCAGCCCTGCTGGGACGCGGGCGAATACCAGCAGGACAGCTGGTACTGTTGTGACTATCAGATCCTCAACCCGGACCGCCAACAGCTGAACGACAACAACCGTGTACAGCTGGCGATCTGCGATCAGGCCCCGGCCAACTGGCTACTGAATTCAGCCAGCCGCACAGAACTCTGGGAGCAGAGCGCACTACAGCACCTGAGCCCGGCCTTGCTGCACAGTATTCAGTTAACGGATGTCGAAGAAAAACTGCACAAACTGATCTACAGCAGCGCACTGGGGATGCTCAAACCCACCGTTCAGTAAGACTGAGCTACAGATTGAGGCAGCTATCCCAGGGTATAGCACGTACATTGTGGGACAGCTGTCCTCAGCTGGAATGGGTTGGCAACTCGTCTTACCCGCGAACGCGGGTATCCAGAACAACGCTGAAAACTCCCTATTGCAAGTGATGCCTATTTCAGCGGTTATGGGCTCCTGCGTTCGCAGGAGAGACGGGGTTTCAGCGCAGGTTCAGAGCCAGGCAGCAGAACCTACCCTGTGGGACAGCTGTCCTCAACTGGAATGGAGTTGGCAGCGGGTGATAATTTTCTGAGTTCCCCAGCCCTGCTAAGCCGCCTGTTCGGCGGTTCACTGATCATCTGCAGCTGCAGCACGCCCGGCATCTCTCTAAGCCGCCTGTTCGGCGGTTCACGCGCTGGCCCGGCCCATTCAATACAACATCATTCTCTAAGCCGCCTGTTCGGCGGTTCACTTGTTCTCCGAGGAGGTAGACCGCATTCTCCATCTCTAAGCCGCCTGTTCGGCGGTTCACCGTCCTGGATGATGTTGTTCCACATGGTCAGGTCTCTAAGCCGCCTGTTCGGCGGTTCACAAGCATCAAGCACCGCTCCAAAGTCCATCTCGTCTCTAAGCCGCCTGTTCGGCGGTTCACCCAGAACCCACAGTCGGCAATATGTTCCTGCCTCTCTAAGCCGCCTGTTCGGCGGTTCACGCTGTTCAGAAACAGGCGCAGTGCTTACAGAGTCTCTAAGCCGCCTGTTCGGCGGTTCACTGGCTATTCTTCAGAAAAAGTCTCTACTTATCAAGCAGCTAGCATGCAATTTCGCTTAACACCTTGGTGGGGTTACAGGTTTTAATCTTTACAGAAATCCTATTTTAACTGGCTGATTTATATAAGATTATTGGTTAAAAATCTGATAATCCAAAGCGCCGGTCCGGCGGGAAGGTGTTAAGCATTTGTCGTTTGAATAGTATAAAAAGTACTCGCAGCGGGGTGATATCAGCAGGCTGATAGTCCACCCCGATAGGGCCATCCTACATATTCGGATAATTAGGCCCGCCGCCCCCTTCCGGGGTTACCCAACTGATGTTCTGGGCCGGGTCTTTGATATCGCAGGTTTTGCAGTGCAGGCAGTTCTGGCTGTTGATCTGAAAATGCGGGCCGCTGTTATCTTCGACAATCTCATACACCCCCGCCGGGCAGAAGCGCTGCGCGGGTTCGGCAAATGTCGCCAGATTGCTGCCCAGTGGAATAGCGCTGTCGGCTAGCTGCAGATGACAGGGCTGGTCTTCTTCGTGGTTGGTATTGGACAGGAACACCGACGACAGTTTATCGAAGCTCAGTTTGCCATCCGGCCTGGGATAGTCGATGGGCTGGAACTGGCTGGCGGGTTTGAGCTGGCGGTAGTCTGGGTGATTGTCGTGCAGGGTGAACGGCAGTTTGCCACGGAATATATTCTGATCGATAAAGTTAAACGCACCGCCCAGCATGGGGCCAAATTTATGCATGGCGGGGCCAAAGTTACGGCTGGCATACAGTTCGTCATGTAGCCAGGAGTCTTTGAACTGCTGATCAAACCGATCCAGTTTTTTACCACCTTCACAACCCTCTGCCAGCGCTTCAAAGATCGCTTCGGCCGCGATCATGCCGGATTTCATTGCGGTGTGGGTGCCTTTGATCCTGGCGAAGTTTAGCGTGCCAGCATTGCAACCAATCACCAGACCACCGGGCATGGCCATATCCGGCAGCGCATTGTAACCACCCTTGGCAATCGCACGGGCACCGTAGGAGATGCGACTACCGCCTTCCAGGTACTGCTTCAGCACCGGGTGATGCTTGAGCCGCTGGAACTCATCAAACGGGCTCAGCAACGGGTTGTCGTAGTTCAGGTCGATAATCAACCCGACCACCACCTGATTATTCTCGGTGTGATAGAGGAAAAAACCACCACTGGTATTGCCACTCATCGGCCAGCCAGAGCCGTGCAGTGCCAGACCTGGCTGGTGCAGTTCGGGCTTGATGTCCCACAGTTCCTTGATGCCCAGGCCGTAATGCTGCGCATCAGCCTGTGTATCCAGCTCAAATCGCTCGATCAGTGATTTACCCAGGTGACCCCGGCAGCCTTCCGAGAAGATTGTGTACTTCGCATGCAGCTCCATGCCGGGCATGTAGCTGTCTTTCTGCTCGCCTGCCAGGCTGACGCCCATATCACCGGTGGCGATCCCTTTGATGCTGCCATCTTCATGGTAAAGCACCTCTGATGCGGCAAAGCCTGGGAAGATCTCCACACCGAGGTTTTCAGCCTGTTCGGCCAGCCAGCGGCACAGGTTACCCAGGCTGGCAATATAATTGCCGTCGTTGTGCATGGTGGCAGGCACCAGTGCATTGGGCAGTTTCAGCCCTTTTTCTTCATTTTTCAGCAGGTAGATCTCATCGCGGGTCACGGGCGTATTCAGGGGTGCGCCCTGTGCCTGCCAGTCGGGAAACAGCTCATCCAGTGCGCGGGGCTCAACAATGGCCCCCGACAGGATATGCGCGCCCACTTCTGAGCCCTTCTCAACCACACAGACGGTGATCTCCTGGCCCTGTTGCTGTGACTGCTGCATCAGGCGGCAGGCGGCGGACAGTCCCGACGGCCCGGCACCGACGATGACTACATCAAATTCCATAGATTCACGTTTTGTCATAGCGCTCTCATCCTGTTACAGGTGCTGTGCTTTCAGCACTCAATCACGTTTACGGCCAGGCCGCCCAGCGAGGTTTCTTTATATTTACTCTGCATATCTGCACCCGTATCGCGCATGGTCCGGATCACTTTATCCAGGCTGACAAAGTGTTCTCCGTTGCCATTGAGGGCAATGCGACTGGCATTAATCGCCTTGGTAGCAGCCATCGCGTTACGCTCGATACAGGGAATTTGAACCAGACCAGCGATGGGGTCGCAGGTCAGGCCCAGGTTATGTTCCATGGCAATTTCAGCCGCATTTTCGACCTGCTCAGGTGTGCCACCGGACACGGCAGCCAGCCCGGCGGCGGCCATAGCGCAGGCAGAGCCCACCTCACCCTGACAACCCACTTCGGCCCCGGAAATAGAGGCGTTACGTTTACAGAGCATGCCCACCGCTGCTGCGGTCAGCATAAAACGCACAATGCCCGCATCATTGCCGGAGTAATAGAAGCGCATGTAGTAATGCAGCACCGCTGGAATAATCCCGGCAGCACCGTTGGTGGGGGCCGTTACCACCCGCCCCCCGGCGGCGTTCTCTTCATTGACGGCCAGCGCATACAGTGACACCCAGTCGAGTGCGGATAGTGGGTCCCGCAGGGCGGCCTCCGGGCGGGATTTAAGTTTGTGGTACAGCTCGGGTGCCCGGCGTTTAACCTCAAGGCCACCAGGCAGCACGCCTTCCATCTCGCAGCCCCGGCTGACACATGCCTGCATGACCTGCCAGATATCGAGCAGGCCCTGACGAATATCAGTCTCACTGCGGTGGCACTTTTCATTGGCCATAACGATGTCGGCAATTGTCAGCTGCTGCTCAGCGCAGTGCCTCAGCAGGGTTTCCATACTGTCGAACGGATACGGGATATGAATATCACCTTCAGTCGAGCGGTCGATGGCCTGGTCACTGGCATTGATTTCATCTTCATCAACGATAAAACCGCCGCCCACGGAAAAGTACTCACGGGACAGTAGCTGTATCCCCGCCATATCGAGTGCGACCAGTCGCATACCATTAGGATGCTGCGGCAGCGGCTCGATGACATAGCGCAGATCCTGCTGTTCATCGAAATAAATGGCGTGATCAGCCAGTAACTGGAGCTCTTTGTACTGGCGAATTTCGGCCAGTCGACGATCCAGATAAGCCGGATTAATGGTGTCTGGCGCTTGCCCTTCCAGGCCAAGGATTACGGCCGGGCCGGTGCCATGGCCAACACCGGTCGCGCCTAATGAACCAAACAGTACAATACGGATACGGGCGACCTGCTGCAGGCAGCCTCGTTGTTCCAGCATCCGGGTAAAATCCAGTGCGGCCCGCATCGGGCCGACTGTATGGGAGCTGGACGGCCCAATACCGATTTTGAAAAGATCAAACACACTAATAGACATAAACGCAGTCCTGAAACCGGGTGAACTAACGAAAAAAAGGCGCTGGATGCCGGGTAGGAACATCAAGCGCCAAGGGGTGTGACGTTAGCTGTAGACGGGGTAGCCAGCGCAAAGCGCGGTGACTTTTTGCTTCACATTGCTGATCGTGGTGGCGTTGTCGATATCATCCAGTACATCGCAGATCCAGCCCGTGAGCGTGCGACAGTGCTGTACGGTGAAGCCTCGGCTGGTGACCGCCGGAGTCCCAATACGCAAGCCGCTGGTAACAAACGGTGATTGCGGGTCATTGGGCACCGAGTTTTTATTGACCGTGATGTTTGCCCGCCCCAGGGCGGCATCAGCGTCTTTACCGGTAATGCCCTGCCTGATCAGGCTGAGCAGGAACAGATGATTATCGGTGCCGCCGGATACCACTTCGTAACCTCGCTCGATAAACACCTCAGCCATTGCCTGGGCGTTGTCGATCACCTGCTGCTGGTAGGTTGTAAATTCAGGTTCCAGTGCTTCTTTGAACGCCACCGCTTTGGCAGCAATGACATGCATCAGCGGCCCACCCTGGCCACCTGGAAACACGGCAGAGTTCAGCTTTTTCTCTACCTCCGCATTGGCGCGGGCAACAATCAGGCCGCCGCGAGGGCCACGCAGTGTTTTATGTGTGGTGGTGGTTACCACATCGGCCACGGGCACCGGGTTGGGATACAGACCCGCCGCCACCAGGCCTGCAACATGTGCCATATCGACGAACAGCCAGGCACCTGTTTCGTCGGCAATATCACGAAACCGCTGCCAGTCTACGGTGCGAGAATAGGCAGAGAAGCCTGCGACGATCATTTTTGGCGTATGCTCAAGAGCCAGCTGGCGCACCTGGTCATAGTCAATCTCACCGGTGGCCTCGTTTAACCCATACTGCACAGCGTTGTAGGTTTTGCCCGAAAAGCTGACTTTGGAGCCGTGCGTCAGGTGGCCACCATGGGCCAGGCTCATGCCCAGCACGGTGTCACCGGGCTCACAGAGTGCCATATAAACAGCAGCGTTCGCCTGCGATCCTGAATGCGGCTGTACGTTTGCATAATCCGCTGCAAACAGCAGTCTGGCACGGTCCATCGCCAGTTGCTCAACCCGGTCTACATGTTCACAGCCGCCATAGTAACGCTTGCCAGGGTAGCCCTCAGCATACTTATTTGTCAGCACCGAGCCCTGTGCCTGCATAACACGGGCGCTGGTGTAGTTTTCTGAGGCGATCAATTCGATATGGTGTTCCTGACGGGTTTCTTCATCCGCCATGGCACTCCAGAGCTCGTCATCGTAGCCTTGCACCTGATCCTTTTTACTGAACATAAATCACTCTCCTGAATAACTGATCAACAAAGCCAGAAAATACAGTCACGGTGGTTCTTTCTGGCAGCAGGCTGGCCTGCGTTACGTGACAATAAAACTGTTGAAAGCCTCAACACCCGCCTGGGCCACCAGCTCGTCCTGATCCGGAGTGCCGGAACTGCAGCCAATGCCGCCCACAATCTGTTCATCCGCGAACAGCGGCAGCCCGCCAGCAACAATAGAGAAGCGCCCCTGGTTGCTGGTATTAATGCCGAAAGCAGGCTTGCCCGGCACGCTGATTTCGCCGTAAGCACGGGTTGATTTACGCGCCGCCGAGGCGGTGAATGATTTCCCCATGGCAATATCGATACTGGTAATACGGGCGTTGTCCATTCGCTGGAACAGCAACAGACAGCCGCTGTCATCGGTGATGGCGATATCCATATCCACGTCGATCTCTTCGGCCTTTTTGACACAGGCCTGCATGATCAGCTGGGCATCGGCCAGGGTCAGTTTTGGGGTCATACGCATTGTTGTTCACCTTTATTTTTATTGGTAAATCGGTGGTGTTTCCCTGCATTGGTACGCCCAGCAGACGAGCGCACTCCTCAGCGTTTCGCTGATTGATGCAAGGGCGTAGAGAGGCGGAGCAGCTGACGGCAAAACAGGCAACTCCGCAGCGATGTCAGCCTTGCAGCACCTGATCCAGGGCCTGGCTGAATGTGGTTACAGCGGCATCTACGTCGTAGAGTTTGTCCAGCCCGAACAGGCCGATGCGGAAGGTTGTAAAGTCCGCCGGTTCATCACATTGCAGGGGCACACCCGCTGCAATCTGCATCCCCTGGGCGAGGAATTTTTTGCCGGTCTGTATTTCGCCATCGCCGGTGTAGCTGACCACCACGCCCGGTGCCTGAAAGCCCGGCGCGGCCACGCTGTTAATGCCGCGTTCTGCCAGTACAGCACGTATCTGATCCCCCAGCGCCTGCTGCGCCGCGTGGACCTTATCGAAGCCATACTCTGCGGTTTCTTTCATCACATCGCGGAATTTAAATAAGGCATCGGTCGGCATGGTAGCGTGGTAGGCATGGCCGCCGTTTTCATAGGCTTCCATAATCTGCAGCCACTTTTTCAGATCACAGGCGAAGCTGCTGCTCTGGGTTGCGTCGATACGGGTCCGGGCGTTTTCGCTCATCATCACCAGCGCACAGCAAGGCGAGCCACTCCAGCCCTTCTGTGGCGCACTGATCAGTACATCCACGCCAATTGCTTTCATATCCACCCAGAGGGTGCCGGAGGCGATGCAATCCAACACAAACAGTGCCCCCACGTCATGGGCAGCTGCCGCCAGCGCACGCAGATAATCATCCGGCAGGATCATCCCGGACGAGGTTTCCACATGGGGGGCAAACACCATATCCGGCTTTTCTGCACGGATGGTCGCCACTACCTCATCAATCGGTGCCGGTGCAAACGGCGCCTGGCTACCCTGCGCTGTCTGGCGCGCTTTCAGTACTGTGCAGGCAGCAGGAATATTGCCCATATCGAAGATCTGGCTCCAGCGATAGCTGAACCAGCCATTGCGAATCACCAGACATTTTTTATCAGTGGCAAACTGACGCGCCACCGCCTCCATGCCAAAGGTGCCACTGCCCGGCACTACGGCAACGGCATGGGCGTTGTACACCTGCTTGAGGGTGGCGGAGATATCCGTCATCACGCCCTGAAAAGCAGCTGACATATGGTTAAGGGAACGATCCGTATACACCACGGAGTATTCGAGCAAGCCGTTTGGATCAACGTTCTGAAATGCTGTAGACACTGGATAATCCTCGTGAATATTTTTTGTTATTTTTCACGATAGTGCCCGAAGGGGTGTTGGATGACAAGGGTGAATGAAATCCAGGATCACTTTATTTTGTCGATGGTAAGGGTGAAGGAACGCTTGATGAGGCGAGTGCTTAAGGGGGCAGTGATTATCTATAAACGAACTAGGGATTTGAAAATAACTTATTTATATACAAGTATTTATATTTTTATTACTAAGAAATCTCTGCCTCACTATGGCCTATATTTAGCAACACGCAGAGCCGGAATGTCAGACCTGTAGAGATTTGAGCAGGCCCGTACACCTCGTCTTGAAAATTAATCGTTATATGTTAGTGAAACTAACATTAAAAATTTCATTTCTATTTATAGCCAGGTAACACCAGCACCCAGCGGACGATCCCACTACCGGACTGGCGATATACGCGCTTTTCAACACAAGATGCCGTGACAGCCAAATAGACATGGGTTACCTGGTGCGGCTATACACGACCCGTTTATAATCCGAGATTAAGCCTGCCTTCCCAAGGAGTTTACGATGGCACAGCGTTCCCCTGCTACGGACATATTCATTACCCTGTTGGCCCCACTGATCTGGGGCAGTACGTATCTGATTACTACCGAAATGCTGCCAGATGGTCGCCCATTGCTGGCAGCATTTTTGCGGGCACTGCCTGCTGGCCTGATACTGCTGTTAATTAGCCGTCGTTGGCTACAGGGTGAGTGGTGGTGGCGAGTCGCCATCCTGGGGGCGCTGAATATCGGTGCATTTTTCTATTTCCTGTTTATGTCGGCCTACCTGCTACCGGGGGGTGTGGCAGCATTGATTGCTAACTGTCAGCCAGTTCTGGTACTGCTACTGGCCAGACTGTTGCTGGCAGAACAGGTAAGACCACGGCAGTGGGCTGCGTGTGCCGTGGGTATCAGTGGTGTTGCGTTGCTGGTGCTACAACCGGGCCTGTCATTGAATACCGCAGGGGTATTAGCGGGACTCGCCGCTGCCGCATCCATGGCCACGGGTATTGTGCTGACCAAGCGCTGGGGACGGCCGGAAGGCATGAGCCTGCTTAATCTGACTGGCTGGCAACTGACGCTGGGAGGGCTAATGCTGCTGCCGGTGCTACTGTGGCAGGAAGGTCTGCCGGACACACTGAGCGGGCTGAATGTGGCTGGCTATAGCTACCTGGCACTGTTTGGTGCGCTGATCGCCTACAGTTTATGGTTCCGAGGTATCGAACGGCTACCCGCCAGTACACTATCGTTCATGTCACTCGGCAGCCCGCTCTGTGCCACCCTGCTGGGCTGGCTGATACTGGGCGAAGCTTTGACGCCCATCCAGCTGCTGGGCGCAGCCGCCATTGTCGGCACACTGTGGCTGGCCCGGCCCGCTGCAGTAAAAGCGCCGAAACAGGATGCTAAGCCGGATGATCTTCTCGCATCTGGCGCTCAACCGGCTCGTAAATAACCGGCACCACTTATGTGCCTGACCACAACCGAATCCGTTTGATCTCCCCCGCCCCCAGCCCCAGCGACTCCAGGAAGCCCTGGTGTCCGGCGGGCTCGGTTTTCTCAAACTGAATATGCCAGTTGTGCATATCGGCATCGGTCAGCCCGGCATCGCGCATCACCTGGGTCCAGCGGGCTTTGGTAATGTGCTTTTCTTCCAGCAGCTCGGGCTGGCCCATAAACTGCACAATGGCTTTCTGCTGCAGGCGCAGTTGCTGAATCTCTTTTTCCAGTACGTTGAACTGATCATGCAGAATCTGCTCCTGTCTGGCTTCATGTGCCCGGCCCAGCAGATCATGTAGCTGCGCAACCGGGACGCCGAAGGAACGGTAGGCAAGGATCATCTCCAGCTTTTTACGCTCGGCATCGCCATACCAGCGGTAGCCGTTGTCTGATCTGCAGGCGGGTAACAGCAGGCCTTCACGCTCGTAGTAGAGGATACTGGTGCGTGAAATGCCGGTGTGTTTTGCCAGTTGAGAAACCGTCAGCATAGATGCCTCGTCTTTGTGTTAAGCGCCCTGCCTGCCGCTATCCGCAGGCAGGGTCTACATAGATCATCCCGCCCGCTTTGACCGATGGCTCAGTAACCAGGGTACCGCAGCGCTGGCAATGATCACCAGCACACCGATCAGTGCTGTGGCATCTGGAATTTCTGCGAACAGGCAGTAGCCGAAGATCAGCGCGTAGATGATTTTTGCGTATTCAACATTAGCCACAACATTGGCCTGCGCCAGCTGGTAGGCCGTTACCCCAATCCATTGTGCCAGGGAGGAAATTACCCCTACAAGCAGCAGCAATACCAGTTCATCCAGGGTGGGCCACTGCCAGCCCGCCAGGCCGGGAACCAGTGCGAGCAACCCGACAAACACCGCTTGCCAGCTCAGCAGTACAACCCGAGGCTGAGTCTGTGCCAGCCGTCGGACACAGACCACCGCCAACGCAGCCCCCGCGGCCCCGGCTAAGCCTGCCAGGGTATAAAGAACCGAGACACCAGCAAAGCTGGGCTGTACCACCAGCATCACCCCGCCGAAGCCGGTGATTACGGTGAACAGCCGGGCCATGCCCACAGATTCAGCGAGAAACAGCCGGGAGATCAGCGCGACAAAGAGTACCTGAGTAAACCCCAGTGCGGTTGCATCGGCCAGCGGGAGATGGCTGACGGTGACAAAGCCCAGATACAGCGCCATAAACGCGCCAACAATGCGCAAGGCGTGCAACGGGAGCTGCTGCGGTTTAAGCACGGTGTCCAGTGAGGCCAGAACTGCCGGTATCAGCAGCACGATGAACACCAGCTGGCGAAACAGCAGGATCTGAAACAGGTCGATCCGCTCGCTGAGCATACGCACCAGTACCCCCACCAGTACAAACAGGCCGGTAGACATCAGCGCCAACAGTATTCCGCGCTGTGCTGCGGGGATGGTGCGGGTGAATGATAACGCTGTGGTGAATCTGCCACTCACTGTTACGGCCCTCCTTTTCTGATTGAGAGCCGATGATCAAGCCTGCACCTGTAGACGGGTCAACAGGTACAGGTTGAGCTTTGTGCGCCTTCAGAATGAAAGCTTCCCGGTGGGGACACCGGTCCCACAGGGAGAACTACACAAACATCCCCGCCGCATACCCCGAGGCCCAGGCCCACTGGAAGTTGTGGCCGCCCAGGTGGCCGGTTACATCAACGCATTCGCCGATAAAATACAGGCCGGGGGCTTTTTTCGCTTCCATGGTTTTGGACGACAGCTCGTTAGTGTCGATGCCGCCCAGGGTAACTTCGGCGGTACGGTAGCCTTCAGTGCCCGCCGGTTTGATGGTCCAGCGGTGGAACATGGCGGCGATTTCGTCGATGCGGGTGTTGCTCAGTTCAGCCAGGGTGCTGTTGATGGACCAGAGGTCACACAGGGTCTGGGCGAAGCGTTTGGTCATCAGCTGGCCCAGGGCGTTGTGCAGGGCCATTTTCGGGCTGGCCTGGCGTTGTTCTGCCAACCACTGGGCCAGGTCGAGATCCGGGAACAGGTTGATCTGCACCTCGCCGCCCGGCACCCAGTAGGAGCTGATCTGCAGAATGGCCGGGCCGCTGAGGCCACGGTGGGTCAGTAGCATCTGCTCGGTGAAATGGGTATCGCCAATGCTGGCGGTGACTTTATGGGAGATGCCCGACAGCGGTTTAAGGTGATCCAGAATGGCGGGCTGCAGGGTGAACGGTACCAGTGCGGCGCTGCGGGGCAGGATGTTCATATCGAACTGCTGGGCAATATCAAAGGCGAAGCTGGTTGCGCCACCGTTGGGGATCGACAGGCCGCCGGTGGCGATCACCAGGCTTTCGCAGCTGAATGTGCCCTGGCTGGTGTGCAGCTGGTAGCCGCCCTCTTCTATCGGGCTGATCCGGGTGACGTCGGTTTCGGTCTGGATGGTCGCGCCCGCCCAGTCGGCTTCGGTCAGTAACAGTTGCAGCATCTCTTTGCTGGACTCGTTACAGAACAGCTGGCCGAGGGTTTTCTCGTGGTATTCAATGCCATGGCGATCAACCAGCTCGATAAAATCAGCGGCGCTGTAACGGCTAAGGGCCGATTTGCAGAAGTGCGGGTTGCTGGAGAGGAAGTTGGCCGGGCCGTTGTGAACATTGGTGAAGTTACAGCGGCCACCACCGGACATCAGGATTTTACGGCCCAGTTTTTTAGTGTGCTCTAACACCCGTACACTGCGGCCACGGTAGCCTGCCTGTGCTGCACACATCAGCCCGGAGGCTCCTGCACCGATGATGATTACGTCGTACTGCGCCATGTTGTCTGCCTGCGTTGATAAGTTCTGAGCAACCGAGGGCCGCTTTACCCTGACGCGACGGGGCGTCGCTGCTACACAGGGTACGGCTGAGTTCCAGCGGGCGGCTATTGTATAGCAGCCGCCGCGCAGGCAGAAGGATTTCAGGGCAGGGAGTGCTGAACAGTCGGGCAATGTAACCCTGACGCGACGGGACGTCGCTGCTACAAAATCCAGAGCCGGAGGGCTATACCGGCTCCGTCAATAAAGAACACAACGGTTGATCCGGTTTGGCGTAGCTGAACCGGTTGAGCGTGCGGGTGCTGTGGTAGTGATCGAGTCCGGAGATGGCCACCGTCCCTGCTGCTTCAAGGTCTATTTTACCGCTGGCGTCGAGGCTGTCGTCCGGCAGCTGGACCTCGCTGACTTCGCCGATGATCATATGGGTGCCGTTGGCCGCAATATCCAGTTTCTCAACAAAACGCAGGCTGTAGCGAATGTGTGATTCTTTAACGTAGGGTGCGGCGCTGTGGTCGGTAATCAGCGGTGTCAGCCCGGTGGCGTCAAACTCGCTGATCCCGGCGTCATAACGGGCAGAGGTCTGATGGGCCTGGGCGATGATACCTTCGTGGATATGGTTAATGGTGTAGACGCCGGTGGCGAGGATATTTTCCAGGGTGTCGCGGCGTGTTGTATGGGGCCTGGCAATGAAGCCGACCAGTGCCGGGTCAGCCCCGAGGTGAACAATGGAGGAGATGATCGCCAGGTTATAACCGCCCTGTTCATTTACGGTGCCAATCAGGCTGGCGCTTTTGAAGCCAGACAGCGAGTTGATGGTGTTGATACGGGTACGGCTGTCGAGCCGGGACAGCTGTTGCGCAGTGATAATCATAGAACGCGCCTCCTGGCAGTGATTTCAAAATGTCACCTACGTAGAAAAAGTCTGGTCAGATCACCGGCTTAGACACCTTTTTTATGATCGATCACCCTGCCTGGCAATAACCGGTTGATCAACATCCGCCGCTGTCACCTGCTTATGGCTACCATCACATACCGGCGCTGTGGCGGTCTGTTTACAGGTGCACAGGGCGACACGGGCGTTTTTTTCGGCAACGAAGACAACAGGGTCTATTCCGGTGCCCTGGTGGGAGCCGTCGCAGAATGGCTGATTAGAGGAGCGGCCGCAGGCGCACCAGGCGTAGGTTTCGCCTTCTTGCAGAGAAACAACGACCGGTTTGATACCGGCACAATGGACTGGAGAGTGGGACATGAGGGTGATCTCCGCACACAGGGTTCATCTTCAAACTAGAAGACCCTGCGGCGGAGATCAAATGGAAGCGGCGATCAGCTGTTGGTGCCGGTCGCTTTTGCGGCATTCAGTTTACGTATTTTATCCGCCAAAGGACCGCGAGCATGACCGTTGTCCTGCTTGCCTTTTTTAACGGCTTTGGCGTCCTGATCCTTCTGGAACACGGACTTTACTTTTTTACGTTCAGCCAGGCCTTTACGGCGACGGCTGTCGTAGCTTTCTGGATCGGCATTACGCTCTTTGCGGGTAGGGCCTGCTTCGTCATACTCGACCCATTCGCTTGTGTGACGACGTTTCTTGTTTCGACTCATCTATTTTTACCTTCGTTTTCCAGCTCTGCTTGCGCTGCAAGGCGAGCTTCTTCTTCAGCGGCAAGCACTGCGAGGCGGTCTTTCTCAACCCATTCGGCTACGGTTTCATAGGTGATCGGGCCAAGTTTGCCGCTGCGCAGCTCGTTCAGAATAATTTCTGATGCTTTATGTAAATCAACAACGCCCCCAGGGCGCAGACAGCCACGCTTTCTAGCTATGCTATCAACCACCGCTTCCGGTGTTTCTGGCATGGTTTTCAGCTTGAAGCGTTCCTGCAGTCGCTCAGGGTAGTCGGAGGCCAGAAATTCGGCCGCAAACATGGCGATATCTTCGTATTCAATGGCGGTGTCTTTGATCGCGCCACTGGCTGCCAGCCGGTAGCCGGACTCTCGATCTTCAATTTTTGGCCATAAAAACCCGGGGGTGTCGGACAATACCATGTCATTGCTCAGCTTGATGCGTTGCTGAGTTTTAGTCACCGCGGGCTCATTGCCTACTTTTGCAATCTTGCGGCCCACCAGAGAATTGATTAACGTAGATTTGCCTACGTTAGGAATCCCCATTATCATCGCTCGAACAGGACGGTCAGTCCGGACACGTACAGGTGCGAGCTGCTTGCACAGTTCCGGAATCTGCTTGATCAGCTTCTTCTGTTCGTAGTTCAGCGTGATCGCTCGGGTATCAGGCAGACTGTTATAGTAATCCAACCATTGCTGAGTACGTACGGGATCGGCAAGGTCGCTCTTGTTGAGTATTTTTAGCGCTGGTTTCCCTTTACGTAGCGAATCGACCAGCGGGTTTACGCTGGAACGCGGCAGGCGCGCATCAATCACTTCGATAATGACATCGACTTCGTCCATTACCTTAGCGATCTCTTTGCGTGCTTTGTGCATATGGCCCGGAAACCAGTTAATGCTCATTAGCTATATTCACTCTGGATCGTATTGAAAGAGCGGCATTATACGGCCCTTTCACGTTTCTGTAAGCCGTATTGAAAACAAACATTCAGCTACTATAGTGATATTTCATCACTGGTAACGCCTTGAAGAGACTGCATGGATAAGCAAACACAGCAAGATCAGGTACTGATGGCACGCCAGCCTATCTTTGATACAGCGCTAAAGGTTGTTGCTTACGAGCTATTGTATCGAACTGAGCGGAGTCCCGAGTACGCCCACATTGAGATATCGGGCTCCACGGCAACCAGCCAGGTCATACTGAATATCTATTCCAGCATCAATGACGGTAATGATAGCCGCCAGCTACCGGCGTTTATCAATCTCACGGAAGAGTTACTGCTGAGCGGAGTGATCCCTGACCTGCCCCGCGACAGAGTGGTTCTTGAGATACTCGAAGATGTGAAAGCCACCCCCGGGGTCATCCGTGCGGTACAAACACTGCGCCGGGATGGCTACCGGATTGCGCTGGATGATTTTATTCACTCGCCTGAATACGCCCCCCTGATCAAGCTGGCGCACATTGTTAAAGTGGATGTGCTGGAGATGTCCGTGGAGGAAATTCAGGCACAGGTAGATAAACTGCGTCCTTACGGGGTGACCCTGCTGGCTGAAAAGATTGAAACCCACGCGATGCTTGAGGCCTGTATTGAAATGGGGTTCACTCTGTTTCAGGGTTATTTTCTCAGCAAACCCAAGCTGGTGACTGGCCGCAAACTGGAAGGTAACCAGATTGCCCTGATGCAGCTGATGCGTGAGCTGCAAAGCCCCGATACCACACCCGCCAGGCTTGAAGACTTAATCGTTAAAGATCCTGTTCTGACTTATCGCCTGTTACGAATTGTCAACTCCGCCCAGTTCAACCTGGTACGCCAGGTCACATCCATTGCGCAAGCAATCGTACTTATGGGGCTGACGGAGGTGCGTAAGTGGGCCACGCTGATTGCGATGACCACTGGCAGTGATAAACCGGAGGAGCTTAGCCGCCAGCTGTTGCTGCGTGGCCGGATGTGTGAACAGCTGACCCTGGCCCATGTGAATGATGGTGCCGGATTTATGGTGGGGATGCTGTCAGGGCTGGATGCACTGCTGGACATTGATAAGCATACACTGATGAAACAGGTGCCGCTGGATGATGCCATCAAGGCGGCTGTCAGTACCGGTGAGGGTGAGCTGGGTGCTACGCTCAGTGCTGTACTGATGTATGAGCGCGGTGACTGGGACCAGCTTCCTGAGGGGCTTGATGTTCAATTATACGATGAGGCCTATCGTGATAGCCTTAGCTGGACCGATGCAGCAATCCAGTCCATGAATGGCTGAGACTGCCTGCTCGATGAATGCCATTGCCAGCCTTACTCGCGGGTAATGGCCGCGAGCCCTTCTCCACCTGACACCCCTGATATTGCGAATATAAAAAAAGCCCGCCTGGTTCACACATACCAGGCGGGCTTTCGTTCACACAGAACTTCTTACAGCATGGCGGATCAGCTGGCTTTAAGCGCCTTCTGATGGGCCATAAAATCGGCATAGATGGTGGCCAGGGCACAGGAGGCCAGGCGGGCCGCCGGTGGATCAGCACGGGAGGTCAGTATGACCGGTGCAGCAGCGCCCATGATCAGGCCTGCGGCAGTGGCGCTCATGCAATACACCATCTGTTTAAACAGCATATTACCCGCTTCCAGGTTCGGCACCAGCAGGATATCAGCGTTACCAGCAACCGGGCTGTCAATACCTTTGATACGGGCCGCTTCAGCGGAAATTGCACCGTCCAGCGCCAGCGGGCCATCGACAGTCGCACCGCGTAATGCACCCAGCGCCGCCAGTTTTTTCAGCTCTACCGCATCGATAGACGACTGCATCGCTTTGGTGGCAACCTCGGTACCCGACAACAACGCAACTTTAGGGTCGGTGTTGCCAAGCGCATGGGCCAGATCGATGGCGTTTTGCAGGATATAGATTTTATCGATGACGCCTGGGCTGACATTGATGACCGCATCGGTAATACACAGTGCTTTGTCGCTGCCAGGCACGGTCATATGGAACACGTGACTCAAACGTGACTCGGTACGCAGGCCGCCTTTACGGGCCAGTACAGCACGCAGCAAGGTGTCCGTGTGGACATGGCCTTTCATCACGGAGGCCGCTTCACCGGCACTGACAATCTGTACCGCGCGGGTCGCCGCTTCGGCTTCATCGGCCGCGGCTTCAATACGGATATTACTGATATCCCAGCCCATACCGTCAGCAACGCGGCGGATGGTGTCAGGGTCACCTACCAGAATCGGCTCAATCAGACCTTCATCGGTGGCCATACGGGCACTTTCAAGGGTGACTTCATTGATAGCGTTAGCCACCGTGGTGGTAACCGTTGGCAGTGCTTTTGCCTGCGCCAGCAGAGCCTGCGGGCATTCGGGTGGAAGCGTACTGAGCATGTCGGGCAATCCTTGTTGTTCTTGTTGTTTTACACAGCCGACACCTGGGTCTGCTCTATTGCCGTGCAGACGACTGGCTGACGATTAAGTACAGTTTCCAAACTGCCTGCTTACGCTAAGGCAATTCACAAAACTGTCATACTCGCCATTGGTCACCTTTTTCAGCAGGTGGTGCACACCTGGCATACGTACAACGACTGTGTCACAAACGATTTTCCGCCGTATTCGCCTAAGCCCGGACTGGCCGGTATGGAAAACACGCTGGAAAATCAGCGGGCTGTGCCGAAACACAGCCCGCCGGAAGAAAACGGGCAGAGCGTGGAGTCCCTGCCCGTTTCTGATCCCTGGGATCAATACAACTGATTACTGGTAATCTTTGTATTTTTCCAGGTGACGTACTGGCTGAGACAGTGCATCACGGCGGAACGGGTCGCCCAGCTCACGGGTACACATGATCTCGATAACCGTTGTTACACGCTCTTCCATCTGCAGACGCAGCGCTTCTTTCAGGGCTGGACCCACATCTTCCAGCTTGTCGACAACGATGCCGTTAGCACCCATTGCCTGAGCGATGCCAGCAAAGCTCTGGTTTTCCAGCTCGCCTGCTACAAAACGACGGCTGTAGAAATCTACCTGGTTCTTCTTCTCTGCGCCCCACTGACGGTTGTGGAATACGATAGAGGTAACCGGGATGTCTTCACGTACACAGGTCATGATTTCCATCATGGACATGCCCCATGCGCCATCACCTGCGTAGGAGATGCCTGGGCGATCTGGCGCTGCAACTTTGGCACCGATCATGGTTGGCAGTGCGTAGCCACAGTTACCGAAGGACATCGCTGCGAAGAATGAACGTGGACGTTCAAAACGCAGGTAGCTGTTAGATACGGAGTTGATGTTACCGATGTCAGTGGAGACCATCACATCAGCAGGCATCGCATTTTCCAGCTCACGCAGTACCTGACGTGGATGCAGGAAGCTGCCATCTTCACCGTTCTGCTCTTCGATCATGTCCAGAGAGTATTCGTCTTTCTCGTGGATCCACTCGTCCAGCTCTTTCTCCCAGGCTGCTTTCTCAGCCGCAACCAGCGCTTCACGCTCTTCACGGTTTTCCAGACATTTAGGAGATTTGCCTTCCATCAGTGCCAGCAGTGCTTTAGCCGCTGCTTTTGCATCGCCGCAGATGCCCACGTTGATTTTCTTAACCAGACCCAGCATCTTAGGATCGCAATCAACCTGGATGATTTTGGCGTCTTTTGGCCAGTAATCCATGCCGTGCTGTGGCAGCGTACCGAATGGACCCAGACGGGTACCCAGTGCCAGTACAACGTCAGCTTTAGCAATCAGCTTCATGCCTGCTTTGGAACCCTGGTAACCCAGAGGACCACACCAGTTAGGGTGAGACGCCGGGAAGGAGTCATTGTGCAGGTAGGAGTTAACGACTGGCAGGCTCAGTGCTTCAGACAGTGCGATGGTTTCATCCCATGCATCGCCCAGTACAACACCACCACCAGAGATCATGACTGGGAATTCAGCATTCGCCAGCAGTTCAGCCGCTGCTTTCAGTGATTCTTCACCACCAGCAGAGCGTTCGATGCGGATTGGCTCAGGAATTTCGCAGTTGATGTCACCGTAGAACAGGTCACGAGGGATGTTCAGCTGAGTCGGGCCGTTTTCCAGCATGGCGCGGTCAAAACAGCGTGCTGTCAGTTCAGCCATACGGGTGTTGTTAGCAACAGTCACCTGGTACTTGGTGATTGTTTCGAAGAAAGGCAGCTGAACAGCTTCCTGGAAACCACCCAGACCCTGGGAGTTTGTGCCAGTTTCTGGCGTGATACATACAACAGGAGAGTGCGCCCAGTATGCTGCAGCAATTGCAGTTACGAAGTTAGTGATACCTGGACCGTTCTGCGCGATACATACGCCGTGACGACCAGAAACACGGGAGTAACCGTCAGCCATGTGGCCAGCGCCCTGCTCGTGCACAACCGGGATCAGGCGGATGCCTGCTGGTGTGAAGATATCCATCGCATCCATGAACGCGGAGCCCATGATACCGAAGCAGTCAGTTACACCGTTGGCAACGAGGGTTTCTACCATCGCTTCACTAGGAGTCATACGTGCCATAATTTCGCATTCCTTCTTATTGTATGGGTGCTCGTATACAGCACGAACACCACTTAAATGAGTTGTCTTAACGCTCTTTGGGGAGCTTTAACCAGCTCGGCTTAGCCTCGCTGCAAATCCGTCTGTTGTGATTTGTAGACCACAGTTGACACATCACATCGGGTTAACCGGCCCTGCGGGTTTCCCCTGCGGCGCTAATGGCTAACTTGGTATCTAGATTAGGAGGTGAACGAAATTGGGAGTAGGACCAGTTCCCAGCGATCCGTTACGCCAGTGGGTCCAGAGTTCAGAAAATAGAATATTTTCTTTAAATTCAATGCATTATGGCAAGCAAGAGAGTGCAGCCAAAAACACTGGTACTGTGATGGCAGGGTCATTGGACCAGGCGGCTGCGCAAAAAGCAACCAGTGGAATTCTGTTGGGACATCGCCAGCAAGCTGGCTCCTACGATTGGCTATCTATGTGCAGGAGTGAGCTTGCTCGCGATGAGCCGAACAAATCGATCAGGTCATTTCCCGGATCAGCTCGGCCAGTTTACGGATGCCCGGTTCAATACGGTCAGTCGGAATGGAGGAATACCCCAGACGGAAGTAGTTCTTCGGCCCGTTGTCCTGCAAAAAGTGGATTTCACCCGGCTCAATCAGAATATCCTGGGCCATTGCTTTAAGCTGCAGCTCGCCTGCGTCGAGCCCTTCCGGGCCCCGTACCCAGTAACAGGAACCACCAAACGATGGCTGGTTATGGGACTCTGGCAAATGCTGATTCAGAGCATCATCCATGGCATGCCAGCGCGCTTCATAGCAACGCATAATATTCATGATCAGCGCATCGTGATAACCCCGCTCCAGGAACAGTGCCACAGAGCGCTGATTGTTGGCGGCAGGATGGCGCACCATCAACCGGCGCAGCGCCCTCGCCTCTCGAATAAACTCAGCCGGGCCCACCATGTAGCCAACCCGTAACCCTGGTGCCAGCGTTTTAGACAGGCTGCCGACGTAGAGCACCCGATCATGCTTATCCAGGCTTTTCAGCGCCGGTATCGGATTGGATTTAAAGTTGGTTTCGCTCTCGTAATCATCTTCGATGATAATGAAGTCGTGCTCGTCCGCTTTCTTGAGCAGCTCATAGCGTCGCTCAATCGGCATGGTTACAGTGGTCGGGCACTGATGGCTTGGGGTTGCGTACACCAGGTCACAATCATCCAGCCGCTCGTCCACAATCATGCCATCGGCATCTACCGGGATCGGTGTGCATTGAGCGGGCTGAATATTCGCGATATTTCGAATATCGACATAACCGGGGTCTTCCAGACCAACCTGACTGTTCTCGTCCAGCAGTAACTGGGCAAGAATATACAGTGACTGCTGTGCCCCCACCGTCACCAGAATCTGATCTGCCGATGCCCAGACGCCACGGCGCGGTAACAGCCTGGTTCGGATCTGCTCGACCAGCAACGGGTCATCGTTATCAAAACGGTCCGACGCCCAGTCACGGATCGCCGGAACAGACACGGCATCACGACAACACTCGCGCCAGTTATTGGTCGGGAACAGGTTGGGGTCGAACTGGCCGTAGATAAACGGATACTGATATTTCTGCCAGTCCCGTGCCTTGGACATATTACGCTGACCGGAGGGCTTCATTTTCAGCCGCTCGCTCCAGTCAGGTCGCAGGGCCAGATCTTCAGCATTAAACACCGGTTGTTCAACGTTAACCTTACCCTGCAGGATATCCTGGTTAACGTAATAACCGCTGCGTTCACGGGCAATCAGGTAGCCATCATCCAGCAAGTGCTCATACGCTAACACCACGGTATTACGGGCGACATTGAGCTGTTTTGCCAGTTTTCGACTGGAGGGTAACGGGGCGTCCTGGGGGATATTACCATTCAGAATCGCAGCGGAAATCTGCTCGCGAAGTTGTTGTTGAAGGCTGGTGTCTTTATCCGTAGACAGATGGAAAAGTTGGAACATATCAAAGCCTTATAATTATTATTGCGTACTGGAAAGCACTTCACTCGTGTTCGGAACTATATACCCTCGCCCAATCCAAACAAAGTTAATTGTGCGCGCTGATCTGAGTATAGTGGAGGTTCGTTCTGATCCGGGAAGCAACGGTAGCGGGCTTTTGTGTTAAACGCTCATAAAAAAGCCGTGACAAAAATTGTCACGGCTATCTGTAGAGAAACAGCTACTGAAGAGCGATCTCCAGATAACGCCCTGCATGGAAACAACAGGGCCAACGGTTCGAGCGCGTTGGCTGAAGTGTCGCCAGAACTGACACTTCAACCCCTGACGACAAAAAAGGGACGATTGCCGTCAGTCTTCAGCAGAATCAGGCGTTAGGGGCCAGCTCTGCCAGAGCATTGTCGAGTGCATCAACAATGGCATCGATATCAGCCTGAGTAGCGATCAGCGCCGGGCTCAGACAGATGGTGTTGTTCAACTCTTTGAAAGAGCGGTTGGTGCGGCCGATAATGACACCGTTTTTCATGCAGTGTGCGCCAATTGCCATTGGCAGGCTTTCATCTACAGGCTCTTTGGTGGTGCGATCTTTAACCATCTCGAAGCCAGCAAACAGACCTTTACCACGTACATCACCGATGACGTCGTATTTTTCCATCAGCTGATTCAGACGACCGCGCAGGTACTCGCCCTGCTGCGTTACGTTATCCAGCAGTTTTTCATCTTCGATGATCTGCATGTTAACCAGTGCTGCTGCCGGGCCCGCTGTACAGCCACCAAAGGTGGAGATATCGCGGAAGTAACCCATGCGTGCATCGTCGTCTTCCTTGAAGGCTTCGAACACTTCTTCAGTGGTTACGGTGCAAGAGATTGCCGCATAACCGGAGGCAACACCTTTAGCCATCGTTACCATGTCTGGCTTGATACCGTAGTGCTGGTAACCGAACCACTTACCGGTACGGCCCAGACCACACACGACTTCATCGATGTGCAGCAGTATGTCGTACTTTTTACAGATTTCCTGAACACGATCCCAGTAACCCTGTGGTGGCTCGATAACGCCGCCGCCTGCAGTGATTGGCTCCAGACACAGTGCACCAACGGTGTCAGCACCTTCTGCCAGGATCACTTTCTCAATCTGATCGGCCGCCCATACGCCGTAGTTTTCCAGATCAGCACCGTCCTGCGCACGGTATTCGCTGCAGTGTGGTACTTCAACAAAACCTGGAGTGAACGGACCGTACTGGTTTTTACGTTCAAACTGGCCGGTAGCACTCAGGGCAGTAATGGTAGTGCCGTGGTAATCACGCTCACGGAACAGAACCTTATGCTTCTTACCGCCGGACTTTTTCTCAGCGATCTGGCGGACGATTTTGAATGCTTTCTCGTTCGCTTCAGAACCTGAGTTGGAGTAGTACACACGACTCATACCAGGCATTTTATCAATCAGCTTTTCAGCAAACTGAGCGGCTGGGATATTACCCGCCGTTTGTGCGAAGTAGTTCATGGTCACCAGCTGATCACGTACAGCATCAGCGATCTCGGTACGGCCATAGCCTACGTTTACTGTCCAGACTGCGCCGGATACGGCATCCAGATACTCTTTGCCATTGGCATCCCATACGCGCATGCCTTCGCCTTTAACAATCATCAGCGGGTCAGCATTTTCAAATGGCTTGTGCTGAGTCAGATGGTGCCAGATGTGTTTACGGTCCTGAGCAACAGCTGCAGCAGTATTGGATTCGTTCGCATTCAAAGTCATATAAACCTCCCGGCGGAGCTTGTTATTTTTATAGGCGGCAGGAGTCTTACTCCTCTCATCCTGTTCCTGACGAGTCCGGCTGATAAGCGTGTCGGTTAATACGACACCAGGCCGGATGCGCCTCGTTGGAGTCAAAACTAGGAGGATTGCGAAACAGCAGTTAGAACCAGTTTTTTAATATCCATGATGCCAGCCAGTGTTTACGGGGGTTGGCGAGAAGCTGGTCTTATCGGTTGGGGTTAGCTGGTACCACAAAGAAGGTCAATCAGGAGGGGCTGAGAGGCAGGATATTCAGCCGCCACAGAGGTGGCGGCAGGCAAAAAACAGGCTTAAACCGGCAAGTTAAGTACTTTCAGCCAGTTAACGGCCGTCACAAAACGGACAAAAGGTTCAACCGGCGGCACGGTCATCACCAGCATTGCGACAGCGGCTGCCATGGCGGCACTGCCTGGCAAATTGTTAAAACTGAACAGTTTAAGCGCGGTGCCAAATGAAGCTTTTAGCCGGGCACCTTCGAGGTCGACGGCATAGATCTCATCCAGCAACAGATGGATAAAGGCACCAAACAACACAAACAGCCCTGCCAGCCAGCTCAGGTGAACAGGCAATAGAAAGACCTGGTCCGACAGCACTACGGTGACCAGGGCAAAAAACGGTAGCACCAGAATCGAATGGAATATGCCCCGGTGTATGGTCCACTCGGCAAACAGCGGCATAGCCCCATAGCGAATCGCCATATAGGTGAACCCCATGGCCGCCCAGAGGACATACAGCGACAGCTGGGTATGCAGCACCATCAGAACAATCAGTGCAGAAATTACCGCCAGGCCATTAAAAATCCAGCGAATGGAACGGGAAGAGTCCGAGTCAATGTCCGGTAACAGGCCCGCGCCGGCCCCCACTGCCCAGAGTACGGTTGCCTGGCCCGGCGTTACGGCACCGGCGGCTAGTACAGTGGACGCCAGCAAACCGCTACCTGCCGCCGCAACGGCGATGTGTGTATGAAAATTTGCCATATAAAACAGACTGTTATTATTAGCTGTTGATGATATGCCTAACTGTACCTGATTAACCCTGAAGATGCGCTGCCTGCTTTACGGGCTGGCACATTCCCTGCTATTAGATAACGAGTTACGCCCCTGGCCCTTAATCCAGCAGCTGTTTTCGGTATCATAGGGCCATACACTTCTGAACACTGCCCTGTTCCGATCCCTGCCTGCCCATTGACGGTGCATCGGCTGCTGCGGACACAGGTAACCGGATTGATGGTAAAGAACATGGAAATGGATCAGCTGATTCGCCAGGAAATGCGCGTATTGCCGGAGATTGACCCGGCTTTTGAAATCGAACGCCGCGTTGAATTTATCAAGCGCAAGCTCCAGCAGGCACACTGTAAAACTCTGGTGCTGGGTATTAGTGGTGGCGTTGACTCCACCACCTGTGGCCGACTGGCTCAGCTGGCGGTAGAGCAACTGAACCAGGCTGGCAACAGTGATGACTACCGTTTTATCGCGGTGCGCCTGCCCTACGGTGAGCAACAGGATGAAGACGAAGCCCAGCTGGCGATCAGCTTCATCCAGCCAACCCAGGCGGTCAGCGTCAATATCAAAGCAGGGGTTGATGGTCTGCACGCCGCCAGCCATGCCGCGCTGGCCAATACCGGGCTGACTCCGGAGTGCAGCGCTAAAATCGACTTTGTTAAGGGTAACGTTAAAGCCCGTGCGCGGATGATCGCCCAGTATGAAATTGCCGGTCTGACCGGTGGCCTGGTACTAGGCACTGATCATTCTGCGGAAAACATCACCGGCTTTTATACCAAACACGGTGATGGTGCCTGTGATCTGGCCCCGCTGTTCGGCCTGAGCAAGCGCCAGGTACGTCAGCTGGCTGCGACACTGGGTGCCCCGGCACTGCTGGTTGGCAAAGTACCCACCGCTGACCTGGAAGAACTGGCCCCACAAAAAGCCGACGAAGATGCGCTGGAGCTGAGCTACGATCAGATTGACGATTTCCTGGAAGGCAAACCGGTCAGTGATCATGTCCGCGACCGACTGGTGTCCATCTATACCGTTACCCAGCATAAGCGTCAGCCGATTCCGACGGTCTACGACGAGGCCTGATCGATTGTCTACCGACTGGCCCGCTCCCTGTGCGGGTCATTTTCTGCCTTGTGATCACCCCCTTCCCCCTGTCTGCTGAAAGTCGCGCTTTTGTCTTGAGAGCGCGGTATAGTCGCGATAATTCCACTCTCTGTCGCGCAGACCTCATCGTGTGCGCCTTGCTAAAGCAGGATCTATGAGCAAGAAAGTACTGATTATCTACACCGGTGGCACCATCGGCATGGAACCCTCCGATAAAGGCTACGTACCCAGCACCGGGCTGCAGCCGCTGCTCGAACAGCAGCTGAGCCACAGCACTCGCAGCACACTCCCCGAATATGATCTGATCGAACTGTCCTGCCTGATCGACAGTTCCAATCTGCAACCCAGACACTGGACTGAGATTGGCCAGTTACTGCTGGCGCGCTGGGATGATTACCAGGGCTTTGTCGTGCTGCACGGCACTGACACCATGGCCTATACCGCTTCGATGCTGTCTTTTATGTTCCTGGGCTGTGATAAGCCGATCATTGTCACAGGTTCACAAATTCCGCTGTCTCAGGCACGCTCCGACGGGGTAGAAAATCTGGCCAGTGCGCTGGCCTTTGCCTGCTACAACAATCTGCATGAAGTCTGCCTCTACTTTGGCGGCCGCCTGCTGCGAGGCAACCGGGCCAGCAAAGTCGCCAGCGACGGTTTTACCGCCTTTGATTCCCCCAATTACCCATGGCTGGGCGATGTGGGCATTCACCTGCGCCTGAACAGCGCCCTGCTGCTACCGCAGACACCCTTTGATTTCCGCGTACCTGAGTTTGAGTCCGGTAAAGTGCTGGTCCTGCCCGCTTACCCGGGGATGCCTGGTGCAGCCCTGCGACCACTGGTGCAGGCCGCGGGCGTAGAAGCGCTGGTGCTACAAAGCTATGGCGTGGGCAACCCGCCGGATGCTGATACCGAGTTTATGGCCCTGCTCCAGGACATGGCCGACGGCAACCAGCTGGTGCTGAACATCAGCCACTGCCACACCGGCCATATGGCACAGGGCGCTTACGCCAGTGGTAGCGCACTCAATGACCTGGGCGTTATCAGCGGAAATGATATGACCCTGGAAGCAGCAATAGCCAAGGTCAACATGGCCTTACACCTGCCTCTGAACCGTGAGCAACAACGTAACTGGCTGGCAACGCCGGTGTGTGGTGAACGGTCCGAATAATCACACCGAGTTTCAATAAGCGCGTAGCCTTACGGCTTCGCGCTCCTCTTTTCGCTGGATAGCTGCCTGATAACAGAACCACCACTAACAGGACAGCTAACAGCTATCCTTAACTTGAAATACAGCCATAAACGCACCGTATTGATGCTACACACGCACGAATCAATACATTAAACTGAACGCCTGTTCAATCTGAACCTATGAAGGTTAATGCCCGATGGATACCCCCAGCCGCCTGATGCTATTTGTTGATGTAGTCGAGCATGGCAGTTTTGCCAAAGCTGCCGACCTGCGCAATGTTGACCGCTCGGTTGTCTCGAAACAGATCAGCAAGCTGGAATCGGATCTTGGCGTGCGTCTGCTGAACCGCTCTACTCGCTCCCTGTCTCCCACGTCTGTCGGGCTGGAGATGCTTAAACAGGGTAAAACCCTGCGCGAACTGATGAAGCAGACCAGCGTGCTGGCAGAAAACTTCCACGATGAACCCCGTGGCCTGCTGCGTATTACCAGCACCACTTCCTTTGGCCGTCAGTATGTTCATTCAGCGATCGCGGCTTTCCAGCGTCAGTACCCTGATGTTGAGGTTGAACTTCGACTGGAGGACCGCCGGGTAGATTTGATTGGTGAAGGGTATGATCTGGGTATCCGTATCGGTACGCCACAGGATTCCAATCTGATCGCTCGACGACTGGCCAAGATTGGGCTGGTGATTGTTGCCTCCCCTGAATTCCTGGAACGCAATGGCGTACCGAAGCGGATGGAGGAGCTTGCTGAGCTACCGGCCATCACCTATGCCGGGGCGAACCGCAGCGGCAACCAGATTCACTACTACAACAGTGAACGCGAAGAACAGACCGTGCAGATGCGCTCAGTGTTTCGAACCAATGAAGGGGAAACCATGATCGCAGCGGCCAAAGCGGGCCAAGGCTATGCCGTGGTGGGTCGCTTTATGCTGGGAACTGAAGTTGCCTGCGGCACGCTGGTGCCTATTCTTACGGATGTCCAGCTGACCGATTACATTGGTGATGTTTACATCATGTACCCGCACCGTGACCTTCCGGTCCGCACACGACTGTTTATCGAAACCCTGCAAAATATGATCGGTGATCCACCGGTATGGGAGCGTGATATCGCCGACTGCGATTGCCCCCATGAGATTGTTGCTCGACGTAAGCTCAGTTGCAGTTAAGCTACCTCAGGGCTCCAGCCGACTGAGTTCAGTCAACAAACCGCTAAGTTGTTGCAGTTTCTCTTCGCCGAAACGGTTCAACAGTTGTTGATAGCGCCGATCAACCTCAGGGCTGAGCCGTTCAAACAGAGCGTGGGAGGTATCCGTCAGGCTGATCAGCGTCCGGCGCTGATCCGTAGCTGATTTGCGGCGCTGGATATAAGCCTGCTGCTCCAGCCGCTTAATAATACCGGTCAGGCTTGGGCTGAGAATACAGCAATGCTGCGCCAGCTGTTTGGACTCCAGCTCACCATAGGCATACAACGCCCGCAATACACGCCACTGCTGCTCAGTAATGCCGTGCTCCTGTAACAGGGGCCGGAAAAAGTTCATGCTGGCCTCACGGGCTTTCAGCAGCTGCAGCGGTAAAGAGTCTTCAAACTTGCGCATCGTGCTCACAACACCTTAATCAGTCGATAGAATCGGCAGTGATCTGCCAATGTGCTGAACATATTAAGGGATATCGACCACGGTGCCCAATCTGATTGTGCACACCCTGATGCCCAGCTCTGGGTACAGGTCAGCATCTGACTGAAACGGCCGACATCAGGCACCGTCGTGCTGCAAATCCAGTGGTTTGTGACGCACCTGCGTATGTATTCAACAACTATGCAGAGTATTCTGGCCTCGATCAGCACCCCAACAGGTACTTGATACACGGCGCAGCCCTCCTTCCATGCTCAATGTGCAACCATGAATACCGGGATAAGTCCTGAAGTGAGCTGCGCCGAGGCCGGATTTGCCGTACTATCTCGTCTCAACTTTTAGCACTTGTTTTTTAACGAGTATTACCGCCTGTTGCGAGAGGTCTGTGGTCACTTTACCTGCACAAGTATCCGTGACTCCAGGGTTCATTAGCCATTAAATAATGCCTTCTCGCCGTACGACCATGAGGACACGTTATGCCCGCCCTGATTCTGGATGGAAAAGCTCTGGCCAAAAGCCGTGAACAACAGCTCGCTGCAGCCGTAGACAAGCTGATAGCTGCTGGCGGCAGCAAGCCGATTCTGGCCACCATTCTGGTTGGCGATGACCCTGCATCTGCCACCTATGTGCAGATGAAAGTAAACGCCTGTGCCCGCATCGGCATGGAATCGATCAAAGTTACCCTGCCACAGAGCACCACCACCGAGCAGTTACTGGCAGAAGTTGAAAAACTGAACAGCAACCCGGATGTACACGGCATCCTGCTGCAACACCCAGTGCCTGCCCAAATTGACGAACGTGCCTGCTTTGATGCCATCGCGCTGGAGAAAGATGTGGATGGTGTGACTACACAGGGTTTTGGCCGCATGGCCATGGGTGAGAAAGCCTTTGGCTCCGCCACCCCGGCGGGCATCATGACCACCCTGAAGCACTACGACATCCAGATGGAAGGTAAACACGCTGTTGTCGTTGGTCGCAGCCCGATTCTGGGCAAGCCGATGGCGGCAATGCTGCTCAACGCCAATGCCACGGTTACCATCTGCCACTCTCGCAGCGCTAACATTGCTGAAGAGATCGCCCGTGCCGATATCGTAATCGGCGCAGTTGGCAAGCCTGAGCTGATCAAAGCTGACTGGATCAAAGATGGTGCCGTTGTGGTGGACGCTGGTTACCACCCGGGTGGTATCGGTGATATCGAAAAAACAGGACTGGAATCCCGTGTTGCAGCCTTGACGCCAGTGCCCGGCGGTGTTGGCCCGATGACCATCAATGCACTGATCAGCCAGACGGTTGAGTCTGCACAGATCACGCTGGCGAAGTAATACGCTTTGCTTCAGGCGGGCCTGCAGGCCCGCCGCTGCGCTTCAACAGCACCCCGCCTCCCCCTCTCATACAACAGTTCAGGCCAACTCTAAACCTGTTGGCACACTTTTCGCCTGTCTATCTGGTTACACCAATACGGCAAACATTGTCCGGTCCCCACCGCTTTTCGCTGTGTTGCCACCACCTCTAATGACAGGATGTCACCTATGTCTCTCTCTATTGACCTGGTTAAAGAGTTCGGCTCTGTTAAAGCTGCCAAAGCAATCAGCGCCTCCAGCGCTGTCAACGAATTCCATGAACTGATCGCCGAAAACCTGATCGGTGAAGACAGTCGCGCCACACACTTCTGGGGCTCTGCAGAGACCAACCGCGTCCAGACATTTCAGTGGAGCCACAGCGATAACAACCGCTGGCATGCCATGAATAACGCAGGGCCTGCGGGCCAGCAGGCCGCTGGCTACCTTGAACAGATGGTCGATGAGCGCCGCAGCCTGGCCAATAACTACATGGGCCAGTACTACGACCTGTCAGTGAAGCTCACTCTGGCATTCCAGGACCAGCCCCCCGCGCCAAGCCTGGACAGCCTGATGGACAATGTCGCCGCAGGCCAGGCGCCTGCCGGAGGGCCAGGCCAACACAGCAGTGAACATGTCTCGCGCGTGAATCAGTTCTGGCAAGAGAACCGGCAGGACATTACCGCCATGCAGGCCAGTTACGAAGCCCTGAAGGCATTTCCTCGCCAGCTATCACAGTGGCTCGACACCAATAATGTCGACCGCCCTGTCGACGTTGATCAGGTCGTCGAGCAATACCGTTACGCGGGCTTTAATGGCGTCGCCGAAACCTCCGAGCAACTGGTCGACACCAGCGCAGCGCGCTTTGATGGCAATGCTATCGATAAAATATACCCTATTGGCCCGCGCTATATGTACCAGAGCTTCGACAAGTATGGTATTGCAAACGGCGTAGATAGCGAACGAATCCAGCAGACGATCGAGAACGCGCAGCGTGATGGCACCAGCTGGGGACTGGAAGGCATAGAGGGGCAGGTGATGATGGATCTGGACAACCGGGCAGCCTGGGGTAATTACCAGCAGCTTTTCCGCCCGATGGCCGATACTTTCGACACCGCCTTTCAAAGCCCTCTGGAACCACGCTTTACCCTGCAGGATATTATCGACAACCTGCGCCAGGGGACTAACCCGGCTCAGCTCGATGACGGTACATTGCACCCTGATGCTGAACGTATCGCGCTATTCTCACAGAAGCACGACAGCAGGCTGACAGCACTGGCTGAAGCTCAGCAGTCGCTTGAAACAATGCCCCGCACCGTGCAGGAATGGATGGGCGTGCCTGAAAACAAACACCAGGCACAGATGGCGGCCTATGAACGTTACGGTATTGAACCCTGGAAGCAGGGAGGCCCCATGTCCGCCGGGATATCACGCTTCGATCAGAGTCGTTTCGACAGTACTGATACCTTCCATTTCAATGCCAAGCCAATGAGCCGCAGTGAGTTCAAAGCCCAGCTCACAGAAGATGCACGTGAACTCGCAGGCAAGCTGAGGCAGACACTAAATCAGTTACTGGGCCCGGATCTGAGTACACCCCGTATTTCACTGGATCAGATCGCCGATAATATGCGCTGGGGCCGCCCGCTGGGCACCATGGAGGATGGCAGCATGCACCCAATGGCTGCACAGATTGAAAAGCAGTTCGCCAGCAGGGATATGCAGGAATCATTGGGAGACTATCTGCAAAGTGACTGGTTACGTGACGGTGGTGCTCAGCTCAGCCAGATGAAGGAGGTCGACCCCATTGATACTACAGCTGAACTGCTGGCGCTGATCACACAAGGCCGCGCCATTATGAATAACGGCATCGTTGATACCCTGCTGATGGTAAATGACAACAAGACTGCTGAAAGCCAGTCCGGTTAACATACAGATGCGCCCCTCCAATGACTTCCCGTTGGGCCTGAACCGACAAGGGAGCAACCAGATAGCACGGCGGCAATAACCTGCCACACACGGCCGTTTCGTGCAGTCACACGTCATCAACAAGGAGCAGTTTATGACCAGTACCATTAATACCGCCAACCAGTCTGGTTACACTGACCGGGCCAGGCTAAATGCATACACCCAGAGCCGGAACGAGTTCAAGGAGCTACAACAGGAACAGCTGGTAGGCGAAGACAGCCGAATGTCAGTACTCTACGATCCGACAAACCAGACCATGGCCGATATTTTCCAGTGGAGCCATAGCGACAACAATCGCTGGCAAGCCTATCAACAGGAAGGACCCGCTGGGCAGCAGGCCGCACAATATCTGGAGCAGATGGTTGATCAGCGCCGCACCCTGGCCAACAATTATATGCGCCAGTTTAATGATCTTGCTCTCCACCTGAACAGCCAGCACCAGCAGCCCGGTGAACCCGGGCCCGATCTGGATGCAATGCTCGACAATGCAGCAGCCGGGCGTTCTCCCGTAGTTAATGCCGATGGCAACCGGATGGCGCAGGCCGACGCGTTACTCGCCTACTGGCATCAGAATCAGGGGACGATAACCTCACTACAGAACAGCTATAAAGATCTGCAGGAATTTCCGAAGCAAGTGTCCGAATGGCTGGACCAGAACCAGATTGAACGCCCGGTAGAAGTCGATCTGGTTGTTGAGAAATACCGCTACGCCGGTTTCAATGGCCTGGCAGAAACCTCTGCTGAATTGGTGGATACCAGCGCCATGCGACTGGATGGCGAGGAAGCCACCGGCATTATGGCGGTCAGTTTTCAGGCCACAACCCGAAAAATGGATGAATACGGCGTTTACAGCCAGACCGATGATGGGATGGTAAAGGTCATCCTCGATCAATTCCAGCAAAGCGGCGTCGCACTGGGGATGACCGGGATGGAGGCTCAGCTTCTGATGGATCAGGACAGTCGTCAGGCCTGGGGTCAATACAAGCAACTGCACGGGCCACTGGCAGACACATTCAACAGCGAATTCTCCTCGCCGCTAGAGCCCCGTTTCACCTTACAGGACATTGTCGATAACCTGCGTGCAGACCGCCCTGCCGCTCAACTGCAGGATGGCAGCATCCACCCGGAAGCAGACAGGGTTGGGGCATTTGTAACGACCCATAGCGCTACGCTGAACGCCGTTGCCCTCCAGCAACAGGCCCTGCAGCAGATGCCGAAAACGCTAGACGAATGGCTACAGGTACCGGGCAACCGACATAAAGCCCAGATGGAAGTCTACGAACGTCACGGTGTTGAGCCCTGGAAACAGAACAACCCAATCGCCGAGCTAGAGTTACGCCTCCAAAAAGCGTCATCAGCACTCAGAGCAACCGCTGAAGGCATGGCAGCAGCAAATTCACTGCGAAGCAGATTAAGTAATCTTCTTAATGATAAGACCAATACAGTCCCCTTCACATTGCAACAGCTCACCGACAACTTTCGCTGGGGGCGTGCACTGGGCACGATGGAAGATGGCAGCCAGCACCCGCAGGCAGCCATAATAGAACAGGCTTTCAGCGGCACAGCGGTCAAAAAACAACTGATCACTTATCTGCTAAGCGATGTGCACAAAGATGACACCACCAGCAGTACCAAACAATACAATCCAAAAGAAGCTCAGGCAGAACTGCTTTCGCTACTCAACAAGGGTCAGGCTGTACTCGACGATAGCATCCTGGGCAGCCTGCTGATGAGCGGTAAAAACAATACCTCGGGTAACTGATTCAGGGAGCGAAACCGGTGCTGACACTCAACCCGGCGGGTTTGCACTAACAATCTCGCAATCCTGATCACTCAGGTTACGAAAACGGTGGGGCTGGTTACTGGAGAAATAGTAGCCATCCCCCGCCTGCAGCTGGTACACCTCAAGGCCCACCGTCAGTTCTACTTCACCGCGAATAACCACGCCACCCTCTTCACCTTCATGCTGCAGCATTTCAGCGCCGGTATCGGCACCTGGCGGGTAGGTTTCATGCATCACATCCATAATGCGGTCTTTAAAACCCGCGCCGATCAGTTTCAGGCTGACGCCATCGCTGCCCAGCTCCGGCTGCTCAGCGACACGGTACACTACCTGTTCGGGCTGCAGGTTCTCCAGATCCAGGGTGAAGAAGTCGCCAATAGAGATTGGAATACCGCTCAGCACTTTTTTCAATGAGCTGACCGACGGGCTGACCCCGTTTTTCTCAATCATTGAGATGGTACTGTTCGTGACTCCGGCCTTTTTCGCCAGTTCACGTTGAGACAGTCCTTTAATCTCACGAATTTTCTTTAAGCGTTCACCAACATCCACGTTCAAGTTACCCATCCGAGTTGTGTGTCTTGCAAAATTCGAGGGCAACGGCCTCCGGTCGCGTCCAGCCCAACGGCTCGCGAACGCGACGGGACGTCGCTGCTATACCTGGTTCACAGCACCACTATGAACAGGGCCACGCATTATACGGTGCCGCATAAAAAAGGGTAGCAACCATAACAGTGCTACCCTTCTCTGTATTGATTAACTTAGCTTACTTTTCCAGCAGCTCACCCAGGCAGCGCTGAACGATATCCAGCCCTTCACTGATCAGTGCATCCGATGCCGTCAACGGCACCAGTACACGGATAGTATTACCGTAGGTGCCACAGGAGAGCAGCAACAGGCCATTGGCTGTGGCGCTGGCCACCAGCTCACGGGCCAGATCCGCATCCGGCTTGCCATCACGCACCAGCTCGCAGGCCACCATGGCACCGGCAGCGCGTACATGCTGCACAGCATCCATACCCTGCTCGGCCATACCAAGGAAGCGTGACGCGACCAGCGTGCCAACTTCATCGGCACGGGCCAGCAGGCCTTCCTCTTCAATGACTTCAATCGCCGCCAGTGCTGCGGCACAGGCCATCGGGCTGCCGCCATAGGTGCTGCCGATAGAACCCGGGCCCGGCGCATCCATCAGTTCAGCGTTACCGACCAGGCCAGACAGAGTCATACCACCGGCCATACTCTTGGCCATAGTAATCATATCCGGCACCACACCGCTATGTTCAATAGCGAACATCTTACCCGTACGGGCAAAACCGGACTGCACTTCGTCACAGATCAGCAGAATACCCTGCTCATCACAGAGTTCACGCAGCCCCTGCAGGAACTCGGTGGGTGCTTGGTAGAAACCACCTTCGCCCTGTACAGGCTCAATGATGATGGCCGCCACACGCTGCGGATCCACATCAGATTTCAGCAGGTTCTGTACCGCTGCCAGTGATTGCTCACCGCTCACACCATGAATCGGGTTCGGGTACGGGGCGTGATATACCTCCGCCGGGAACGGACCAAAGCCCTGCTTATACGGCGCAACCTTACCGGTCAGCGCCATGCCCATCATGGTACGACCATGAAAAGCGCCACTGAAGGCGATAACCGCAGAACGGCCAGTTGCAGCACGGGCCACTTTAACGGCGTTTTCCACCGCTTCAGCACCGGTATTAAGCAGCAAGGTTTTCTTGGCATGGTCACCTGGCGTAATTGCATTGAGCTTTTCAGCCAGTGCAATGTACGGTTCGTAAGGCATCACATGGAAACAGGTATGCATCAGCTGCTTCATCTGGTTCTCAACGGCAGCCACCACTTTCGGGTGCAGATGGCCGACGTTCAATACACCAATACCACCGGCGAAGTCGATATAACGCTTACCTTCAACATCCCAGACTTCTGCGTTTTCTGCTTTCTCGGCGTAAAACTGGGTGATGTTGGCAGCGCCACGTGCCACTGCACTTTCACGACGTGCCTGAAGTTCCTTGTTCGTTGTCATCCTGATCCCTTTACTTATCAATGCCGCCAATCAGCACATATTTCATTTCAACATACTCATCAATGCCGTACTTCGAACCTTCACGGCCAATACCCGACTCTTTAATGCCACCAAAAGGCGCAACTTCGGTGGAGAGAATCCCCTCATTCACCGCCACCATGCCGTACTCCAGCCCTTCCTGAACCCGCCATACCCGGCCCAGGTTATTGGCGAAGAAGTAAGCCGCCAGACCGTACTCGGTATCGTTGGCCATCTGGATCGCCTGTTCTTCGGTGTCAAACCGGAAGATCGGTGCCAGCGGGCCAAAGATTTCTTCTTTGGCAACCCGCATCTCAGGCGTCACATCGGCCAGTACTGTTGGCCGGTAGAACGCTTCACCCAGTGGGTGACGCTCACCGCCGGTCACCACACGGGCTCCCTTGCTGGTTGCGTCGTTGAGCAGCTCTTCCACTTTGCCGATTGCAGCGGCATTAATCATCGGCCCCTGATCAAAGGTGCCCTGCAGGCCGTGGCCGATGGTCATCTGTTCAACCGCCACTTTGTAGCGTTTGATGAACTCGTCATAAATACCATCCTGCACCAGCACCCGGTTAGCACAGACACAGGTCTGGCCCGCGTTGCGGAACTTACAGGCGATAGCCGCCGGAATGGCACGATCCAGATCAGCATCATCAAAAATGATCAGTGGTGCGTTACCGCCCAGCTCCAGTGAGATTTTTTTCACCGTATCAGCACACTGGCGCATCAGCTGCTTGCCCACAGCGGTGGAGCCGGTGAACGACAGTTTGCGTACAATCGGGCTGTCAGTCAGGGTCTGGCCCACTTCCGCAGAGCGGGAGCTGGTGACGATATTAATGACACCCGCAGGAATACCCGCCTCTTCAGCCAGTACCATCAGCGCCAGCGCCGACAATGGCGTATCTTCCGCCGGCTTGATCACAATGGTGCAACCCGCCGCCAGCGCCGGGGCTGCTTTGCGGGTGATCATCGCATTGGGGAAATTCCAGGGGGTAATAGCTGCCACCACGCCGACAGGCTCTTTGGTCACGATCACCCGTTTATCGGCGGCATGGGTCGGGACCACATCGCCGTAAACCCGCTTGCCCTCTTCCGCAAACCACTCAATAAACGACGCGCCGTACATCACCTCACCGGCAGACTCAGCCAGCGGCTTGCCCTGCTCGGCGGTCATCAGGATGGCCAGATCATCTTTGGCCGCAACAATGCGCTCAAACCAGTTACGCAACAGCGCTGCACGCTCTTTGGCCGTTTTTCTGCGCCAGGCGGGCAGCGCCGCATTGGCCGCATCAATCGCCAGGCTGACATCCGCACCGTCCAGATCTGCAACCGTCGCAATCTGCTCGCTGGTCGCCGGATCCAGCACCGGCATGCGCGCACCACTTTGCGCCTCGCACCACTGACCGTTGATGTAGGCTTTATCGCGTAGCAGTGCTTTATTGTTCAGTCGTTGCATATTCATTCCTGAATACGCCGTTGCCCGCGCTGCAGGCAACGGCGTTACTTATTTAGGTTAATAAAGGTAGCCAGCTTTAATCGCTGTAGCAGCTCGCTCCGCGAGCGTCAGGGTTTTTCTCAGCGTCCGACGCGCGCGGAGCGCGCTGCTACAACACAGACAGGAGCCAGCTTGCTGGCGATATTGCCAGCCATGACGCGACGGGACGTCGCTGCTACGGAAGCCCTTCAGCCCCTCCAGGTAGCAGCTACATACCCCAAGCCAGGCTTTATCGCGAGCAAGCTCGCTCCTACAAAGCAGGCTCCTGTGGGACCGGTGTCCTCACCGGGAAGCTCTTCGGCCCCACCCGCTAACGTGTCCAGCCCTAAGCCACAGCCCCGCTGTCTTTCAGCGCGGCGATCTCTTCAGCGGACAAAGCCAGCAACTCACTCAACACCGTATCGGTCGCGCTACCCAGCTCAGGAGAGCCGCTGCGGTATTCAATCGGGGTTTCAGAGAACCGGATCGGGCTGGCGACCGATGGCATCGGACTATCTTCCGTTCCCAGATTCAGCTGCATTTCACGATGCTTCACCTGTGGGTCGGCAAACACCTGATCCAGCGTATTGATTGGACCACAGGGCACTCCGCGGGCAGACAGCTCGGTCAGCCACCAGTCACTGGAGTGCCTGGCCATCAGCTCAATCAGCTGAGGCACCAGTTTGTCCCGGTTAACCACCCGCTGCTGATTTGAGGCAAAGTCAGGCTCATCGGCAAGCCATTCCGCCTCTGCCAGCTGGCAGAAACAGCGAAACTGACCATCATTACCGACGGCCAGAATGATATGACCATCCGCCGTAGGAAAGGCCTGGTAAGGGACGATGTTGGGATGGGCATTGCCCAGGCGACCCGGTGCCTTGCCACTGGCGAGAAAGTTCATGGCCTGATTGGCCAGGGTTGCCACCTGCACATCCAGCAGCGCCAGATCGATATACTGCCCCACGCCGGTTTCTGCCCTGTGCAGCAGTGCCGCCTGAATGGCATTAGAGGCGTAGAGGCCGGTCATAATATCCGCCAGCGCCACCCCTACTTTCATCGGCATGCCCTCGGGCTCGCCGGTCACACTCATCAGGCCACCCATGGCCTGAATCATAAAATCGTAGCCTGCCCGGCTGGCATAGGGTCCATCCTGACCGAAGCCAGTAATGGAGCAGTACACCAGTTTTGGGTTCACTTCACGCAGGCTGTCGTAATCCAGCCCGTACTTCTTCAGGCCGCCCACTTTGTAGTTTTCCAGCACTACATCGCTTTGTGCGGCCAGTTTACGAATCAGCGCCTGCCCCTCGGGCCGGGTGATGTCGATCGCAATGGACTGCTTATTGCGGTTTGCCGCATGAAAATAGGCCGCATCACGTTCGCCTTCGGCCCGCTCAATGAACGGAGGGCCCCAGCGGCGGGTGTCATCACCCGCGCCAGGGCGCTCCACCTTGATTACCTGTGCACCGCAATCAGCCAGCAGCTGGCTGGCCCAGGGGCCTGCCAGAATACGGCTCATATCCAGTACCCTGATATGGGACAGAGCGCCGCTCATCAGAAGAACGCCTGAATGCCGGTCTGGGCACGGCCCAGGATCAGCGCATGGATGTCGTGAGTACCTTCATAGGTATTCACCGCTTCCAGGTTCATCACGTGACGGATCACGCCGAATTCATCAGAGATACCGTTGCCGCCATGCATATCACGCGCCTGGCGAGCGATATCCAGTGCCTTGCCACAGTTATTACGCTTCATCAGTGAGATCAGCTCAACACCGCAGGTGCCTTCATCCATCTGACGACCCATCTGCAGACAGCCCTGCACACCCAGACTGATTTCAGTCTGCATATCCGCCAGTTTTTTCTGGATCAGCTGGTTTGCTGCCAGCGGACGACCGAACTGGATACGATCCAGGGTGTACTGGCGAGCCTGATGCCAGCAGAACTCTGCCGCGCCCAGTGCGCCCCAGGCGATACCGTAGCGGGCTTTATTCAGACAGCCGAACGGTCCGGCCAGGCCTTCAACGTTTGGCAGCAGATTTTCGTCCGGTACAAACACATCTTCCATCACGATCTCGCCGGTAACCGACGCACGCAGAGAGAATTTACCTTCGATCTTCGGTGCACTCAGGCCTTTCATGCCTTTTTCCAGCACAAAGCCCTTAACAACGCCATCCAGCTTGGCCCAGACCACAAACACATCCGCTACCGGTGAGTTAGTGATCCACATTTTCGCGCCTTTGAGGACGTAACCACCATCCACCTTGGTAGCGCGAGTTTTCATGTTATTCGGATCAGACCCCACATCCGGCTCAGTCAGACCAAAACAGCCGATCCATTCACCAGACGCCAGTTTCGGCAGATACTTCATCCGCTGCTCTTCTGTGCCGTAGGCATAGATCGGATGCATTACCAGTGAAGACTGCACACTCATCGCCGAGCGGTAACCGGAGTCAACACGCTCAACTTCACGCGCCACCAGGCCGTAGCAGACATGGTTAACTTCCGCGCAGCCGTACTTCTCCGGCAGTGTTGCACCGAGCAAGCCCAGCTCACCCAGTTCCTGCATGATCTCAACATGGAAAACTTCGTGTCGGTTGGCTTCTAGCACGCGAGACAGCAGCCGGTCCTGACAGTAATCATGGGCACTGTCGCGCACCATACGTTCTTCTTCTGTCAGCTGGTTTTCGAGCAGGAAAGGATCTTCCCAGTTAAACGCAGGCTTCTTCGCCATGGTGGCACCCTCTTCAGTCCATCGGTTATGTACTTGCGCCACACTGGATGTTGGATATCAGCAACACAACATCCATATGGTGTGCACAATTTGCACACCATAGTGTTCGCTATTTTTTACAAAATCAATAAACAGAAATGAAGTGGAAGCCCGGTTTGAGCGCTTTTCAGCCGTTAGAACAGTCCGAATTACGCAACTGCAGCAATGCTCTATCTGACTGATTTAGATGGGTTAATGACCAATCCATTAGCCATTGATTTTGCAAGGTTATAATGAGGTTTCAGTACCGTTAAAATTTAAAAACAAGCCTAAAGTCGTAGTGTTTGACAGGCGAATAACCCACCCCGTTACAGCACTCTGTTAGAAATACCAGACAGTTAAATCAGAACTCACAGCAAGGAAGGCCTTCAATGTTTGTAATTCTGGACATAACGGACATAGCTTTGGCCGTAAGAAATCGCTGAACGCACCTGTCTATTCGTGATCCAGCCGCTACGCTGAGCGTATAAACACAGATACATCCAGTGGCAGTGAGTACTGAGAACAGGTGCCATTCCAGCTTGTTGCCAGGTTATTAACGTACCGTTCCAGGACCTTATCAGTATGAATCAGATCAACCCCCGCAAGCTGCTGTACTCAAAATGGACAGCCGTTACCCCGGCCAGAAAAGAGAAGCACTTTCTGATAACCGAGCTGGAGTTTGATGAGGACGGCAAGGTGAGCCACTGCCTGATCGAAGCCGTGCTGACTCGACGGGAGGCCTCTATTGACTGGCAGAATTTGAAAGACAGCAGCCACTGGCACAGTGGCTGGAAGTAGATGTGAGCAGGGCTACCCACATCCACAGAAACCTGGCAGGTTAACTCAGGGCTTATTTCTCCTGCTTCAGTGCTTCACGTTCAGCAAGGCGCTTGGCTTTACGTTTTTCACGCGCTTGCTCACGCGCCAGGCGTTCCTCTTCACGGCGCTTTTTATTGCGAACTTTACGCGCGGCCTGCTCACTTATACGTTCTTCACGGGCACTGGTACGCTGTGCCTGCAGTTTTGCCTTACGCTTTTCGTGATAACCTTCTTTATCCGCTTTATTGGCTTCTCGCTGGGCTTCTCGTTCAGCCTGGCGTTTTTCATGCTGCACCTGGCGTTCGGCCCTGCGCTGCTCGTACTCTGCCTGGCGCTGCACTTTACGCGCCTCAGCATCAGCCTGACGCTGTTCAGTCGTACGCGGTGCATCCGCTGCCTGCACCGACGTTATAACACCGGGCATCAGCAGCGCCAGACTTAATAACCAAATCGAACTACGCTGCATTTCATTATCCTTCTGTACATATTTATCCTGCCGCCTCTGCAACCCTGACGGATTCAGTGCGCATATCCAGCACAGCAGACGCTTTAGCTATTTTCAGCTTAACACTTTCCACCCTTAAAGCCCTCTACCGGCAGCATTTACATTGCTTCACCTAGCAATGAACACCCCGTCGCTTTCTGTGCCGCCAGTACCCAGTCAATAAAAGCCTGTTTAGCCGCCAGTTGCTCAGCGGGCCGGGGTTCTACAACAAAGTAGCCGCCCTCCGACACCAGGCCGAACTGTGGCAAGGCAGCCAGTAAACCGTTGGCAAGCAAATCATCCACCAGCGTTTGCCAGCCTAACCCGACTCCCTGGCCTGCAATCGCAGCCTGAATCAACAACGTGTAATTATTAAAGGTCAGCACCGGCTCACCAGGCACCACGGTACTACGGCGTCCTTTAAACAACGCAGGCCAGTCCAGCCACCCCTGCCCGGCATCAGCACCCAGTTTTAGCAGCGGCAGTGCAGCCAGCGTCTTATGGCTATTTACCGGGCCATGTTTGTCTATTAAGGCAGGGCTACAGATTGGAAAAACAGCCTCATGAAACAGGCGCTGAGCAGGCAGCCCAACGGGATGCTGACTGGCGAAAATAATCGCCACATCCACATCCTGAGCGGTGAAGTCGTACTGACCCTGAGAGGTAATAATGCGCACATCAATATCCGGGTGCTGGCTACGAAAGTCCGCTAACCGGGGGAGTAGCCAATACGCGGCAAAAGCGAAATCAGTTGCGACATTTATCTGCGGATGCTGACGAGTTTTTTGCAGCCGATCCAGACAGGCAGCCATCTGCTGAAAGCCCGATTGTACCGCCTCAAACAGCTGCTGCCCCTCATCCGTCAACGTGACGCCTCGATACACCCGCCGAAACAGCGTTAGCCCTAACTGCAGCTCCAGCCCCCGTACTTGCTGACTTACCGCCGACTGAGTAGAACCCAGCTCGCGTGCCGCAGCGGTGAAACTCAGCTTGCGGGCCGCGGCTTCAAAAATCAGCAGGCTTTGCACAGATGGTAAACGCTCACTAAGTAACATTAGCTCAGCTTCTTTTTATGATTAGTTGGCAGCCAGTTTACACAGATATATGTGCTGTTAAAAATAGAGGCACACAACAACACATTACCTGAGCTAATTTCAGCCGGTTCATTATCAAGAGGCACTCTGTTATGCCCCAACAACCCAACATTCTGTTTATCATGGCCGATCAGCTGGCCGCGCCAGTGCTGTCGTTTTACGGTGGCAACACCGCCAAAACGCCCCACCTGGACCGCATGGCCCGAGATGGCGTGGTGTTTAACAATGCCTACTGCAACAGCCCGCTGTGCGCCCCCAGTCGTTATGTGTTGATGAGTGGCCAGCTGCCCAGCAAAATTGGTGCCTTTGATAACGCCGCTGAATTCCCCGCCGACATCCCGACCTATGCTCATTATCTGCGCAATTCAGGCTACCGCACCGCGTTAAGCGGCAAGATGCACTTCTGCGGCCCCGACCAGCTACACGGCTTTGAACAACGGTTAACCACCGATATCTACCCCGCTGATTATGGCTGGTTCCCGGACTGGGAGGATTTCGAAAACCGCCCCACCTGGTATCACAATATGTCATCGGTCACCCAGGCGGGGCCGACTCTGCGCACCAACCAGCTCGACTTCGATGATGAAGTGGTCTTTCACGCCCAGCGCTACCTCTATGATCATGTGCGTAGCAACAATGACCAGCCCTTCTGTCTGACCGTCTCCATGACGCATCCCCATGATCCCTATGCGATTCCGAAACAGTACTGGGACCGCTACGAAGACTGCGACATTGAGCTGCCCTCGTTCGAGCTGGCCGATGACGAGCAGGACCCTCACTCAAAACGGTTGCTGCATGTGTATCAGATGGACCGCAGCCAGATCAGTGATCAGCAGATCCGCAACGCCCGTCGCGCCTACTACGGCGCGATCAGCTATGTCGATGACCAGATCGGTAAGCTGCTACAGACGCTGGAAGAGAGCGGCCTGAATGACAACACCATTGTGGTGTTCTCCGGTGACCATGGCGATATGCTGGGCGAGCGTGGGCTCTGGTATAAGATGAGCTACTTCGAGTGGTCCACCCGAGTGCCGATGCTGGTCTATGCTCCACAGCACTTTGAGCCACACCAGGTGGACGCTGCCATCTCCACCATGGATCTGCTGCCGACCTTTGCCGAACTGGCCAACGATGGCCAGGCTCCCGATTACGCCATGCCCATTGATGGCCGCAGCCTGATGCCGCATCTGACCAGCAATACAGGCCACGATGAAGTGATTGGTGAATACATGGGCGAAGGTGTCACCGCGCCGATGTTTATGATCCGCCGTGGCGAATTCAAATACATCTGCTGTAAAGGTGACCCGGACCAGTTATTTAATCTGGTCACCGACCCTCAGGAACGTAACAACCTGTGTAACGACCCCGCCCATGCCGAGCTGCTTGAAGCATTGCGCAGTGAAGCCGCCCTGCGCTGGGACTCCGACGCCATCAGCGACGCCGTGATTATCAGCCAGAAGCGCCGCCGACTGATCGCCGCCGCCCATAAAAAGGGCGTCGAACCCAAGTGGGATCATCAGCCGATGGTTGATGCCAGCACCCAGTACATGCGTAACAACATCGATCTGGATGATCTGGAAAAGCGGGCCCGCTTTCCTCAGGTCAGCACTGAATAACGCACCGCCAGCAGACAACCACCGCTCTCTTTAAATAAAAATAACAGGAGCCACATCATGTCTATCAAACAGCCACTGCGCCGTTTAACAGCCGCCATCAGCCTCAGCATCGCCCTGTCAGCCACAGCACAGGCAGCGGAACCGGCCGAGTGCAGCACCGTGCACTTTACCGATCCGGGCTGGACCGATATTACCTCCACCAACGCGCTGGCCAGCACCCTGCTGACAGCACTGGGATATAAAACCGAGATCAGCACCCTGGCCGTGCCCATCGGCTTTGAAGCACTGAAGAATAACGAGATTGATGTTTTTCTGGGGAACTGGATGCCCGCCCAGCAACGCTTCATCGACACCTACGCCAAACCCGGTGATATCGATATCGTGGGGGCTAACCTGGAGGGCGCCAAGTTCACCCTGGCCGTACCGCGTTATGTGTATGACGCCGGGGTCAAAGACTTTGCCGACCTGGCCCAGTTTGGCGACAAGTTCCGCCAGCGAATCTATGGCATTGAGGCCGGTGCTCCCGCCAACCAGCTACTGCAGAAAATGATCAGCAGTGGTGACTTCAATCTATCAGACTGGCGGCTGGTCGAGTCTGGTGAACAGGGCGTGCTGGCCCAGGTGAAGCGGGAAGAAAAACGCAAGAAGTTCATCGTTTTCCTGGGCTGGGAACCGCACCCGATGAACAGCACCTTTGATATGGCTTACCTGACCGGGGGTGACAAGTACTTCGGCGCTAACTTTGGTGGCGCCACCATTCATACTGTCACGCGTAAGGGCTATAGCAAAACCTGCCCCAACGTCGGCACCTTGCTGAGTAATCTGAAATTTAATCTACGGATGGAAAATGAAATGATGGGCCGTATTCTGGATAATGGCGAAAAGCCACCGGTAGCAGCACTCAACTGGCTACGGGAGAACTCCGAGGTACTGGATAGCTGGCTGGCCGGTGTTACCAGCCGGGATGGATCACCCGCCAGGGCCGTGGTCACCGACTACCTGCTGTCTCAGTAAACAGCCTGATACACAATAGAACAGCGATTTACCCCTGCCACCCACCGTGCCAGGGGTCTTTTTATCATCTGCCAGGCAATATGCCTGCACTGTATCTGCCCAGAGGCTTATTTATGTCGTTGCGTCACCACCTGCCGTTTCTACGCTGGGGCGCTCAGCTCAACCGCCGCCAGTTACGCGCCGATGCCATGGCAGGCCTCACCGGTGCCGTTATCGTGCTGCCGCAGGGGGTGGCGTATGCGCTGATTGCCGGTATGCCCGCCGAGTATGGCCTCTACACCGCCATTGTCACCGCCATCGTGGCTGCGCTGATGGGTTCGTCTCTGCATCTGGTATCCGGTCCGGCGGCAGCCCTGTCGATTGTGGTAATGAGCGTCGCCAGCGGCCAGGGCGCACAAACTCCAGCAGACTATATCGCCATTGTACTCAGCCTTACTCTGCTGGCCGGGCTGATCCAGCTGGCGCTGGGCTTGATGCGGCTGGGTACCCTGGTTAACTTTATCTCGCACACGGTGGTGGTTGGCTTTACCACCGGGGCCGCCATTCTGATCGCCAGCAGCCAGCTTAAATACGCGCTGGGGCTGGAGCTACCGGCGGGGCTGTCGTTTATTGATACCCTGGCCAGCCTGGCAGTGCAGCTGGAACAGACCAACCTTTACGCCCTGACCATCGCCCTGACCAGCCTGTTCAGCGCAATGCTGATTCGTCGTATCAACCGCAAACTCCCCCACCTGTTACTGGGCCTGCTCAGCGGCGCATTGATGAACTACCTGCTGCAGGGCCAGCAACATCAGGTAATGCTGGTCGGCGCATTGCCCGGTACTTTACCACCCTTTACGCCGCCCTCACTGTCAGCCGACAGCCTGCAATCGCTGGCCTCCGGCGCATTGGCCATCGCCTTGCTGGGGCTGATAGAAGCGGTGTCGATCGCCCGCTCTATCGCCATTCGTTCCCATCAACAGATTGATGGCAATCAGGAGTTCATCGGCCAGGGCCTGGCCAATATTATCGGCAGCCTGTTCTCCTGCTTTGCCGGGTCCGGCTCGTTTACCCGCTCCGGGGCCAACTACGACGCCGGGGCACAAACCCCCATGGCCGCTATTTTTGCCGCTCTGTTACTGGTGCTGATTATTCTGCTGATTCCCGGCATTACCCAATGGCTACCGTTGCCTGCCATGGCGGGCAGTATCCTGCTGATCGCCTGGAATCTGATCGATTTTACGGCCCTGAAACAGATCGCCCGCGCTCACCGTAACGAGGCGACCATCCTGCTGGTGACGCTGGCCGCCACTTTGTTCACCGAGCTGACGCTGGCCATCTACATCGGGGTGATTCTGTCGCTACTGTTCTACCTCAAACGCACCTCACAGCCGACCCTGATGACCGTCGCCCCGCTCACCCAGAGCCCGCAACGCTCGTTGCGCAGCCAGCAGCGCTATCAGCTGCCCACCTGCCCTCAACTCAGTATCGTACGGCTGGATGGTTCACTGTTTTTCGGTGCGGTCAGCCATGTGCAGCAACAGCTGCGCCAGCATATTGAGCAACAGCCCAGTTGCAGCGTGCTGCTGATTGCAGGCAAAGGTATCAACTTTATTGATGTGGCCGGGGTGGAGATGCTGATACAGGAACAGCAGCGGCTGAAAAAACAGGGCATCACCCTGGCCTTCTGCTCGCTCAAAGGCACGGTACTGGATGAGCTGGACGCACTGGGCTACCTGAGCCACCTGGATAACCGGTTTATCTACCCGACCGCCCAGGCCGCCCTGGCGGATTGCACCGGACTGCTGGATGCTGCTATCTGTAAGGTCTGTGTGCAGCCGGTATTCCAGGAGTGCCCAACGGACACTCCGAGTAACCTTATTGGGGTGCAGGCGACGCCGTCGGTTCCGCCTCAAGGGCCGCAATAAACAGCGGCTCCAGCAGGGCCGCCAGCCCGGTGACGCTCTTCTGGCGGCTGAGCTGATCCAGCGCGAGGTAGAGGTCTTTCTTCTCGCCCTTGCTCAAACTATCCAGCAACTGGCTGACGCCAATATCCCCCAGGCTCAGCGTACTGCGCTGGGCATGGTTGCGGTGTGCCAGCGCCCGGTAGGTAAACAGCAACCGGCCCAGCAACACATAAGGGAAATTACGGTTTGAGATCGGCCCCTGGCGCGCTTCATAACCACCCATGGGGATGCCCTTGATTTTGCTGGCGGCCAGACTGTCAGCGCCGAACCAGGCCGCCGAGGAGCCCAGCACACCACCACCAATGGCCCCGAGCATAAACGAGCTGCCCGCCACCATCAGGTCCAGCGCGCCGCCAGCTGCGGCACCGGCCATGGCCGCAACGGTCGCCAGCTGTTTGCGGTCCAGCCCCCAGCCATACCATTTATCAGTATCAAACAGATCATCGGGCAGGCTCAGCTCGGTTGACTCACAGGCCAGCTGGTGATGACGGAACACCGCCTGCAGCTGCAGGTGGGCCTCTTTCTCACGCTGGCGCATCCACTGGTAATAGCGCTGCTGCAGCAACACCTGCAGGGACTCCGCCTGGGACTTGCTGACCACTTTCTGGCTCAGCTGATACTGGGTCATATCTTCCAGTAACTGGGCGCACAGCTGGCAACTCTGCAACCGCTGCCGGGCGATCTCGTGATTAAACTCCGACACCAGCAGCTTCAGCGCCGCCGACCAGGGCGGGTGGATATGGGCGAAGGCTTCCAGCAGATCAATATGATGATCAATATCAGCGGTCACCGCATTGAACACCCGCACCACTTTAAAATACTGCTGCAGTGCCTGCTGCCAGCTGGGCACACAGTCCTGATTTTCAATCGGATTGATCAGCGCCATACTCGGCTGGCCGGTCCAGCGCAGGATCTCCATCTCCGCTTCATATTCGGCGCTGTAGGGCCGCGAGCCATCCACCACATACAGAATGGCGGCCCCGGCCATAATCGGCCGCAGCAGCTCAATCTCGTCTTTAAACTGTGCCTGACATTGCGGGTCCTGTAGAAACTCGTTCACCCGCGCGCTGCGCTTATCGGCATCGGGCGCGGTCTGATTCAGCCAGGCCAGCACCTTGCGTGGGCGCTGAAATCCCGGCGTATCAATCAGCTGATAGCCAGACTCCCCCACCCGGATCTCGAAGGTTTCTGCTACCACCGTGGTGCCGCTTTGCATCGACACCGCCACCCGGTCATCCCGCGCCAGGGTCGAGACGACCGAGGACTTACCTTTATTCGGGTGGCCGACTACCGCAAAACTCGGGGTCATTTCGATTCCTCATCAAAGCTGGCGTTATCCAGCTGCAGTAACTGCCACTGTTCCAGTGGATAGCAGAAGCGCCGCCACTCATCCAGATGCAGCGCCGACACCGGCGCAAACTGACTGTTGCGCCAGTCCAGTGGCATCAGCGCACCCTGGCCCTGCTGCAGAAAATCATTCAGCTCACCCAGCGGTGGCTCCCAGGCTGCCACCAGCACCAGTTTACTGCGCGGGTCGGTTTCTGCCGCCAGCTCCTGATCCATCTGCCCATGAGGCCCGGCATGGAAGATCTGCTCCGCCGGGCCCATCTGCGCCGTTACCTGTTCGACCAGCGCCTGCGGCAGATCCGCCCAGATCACCAGGCAATACTGCGCTGGCAGGGCGCTATCGCTCACCACCTGAGCCAGTGCCGGTGCCGCTGGAGGGCGGTTAATTAATGGCGCACTGGGAGGAATAGCCGCCTCGACCGATTTGCCAGGCTGCGCCCTGAAACGGCGACTGGCCAGCCAGAGCAGCACCAGCCGGGGCAAAATGCCGTAACAGACTTGTGCTGCCAGCAGAAACTGCCACCACAGACCATAGTTCGCGCCGGGTGCCGGGCTCGCCGCCAGCCGGGAGTCACGGGTGCTCACCAGCAGTTCCAGCGCTGGCTGAGCGCTGTCGATAAACGCCCAGGGGGCTGCGATAAACGCCAGAAACGGATAGATATCCTCAGCATCCAGCAAGGTACTACGCCAGACAAACGACAGATCATTGAACAGTAACAGGGTAGTAAATGCGCCCACGCACCCCAGGTTAAACGACAGCATCGCTTTCTGGCTCTGGCAGAACAACCAGGGCTGAAAACGCTGTTCACGTTTGAGTTCGGGCAGTGCATCACGCCATGAACGAGGCCAGAACGACAGCTGGGACAGCGCGCCCACCACCAGCGGTGGTTTTTTCAGTGCCGAAAACAGTGCAAACAGCAGCAGAGATAACAGCGGAAACACCACATACAGCAACACCAGGTACATCAGATTGACCCGGCCCGAACCATCCCCCGCCGTCACCGCCACGGTGCTGAAAATCCCGGCGATAAACGCCACCACGGCGATACCCCAGCTGAGGTGGGTATACGATTTATTGATCACGAACAGTCATCCTGAGCATAAAGTTTTAACGCACAATCAGTGCCCTGAAGCCGGTGCTTTGAAGCCTGTGCTTTGAGGCCAGTGTTCTGAAACTAGCGCCCTGACGCTACAGGGCCCGTCGCAGCCACGCAAATAACAAATGGCCTAACAGCTGACATTAAAAATCAGCGGCAACCTCAAACACCAGCGGCTCGCGGCTGATCGGGTGGTTCAGCGCCAGATAACCGGCATGCAGATGCAGCCGTTCTGCCCGGCGGCCATACAGATCATCCCCGGTGATCGGTGTACCCAGCCCTTCTACATGAGCGCAATGCACCCGCAACTGGTGGGTCCGCCCGGTCAGCGGGAACAGGTGCAACCGGGTTTTGCCCTGGCTACGCTCAATCACCTGCCAGCGGGTCTGGGCCGGTTTACCGTGTTCATGGCACACCAGCTGGCGCGGCAGATCATCATAGTCACCGCGTAACGGCAGATCGATCAGCCCGCTATCCTCTGCCAGGGTGCCATCAAGCAGCGCTTCATAACGTTTTTCAACTTCACGGCCAATAAACTGTTTTTGCAGCCGCTTATGGGCTTTTTTATGTAGCGCGATCACCATCAGGCCCGAGGTCGCCATATCCAGCCGGTGAACAATCAGATGGCCCCTGGCATGGGGGAACATCTGTTCCATCCGAAACGCGACGGAATCCTCAATATTTTTCCCCGCCACCGACAGAAAACCGGAAGGCTTGTTCAGCACCAGCATATCGTCATCCTGATAGAGAATATCCAGATCTTTACCCGCCGCCGGGTTAATCAATAGCGGGTTATCATCCAGCGGCATGCCTTCCAGCATATGACCCAGAATCGGCTGACACTTTCCCTGGCAGGCCGGATAAAACTGACCATGCTTACGGATTTCTGATTTTGGCGAGGCCCCCCACCAGAACTCTGCCAATGCCAGCGGAGTAAAGCCATGCTTAAAGGCATAGTGAAGCAACTTGGGTGCAGCACACTCCCCGGCACCGGCTGGCGGCACCTGACGCGGGGTTGCCGAGAAAATCGCCTGCAGGCTTTTCTCAGCCCCCGCCGGGTTCAGAAAGGAAAAGTGCTCAAACAGTTTGGTCTGCAGCGCATTGGACTGGTTTTTACGCTGTTCCTTTAGCCGGTATAACTCATCGGTAACGCGATCAAGCTGTTGCTGCGCCGCTTCAATCTGCCCATCCCAGTGCAATTTAAGGTCACGCAGCTGCAGTTTTTCAATCACACTTTGCTGGCCCAGCTGCTCAATCACCACTGCCACTGCCTCTGGAGATAAGGTTTCAACCGCATCTTTTCGCTTTTCTTTACGGAGTTTTCTCGCCTCCGTCATGTTAAAGCGGTGAGTTTCAATCGCTGTTTCTGAGGCGGAAATAACATCAGCCAGTTCTGCTTTAAATAAAGCAATATCAGGATTTATTTCTAATTCTTCAACCCGATGATTAATCTTATTTATCTCAACCTGACCGGTCAGAAAAAAACTGCCATCGGTCAGCATATCAAACACGGGCGGTACAAATCCGGGCAATTGATTGGTGCCCGCAAGGTTACCGGAAAAAGCGCTAAGATAGCCCAGTTCACCACTGCTATTGCGTACCAGCAGCACGCCAAACATCTTGCCACCAGCATTGCCCTGGCGCTCTGAACAGCCCTGTGTATGGGCATCAAAGCCAAAATCATGCTGCCAGGCTTGTGCCGTACTCAGCTTGGCCTGCAGCGCCTCTACGGCCAGCTCACACAGCGGGTGAGGCTCATAATAGAAAGGAAAGGTGAACCGCTCTGGCAGAGTATATCCATCAACGTTTGATTCAAATGTTTTAAAACAGGGATCCAGAAACTGCATAATATCTTCTATTTTAATAAACAAATAGCCAGATATTAATATATACACCGGCCGGGACAGGGGCAAATTCTACTCTTTTGGAGTTGGCCGCGCAACTTTAGGGGCTGGTGACAGATTTTAGCCTGTATTTAAAGCCATGAAAACTAGAAGGTTATTTAAAATTAATGGGTAGTATTTATTATAGCCTTAATCCTCATAACAACCGTCGTCGCATTTAGGTGAAGGTGCTGTATTTTTAATCCTACGGTTTCTTTCTGTGGAGTAAACAACTGGAACAGAGTCAGTTCAAAGTAGAACCCAACACGACCGGATAACAGTAACTTAGCTGGATAAAAAAACACCGACGTTACCTATATCCAGTGCCGACTATCCTGAAAAATATCGTTAACCGAACAGTATTATGCCATATAGGTGGGCTTTGGTGATCGTAATTAGTTGCGGCATGCGCTGTGTTTTTGCAGTAACTGACCCAGCTGATCCATCGTCAGCCAAGGGCGCTTTCTGTGCAGCATCCGGTGGCAGTTGGAGCAGACTAAGGCGAGGTCTTCAACTCTGGTTTCTTCACCCTCAATGTCCAGAGTACTTACAGGTTTGATGTGGTGCGCTTCAATAAAGCCCTCCCCTACTTCACCGTAGGTGTCTGAGAAGTCGAAACGGCAGCAAGCACACTTCAAATAGCCATGTTTGGCCATTTCCAATGATTTGGCCTGTTCAATTAGTGCGCGACTTCTCTCTCGTTTTTTGTGCCTGTGCTCCTGCAGCTTTCCTTCAAAAAAACCTGCCCGTGGTACAGGTCGAGCTGAATCAAGGTTATCAGCCTTTACACGGTACTCTGCCAGATCAAAGAGCTCATCCAGAAAACTTTCAGTGTTAGAGAGTGCCCCTGGAACCTGAACAGTTACATCAGGAGAGCCAGCAATGCCTTTAAAGTAAGCCAGCCGTTGATCATTCTGGCCGTCTCGCTTCTTTGGAGAATAGCACCAGTTTAAAAAACTGTCGCCGCCTACCGTTCTATGAATTTCTGCTATGACTTCTTTTATCGATTCAGTGAAGATAACGACATAGAAATTGCCACTAGTTTTCCAGTCAATGAGGGCGACCCATAGTGTCTCGCCAGTGGAAGTTTGCTCTATTTTAAAAGCGCCTTCACATAGCCTGCCGTCAGCCCACTGATGAAAGCCTAATAAGCGATCATCCAGCCGGATTTCTACAAAGCGGTATGTACTGATGTCAGAATTTTGCAGCAGGATTGATATTAATTTTGCGGTTTTATTCTTCATGCAGAGTCGTCCATACCAGAGTCAGAATGCTTCCATGATATTTGATGTGTTCCAAAGCGCACAAACAACATCCATCCGGGAGTTCTACTGTTTATCGAGATACCAGCTGTCTGAATCATCTTCCTGGGCAGCTGCCATTACACGCTTCCAAAGCTGCTTTGGCTCATTTGCAAGCTCTGGATGCTTTTTAAGTATCGCCACCGCCAGCCCTTATTCTTCTCTGATTTGGTGTAATCACCTTCAGGTACACCGCTAATCACACCTTCTTCAGCCAACCCAAGAAACGCCCCACGTGGGCATCCCTTGCGCTGGCTTGTAACAGAGTGCTTAAACACCTCAGCGACAGCCACATTCCAGGCAGCCACAGGCCCATGCTCTTTATCAACCACCAGCTCAACAGCCTTTATGGCAGCTTGTCCGTGTTTCGGCATTTCATGATCTCCTTTCACGGTTCCTGCCCAGCCACCGCAGCAGGCATCAACCGGTTACTTCGTACTTCCTTCAACAACAACTCAAACTGCACCCGGTTTAGCATCATTTGCTCTGTATTGCTTGCCTCCAGTGCCTTAATCAAAGGTTCTAGTTGTGCCCGTTGAATGACAACCGGTGCCTGAGAAGCTTCTACAATTCTATCTACCTGACTAACGTTCATATCAATTGGGTAATTTACCAACAATTTTTCTAATTGAGTCTGATTCAGTGATACAGGAGAACGAGCAGCTTCAACTACTCTCCCAACCTGCTCATCATTGATAGTAATCGGCGTAGTCAATTGGACATAGCCAATACCAAAACCAGCTACAATAGCAGCTAAAGATACACATATAGCCCAAAGCGAGAAATTTCTAGCTGACAATGACGCGGTTCTACTTTCTTTTAACTCACGATATTCAAGTAACCGGAAATAATATTCAGTTTTCAAAATTCTAAGATCTTTTCCAGAATCAGAATAAAGTACTCCTTTATGAAAGCTTTCTTCAAAAAGGTCCCTAAATAAACACTCTTCATCATCTGTAAGTTTAACGTTATCACCATAAACATAAGCTTTAGACTTATTTCTATTTGTTCCTTTTATTCCAACATTTTCACCATGTTCAAGCAAACGAATAAATACTATTTTCTCTTCTTGATCAGCCATCAAGCTACTTCTCCAATTAACAAAACAACATAGTCATAGGCCGCTTCCATTCCATCCCAATCACCCAAGCTCGTGCCACGCGGCTCATCCTGGTCAAAGGAATCATGGAAGTCAGACTGATCGGATACAAAAACGGCGGGAATGTCGTAATCATCAAACTGATCAGCGGTGATATCGACGACAATGCCATCCACCTCAAGCCAGGCATGGGAATATAGCTCCCTTTCATCGCCACCATTATCGGCACTGATTAACTGAACACCGGTATAGCCATTCTGGGTAAGGTATTCAGCAAGTAGAACGGACGTGTCACCGCAGCAACCCCGTGGAAAGCCACCAGCATGGTGCAGCGTCAACGTATCAGGAAAGTCTTCAGGCAACGTCGCTTCCATCGCTGTGCGGAATGTTGACGCAAGATCATAGAGTCGATCGCTATCCATAGCCACGTCCATGTTATTTGTGGGGGTTTCCATTGTCTGGATTCGGCTAGAAAAAGCAACTATGTTTGGGGTTAAGCCTGCCAGGTCGGCGGGCTTTAGCGGGCATAATCAGTTATGGAATATGTGAACACCCAATAAAACTGTGGGATTCTGATCACGCAGGGTTTTGAAAGGTGTCCTCGTATTTTAGTTATTTTGGCCCACGGCAACCTGCAAGCCAGACGGTTAATAGCACTTCAATGGAGGTAGCGGAGTTTAGTTAAGGGGCGAGTTCCTTGACGCCTGGCCCGCTGGAATCTCGTACAGCGGGCTCCGTGATAGCGCATTACTGATACACGTACTCTTCGTACTTTGCACAGATCACAATGCCCTATCACGGATACATCTCAGCTAACCTCCGGCCAGCAATAAACCGCTAACTCAAAGCCCCAGTTCATCCTTCAACAATTCGCAGGCCCTGGTTTCATGTCCTTCCCACAGCACATCATAGATATTGCCACAGGGCATGTGGTCTGACAGCAACCTCTTATACTGGCCGGTTGTAATCAGTGTAAGCAGATTGCCCACACGGCGTGAGAATAGCAGTGGGCTATAACCCACTATTTTATTGTCCCAGTTGATAAAGTTCAGCTTACCTACATGCTTGTAATTCCAGTTTTCCATACCCTGGAACTGAGCCAGGTATGGGCCGATTTCCGGAATACGGATAAGCAGTTCGGTGAATACTCGTACAGGAGGAACGTGGGGCACGATATCGTCCTGGAACTCGTAACGTTCAGCATCTTTAAACCGGCGGTCAAACCAGGAACGGAAATCGAGGTCGCCAGCACGTGGGGGTTCGAACATTCTGACTTTGATACGGGCCGGGTCGATATCCAGGTTCTCTGCAATCCAGGCGGCAGCAATCGGGGTGAGGGCTGCGCCTTTGCTATAACCGGTAACGATCAGGTTCATATCGTCCTGCAGGTTTTCGCGGATATGGTCTGCTGTGCCACTGTTCATCAGGCCAACGGTTGAAGACTTGAACCCTTCATGCAACATGCCAGGGATTTTTACATCCTCACCAGATACCGGCTGGGCCATAAAGTTATTGATCCAGTCGATAAGCGCCTGCATGTTGTTGCCCTGGCCTGCCAGCGCGGTGCCACGAAACCCCAGCACCATATTCTTCTCATCCAGCTGCGCCACATAACAGGCGTCGATATCAGTGATGCCATGAGTAAACGTCTTTATATTGGAATCTTGCGTCAGGCCTGCGTCCTGAGCAAAGGGGATCTCCAGCACGCCGCCTGGACGGCCGATACCATAGGGGGCGAGGCTGGCAGCGAGAATCTGTCTATCAGGTATTGTCATGGGGTAACACTCCTTGTTTTGTCGTTAGCAGGCGAATGCCATTAGTAACCTGCCTCCATTTGTGAAACTTCATTTAAGCAGCTTGCTGATGAGAGGCAAGGTGTCAGATCAAAGCCTGTTACCGTTCAGCTATCAAATGGGATGTTTAGGCCATATTTGAGCAGCCTGACCGAGTTCACCCCAGAGGCCAAAGCCATGTTCAAGCCTGCGCTACAACAGCACAGCTTTGTAAAAATCGCCGATCTGCCAGAGTAAGCGGAGAGTAAGCCCTGCCCCCGTTCCTGGTAACCCTCCAGCACAAAGAGTGCCGCGTGAGTATCCATATCACGCTGGCTGGCGGGTAAGGCCCGTCGCAGGTGCAGTGTCAATAAAGACTGGTTTTGATGAGCGTGTCTCGTACCCTGCGTGCACAGGTTGTTGAAACTGAAGCCAGCTAGCCAGAGCCCCACTCACAAATACACCCGTACCCGTGTCTGGGCGATGCAGGCGCATTTTTCACTGCCCTGGATCTCTACCCGGTTCTCTTCGATGATGTCCAGGCTGCGTTTGTTGGCGACCAGTTCCAGCAGTCGGGTGCGGGTGCGGATCTGGCTGTCGGCTTTGACCGGGTGGAGAAAGCTCACCTCATTGAGGCCGCAGTTCACCACCAGCCGGGCATCGGGGTAGCTGCATGCACTCTCTTTATCCAGCGCGCGCAGGGTTGGCAGCAGTGACAGAATCAGAAAGCCCTGGGCGACGGTGCCACGAAACGGTGACTCACGCCGGGCCCGCTCCACATCCACATGGATCCACTGATTATCACCGGTGACATGGGCAAACCGTTCAATACAGTTCTGATCCACTCGATACCAGTCGCCCAGATGGATTTCCTGACCCAGCTGGCCGGTCAGCTGCTGTTGCAACGCCTGTACCGCTGTGGCCGGTGCGGGTGCTGCTTCAGGGTGGGACGTCGCTTTGCATATATTCATTCTTTATCCTGCCAGGTTAGGCGCCTTGCATGGGCAGCCACCGGTTTAAACACAACATCCGTGCCGATAACCGCAGGCCTTTGCCCCTGCAAGGGCTGTTCAGCCAGGCTCAGGCCGCAGAGGGGCTGGGCACCGGTGTACGCTGCTTGATAAAAGTCATCGCAATTGCAGGGAGTAGCAGCAGATCAAAGATCAGTGCCAGGCTGATGGTGACGCTGGTCAGCACGCCCATATCGGCGTTTTTCTCAAACGATGAGGTTGCCAGCAGCATAAAGCCCGCCACCAGCAGCACCGAGCTGATACAGATCGCTGACATGGTTTTATCGAAGGTCTGGCGCACACTGTCCTGCGGCGACAGGCCCTGACGCAGGCCGTGGATGTACTGAAACAGGAAGTGAACCGTATCATCCACTACAATCCCGATCGCCATTGCCGCGACTCCGGCCAGCCCCATGGAGATCTCGCCACTGAGCAGGTTCCAGACGCCGAACGCTGCCGCAATGGGCAGGATATTCGGAATCAAACTGACCAGGCCGATACGCACCGAGCGGAACACCAGTACCAGCGCCAGCGAGATAATCAGCATCGCCAGCATTGCCCCTTTGAGCAGGCTGTTTATGCTGTTGGCACCGATATGGGAAAACACCACCGCCGGGCTGCTGTAATTTACGGCAATGGTTTGTGGCTGCTCGACGGCCAGCCAGGTATTAACCGTCTGCTCAAAACTGATCATCTGCTGCGAGCTGCTGTTGCGCAGCCGCACGGTCAGCTTCAGGCTCGATTTATCAATGTTGATCTGATTACCGGTATCCCGGCCATAGGGCAGCGACATCTCATACAACAGGAAATTCTGCGCGGTGGCGGTGCGGTCTGCCGGAATCCGGTAGTAGGCCGGTTCATCACCGTGCATCAGCTGGTTCAGATCTTTAATCCGATGCAGCGGGCTGTCGACAGCCACCACCTCAGGCCGGGCCAGCAGCCAGCTTTCAAACCGCTCAATAAACTGCAGGTAATCGGGCCGGAATATGCCATTTTCTTCACCCCTATCAAGCGAGTAGTCGATGTTGTATATACCGGAGAACTGCTGATCCACCGCTTCGGCGTCCTGACGGAACTCAACCGACTCATCAAAGTAACGGATCAGGTTATCGTTGAGGCTGTTATTAAGCGCAAACAGCGCCAGGGCCAGGGTCAGTGGCGTCATCAGCCACAGAATCGTTTTACGCTGGGCGATCACAAGTTCGGCGATGGCACGGGTCAGGTTACCGATCCCTGGAATCAGCTGGTGACCCTGGCGGTAGCGAATCCGTGCCAGCAACCAGGGCACTACCGTCATCACCAGCACCATGGAGAACAGTACCCCGAACACCACGATATTGCCCAGGTCACGAAACGGCGGCGAGTCGCTGGCATTCATCGACAGAAAGCCAATGATGGTGGTGATATGGCTCAGCAGGATCGGGCTGGCATTACGCTGGTACGACTCGACCACCGCATCGGCAGCACTGTCACCTTCGATCACCTTGCGCTTTACGTAGGTCATGATGTGGATCGCTGAGGCCACAATCACGGTAAACATGATAATCGGTGCCGAGATCGACGGTGCCGACAGCTGAATACCGACCCAGCCCGCCATACCCAGTGCGCCCAAAAAGGACATCAGCACAATGGCCAGCATGGTCAGTGCAGCCTGCACGGACCCCAGGATAACCCCGGCGACCACCAGTACAAACACCATCATCAATGGAATCAGAGTGACGAAATCTTTTTTCGCAGCCTTGAAAAACGCCCCGTTCATGCGGGTGATCCCGCTGATGTAAAAACTGTAGTCGGGGTGCTGCTGGCGGACCTGGGCCAGAATCTCTTCTACCCCGGCGTTCACGGCCAGTACTTCTGCTTTGTTGTTCAGGCCTGGCAATAGCGTGGTCAGGTTGATGGCGGTAAAGCGGCCATCGGCGGTGATCAGTTTTCCCAGCAGGTCTTTCTCGATCAGTACTTCCTGTTCCATAAACCGGATACGACCGGCGTCGATATCTTGCGGTTCGTAGATGAAGTCTTCGATCAGGATATCGTCGCCCTCAGCATAGCTGTGGCTGTAGTTGCTGATCGAGTCGACCCGGGACGTGTACGGCACCTGCCAGAACTGTTCGGTCAGTGCGCGTACCAGCTCCAGCGTGGCGGCATCAAACACCGAGTCACCGGGCGGGCTGATCATCACGAATACGTTTTCAGTACGGTTGTAGACCGACTGCATCTGTTCCAGTTTGGCCAGATCCGGGTCGTTCTGATCAAAGAAGATCCGGTAATCACTGGCCAGGGTCAGGTTTTTCAGCCCGGCCGCACTGGCCAGCACACAGGCCACCACCAGTATCACCAGGTAGACACTGGCGCGGGTGGAGGCAAGCCAGCGAATCATGCGGGAAAAATCCATTATCAGCCTCGTTTATCCAGATAACCGGCCAGTGTCACCATCACCCGATCAACATCGGCCTGGGTACCCATCACCAGCTCCGATGCCCGGCAGCTGAGCCACTTGCGCCCCACCACAAACAGACCCGGCTGGGGTGTGTTGCCATAGGACTGCACAAACTCACCGTCCTGCACGGTCTGATCAATCTGCAGCCAGTCGGTGGCGTCCTGGTAACCCAGCGCCCAGACCACCAGATCAGTCTCCACACTCTCACCGTTATTAAACTGCACCTCACGGCCCAGACAGCTGACCGCCCGACCTTGCAGCTCAACGCCACGGTGCAGCAAGCCGCTGTCGTTCACCTCGCCACAGGGGACCGGGTTACGCGTTTTCAGCAATTTCGCAATCAGGCTGTTTTTATCCGCAAACAGAATGCCGAGGCGTTTGAGCCACCAGAACAGGTCTTTACCCAGCACTGTATTCGGCGGCAAGCCCCGTGGAGTGCCCCGCGCCAGGGTGACCCGCAGGCCCTTTTCAGCCAGGACAGCGGCAATCTGCCGGCCGGAGGCACCACTGCCCACCACAACGGCCTGACCATGGGCAGGCAGGTTCTCGAACTCACGCACGGCAGCCGTGTACTGCACCACCTCAGCATCCAGCGCGCTGGCCATCGGCGGCACAATGCACTGCTGGTTAGAGCCGGTTGCGTTGATCAGGCTGCGGGCCAGCAACTGCTCGCCGTTACCCGTCTGGACTACAAAGCCATCGCCGTTATGACTGACATTTACCACCTCAGTATCCGTTTTAATATGCGCAGCCAGTGGCGCGGCATACTGCTCAAGGTAAGCGGCCATCTCATCAACCGTGGGAAATCCTTCAGGAGCCCCCGCCATCGGTTTGCCCGGCAAACCACAGAACTGGCGCGAGGTAAAAAGCGTCATGGAGGATAACCGGGCACGCCAGGCACTGCCCGGCTGGCTGCGTTCAAGCAGCAGGAAATCCCGCCCCTGAGCGGCCAGGCAGTGGGCGGCATAAAGCCCGCACTGCCCACCCCCAATCACGATGCAATCACGCATCTGCATCGGCAACCTCCGGCGCGAAGTTCTCACCCAGGTGTTTGATCAGCGCGGTGACGGTTGGGTAGTTGAACGCCAGGTCAGGTTCCAGCTCCAGCGCCAGGGTTTTCTCAATTACGGCGGTCAGCTCAACATGGCCCAGTGAGTCCAGCCCCAGCCGGGAGAACGATGTGTCGGCATGTTCGGCCAGATTAAAGGTCGGCACTCTGGTTACCACGTAGGCCACGATTGCAGCTTCCAGTGTGGCAGTCATCTTTTCAGTAAACATAGGGTCACCCATTAGCAATACACAGTTTTCAGGACAGGGGTCAGCTCAGCGCTTCAAGTTGTGGCAGCAGATCTTTACACGCCACCCGGCGGATTTTGCCGCTGGTCGTGCGTGGGATGGTGCCCGGCTTCACCAGACACAGAATGTCCAGCGTCACCTCGCTGGCATCCATCACCAGGCCTTTGATATCCAGCGCCATTTCGGTGTGGTCACCGTTGATAAATGCCGCCTTGCTCAGCTCGACAATGGCCGCCAGCCGGGTCGTGCCATCGCGTTCAACCGCAAACACAGCCGCCCCGCCACCCGATGCCTGGGGATAGTTGTTGCAGGTGCGCTCGATGTCATAGGGATAGATATTGCGACCGCGCAGGATGATCAGCTCTTTGATCCGACCGGTCACAAATAGCTCGCCATCGCGGACAAAGCCCAGATCGCCGGTACGCAGCCACTGGCGCGCATCCTCGTTATTCAGCTGGGCCTGGAAGCCCGCCTGGGTCTGCTCGCTGTTTTTCCAGTAGCCCTGGGCCACGGATGGGCCGTGCAGCCAGATCTCACCAATGGTTTCATCCGCGCACGGAGCGCAGGTGTCCGGGTTGACGATGGTCAGCGCAAAGGCTGGGGAGATCAGGCCGCAGCTGACCACCTCAATCCCCTGCGCTGCTTCACGCAGGGTGCCCGCCGCAAACGCGGTGCTGTCGAAATGACGGGTTTTGACGCCGTTGCCAGGCGCACCGCCCGACACGAACAGGGTGGTTTCAGCCATGCCGTAGCAGGGGAAAAACGCCTGAGGGTCGAATCCGTGTGGGGCAAATTTCTCGGCAAAGCGCGCCATGGTGGCATGGTTGACCGGCTCGGAGCCGTTGAGGGCAACTTTCCAGCACGACAGGTCCAGCCCGGACAGGTCTTCACGGGCGGTAATAAACTTCACACAGTGCTCGTAGCCAAAATCCGGTGACGCTGAGCTGTGAATCCGGTAGTCGGAGATCAGCTCCAGCCAGCGCCGTGGCCGCTGGATAAAGTTCATCGGTGGCATAAAGACATAACAGCCCCCCAGGTAGAGCGGCTGCATCATATGGCCGATCAGGCCCATATCATGGAACTGTGGCAGCCAGCCCCCGGCAATCAGCCCGGCTTCATGCTGACACGCCTGCTGGATAGCCTGCTGATTATCGAGAATGCTGGCGTGGCTGACCATCACCCCTTTGGGCCGGCTGGTCGAACCCGAGGTGTACTGGATAAACGCCAGCTCATCCGGCTGCACTGGCTCGGGCACATGTATCTGTGCCGACTGAACCTGTTCATCCAGCCACAGCTGCGGCTGGTAGTCAGAGGCCAGCTCCTGCAACGCCCCCTGCAGGAAGCTCTCGGTTTTGGCCGTGGTCAGCACGGCGGTGACACCGGCGTCTTCCATGATCTCCAGGGTGCGGCTGAACTGCTGCGCATTTCGCGACAGGTTTAGCGGCACGGCGATCACTCCGGCGTACAGGCAGGCCAGGAAATCGATCACAAACTCATTACCCGCCGGGAAGATCAGCGCCACCGGCTGACCCGCCAGGCCATGTTCCAGCAGCAGCGAAGCACGGGCCTGCACCTGCTGGCGCAGCTGTGCCCAGCTGAGAACCTGAGCCGTTTCCGGCCCCCGGCTCTGGAAGACACAGGCGTTCGCATCCGGCTGACTGAGGCCGTAGTTCAGTACCCGCTGGGCAAATGATTCAAATTCAGCACACATAGTCGCCATCCTTATGCCATTTCGCTCATGGCCAGCAGCTTGCTGGTGCAGGCCTCCAGCTGTTGCACAAACGTCTCGATATCCGCCAGCTGGGTATAACGGCCAAAGCTGACCCGCAGCGCCCCCTGAATACGGGCTTCATCCAGCCCCATCGCACTCAGTACATGGGAGTGCTGTTTGCTGGCATCGTTGTTGCTACAGGCCGAACCGATCGACACCTGAATGCCGCATTTGCGATCCAGAAACGCCGCCAGTGCTTCCGCACGCACACCGTCAATGGAGAAATTCAGGGTATTGGCCACCGCCTGGGTGACACAGGTTTCACCGTTAAAACGGATACTGAACGGCAGCTGTTCAAGCCGCCCCATCAACTGCGCTTTGCAGTCGCTGTAGTGCGCATCCCACTGTGCCACCATGCTGGTGCAGTCTTGCGCGGCCTGGGCCATACCGGCAATCGCCGTCAGGTTTTCCGTGCCCGCGCGCATACCCATCTCCTGGCCGCCGCCGTGAATCAGCGGTTCCAGCTGGTCTGGCTCACGAATATAGAGACAGCCCACGCCTTTGGGGCCGTAGAATTTGTGTGCCGAACAGGAGACAAAATCCGCCCCCAGTGCAGGCAGATCCACCTGACGTTTGCCGACAATCTGCACCCCATCCACATGCACTTTGATGCCACGGGCCTGGGCCAGCGCCACAATGCCCTCCACCGGTTGAATTACCCCGGTTTCGTTGTTGGCATACATCACCGAGATCAGCTGAGTATCCGGCTGTAAGGCCGCCTCAACCTCGGCCAGTGCAATGGCACCACTGGCCTGGGGCTGCAGGCGGGTAACGGTAAAACCGAACGCCCGCTCCAGGTAACGCACGGTGTCCAGCACCGAGGGGTGCTCAATCGCCGTGGTAATGATGTGGCCCGGTGCCTGGCTGCATGGCAGCAGGCAACTTTTGATCGCCCAGTTATTGGCCTCAGAGCCACCGGAGGTAAACGCCACCTGCGCCGCACTGCAGTTGAGCAGACGCGCCACTGACTGGCGCGCCTCCTTCAGCAGAGCTTTGTTTCCCTGCGCCAGCTTGCTACTGCTGGAGGCATTGGAAAACTGGGACAGCGACGCAATCATCGCCTGCACCACGGTGTCCGACAGTGGCGTCGTCGCGTTGTAATCGAAGTAGCCAGACAGCTCCTGCATTTCCATCAGATCACCCCTTGCGTCTGTGCCTCAGCCAGCAATGACTGGTGCATCTCAGTGAGAATGTGAACACAGTGGTGCTGGGAGGGCTCAAGCTCACCCAGCATCGCTTCAATTTGCTCCGGTGTGCGGCTGGCAATGTCTGCCAGCGCGGTGTTTTTCACCGACTCACAAAAGATATCGCCGGTCGCGACAGAGGTCGCACAGCCCCAGGCACGGTAAGCAATCTCGCTAACCGTGCCGTCGGTTACACCCGCCTGCACACGGATACGGTCACCACACACGGAGTTACCAATCTCAAACTCCAGTGCCGGGTTCTCAACATCCCCGACAAAGCCCGGGTCCATAAAATGGTCTGCAATCAGTTCGCTATACATCATTCAGCTCCCCCGCCTCAGTTGACAATCGGACAGGTGCCAGAGCTTGCTTCCAGCTCCAGATCATCCAGTCGCTTGTCCAGGTTCACCGCGCAGCAGCCAAATTCTTTCGACTCTGGCAGGCGCATCACGTACTGCATACGCTGACCACTGCGGCCCGATGCACTGGTGCCTGGCAGCAGGCGTACCAGATCTTCCGTCAGCATAAAGCCCGGTGTAGAACGGGCCATAGGGTCAAGGATCGCCAGCTGGCCGGTTTCGCCCGGTGCAACTTCACGGCCCAGATCTTTTGGATCACGCACGGAGAAGTGAACGTAGGGGGACACATGCTTTTCGCCGTGCTCGTCATCAATGGCAACCACGTTGGACTCAACCAGCGCGTAGATATCACGGATCTGATGTTCTTCAACACCCAGGTATTCTTTACATTCATCGTTGAATTCCTGACGGGACAGCATCTCACCGGAGAAGCGTTTCCAGCCCCCCAGGGTGATCACATAGCTGCCTTTGTCCAGCTTGAGCTTGATGTTGGCGGCTTTCAGGTAGCGGATAAAACGGTTGATCAGAAAGGGAGGGCCAATGATGTGACGGCTGAACTTGTTCTGCCACTCAGCCAGCTGCTCAACCGCGTCTTCCGGCACAAACGTCTCGTTACGCACCATGAAACGGTGAGTATCCAGCAGGCCCGCCAGCATATTCAGGGCTTTGATCATGCCCATTTCTGGAATTTCTTCCGTGGATGGACACAGGTACAGGCCCGCCCCTTTGGAGATTTTGAAAAACTCCCGGTACATGGCGTAAATGCCCAGCACCGCGTTATCAACGGTATCGGAACAACGGCGGGACACACTTGGAATACCGGAGGTGCCAGTGCTGCGCATTTCCAGCTCAACCTCGTTCAGCCCAACCGACAGTAATTTATGGCTGTCATTTGATTTATACAGCTCAATCGGCACCAGTGGGATGGTCGCCAGATCTTCAAATGTATTAATTGAGTCCGGAGAAACACCCTTTTCTACACAGGAATTACGGTAAAACTTATTGCTTTCATAATGATGACTGAATGCTTCCTTAATCAGGATGAATTTAACCTCAGCCAACTGTTCTTCAGACATATCATATAAGGCTTTAGGTGAAGAGATCGCCATTTTCAGTGGTTTAAGGCCAAACTTCTCTGCCTCAGAAAACATTTTTTCAATCATTACGTTAAGTCCCATACTGTGTTTATACGATGCAGTTTATGTGTGTTATTTAGTCAGCACTCACCCAACAGGCATGCAGAGGCCGTGACAGCCAAGCAGCCATATGGTTACTTACGACAGCCGACAAAACTGTTAACTATTTGTTTTTTAGTTACTTTTATGATGTGAAGTTTGGTCAAACAAAATTTAACCTCACGAACCAGTACCGGTCAGGCTCATCTGCCCAGACCCAAGCTTTATAAATCGGGCCGAGAGTAATCCTCCAGATACATTTCTGACCTTAAGGTAAAAGTCTTATTGCCATGAACGCTATTCTATTACTTAAACACCCTTTAATAAGGAGCCACTAATGTATAACTCATGAAATTCGACGCCACAGTAATGAGCTATAAAATAATTGTCAACGTAAAAGCTGTTAAATAACTTCCGGCAAAATTAAGCCACGACTAAATAAGATTTATCTAATTAACAGCAACAAACCAATAGCCACACTTCAAGTTATGTTTTTAAATAAATTTTAATATTACATAACAACATAAAATAAATTTCCAAACTGAACGACTGTTATCAAACAAATACCGCGCAACAGTGAGATAACATAGCGCACCTAGCTTATGTGGATATAAAGGCATTTAATGGTCTGTTTTTTGATCAGTCCTGTGTGATAGCGAATAGCCAATACGGCTGATTATCTGGCCTGTGGCACTATGCAGCCGGTGTATCTAATTCAAACAGTATTGATAACTATTACTGTTTGAACCATCCCGCTCACATTAAACCGCCCTGTCAGATTCATATATCAAACAGACCACCGCTCAATCCCCTGCCATATTTTTAGTAACGATCGGGTTAACAGAGTCAGCTGGCGGCCTCTTCGTGTGATTATTTCCCACTCACAAAATCACTATAAGTGGGAAATAATCACACGTAAAGGTTTTTCTGACAAATCAGGTCACATTTCTGTGCATTGATATTCAGGGTAGTGAGCGTCAGAGGGTGTCAGGCCCGGCTAAGTAGCTAAAGAAATAAGGGGTCAGCAAGGCTTGATAACAGGTACAAAAAAGCCGCCGATGGCAGCAGGGGTTGCTGTCGAGGGCGGCTAGTGCGGGTCTGACAGCTGGCAGACAGCATCAGCAGGGGTATTGAGTTGTGGTAACAGACAGGCTGTTCAGCCGAGAATTAACCCCGCCTGTTCAGCAACAACCTGGCCCAGTATGTGATGCTCTGGCGCATCCAGGTGAACACCATCAACATTGCTCAGGCTGATATGGTTTGATGCATACAATAATTCGATATCCAGCCCAGCTAACGCCGCACCGTAGCACTGCTCTGAATTCTCTCCACGGTTAAAGCCGGAGAACTTCTCCGCCATCGCTCCCAGCGGCTGCTGGATTTCAGGCGGGATAATCACCAGTATTCTAGCCGGGGCTGTCATCGGTTCCGGCTGCTGAACCAGTGCCAGACTAACCAGGCGCTGTAAACCTTCTGCGCTCTGTTCTGCCGGTGCACCAATGCTGTCCTGGAAATCGTTAATGCCCAGCATAATCACCAGCAGATCGACCGGCGCGTGTGAAGCCAATAACATCGGCAGGTACTTCGTCCCCTGCCGTAAAGGGCGATTACGGTCTTCATAGCGGGTGGTTCGCCCGTTCAGGCATTCTTCGATTACCCGGTAATCCGACCCCAGCACGTGTTGCATCACTCCCGGCCAGCGCTTATCAAACGGCAGTCGGTTGCGGCTACCCGGGATAATGCCCCAGGACATCGAGTCCCCGTACACCATAATCGTTTTACTGATGTCCATACGCCTTGTTATCTCCCTGTCATATGATCAACACGCGAGTCTAATCACCCGATGTTACAGCCCGTGAAGGTTACCTTAACCAGGGCCGGTGCCAATAGCGACTATTCGCCCATGTACATAAGCACCTGATCGCGAGCAAGCTCGCTCCTGGCAGCCCAGCCAACGCAGGCCTTCGAACGTAGGAGCCAGCTTGCTGGCGATCACCCGGCCAGCGCTTGCAAACCACTAACCGATGGCGCAAAGAATGCCTGGCCGGTGACGGCGCGGGTGTATTTCAGCAGGTGGTCCCAGTGGCTGTTCTCATCCCCGGTGACCATACTGCGCAGCATCGTCTCGAAGTTAGCCGGTGTGCGGCAGTAAGAGGCGAACATCAGCCCGCATTGCTGGCTGTTACCCCAGGGCATACTGTGGCGCAGAATTTCGATTGACTGGCCATCGGCATCTTTCAGTGAGGTGCGTTTGGTATGCGCGGTCGCGGCTTTGTCGCTGCTGGCGTATTCCACATTGTCAGCTTTGGTCCGGCCCATGGTGTCTTCCTGCGCTTTAATGGACTGGCGATTCCACAGCGGCATACGGTGAATGTATTTCTGCAGGTGGATATAACTGCCACCGCTAAAGGTTGGGTCTTCATCACCCACCACAGCTACCACGGCACGCTGATCACCCTCAGGGTTCTCGGTGCCATCAACAAAGCCGGTCATATCGCGGCTGTCCAGATAGCGGAAGCCATGTACTTCCTCCACCAGCTCGGCGACCTCCGCCAGTTGCTCACGTATCTGCCAGGCCAGCTGGAAGTTCAGATCATGGCGATCACTGCGGATATGAAACAGCAGATCGACCGGTGTGGCCGGAGCCAGCCGTTCAGCTTCAGCCAGCGCCGGAAATGGAGCCAGCAGTGCCGGAGCCGGTCCGGCAATCAGCAATGGCCAGAATGCCGTTCCCACGGCAGCAACAAGGTGCAACCCTGCATCAGGGTAGTCTGTCTGCCACTGCTGTTGCAGTGCTGGTACAGCGGCCAGCATGGCCCGGATACGGGGCAGCGCGTCGGACTGGTCTGTCTGGTTAAAGGTCAGAAAAATAGCATCCTGATTTGCCAGGGCGGTAATACCGGATTGAAACTGCGCGACCATGCTCGGCTCCTGTTCTGTAAGCTGCTTTTATTAGCCCCAGTATAAGCAAGTCCGCTGGCCAGGCCAGTAGAGAAGCACTACGCAGGCCATAGTCCGTATTTATAGCACCCACGACCACAGTCTCAGCTACTGCAAAAAAGTCAGTTCAGGCAGCCGCTGGCACAGCCACTGCCCGGCTTTACCTTCCTGGTAATTGGCGCTGATCATCAGATCCACCAGCCGGTGATAACGCACAACATCATTCCCCAGTCGCAATTGCTGCAAACTGCCCTCGGCGATCATCGGTGCCACCATATGCTGCGGTGCCCAGGCCCAGCCCAATGAGCGCTTTACCAGCTCCAGCAGGCCGTACTGGCTTTCAATTTTCCAGATTTTCCGGCTTAGCTGTTCCGTCACTAGCACATCCCCCTCACGGGAGGTCAGCACCAGCTGGCGGTGTTCCATCAGTTGCTCAAAAGACAATGACTCGAAGGCCGCCAGCGGATGCGTCGGACTGGCCACAGCCACCATAATCATCTCGCGCAGTGGACGAATTCGAAAATCCTGCGGCGGCGCTTCAGTACTGATCATCAGGCCAATATCTACCCGGCCCTGACGGATCAGATTGATAATGTCACTACGCGCCGGGGTAAGCAGTTCCAGCTCCAGTTGCGGAAATTCAGCTTCCAGCGCGACCAGTAATGTCTCCAGCGCTTCACCGATCAGTGATTCTTCCACCGCCAGCGACAGTCGGCCCTCCTCACCTGCCGACATAGCATCGGCATGGCCTTCAAACAACCGCGCCTGGGCCAGTAACGCCTGAGCCTGGGGCAACAGTGTCCGGCCCGCTTCAGTCAGGGTGGGTTCGCGGCGGCTGCGATCAAACAGCGTCAGCCCCAGGTCCAGCTCCAGATTTGATATCGCGGTACTCACGGCCGATTGCGCTTTGCCCAGCTGGCGGGCTGCCGCCGAAAACGAGCCCTGGTCCACACTGAGGGTAAACGCACGCAACTGTTCCAGGTTAAATCGCATCACCAGCGCCCTTCTCTCTGATTTTTAGATACTAGCTAACTATAAACTATAAATTTTTCACGCAGAATAGCCGAATTATTAGCCGTAACCGAAAGACCCCAAGGAGAGCACCATGCGCAACACCCACGACAGAATTCGTCATACGCTGCTATTTGAAGGGATCGCCATCGTCCTGACGTCGCTCATTGTCGCTGCACTGGTCGAGACTGAAGTGGTGACCGCTGGTGCGCTGGCACTGATTCTTAGCCTGCTGTCCATGGGCTGGAACTATCAGTACAACCTGATATTTGATCGCTGGCTGGTAAAAACACGGGGTAGTGCCGTGCCTGGCGTGCGCTCTGTCGGCTTACGGGTGCTGCACGCGCTCGGTTTTGAAGGCGGATTTCTGGTGGTCAGCCTGCCACTGGTCGCCTGGTGGCTGGACCTGGGCCTGTGGCATGCGCTGGTAATGGACGTTGGTTTTTCGATCTTCTTTATCGGCTACGGGTTTGTCTTTAACTGGGGCTATGATCTGGCGTTTCCGCTGGAAGCACCAGAAGCCGCCAGCCCAGCCGCCTGAGCATTACCGGCGTACCAGCCGCAGCTCCGGGAGATGTAACCGCTGCCCGGTTTGCTGGGCCTCCAGTGTCGGCAGAATATCCGTGCTGGGCCAAAGCCCGCTCTGCAACGCCTGGGCATAGGGGTTATCCAGCCCGGCACTGATCATCGCCGCCGCGCTGGCGGCGACATCATAGGCCAGCCGGTGCCAGCTGGCCGTAATCGTCTGATCAGGGTTGGGCGTTAACAACAGATACCAGCCGTCCGGGCTGGCATCATTGGCGGGCATACCAATCACCCCGCTGTTTAGCCAGGCTCCCTCAGCCATCGCCTGGCCAAAGGGCAAACCACAGTGCCCACCAATCATGACATCAGCGCCTGCGTCCGCCAGCTGCTGCTGTTTAGCCGCGTTGTCACCGCTGGCGAAAACAAACCTGTTAATGCTGTTCAGGCTGCCATGGACGACGGTAAAACGCTGACCATTGAGGCTGAACGTCAGCTGGCGCGGCAACGTCGCCATCCAGTGTTTGTGAGCCTGGCTCAGCTGCTGGCTGGCATAGCGATACCACTGCACCGACAGTAATGAGCAGGCACTGTTTTCATCAAAACCACAGCCACAGTCCGGTGCACCCGCCGCCAGCGATTCTTCACAGTTGCCCATCACCACCGGAATACCCCAGTCACGGATCAGATCAACGGTGGCCTGCGGCTCGGCACAATAAGCCACCAGATCACCGGTACAAATCACCCGCGCTGCCGGTATATCCCGTTGCCGGGCAACCTGCTGCATGGCCTGAGTCGCGGCCAGATTACTGTAAGGGCCACCGAATACCAGCACCGGGCCGGTCAGCAGACCCAGATCGTGGCCCGTTTCAGTACCCATATCAGTTGCTCACCGAGACATTAGCGGAGACCGGTGCCGATTTACGCCCCGCATCGCCCAGCCAGAACAGCAGACAGCCGCTGGCCAATACACTCAGGCAGATCCACAGTAATTTGGTATATTTATGCGCCTCACCCAGCAGTGCGCTGTAACCAGAAGACTCCATGAAATACAGCGCCGCACCAACAATCGCGATGATAAAACTGCCCAGATAACTCCACAGGGCAATCTCACGCCGGTTGCCCCAGAGGCTGAAAAACACCACCGGTGCCAGATACATGGATGCCGTACCACTCACCGCCACCGCGCTGAACAGGTCTTTATTGCCCAGGAACACCAGTGCCACCCCCATCAGCATAAACAGTGCCATCACCAGACGGCCATTGCGCAGGCTGGCGGGTAGCAGTGCCATATCCACCACCAGTAACTTGGCCGAACTGGATAAGGTACTGTCCAGCGTGGACATGGCCGAGATCACCAGCGTTGCACTGAACAGCAACATCGGTAGCTCGCCCAGCAGTCGGGTCAGGGCATCATTCATCGCCTCGCCGTTCAGCGCATTGGCCCCGGCAATAATGCCCAGCGAGCCAAAAGCGATAATACACAACGTGCTGATCCAGCCCGCGTGGAGAAAACTGCGGCGGGTGGTTTCACGGTCAGCCAGAAAACCCCGGTCCATCATGACCGGGTCATGCAGGGGGTAACTCCAGATCTGCAGCAGCGCTACCATCAGCAACACCGGGCCAGGCTGGGTAATATCAAACGGCTTGAACGCCAGCAGCGCCAGATTGAAATGCCCCTGTGCCGTAACCAGCGCCAGCAGTAACACCAGCACCACCAGGAAAATCAGCATCTGCATCAGGTCGGTGCGCAGCGACGCATGCAGGCCCCCAAGCATGGAGTACAGCAGTGTGATCAGTGCCAGCGCGACCACCGCCAGGGTATACGCCTGGCTACCCGTTACGCCGAACAGAATGCCGATTACCAACAGATTGGCGAACACCTCACTGACCAGTCGAATGCCCACGACCAGGTTGTAACACCGGCTGCCCCAGTGGCCAAAACGGTCCGCCAGAAACGCCTGCACGCTGGGGTAGCCCTGCTCAAAACGCAGCGAATCGACAATCCGCCCACCGGTCAGAAACGACAGATAATACGCGGCATAGGCCAGGGTGCCCCAGAGACCGTAGTAGAAGCCCAGAATCGCGGCGTTCAGCAATGAACGGGCGAAGATCCAGGTCGTCACCTGAGAGAAAATCAGCGTCAGCAGGCCAGGCGGCGAACCATCCTCCGCCTGGCCCTGAAAAAAACTGCCCACATGAGCAACCCGACGGGTAAGTAACACAGAAACAACAGCCACCAGCGCGACCAGAGCCGCCAGCCAGAAATCCATACAACATTCCTTTGAAAGTGTTTGTTTATTAAAAACCTCAAGCTCGCTCCTGCCCGATGGTTGCCAGGTTAGCGGGAAGTTTCAGCTTCGGTGACGGGTTCATCAACAGACTCTGGCCCACGTTTCCAGCGGTGATAGCGGGCCAGCCAGCCCAGCACTCGCTCCGGGGCATGGGCGCGTTTCCAGTTACCGGCGGCGTATTTATTTGCCTCCGCCCAGGTTGGGTAGGCGTGAATGGTGCCCAGTATTTTGTTCAGCCCCAGCCCATGTTTCATCGCCAGCACAAACTCTGGCAGCAAGTCACCGGCATGTTCACCCACAATGGTGGCACCCAGAATGGTGTCTTTACCTGGCACGGTCAGCACTTTGATAAAGCCAGTGGTTTCGCTCTCGGTAATCGCCCGGTCCAGGTCGTCCAGCTCATAGCGGGTCACTTCAACCGCGATATTCTGATCCAGCGCATCCTGTTCACTCAGCCCAGCCCGCGCCACTTCGGGCTGGGTGAAGGTCGTCCAGGGAATCACACGGTAGTCGGCTTTGAATTTCTTCAGATCGCCAAACAGTGCATTCACCGCCGCATACCAGGCCTGGTGCGCAGCCACATGGGTGAACTGATACGGACCGGCGACATCGCCCACAGCAAAGATATTGGGATACAGGGTTTCCAGATACTGGTTGGTGACAATCGTGCGATCCGTTTCGATGCCCAGTGCTTCCAGGCCATAGCCTTCAAGCCGGGGCTGGCGGCCAACAGCGCACAGCAGCTGATCAAATTCGACCCGAACCTCACCGCCCGGGTGGCCCAGCACGATAAATTTCTGCTCGCCATCACGTTCACAGCGCAGTGCGGTATGGCCCGTGAGCAGGCTCACGCCATCGGCACGTAACGAGTCCGCGACCAGAGTGCTCACGTCTTCATCTTCACGGGCCAGCAAACGGCTGCCCCGCTCCACCTGCGTCACCTCACTGCCCAGCCGGGCAAAACTCTGCGCCAGCTCACAACCAATCGGCCCGCCGCCCAGCACCACCAGCCGCTTCGGTGTTTCCTCCAGCTCAGCAAAACGCTGCCAGAGGGTATCGCTGGTTACATAGCCGGTCTCTTCAATGCCTGGCAAAGGCGGCACCACGGGCCGCGCACCGGTGGCAATCACAATACTGCGGCTGGTCAGCCGTTCAGTCCGGCCATCACCATGACTGATCTCCACCGTCCAGGGGTCGATCAGCCGGGCATAGCCCTGCTTTACTTCAACTCCCAGCTGGGTGTAACGCTCAATGCTGTCATGGGGCTCAATCGCCTCGATAACACGATGGACCCGCTGCATGACTTTTTTGAAAGAGAACCCCGGCTGCGCCCCTTCCAGCCCGTACGCTTCAGCGTGACGTATCTGATGGGCCACACGAGCACTTTTGATCAGCGCTTTGCTGGGTACACAGCCGTAGTTGAGGCAATCACCGCCCATCTTGCTGGCTTCCACCAGGGTAACCTTGGCCTTCACTGCGGCGGCAATATATGCCGTTACCAGTCCTCCAGCCCCGGCACCGATCACAATCAGGTTGCGATCAAAGTGTGCTGGACGCTGCCAGCGTGCATAGTGACGACGGCGCTGCACCAGGCTGACCAGGTAACGGGCCAGCAGCGGAAACACTCCCAACAACACGAATGACAGCAGTAACCCCGGCGACAGAATACCCGCCAGGCTGTCGAGCTGCGCCAGCTGGGTGCCCGCATTCACAAACACCAGCGTGCCCGCCAGCATCCCCAGCTGACTGACCCAGTAGAAAGTGCGCGCGCGGATGGCGGTCAGGCCCATCAACAGGTTGATCAGGAAAAACGGGAACACTGGCACCAGTCGCAGGGTGAACAGATAGAATGCTCCGTCCCGTTCAACGCCCTGGTTCAGCGCTTTCAGGCGGCTGCCAAAACGCCTTTGCACACTGTCGCGCAATAAATAACGCGCCGTAAAAAACGACAGTGTCGCGCCAATACTGGAGGCAAACGACACCAGCAACGTGCCCCAGAGCACGCCAAACAGTGCCCCGGCAGCCAGCGTCAGGATGACAGCACCCGGCAGTGATAACGCCGTAACGCCGATATAAAACAGCATAAACAGCCCGGCCACCTGCAGCGGCTGCTGATCTCGCCAGTGTTCAAACTCACCCAGCCCGGCCTTAAGGCCTTCCAGAGTCAGCAGCAAATGCAGATCAAATAAGTAGAAAGCAGCGGCCAGTAACACCACCAGCACGAGGATAAGTTTTTTCACGCGTTTCTCCTGAAGTGCGCTTAAAGTGCGCCGCCGCAACTGCTGCCCTGTCCGGCGGTACAGCCGTAACAGTGGTCGGCAACATAGATAGATTCACCGGCCACGTCCTGCTGTAACAGATCGCGCAGATGGCGGGGTGGTTTGGCGGCCAGCGCGACCCCCAGTTGCTGATTGAAATCGCAGTCATACAGCTGGCCCTGCCAGTCGACACTGATCAGCGAGCGACACATCACCCCGGCCAGATTTTCAGGTCGGTAGCTACCTTTAAGCAGGTCGATATAGGGGGCAAACTCACCTTTAGAAATCAGCGTAGAACCAAAACGCTGGATCGGCATATTGGCCAGTGCAAACAGCTGGTTAAACACAATGCCAAAATGCGTGGCCAGTTCGCGTTTGTAATCCGCCTCCAGTGCGGTCTGTTCCGGTGGCAGCACCGGCCCCTGAGGGTTATAGACCAGGTTCAGTTTCAGCCTGCTGTCGGGCTGGCCGTAACCCAGCGCGTTGAGCTGTTGCAGCCCGGCGATGCTTTTATCAAACACCCCTTTGCCGCGCTGTTTATCGACATTCTCCAGCGAGTAACACGGCAGCGAGGCTTCGATCTCCACCTGGTTATCCGCCAGAAACTGTGCCAGATCCTGCTGACCCGGCTCAAACAGAATGGTCAGGTTACAGCGATCAATCACCCGCACCCCCAGCGCCCGTGCTTTCACCACCAGTTCGCGGAAGTTATCGTGCATCTCCGGTGCCCCACCGGTCAGATCCAGGGTTTTAATGCCCCGTGCTTTGAGCACCTGCAGTACCCGCGCAATATCCTCTGCGGCCATCATTTCGGTGCGATTCGGCCCGGCATTCACATGGCAGTGCACACAGCTGAGGTTACAGAGATAGCCCAGGTTGACCTGAAGCGTGTCGGTGGTGGTACGAGAGATCGCTGGAAAGTCAGTCGCTTCAAGCAGGGGTAACGTCGGTAACATGGTGGCTCCTGATGGGGAAATCAGCTCAGTATGATGAGCGCTATAGAGATTAGTCGGCGCTGGGGCCGGATTCTTACAGGCGGGCGGACATATTTTTCAAAAAAGTAAAAGACGGTGCTGTAGCGGCGTTAATTCTCGGGCTCATCCGGCTGACTCTTGGCATAGCTCTGGGCGAGCTGGCGCAAGGTGCCCATCTGGCCCTGAAAGCGACGGCAGCTGGTACACATCAGGGTATGAAATTTCAGTGAGGAACGCTCGGCAACCGTTAATGGCCGCTCCTGTCCATCGGATAATAACCGGGTGGCCTGTTTACAATTCATCATCTTCACGTGCCCTCGCTGAACCAGTTATTTTCCAGACAGTCCCGTAGCCGTAAGCGCGCGCGGTACAGCACCACATGCAGGTTAGACACCGTAATCGCCTCCTGCGCGCAGATCTCATCACTGCTTAGTTCCAGAAACTCCCGCATCATAAACAGCCGCGCCTGCAGCGCAGGCAAGCAATTGAGACAGGCATCAAAGGTACGCCAGAAATGTGCATCTTCCATGCTCTGTTCCGGCTGTTGCCAGCGGGCAGGCCTGGCCCCCCGTTGCCAGCGGCCCTTGTGATCAAACCGGCTGTCATCAGCCTCATCGTCATCCAGCTGCACAGCCGTTACCGCCTGATCCGCTTTGTGCCTGCGTCGCAGGGCATCGGTAATCTTGTGCTTGAGGATGGCAAAAACCCAGGTTTTCAGTGCCGCCTGGCGCTGGAAAGCTGCGCTGTTTTTCAACGCCCCTTCCAGCGCCTCCTGCACCGCATCTTCCGCTTGTGAGCGATCCGCCAGCTGCAGCACCGCGAACTTCAACATCTGCTCACGCAGGTCTGCCAGAAATACCGGGCAGGCCAGCGCGGCAGGCGGTTGCTCTGGCACTGACCCCAGGGGGTCAAACGCCGAGGATGGGTTACTCATTCAGTCAGGTTCGCTATGTCGCTAATCAATAACGCTATGATGCCAGCAGGCCGGCCTGGCGACCAGCCTGATTGGGGTACATAGAAACGACCCCGCGATTACATGATACGTGGCAACACATAACTGGACAAAAAACTGAGTCCAGCAAGTGGCAAACCGTACTTTGCGATGGGTCTGACGGGTTGGTGAGCTGGCGTTATTCCCTTTGTCATAAATGCTCCTGCAAAAAATATTCAAACCAGAGCAACGATTGATCGTTGCAGTAAATAGCTGTTATTAACGGGGAGATTTTAGCCACCCGTTAGCGGTTGTCAGGCAGGGCCATGCACGATAACGTAACCCCGCATACTCACCAAAGATTCAATAACCTTGAGCCATTACGTTCCTGATAAGGCTAAACAAGGAAGTACCGTGACAAACTACACAATATCAGAAGAACTCAAAGAACAGCTCCTAACCAAAGGCTATATTCGTCTTGAAAATGCCGTCCCGCCGGCGCTGTTAAAAGAGTGGCAAGCGCTGGGTAAAAAGCTCGAAGCAAGTGCGATGTCTGCACATACTGAAGGCCAGCAGCTGCATGGGTGCTGTGTTATCAAAGACCCCATTGGTCCCCGCCTGATGCGGTACAATGATATTCACCTGATCCAGACACAGGCATCACTGGACCTGTTAGCCTGCCCGGCCATGATGGCCATTGCCCGGGAACTGTGCGGGCGCGGCGCAGTACCGATCCAGATGGATCTGCTGTATAAACACCAGCACCCGCATCCGATAGTCAAATGGCATCAGGATGCCCAGCATTCGCGCAGTTATCCCTACCTCAATATCGGCATCTATCTTGATGATGCACCAGCAGACGATGGCTGTTTACGTTACGTTGCAGGCACCCAGCATGAGCAACTGGATATCGAACATATATCCCGCGACCATGGCTGGGAGGTTCCCGGTGTGGTTGAGTTGCCCGCTAAAGCCGGTGATATTCTGATTCAGGATATGATGATTCTGCATGGCTCACAGCCAAAACGAACCCCTGGAGTACGACGCACAATCTACGTCGAGTACCGCCCTGTCGAGGGTATTCATGAAAGTCAGGCACAAACCCCACAATGGGCAAAGCTGCGACAAGACTGGATGGCTACCGTTCTGCGCCATGCGGATAAAAACGACTGGCCAGATGCCTGGCAGGATGACTACCCAGACCTAACAGGTAGCGATGCAGACATCATGCAAGCCATTGCGGCCAACCACGAGCCCCCCATTCCCGGTGTCTGGGAAAACTTCCCGGTAGAGCGCCCAGACTACCCAGTGCCGGCAGACATGAAAGATTGGTAAGACCCCAGACACGCCAATGCCCATCAGCAGCTGACGGGCATTGGCGCAAAGCAAGCAAACAGTCGTTTTCCGGTCGTGCGGGCTCAGTTCTGATTGCCATTGAGCAGGTAATCACGAGAGCCTGTGGTGCTCTTGCCATACTGCCACTGATCATTGGCCTGAACACTAGCGTTATTGCCGGCCTGGTAACCGGACTGGTTACCACCGATCTGGCTGCCATACAGGCTCAGGTTACCTTTGTAGGTATCGCCACTGTGGCTGCTGGAGCTGGGTGACAGCAGGTTCAGCCCGCCCTGGCCATGCGTGCGGCTATCCGCGCTGCTCATCCCCACCGTGGTGCTGCCCTGTCCCTGGTTCATCTGGTGGCCGGTGTCCCCGGCACTGTTACTGGCACCCTGGCTAACCGTGCTGCTGTAGTTGCGTTTCTGGTTGTAGGTCTGACGGGCATTGAGATCATCGCGGTTATAAGTGTAGCGGTAATCTTTACGTTCCCAGCTGCGTTTGCTGTTGTCCACGCTGGTATGGGTACGCTGGTTCAACTTATAGCTGTTGCTGATATCGATGTTGGGACTGTATTTACGGATTTCGATATCACCGGCCTGCACAGCGGCAGCACTCAGAGTAAGGGTGGCGATGATGGCAGCCAGAGTCGCGTGTTTAAACAGTGTCATGGTGATCTCTCCTCCTGCAGCGGCGCAGGCGTGTTGTTTTGGGTTCAACTGTGAGTCACAGGGAGGTGGGGAGAGGGTTCAAAGTTTCTGCTTACTATTTTTATCTGGGGGAATAGCACAGCAAATCAGCGACGTCTCAGCCGTTCAACCTCAACCGTTGCCGCTTTGCCCAGCCGACCACGCACCTGGACATAATCGCCAGGCCCTGGCGACTTGTCGATGCGGGTCCTCTCGCTGATAGATAAAGGAAGCCCGTCCAGCTGCCAGCGTGGGCCGAGTGTGCCGTGCAGGCGCACGGCCGCCCCTTCAGGAATCACCGCTACCCGGCCCTGGGCATTACGTGCCCCCTGAGCCACCCACTCTTCGATCAGCTGAACCTCCCCGTCAGAAAGATAAGGCCCATTCAGCGGCATTCGAGGCCGAGCCTGGCCCCGGATGCGACGGATCAACTCACTTGCCTCAGGCCTGCCCGGCACCACACGGACACGATGGTGGCTGGCAAGGGTCGCCCGATACGATGTTAATCGATAGCCTTCGGGCGCGCGGCCCATCAAGCCGCTGTCCGCATGGCAGCTGGCGCAGCGCGTGGCAAAGATCGGTGCAACATGCAGATAGGTCACTACCTCTCCAGGTTCTGGCCGTAATGTCTGAATACTTTCGGGGGCCTCGACGCTGATTACATCACCACGCGGCAAGCCAGTCGCAATCCAGCGCTCAAACCGGGCAATTTCTCTGGCAGACAGAAACGGAGGCCCGGTCATCGGCATTCTTGGCAGACGGGTCCCCTTCAGGCGGCGGATCAGTTCACTCGCGGCAGGCTGACCGGCTTTCACGACCGGCCCTGAACGACCACCCTTCAACAGTGAGTCAAAGCTGTCCAGCCTCAGATTAGCCGCAGCCGCGTCACCGGAATGGCACATAACACACCGCTGGGCAAGCACCGGCGCGAGCATCTCATAGGTCACGATTTCGCCAGCCTCAAGCGTGACCGGGCCTGTGACAAACAGGGCGGCAGCCAGAACAGCTGGCAAGAAGGCGCGGGAATAACAGCTGAGCGAATTCAATGTACGCACCCCTTTTCAGACACATAGAACATGGCCATTAAGACAATGCCCCTGACCTGTCGTTCGCACCGGAAAAAACGAAGCTGCGAAACTCAATGAGCCATGCTCATCCCATCATGCAATATTCGATGGCTCTCAGCCCTGCTGCTACTTGCCCTTCACGGCCACGCTGCTAAAATCCTCGCCGCTTAAGGTGCCTGGCTGTAATACAGCCGGATTAAACGGGAAGCCAGCCAATCTGGTGCTGCCCCCGCAACGGTAATTGAGTTAAGCCAGTACAAATACCACTGTGCGTTGTCATGGGAAGGTGCACTGGCCGCAGCGTTGTTTCAACAGCTGCGCTCATCAGCCCGGAGACCGGCCTTAAGCAGTCATCTTCCGGCATGCGGGCGGCATGTTCCGGGCGAAATCGTTCAGGTGACACAACCTTATCAAGTCTGGAGTTCACCTTAATGTCGAAGACACCCCGTTATTCCTCTCTGTTATACGCAGCGTTAATTGCCAGTCCGGCAGGCGTTGCCAGTACCGCGAGCCTGCAGAATGACCCTCTGATTGTAACCGCCAGCGCCACCGGCATTGAGGCCGAGAAACTGGGCCGTGCCTGGACGGTGATTGATGGCGCACAGTTGCAACGGCAGCAGATCCGTTATGTCAGTGACGCTCTGCGCCAGGTGCCCGGGCTGGCGGTTTCGCGGGCAGGGTCAGCCGGAGGGCTCACTCAGGTGCGTGTGCGCGGCGGTGAAGCCAACCATGTGCTGCTGCTGATTGATGGCATGGAAGTGTCAGAGGCCGGTGAAGGAGAATATGACCTGTCAGCATTGCAGGTCAGCAATATCCAGCGTATTGAAATCCTGCGTGGGCCACAAAGCGCATTCTGGGGCTCTAACGCCAGCTCCGGGGTGATTAATATCATCACCCAGGGTGGTACAGACACAGGCCAGCAAGTCAGCCTGAACACAGAGCTGGGTTCCGATCAGACCCGCCAGCTGGGGCTAGCACTGCGCGGTGGCAGCCCGACGCTGGATTACAGCCTGTCAGGTGCGCTACGGCGCAGTGATGGGCTGAATATCTCGGATTTTGGCAGCGAAGAAGACGGTGATAGAAACCGTACTCTGCAAGGCCGCGCTCACCTGGCGTTATCAAAACAGCTCGACCTCAGCCTTAACAGCCGTTACGTGAGCCGTGCCTCAGACAATGACGACCAGGATTTCGCCTTCCCGGCAACGGCCACTCAGGGCAGAGTCATTGATACTTTCAGCGACACGGCCACCCGCGAGTGGGCAAACAGCCTGCGGCTGAACTGGCATAAAGATGCCCTCAGCCAGCAGCTGAAGCTGGAACATAACCGCAATGATCGCCGAGGCCTGAATGGCTTTGGCCCCTCAGGCAGTGACTCCAGCCGCCAGAAACTGGCCTATCAGCTCAGTTACGCTTTCGATTCCAGCCACGCCAGCCACAGCCTGACCGGGGGTGTCGAGCATGAGCGGGAGCAATACCGCAATACGGCGCCGACATCACCGGACCAGGTTGGCACCCGCAAACGTGCCCTGACCGGCTATATCCTGCAGTACCAGGGTGAGTATGCAGAGCAGCTGTTTATCAGCGCTGCCGCCCGGCTGGATAATAACGATCAGTTCGACAACAGCCGAACTTTCAGCCTGTCCGCCGCCTGGCGGCTGAACGACGCCGGGCTGAAGCTGCACAGCTCAGTGGGCACCGGGGTGACCAACCCGACCTTTTCCGAACAGTTCGGTTATTCACCGAGTTTTTATGTGGGTAACCCCGACCTGAAACCAGAACAGAACACCAGCTGGGACCTGGGGCTGACCCTGCCAGTGACCGACGACAGCACGCTGGATATCAGCTGGTTTGAGGCACGACTGGAAGATGAAATCAGCACCGTTTACGACAGTAATTTTATCGGCTCACCAGTCAACCGTGACGGTAACAGCCGCCGCCAGGGGCTGGAACTGGCGTTAAACGGCCAGCTAACCCCACAGCTGTCGGCCACCGCCAGTTACACCCAGCTGCTGGCCCAGGAGGCCAATGGCGTTGCTGAAGTTCGTCGCCCGCAGCACAGTGCCGCGCTGAGCCTCAGTTATCAGCCGTTACAAAGTCGCAGCCGGCTGTTCCTGAATACGATTTACAATGGCAGCATGGACGATCTGGAATTTATCAGCGCCACACCAGAAAGCCGGGTAAAACTGAAGCACTACTGGCAGGTCACCCTGGGCGCGGATTATCAGCTCAGTGATCGCTGGCAACTGTATGGCCGGGTCGAGAATCTGTTCGACCGGGAGTATGAAGAAATCTTTGATCACAACAGCCCACCGCGCACCTTTTATGCCGGTGCCCGCTCACGGTTCTGATCCCTCCAGCCCGGTGTGACACACCGGGCATTCCCCGTCAGCCACAGGACCTTGCCTATCCGCCAGCCCCGCCGCTCACTGTCTGTCATAAGCTGGTTCAACTGGTTAACGAACCCGCGCCGCACATTGCTGGCCGGGGTACTCCTGTGCTGCCTGCTGCCAGGGCCAGTCCTGGCCCTGCCTCCTGCGTCGCCACAACGCGTCGTGTCGATCAACCTGTGTACGGATCAATACCTGCTATTACTGGCCGACCCGGCGCAGATCCAGTCGATCAGCCACCTCGCCCGGCACCCCACTTTCAGCTATTACGCCGACCGGGCCCAGGCTTACCCGGCGAACAATGCCAGCCCGGAACAGGTCATCCGTTACCGGCCAGACCTGATCCTGGCCGATCAGTTCAGTCATCGCGCCAGCAGCCAGCTGTTGCAGCGGCTGGGGTTTAACGTCGCCCGCTTTCCTCATCCGCAGAGCCTCGCCCAGGTCCAGCAGCAATTGCTACAGCTGGGCACCCTGCTGGGACAACCGATGCGCGCCAGGCAGATTGTCCAGCAGATGGAGCAACAACTGGCACAGCTACAGGCAACGGCTGATCGGGACAGTTCTGCCATCGTACGGCCTTCACTGCTACCCTATGCCCCCGGCAGCTTTACCCAGGGCCCACAAACGTTGACCGGGGATATTCTCCAGCGGGCAGGCTGGCATAATGCTGCGGCTGAACTGGGAATTACGCACTATGGCAGGCTGGACCTGGAACAGCTGCTGCAGCTGGCTCCGCTGGCGCTAATCGATGTACCCACCAGCACCGACAGCCGGTCGGTGGCAGAACAGCTGTTGCAACACCCGGTACTCAAACAGGCTGCCAGACCCCGTTATCGGCTGACGCTGGCACCGCGTTTATGGAGTTGCGGCGGGCCGATGCTGATTGAAGCGATCCAGCAGCTGCGTGCTGAACGCATCCGTATTGAACAGCTGGAGCAGCGTCCAGCCACTGATCCAACCACCCTGCAGGAACCCTGATGTGACTGTGTTCTCCCCCCGCCCGATGTCGCTTTATCTCAGCCTGGGGCTAGCGCTGCTGGTGCTATCGCTGGTTTCCCTGAGCCTGGGCAGCAGCCGGTTTCCACTGGAACAGGCGCTTGCCGAGCTGTTCAGCGAGGGTCAGGGCATCTACAGCCTGATCCTGGTAGAACTACGGCTGGCCCGCACGCTGGTGGCACTGATCGTGGGTGCTTCGCTGGGCGTGTGCGGTGCGGCGTTGCAGGGCCTGCTCCGTAACCCGCTGGCCAGCCCTGGCCTGCTGGGTAGCAGCAGCGGCGCGGCACTGTGCGCGGTGATTACGCTGTACTTCGGCCTGCACAGTGAACTCCCCTGGCTGCTGCCGCTGGCGGGTATCGGCGGTGCCTTGCTGGCCACAGCACTGGTGTATCTGATCGCCGGGCGCGATAGCAGTATCACCACCATTATTCTGGCCGGGGTGGCCGTCAACGCGACCTGCGCCGCGGGGATCTCACTGGCCATCAACCTGGCCCCCAGCCCTTACGCCACCAGCGAGATTGCACTCTGGCTGCTCGGTGATCTGAGTAAAACCAGCCTCGATAGCCTCTGGCTGATGTTGCCATTCAGTTTACTGGGCTGGTTGCTACTGGCCGGGTGCGGTCGTGGCCTGAACGCCCTCAGCCTGGGCGAACAGACCGCACAGTCAATGGGGATTAACCTGCCACGACTACGGCTACGACTATTTATTGCCACCGCACTGGCAGTGGGGGCAGCGGTAGCCACGGTGGGCAGCATCGGTTTTATCGGCCTGGTGGTGCCCCACCTGCTGCGGCCGATGGTCGGCTATGACCCAGCCCGGTTGCTACCGGCCAGTGCGCTGGGTGGCGCGTTAATGCTGCTACTGGCCGATATGGGCGTGCGACTGATCAACACCCAGACCCCCTTGCAGGTGGGTGTGCTGACCGCCCTGGTGGGTGCGCCCTTCTTTCTGACCCTGATTATCCGTTCACGCCGGGAGGCCTTATGACCTTGCTCAGCGCGCAGCAACTGAACCTCAGCCGTCGAGATCAGCCCTGCCTGGCCCAGGTCGACCTGACCCTTGAACCTGGCGAGCTGGTGGGGCTGATCGGCCCGAACGGTGCGGGTAAATCCTCGCTGCTGCAATGCCTGGCCGGGCTCACGCAACCCGACAGCGGCAGCATCCGGGTGCAGCAGCAACCCTTGCACAGCATTGCGCCAGAACAACGGGGGCGGTTGCTCGGCTACCTGGCCCAGCAAGGCGAGATTCACTGGCCGATCAGCGTTGAACGGCTGGTCAGCCTGGGCCGGACGTCCCACCTGAACAGCTGGCAACAGCCCTCAGCGGATGACCTCGCCATCGTCGAACAGGCGCTGCAACAGACCGACACCCTGCACCTGCGCCACCGCCGCGCCACCGAGCTGTCCGGCGGCGAACGCAGCCGGGTGCTGCTGGCACGCCTGCTCGCTGGAGAACCACAGCTACTCCTGGCCGACGAACCCACCGCTGCACTGGACCCGGCCCACCAGCTAAGCCTGATGCAGATACTGCGCAATTTTGTACAGACCGGCCGCAGCGCACTGGTCGTCCTGCACGACCTCAACCTGGCCAGCCGGTTCTGCCATCGGGTGGTAATGATGGACCAGGCCCGCATCGTCGCCAGCGGCCCCGCCGACCAGGTACTGACACCCGAACGACTGGCCCAGGTATACGGCATCCGCAGCGCTGTTATTCAGCATCCGCAGGCTGGGTTGAGTATCCTGCCGTATGAGGTTATTGCGACAGCGGCGTCATCCCTGGAGGATTATTAAGCAAACACAAAATACCAGGCAGCGTTAAGCTGTCTGGCATTTTGTGTCTGGCGGGTCCGGTGCGCTGAGGTCGGTGCGCGGGACGCCATGGTTTAGTTATTACGGTTACCGTTGCGCAGGTAGTCCATGCTGCCGGTTTTGGCGCTGCCATACTGAGTCTGGCTGTTGTTCTGCAGGTTGGTGTTGTCACCGCCCTGGAAACCGGACTGGTTGCCGCCGATCTGGCTGCCGTAGAGTTCCAGGTTGCCTTTTGAGGTCATACCGCTATGGCTGCTGGCGCTGGGTGACAGCAGGTTCAGGCCGCCCTGGGCATGGCTGCGAGTGTCGGCGCTGCTCATGTTGACGTGGGTGCCACCCTGGTACTGGTTCATCTGATGGCCGGTGTCTCCAGCGCTGTTGCTGGCACCCTGGCTGACGGCGCTGCTGTATTTACGTTTCTGGTTGTAGGTCTGGTTGGCTTTCAGGTTGTCCTGGTTGTAGTTGTAGCGGTAGTCCTGTTTTACCCAGCGACGCTGGCTGTTATCAATAGTGGTGTGGCTGCGTTTATCCAGTTTGTAGCTGTTGCTGATGTCGACGTTAGGGCTGTATTTACGGATATCGATATCACCCGCCTGCACAGCAGCCGCGCTCAGGGTTACAGTTGCGATGAAAGCGGCCAGGGTAGCGTGTTTGAAAAATGTCATGGTGATCTCTCCTCCTGCTGTGCAGGCGTGTTGTTTTGGTTACAACTGTGAGTCACAGGGAGGTGAGAGGACGGTTCAAAGTATTTGCAGAAAAATGGAAATTTTCTGAGATGGGGGTTTTGTGGTCCTACAAGATAATAAGTTGCCAACGAATCAGCTCCGTCGCCTAGCCTGACATCGCTTCCAGCTGGGGACAGCTGTCCCACAACAGCACAAGGCTACCCACACTGCTCATTATTACTGTGGGACCGGTGTCCTCACCGGGAAGCTCTGCTCTAAAAGCTTCCCGCTGGGGGTAAAGCTGCCAGCCTCAAACTACAAGCGGATAAATTTCACCGCACCATTGCTTTGTGGCTGGAGCCGAAACGCGATGGCTTCGGTGGTGTAGCGTTCGCCTGCCGGGCGGGCGATGTGGACGATGGCAACGGTTTCTTCGGTCAGGTGCTGGGCGTTGATATTGTTGAACTGGCTGCCCAGTTCACGGATACCGGCTTCCGGGCCGTTAAAGCCCAGTGATTGCCAGATGGGGGACGGTGCGTTGGCCAGTACGCCCTGCTGGTAGTCATCCAGGTTACCCGGGCGGTTGAGGCCGATGGCACCTTTATCCAGCAGCAGATCACCGGCTTTGTTAAAGCCACCACTGGTTTTGCGCTGGGACACCTGATCGCCATTACGGTAATGGGTTTCAGTGCGGGTCCAGCTGACGGATAGCGACCATTCCAGCCAGAGTTCATACACCAGATAGCGGTTTGGCCAGGCGCGCTGACAATCGCGGCGCTCTATATAGACGGTGTGGAAGGTGGGTTTGCCGGGTGCATCGTTGATATGGGTGTTGATCAGCAGGCCCTCGTCGGTGAGCTGGCCCGCCAGTTCGAGGTCCAGCTCATCGGCCATGCCACTGAACTGCTGTCGGGGCAGTTTTTCCAGCGGGTTATCCACGGTGCCGGGGCGGGCCGGTTCACTGCCTCCCCCACCACCGCCCAGGAATCCACCGAGCACACCACTGATCAGTGCAGTGGCTTTCTTCGCCGCCCAGTTCTGCCGTGGTCCGGCGTCCATGGGGACGGCCGCCTGAGCCGTGGCGCAAATGCCATCGCGCCAAAGGCTGACAGGCTCCGTCACGCTGACCAGCGGGCCAGGCCGGGTTGGATCAAATTCCTGTAATGGCCAGTCACGGCCTGGGCCGTAGCCAAAGCCTGCTTTGCTTAGGGGATAGGGCCGTGGTTTTACCGGGGCGGTAAAGGGCGGGTCAGCCTGATCCGCCCCCTGCCTGGTAGCCTCGGGTTTGGCCGCTGCGGTCATCTGCGCAGTCACCTGTTGCTGGCCACTGCTGGATTGTGTTTTGGTCTGGCTCGGAGTACAGCTGATCAGCGCCAGGCTGAGTGGTAACAGTACGAACGTGGGTGATAACTGCATGATTACTGCCCTCCTGTACGCATCTGATCGGCGCAGATCGATTTGAGGTTTTTCAGCCCCATGGCGCTACGACAGGCGTTCACCAGCCCGCTGCCATAGTGTTCATCCGGGCCGGGTTCACCCAGGTCCTCACTGCTGAGCACCATCAGGGCGGTGATATGCGCACCATCGGCGCTGGGGTCGACCTGTTTGAGCTGGGCGGCGATGCCGCTGATATGGCCGGTGGCCATGGAGGTGCCCGACAGCACCGGTTGCGCGCCTTTTGGCCCCGCGGTGATGATATCGACACCAGGCGCGGCCAGTTGCACATAGCGACCCCGGTTCGCCATACGGTAGAGCTGTTTATTGGGGCCTATGGCAGTAACGGCCAGCGCTTCGGGCCAGGCAGCCGGGTAAACCGGCCGGGCATTAGGACCCCCGTTACCCGCCGCGCTGACCACGATCAGGCCGTGGCGCTCCGCCGCCTGTACCAGGGTTTTCAGGATGGGCGAAGGTGGCCCGCCCAGGCTGAGGTTGATAATCGGAATGCGCTGATCAATAGCAGTATCCAGTGCTTTGATCAGGCTGCTGCTCCAGCAGCGGGCTTCCAGCCCACCGCTGACTTTCGGATGGCAGGCTTTAAAGCTGTGCAGCTGTACATCCGGTGCCACACCCGCAGCTCCGACACCGTTGCCCTGGGCACCGGCAATAATCGCCGCTACCGCCGTGCCGTGGGCATCGGCGGAATAACCTTTGCCACTGAAGTCACGTTGCTGCTTGAGGCGGTTGGTCAGTTCAGGGTGACTGCTGTCGACACCAGTATCGATCACCGCCACCTCAACCGACTTACCACTGTACTGTGGTACCAGCTGCGCCGAGGCGCTAAGCCTGGGCCCATAGTTGAAACTGGCCAGTGGGTCGCCTTTATCCGCCAGGGTGAAATACGCCAGCTCGCGCTGCACCAGGCTTACTGCCGGATCACGGCCCAGCTGACTAAGCAGGTTACCCAGCGGCGCGGCGCTGTCCGAGCGCTGAAGTAACACCAGCCGGTCACCGGTGGATTTCAGCGGAGTATCGTCCAGCACCTGCATCCCCAGCCGGGTGCCGATATCCAGCGCCGACTCGCCGCCTGCCGGTATCGTCAGCAACAGTTGATTCGCCCGCCACTGTTCTTTCAGATACTGCGCGGGGGTCTGTTCGCTCTGACAGGGCTCGCTAAGCTGTAGCTGCCAGCAAGACAGATCACTGCCTGCGGGCCACTGGCCTGTCCAGGGCTGGCTTTGCAGGGTGTCCGGGCAGGCATCCGCCTGGCCGCGCAGTGTCCGGGTCAGATCCGGAGCTTTGGGCACAAGCCAGCCTTGCTGGCCTGGGGGGAGCTGCAGGGTGCGTACCCCCTGACAGCTGTCGGTGACACAGTCGGCACCACATTGCTGCTTGAACGTCTGCCAGTCACGGTTGTTCATCCGGCTGGTCAGATAGGGTTGCCCCTGGCTGTTCTGGCCCAGTTGCCAGTCGTTCAATCCATGGTGGCGAGCCCAGCGCGCCGGGTCTTGTCCGGTGGGAACATTGATCACACGTTGTGGTGCAGCGCCTTTAAGCTGAGCCGGGGTGTCCCAGGCCAGCGCCGGGCTGGCAACCAGCACAAGCATCAGCGGAATCAGTACGTTCATGGGGCATCCTCCGGAGTGCGGGCGGGCATTTTGAGCTGAAAGTAGCCCTGGCGCTGGCGGCCATTGCTGTGTTCGGTGGTCAGCCGCAGGGTAATCAGCTTACCCGCGGGATAGTGCGCCGGGCTGAGACTGGCCAGCAGGCCCTCTTCAACCGGAGCGGTGAAGCCTTGCACCGGCTGCCACTGCTCGGGCTTATCACCCGCCCCCCACTCCAGCCGGGCGGCTTTAAAGTCATCCGCGACTGCACTGCCATACAGCTGTAATCCGCTGTCAGGTTGCCAGTCGGCGTAGTCGATACGGGCGTCGATATAACGATCAGGATTAGCGTTAAGCGCGGCGCGGATATTAACCAGACCGTAGCCGTGGTTCATATCCGGGCCAGCGGGGCCCAGATCTCGGGCGGACTGGGTGAGCATACGGGTCAGCTGTTGCGGATTCAGGCCCGGTCGCTGGCCCAATAAAAGTGCAGCCGCACCGCTGACAAAAGGCGCGGCGAAGGAGTTGCCACTGGCGCGATAGTAGTGCTGGTTCACCACAGCACTGCCGGGCTGGTAGTCCGGGTCACCGCTGCGATGCAGGAAATCGGAACCACGGGCACGCAGCGACAGTACATCGACACCAGGGGCCAGCAGTGCCAGCTGGCGACCCCAGTCGGAAAACTGCGCCCGTTCCTGTTCCGGGGTAACAGCGCCAACCAGCAGTACGCCGTTAAGTGATTCATAGCCCTGTTCACCCATGGCTGCGGCTTTATTACCGGCCGCCACCACGATCAGTGCCCGCTTCGCCATCGCATAGTGGATCGCTTCGCGTTCCAGTGCACCAGGGGCAGCCCCGCCCAGACTGAGCTGAATCACCCGCGCGCCTTTATCAGCGGCATAGCGAATAGCAGAGGCGATCTGGCTGCCATTACCGTAACCACTGGCCTCCACGGCTTTAAGCGCCATAATCCGCGCATTAGGTGCCACACCAGCAATCCCGGTGCCATTGCTGGCTTTGGCTGCAATCACTCCGGCCAGGTGGGTGCCGTGGCCGTGATCATCCCAGGCCTGGTTGTTGTGATCGATAAAGTTCCAGCCGATCAGATCATCAATCAGGCCATTGCCGTCGTTATCCTGACCGTCGGCTTTTTCATCGGGGTTGCGCCACAGCACGGAGGCAGGCAGTTCAACATGGCTGTAATCGATGCCGGTATCAATAATTGCCACGGTGACGGCCTGCAGGGTTTGTTCAGCCAGCTGCTGGCGCAGCAGCGGCGTTAACCCGGCTGCACTCAGCCCCCATTGATCACCATACTGCTGACCCCAGCTACCCACGCTGGTGGCCAGTGGGTCAGCCAGGGGGCTGGCCGGTTCAGTCACCGGCGGCGGGGCTGGGGGTGTATTCGCCGCCAGACGCGGGGCGGCGGGCTGATGATGATCAGCCTGGCTGCCCAGGCTCACCGCCAGGGCACAGAGCAACATTCCAGCGCGGTTGATCAGCTTCATGGCTCTACCCTCTGCAGGTAGATCACTGCACTGTGCGCACGTAGCGCAGGCCGTGGCTCAGCATCAGCCAGCTGAATCCGGTAGAAGCCCAGCGAGTTAGGGCCGCCGACAATGGTGGCTCGCTGGGTTTGCAACAGGGCCTGCAGCTCTGCCAGGGTCATTGTGGGATTAAGGCCAATATCGACCAGCACCACACCCTCGATAGCGGTAACGGCCCCGGTTTCACCGGACAGCACCTCGTAACCGGCCTCCTCCTGGGGCAGGTAGAGCGCGGTGCCCAGTACCGCCACCAGGGCAAATTGCGCCACCACGGCCACACGGGCAAAGGCGGGCGTCAGGCTCCATTGGAAGGTTTCTTCAAACCACTCACGTAACTGCTGGGCCAGCCCCGGCTTTTCAGGCTGGCCGGTCCAGACGGGTTCTGGCTGCTCGGTCAGTTCAGGGGCAACCGAAGTTTCTACCACTTCCAGTTCCAGTTCGAGTTCCTGCTCCTGTTCCTGCACATCAATCTGCGCCATCAGCAGATCAAAGCCACCGGGGTCCAGCTGGGGCTCGTCGGCAGTAACCTCAGCCACTGTGCCCTGCAAAAAATCAATTTCAGCCAGCCGCTGACGGGCTTCGGGATGCGCTGCCAGCCAGGCCTCCATTTCCGCCCGCTCAGCCTCATCCAGGGTGCCATTGGCATACCATGCCAGCTGCTCTTCAAAGGTTTGGGTGTTCATGGTACTCCTCCTGCGTCTGTTGCCGAGACGCCCTGTCGCTCCAGCCACGGTCGTAATTTGTTGCGGGCATGGAACATACGTGTTTTAACCGTGTTTTCAGGACAATCCAGTATGGCGGCGATCTCCGGGTAGCTGTAGCCGTGAAAGAAGGTCAGTTCCACCACTTCACGGTGTTCTACCGAGAGCCTGTCCAGCGCCTGGCGCAACAGCACTCGCAATTGCTCCATACTTTTTACCTGGCTGACATCGCTGCTGTGGTCTTCCTGTTCTGGACTTTCGTCCAGTCCGACCAGGTCAGGCTTGTAGCCGCGCACCGCATTAAGGGTACGAAAGCGCGCAATGCCCAGTATCCAGGTGGATACCGCTGAGCGTCCCTCAAATTTTGCCGCGCTTTTCCAGATTTCCATCATCACGTCGTTTACCAGTTCCTGTGCGCGGGCTTCATCTTTCATCATGCGGATGACAAATCTGAAAACCCGCGGGGCATAGCGGTCATAGAGCAACTTCAATGCCGTTCGATCCTGTTCGGCTATTCGTGCGATCCATTGCTGCTCCTCCGCCGCCCGGTCGTTCGCAGTGTCCATCAAGGCACCTCCGAGTGCGGCCATCTGACTGTTCACACAGCACCGGTATCTGTAGGTCACAGTCCGGTGGTGTCAGGTTCAAAGTTTTCCAGCCCGTAGTCCGGGATGTGGCAACAAAAACGCCCAGCAAGGCATTGCTGCCAGCAGGCTAAAGCTATGGATAAGCGTAGCAACTTCGCTCAGCTCTGCAGTGCAACCGGCAAAAAGCCCGCGTTTTATGGCGGGCTTCTGCGGTTGCGGTGGGATCAGTAGCGGATAATGTCGCCGCGACGGGTTTCAAATGGGCTCAGGGGTGCTGCTACCGCGTATTTGTCCTGCACCATACGGATCTCAATCTGGCCCAGCGGGCTTTCTATCCGACCCAGGCTCTGGCCGCTTTCCGGGTCGATCAACTCTTCAGCCACCGCCGATACCTGCAGGACATCACCAATATTGAGGCCTGCATCCTGCCCGGCATTGATAAAGATATGCTGGCCACGGGTGCTAACCACCTGACCCTGCCATGGGATCTGACGGGTGTCATTGATCACATGCGTCACCGCATTGCCCAGTGCGACGCGAGTCGCCTGGCCCATCGGCGTTTTGTAGAATTTGTCGCCGCCCAGGGTGATGTTTTTAAAATCCAGCCCCAGTGCCATGCCTTTGGATTTTGAGCTGGCTTCCACCCGGCGGCTAAACAGCACTTCGCCAGTGGTGGCATCCAGCAAACGCAGATCCAGAGCGACATGGCTGGTGCTGCCATTACCGCCCAGACGCAGGCCAAACGGCAGGCTGGAAGAGGCAAACCCCAGGTTCAGGCCACCGCTCTCTTTGGTCGGTTCAAACTCGGTAATATCCGCTTTGACCAGTACCTGAGCCGAGATCACACCGCCGGTGCGGGGCGCGGTTTCAGGATTTGTCACCCCGGCCAGCCCCATCTCCTGTTCACGCAGCACATGGGACAGTGCCATCCGGTCGGCGACCACGAAGCAACCTGTTTTCACCAGTGCGGTGGTCAGCTGAGCCGCCAGTGATTCGCCTATATCGAAGCCCTCATAAGAGCCCAGCTTGCCCGTCGCGCCGATCGGCAGTACCGCCACCCGCATTTTTGGCCCCGTACACGCTGCTTTCTCAACCGCTGCCTGTGCCACCGGCTGTGGTTTAACACTTTTCTGCTGACAACCGCTGATTGCCAGTGCCAGCATCGGGATGGCGAATAGTGTTTTCAGGTTAAGACGGCTGGTGGGGCGAGTGTTGCGGGCTGCTGTAATGTTCATGATCGACTCCGGGATAACGTTGCGTAGTATGTTTGCTTATCCGGTAGGTAACGCCTGAGTCAGCGGCGGTTCATACTTTTTTCAATTTTGTAACAACTGTATGGAACGGTCTGCGCTGCAGCCCACAAGCTGTCTCTGCTATAGTGCCGACCTGTTTTCCCTCTTTTATCGCTGCTGTCAGGATGTCATAGCAATGCTTCGTAGTTCCTCTGTGCTGGTCTGGATACTGGCCTCTGTGGTTGCCCTTGGCCCACTGTCGACTGATATGTACCTGCCTGTTCTGCCCCGCCTGGTCGATGCGCTGGCCGCGCCGATGGAACAGATTCAGGTCACCCTGTCGGTATTTTTTGCCGGTTTCGCTGTGGCCCAGCTGGTGTACGGCCCTCTGGCCGACCGCTATGGCCGCAAGCCGATATTGCTCGGTGGGCTGGGGTTATTCACTCTGGCGACGGTGGGATGCGCGATGGCGGATAGCATTGAACAGCTGATCAGTTTCCGCTTTTTACAGGCACTGGGGGCCTGCGCGGGACCGGTGATCGGCCGCACCATTGTGCGGGATATTTACGGCCCGCAGGATGCGGCGAAGATGTTATCGATGATCGGCACGATTATGGCGCTGGCACCCGCGCTGGCACCGATTCTGGGCGGGTTTATGGCACTGTGGTTCAGCTGGCCATCGATCTTCTGGTTCCTGGCCGGTTATGGAGTACTGTCGCTGTTTCTGATCAGCTATAAGGTGCCGGAAAGCCTGACCGATGCCCATCGCCAGAGTATTCAGCCACGGGCGATTTTTAACAACTTTGCCACCCTGCTGCGCAGCCGCCAGTATCTGGGCTACACCCTGACCTGCAGCTTTACCTTCTGCGGCCTGTTTTCGTTTCTGTCGGGTTCTTCGTTTGTGCTGATCGACTATTTCAAGGTGGCCGAACAGCACTATGGATTCTTCTTCGCCATCATTGTGCTGGGTTATATGAGTGGCACCTATACCGCACAGCGCATCGGCGCGCGGCTGGGGATTGCAACCATGCTAACCCGTGCCAGCACTCTGACACTGAGCGCCGGACTGGCTATGGCGATACCGGCCTGGCTGGGCTGGCATTCGCTGTACTGGCTGATCGGCTGTCAGTTTTTGTTTATGGCAGGCGTTGGTACGGTGATGCCCCAGGCGATGGCGGGCGCACTGGCCCCGTTTGGCCATATAGCGGGCACCGCCTCGTCATTGCTGGGCTTTATTCAGGCTGGGCTGGCGGCGCTGGTTGGCGTGATCGTTGGTCATTTACATGATGGCACACCGGTCACGATGGTCAGCAGTATCGCGCTGATGGGCCTGCTGGGCTGGCTCAGTTTTCGTACGCTGGTACGCCCCTCGATAACACCACAAAGCAGCTAACCAGTCGTAGCCAGTCCATAACAGCAAGCCGGTGTCGACAGGCTATAACGCAGCCGGGTGTCGACACGGCGCGGGCTGCTCGCCCACCAGCTGTGCCTTCAATGCCGCCGGGGCGGCAAATGACGAGCCTTTAAGCACCTGCCAGTGCTGGCGAGCGTAGTGGCTGGCCGGTTGATAACCCGCCGACAGCCGGCCCGCTGGAATATCAACACACTGATCATTATCCAGATCGTAGCCCAGCATCTCTCCCTGGGGGTCACGCAGGCTTAATAGCGGATAGGCCGCACGGGCCTGGATATCGACAAAGGCATTGTTGGCAACAAAGTGGGCAAGCCCTGGCTCCTCGGCCCCCACCGTTGTCACGCCCCGGGCAAAGGAGAAGGTGTTCACCATCCCCCGCCCGCCGTTTCCAGCAATGGTAAACACCTGTACCCCCAGCCCTGCCAGCCGCTCAAGCTGACGGATAATCTGCCAGCTGTGTTGCCACACCGGGTACTGTTTGCCCCAGTCACGGATCAGCGCTTGATAGTGCTTAACATTGTCCCGGCGCAGCGGTTTTTCGAAGGCACTGATCAGAGTCGATGACTCCCAGGCCAGCAATAGCGCATCCACCGGATGCTGGGCAAAGCGGGTTTCGATCTGCTGCAGACGTTGCAGGATTTTTTCCATGGGTGCGCCGCCATGGGCCAGCGGATAACGCAGAAAGATCAGTTGCGGATGGGCGGCAATCATCTCGACCAGATCACCATGGTAGAAGGGTTCGGGGAAATCGTCGGCGTCCAGATCCAGCGGACCATGCAGGTTGCGGTGGCGCCGTCGGGCCTCCGTATTGTCCAGCGCATCCAGCGGTGGGTAAAAGTGATCCACCAGCGCCACTCGATACACGGGTGCGGCTGGCATGGGCGCTGACGCCGCCTGAAGGGCGCTCGCCAGACAGAGAGCTACAGTCAGAAAACATAGCCTGAAACCTGTTGTCATCAGGGACTCCTCTTTACGCTATAGATAGCAGTATAGAAGAGCCTCTGAATTCAGTCGGTTATCGATTAACGCAAGCCAAGTACGTTCAGCGGGTGCAGTTTTTCGGGTAGCAGCTGGGTCAGCTGTTCATGTGCTTTGCGCACCGGGGCAATATCTGGCAACGGCGGCAGCTGGTTTTTCAGCCCCATAACCAGGTTGGCGCTGTTAGCATCGCGCTCGGTGAGCGCGGCGGTTATAAAGTGTTTCACCGGTGGCAGGTTATTGGCCAGCCGTAACGTGGCTTTGCGTGCCAGCCGGGCGGCAAGGGTTTCGCTGGTAAACAGCCCCACGACCAAGTTTGTGCCATGGTAGATCACCCGCGTGGCAGCCATATGGTCAGACTCATAGGCTTTAAGCACCTGCTCGCTGGCGATGTCTTCGCCTTCAGCAATGGCATTGGCAATATGCCCCGCCAACGTCGCCTGGCCCCGCAGGCCCAAATTAAAGCCGTGGGCCGTCACCGGATGCATCCCCACAGCAGCATCACCGATCAGGGCAAAATGCCGCCCAACAAACTGATTGGCATGTACCGCGACCAGAGGGTAAACATGGCGCTTGCCGGTCAGCTTCATCTCACCGAGCAGGCCATCGAGCTGCTGTTCAATGGTGTGATTAAATTCAGCCTCGCTCATCTCGGCATAGCGCTGCGCTTCACGGCTGTTAACCGTCACCACCACGGATGAGTTATCACCATTCATCGGCAAAATAGCGGTGGTCCGGCCATAGTGGAAGCATTCAAAGGCGGTCTGCTGATGGGGCTGGGTATGCGCCATGCGGCAGACAATGGCGGAGCGGGAGAAATCCCGCATCGTCGCCGACAGACCCATTTTACGGCGCATTTCAGAGAAACGGGTATCGGCAGCCACAATGAGTTTTCCCCGCAGCTGGGCCCCGGTATTCAGCGTGACCGTACCACCATGCTCATCGGTGGTGACCTGCTCCACCACTGTTTCGGTCAGAATGTCGATATGCTCGTGGCAGGCCAGCGCCTCGTAACAGGCTTTGCGGATCAGATGATTGGGTACCAGGTAACCCAGCGCGTCCAGTGCTTCAGCATCATTATCAAAATCAAGGCTGTAACGGGAGCCGCCATCAAACACCCGCGCCGCTTCAATGGGTGATACACCACCGTCCGGCAGTTGCTGCCAGCTGCCCATGGTTTTCATATGTTCAACAGAGTGATGGGTTAAGGCGATTTCACGGCCGTCTTCGGGAGGGTCAGCCAGGGTGGCCTGTGATGAGCGCTCGATAATCGCCACGTTCAAGGGCAAGTCTGCCAGTGAGCGGGCAAAACTCAGTCCGGCCGGGCCGGCACCGATAATCAGTACATCATAGAAATCCTGCACAACATCCACCTCTGGATAGCGAGAAAACCCGTAGCCTACGCTTTCTGGCAAAGAGAGCCTGGATCTGGATCAACAACCTGTCATGCAAGGCACAACGACGATATTGTCAGCAACCCAGAATGGGGGAGCATCGAAGGGAATAGGAGGTAGCGGGTACACGGCGAGTAAAAGAAAGGCCTCGGCGATCATCCATAACCGCCTCAGCCCAGGTGGACACTGCTCTGTTACATTTGAAAAAATCGTTAACGTTCTGGTCTGTCACTCTGTAAAGACGGCACGAATTCAGCATTGCTGAACACCCCTGCCCCCTGTGGAATCTCCCGCTCACTGTGATAACGGTAAGGCTGCGTCTGATTACAGCCCTGCAACGCCATACAGATCAGCAGCAGGCAACTACCCCAGCGCCAGGCCATTTAAAATTTCACCCGGCCGCCCATCAGCAGCACATCCAGATCCTGGAAACTGCCGCCACTGCGTTCCAGCTCATAGGTACGCAAGCCTACGTAGCCCTCGGTAGACCAGTCATCAAAGTTCTGCACCAGCTGCAAGCCGTAGCTTTTACCCTCATCCATGCTGACACCAATCTCATCGGTATGGTGATAATCAACCGAGAACGCTGTCAGGCCCATCCGGTTCAGGTTGGCCTGGTAACCCAGTTTGGCGTAGTAAAAGTTCGGATCGGCAGAGGTACCTGCATCATCTTCACCGGCGGCCAGCGTCACATTGAAGCCGCTGTTAAACAGTACCGATACCGAGCCGTTCACCCGGCTGTCATGGCTGGCCAGATCCTGTGGGTCTGAGTAAGCCAGCGCCGCCACAACCTGGGCATAGCTGTATTTGGCCGCGTAGGTGATCGCCGCATCCCAGGCATCACCTTCAACCGCACTGACCGACAGGGTGACACCGTTCAGGTTCGGGGTGTCATAGCGCAGTCGATCACGCCGCCCCAGGCCATCGAAGTTAAGAAAAACGCTACCTACATTGGTGGCAGACAGGCTGCCATCACTGTTGCGGAACAGCAGCCCACCGGCCATATCTGCCGTGCTGGAGTAACCCGCCAGGGCGGTGCCCGACAGATCATATTCGGAAGTGTCTTCACTGGCAGTCCAGCCCTGACCAACCCAGAGTTTGCCCCAGTTGGCATCCGTGAAGTAAAACTCCACTCGCCGTTCACTAAAGGTGCCACTGCCAACACCAGATTTATCAATCTGGTTGACCGAGGCGGTAGAGTCCGAGGCCAGTTCAACCTCAATGGCGGTACCCACCGTCAGGGTATCGGACAGATCCGCTTCGCCGATCAGCCGTATCCGTGAAGAAGATGCATCGTTATCAACGTGGAAGGTGTCGGTATTGTCGCCATCGTCCATAACCAGTACGCCCCGGTTAATCTGCCCGGAGATATTCAGCCGTACCTTGTTATTACCGGAGGTCACCACCGGAGCTGCCATCGGTGTCTGTTGCGCGACAACCTGTGGTGGCTGCTGTTCCAGCTGCTCGATCCGCTGCATCAGTAATTGCACCTGACTCTTTAAGGCCTGCAATTCATGGCCATCAGCCTGCGCCAGTGGTGCGACCAGCATTGAGCTGGCCAGCATCGCCGTTAACAGACGGTTTTGTATGTTCATACGGTAAAGCCCCCTTTTGAAAGCGTCAGTCTTGCCCGAATCAATCTGTTATCTGGCCATTTATCTGCTGACCTTGAATTCAAGTAATAGCAAAAGGTTGAATATTGTCTAACTGGGCATGGAACTTGCGGAGCATCAAAGGCGGGGCGTTTTTACCACTTAGTCTATAACTGCATTGCAATACCGACCGAGGATTTACATAAAAATCTGTAGATTCAGGGAGTTAAGCCATGCGGAGAAAAACAGCATCAGGAAAGGTAGACGAAAAATGAGCGGCTGCAGCGTAAAGTACATGAAGAGTTTTCACGATAGCAAAGTGATAAATATGGAACCTGACGCACGATACGCCAGCTTAGCTGCCAGCCACTGCTAACCGGCACAGATCGGTCAGACAGCAGTATAATCACCGCCCAGCACCCGCTCGCTGCCAGTTATAAAACGGCCATCATCACTGGCCAAAAACACCCGTGCGACAGCTATTTGCGCCAGCGGCCCTGCCGGAATGCTGTTCAGCCACGGTACTTTTCACCCGTCGGGTATGGCTGAATCGGGTTAGTTCCTACAAGGTTGTCGCTGACACACAGCACCCACTCGACGGCTTTTGTCAGCACAGACAGTGCTGACGACTTCACAGTGACATAGCATCCATCAGCCGATTTCAGGCAAAGGCCGACGTTTAAGATCACGTACCCGAAAATGCGAGCTTTCATCCCGCTGCAGTGCAAACAGATCGCCAATGGCATCAATCAGATCACTGAGCCGTGGGTAGCCATAATTGCGGGCATCAAAAGAGGCATGGTTGGAGATATGGGCACCGACACGGGACAGTTTCGACCAGCCATCGTCCTGTTCGGTTTTACGGATGGCATCACGTAGCAAGGTGAGTAACTGGGTATCATTGCGCAGCGTCTGCTGTTCCACCGGTTCAGTTTTTTCAGACTCATCATCCAGAAACAGAAACTTGGAACAGGCATTGACCAGCGCGGCGGGCGTTTTACGCTCACCATAGCCGATCACCGTTTTACCTTCCGATAACAGCCGCGTGACCAGCGGGGTAAAATCGCTGTCGGAGGTCATAAGGCAGAAGGTATCCACCGATTTGGTGTAAAGGATATCCATCGCATCAATGGCGATCGCGATGTCGGTGGCGTTTTTGCCCTTGGTCAGATCAATCTGCAGCATCGGCTGAATGGCATGGGCATGCAGATTGGCCTCCCAGCCCTTCAGATGCGGGTTAGTCCAGTTGCCATAAGCCCGGCGAATCGTTACCTTGCCATGGCTGGCCAGTTCCGACATCACCCGCGCAATCGCACTCGGCGGTGCATTATCAGCATCGATCAGCAACACAATGGTATTCGTTTCCAACATCCAACAACTCCCTGTTATCAGTGACACAGATGGCGAACCGGCCGCCCTGCCCTAATGGTAGCAGGACTGTCACATAATCAGCAGGCGGCCAAGGGTGAATTGTGATGGTTGAAGCATACGAATAGCCAGACTTCATACCTGGCATGCAGGAGCGAGCTTGCTTGCGATCCGTAGCAGCTTGCTCCGCGAGCGTTCTGCCCAGCCAGACCCGCTGGCTTGGCCTCCAGGTGCCGGTGAAGCCGGTCAATCGCTCTGCGGAGCCTCCATCTGATGAACAACAAAATACATCAGATCGGTGCTGAGGGGGACACCTCACCAATCAGTCGGCATCGCAATGTGCCATATTGGTAAGTGTTAACAAACCAGTAGTCTGGCGAGGTATCCATATATGTCCCTGTATCTATGTATCCAGTATTAGAGGGACGGATCAGCGGGTACTCATCTGGCGCTATTGTATAGCTAGCCCTGGTAGCCGTTGTTGTGACCTGTTGCAGGGCTCAGTCGGAAGCCTGACACCGACACGTCGAGTTGCCGGGCGCTTTCGGACAGGTCGTCGGCAGTGGTTGAAATGCTGACGATTAGTTCGCTGTTCTCCCGCGCCAGACCGGCGACGAGCTCTACATTGCCCGACAGCTCATCTGAGGCATTTTTTTGCTCGGACAGTGTGCGTGAAATTTCAGCTATAAGCTCCTGCACCACGTAGGTCATACGATTGATATCGGCCATGGAAGCTCTGGTTGATTTTGTTGTTTCAACAACACTGTCAGTTTTTTTGCAGGTCGATTGCATGCTGTTAACTGTACTAATGGCGTTTTCCTGAATACAGGCAATCATACTGGAAATTTTTCCCACCGACTGAGTTGTTGTTTCCGCCAGACCTCTGACTTCGTCGGCCACAACAGCAAAGCCACGGCCCTGTTCGCCAGCTCTGGCAGCCTCAATGGCCGCATTCAGTGCCAGCAGGTTAGTTTGTGACGCTACGTCTTGAATTACCCCGGTGATACTGGATATTTCGTCAACCTGCTCGGACAGTTCCTGTACTTTTAAACTAGTGCTCACCAAGTTGTCCGAAACGTTCTGAATACCGGATTCGGTTTCTGAAATACGGTCTGAATTCACCACCGCAGTCTGCTGGGCCTGGGTCGCTTTATCGCTGGTATCGTCTGTATTACGAGCAATATCATTAATACTGACCAGCAGCTCTTCCAGTGCGGATGCAGCATTGGTCAGGCGTTCCATCTGCGTAGCGGTGCTCTGCTCAGCATGCTTAGACGCTTCTTTGAGGCTACTGCTGTAATCAGAAACCGTCGCAGATTCAGTGATAATCTGGCCGATCATGCCTGACAGCTGTGTTCGCATTTTTTCCATTTCAACCTGGAACAGGCCGAATTCATCCTGCCTCACAGTGACGCCATTACTGGTGAGATCCCCTGCTGAAATTTTGCGCGCGATGGCAATGTTCTCATTCAGCGGATTAATGATGCGACGGATAAGCCAGATGGAAAATACAACGTAAAGTATGATCGCCACGGCATAGAAAGCGTACAGGGAATATGAAAGTTCAATAATCTGCTGCTGGGACGTCTCATAGCCCTCTCTCGCATCCGTATCGATCTGAACCTGCAGGGCGCTGATTGACCCCGAAAACTTATCGTATTCTGGTATGGCTGCCGTAATCAGACGGATGATGGAGTCCCAATTATGTGTTTCCAGAGCCCTTACAACCGGCAGGGATGCGGCGTTCATATAGGCATCATACTGCGCTTTTAATTGCAGCAGCTCCCTCCTGTAAATACTACTTTTATCAATACTGTCGAGTATGGAAATCCAGCTCTGATCTGCAGTTTCAATGTTATCTCGAACTGCATTAAGGTGAAGATCAAAAGGATGTGCATGATAATGCGACACACTCAATTTTTCGTAGTGCATATAACCGGCGTAAGCATGGAATCTTGAATTCCTGAGTTCGCTGTCTATTCTGGATAGCTGCAGTAATATATCCGAGTAAATTTCATTGTTATTTTTTAGCGAAGAGGAGCTACTCTTATTTAAAAAGTTGAGCGCGACTAATGGTAGCGAAATAAGGATAACAATAAGTACCATATGAAGCTTTAATGTCGATTTTACACTAAGGTTCATCTTACTAATCTCGTCGAGCTATAAAGTGAAGTCATTATTAACAGCCTGATTTCGTTACGGTTTCGAGATTTTAAGAGATATGGAATGTTATAAAAAGAGAACAGTTACCTGGAATTTTTGTGCATCTGTACCTATCCAGGACAATCGCATAAGCATCCGGTGATCAATCCGAGTGAGGCTGTATCGGCCAGCCCGGCCCCCAGCAGGTTCATATCGACCTAGGCTATACAGGTCAGCAGGGCCTGCTCAGAACCAATTCGTACAGCCATCATCCTGATTGGCCTGACGGCAACATGCTCATTCAGACACCGCATAAACCAGCTCAGACCACTCAGACCTAGCCAGCTCCTCGCCAGACGGGCGGACCACAAAACAGCTGCAACCTGACCCCTACCAGTAAAACCAGACACCCAATAAAACATCCCCGTTCCAGATAATCACCAACGCAAAAGGCATCACATGATTATCGCTACGTTAGCGGCGGGGACCCTAATGCCTTGACCCAGTGAGTACGTGCAGAGAAGCGAATTACACATCAGGTGCTCTGTGATCAGAACTAACTTGAACACTCATTTGAACTACCAAACTGTGACAAGCTCTGCTGTTTTAAACCAAATGCTGGAATAGTCGTTTGTGACCACGCTTAACAGACCCGACGCATAGTCAGCAGACAGCATTTCGCACATAGCAGAAAGGAATCAATAGTGAAGTCTTATGTAAAAACAGCCGTACTGACTGCTTTGACAATCACCGGCGCAAACGTACAGGCAGATTGTGGCCCTCCCGACGCATCCTATCAGGGTAGCGTCTGTGAAACGGCCGGCAGCTTTTGCCCTGGCAACACATTGCCCGCCGACGGTCAGATACTAAACATATCAGACTACCCGCCGTTGAGCGCTTTGCTGGGGACACGATATGGCGGTAACGGCCAATCAAGCTTCGGCCTGCCTAACCTGAACAAAGATTATCAGCAAGAGACGTCTCAGGTTCCACCACAGATGCTCAAATGCATTGTTGTCGAGGGTATGTACCCACCACGGGAATAACTGAAAGCCCTTGCAACACGACGCGGGCCAGGCCGGGTGGCGCCAGCAGTGCCCCGAGCGATGTATGAGGGTTGTCTACTGATCTGTAAGAGCCCGCTTGCTGGCGATGAGGCAGCCTTTGCGGCTATCATTCACCGAAATAATATTTTCCAAAGGATGTTTCATATGGTGCTGTTCTTTCCAATCCAACAGGAACTTGATTGCATTAGTGGCAGCGGTCATATTCTCGGGAAGATAAAATATGATGGTTCTAAAAATGTGCATAGTTTTTGCCCGGATAATGAGTCAACCGTTTTATCAGACATAGAAGTATCCATAATCGTTGAGCGGTTATCAGGCCTTGATTCAGGTAAGTATTCAATTTCTATGCAAGATGATGATTAATTTCTGAACAATGCTGAGGAGGCAGGAAGCCTGCTCAGACTGCGACCGCCGAAACGTTTATTGAACTGTGCCACATGCCCTTCCGATTTCACCTGGCGCTCCTCACCGGTATACCTCGGATGCGATGCACTGGAGATATCCAGATTGATCAAGTGCCCAAACCAACATCAGGGTTTGAGAACTAATCCGGTATCCTTCAGAGCTCCAGCAACGCTGGCTTTGATATAATCCTTAAAAACCTCATGCCTGCGCGTATTACTCTGGTGCTTTTTATATACCAGATACAGCGTTTTACGCGGCAGGTTCCGCTCTGCCAGTATCGATATAAAGCGCCCGTCATCGAGTTCCGGCTGTACAGAAATATCCAGTAAGAAACCAATGCCCATATTCACACGTACGGCCTGATAAACCCCTTCGATATCGTCAAAGGTATGCGCCCGCTGCAACGCAGCCCGTATATTTTCTCGGTTGAAAAACCTTCGTAACGCATCAGAGCTATACAATCGGGACATGAGTAGCAGTCGCCCATCCGCCATATCTGAAAAACTACGCGGTATGCCCCACGCTGCCAGATACTCAGGCGTTGCGCAGGCCACCAGCTGCGTCTCTGATAAAGGCGTGGCAATCAGGTGACTGCTGTCATCCAGCTTGCCGAGCCTGAACGCAAAATCAAGATCTTCAGCGTGAAGATCCTCCACCCGGTCGCTGAACCGGATATCCAGCTGGATATCGGGGTACTCACGGCTGAATCCCGCCAGCATATCAAAGATCGGGGAGCGCACCAGAGATTTGGATAGCGTGATAGACAGCGGCCCACTGATAACCACATGCTCATCGCGCAGGGCATCTTCCGCCTGGCTAATAGCACGCAGAATATCCTTACAGCGGGGATAGAACCTGCGCCCGGCCTCGGTAATGTCCAACCGCTTATGTGAGCGATGAAACAGCTGTACCTGTAACTCACCCTCAAGCCGGGCCAGCTGTTTACTCACCGCTGCAGCGGAGTAATTCAGCCGCAATGCCGCCTGAGCAATGCTGCCCTCTTCAACAACGGCAACCAGAACCTGATAACGCATAAAGCCAGACATTATCAGCCCTCCATATAGTGTGGGCGGACAGTGTAGTCCGTTTTTGCATTCTATTCAGTTATGCAGGGCTCAACTATAGATCGCTTTTATTCAGCCATACCCACAGCCTAGACTGCGCTGAACTCACTCACACCCTTCAGTAAAGGATTCAGTATGATCAAGCTCGCCAGCGCAATCGCCCAGATATCTGCCCCCATCGAACAGGTCTTCAGTTTCGTCAGTAATATGGAGAATTATCAACAGTGGTTCCCGGGGGTTATCGCCATCCAGGCGGCCGACAGCCTGGCCGTGAATACGCCAGGGAAAACGTATATCGAGACCCTGCAGCTGCCTGATGGAGAGATGGAGCTGGTAATTACCGTTGATCAGTATGAAGCAAACCGGCTGTTTCAGACCAAAGGCGACCTGCCGGGGTTATTGCCTCAGATGACAGTGCAATTTTCAGCATTACCAGCCGGAGGCTGTGAGATAAGTTTGGCATACCACAGCCGGAATCCAGAGTTAACGGCGAGTAATGAACAGGTGATTCAGCTCCGAGAGGAGCTGAGCATACGTGCAAAACAGGGGCTGGAAACGCTCAGCAACCTGCTGGAATCCTGAACAGGAAAGTTACCGGGTATCTGAGCCAGGCCCTCTATATCAGGCTGGTACTGATTTGCCTGGAACCGCCGTACAAAGGGCTTCCAGATATAACATCGCGGGCCAGGCCCGCGTTGTGGTAATCGCTCCCAGCCTGTGCCTCATGGACATGTAGCTCCAGATAGTAATGGCAAGCACCTGCTCCAGCAGCGCCAGTCGCTTAACAATCCATTGACGTTGATGCTCAAAGCACTCTCCACTGTGGGTATTCTGACCACACAGAAAGGCACGACGAACACAGCGAGTAATACAGTGGTAGTAAGGGGTATCCAGCAGGCTTACCTGCTCTCGACGGGGCGGGTCATCACAATCTTCAGAAAAGTGACGCCGATACGGCTGGCAGCGATGGATCTCGCTTATCTGGATAAGGTGGGAGATGCTTAAAGAGTATTCAGGTTCTCGCTTTGGGGGTTCCCAGCGCCTACTCCAGGATAGAGCCGGGAAGATAAAACTGTGATAACGGCCCTTAGCCGCCTGTATCGTTCGTCGTTGAATTGATTACATCCTGAGCGAGTGGCTTTAATACGTCGAGTACATCTCTAACAGGAACAGCAACGCCGTTTTTGAGTGATGTCGCGTTTGGTGCATACGGGATAATAAGATCATCATTATCTCCTTTTAACCAGAGCGCGATAAACTTCAAAGGGGCTACTGATAGAACGGACGCTTCATAGTCACCGTCTAAGGAGCTGGCAAGAGAAACTGTCGTGCTGAGCCCATCTTTTCCGGGACCCATATGAAGTGCGATAGGTGACTGGCTTTCGTCCAGCTCAACCTCTGCAACGAGCTGATCTCCAACGGATACCATATGACGCCATCGCGAACAGTCTGGGTTATCGACTAACCGGCCTGCGACAATTTCTTTCAGAGACAAATAATGTACTTCGTAGCCATCACTCACACTTAACGTCTGATTCTGATCAGGAGCGGACAATTCGTGTTTTAGTTTTTCTGCCCATGAGCCCATCTTATTAACCGTATCGACAGGGGCGTTCGGGCTGAATTTTATGCTCATGGTAACCTCAGTTTTTTTCAGTATAGTAAGTAGTTGTCCAGGTTCCGCCACCATGATAAGAGGCTGGATATGACGCAAAGACCATAACTGATGTACCGTACCATGGGTCTTTTATTTCAATTGTGTCACCATCAGTATCATACCCACTGATAACCATAAAGTGGGCTCCCCCACTATTCCACTTTACTCGGGTCCCAATTAGTTTTTCCGAATTTATCTGCGACTGGAGAGCGGCAAATTCGATGGTAGCGCGTTCATATCTATCAAAAGATTTGGCTGCGGCTAGTGCTTTTTCGAGCCAACCATACTGGTTACACCCTCCTGGAGATGTGCAACAGGTCGTTTTTTGTTGACAGGTATTTGCAATCTCGCACTGTGTATAGGTACCAGTACCCCAGAAGAAGTTTCCTACGGATGCTCCAACAGCGGCCCAGCACCAGTTGACCTGAGTTTGGTGTTCCATGGTAAATGCGAGAGATTTTTTAAGTGCAATTGGAGCTTTGGCATGGCTTTGCCTGTGGCTCCAGACCTCTACCTGATCCCCTTCAATCACGGTTACCCCATCGGGTAAAGGGCCCTTCCAGCTATAGTCAGTGCCTTCCATGCCATGATTAGTGACAACCCTGCCAGCACCCGTGCTTGAGTCAACATCAATAGTGATAGCGCCAGGGGGATTCCCTCTTGAAGTAGAGGTGACTGTGCCCGAAACGGATAGACTTCCACCGGGCTCGTAGCTCGCTTTGCTGATCGTTACACTGAACATTTGCCTTCTCTTTCTCTGATTTAATTTTCCATGGAGAAGAAAACTTGTTATGAACTTTTAAGTTTACCCTCCACCCAACCAAAATCGAGGAGCGCTATTTACCTCAGTTATCGACAGTAAAACTAACTTTAGCTCCTGCTGTACTGAAACCATTAACTCAGCCCTGCTGGCTGAACGTTGTACATCACTAGTAGTATTAACCAAGTAAAACTGCTGCTATATTCTGTGTATATGGTTCTTTAGTACAGCTTGTTACATATTTACATAGCACCCCCTTTACATATCAATAAGTATTTTCGCTGATACTTTTAGCTGGACTTACAATCACTTTGTTTTCAAGGTGTTAAATTAATTATATGTTTTTATCTTTCACGTTACTTTTAACGCGTTATTCAAGCACAGTGCTATCTAATATTTATCAGAGTTTTTAGCGAAAGATTTATTTATCTATGAAAAGATTTCGCGGTAATGCCGGGACAGCCAATAAAATACCCATTGAACAGCCACCCATCTAGACCCGATACAATTGCTGCGCTGGCCTCTGCCCTTTTACCCAGTTACGTCCCAGGTTTTTTGCGTATTGCTTCAACCTGGCAACACAGCCCACGGCATGCTGAAAGCGTAACCCTGACGGCAGCATGGTCCGCTGCCACTGCTGCGGATCAATAAACAACCGCTGCAGAATCAGCGGTATACGTACCGCTATATAGCCACGTTTATCGTCGCGCTGGCAGCGCCCAGTCCAGTCCACCAGTTCCAGATAATCCGCCAGTGAAAAAGGCACCGCATGATTATCAATATCCTGCTGTTTTGCTGAAAGTGGCTGTAAAGTCGGGATATCAGAGGCGGAGTTTTCAGGCGGAGTCACAGCTGCCATTCGCTGCTGTATCGAGGTAAAGTCTGTCTCTTATACACATCTGACGCTGCCGACGAAGAGGATAG